>Ga0208184_100003_pt1 | contig 668696 bp, 571 predicted proteins | sample Virmet3651_4511_FD_185736 | JGI IMG/M metagenome (GOLD analysis project Ga0208184, IMG submission 185736) | Marine viral communities from the Southern Atlantic ocean transect to study dissolved organic matter and carbon cycling - metaG... | ecosystem: Environmental > Aquatic > Marine > Oceanic ... | reverse complement strand
ATCTAATACTTATCGATACGCTAGTGATGAAATTTGATATTATCTAATTTTATGTATCAAAAGTTTAAATTTGCAGTTAGAAAGCTAAAACCGCTTTCAGTGATGTCTAAATCGATGTCCTTTTTTTTATATATATAAACGTAAGTCGCTGTATAATAGTGGTTTTCAGGATGCAATTCAATTCTGCCACTCCAGCATTTTTTTAAAGCCTTGCATTTTTGCAAGGTTTTTATATTTTCTGTCTTTTCCGATATTCAACTAGCGCTTAAAGTACTATTCTACAAGTACTTTTACTATTTATCTACACTAAACTACCATTCGTCTATACTTCGTATTGCGTTCACCGCTTTTAAATAGATTTTTTAGGCATTATTGAGACTTTTGTACAGATCATTAATTTTCAGAGTTATGCTTTGGAATTTTTTAGAAGTAAAATGTTTTAGGTCTAGTGAACCTAAAGAGTTTTTCTTGTAGAATAAAATTAATAGGTAATTACCCAATTCAAACAAGATTGAAATGAAAGGAAGAGTCTTAACCATTTTGTTAATCGAAGATGACCGCATTGAGATTATGAAACTCAAACGCGTGCTCGCACAGAGTGCCCTGAAGCATCATTTGATAGAAGCAAAAAATGGCGAAGAAGCATTACATATTTTAGAAGATAAAAGCGCCTTGCCAGATATAATTCTACTAGACCTCAATATGCCTAAAATTAATGGGATCGAGTTCTTAAAGATCTTGAAAGCAGATGCTATGCTTAAATACATTCCTACGATCATTTTGACCACTTCTAGCAATCATAATGATGTAAAGCAATGTTATGAAATAGGAATCGCGGGTTATGTGCTTAAACCTTTAAAATATGAAGATTATGTGAGTAAAATTACTAATCTGCTAAATTACTGGAGTCTTAACGAATTAATTCATACGTGATGAAAGGTGTTGTGTTTACTGAGTTTTTAGAGCTTGTAGAAGATAAATTTGGTCTTGAGATGGTTGATGCGATCATTCAGGCGTCTGACCTTGAATCTGGCGGAGCTTATACTGCGGTAGGCACTTATAAATTCGTCGAGATGGTGAGCTTATTAACCGCTTTAAGTGAACGCACACAGCTGAGTATAGACGAACTTTTATACGTTTACGCACAGCATTTTTTTAAAGTCATCGAGACGAGCTATGCGGCGCTTTTAAACAGTTACACAGATCCTTTAGAATTATTAGCTTCCATTGAAGATCACATTCACGTAGAAGTACGCAAAATTTATCCGGACTCCCAGTTACCCACCTTTAAAACCATAAATAAAACAAACCAATCTTTAATTTTAGACTACCATTCTAGTAGAGCTATGTATAGCTTTGGTCTTGGCCTTATGCACGAGACGTTTACTTATTTTGGTTTTGATTCTAAAGTGCGTTTTCAAAAGTTAAAATCAGATGGTACGCACGTACGGTTTTTTATAGAAAAAGGTCATGGAAACAGAAAACGTAGCGCTATATAAAAGACTTATCGCTCGCGAGCGTAGTGCACGTAAAGCTGCAGAGGCTATTTTAGAGCAAAAGTCTACTGAGCTCTACGCGCTTTCTGAAGAATTAAAAAAATCTAATGATCAACTTCAATCATTAATTTATCAGAAGAATTCTGAGTTACAAGGCGTTTTTGAAAATCTGGCTGATGCCTATGTCGTCATTGATATTGATGGTCGGGTATTAAAGATGAACGATGCTGCCGTTACATTAATGGGCTATGATGCCACCAAAGAACCCGTTTTTTTACCCTATTTAGTTTTAGAAGAAGAACAGAAATCTGTTGAAACGGCCTTTAAAAAATTGCTTAAACAAGGCAGTATCACAGATTTTAAAGTGAGTATACGCACCAAATCTGGTGACATAAGACGTGTTCATATAAATGCCAGTACCATTCTTGATGAGAACAATAAGGCAATTGTCGCGCAGGGCATTGTGCGCGATATAACTTTAGAAGAGAGCAAAGCCACAATCATTGAGGAGCAAAAACAACAGCTTGAATTTATTGTAAACAACTCACCTTTAGGCATAGCGCTTGCCATAAATGGTAAGATTCAAAAGTGTAATACAAGCTTTAAAAATATTCTCGCTTTTACCGAGGATCAAATCTTAGGAAAAGACCTAAAAGCCCTAACCTTTGCTGCTGAAAAATCGGATTATAAAGAGCAGCTAGAGGCTTTGCAAGAAGGAGCGGTAAATGCTTTTGTAAGTACTCAAAAGTACATCACAAAAAGCGGCCAGATCATTACTACAAAGATCAATGGAACAGCCATAAAAAATCCTGAAAGCGGGATGCAGATTCAAGAAGTGATCACCGTTGAAGATGTGACTAAAGAACTGTTGGCGCGAGAGCAATTGGTAGAATCTGAAAACCGACTTTCTGCTCTTATTTCGCGACTGCAAAACGGAATTTTACTAGAAGATGAACAGCGCGACATTGTGCTTACCAATCAGATGTTTTGCGATATGTTTGGTATTTCGGCGAAGCCGGAAGCATTAAAAGGCCTAAGCTGTATTAATGCGGCGGAAGAAAATAAACCACTATTTAAAGATCCGGAAGCATTTGTGGCGCGCATAAAGGAGATAATTTCTGCGCGCGAACTCGTTACGGGTGATGAGCTTGAACTCAAGGATGGCCGCATTCTGGAACGGGATTTCGTGCCTATTTTCACTAATGGTAACTACAAAGGGCATTTATGGAGCTACACAGATGTTACACTTCAACGCCGTTATAAGAATGATTTGCAGCAGCAAAAAGAGAAATACAGCAGTATTATCGCTAATATGAATTTAGGCTTGCTCGAAGTAGATAATGAGGATCGTATTCTACTAGCCAATCAGAGTTTTTGTGATATTAGTGGTTTCAGTAAAGAAGAGCTAATAGGTAAAAAAGCTGCAGCTCTTTTTATGAAACCTAAAAGTCAAGAGATCATTCATAGTAAAACTAAAGTTAGAGCACAAGGAGTTTCTGATTCTTATGAAGTTGAAGTGCTCAACAAAGCCGGGCAGAAGCGCAATTGGTTAATTAGTGGAGCTCCCAATTTTGACATCAATGGGAAGCTTGTTGGTTCTATAGGGATTCATCTGGATATTACCGAAATCAAAAATTTAGAAGCTCAAAAGGATTTACTTTTTGCTAATCTAGAAAAGAGTAATCGCGAATTGCAAGAATACGCACACGTCGTTTCTCACGATTTAAAAAGTCCGTTGAGAAGTATTAATGCTTTGGCCAATTGGATCAAGGAAGATAATTTGCATCATCTTGACGATCAAAGTCTTGAGAATTTTGAAAATCTAGAAAATACCTTAGAAAAGATGGAAGCTTTAATCACAGGTATTTTAAATTACAGCAGTATTCAGCGCGATCATACTCAGGATGACGCTACGGATATAGGTAGTGTGATAGATGGCGTTACAGAGCTTATTCATATTCCAGATCATATTAAAGTTAAGAAAGGCCCTATGCCTGTTATACCTATTGACCGTATACGCATTCAACAGGTGTTTCAGAATTTGATCAGCAACGCAGTACGCTATTGTGATAAAGCAGAAGGCTGGGTGGAGATCAGGTATACCGAAGAAGCGCATCGCCACGTTTTTGCTGTTGAAGATAATGGTATGGGTATTGAACCGGCATATCACAATAAAATATTTAAAATCTTTCAGTCTTTGACTGATCACGAAGATTCAACAGGTATTGGTTTATCAATTGTAAAGAAAATAATTGATCTTTATCACGGCGATATTTGGTTAGAAAGTACGCCGGGTGATGGAACCACGTTTTATTTCAGTCTAAAAAAGTAAAGTAATGAAAATACAACAAGGCACACGCGATGCTTCGGGCAATTGGCAACATACTGAGGTAGCATCGTCTCTTAAAGCTCCGCTTGTACTGGTGTTTTCAAACCGGTTTTTACTTGAAGATGATTCAATTTTCACGCAGTTGAGAGCGCAGTTTCCTGACGGACATCTTGTTTTAGGATCCACTGCTGGTGAAATTACAGGGACTAATGTGCTTAGTGATGGTTTGGCGTATACCGCTATAGAATTTGAAAAGTCTGCTTTTGAGATCGTAAGTGCTTCCATTTTAGAACACAATAAAGAAAGTTTTGCTACGGGAAAAGTTCTTGCTGAGCGTATTAATAAAAACGGACTCAAACATGTTTTTGTTCTTTCTGAAGGAAGTTTTGTAAACGGGAGCGAACTCATTAACGGCTTATCATCGGTTTTAGATACTGATATTACGATTACGGGAGGTTTATGTGGAGATGATGCTCGTTTTGAGAAAACCCTTTGTGGGTATAACCGGCCGGCTAAGGAAGGCGAAGTAGTGCTTATAGGCCTTTATGGCGACTCGCTAGAGATCAGTTTTGCCAATTATGGGGGGTGGTTTTCGTTTGGCCCAGAGCGACTTATTACAAAATCTTCGGGTAATGTGTTGTACGAGCTTGATCATAGACCTGCGCTGGATCTCTATAAAAAGTATTTAGGTGATAAAGCTTCAGAATTGCCTCAGGCGGCATTGCTCTATCCGCTTAGCGTTCAGTTTGAACATAAAAAAAATCCGTTAGTACGTACTATTCTCAACATAGATGAAGACACGAATGCGATGGTTTTAGCGGGTGACGCTCCAGAAGGTTCACGGGTAAATCTTATGATGGCTACCGTAGATGGTATTGTAGATGGAGCTTCTGAAGCGGCGAAGCGCGCGGTAGAACACCGAAATTCACCACCTGAATTAGCTATTTTAGTAAGCTGTGTAGGCCGAAAGTTAGTCATGCATCAGCGGGTAGAGGAAGAGATCGAAGAAGTATGCGAAGTGCTCGGAAAAAATACCACGCTCACAGGATTTTATAGTTATGGAGAGCTCGCTCCATTTGCTGATGATCGCATTTGCGAATTGCACAATCAAACGATGACACTAACGCTTATAAGTGAATAGATGAATAGGCTTTTACAACGACAGATACGGAAGCATTTATTAGAAAAAGGTGTCGAGCTTGATGAGCAACTTCAGGTATTTTTAGATGCTGTGAGTAGTTCGTATACCAATTACGAAGAGCAGTTGACTATGGTGCAACGTGCTATGTCTTTAAGCTCTGATGAGTTGTTTGAGGCGAATAAAAAATTGCAGAAAGAAACTTCACAACAGAAAAATATAATTGAGAGTTTGACGCAGACCATTGCTGCGCTCTATAAATACAATAATCAGCTTGAGACGCCTAAAAAAGACAGTATCAATCTGGATGCGCTAGAACTTGCTCGTGTGATTGACAACCAGACACGCGAAATTATAGCTACCAATAAACATCGTGATGAATTACTCGCTCAACTCGAAAAGCAAAATGAGGAACTCAATGACTATGCACATATCGTTTCGCACGACCTAAAATCACCTCTCAATAATATTAATGCGCTTACTAATTTTATTATTGAAGATGACCGTTTATCTGAGGATAGTATAGAAAATCTAGATCTTATTTTAGAGCACGTTGAGCATATGCATAACCTGATTCAGGGGATTTTAGAATATTCGGCCATTGATAAGGCGGTAGACGACAAACATGCTATTGATCTCAATCGGTTAGTGACAGATCTTCTGGCGACAATGCATACACCTAAACATATAGAAATTAGTGTGCTTAAGCACTTGCCTAAAGTTTATGGAAATTCGTTTAGGTTTCAGCAGTTGTTTCAAAATTTAATTCAGAATGCGATTAATTATAATGATAAAGCGCAAGGCGTCGTACGTGTAACTTTTGAAGAGCGCGATGAATGCTATGAATTTAGTGTTGCTGATAATGGTAGAGGTATTGACCCTGCCTATCACGATAAGATTTTTCAGGTTTTTCAAACTTTAGAACAAGACGCTAAACACAAGGGAATTGGACTTTCAATTGTATTAAAGATCATAAAATTCTATGGTGGAAAGATTTGGTTAAGTTCAAAACCCAAAGAGGGAACCACCTTTTATTTTACCTTGCCTAAACACTAAAATGACAAAGCCAAATTTAGATAAGATCAAAGAGATTGCCGGCGGAACTGCTAGCTTTGAACAGGAAATGATCAGCATCATTAAAGAAGAGCTTCCTGCTGAGCTTAAGCAGTATCAATTTCATTTAGAGCAAAATAATTTTAAACAAACTGCCGAAAGTGTTCATAAGCTAAAACATAAAATTAGTATCTTGAATATGGAAGAAGCTTACGCAACCGCAGCGGCTTACGAAAATGAGCTTAGAGCCGAAAACCCAACTTCTGCTCCAGCCTTTAAAAAAATCATTGATGAACTTAACGCTTTTGTCAGGAAGCTTTAAAACCTACTTATGAATTGCATTATAATCGACGATGAAGCTTTAGCACGTTCTATAATTCGCAACCACTGTGATAAAACCGCAGATGTTGAAGTGGTAGCTCAATTTGAGAATGCGATTAGTGCGATAAAATACCTGAATCAAAACGAGGTAGACCTTATCTTTCTTGACATTCATATGCCTGATTTTACAGGATTTGATTTTATTCAGACCTTAAAAAATCCGCCTAGAATTGTTTTGACTTCGTCTGATCGCAATTTTGCTATTGAAGCTTTTGAATACGAGTGCATCGTAGATTATTTAGTAAAACCTGTGGCGCTTCCGCGTTTTTTAAAGGCTGTTCAAAAAGCGCAACAATTTGTGGCAAGCACAGAGCCTATTCAGGATACTTCAGTACAAAGCCAGCCGCAACAAGAAACTGAGAACGATCTGTATATCAACATCGATCGCCGTTTGATCAAACTTAATTTTGACAGTATTTTGATCATTGAAGCTAAAGGCGATTACATCCTAATTAAAACCGAAGGTAAAAATTACACCGTACACTCTACGCTCAAGAAAATAGAAGAAAAACTGCCTGAAAGTAAATTCTTAAAAATACACCGTTCGTATGTGATCAATTATCACAAGATCATTGATATAGAAGATAATAGTGTATTGATCGCAAAAGACGTGATTCCTATCAGCAGATCTAATAGACCTATTTTAATGAAGCGACTTAACTTGCTTTAACGCAACAGTTTTTCCATTTAACTATACTTAAAAGCCATCTACCGAAAATCGATAAATTGGCTTAAGGTGGTCCTTTAATTTTGGATTCAAATCCAAGATTATGAGACTGCAACACTTACTTTTTGCGTTGTTGATTGTGACAGGCGCTGCTGCCCAAAACTTTAATTTTTTAGGAGATTATACAGCAGACGGAACACCGCTTTATTTAGAACCTCAAAATGATGTCGTTAGCCCGGAAACGCTTCAAATGGTTTCTAATTCTCTACCGGAATCTTTTCCTGTTCCTATTTATAATCCGCATTATATTTCTAGCGGATATGACACAGATATCATCGTGCAGGAAGATGCTGAGGTTTTTGTAACCTTTGTCGCTGAAGGTGCAGGATATAAAAACGTACTAGGGTTTTATACTTACGATGTCAATAACCCTTTAGATCGTGCGCCTTATGATCACGAGATCACTATTGTTTTTCCTAATGTTTCGGCAAAATGGTCTGGAGGAAGCCTCGTTGCAGGTAACAAAGTAAAACTAGGATCGTTTGAAGCAGGAACCGGTATAGGCTGGGTGTTGTTAGCAAATGCCTGGCAGTCTGAAGTGACTTGGGGATTATGGCAATTATACTCAAATCCTGATTTTAATCCCGAGGCGCAAGAAGCTTTACGGTATCATAATGTATTGCTCAATGACCCCGTCAATGAACGTATTATTTTGGGTTTTGAAGATATACGCCGCGATTACGGTTCGTGCGATCAGGATTTTAATGATGCCTTGTTTTATATTTCAGCAAACCCGTATAGTGCTCTTGAAACCCGAAATTACGCCGATGTAGATTCTGCTACTAAAGTCAATTCTGCTTATGATGGAGGTTTAGAGAGTAATGGAGATCTTTCAACATTGATCGCAAAGCGAAATCTCAAGCGTACGCAAACCGCAGATCATAAAAATACTAAAGCTGCGCAGCGTAAATTCAATAAAAGCAAGTTTTCCTCAAAAAATGGAAATTCAAATCTGGCAAGCTATTTTGGGGAGTCGGCACTTTTTGGGACTGAAGAATCAGCGATTGCCAGCCCGTCTGATTTACAAGAAATAACAAATGCTTCGGGCGTTTTTGCGATCGACTATTATCAGGGAGCAGACCGTGTTGCAGCAGGCTTGTTGTTGGAAACGAATGATGGCGTTTATGATCACGCAAAAACCATTTGCGATCGTTTAAATGGTTCTTCCTTAGAAGATATTAGAACGTTTCAATTACGCGGGCACACGCTCATTTTGGCTAAGATCAAGCGCGCCAATGGTAATCTGGAATATGCCGTTAGTTTTTCGGTAAATCATAAATCAAACAACCCTACTGTTTACAGTTTTTGGAATATAGATCAATATCCTGAAGGTGATTATCTCAATTTTCAATTCTGGGGAAAGTCTGTAGGGCAGGTGAGCGCTTTAGTGAATTATACCCTTGATGTTTTTGAGCAATCGCAACCTTTAGCGGCGGATACGACGGTAGATAAACTTCCACAGGTTTTTGTAAAAAGTGGGTACTATTATGACGGAAAATTAATGCTTAACATACAAAATAAAACCGGCGTTACGGGCATTAGCACACGTGCAAATATTCATCCTACAGAAACCGAAGCTTTGCAAACTCAAGAGCATTGGGTGGCTTTGAGCGGTGCTTATGAGGAGCAGATCGAAATTACTACAGGGCATCTTTTTGACGCGGGGATAGCGCTTTATGATACACAGAATCCAACCTACGATGCCTTATATCTGGCAGATGGACCTTGGGGCATTGATTACAAAGAAGAGGAAGTTTACATTAAAGATTTTAAGGTGATGCAGCCTCAGGAAGAAACTCAAGATGCAGAATATCTTGTAGAGCGAGAGGTAAGCGTCAGCGCTGAGGTTAAAGGGACTTTAAACATTTTTAGGCATCTACTAGCAGGCGAACTCGCGCTAGATGTGCACGATCTTTCGGCTTTAGAATTTAGTGTTAAGGCTAACGCTCCTATTGAGGTTATCTTGGTTCCGGCACAGCTTGAAGATTGGAGTCAGCGGTTGCGCTATGTGATCCCCGCAACTTCGACCGAGCAGCATTTTATCATTCCGTTTGATGCTTTTGAAGACGGCTCGGGAGCTTCTCAGTCGCTTACCGCGATCCGTAGTGTGGTCTTTTCAATACAAGGCGATTTTGTAAATAGTACGTCGGTACAAGCTGATTTGAAAAACGTGGCGTTCAGTACCAATCGCACCTTGTCTAACGAAGCTTTTAAAGAAGAAATTCAGCTTGCAGAAGTGCATAACTTTCCTAATCCATTTACTGCGTATACATTGATCAAATTGCCTCAACCGGCTAATGAGGCGACGCTTGCTGTAATAGATCTAAGCGGAAGAGAAGTACTGCGGAAGAAAGAAAACCCTATCGGAAATAATGATGTGTTACGCCTGGATCGTAACGGACTATCCACCGGGATGTATACATATAAAGTCATCACAGAAGCAGGGCAAACCTATAAGGGAAAGTTACTCGTGAATTAAGAATTTGGTGGTTGTTTAGTTTGGGAAAGGATGGTACTTCTGGTATCATCCTTTCTTTTTTGTTTTTAGACAATATAGTTTCAGTTGGCTTCTTTAGTATAATCGCAAGCAGCATCAATATGCAGCTTGAGGTCGATTTTTTGATTGCTCAGCAATTTCCATTGCGTATCCTTTCGATCATAATAATCTATAAAGTACTTCCGGAAGAAGATTCCGTTTGGGAGGTTTTGATTGGTTTTCCATTCTTCAAAAGCGGTAGCGTAAGTCAACAGCGGCAAATGAAATGAAGTTTCAGGAGCAATAATGTAAAGCAATGTTCCGGTTTTTTTCTTTTTAGCCCTTCTGAGATTGTTTGCGGCTAGCGTGTAATATTGATATTGAAGACCATCTATCAAGGTATCTTTTGCACGGCTAAAATCATAATGTTTAGTCTGATAGGTATGCGCATTGCGATAGCTGCGAACAAATTCACACGGAATTTTAATCGCAACTGCTTGATCAAATTCCTCCTTAATAAAACTCACCTCAAACAGAAGTCCGTTCTCGTCTTTAAAATTAAACAGGTAGTGTAAACTGTCGGGTGCTGTAAGCACTCCGTGATAGCTGTTATCTTTAGAGTTGGTTAAGTAAGTAACCGTGGCAATGCTGTCCTGCGTATAAAAAGGACGGTTTTTTATAGGAATCGAATCTTTAAAAAAGGTTTGCTGGTATTCTAGGCGATAGTCAAAAGTGTAGTCTTTCTGCGCAAAACAAAGACCGGTATACAGGAATAGGAAGAATAACGTATAGTGCATTGAAAGTAAATCGTTTACTTTCTCAATATACACATTACGATTAAAAAGTCGGTAGTTATTTTATTCAGCAGTTTGTTTAAATAAAGGCTTCGCTGAAGGAATCCAGCGCAGTTTAAAGCCCAATTCTCCAAATTCGAATCCGCTGGCAACTGCCGAAGCAATATTGCTGTATTTACCGTAGCAGCCCAGTTGAAACTGTTTATTTACAGAATACATCGCATTAAGCTCAGCTCTAAAAATAGAGGTAGCTTCTTGATCCTCCACATACTGCAGTCCGCCTGCTGCCACGCTATGAATGCTAAAATGATCACCAACTTTTAGCATCAGATCTGCAAAAACCTCAGCAGCTTGATACTGCTCCGGACTAAAATACAATTCACTAACCTGGTTTTTATAACTCAGATATTGATAGTTGAAACCCATTTTTAAAGCAGGCTTTCGGGTGAGGCTGTAGTATATAGAAGTAAATAACAACTTGCGGTTATTTGCATCAGATTGCGCGGTGTAGATCATTGAGGTGTACCATCCTAAACGTGTAGTAATGCCCCAGTTATAATTGACAAAATAGTCATTCAATGCAATTTTTTCTTCTAAAAGCGCAGCATTAAAATTTTGAAGGGTACGACGGTAGCCTAGATCCAGATGCAGTCGTTTTACCGGTTTAGTCTTAAAAGTTAGCGCTCCCTGGACATCGGTATATTCTTTATCAGTGGTGATAGCTTTGATGAGTCCGACTTGGGCTTCTATAGCATAGCCGAGAGTAAGATGATAGTGCACTTGAGATCCTAACTGATAAGATCGTGCTTCCTGACCGCTAAGTGCATTGCGCGTGATACGATACCCATAATTTGCGCTCACCTTTAGCGCTGTAGATAACGGGATCGTCGTCGCTATGCCATAACTGTAAGCGATGTTCTCGCCATTATCTTTGGTGGTGCAGGCCATTGCATCGATAGCAGGAGCATACTCTAAATCTAGCGCTTCCACCAATCCTTGAGCATCCTTTTGATCCTCATAATAGTTTAAGGTTTGCTGTGCATAGTGATAAGCTTTTTGAGGATCGTCAGCAGCGCGATAGGCATTGGCGATCCCTAAGTTTCCATCGAAAGAGGTGCTGTCTTGCGCTAAAATAGTTTGATACGCAGTTATCGCCTTTTTAAAATCACCGGTGTACATCCCAAACATTGCATTCAAAGCAAGTACCTTTGAATTGCTTTTATAAACAGAATCTAAATGTTTTAGTTCACGTTTAGCTTCGGTGTATTTTGCATTCCAGATTAAGGCTTGTGTATAGCGTTCGGCTGCAGCCAAAACAAGCGTAGAATCTTTTACGGATGTAGATTGCTCTTTGCCTTCAAGAGCATAAGCTAATGCTTTTTTGTCATTTTCTTGTAAATGCGATACCAGCGCAAGACCAATTGCGCCTTCAACCTGTTCTTCTTTAGTCTGATTGAAATTTTCATATATGCTTGCAGCCTGCTTGTAGTTTTTGGTTTCTAAATAGATCGAAATCTTATTAAGCTGTGTATCTCGGTCTTTAGGAAAATCAATGAAGTTTGAATCTAAATACGTCTGTGCGAGACGCACCTCGCCCGCTTTTGCCAGTTGTGCTGCATAGCCCAGGCGTATATATTTCTGAGAGGTTTTAGCACTTAAATTTTTAGGTTCAATGGCTAAAGCTTTGGAGATATAGGTTAGTGCTTCAGGATACTTCTTTTGGTTGGATAAAGTATTGGCATAACCTAAAAGCGCCCCGAAATTTTCGGGATATTCAGAGACTAAATTTTTATAAATAGGAGCCGCTTCTTCAAAGCGGTTATTCCAAAGGAAGGCTTCGGCATAGTTTAATGTTATCTCGAGATCTTCGGGATATTGGGCAAGCATATTTTCAAAAAGGGCTAAAGCTTCGGCAGGGTTTCCGCCTAAGCCCAAAGCCCGTGCGTAACACAATTGAGCAGTTTTATTTTGCGGAAATTCTTCTAATACTTTCTCAAAGAAAACCTGAGCCTCTTGATTTTTGCCTGTTTCCAATAGGTTAAAACCCTCTTGCATTTCCTGCGCCTGAATGCTCAAAAATAAACTGAAGCTTAAACAGCATAAAATTAGTGTTCTCATAACTACGATTTGGTTAGAGCAAGTTAGCGGTGAAACCTATTTTTTTAATCTACAGGTATTTACCGCTTATCGAAGCTAAAGCGCAATTCACGGAGAACACTAAAATAGGAAGCCTCAAAGTGGGCAACTATTCATTTTGTTTAAGGATTTTTTCTGGCGAAATGCGTGACTTTTAAAAGTTTAACCCATTAAAAGCTGTTTGACTTATAAAAGGAAACCATTCATCTACAATAAAATTCCAATGACCGAAGTAGAGCGTTTTTGCAAAATGCTTCCGCAGATATTTGCTTCATAATCTTTAAAATCTTTGTGTTATGTATTCATTTATCACTACCTCAGAAACTATTCAAATACGTGGAATTTTAAAAGTGCAGTCCGTTGGTGAACTGGCAGCAACGATCAATGAAGATTTTAGATCGCAGAAAAAGATCGTCATTGACCTTAGTCAGTTACACGAACTCACTTTGCGCACGGTGATGAAGTTGATCACGTTACAAAATCATTACCGCAATAGCGGGAAACTGGTGCTGTTTAAAGGGCTGAATAATAAATCGGTGAGTGGCACATTTGGCCTTGCCGGAAAGCGTTACCTATTAGGAGTCGCTTAAACTAAAAATCTCTAAGAACTCGGTTATGATAGCGATACCTTTTGTACGATCAAAAATAAGTGCACAGCAGCTTTTTATGCTTAGTGCGCTAGTAGTAAACGGCGGAAACTACCTGTATAATTTACTTCTAGGCCGCTTGCTGGGACCTGAAGCATTTGCAGATGCAGCAATACTGGTAACACTCTTATTAGTATTATCATTTGCCGCAATGACTTTTCAATTGGGAACGGCACGATTTATCGCTTTGTTATCTGAAGAAAAACAACCGGTGTTTCTCAATAGCATCCAAAAATGGAGTTTACGTTTTGGGTTAGTACTAGGATGCATTTTTATTGTTTTTTCCAGCTTTATGCAGGAAGTGTTTCAAACTTCATCTCAAGCCATGTTTGTGGTTTTTGGATTATCCGTTCCGCTTTATTTTGTAATGAGCATCAACCGCGGAATATATCAAGGAAAAGAGCAGTTGATCAGTCTGGCAAAAACCTATCAGATCGAAATGTGGAGCAGGCTTGTGCTCACCCTGCTTTGCATTTTGCTATTCAAAGCGCAACCTGCGATAGGAGTCGCACTGGGCGTTAGTTTATCGCTGATTGCGGCACAGTTTCCACGCGCGAAGGATAATGCTAAGAGTAGAAGAGTAGGAGTCTTGACCCAAACAGAGCAGCGTGAAATTCTTCAGTTTTTTGTTATTACTGCGTGTTATGAAGGAACTCAGATCCTTATAAATAACAGTGATATACTTTTAGTCAAGCACTATTTTGATGCCTATCAAGCCGGTTTATACGCCTCTCTGGCTTTGATAGGTCGGGTGGTCTATTTTGTTGCCTGGATGTTTGTTATGCTCCTATTACCCGAAGTCGTACGTAAACACAAAGCAGGAGAATCTACCCACTCCATTCTTTTTAAATACGTAAGCTACATAAGCATTTTAGCACTTAGTATTGTGGTCGCGTGCTTTCTGTTTCCCAATTTCATTGTGCAAATGATGTTTGGCGAGGCGTATGTTTCCGTTAGTCATCTTTTAGGGCCTTATGCTTTAGCTACCGGATTGTTTGCTGTGGCCAATTTGTTTACCAATTACTTCTTATCCTTAGGGAAATATAAGCCCGTCTATCTAAGTTTTATTGATGGTTTTTTGCAAATAGGAGGAATCATTCTAATGCACAACAGCCTAGAACAGGTGGTTTGGGTTCAAATAGGAAGCATGGCCCTATTGCTTATCATTCAGGTTTTGTACTACTTAAAAGCGTATAAAATACATAAAACCGCTTAACTCTCTGGAAGTTCCATTCGTCGACAGTAAGCGGTGATCAAACGTTTTCTGGCTTTTTAAGAGTGGTATTCTTCTCAAATTTGAATCATAATTAAACACCAAATCTTATGAAACTAGCCGTTGTTACTGCCTTTCCGCCCAGCAAAGCTACGCTTAACGAATATGCGTTTTATTTGGTACGTGCATTGAGAATGCATCAAGAGGTTGACGAGATCGTGTTGCTTGCGGATGTTGCTGCCGACGTTGCCGAAAATCATCTGGATGTTTCAGGTTGCAAAGTGCGCGTGATCAAATGCTGGAGTTTTAATGCGTACAGCAATCTTCCTAATGTTTTAAAAGCGATTAGAGAGGAGCAGCCAGACGGGGTGTTGTTTAATCTTCAGTTTATGAAGTTTGGAGACAAAAAGATTCCTGCAGCTTTAGGCTTGATGCTTCCCGGTATGTGCAAATTGATGCGTATTCCTTCGGTGGTGTTACTTCATAATATTTTAGAGGAAGTTGATCTTTCCGCAGCTGGCATAACACAGAACAAACTCTTACAACGAGCATATAATTTTATAGGAAGCCAGCTCACTCGGTTGCTGCTACGAGCAGATTATGTGGCCCTTACCATCAGTAAATATGTAACTATTCTACAGAAAAAATATAAAGCAACTAATGTAGGATTGATTCCGCACGGAACTTTTGAATTGCCTCAAACTCCTAATTATGACTTACCACAAGGCCCACTACAAGTAATGACTTTTGGCAAATTTGGCACCTATAAAAAAGTGGAGATGCTTATTGAAGCGGTACAGCGCTTACGTAAATGTACCGACTTAGATATTGAGATCGTCATCGCCGGGACTGATAATCCTAATGTCAAGGGATATCTTGAAGGTGTGAAAATGCAATTTGCACATGTTACTCAACTTCGTTTTACAGGTTATGTCGCTGAAGAAGATGTCCCCAAATTGTTCGAAGATAGCGCAGTGGTCGTATTCCCCTACACGGCTACTACAGGAAGCAGCGGAGTACTGCATCAAGCAGGAAGTTATGGTAAAGCAGTGGTTATGCCAGATTTGGGAGATCTGGGCATTCTCTCACGCGAAGAAGGCTATGAGGCTCAGTTTTTTGTACCTAATGATGTTGTAGATTTGGCAGAATCTTTAAAGATCGTTTTAGAAAATGAGACCTTTAGAACAGCTATGGGACGCGCAAATTATAAGGCCGCCACTGCCTTACCAATGACTACGATCGCTGACAAATATGTGCAAGTATTTAAACGATTACAAAATATAGAGGAAAATGATCTAGACACCGAACTCGTGTCTGCTTAAGAAGCACCTCATTCAACTTCGATTTGGTTGCAAACCCCATTCGCTATCCCTAAAAGCGTCTGGGGTTTCTTTTTTGTATTACCAAAGGGTTTATTATTCCAGATTGTTTTACTGCTTTAAAGGAGTTTAAAGGGATTCTTTAAAAACCTGAGCAGCTTTTTTATCGGAGGTGTTTTCTTTCAAGATACCGAAATGCTTCTGAGGAGCTTTGCGCCACGGAAGCCGGCCTACTACACTTGTGGGAACCTCTGTGTAATCATATAGCGTCCATATCGCGAAGTTTAGATTTTTCTGTTTTAGATCGCTTAAAAAAGTGTTGTAGTATTCGGCCTGTTTTTGCTCTGATGCCCCAAAAGGATTCCAAAGACCACTATACGTTGAAAGTCCGAATTCTTGAAGCATTAATGGCTTGTTAGTAGCATCTTTCAACGTCGTGTAAGCAGTTTCAAAGTTTCCGAAGTCTCGATAATAATGAAAGCTTACCAGATCAAGCTTTTCTGCCAATGTAACAGCAGCTTCAGGAGTTGACCAGCCGATAGTTACCGGTGTTTCGGGATCTAAGCTTTTTATATGGTCCAACTGATTTTTCAACCAAAAGTTAACCAAGTCTTCACCGCGATTTTTATAATCCAGATCAGGTTCATTTTTGATTTCCCAAGCCAGAAGCGCCGGGTGTGCTTTGAAGGTATTGATGATCGTTGCCGCGTGATTAAATGTGTTGGGCATATCTAAAACCGAATAATCGCCATAAAAGTCAAAAAGCGTAATGATCACGTTCAACTTGTGTTCCTTAGCAAGATCTAGCACTACGCGGAGTTTGCTGAGTTTATCTTCAAGTACTTCAGCAGCGCCAAAATCTTCATAACCTATAAAAATGCGAATGGTGTTGAGGTGTAGCGCGTTGATCTTTTTAAAATCTGCGGCAAGTGTTTCAGGATTAAAAGAATTTCCGAAGGTATCCCAGGCATTTTCTTGTGGATAATAATTCACTCCTTTAATCCACTTCGGAAGTGCTTTAAGTTGAAGTTTAGCCACGGAATCTTTTGCTGTATTTTTAGGGATGCGCACCAGTTGCCGAATGCGCCAAAACCCGTCTTCAAGCAACATAATAACTCTATAATCTGAAGTATCTCGGGTTTGAAGCACCAGTTGTTCTTTAGAGAAAACACGTTGTACCTCCAGCACATTTTGATCTGTAAAACTGATGAGTTGTCCATCAGCGCTATAAAATTCTAAATGCAGTTCGTGATTGAGCGAAGTACTTTCTATACGAGTTTGTGCCGCATTATTTTCAGTAAGAATTCGGTTTATTTTTTCGCGAGCATTAGAGGTATAATAATCTGCAATTCCTTTAGTTTCTCCAGTAGCTAATGCGACCTCGCGTACATACCAAGCATTCAAATAATCCTGAGCAACGCGCTTTTTTGTGGGTTTTTCAATCGGTCTGCTTGGGTTAATCGAGTCTTTCCAAACAAGCTGAGGCTTGTAAACCGGTTCAGCGCCTAGAGCCAGATTGAGCATTTTACTTTTATCGGCACCTGTGTTGAGGTAGGAAAGTATACTGCTGATCCCGGAAACCAACAGCAAATTCAATCCTATAAAAGAAAGAATCAACAGTGCACGATATATGTTTTTATTTTGATTTTTCAATGGATTGTAATAGGCTCTAGCGTTTGCGTTATACCCAAAACCTGTACTTTAAAAATAAAAGTTCCTGATTGATAAACAGCAGGATCGAGATAAAAAGATGCTGTTCCAGTCTGCGTTTTTTGTGTTAACGTGTAGGTTTGATTCTCATTTTTAATGAGGAGCTTTACGCGAGTTCCTTCGGGCACAATTTGATTTAATTTTCCGTTGAGCGGACCAACGGTTAAGATATTTTCAGTTCCATTCCACTTTGTGGGAATAGTATCAAGAGCTGCGGAAAAGCTAAGCGGTACAACGTTACTCGTAGCGATACCGGTTATGAATGCTTGAATTTCCCATTGCTGCGGTTGTTCAGGATGTTTTATTTGGCTGGTAGCGCTTCCATTTAACGTGTTTCCAGTAGCTTGTAAAATTCCGCCGGTATCGGTTTTGATAAGGAAGTTGACTAAAGTTCCATCTGGAATTGTATTTCCAAAACGATCTTTGATGACATCGGTTTTCAGAACTGCAATTTGATCTGCGTCGGCGAAATGATAAACACGCTCAACAGTTATATTAAAATCTTGCACCAAATTTGCATCTACATAAATCGTCTGAAGTTTAGAAGAAACCTGTTGTATTCGGGCGGCGTTGAAGATGCGGCCGGTCTCTTTGGTTGAGAAAATATTCTTCCACGCAATACTATTTTGAATCTCAATTTTTTCGGTTTGTGTTTTACTATTAAAACTAGTTGTGAATGCGAGTTCTGTGCGATCGGGTAAAATATTGTCGTAGCGATCAGTAGGAATTAATGTGACTAGTGCATAATCGCTGCCCCCGGCAGCAATGCGTTGCGGACCAAGATAAGATTCAATACCGGCGATCTGGCTGGTATCTGCTACTATGTTGATCGATCCTTTTTGAAGTTCAGCAGTATTTTTAATCAATACCCAATTTAATTTTCCCGCAGAAGTTCGTATAGCTTCGGGCACTGTAAATGTTTTGATGGCTTGTTCAGAATCAGGACTTACCAGCATAGTTCCCAAATTGGAAGCTAACAGCAGTTTTAAGTCAGATGCTTCTGTTTTAAATTTTAGCTGAATACTTTCACCTGCTTGAAAAGTATTTTTTATGGTGAGTAATTGTATTTGCGAGATACCAGCAGTTTCCGGTTTAATGGTAAAACCGAAAACAATAAAAACGAATACGTATAAAACAGCTTTTTTCATCGCGGATTTCCTAAAAAAGTATTGATCTCTAACTTCACAAAGCTTCCATCCTTCAGTTTGACGTGCGCTGCTTTTTGTTGCTCGGTTTGGCGCTCGGGCACCACTTTACGAGCGATTTCTTGATTAGACAACCCATTTACATAAATCGCTTCCATAGCATCACTAATGAGTTTTCCTGATTTTTTATTCAAAGCTATCTGCACTTCTTGCTGGCGTTGCTGCCGGATTCCTTCCTGTAAAAAATGATGATCTACCCACGTCAAGTTATGCTTACGATCATAATACGAAACTAGCACCTGCGGAATAGTCGCCTGCTGCGTCCCGGGATTGAATAAGGTAGTGTGCAATTGGTTTTCTTCTAATGAAAAATCATTTACAACAACTCGTTTATACAAATCAGTATTCGCCACATTTGCCGAAACGTGTAAGTCAAAAGTGACCGGTTTCCCGTCTAATTCCACCGGAGTAAATTGGTCCGGATTAAAGGTGAGCGGTGCGTGCTCATCTGGTTTTAACCAGGCCGTACCTTCAAAAGCAATTTTAAACGAAGTGATCTCTTTAGGCATTAGTTTATGCTTCATCTCATATTTTGCATTAAAGCTCGCAAGAGGCAAATCTTGGTCGTCATAAAGCGTTCCCTTTATAGAAACATCAGCCGGAAGGTTATCTATATTCTGCAGCTCGCCCAAAATAATATAAGCACCATCTACTTGAAGCAGTCGCGCAGAAAGTACCTCGAGCACAGGCTGCTTGAGAATATCTTCGTGATAGGTTTGTTCTGAAGTAATACGACGCCTGCCGTGGTTGTAAAAATCGGTTTCGTTTGTTGTGATCAGTTGGTCAGGAGGTAAGTCAAGATCAGGATTTTTAGGAATTACATACCATTTTTGATGTCGCTTAACCAGTTCAAAATTTTCTTGAGTTGGAATGAGTTCTAGCGGAGTGATCCATTTAGCATAAGCAGTAGCTCTTGCGGTAGAATCGGTCTGATTGGTGATCTCAACAGCAATCGCATCGAGTTTTGCATAACTATTGAGGAGGCCATCTGTGACAGCAAATTCGAGCATAAATTGATCCAGACTTTTATCACTTTTGGGATCAAAGTAAGAATAAGCACGCTCTAATTCTTTAAAGTCTAAAGCGTCAAAATAAGCTTCAACCACATTTTCTGGCGAAAGTTGGTCTGCATTTTTTAAGTAAAACGAATAAACCCCCAGACTGAAACAAACAAGGAGAAGCACACCATATACGTGCGCGATATTAAAAAGCAGTTGGTTTCTTTTCTTTGAAGTTTTAGCCGAAATAGTATAGTCGTTTGACCATTGCATATACGCTGGGAGCTGAGGTTTACTAGACCGAAGCGCGCGCAACCAAATCGATTGAATATTTATGACAAATGCGATTACCACCGTAAGCAGTGGGATGATTCCCCACATTAATATGAGCACCAGAGGAATATCATCTTTGGGGATGATCTCAGGCATTGGGGCGACGCCTAATTTCTCCCAAACCATAATACCATTCTCAAGCAATCCTAGGCGTTGCCAACCTGAAAAGTAGAGAATAGGATCATAAAATTTATCGTTAGAGAACACATATTTAAGGTGATATTTTTCAGGAACGGTTAAAAATTGCTGCAACGAACCAATACCTTCAATTCCTCTGAATTTAGAATTCTCTAGTCGCTCAATCGCTCTGGTGGTAAGTTCAGGGAGCCTGCGCGCCGAATGGTAATTGCCATCAACCGTCATCGCATCTGTTTGAGCAGAAAGCCAAGCGATTTGATCACCAAAACCTAGCGGCAAAAACCGCCATTTATAATGCTGATCCTGATTGAGGAAATTCACAATAGGCAACATATTTATAGGATCGGGTTGCGAGGACCTAAAATTATTTAAGGTCATTGTGAAGATCATCGTTCCTAAAAAGAGCGCTGCAAGCAGACCAGCAAGAATGCGATGATACAAACCGCCTAGTTTGGTGCTCAAAAAGCTTTTGTAATCTCCTTCGGCAAAACGATAGGCAAACTCTCCAAACAAGGGTAACACCATAATACTTCCCCATAATGTGAAACGGTCTAAAGTGAGAATATTAAAGGCATTGTCACCTAAAATCATTTTAGGGATCGGCGTTGTGCCGCCACTTCCCAAAATTGTAAGCATTGTGAGGGAAAGGCCAAAAAACAAATAGCGTTTACTGTAATAGCGGTAAAAAAAGTACGGCAGTAAAAGCAATAAAACACCCCACGGAATTAAGAAAAATACGAGTCCGCTAGAAGTAACTTCCAGAAAATTATCCCGTGAACCGTGCGGGATTGGCACTTGGGTTATGGGATTATTCTTGGTGTTTATCCAATACGGTAAAATACACACGATTATTAAAGCCAATGCAGCAAATCCAAAAGCGATCATTCGTTTTAATAAGCTGAAAAAAGCTTTTAGAAAAAACGGAAAGGTAACGTCTTTCATTCGGTTTACCCGCGTACGCGCTTGATCCATAACCGCCATTCCGATCAATGGAAAAATGAAGAATACCATCCCAAAAATAGGAGTAACGTGATGCGAACAAACCGTGACAGCTAGTAAAGAAAGCGAAGTTAAAAAGTACTTTATGCGCCCGGTGGTCAGCCAAAGATAGATTTCAGGAAGTGCGTGCATTAAGATCGAAACACCAATGATGCTGGGCAACTGCCCAAAGATGTGTAGTGTTTCAACAAAAGATGATGAAAACACAGCCAGAATAGCCGCATAGCCGGCTGCGTGTGCGCTTGCGGTGATGAGCAATGCAAAACGATATACACCGGTTATGAATAGGATGACGCCAAGGATAGCAACGGTGAACATCCCAAATTTTAAACCGCCAACCAAAGATAAAATAGCGATAGACTGATGTACGAGAGGAGGATAGCCCATCACCGTAAAACCGGTGTACCAGCTGTAGTTCCACGGTTCAAACCAATGCGAGGCATAATGATCTGCAAAAAATAAATGAATCAGTGCATCGTAAGTTCCTTCTAGCGTAAAAAAGATGCTAAACCCATGAAAGGCTACACCGATCAACAGCGCGATAATCAAATATCTGTTTGGGGTGTTTTTCATGAATATTAAAGCTATAGGAATGTTTGTATTTCTTACATAGCTAAGATAAAACATTCGATGAATGACTCATCTGTCGATGAATGGTTTTCAACTAAAGTAGGAGTTTAACCGTCGAAAATCAAGCTTTTAGCCTTCCAGACCCCGATATGTTTGTGGTGTATTTAATCTGAATCACCTAAAACAAATCTTATGAAAACTGCAATTATCATCCCGTGCTATAACGAAGAAAAACGAATTGACACCAAAGCTTTTGAAGCCTTTATTCAGTCTACAAATTCGTATCACTTATGCTTTGTAAACGATGGAAGTAAAGACCAGACTTTAGATGTGCTTAAAAATATTCAGCAAAGTAATCCTGATAAGGTTACCGTTATTGATATGAAGCGCAACAGCGGCAAAGCAGCAGCGGTACGCGCAGGTGCCCGATACCTTTATAGTAAAACAAATGTGCGTCATATAGGTTTTATGGATGCTGATCTGTCAACAGATTTTGAAGATTTTACAAATCTCGATCATACCTTAAAAACCAACGCACAGTTAAAAATGGTTTTTGGGAGCCGTGCAAAAGCAGAGGCCGGGATCGAGAAAGATCCTTTTAGAGCATTTTTTTCTAAAGTGATCAAATTTTGTGTGTTGTTGATCTTGGGCCTGCCCATTCAAGATACGCAATGTGGCGCCAAGGTGTTTAATCGAGAATTGGTTCCTGTGATTTACGGGAATCGCTTTTTAAGTAAATGGCTTTTTGATGTGGAAATGTTTATAAGACTGAAGCACTTTTTAGGCGGAAAACAAGCCGTAATGCGTGCTATTTATGAGCAGCCTTTACAACGCTGGGTACACGTTGAAGATTCAAAATTAGGTATTAAAGATGCGCTTGAAATTCCGCTACGATTATTAAACATTTGGTTTAACTACAGTATCTGGGCGTTTACCAATACGTTAGTTACTGCCGAAGAACAAGAAGTCTTAACCGAGGTGTATACGTTTCCATTAGCTGCTTAACTTCAATTTATTTAGGCGCTGTTATAACAACTTAAATTTGTTTTTCAGGTTTTCACGATACACGCGCCCCACGTTTAAGGTTTTGCCATTACTGAGCTGAACTTGTGCACTAGAGAACTTCGTAATGCTTTGAATATTTACCAAATACGATCTGTGAATGCGTACAAAATTACTTGCCGACAGCTGCTCTTCCCAGTAGGCTAAAGTTTCATTTGATAAATGTGTTTTAGAGGTAGAAACCAGCTCTGTATAGTCCATATCTGCTTTGATGTAGAGCAAATGGTCAAGTTCTACTTTAATATGCTCATACCCACTTTTAATAAAAATGAGGCGCTCTTCAGGGGTTGCTTCCGGTAGTTGCTCTGCCGGTTTCTGAACTTTATTCACCGCTTTGAGAAAGCGTTCAAAGGAGAAAGGTTTCAGTAAATAGTCCACTACGTCAAGTTCGTAGCTTTCTATAGCATAATCAGAAAATGCCGTGGTTAATATAACTTGCGGAGGATTACTCAGGATTTTTAAAAAATCAATACCCGAAAGTTTAGGTAAATGGATGTCGAGAAAAATCAAAGAGACGTTATGCTGCTTTAAAAACTCAAGCGCATCTATACCGTCTGTGAAACTTCCCTTTAAGGTCAAAACACCACAATCTTTAATATACTTTTCTAAAACTCTTTTGGCAGGCGCCTGGTCTTCTATGATTATACAGGATAAAGTAGTTGCGGGCATAGCGTTAACTTTTGAGTTTCATAGTGAGTTGCACAACAAAGAGCTGCGCTCCTTTATCAATAGTAAGCGAATAATCTATACCATAAATAAGGTCGAGCCGCTTTTTTACATTTTCTAGTCCGATGCCTTGTGCTAAGCTGTTTGTATTAGTTTGTTCAGAAAAGCTGTTACTGCATTTAAAGTTCAAAACGCCGTCTTGAGAGGCGATGCTTACGTGAATCTTAATATTATCTTTTAAGCTTGAAGAACTGTGTTTAAAAGCATTTTCTATAAAAACCGGTAAGATCAAGGGCGCGATTTGCTGCTGAAGATCTATGTTCTCAGAAACTTCAAAATCAACCAGCGCTCTACCTTCTAGCTGCAATTTGTTCAAATTAATATAATCAGCAAGATGATCAATTTCTTTAGACAATAATACAAAATGCGCTTTGCAGTCATAAAGCATATACCGCAGTACGTTAGAGAGTTCTAAAATGATCTTTGGGGTGCGTGTGGAGTTTTCGATGGCATACGCATACAGGTTGTTGAGGTTGTTAAACAAAAAGTGCGGATTGATCTGCGATTTCAGGTATTGCAGTTCGCTTTGTTTTACAAGATCTTTAAGTTGATCAACCTCTTGTTGTTTCCGCAACGCATCCCAGGTGAATTTAAATCCAGAAAGTATAACTATGGTGGGCAGTATTGCAGCCAGACTGTAAAAGATTCCGGGAAAGTTGCTTCCACGTGTGTCCGGGTAGTAGATTTTTTCGATGACCAACTCTTCTAAGATGATGACCAAAGTGAGCAGCCCAACAATCCAAAGACCAAATTGCAAGTATCTTTTGGTATACAAATAACGCGGAGCTACCCAATAACTTATAAAAAGCGCAACCACTGCATAATTCAGAAAAAATACAATTTCCGCAGGAATGATATCTACTTCAACCTGATCTTCTATTCGCTCAAACGAATAAAAAATAAACACCATAAAATAGATGATTACCTGAAATAAAATCTCCCAGATACCTACGGGTCTTTTCAGTAAAAACTTAGCCATGAGCCAAATATAGTTTTATATAAAAACATCTTAGAATAAAATCTGGCGAACTTCGATTATACCACCCTTAGCAACCTTAAAACCGATGTAAACGGCAATTTAAGTTCATTCTAGGCCGCCCTTGTCGTTTACAGGTTTACTTCAGTCGTTTGCCAATATTAATGTGCTACTTCTCAATAGGTTTTGCTCTTTTGCATTCAAATCTAAACAATCAATTTATGCAGTTTAATTATAACATACTTCTTATAGGAATTGGGCTTTTTCTTTCTGCGCAAACTATAGGGGTGGCTCAAGAAACCACACTTTCAGGAGTTGTTACCGATGAAAGTTCTGGCCAACCCATACCATATGCAACCGTACTGGTGAAAAACAAAACGACAGCGGCTGTCATTACCGGAAGCACTACCAGTGATGATGGTAATTTTAAGATTACTTATGAAGATCAACAGGCTGTTCTTGAAATCAGTTTTGTAGGGTTTCAAACCAAATTGATCAACGACGTACCTACAGGAGGTGCGCACGATTTAGGGACGATCGTTCTTGGAATGAGTACAGAATCTCTGGATGAGGTGGTAGTTACCGCCGAAACTTCTACGATGGAATTTAAACTGGATAGAAGGGTTTTTAACGTAGGTCAGGATTTAAGCTCTGCCGGAATGGGAGCCTTAGATGTGTTGAGCAATGTACCTTCGGTGAATGTTGATATTGAGGGGGCAATTAGTTTGCGTGGAAGCAGTGGTGTTCAAATTCTTATCGACGGAAAACCTTCGGTACTGGCGGATGAGTCGAGCAATGCGCTAGGGACGATCACGGCTGATATGATCGAAAGTATTGAGGTGATCACTAATCCTTCAGCAAAATATGAAGCCGAAGGTACCTCAGGAATCATCAACATCATTCTTAAAAAAGAAGAGAAACGCGGGTTTAACGGTTCGGCTTCTGTAAATACCGGAGTGCCTAATAACCATAGTTTAGGATTGAGCTTAAACAACCGTTCTGAAAAGTTTAATCTCTTTACGCAGTTGGGAGCGGGACATCGCACGCTTCCTATGGAGAGCAATAGCGTTAACCGTAATCTCGAATCAGGAACCAGTGTTATTACAGATGGTGGTGAAGATAAAAATGAGACTTTTTTCAATCTGACTTTAGGAGCAGATTATTATATTAATGATAAAAACATTGTTACCCTTTCTGGTAACTACGCTTTTGAAAAAGAAGATTCCCCTTCTGATTATCTCATCAGTTCACTGGATGCTTCGGGAGATTTGGTTTCGCAGTATAATCGAGTCGGAGAAACTTCGGCAGATAATCCTAAATATCAATTTGATCTACAGTACAAAAGTCAGTTTGGGGACGATGAGGATCACGCTTTATTAGCTAGTGCTACTGGAAATTTCTTCGGAAAAGATCAAAGCTCTACGTTTATCAATAATCTCGTAGCCGGGGAATCTATTGATCCCAATCAAAAAACAGAAACCGACTTTTATCAGTCTGACTATACGTTTAAAGTAGATTATACTAATCCGCTTACTGAGCGTATTACCCTTGAGGCTGGGAGTATGTATGAGATCAACGATGTAGGTAATGATTATGCCGTTTATACCGAAGAAGATGGGGCGTTTGTCATAGACACTGATCTAACCAATAATTTTGAGTTTAATCAAAAAGTACTTGGGTTGTATGCGACTGCCGCTTATGAGGGAGATCGCTGGGGTTTAAAAGCAGGTTTACGCTTTGAAGACACTGATCTCACGACCTTGCTTACCAATACTAATGAGCAAAATAACCAGGCTTATAACAACTGGTTTCCTTCGGTACATACCTCTTATAAAGTGTCTGACCGGGTTTCGTTGCAAGCAGGATATTCAAAGCGTATTTTTAGACCGCGTTTATGGGACTTGAATCCGTTTTTTACCATTCAGAATGTGTACAACGTACGCCAAGGAAATCCGTTCTTACAGCCAGAGTTTGCAGACTCTTACGAGTTAACGAGTATTATAGGAGTGGGCAAACTTTCATTAAACAGTAGTCTGTATTTCTTGCACACCACAGATGTGGTGGAAACGGTTTCGGTTTTTGAAGATAACGTCAATATTTCAACGCCGCAAAACATAGGTACACGTGATCAGTACGGTTTTGAACTTAACGGGAAATATTCGGGCTTATCCTTTATGACCCTTACCGGAGATTTTAATTACGGCTATTTTATTAGAGAAGGGACCTTTGAAGATCAGAATTTTGATTTCAGCGGAAATCAATGGACGGCAAGAATGACCACTAAATTTGATCTTCCTGCCGATATAGATTTAGAACTCAACGGAAACTATGAATCGAAATATAAAACCGTTCAAGGCGAGATCTCTGGATTTGCATTTCTAGACGCCGGACTACGCAAAAAAATCTGGGATGGAAAAATGGTTGTAAATGCTAGTGTTCGTGATGTTTTTGCATCTCGAATTAGAGAAAATACCATCAATCAACAAACCTTTTCATTATATGACTTTTCTAAACGAGGGCGGTTTTTTACGCTAGGGGTTAGTTATAGTTTTGGTAAGGGAGAGGCGATGACGTATTCAGGAGGAAAAAGATAAAAACAAGCATATGAGAGCGATACTCACAGTAAAACAGAAAACGTTTTTAACACCACATTACATCAGAGTAATTCTAGAAGGAGCTGCGCTGGAAACTTTTGCAGCCGCTAGAGTAGGAGATAATAATAAAATCATAGTGCCTCAACAAGGCGTACCTCTAATGCTTCCTGATGATTTTAGGTCGTTAGCACAAGAGCAAGCGCAACGCCCTATTATACGCACCTATACAATGCGCAATCTAGATTTGGAGAAAGGGGAAATGACTATTGATTTTGTTGCACACGGAGAAGAAGGTCCTGCATCTCGGTGGGCACTACACGCACAAAAGGGAGATGAGCTCTTGGTGATGATGAAAGAAAAGACAAAACCGCTGTTTATACCCTCTGATAGGTATGTTTTAGTTGGTGATCACACGGCATTGCCGGTAATCAGTGTGCTTTTAGAAAGCCTACCCAAAAATGCGCAAGGAACGGCCATAATTGAAGTCTATGGAAAGGAAGACATCCTTGATCTTCGGAAGCCGGAAGGAATGGACATACAGTGGCAGTTTAATAAAACACCGGGTCAAGATTCAGCCTTAGCCAAAGCGTTTAAAAATATTGCAATAGAAGAGGACCAGACGCCTTTCATTTTCGCTGCCGCGGAATATGCCATTGTCGATGCTATACAACAACATATTAGAACAGCATACACCCTTGAGCGCAAGCAGTGGCACGCCTATTCTTATTGGAAATATGGATTAGCCGAAGACGCTTCAGCAGAAAAGCGAAGAGCGCAAACTAAGTAAAACTATTTCTTCTCATTATCCTTTAAAAAACAAAGCCCCGTTATCATTGCGATAACGGGGCTTTTTGCGGAGAAAGAGGGATTCGAACCCCCGGAGGTGTGACCCTCAACGGTTTTCAAGACCGCCGCATTCGACCACTCTGCCATTTCTCCTTGAGTGTCTCATCAGCTATTTGCTGATTGCGGGTGCAAATATAGAAACATTTTTCTATTTGACAATGCACTTTTTTAAGGATTTTTTCGCTTAATTGTTTTTTCCGGTAATGGGGATCTTATCTCCCTTAAAATGAGGCTCTTTATTGATTAAAAGTTCGAGCCAGGCTTTTACATTCGCTGCAACTTCTCTAAATCTATTGCGAGATTCCAACTCATATTCTCGGCGATCACCGTTGTAACCATAAAAATTAAGGTTCATACGACGGGCAATGTAAACAGCTCGCGGCAGGTGAAAGCGCTGCGAAACAACAATTGCATTATCTACCTCAAAAATATACGATGCGCGGTACACCGAATCATAGGTGTCAAACCCTGCAAAATCCATAAAAATATCTTCTTCGGGAACGCCGCGATCTAAAAGGTAGTTCTTCATAGCAACGGGTTCATTGTAATTGGTTGTGCGGTTGTCACCAGAAACCAGAAAGCGTTTTATTTTTCCGCGTTTGTATAGTAGTAGGGCAGACTCTACACGGTCTCTAAGCATTGTAGATAGTTCGCCATTACGTCGCACACTGGCACCCAAAACAAGACCGGTATAGGTTTCAGGCAATGCATCTACCGAATCATAAATATAGGCTTCGGTTTCGTCATTGATATGATAGGCGAGAAAAGAGGTGAGCAGTAAGATCAATAATCCTAAAAGGACTAGATAGCGCAACACACGTAAAGCAAGTAATTTTTTAATCGGCATAAATAAAAAGCATAGCAACTTCTAAACTGTAAACTTATCATTTGTTTTAATGCAAACGTAATCTAGAGGTAACAACGTATGCAATAAATGAGGTAAAGTCTCTTAAATAGTTGAGATTTTTAATGGTTAGATAAGAATTCCTTAGCTTTTTATAAGCCAAGAGCAAAAGTAAGACAGTATCTTTACAAAAAATTGTACCCAAATGAATGTGATCTCCAGTCTAAAATGGCGCTACGCAACTAAAAAATTTGATGATTCTAAAATCCTTTCGGAGGATAAGCTTGATATCTTAAAGGAAGCATTCAACCTTACAGCGACGTCTTACGGATTGCAACCGGTGCGTTTGGTAGTAATTTCAGATAAAACACTTCAGCAGCGCTTAAAAGGAGCCGCAATGAATCAAAGTCAGGTGCTAGATGCCTCTCACGTATTAGTGATTTGCGTTGAGCGTAAAGTTGAAGCACCTTTTGTGACTAACTATTTTGACAGGGTGAAAGAAGTGCGGGAAACTCCTGATGCCATTCTCAAACCCTTTAGAGAAATGCTAGAGCAAAAATTTGATAAACAGCCCAAGGCTGATACGCGGGAATGGGCTATTCGTCAGGCTTATTTAACTTTAGGGAACTTACTCACCGTTTGTGCATTAGAAAAGATAGATGCCTGCCCTATGGAAGGCTTTGAACCAGAAAAATTTGACGAAATCCTCGAACTCAAAAAACACAATCTTGCTTCTGCTTTAGTGTTGCCGGTGGGATACCGCGCCACTGACGATATGTTTGCCGACTTTAAAAAAGTGCGCCGTCCTCAAAAGGAAACTATAATCCACTTATGATTGATAAAACCTGTTGATCATAATTGGTTCTAAAATGGGCATATTGTATTGATAGGGATCTTCGTGATCTAAATAGCGCATTTTGTATTCAAAAGAATCGTCAGGCTTTATTATAGGCATTAATGGTTTAAATCCGTTGGGTTTTTGCTGAAGGAATTCAAAAGCTTCAAACCGGTTTTCAAAATCATTCAAATCTGAAATTGAAAAATCTTGTTCATTAAGATTTGAAGGTTGATCAGTGACCAAAGAATCAGGCTCGGTCAGATGCATTTGAGATGCTATCTGGGCTTGCATCAAACTTCCGAAGCCAAAAATGAGTAAAACCGAAGCGTAACGTTGTGTGCTCATAAAATCGTTTTTTGAATGCTTGTTATTCAAAATACGAAAAAAGAGAAGCAGCGTGACAGTTCTTTCTGAAAATTAAGCGTTTAATAATGTACGCGATCAGCAATTTCAAGTCCGTAGCCTATCATACCTACGCGTTTGTGCTCCTCGCTGTTGGATAATAATTTGATCTTAGAAATTCCTAAATCGTGTAAAATCTGCGCACCAATACCAAAATCCTTCAAATCCATTTTAGGATGTGGATTGGGTTGGCGTCCTGATTCTTGACGTTCTTTAAGATCAGCAAGACGATACAAAAGTTTACTTGCAAAGTTTTCCTGATTGATGAACACCACAGCGCCCTTTCCTTCCTTATTGATAACTTCAAAAATCTGATCCAGTTTGGTGTCCGGTTGTTCGGTAAGTGTGCTTAGGATATCATTGTTCACAAAAGTTGAATTTACGCGTACAAGCACCGGCTCATCATTAACCCAAGTGCCTTTGGTAAGCGCAATATGAATTTGGTCATTTGTGGTTTGCTGGTACGCACGCAGTCTAAATTCACCATAATGCGTTTGAATCGTAAAATCTTCTTTCTTAACAATCAGCGAATCGTGTTGCATACGATAGGCAACCAGATCAGCAATAGAAACGATTTTTAGATCAAATTTTTTAGCGATCTCAGCAAGTTGAGGCAATCTAGCCATCGTCCCGTCTTCATTCATTACTTCGACAATCACCCCGGCCGGAGCAAAACCTGCTAAACGGGCAAAATCAATTGCAGCTTCGGTATGACCGGTTCTGCGCAAAACACCGCCTTCTTTGGCTTTCAACGGAAAAATATGTCCGGGTTTTGTGAAATCCCAAGGTTTCATTTCAGGATTGGTAAAGGCTTTAACTGCTTTTGCCCGATCTAAAGCACTTATTCCAGTGGTAACGCCGTGCCCCTTTAAGTCAACCGAAACCGTAAATGCAGTTTCCATAGGGTCGCTATTGGTGCCTACCATCATTTCGAGTTTCAGTTCTTTACAACGTTCTTCGGTAATAGGTGCACAAATAAGGCCGCGGCCGTGCGTCGCCATAAAGTTTATAGTTTCAGCAGTAACCATTTCAGAGGCAGCAAGAAAATCACCTTCATTTTCCCGATCTTCATCGTCAACAACAATGATTACTTTTCCCTTTTTGATATCTTCTATCGCTTCAGGAATGGTATTTAACTGTATTTCTTTGGTAAGCGTTTGCGCTGCCATAATTGAATTTTTAATGGTAAAAGAATACTACTTCTATTTTTTAAAAACGAAGTATTTCTTATCAATTTTCACATCGTCAGGCGCTAACTTAACGATAACGTAAAGGTACGATTTAGGTTGCTTTTAATTGGCACCGCCAAAGGGTTTAATACTTCGTCCCGATAGCTATCGGGATGCCTCGAAATTGAATATTTGTTTCTAACTATTGCCTCATAGCCTTACCCTGAGGTAGTTTACTGAAAATCTCAAGCAAAACTAATACTGCTTAAATATTCTTGTGTAAGGTCTCTGCTGCTTCTTTAAAAGTGGAAGAGTAGCCGTATGCTTTGTAGTTAGCGATAATATCTTCTAATTCCCGTTTTGTTTTTGTTTTAAGAATCGCTTTTTCTGAATTGCTTAGATTGAAATCAGCCAGCGGTTGCTCAGGATCAACTTTTTGATCTTTTTTCTTTTGGAATAATTTTTTAACCGGATCTAAAAACCCGTCAAGGTCAATGAGTCCTTGGTCAGTTGTAGCTCTATATGTTAAATAAACACCTAACGGAAATAGAATTAAGGTGCTTAACCAACTTGCCAACCAAGCGGCAACGCTGCCGTCTTCGGCGCTGTTTTTGGCGAAAATCCCTATAAAGTGATACGTGAGGAAGAGCACCACTCCCACAACAATAGGAAGTCCTAGACCACCTTTTCTGATGATTGCACCTAGCGGAGCCCCCACAAAAAACAAGATTACGCAACCAAAGGCTAGCACAAACTTCTCATGCAGTGCGATCTCATATTTGCTCAACGTTTTCACCTTAACCGAATTATCGGTTTTTCTATTTTTAATAGAAGTGATGGTATTTTTAACCGTGGTTTTTGCATAATCTAACACTTGAATTTGCTCAGAAAACTCAAAATTTTCAATAAGATCAGGATTGAGCGTTCGCGTAGTATCTCGCGGAATATTTTTAAGGTATGAAGTGTCTAGTTTGCGCAACTGCATTTCGCGCACCTGAGCTTTTCCTAACGAAGCTAGATAGGTGTTGTAATTTTTAGAAATATCAACCAGAGTATCATTAAGCTGCTTCACCGTAAGCATAGTGTACGCATTGTCTATACTCTTTTCATCCATATCTACATTATCAATCTCTGAAAGGTCAATATTGATCGTGTAGGTCTCAAAATAACTTTTTACGAAAGGTTCGCGTTTTTGTTTTCTAAAATCTTTTTGCTCGACCTCGTCATAGTAATTTCCGTCAATCAGTTTTAAAGAAAGCACGTTGTCGCCCTCAGCACTAATGAGTTCGCCTTCACGTGCTTTGATCACCGTGTAATTACCCACGCGGCTGGGATCTTTTTGGTAGATGATCACATCTTTTAAAAATTGACCTTTGTCCCCTTGTTTATCGGCGACTTTCATCACATAATCTTCACCAATCGTGGTGTATTGTCCTTTTGTGATCGCCATCGCAGGTTTTACCTGAGCGATGTTTCTTCGGAGGTTAAGCGACTCAAACTCTGCAGCAGGAATCACATAGTTTGCAAACAAAAAGGAGATTCCTGCCAGAGCTAAAATGAAAATTGTGAGACTGCGCATAGCGCGCTGTAACGAAATTCCGGTAGATTTCATCGCGGCAAACTCATAATTCTCAGCAAAGTTTCCAAAGGTCATAATACTGGTAAGCAAAACCGTTAACGGCAGTACCAGTGTAACCAGACGGGGAGAGAAATAGAGCAGGAATTTTACGATGATCACGAGATCAAGATCTTTACCGGCCAGCTCTTTTATATAAAGCCATACCGTCTGAAGCACAAATATGAACATCAAAATGATGAACGTGCTTAAAAAATTCTTGATAAACGTGAGTAGTATGTACCGGTCAAGGATCTTCAAGAGAAAACTAGTCTAAATTATTGATGTAATAATCTCCGAATTTTGAAGCGTCAAAGGTAAAAAGATTACCCGGTAAAGGTTGGTCTGTCTTAAACGAGTTGACCGTAATGGTGATCTTAGTTCCGTTGTTTTGGGTCATAATCAAGCGATAAATGTGCTTGGTTTGTGCGTCAACACCCAATAAAGCCGATTTTAATTCGCTGTTGGAATCCATGGGCGTAAGCTTCACATATTGAATTTTTCGACCATTTACATTTTGCTCAATATCCCATTTATAAGTGTACCCCTCGTTGAAAAACGTAAGCATTTTAGACGGCGTAATAGCATCGTCATCTCCCGGATCTTGAGTAGAAATGGTGATCTCTTCATCTTCAGGAACGATAGTGTATAATTTTTTACCATCATACATCTGCGTAGTTCCCATCAGGTTTAATTTGTATTTATCACCATCTAAGGTCACATCACCACGCGTTTCCTGATTGATTCCGGCGGCATCATTAGACAAGCCGTACTTAAAATCAATAAACATATTGTCATAGGTTTTTACCTTAGCAGAAACCTGATCTAGAAGTTTTTTAGCTTTAGCATCTTGCGCAAATGCACTGCTTACAGAAACCAATGCAATTAGGGCAAGCGTAAAAATCTTTATTTTAGAAAAATTCATGTTATTCATTGTTTAATTGTTGATGTAATGCATTCATATCAGACACGAGTACCTGTCTTGCTTTACTACCTTCAAACGGACCAACAATACCGGCAGCTTCTAGCTGATCTATAATTCTACCGGCACGGTTATATCCTAATTTTAATTTTCGTTGTAATAAAGACGCGCTTCCTTGTTGCGCTGTTACAATAACTTCGGCAGCTTCCATAAACAAGGCATCCCGGTCGCTTGCATCTATATCAAGACTTGTGCCACCTTCTTCACCTACGTATTCAGGAAGTTGATGTGCCTCAGGATACGCTTTCTGCGAGCCGATAAAATCTGTGATTTTTTCAACTTCAGGAGTGTCTACAAATGCGCACTGCACACGTATTAAACTATTTCCTTGCGTAAACAGCATGTCACCTCGACCTATTAACTGATCTGCACCCTGACTGTCAAGAATGGTACGCGAATCGATCTTTGATGTCACTCTAAAGGCAATTCTGGCAGGGAAATTGGCTTTAATAATCCCCGTGATCACATTCACCGAAGGTCTTTGGGTGGCTACAATCAAGTGAATACCAATAGCCCGAGCCAGCTGTGCAAGACGTGCAATAGGTGTTTCAACTTCTTTACCGGCGGTCATAATTAAGTCGGCAAACTCGTCAATTACCAAAACGATATACGGTAAAAATTTATGGCCGTCATTGGGGTTGAGTTTACGTCGCTTAAACTTGGCGTTGTATTCTTTAATGTTACGCGCCATCGCATCTTTGAGCAGGTCGTAACGTTTATCCATCTCAATACACAAAGAGTTGAGCGTATTGATCACTTTAGTATTATCAGTGATGATCGCATCTTCAGAATCTGGTAATTTCGCCAGATAATGACGTTCAATTTTATTGAATAAGGTAAGTTCAACTTTCTTGGGATCAACCAATACAAATTTGACTTCCGCAGGATGCTTTTTGTACAGTAACGAAGTAAGAATCGCATTCAATCCTACCGATTTACCCTGACCGGTAGCGCCCGCCATAAGTAAGTGCGGCATTTTTGCCAGATCGACCACAAAGGTTTCGTTAGAAATGGTTTTACCTAATGTAAGCGGGAGTTCCATTTCTGCATTTTGAAACTTTGGCGAGGCGATGGCTGAGCGCATAGAGACAATACGCGCATTCTTATTAGGAACTTCAATACCAATGGTACCTTTTCCTGGGATAGGGGCAATGATACGAATACCTAATGCAGCTAACGAAAGCGCAATATCATCTTCAAGATTTTTGATTTTTGAAATACGTATTCCAGCCTCCGGAACGATCTCGTATAGCGTTACCGTAGGACCAACGGTCGCTTTAATGTGCGCAATATCAATCTTGTAGTTTTTAAGCGTATCTACAATACGATTTTTATTTTCTTCAAGTTCTTCCTGATCTACGGTAATGCTTTGACCTTTAGTATAATCTTTAAGCAATTCAATAGTAGGGAAGCGATAATTGCTGAGTTCTAGCTTTGGATCAAACTCTCCAAAGTCCTGTACGAGTTTTGTACTTAAATTTTCAACGACTTCCTCTTCCTCGACAGTTTCTTCAATTTCGATCTCAAAATCCTCGTCTGCATCTTTTGGAGTTTCTTTTTCCTTAACCGGAGTAGGAGCCGGAGCAGGCTGAGCAGGAGTTGTTTTTAACTGTGGTTCTTCAAGTTCTTCCTCTGGAGCTTCTTTTGGTAATTCAATATTATCTTTATCAAACGCCGTATCTACAAACTCATTATCCTCGTCGTCTTGAGAATTAAATTCAGAGGCAAAGGCTTGCTTCCGCTTTGCGAAAAAGTGCGCAATATGCTCAGGGGTCAGTTTTAGCCTTACGGCGAAATATACAATCGCAACAAACGCAAGTACAAGAATGGTGCCGATCAGCCCGATAAAATCCTGAAGAAAATCATTGAGTTCAAAACCTACCATTCCGCCAAGTAACGGACTCGTTTCTGAGAAAAAACCTAAAAAGGTTGCAAACCAAAGCATCACAATAATACCCCAAAACCAAAAAGATTGAAGTCGTTTTTTAGGCTTATCAAAAAAGTAATAGAATCCGGTTAAAGTAACCAGAACCGCAATGGTGAACGCAGCAAGACCGAAGCCTTGATAAATAAAGAAATCTCCTAGGGCTGCACCAAATTTGTTTAGCCAATTTTGAGATTGCAAACTGCGATCGCTTAGATCGTTGAGCGTACTCTGATCTGCCTGCCAGCTGAAAAAATAGGAGATAAAAGAAAACAACAATGCCAGCCCTAGAAGGAATAGAAAACTTCCCAGAACGATCTTTTGTTGTTTAGACAGTACAAAAGAGATTTTTTTGGACTGCTTAGTCGTTTTAGATTTTGCTTTAGTTTTAGTCTTTTTTCTGGCCATTATAAGCGTAAACTCTAGAGTCGCGGTTGGGCTTCAAGAAGCAACTTGAAGCTTCAAAAATTTTTAAAGTATGGTAGCAAAGCCAAAATTTACTATAAGAGCTTGATTTTGCTACGATTAATAGGTGTAATGCTAGCGCTAATTAATTCATATAAGTTGATTAGCGCGTAAAAGTACAAATATCAAACGGTACTAAACTTATAAAATTTTAGAACAGTTTAGGGATATAAATGATACCGCCTATAATTGCCGCGATAACAGCAGCAAAGGTGACCGCTCCCGCAGAAACATCTTTGATCACTCCAATTTTTTTATGGTAATCCGGGTGGATGAAGTCGGCTATTTTTTCAACAGCTGTATTGAGCCCCTCAACCGCCAGAACTAAGCCAATAGCCAGTAACTGAATACACCATTCTACCGAAGAGATTTCGTAAACAAAGCCTAAAACGGTAACCACCAGAGCACACAAACTCTGCACCTGAATGCTAGGTTCGTTTTTGAGGAGTAACCAAGCGCCCTTAAAGGCATATTTAAAGGCCTTGATTCTATTTACTACAAAATGTTCTTTGGTTTCCGGGTCAGTCATACTTTAGTTGAGAACGCTTAAAGCAGCTTCGTAGTCGGGTTCTTGACCAATTTCGGGTACTTGTTCTTCATAAATGATGTTGTGATCAGCATCTAAAACAAGCACAACGCGCGAGTGTAGTCCGGCAAAAGCACCATCGGCAATTTCTAGCCCGTAGTCTTTACCAAAACTACCATCTTTAAAGTCAGAGAGTGTTTCTACGTTGTCAAGACCTTCGGCACCACAAAAACGTGCTTGAGCAAATGGTAAATCGCGTGAGATACACAATACTGCCGTATCATCAAGAGCTGCAGCATCTTTATTAAAATGTCGCACAGAAGCAGCACAAACCCCGGTATCTACACTTGGAAAAATATTCATCACAATGCGTTTGCCTTTGTAATGCTCAAGACTTACTTGAGCAAGATCTTTTGAAGCAAGTTTGAAGTCAGGAGCAGCGGTGCCTACTTTAGGGAGTTCGCCAGAAGTATGCGTAGTATTTCCGCCTAGGGTAATAGTAGCCATAGTTTTTAAATTGAAATTAGATCGCCCAATCTTTGGGACTTCAATTGTGTTAGTAAAGTGGAATCTTTTTAGCGATCAATGCGCACACAATTGTAACGTAAATGTACTTATAAGCAAATGGACCTACAATTAAAGGAATGCTAAATTGAAGCGGTAATCAATATTTAGAAGATAGGAGCGCGTAATTTGGTTTCCGTGCATAAAAAAAGTCCTCAAATCAATAGACTTGAGGACTCTTTTCAATAAAAAATCTAACCTACATTATTTATTGGCATCGCCAAAGGGTGATATATCGAGATACGAATGCTAGTCAAAAAGATTTTGAACCTGTATCTCGTGAGCCAATCTATACAGATGGGCGTATCCTATGGCAATTTATCTGTCGATAGAACCTAGAACCTTCTGCGCAAAACCATTTGCTGCATCACGTTCAGACATTCCATCTGCAATCATTTGGTGCATTTCAACAGCTCCACAAAGGTTGGTGATCAATTCACCTACAACATCCATATCGTTATCTGTACACGAGCGGTGCTCGGTAAAAGATTCTAACACATCGATGGTGTTTTGTAAAGCTTCAGCACTATTATTTTTCTGTAAATGTTTAATTACTGGTAACTTCATCTACGAGTTCTTTTAGGTTTTCAAACTTGTTGGTTTGTACCTGATTAACAAAAGTTCCGTTTTTAAATGTGGCAAAAGTGGGTAGGTTATCTACCGTTGCCAATTTTCGGCTTTCCGGATATTTCTCTGCATCTACTAAGTAAAACTTAGCATTTTCATTTTCTGAAGCCAGTTTTTTGAATTTAGGCTTCATCAATCTGCAGTTTCCACACCAGCTTGCCATATATTGAACCACAACAGTCTCGTTATCGCTAACTAATTCTGAAAGGTTGTCTTGATCAAGTTCTTGAATCATAAGAATTGAATTTTAAGGTGATTAATTTCTTTAAAAAATGAAGTTGGGTGAAAGAAATTAATTTGATGCTAGGTAAGAAGCAACACCATCACGGTTAGCATTCATTGCGTCTTTACCTTCTTCCCAGTTTGCAGGACATACTTCACCGTTTTTCTGTACGTGTGCATAGGCGTCAATTAAGCGTAAAAATTCTTTTACGTTACGACCTACCGGCATATGATTTACACCTTCGTGAAAAACAGTACCTTCTTCGTCGATCAAATAGGTAGCTCTATAGGTTACGTTATCACCGTCAACAGTTAATACACCGCTTTCTTCATCATAACGCTCGTTAGTCACATCAAGAATACCAAGGCGGTTTGCCAAGTTACGGTTAGTGTCTGCAAGAATTGGGTACGTTACACCTTCGATACCACCGTTATCTTTAGGAGTGTTTAACCAAGCAAAGTGTACTTCTGGAGTATCGCAAGAAGCACCAATAACAATAGTATTGCGCTTTTCAAATTCATCCATAGCAGCCTGAAAAGCGTGAAGCTCTGTAGGGCATACGAATGTAAAATCTTTTGGATACCAGAAAAGCAATACTTTTTTGTTTTTGCTCTTTGCTTCTTCAAGGATGTTTACTTTAAAAGTATCTCCCATCTCGTTCATAGCATCAACTGCAAGATTTGGAAATTCTTTACCTACTAATGTCATATTGTTTGTTTTTAATGATTTATTTCTACTGCAAAAATAGCAGGGAAAAACCAGTATTTACAAGATATAAATGCAAACAAATTATTTCAGTATAAGAAATGCTTATGCTGAGTAGAGGAAATCTATTTTTTTAGGATTGTGCTAAATTATAGTCGAGGAAACTATCAAAATACTAATATATCTGAAGCTATTTTGCGAGGTTGATAATGCAATGATTTCATCTAATTTTTGCAGCTAATAAATTTAACAGTTTAGGAAGCCTTAGCCTCTTTTAAACTGCGGATTTTGATTCGGAAAGCTGCAAAGATCAAGGTCATAAACGGGCTCAGCCAGTTGAAAATCGCATACACAAAATAATCAGCTACCGAAACTCCTAAAACACCACTTTGATAGGCACCACAAGTGTTGTAAGGCACCAATACCGAAGTTACTGTACCGCTATCTTCTAGGGTTCGGCTTAAATTTTCAGGAGCCAGACCTTTGTCTTTATATGCTTTAGCATACATTTTTCCGGGAACGACGATCGCAAGATATTGATCACTCGCAGTAGCGTTGAGACCTATACACGTAGCCACCGTACTGGCAAAAAGGCCAAAGGTGCTTTCAAAAAGATTCAACATAAATTTACTGATGCGTGCCAATGCTCCAATAGCATCCATCACGCCACCAAAGGTCATTGCACAAATGATGAGCCATATGGTGCCCAACATACCTGCCATTCCGCTTGCGGCGAACAGATCATTGAGATTTTCGTTAGTAGTTTCTATAGCCGTATCTACAGTAATGGCGTTCATTATGCCTTTATATCCGCTTTCTAGACTCAAGGTTTCGCTACCGCCTAGAGTGGCAACGATTTCCGGCTGAAAAATAAGAGCGGCAATTCCGCCTAAAAGTGTTCCAATCAATAGTGCAATAAGCGGAGAGGTTTTTTTAACGATCATAAAGATGACGATCGCAGGAACCAGAAAAAGCCACGGACTAATAGTAAATGCGTCATCAATAGCTGTCAAAATCGCCGAAGTGTCGGCGTCACCGCTAGTCTCTATATTAAAGCCAATGATGATAAATACGATTAATGTTATAGTCACCGTAGGCACAGTGGTATACAACATATATTGAATGTGCGTGAACAAATCTGTCCCCGCCATTGCAGGAGCAAGGTTTGTCGTGTCGCTCAAAGGAGAAAGTTTATCTCCAAAATACGCTCCAGATAAAATAGCTCCGGCAGTCATCCCTAAAGAGATGCCTAAAGCATTAGCAATACCTATTAATGCAATACCTACGGTAGCAGAGGTCGTCCAACTGCTTCCGGTTGCCACCGATATGATTGCACAGATCACAACACAAGCGGCTAAAAATATAGACGGATTTAAAATTTGGAGTCCGTAATAAATCATTGTAGGGATGATCCCGCTAATGAGCCAAGTTCCTGCAAGGGCACCTACCATTAAGAGGATTAAAATGGCGCCTGCGGTAGATTTAATATTTTGCGCAACTTCTTCCATCATCGTATCAAAAGAAGTTTTATTAAAAATCCCAACTAAGGCGGCTACAGCAGCTCCTAATAATAAGATAAACTGATTAGAACCGCTGAGCGCATCATCACCAAAAACAAATACATTATATGCCAGCATCCCAACAAGAGCTATAATAGGAATTAAAGCTTCCCATATAGATAATTCTCTGTTCTCTACAATTTCTTGATTTTTTGGATCCTGATCCTGATTGCTCATAGGTGTATTTTAAGATGCTTACAATAATAAACATTCTGTAGAATATAGTTAAAAAGTATTTTGATCAGTATCAAAACACACAGTGCTATGCTAAAAGCATTTGTTTCGATAAAAAGCACGTTTAATCGATTAAGTGTTGTTTTGTAAGAATTGTTTTTTACTTGTGTTAAATAGCTGTTTAGCAGTTGACTAAATTGATTTAACGATTATTTTTGCAGCGCCTCAATCAAAATTTTATGAAAAAACTCATACTCTCGTTCGTTTTTCTTTGTGTTTATTTTGTTGCTTCAGCACAGGTAGGAATTGGGACAACTTCACCAGAAGCTACTTTAGATGTTCGTGCAACCAATCATTTAGGTGCAGCTACCACCACCGATGGAATTCTGATACCTCGAATTAACGATTTAAGCGTCAGTGGTTCAGAGGATGGGCAATTAGTATATTTGATTGCAGCGTACGGGTCATTTGATAAAGGTTTTCATTATTGGGATCAGGACGCAATGGCTTGGGTGCCCATAAATTCAACAGTAGAGCCTTGGTATGATGCCGCAGATCAACAACCTGCAACCTCAAATACGGCTAATATTTATACTTTAGGTCAGGTAGGCATAGGAACCAATAATCCGCTGGGTGCCTTACATGTGTCTACAGAAAACTCTCGCGATGTTTTATTCTTAAGATTTATTGATGGATTAGATGATGATTTAGATCTTGACCTTTTTCGCGCTTTGGGTACGCTTGCTTCTCCAAGCCTATTACCTAATAATACCCGTATAGGAGGTTTGAGAGGTCAAAGCCTTACTAATGCTTCCACCTATGCTTTTCAACCGAGTGCAGAGATTTACTTTCAAGCAGACGGAGCTACCTCCTCATCATCTAGCGCTGGGAAGATCAAATTTGCTACCACACCTTCTGGAGCTATCTCAACTGTAGATCGTATGGTTATTAGAAATGATGGCAAAGTAGGGATTGGAACTAATGAACCTATAGAACATATCGAGGTTAAAAGGGCAGGGGATAATGATATGCAATTTACTAGCGCAAGCAATAACCCTCCTAACCTAATTTTTTATAACACAGGAGGGTCTTTAGATGCTCCTGGACTTACCGGTGCAAACCAAGAAATCGGTTCAATGATCTTCAAAACTCATGATGGATCTGGTGTGCGTGAAATAGGTGGGCTGCGCTTGTATATGGACGGAACTCCTACTAATGGCAGTACTCCATCTAAATTTGTAATAAGTACTACTCCATCTGGAACTACAAATCAAGTAGAAGTTGTTACCATCGATAATCAAGGGTATATGGGAATTGGAGTTACAGATCCTCAAGCTAAACTTGATGTTGCAGGGAGCGTTAAGATTGCCGATGGGAATGAAGGTAATGGTAAAGTGCTAACATCAGATGCTAATGGTAATGCTACTTGGCAAACACCAGCTTCCAGCGGAAGCAGCTCTGGTTGGGGTTTAAATGGAAATACTACCTCTGCTTCAAATTTCCTTGGAACAACAAACTATCAACCCTTATTTTTTAGAATTAATAATACTCAAGTCGCCAAACTAGATCCTCATGGAGGAATTACAATAGGACTCGGAGCTGTTGCAAATGATAATAATTCCATTGCTATAGGTCGCACTGCATCAGCTAGCGCAAATAATAACGCTGTTGCAGTGGGGTATAATGCCAATGCCTCTGGATATGAATCGACGGCGGTTGGTCGCAATAGTTCTGCGACTAATAATAGTAGCCTCGCTTTAGGTACAGGGACTTCTGCCTCTGGCTTAAATAGTACTGCTTTAGGCGTCAATGCGACGGCTTCCGGTCAGAATGCTACTGCGTTGGGGTATGGGGCAAATGCTACTAATCCTACAACGATCATCTTAGGGAATGCCACAGTTGCATCAGATTATAATGGTACAAAGGTGGGAATTGGGACAAATGCTCCAACAGCAAAGCTTCAAGTTAATGGTACTTTGAGATATGTTGATGGTACTCAAGGTAATGGTAAAGTGCTAGCATCTGACGCTAATTGTAATGCAAGTTGGCAATCTATATCTGGTATTCCCCAAATTGTTGCTGCAGGATTAGTTCAGGCAAATGGAACAGCCATCAAAATTACTGGAGCAACGGTGACAAGACTTAATTTAGGAGACTATCAAGTTACATTTACATCTGCAAGAGCTTCTGCCAACTATATAATTAATTTAGCAAATATTGATTGTGGTGGTAATTGTGGCGGTACATCTTATGATGATCCCGGTATCACGTATTATGATCGTGAAACTACAGGTTTTAAAGTCAATATAGGGGACAGTGATAATGGTAATACACAAAAAGCGGATATAGATCTAGAATTCACATTTTCTGTCATTGATTTTTAAAACTACAATTGCACACCCTTTTTAACTGTCGTACCTTTATACTTCTTAAACAGAAATCAGTATTATGAGTACATACGACGTTGCGGTCATTGGTTCCGGTCCCGGAGGTTATGTGGCTGCCATTCGCTGCGCCCAGTTGGGTCTTAAAACAGCAATCATTGAGAAATATGCAACTATGGGCGGTACCTGCCTAAATGTAGGTTGTATTCCATCTAAAGCCTTGTTAGATTCTTCGCACCATTATGAGGATGCGGTTAAGCATTTTGAAGAGCACGGGATCGAGATCCCGGGCGAGGTAAAGATCAATTTAGAGAAAATGATGGGGCGTAAAGCTTCCGTAGTGGAGCAAACTACTAAGGGAATCGAGTTTTTGATGAGCAAGAACAAGATAGATACCTATCAAGGGGTGGGTAGTTTTAAGGATAAAACCCATATTCATATCGCAGTAGCGGAAGGGGATGATGTGGAGATTGAAGCAAAATATACCATCATCGCGACCGGAAGTAAACCTGCAAGTCTTCCATTTATTGAAATCGATAAGGAGCGTATCATAACGTCAACCGAAGCCTTAAAACTTAAAGAAATACCGAAACATCTTATCGTTATTGGCGGTGGTGTAATTGGCCTTGAATTGGGCCAAGTTTATAAACGCTTAGGTTCTGAAGTGACTGTGGTTGAATATTTAGACCGTATCATCCCAACTATGGATGGCGCGCAAAGTAAAGAATTGACCAAAGTGCTTAAGAAGTCAAAAATGACGATCAATACTTCACATAAAGTGAGCGCTGTAGAGCGCAATGGTGACGAGGTGATCGTAAAAGCGACCGATAAAAAAGACAAAGAAGTAGAATTTAAAGGGGATTATGTCTTGGTTTCTGTGGGACGTAAAGCCTATACAGACGGGTTGAATCTTGACGCGGTTGGTCTTAAAACCGACGATCGTGGTCGAGTGGAAGTCAACGAACACTTGCAGACTTCTGTAGATAATATTTATGCGATCGGTGATGTTGTGCGTGGCGCGATGCTAGCACATAAGGCGGAAGAAGAAGGCGTATTTGTTGCGGAAACATTAGCCGGTCAAAAACCACATATCGATTATAATTTGATTCCGGGAGTGGTATATACTTGGCCTGAAGTTGCGTCGGTAGGTAAAACCGAAGAACAATTGAAAGAAGCGGGTACGGCTTACAAATCTGGTCAATTCCCTATGCGTGCATTAGGGCGTTCTAGAGCGTCTGGTGATATTGATGGTTTTGTAAAAATTCTTGCAGATAAAGATACCGATGAGGTGCTTGGGGTTCACATGGTGGGCGCTCGTGTAGCCGATTTGATTGCTGAAGGTGTAACGGCTATGGAATTCCGTGCTAGTGCCGAAGATATAGCGATTATGTCTCATGCGCATCCTACGTATGCTGAAGCAGTAAAAGAAGCGGCGCTCGCTGCTACTGAAGATAGAGCATTACATATCTAATACTATTAGAATTCATTTAAAACCCTTTTCGACTGAAAAGGGTTTTTTTATTGGCACTGGCAAAGGCTTTACTACTCCGTCCCGAAAGCTTTCGGGATGCCTTTAAATTAAAAATTTAATCTCAACCAATACCTTGTAGAGGTCAATCAAGTTTACTTAAAAACTATGAAAGCGATTTATATAACTCAAGCCGGAGGTCCCGAAGTTTTGCAGCTGCAAGATTTTGAGCTTCCTGTATTAGAACCTAATGAGGTGCGTATTGCGGTAAAAGCTTCTGGCGTCAACCGCAGTGATATTCTTACCCGTAAGAATCCTGATGCGTATGGCGGGGATACCCCTAAAGCACAAATACCGGGATTAGAGGTTTCAGGGACGATCACCGTTGTAGGTGCTTCGGTTGAAAATTTTAAAATTGGTGATGCCGTATGCGCTTTGGTTGCCGGTGGTGGCTATGCGACGCACATTCACGTTGATGCTCGTTTATGTCTTCCAATACCTAAAGGTTTAAGTTTTGTAGAAGCAGCAGCACTTCCTGAAGTGATTTTTACAGTTTGGTTTAATGTGTTTCAGCAGGCCAAAGCGGTAAAAGCTGAAGGTTTACTCATTCACGGCGGTACCAGCGGAATTGGAGTTATGGGGTTGCAAATCGCCAAAGCTTTAGGTTTACAAACGTATACCACTGTGGGAACTCAAGAGAAAGTGCAGTTTATTGAAAATTACGCCTTGGCCAAGGTGATTAATTATAAGGAAACGGACTTTGAACAAGCTTTTAGCGAAGAGAAAATCGATGTGATTCTGGATATGGTTGGCGGTGATTACACCCAGAAAAACCTGAATATACTTCAGAAAAATGGACGGCTTGTGCATATCAACGGAATGAAAAGCTTAACGCCTACCATCAATTTATGGACGGTGATGAGCAAACAACTCTTAATAACCGGAAGCTTATTAAAACCGCAGTCTATTTCCGTCAAGAAACAGATTGCAGAAGAGGTTGCGCAAACTGTTTGGCCATTATTAGCTTCAGGCGAAATTAAACCAGAAGTGTACCGCGTGTACCCTCTTGAAGAGGCTGCTCAAGCCCATCAACTTATGGAAGACAGCGACCACATAGGCAAAATTATTCTAGAACCCCAGCACTAAAATATTGCGATGACCCATACTAATAAACAAACTCATTATGCGATAGATACTTCTAACGCTCCCTTGAGTAAACAACAACTTAAAGAATTAAAAGATCAAGCGTGGCTGAAAGAAGAAGCGGGGGCGTTTGGTTTGGTGTTTTCTAATCACACACTCGATGCGTATTTAGACGAAGAATACCGTCACGGTAATTCCGTATTGACTAAAGATGGAGACCTTCTAAAAACAAAATCCAGCGGAGAACGTAAACGCTTGTTGCTCGCATACCAACTTGCACAGAATCCCGACTTTCTAATATTAGACAATCCTTTTGATGCTCTCGATGTACAACGCGTGGCATCATTAAAAACAGAATTACAAGAATTAGCTAAAAGCACCGTATTGATTCAGCTTTTTCGCAGAAGCGATGAGGTGCTTCCGTGTTGCACGGTAGGCTTAACATATCAAGAGGGTAAATTTGTAAAGGTAGATTTAGTTACAGAACAGCATACTTCGGTTTCCATAAATCACGAAAATAAATTGCCAGAGCCTTTAGAGGCTTTTAAGAATGTACCAGACGAACTTATTTCATTTAAAAATGTTTCAGTTTCTTTTGATGAAAAACCGGTGTTGAAGGATATCTCTTGGACGGTTAAGCGCGGGTCTTCCTGGCATTTAAAAGGTCCTAACGGAGCCGGTAAAACTACCTTGCTGTCTATGGTGACCGGCGACAGTACCAAAGGTTATGGCAAAGAGTTATACCTTTTTGGAAAGAAAAAGGGAAGTGGAGAAACGGTTTGGGAAATCAAACAGAAAATAGGCTATTTCACTTCAGCAATGACGGAGCGTTTTGACGGTATGCACGATGTACAAAGTATGATCATTTCGGGATTGTATGACAGCGTTGGTTTGTATCAAAAACCCACAACTTTAGAACAAGCACGTGCCGAAGAATGGTTGGCACTTCTTGGACTAAAACAGTTGAGCGGAGCCCGTTTCAGAACGTTAAATGAGGTTCAAAAACGACTGGTTTTAATCGCCAGGGCGATGATAAAACATCCGCCGTTATTGATCTTAGATGAACCCACTGCCGCACTAAACGAGACCGGAGCGGCTTTGATCGTTTCCTTGATCAACAAAATTGCAGTTTCAAGAAAAACTACGATTATATATGTTTCACATAGAGCAGAATACGGTCTAAAGATGGATTTTACCTTTGAGCTCATTAAAAGTGAGTTTGGTTCAAAAGGAGAGATTTGTACAAGTTGATTTGTACAAGAAATAGGTTTTTTATAACTTTTGAATATTATTAAGAGTACTACACGGTCCTGTATAGATTAAAAGTATATATTTAAAACCACCAATGCACAAGGATTAGTAGTTTAACGCCCCCCAACTATTGCGTTTGAAATCTAAAATAAAAATTTTAGAACAGGATTTTCAGCAACTTAGAAGTGAAAATTCAGAGGTATTTGATTGGATAATCGAAAAGCCTATTTCAGGCTTGCTTTATGTCAATTCAGATCAAGGCGCTTCAGCCTTTTATATATCATCATCCCTTTGGAACACATTAGGATTTGAATCACCAACGCTAGATGATCAGTCAAAGCTTTGGTCAAAAGTCTTGACTGACTCAGGTAAAACGCTCATCGAAAAAGCTTTTAATGATTCTACCGAAGCATTCTATAAAACCATTCAACATTTTACGCTTAACGATGCTGCTGACGCAGGCCTCGACTTTACTGTAGAAGCCTGGGAACATACAGAACAGTCTGGTAAAAAGCATTTTGTTTTAAAATTTCTTGATCGGCAAATTTCCTTTTCGCAAGAAAATATTGATTACTTACAGAAATACAACGAGATCTACGAAGAAACTAATGAGTTGGCTCTGGTAGGCGGTTGGGAGGTAGACCTCACAAATCAGAAAGTTTTTTGGTCTAGCGTGACCAAAAAAATTCACGAGGTTCCTATGGACTATGAGCCCGATATGGATACGGGAATTAATTTTTATAAAGAGGGCTGGAGCAGAGAGAAAATTTATAAAGCGTTTTACGATTGTGTAGATAATGGAGGCTCCTTTGATGCTGAATTTATTATGGTCACCACAACCGGAAAAGAAAAATGGGTGCGTAGTCTGGGAAGAGCCGTTATGCAAAACGGAAAGTGTGTGCGTGTTTATGGAGCTTTTCAAGATATTACTGCTCAGAAACTTCAAGAGGAATCACTACGCAAGACGGAATTACGATTTACTCAAATTTTTGAAAATTCAGCCATCGGAATCATTTTGGTTAATACCAAAAATGAACTACAGTTGGTAAATACAGTGGCTAAAAAGATTTTTGGTTTTGAAGATCGTCCTGAAACCGAAATACTAAAATATACCTTTAAAGATGTTTTGTTGCCGGAATATCTAAACACAGCTATTGAAAAACGAAATCAATTACTACGTGGTGAAATCGAACACTATAGTTTTGAGGCAGCCTGTTATAACAGATCTGGGAAAGTAATATGGTGTAATCTTAATTGCTCTTTGGTCAACGACGGAAGCGTAGATGATGGCTTGATCATAACGCAGGTTGAAGATATTACACAACGTAAAAAATTACAAAAGAACGCGCTGCAGAATGCTTCTAGGTTTAAAAGAGTTTTTGAGAATGCTCCACACGGAATGGTTCTTTTGGATCTCAAGGGTAACCTTAGAAACGTCAACAAAAGTCTTTGTGATATTTTAGGGTATTCAAAAGAAGAACTATTAGAAAAATCTATTGAAGATTTTACCTATGCAGAAGATCGCGATGAAGTGCTCACGTATTTTTCAAAAATCGTGGCTAAAGAAATTCCTTCATTTCAGTTAAGTAAACGATATCTGCATAAGGATGGAGAAGTAAGAGAATGTAATTTAACGATTTCAGGTTTACTAGATGAAAACAGAGATGTTCGCTCATTTATAGCACATGTGGTAGATGTTACTGAGGAACAAAAAGCACAACAAGCCTTAGAAGAAAGTTTGCTGGATCATAAAGCTTTACTCAATGCAACTAGCCGAGTGATTATCGTGGAAACCGATTTAAATCACAGAATCAAGAGATTTAATAAAGGAGCTGAAAACCTTTTAGGATACACCGAAGATGAAGTCATTGGTAAGTTATATCCTGAAGTTTTTTATGTAAAAGAAGAAGTGGAAGCCTATGCTAATCAACTGGAAAAAGAGTACGGGGAAAAGGTAGCTATAGAAGATGTGTTCACATTTAAATTAGGTAAAGGTAAAATCGAATCTAACGAGTGGAATTACATCAAAAAGAACGGCGACAAACTTCCTGTGCAGCTTATTGTTACCCCTATAAAAAATGATAAAGGAGAACCTAAGGGGTATCTGAAGATCTCAACAGATATTTCGGCTTTAAAAGCAATGGAAACCTCCTTGCTGCAAGCTAAAGAGCGCGCAGAGCAGGCTAATCAATTTAAGTCAGAATTTTTAGCAAATATGAGTCACGAAATCCGTACTCCTTTAAATGGAGTAATAGGGTTTACTGATATTTTAATGCAGTCCAAGCTTGATCAAAATCAGACCAAATATGTAGAGACTATATATTCTTCTGCCGTTTCGCTGCTTGATTTACTTAATGATATTCTCGATTTTTCAAAGATAGAATCCGGTAAACTTAACTTGAGTGAAGAGCGCGTAAACATTGCAGACCTCTGTGCTCGTTCTGTGGAAATGATCCGGCATCAGGCGCATCAGAAAAATCTTGAAGTGCTGCTCAATATTTCAACTAAAATTGAAGAATATATCCTTGCCGATGGTTTACGGTTACGTCAGATACTCATCAACTTGCTCAGCAATGCAGTGAAGTTTACGCACAAAGGTGAAATAGAATTAAAAGTTCAAGCGCAGGATATTCCTGATGATCCAAATACTAAACGTTTTACTTTTTCGCTGCGCGACACCGGTATTGGTATTGCGCCTCAGAATGTAAAAGAAATTTTTGATGCCTTTAATCAAGGGGATGCTTCTACAACCCGCAAGTACGGTGGAACAGGATTAGGACTTACCATTAGCAATAGACTGCTTGAGTTGATGAACAGTAAGCTTGAAGTTTCTAGTGAATTGGGAAATGGCACCACATTCTCCTTTAGTGTTGATTTTGCCATTGAGGCCAAAACAGAACGCGCTGCTTCATATTCTCAAGAATTGAAGAGAGTTTTGGTGGTAGATGATAACCAAAATAATCGAGTGATTATCGCTGAATTACTCGCCAGCCGAAAGATAAAAACGATTCAGGCGGCAAACGGAATTGATGCGCTAGAAATTTTGCAAAAGGACACTGATTTCGACTTGGCGCTCATAGATTACGCTATGCCGTACCTAAATGGTCTTGATTTAATTGAGCATATTAGAACAGATCTAAAGGTAACGCAGGAGCAATTGCCTATCGTGTTGCTGCACAGCTCAGAAGAGGATCAAACTATAAATGATCGCTGTAAAAAACTTGGTGTTCATAATAAATTAGTGAAGCCTGTTTTGCGCAAAGTTCTTTTTGAAACTATGGATAGCCTAGGTTTTAGTAACGATCAGTTTGCTCAAAAAGTCGACTTTGACGCTATTGAAGATTTACAAGACAAGCTTACAATAATGGTAGCCGAAGATAATCCTGTAAATAAGTTCTTGACCCGTACAATCTTGAATAAAATAGCTGCACAAGCAAAATTAATCGAAGTAGAAAATGGCGAGCAGGCTGTAGCAGCCTTTAAAAAGAATCACATTGATATCATCTTGATGGATATTCAAATGCCGATTTTAAGTGGTTACGAAGCTACGCAACAAATCAGAGCATTGGAGCCTAAAGAAGAGCGCGTACCTATTATAGCGTTAACCGCTCGTGCTCTAAAAGGGGAGCGGGAGCGTTGCTTGTCGTATGGTATGGACGATTATATTTCAAAACCTTTAATTCTAGAAGATATTAAAGCTGTGATCAATGCGTTTTTAGAACGAAAAAAGATAACTTTAAAATAATGCTTGCAATACCGTTTTTAAATTGACTGCTGCTCAAAAACATATAATTCTTGTTGATGCTGATCTGGAAGCTCAGGTACGATTTAAATCTAATTTTTCTAGTAAAGAAGTAGAGATCATTGCCTTTACTTCAGGAATGGGAGCCATTCAATACATCAAGCAAACCGGTGCGCCAGATCTTTTGGTGCTTGAAGAAGCAGCTAAGCCTTTAGGAGCCGTGCAAACATTAAATTATCTCAAGGATCAAATAGCGTTTACAGCTCCGGTGGTGGTTATTGCAGAAAACTTAGAGGAAGATACAATAGCGATTCAAGCACAAAAAGTGATTACAAAACCATATAAATGTGAAGATATCGCTTTCATCAAAGAGCTTTTAATGCTTAAAGAGTTGGCAGGCGCCGAAGAAGAAAAATACTATAAACTCGATTATCTTAAGGAGCTCGCGGAAGGTGATACCGATTTTATTAAAGAAAGTCTCAAGATTTTTATACAAACCGTTCCGCCACAAATTGAAGAACTGACGCAAAATCATGCATCAGAAAATTTTAAGCAAGTTGGTCAAGTGGCGCATGCTGTAAAGCCTTCTTTTGAAATGCTTCAGAATTATAAAGCGGCTAAAATTTGTGATGATCTCGCACATCACGCCCAGCCGGACGAAATTGAACATCTTGTTCATCAACTTCTGCAAGAACATCAACATATTATAACGAGTCTAAAAGCAGATTTTTCTGATTTATAGGAATACTTCTAAAGCCTTAACAATAAACTCCAATGAAAAAAAATATCCTAGTAGTTGAAGATAATAAGCAGGTTGCTGAAGCCATTGTACATAGTTTGGAAAAAGCAGGCTACACCGCGAGAGTATGTTCTGATGGAACCGCAGCCATCGAAAATTTAAAGAGCAGCATCTTCCACTTAGTGATTATCGACTTATTATTACCCTTCACTTCAGGTATGAACGTCATTAAATGGTCAAAAACCGAATTTCCAACCTTACCCATTATCGTATTGTCTTCAATTTTAGATGAAAATATAGTAACGCGAACATATTTAATGGGTGCTTTTGATTATATCACCAAGCCATACCACCCTTCACGACTTTTACAAAGCGTAGCAAAAGGGCTAAAGCAAGCAGAATAAGATTTCTACTTCTATAAGCGTTTATTTTATACCTTTGCAATTCAAGATGAAGCAGGTAGCAAAACAAATAATGGCAATAGTTCTGGCATTCGTGGTCGTTTGTACCACAATGTCGTTTTCTATAAATATGCATTATTGTGGCGAAACGTTAGTTGATTACACGGTGATCAACAAAGCCGGTTCTTGCGGAATGGATCAGATGGCTAGTTCGCTGAGTAACATTGACTGTGAACAACAAGTCACTCAAAAGTCGTGCTGTCAAGACAAAACTTTTTCTGCTGCCGGCCAGAACGAATTGAAGCCTAGTTTTAGTTCGTTTTCTTTAGAGCAACAGCTTTTTGTAACCACCTTCTACTATGCTTATGCGGCGCTCTTGGCACCACAAACCACTGCTTCAACAGACTTCTTTGCGTATACTCCTCCTCAACTCGTCAGGGACATTCAGACCTTAGACGAGGTTTATTTAATTTGATAGGTATTGTTTAGACATTCTTGGTCTAAAATTTAAGGTTTTCGCATTCGCGAAACAACTGCTGCACTTCAGTTTTTAATAAATACATTTTAATGGCGTAACCTTTGGAAGCTATGTACTAAAGGCTACACCGGTAGTTTAAAGTGTCTTTGTTGCGAGTGCCTCACAGGTTTGCCTGGGAATCATTTACGTTCACACAATACCTTCATTTTTATGCTCAACAAAAGCATTAAATTTTTTATCGAAAATAAGCTAGTCGCTTTTTTACTCTTAGCCCTCTTTATGGGATGGGGGATCGCCACGGCACCCTTCAATTGGGATGGTATTTCAGAAATTGCGGGAATTCCGAGAGTTCCGGTTGCGGTGGATGCAATTCCCGATCTTGGGGAAAATCAGCAAATTGTTTTTACGAAATGGCAAGGGCGGTCGCCACAGGATATTGAAGATCAAATCACATATCCGTTAACTTCTGCGCTTTTAGGAATTCCCGGAGTAAAAACCATCCGAAGCTCTTCAATGTTTGGTTTTTCGAGCATCTATCTCATTTTTGAAGAAGACGTCGAATTTTACTGGAGTCGAAGCCGCATTCTTGAAAAGCTCAATTCACTCCCTGCAGATCTTCTGCCGGATGGGGTTAATCCGTCTTTGGGACCTGATGCTACCGGTTTAGGACAAATCTTTTGGTACACTCTTGAAGGGCGCGATGCAGACGGAAACGTCACCGGCGGCTGGGATTTACAAGAACTGCGCAGCATTCAGGATTATTATGTGAAATACAGTCTGGCTTCGGCTGGCGGTGTTGCTGAGGTGGCATCAATAGGAGGATATGTACAGGAATATCAGATTGATGTAAACCCAGAACTGCTAAAACAATACAATATAAGTCTTGATGCACTGGTCAAGGCGGTGAAGTCGAGTAATGAAGAGATTGGCGCCCAAACCCTAGAGATCAATAAAGCAGAGTATCTGGTGCGGGGTTTAGGTTATATTAAGTCTCTTGAAGATATCGAAAATGCCGTAGTGACCTCAGAAGCTTATACGTCGATCCGTATAAAAGATGTAGCTCGCGTTCATATGGGGCCGGCACCACGCCGCGGAATTTTAGATAAAGAAGGCGCTGAGGTGGTAGGCGGAGTAGTAGTAGCGCGCTACGGTGCTAATCCTATGGAGGTCATCACCAATGTAAAGGCACAGATCAAGGAACTTAGCGCGGGCTTACCCTCAAAAACTTTAGCTGATGGCAGAACCTCTCAGCTTACCATTGTACCGTTTTACGATCGTACCCAGTTAATTCAGGAGACTTTGGGCACACTTGACGAAGCCCTCACCATGGAAATCCTGATTACTATACTTGTGATCGTCGTAATGCTTTTCAACCTAAGGGCTTCCCTGTTAATTTCCGGATTGCTTCCCGTGGCTGTCTTTATGGTTTTTATCGCTATGAAGCTCTTTGAGGTTGATGCAAATATTGTTGCGCTCTCCGGGATCGCTATCGCAATAGGGACGATGGTAGACGTAGGGGTAATTCTTACCGAAAATATGATTCGGCATCTAGAAGATGCAGATAAAAATGACTCAAAACTGTCATACAACACCCTGATCTATAATGCCACGGCAGAAGTTTCGGGCGCTATTGTTACCGCTGTGCTCACTACCATTATAAGTTTTATTCCGGTATTTACATTGATGGGTGCAGAGGGTAAATTGTTCCGCCCCTTGGCGTTTACTAAAACAGCAGCACTAACCGCCTCACTCATCATCGCACTTTTCTTGATTCCGCCTTTTGCGGCTTTAATTTTTAGAAAACGAAAATTTAAATCAACGACACAAAACGTAGTTTATGCACTTCTCATTCTTATAGGAAGCATCGCAGTGTTTTACGGTGTTTGGCTGGGACTTGTATTGATCGCTTTTGGAATGCTGTACTTTTTACGCAAAACGAAAAAACTTCCGTTTCAAAACCTTAAACATGCTGAGATCATAATCACTGTTTTAGCGATCGTTTTTTTGTTGGCAACCTATTGGAGACCTTTAGGTTTCAACCGAAGCATTTTTATAAACCTCGTGTTTGTAACCCTGATTTGCACGTTGTTTTTTTGCCTTTTTTGGGTTTTACGACGATTTTATGACCGTATTTTAAGATGGGCATTAGCAAACCGACTCTTGTTTCTAGCCCTACCGGCAACCCTGCTGATTAGTGGCGCGTGGATCTATTCAAAAATGGGTAAGGAGTTTATGCCGGCACTCAACGAAGGAACTTTCTTGCTGATGCCTACTTCGCTACCTCACGCAGGCGTGGAAGAAAATAAACGGGTGTTGCAACAACTCGATATGGCTGTGGCGAGTATTCCCGAAATAGAAACGGTTGTCGGAAAAGCCGGCAGAGCTGAGTCTGCACTTGATCCCGCGCCTTTATCTATGTATGAGAATATTATTCAGTACAAACCAGAATATATGTTGAACGCAGCCGGAAATAAGCAGCGGTACAAGGTGGATGAGCAAGGTTATTTTCTGCTACAAGATGGTAGCAAATCGTATAATCCCAATATTCAGACTGGAGCGGTTGCACCTGAAACGAGTATGAAATTTCCGGTGAATGCTGAGGATTTAATAGAAGATGAAGCGGGAGCGTACTATCGCAACTGGCGTCCTGAGATTCAATCTCCTGACGCAATCTGGAATGAGATCGCGCGTGTAACGCAACTTCCCGGAGTGACTTCGGCACCAAAACTTCAGCCTATAGAAACCCGTTTAGTAATGCTGCAAACAGGGATGCGTGCACCTATGGGAATTAAGATCAAAGGGCAGAATTTACAGCAGATCGAAGCGTTTGGGTTTCAGCTTGAAAAACATTTAAAACAAGTTGAAGGCGTAAAAGCTGAAGCGGTTTTCGCCGATCGAATCGTGGGAAAACCCTATTTGCTTATGGATATTAAACGAGACCGGCTTGGGCGTTATGGTATTGCGATTGCTGACGTGCAGCAAGTGCTTGAAGTTGCCGTAGGTGGAATGCCTATCACTCAAACTGTAGAAGGTCGCGAGCGGTATTCGGTGCGGGTGCGTTATCCTAGAGCGCTTCGGGAACATCCTGAGGATCTTAACAATATTTATGTTCCGGTGGCGATGGGAAATCCGGTGCCACTCAGTGAACTGGTGGAAATACGCTATGAGCAGGGACCGCAAGTGATTAAAAGTGAAGACACTTTTTTGGTGGGGTATGTTTTATTTGATAAGCTAGATGGTTATGCTGAAGTTGATGTGGTAGAACAGGTACAAGCAGTGCTTCAATCTAAGATAGACTCCGGAGAGTTGGTGGTTCCGCAGGGCATCAACTATCAATTTACAGGAACGTATGAGAATCAGTTGCGTGCGGAGAAGACCTTGACCGTTGTGGTGCCCATGGCATTGCTCATCATTTTCTTAATTCTTTACTTTCAGTTTAAATCGGTGAGCACTTCATTTATGGTCTTTACAGGGATCGCGGTGGCATTTGCCGGAGGCTTTATAATGCTTTGGCTGTATGGTCAAGCGTGGTTTTTGAATTTTGAAATTTTTGGAGCGAATCTAAGAGATTTGTTCCATATGAGAACCATAAATCTGAGCGTTGCGGTTTGGGTTGGTTTTATCGCGCTCTTTGGGATCGCAACCGATGATGGCGTCGTGATGGCCACCTACTTAACGCAGACTTTTAGTAAAACGAATCCTTCTGATCGGGAGGGAATTCGGCAAGCGACGCTACGTGCAGCTAACAAGCGCATCAGGCCGTGTTTGATGACCACGGTGACCACAATTTTAGCGTTGTTGCCGGTACTCACCTCAACCGGAAGAGGTAGTGACATTATGATCCCAATGGCGATCCCCATATTTGGCGGGATGATCATTGATGTCACCTCGTACTTTATCGTACCGGTGTTATATAGTTGGAAAAAAGAAATAGCCTTGAACTCATGAAAAATAAAATAATCATAACAAGCATAATCCTACTGGGCACAACAGTTGTTGCGCCTGCTCAGGATTTAAGTGCATATATCGCACAAGCAGAAGCTCAAAACCCCGCGCTTCAAGCCTATGCATTACGATATGACTTGGCCCAAGAACAGGTAAATGAAGTGAATAGCTTACCGGATACTGAATTTGGTGTAGGATATTTTGTTGAAACTCCTGAAACCCGAGTAGGAGCTCAACGCGCGCGCTTTTCGGTTAAGCAAATGTTGCCGTGGTTTGGTACCATCGCTAAGCGGCAGGAATATCAAAATGCTTTAGCAGACAATGAATATCTGGAATATGTGATCGCAAAGCGGAAGCTTAGCCTTGAGGTGGCACAAAGTTATTACCAACTCTATGGCATCCAAGCAGAAGAACAAGTATTGCAGCAAAATTTGGACTTGCTAGACCGTTTTAAAGAACTTGCACTAAATGCGGTTGAGGTGGCTGAAGCTTCGGTGGTAGATGTACTCAAGCTAGAAATGCGCCAAAACGAACTCAACGCACAACTCGCCATTTTAGACGAACGTAAACGCGCTGCAGCCTTTCAGTTTAAAAACATCTTAAACGTGGCTCAGGATACTCCGATACAAATTGTGGATAGTTTGACGATTCCGCAATTGGAAACTAGCGATTCAATCGATGCGCTTGAAACCAATCCGGAGCTATTGAAATATGATGCGCTGTATAAAAGTATCACCCAGGCCGAATTACTGAACCAGCAAGAGTCGGCTCCTAAATGGGGTGTGGGACTTGATTACATTCCGGTCAGCGAACGAACAGATCTATTTCCTGCAGATAACGGCAAAGATATCGTGATGCCAATGGTATCGGTTTCGGTGCCCATTTTCAATTCAAAATATAAGTCGGCTACCCGTCAAAATGAGCTTCGACAACAACGCATTACAGCGGAAAAAGAGCAACGCTTGAAGTATTTAGAAAATCTTTTAGCAGAAGCTAAACAGTATAGAAATGCTGCGCGCATTAACTTTAATGCACAACAACAGAACATTGCTCAAGCGCAAGATGCTGAAGCTATTTTACTCAAAAGTTATGAGACCGGTACGATTGACTTTAGTGATGTGCTTGATATTCAAGAATTGCAATTGAGCTTTCAACGTAAACAAATACAGGCTGTTCAAGATTTTTATGAGCAGACTGCTTTGATCAATTATTTAACCAATAACTAAAACCATGAAAAAGACCTTTAATTTTATAAGTATCGCCCTAGTAGCCTTAAGCTTAGTTTCCTGCGGAAATGATAAAAAATCAAATTCTGACACAGATATCAAATTAGAAGCCCAGGAAGAAAAACCTGTGCAAATGGAAGAAGTTGATGAAATGGGCGAAAAAAATAAAGCTTCGGAAAAAGCACCGGAGAACAAAATTGACAATGCACCGCTTGCCTTTGCAGATAACAGTGCCGAAGCCGTTTGGGAAGCCTATGCCAAAGTTCAGCAAGCTTTAGTTGCTAGTGATTCAGAAAAAGCAAAACAAGAAGCAGCCCAACTTGCTATGATTTTTGACGAAAGAAATGCAAAACTCAAGACTTTGGCTGAAGGAATAGCCACCACTGATGAGCTGCCGGTACAGTGCAAGGCGTTTGCAGCATTCTCGACGGGAGCAAGAGCCTACTTTAAAAGTACCATAAAGGCAGGAACACTGTACGTGCAGCATTGCCCGATGGCTTTTGATGGAAAAGGAGCCGACTGGCTGGCTAAAGATACCGCAGTGACCAATCCGTATTTTGGAGCTAAAATGCTCAATTGCGGTTCAGTGACGGCAACAATAACTCAGTAAACTAGCATTATGACCGACTTTTTAAAACAATGGGGTGAAGCGGCTTATACCACTGCGGGATTCTTCTGGATGGCGCTGTGGGCATTTGCGCTGGGCTACATCATAAGCAGTATGATTCAGATTTTTGTTACCGAAAAGCGTATGCAAAAAACCATGGGCGGCGACGAAACTAAAGGCGTCTTGCTAGGAACCTTTTTTGGGTTTATCAGCAGTTCGTGCAGTTTTGCAGCGCTTGCTTCGACCAAATCGTTGTTTAAAAAAGGAGCGAGTTTTGTAGCTAGTATTGCCTTCTTACTGGCTTCGACCAATTTGGTCATCGAACTTGGGATCATTATTTCCATTTTTTTGGGTTGGCAATTTGTGGTAGGTGAGTACGTAGGTGGTGTATTGCTCATTTTACTCAGTTGGATTTTGATCAGGCTGATCAATCCTAAAAAGTTGATTGAGAATGCCCGAAAAAATCTAGGCGAGAAAGAGGACGATACTGATGCAGATTCCAAATCTTGGAAGCAGAAATTGAAATCTGAAGAAAGTTGGGGAAAAGTGGCTAAACAGTACGGGATGGAATGGAAAATGGTCTGGAAAGACGTTACCGTAGGCTTCACCATCGCCGGTATCGTAGCTGCATTTGTGCCCGATGCGTGGTTTCAGACGCTATTTATAGGTTCGGGAGACGGGAATACGGACTTTAGTTTTCTTGAGATTTTAGAACATATTATAGTGGGGCCGGTCGCTGCATTCATCACTTTTATAGGTTCAATGGGTAACATTCCGCTTGCGGCTTTGCTCTTTGGTAAAGGTGTAAGTTTTGCCGGGGTGATGGCGTTTATTTTCAGTGATCTGGTGGTGTTTCCTATTTTGAGAATCAACGCTAAGTATTATGGCTGGAAGATGTCTCTATTCATCCTGTTTTTATTGTTCACTTCTTTAGTGGGCGCATCGTTGCTGTTGCATTACGGTTTTGAAGCTTTTCAATTACTTCCTGATCCCAGTCAGGTAACAGTTCAAGATACTTCTTATTTTAAACTGAATTACACCTTTTTCTTAAATCTGGCTTTTCTGGCAGGTTCGGGCTATCTCCTCTACTTAGGCTTTTTTAAACATAAAGATATGATGCATATGAAAGAAATGGCGCCCAAAAGCAAAACCTTAGAGCGCACCTTAAAATATGCAGCTTTAGGTTGTTATGTGTGGCTAACCGTAGGTTTATTGATCAAGTTTTTTAACTAAAGCCAATGACATATCTATAATCAAATTTTAAAATTCATATAATGACACATACTTATAAAATTACAGGAATGACGTGTGAAGGGTGCAGATCTGGCGTTGAAGCTAAACTGAATGCCGTGCCTGATGTAGCTCGTGCTGAAGTCGATCTAAATGCCGGTAAAGCCCAGATCACGATGAATAAGCATATTGCTACGGAAACCCTTCAGCAAGCCTTGCCTTCAAAATACAAGATCATCGAAACGGAGAATTATGCACATCCAAAATCAAATGTGTTTGAAACTTCAACTGCTGAAACATCAGAGAGCAAAATTCAGCAACTTAAACCTTTGTTTTTAATTTTTGCTTTCTTGATCGCTGCAGCGGTTTTATTGCATAAAGACACCTGGGACTGGCAGGCGATGATGCTCGATTTTATGGGTCTGTTTTACATCGTATTCAGCTTTTTTAAATTGTTAGATCTTAAAGGCTTCCCGGCGAGCTTTAGCATGTATGATCCTTTGGCTAGGGCGATCCCGGCCTACGGTTGGGTGTATCCGTTTATCGAATTGGCACTGGGCCTATGCTTTTTAATGCGGTTTCAGATCACGATTGCACTTATATTGACTTTAGTCATTTTAGGCATTACCACAATAGGTGTTACACGCACGCTGTTGGACAAAAAAGCGATCACCTGCGCTTGTTTAGGTACCGCTTTAAAACTGCCGATGACCGAAGCTACTTTTATCGAAAATGCGCTGATGATTGTAATGGCGCTGGTGATGCTGTTCATTTAAAACCAACTTTATGAAAAAGATTGTAGCATTCAGTTTAACGACATTGGTTCTTGGTTTGGCGCTTGGGTATCTTCTTTTTAATACTTCGGAAGAAGCGAAAGAAGCACCTACACACGAGCATGGTGAGGATACTGCGTTATGGACCTGCTCTATGCATCCTCAAATCTTGCGAAATGAACCCGGAGATTGTCCCATTTGTGGGATGGATTTGATCCCGGCACAACAAGAAAGCGCTGGTTTAGCAGTCAATCAATTCAGAATGACTGAGCGTGCGATCGCTCTGGCGGATATTCAGACGTCCGTTGTGGGCAATTCAGGAGAAGCAACCTCTGAATTGAAATTATCAGGAACCATAGCTATAAATGATGATCAAGTGGCTACGCAGCCGGCACATTTTGACGGTAGAGTAGAGCGTTTGATGGTTACTTCTGTGGGGCAACAAGTGCGTAGAGGCCAGCAAGTAGCGACTATCTATTCACCCGAACTAGTTGCTGCACAGCAAGAATTGGTAACCGCGGCAAAACTTAAAGATAAACAACCCAAACTCTATGAGGCGGTGCGCAACAAGTTTAAAAACTGGATGATCGCTGATGCACTTTTAGATGAAATTGAAACTACCGGAAATACGGCGACGCGTTTTCCAATCTATGCACACGTTGCGGGGGTTGTGCGTGAATTGATGGTAAGCGAAGGTGCGCATATTATGGACGGCAATCCTATATTTAAAGTAGCCAATCTGAATCCGGTTTGGGCCGAATTTGACGCGTATGAGCATCAGATCAATCAGCTTAAAATTGGTCAGGATTTAGAGATCACAACAAATGCTTATCCAGATCAGCGATTTAATGCTAAGATCTCTTATATAGATCCTGTGCTCAATAGTGCGACCCGAACGGTAACGGTACGGGCTACCTTACCGAATCCACAAGAAGTATTAAAACCCGGAATGTTTATTGAAACTAAACTAATGGGAAGCGCTTCTGAAGCGAGTGCGATCACAGTACCGGCATCGGCGGTGTTGTGGACGGGTGATCGTTCACTGGTATATGTGAAACCAAAAAGTGACCAATCGGTTTTTGAAATGCGAGAAGTTACTTTAGGAACCAAATCTGGGGATTATTATGAAGTTCTAAACGGATTGTCGCCCGGCACCGAAATTGTTACCAATGGTACGTTTACCGTTGACGCTGCTGCTCAGCTTAGCGGCAAAAAATCAATGATGCATCAAGGTACCGGTTCTGAATTACAAGAAATAGCACCCAACTTTCAGCTATCCGAAGCATTTCAGAAAAACTTAAACGCGGTGTTACCATCCTATTTTGCACTGAAGGACGCTTTTGTGGCTTCAGATGCGCAAGAGGTGCAAAAAGCATCAGAGACCTTCGGAGAGGACATCGAAGTCTTAAAAGTAGACGGTACGCAAACTGAAGTTCAAAAACTCTTAGCTACCGTTCTAAAACAAACGGCGAAAATCTCAAATAGTTCCGCTTTAGCAGAGCAACGCGAAAACTTTATTAGTTTGAATGTGCATTTTACTCCATTGGTGCAGAACAGTACAGCGATAAAGCCTTATCTGTTTGTGCAGCGCTGCCCAATGGCCAATAATAGTCAAGGAGCCATTTGGTTAAGCAATTCTGATGAAATTAAAAATCCGTATTACGGCGAAGCGATGCTCACCTGCGGAAGCACCATTGATACTCTGGGAGATTAAGAACTGAGTTATTTCCTTAATAATTATTGAAGTTTTTAGCATTTAATTCCTTCAGAACGTATCGTTTAACTTGTTGAATTTGAAATAATTATGTGATCAGGGTTAGGTTTGGATTTTGTAATAATTTGTAGAGAAGCTTAGGTAAAACGAAATAAGATTGTATTTTAACCGCTTTAGCAAAAAAACAACGTTTTAGAAAATCAAAAATATACAGTTTAGACTGCCCCAACTGCACACAGTACTATGACCACATACAGCGTAATTACCGGAACCGGAATTTATTTACCAAAGAAAAAAGTAAGCAACGATGACTTCTTAGATTTTGCTTTTTACGAATCTAACGGAACACCCATTGCAAAAGATAATCGGTATGTGGTAGATAAATTTAAAGAGATTACCACGATTGAAGAGCGCCGTTATGTAGCCGATGATTTGGTCGCTTCTGATATCGCATATTTTGCTGCAAAAGATGCGATCAAAGATGCGCAACTTGATCCCGAAACGCTGGATTATATTATTGTTGCTCATAATTTTGGAGATGTCAAACACGGTTCAAACCGGAGCGATATGGTGCCGGCTCTGGCAGCCAGGGTCAAGCATAAATTAAAAATCAAGAATCCGGAGTGTGTCGCTTATGACGTGCCCTTTGGTTGCCCCGGATGGTTACAAGGGATGATTCAGGCCGATTATTATATTAAATCAGGCGACGCTAAAAAAATTCTGGTCATTGGTACCGAAACCTTATCTAGGGTTATTGATTTACACGATAGAGACAGTATGATCTATGCTGATGGGGCAGGAGCGACTATTTTAGAAAGCAGAGAAGCTGATCAGCGCACCGGAATTTTAGCACATAAAACCCGTTCAGACACGTATCGTTATGCCGAAATGCTGACGATGGGGTGTTCTTATAATATTACCGAAGAAAATAAGCAGGATCTTTATTTAAAAATGAACGGAAGACGTTTATATCAGTATGCGTTAGAAACGGTACCACTTTCAATCAAAGCTTGTTTAGATAAAGCCGAGGTGCCGATCGAAAAGGTAAAGAAAGTGCTAATACATCAAGCAAACGGCAAAATGGATGATGCGATCATTGACCGACTGTATAAACTTTACGGATATGAAGAAGCGCCAGAAGGTATAATGCCGATGATCATTTCGTGGTTAGGGAATTCTTCTGTAGCCACCGTACCTACTTTACTCGACTTAATTTTAAAAAATAAAGTGGAAGGCCACAGCATTGAAGCCGGAGACCTAGTAGTTTTTGCATCGGTAGGAGCGGGAATGAATATTAATGCTGCGGTTTACCAATTTTAAAATGTTTTTGTTTTTCGTTGTAAGTGCTTGATTGTTATAATTTTGCGCACTTTATTGAATTTTCAGATTTAATTAATATTATTATTGATAATACTTTTCATAATTAAATCTTAAACATTAACATTTAATTGCAAATTTTAGGTTAAAAACCTTACTTTTGAGAGACTAGGCTCACGGTTATTATTATAAGCAATAATGCTTTTGTGAGTGCTTAACCTCTAAAAAGATTTTGTGACTACAAATACAAAAACTAACAAAGCAACTCACGTAATAGTAGGAATAGGAGCAAGTGCAGGTGGCCTGCAAGCGCTCAATGACTTTTTTGATAATGTTCCTACGGCATCACTATACAGTTATATTGTGGTGCAACACCTTTCTCCAGACCATAAAAGCTTGATGGCAGAGCTTTTAGGGAAGAATACTAAAATTCCTATTGAGGTTATTGAAGATGAAGGAGAGATCAAAGCCAATTGTATTTATCTGATTCCGCCCACTAATAATTTGGTGATTAAAGACGGAAAATTCAGACTTTTAGAAAAACCCAAAGATAAATCGCTTAACCTGCCTATAGACCTCTTTTTTGAGTCGCTCGCTAATCATTCTAAAGAACATTGCGCCGGGATCATCTTAAGCGGAACCGGAAGCGACGGTTCACGCGGAATTAGAGCCATTAAAGAGAAGGGTGGTGTGGTTATGGTACAACAACCTGAGCAGGCCAAATTTGATGGAATGCCGCGTAACGCCATAAAAACAGGTCTTGCAGATTTTATCGTTCCGGTGGAACGTATAAGTGACGAACTTTCCAATTATTTTGAAGCCCAAAGCAGTATTGACTTTGACGCTGAACTTTACCAATACGATGAGCGTCTTTTAAAAGAGATTTTAAAAGTGCTTAAGACCAATACCGCACTCGATTTTAGTCTTTACAAACGCCCCACCCTGCTGCGCCGCATTGGTAGACGGGTACGTGTGCTCAAGCTCGATTCACTTGAAGGTTATTTTGAATATTTGAAGACCAACAAGGAAGAGGTTCAAACGCTGTACAAAGAATTTTTAATAGGGGTGACCAAGTTTTTTAGAGATTATAAAGTTTGGGAGCTACTGGCAGAAGATATTATTCCTGAAATGGTCGCTTCTAAAGATGATGGCGATGTGATCAAGGTTTGGGATGTGGGGTGCAGCACAGGAGAAGAGCCGTTTTCTTTGGGGATTTTGTTTTTAGAGGAAATCGAAAAACAAGATAAAGATGTTTCGCTTAAGATCTTTGCAACTGATATTTCTCAAGATCATTTAGATATTGCCAGTCGCGGAAGCTATTCAGAGAATGTATTGAGCGATCTTTCTAAGGGGCGCCTCAAAAAATATTTTAGAAAGCACGGAGACGATTTTGTGGTAAAAGATAATTTAAGAAAATGCATTATTTTTTCTAATCACGATATCACTAACGATCCGCCATTTAAAAATATGGATGTTGTGATGTGTCGTAATCTTTTGATCTATCTTCAAAACGATGTGCAAACTAAAGTCATTCATCTGCTGCATTATGCGTTAAAGCAAGACGGTATTTTGACTTTAGGTTCTAGCGAGTCACTGGGCGTGCATAAAGATAATTTTGAGGAAATCAATAGAAAGTGGAATATCTACAGAAATATAGAAAGTTCTGAGCGTTTAAAAACCGAAATATTGAATTCTACGGCAGAACGTCAAACGTTTAAACGTCACGAAAACGGAATGAAAAACGGAAACGTGCAAAATTACAGCAACACGCAACGCCTGAAAGAAGAGATCAGTAAGGCGATCATTCAGCAGTATGGGGCTGCAAGTGTGTATATTGATGAGAACTTTCAGATTTTGGAAGCTATGGGCGCTTTTAAAAAATATGCGCAATTACCCGAAGAAGGTTTTACAACAAACCTTATGGATATGCTTCCGGAAGAACTCACCGGACCCATTAAAAACACTGTGAATAAAGCACGCAGAAAGCGTTCACAAATTTTGTATAAAGATGTGGAGGTTTATGGCGATAATGAAGAATTACAAACCCGTCTTGATGTATTAGTTAAGCCTATTAAAAATGGAGTCGCAGAAGGCGATTTTCATTTTATCATTACGCTCATTGAGCAAGACCGTGAGCACAACAAAGCGATTATCGTTGAGCGCGCTGATATTCACAAATCGTCTCAAGAACGCATAAGAGATCTTGAGGAAGAGCTAAAAGAGACACAATACGAGCTGAGTAATGCGCTTGAAGAAGCAGAAACCAGCAACGAAGAATTACAGGCGTCAAACGAAGAACTTCTGGCGTCTAATGAAGAGCTACAAAGCACCAATGAAGAATTGCAAAGTGTAAACGAAGAGTTGCATACCGTAAATGCTGAGCATATAGAAAAGATGGAAGATCTGGCGATGCTTAATGCGGATATGGATAATCTTCTTGATAGTACCCGAATTGGTACAGTTTTCTTAGATAAGAATTTAATTATCAGGAAATTCACACCGGCAATCCGGGAGCATTTCCATTTGGTAAAACAAGATATTGGGCGATCCATTGAGAATTTCGTGGCGAATTTTGGGATTCGAAAACGCAAAACTATTGTTGATAATTCTAAAACTGTAATGGAAACCGGTCAGGTTTTTGAAAAGCGTATCAAGAGTAAATCAGGGCGCTATTTTCTACAGCGTATTTCGCCATTTCATACCGGTCAGGATAAAATTGATGGGGTGGTCATCACCTTTATTGATATTCATAAGGTTGAACAATCACAGGAGCGTTTGCGTAAAAGTGAAGAGAAATTCAAAGCTTTTTATGAGGATGATCCGGTGATGCACGTTACAATCAATTCGCATACAGGTCTGATCACTGAATGCAACAAGCTTTTCGTAGAGACTTTAGGGTTAAAAGAGAAAAATGAAGTTATTGGCAAATCTATCTTTGAGTTTTATCCGAAGCGTACGAAGGTAAAAGCAATTGCTTTGTTAGACGAACTCGAAAAATCGGGTAGTATCGCTAATGAAGAATTAACGCTAGAATGTGTTGATGGGGACAAAGTAGATGTGCTGTTTAATGCTGAGTTGATGACCACAACTTCTGCTAAAGATACCACCCAATGGCGTTGCACGCTGATGGAGATCACAGATCTTAAAAATGCGCAACAAGAGTTACAAAAGCAAAAAGAAGACCTAGAACGCATCAATACAGATCTAGAACAATTTGTTTCGATTTGTTCGCATGACCTTCAAGAACCGCTTTCGACGATTAGATTCAGTAGTGATTTTCTTTCGAAGAAATTCAGTAGTGAATTGAGTGAAAAAGGGAAAGAATATCTGGGTTATATTCACGAAGCTTCCGGGCGTATGGCAGAGCAGATTAAAGCGCTGCTCGAACACAGCCGTATTGGGGAAGACCTTAAGAAAACCAAAGTAGATGTAGCCGAATTGCTTGAGGTGGTAAAATATGATCTCAATCGAAGCATTCGGGAAGCGAACGCAACTGTAACCGTGGGTAAAATGCCACAAATGATGGCCTACGAAACCGAATTGCGATTATTGTTTCAGAATTTGATCAGTAATGCTTTAAAATACCGAAAGAAAGACACTAACCCAAGTATTCGAATCTCAACGTTCTCTGATGATGAGTACCAGACCTTCGCTATTGCAGATAATGGAATAGGAATTAAAGAAGATGATCTTGAGGCGATCTTTAAGATTTTTGGTCGTGTTCCTACAGAAGAAAAATACGACGGAACAGGTGTAGGTTTAGCGCATTGTAAAAAAATCGTAAAACTGCACGAAGGTAAAATCTGGGTAGATTCAGAGTTTGGTCAAGGAAGTACGTTCTATTTCAAAATTAAAAAATAACTATGGCTCACGGTCCGACGTCACTATATCCCAAAGAAGTTACTTTAACCAATTGCGACAGAGAACCCATTCACATTTTAGGTAAAATTCAAAATCACGGGTATCTTATTGCGTGTGATGCCACCTCACATATCGTAAATTATTGTAGCGATAACATCGCTCAGATTCTTGATAACAGCCCCGAAGCGCTTTTAGGTCAACCTTTAAAAGCGGTTTTTGATGAGGTGCAAACGCAGCAGCTTTTAGAGACTAAAGTCGCTGAGAAAGCAACGCCTATACATACGACAATAGATGGTCAACAATATGCGATGTTAGCTCACCTTAATGAAGGCAATCTCGTCATAGAATTTGAGCCTCTGGAAGTTGATGCCAATGCTTTTGAATACCAAAATCAATTGGCAGAGATCGTAAGTAAACTCAACGGAGCGGGCGAGGAGCAACGTATGTGCGATGTCACTGCAGATTTGATCAAAGAGTTTTTTGGGTACGACCGGGTGATGATCTATCGGTTTGATGAGAATTGGGACGGAATCGTGGTTTCAGAAGCTCGAGAATCGCATTTAGAAAGCTGGTTAGGTTTACGATATCCCGCGTCAGATATTCCGCAGCAAGCGCGTAAATTATTTTTAAGACAAGGGGTACGTATCATTGCAGATGTAAAGAGTACGCCGGTAAGCATACAAGCATTAGGAGGAAAAGAGCAAGAAAACCCTATTGATTTATCGTTGAGTGAAACCAGAGCCTCGTCACCAATTCATATTGAATATTTAGAAAATATGAACGTTGGGGCTTCGCTAACGGCAGCTATAATCTCAAAAGGAACGTTATGGGGCTTGATCGCTTGTCATCATTATTCACCTAAATTCGTTGACTTTTATAAGCGCCAATCTTGTAAATTTCTTACACAAATATTCTCTAGTCAGCTGGTGCTGCTTTCTTCAAATATCCTTTTACAAAAGGTAAATGAAGCCTCAAAAACGCGTAGTCTTTTGATGGAAAAGATCACCAAAAACTGGAATGTTCATAAAGGCCTGACCAAAGGATCACAAACGATGCTTGATCTTACACAGGCTCACGGTGCGGCTGTTTTTTTAGACGGAAAGCTTAAAAGAGTAGGCATCACTCCTGATAAAGAACAGATACTAGCACTGATAAACCGACTAAAACCTCTTGAGCAGGATGAGATAATTACAACGCAGTTAACAAAAGACCTTCCAGAATTACAGGATTTAAAAGCGAAAGCTTCTGGGGTGATGTGTTTGTTTTTGTCTAATCTTAAAAAGGATGCGATCCTTTGGTTCAAATCAGAAAAAATCGAGACCGTCAATTGGGCCGGGAATCCTGATAAACTAAGTGCGCTAGATAGCAACGAACGCTTAACACCGCGAAAATCATTCGAAGCCTGGTCAATACAAGAAGAAGGTAAATCAGCTCCTTGGGAAGATTATGAAATTGTTGCTGCACGAGCGCTAAAGCAGGATATTTCTCAAATAATTCTTGAGAAATATGATGAGATTAAGGGCTTACACAATCTGCTCCAGATCGCTTATGAAGACCTGGAAACCTTCAGTTATAGTGTAGCGCACGATTTGAGAGCGCCTTTACGCGGGATTGATGGTTTCGCGCACATCATTAAGGAAGACTATTTTGATCAGCTTGATGAATTTGGCAAGAGTTCCATTGATACGATCATAGGTTCGGCGACTAAGATGAATCAGTTAATTGATGATATTTTAGCGTTCTCGATGGTGTCACAATCTGAGATGAATAAAGATAAATTCTCGATGAACAAGCTCGTTGACGACGTGCTTGATATTTTGCCTATTTTGCAAGATTATCCTTCGGTTTCGATTACTGTGGCTCCGCAAATGCCTCAAGCCTATGGAGATCGTAAAATGATCGCTCAAGTGCTTCAAAATTTATTTACTAACGCATTAAAATACACGAGAGCGGTTGAGCAGCCTCAAATAACCATCGGTTTTAAAGAGTATCAGAATAAAGGATTTTATTTTGTACAGGATAATGGTATTGGGTTTGATCAAAGCCACGAGAAGCGTATTTTTAAACTCTTTAACCGGTTGGTAGGGGACGAGTACGAAGGCTCAGGAATTGGTCTCACTATTGCCAAGCGCATTATAAAAAAACATAAGGGTACTATAGCGGTGATTAGCAAGCCGGGTGAAGGAAGTACATTTTTATTTAATTTGGGTTAAAATTTAATCCGTGGCAGAAGATTATATTTTATCGATAGAAGACAATAACACTGATATTGCTTTGATGAACAGGATATTTCAAAAGAATATTCCGCATTACGGCATCAAACACATTTCAGATGGGCAGGAAGCGGTTGCTTTTTTGGAGTCTGAAGCATTTAGATTACAGCAGCCAAAATTAGTGTTGCTGGATATCAAAGTACCCCGTTTAAACGGATTGCAGATTTTAAAAAAGTTTAGAAAGATCGAGGCGTATTTAGGGATTCCGGTGGTAATGATGAGTTCGTCAGACCGAAAGGACGAAATAACAAAAGCGTATAAATTGGGTGCGAATAGTTTTATTGAAAAACCGCGTACCTATCCCGAATTATCAAAGGCTTTACCGGCCTTGATTAACTATTGGATTGTTTACAATAAATAATATGATCACAGAAGAATTAAAAATTTTAATGGTTGAGGATAATCCCGCCGATGTGACGCTTCTTAGGCGAGAGATCTTTAAAGTGGCAGAAAATGCTGAGGTGATTGTATGCAACAACCTAACAGATTTTAGACTGAATCTGGTTAATAATCCGCCAGATCTGATTATATCAGATTACAATCTGCCTACGTGTTCTGGTTTAGAGATTTTAGAAGTTGCCCAAAGGTTGACCCCTTCGGTAACCTTTTTATTCATCACCGGTACCATAAACGATGAGGAGCTTGCCGCTGATACCATTCTCAGTGGAGCATCTGGTTATATGCTGAAAAAGAATATCAGCAAATTGCATATTCGCCTGGAGCCTTATCTCAACGCGATATCTAAAAACGGACCTATGATGCATCCGGTGCGTAAAAAAATAGTAGAGAGTAAAAAACTCGTACGTGATATTGAAGTTTTTCTGGAGAATTTTTCTCGTGAAAATATGTCGCATCGCGAAGGAATGCTCAAAATTCAAGAAGACCTTAAACGCCTAAAATCAGGATATGATTTTAAAACACTTAAAGACCCAAACAGCAACTTTACACCAGAAGACTGAAGAAGATAATCTTGCAAAATTTATTCTCGATCACAGTATTGATGTTGCTACATACACCCGATTACTTCAACAAAATTACTTGGCTTACGCCCGTATAGATCGTATTTTAGAGGCTAATAGCGCTTCCTTAGACGACAATTTAAAGGTGTACGCTGATGCGGCAAAAAGTAAAGCGCTAGCAGAAGATCTAACCGATCTGGATGCTGAAATTCCACAGGTTGAGTCAACTACAGAACAGTTTAGTAGCGCTTATCTTTTAGGTTTGATCTACGTGGTTGAAGGTTCGATGATGGGAGGTTTGCTTATTAGAAAAAATCTTGAATCTTGTGAGCTTCTTAAAGATAAAACAACGCATCATTTCTTCGGAAAATCAGCTCCAGAGGTTATGCAACGCTGGAAGAATTTTACCGGTGCGGTAGAAGCAAAGTTATATTCTGAGCAAGAATATCAAGAGGCTGTAGATGGCGCACACGCAGCATTTATGATCTTCAAAGATTCTTACAGCTACGCTTAGCTTTTTTCGCAGTCAAGCATTAGGCTTTTACCATTTTCTAAAGTGGTGAAGAAAATATAGCGATCACCACCGCTCTTAATTTTGAACTTTTTCCGTAAATCGGCCACAGAAGCTTTAAAATTACGCGTAGTAATATGCGCTTGTTTTCCTTTAAGCAACTGACTGATCGTCTTTTTTGAATACGGAATACTGTCTTTGATTCTAAAACGCCTGCCCGGAAAGTCAATCAACTTCTCCGAAGTATACAGCTGTGTGTTGACAGCTAATTTGTCTAGCTTGTAATGCTCTGAAATCCAGTTAAAGGCTCCTAGCTTAAGCAAAGCTGCATTGGGTTCATAAAGGTAGGTTTGCGGCTCATCAAAGGTGGCTTCAGCAAATTGTAATGCGTCGAAATCCAAAGTTACCGGAACATCAAAATCACTCGAGAGATTTACAGCAAAAAGGCTTAAAGCTTTAGTATCATCTTTTTTGGAAAGTATCCACAATAACTCTTTGACCTCATTTTTAACGGCAATGCTGTGAATTTGTATAACGTGTTTCAGTTCACGTAATCCGGCGGTGATATCCAACAACGGACTCGTTTTAACCATTAGAATATCGGTTTTATCTAATAGCAAGTCCAGGTATTCAGGGATATTGGGTTCGCAATCCTTCAGCATAAAAACTTTTCCTTTTACCTCATTTCTACGCGATGGATCTGTAAAGATCAGATCAAAATGAGAAGAAGTACCTTTTAAAAAGTCAATGCTATTTTGATGGTGCGTCTGTATATTCTTTGCGCCTAATACTTCAAAATTATGCTGTGCCAGCGCACTGAGTTCAGGATTCAATTCGCAATGGATTACTTCGTCAAATTGCCGACTGAAATAATAGTCATCAATACCAAAGCCACCCGTAAGATCTAAAGCTTTCTTTCCGGAAAATAGGCTTGCTTTATATGCCGCGGTTTCTTCTGATGAAGTCTGTTCTAAATTGAGTTTTGGAGGGTAGAGTATTTCAAGATGGTTAAACCACGTGGGGAGTTTGCCTTCAGCTTTTTGTAACCCAACAAGTTGCTGAGCTAGTTCGGGGCTGCTTATGGCCTCAAAAGGTGAGGAGCTTAATAAAACTTTAGAAACATCTGTTTTATAATGCGCTCTCAGGTATGCTTGAACTTCGGGCTGAAGCAAATTTTTATTAAGGCTCATACAGGTTTTCAGTAAGCTTTTGTACGATCTTATATTCTGAGAGAAATTCTTTTGCGATCACTTTGATCGCTGTGTAGGCAGGAATGGCAACCACCATCCCAAAAATACCAAAGATCAAACCTGCAATGACAATCACCAGAAAGATCTCTAAAGGATGTGATTTTACGCTGCTCCCAAAAATTAAAGGCTGATTGATAAAATTATCGATCAACTGTGCAATACAGTACCCTATAAATACATAGATCATTTTAGGCAGAATCACCGTTTGAAAGTCGGCAGTAAAATTTCCACTAATCACAAGCAGCATCATCACCACGCCGCCAACAACCGGACCAATATAAGGAACCACATTGAGCATTGCGCAAAACAGCGCTATAGCAAAGGCATTAGGTATTTGAAAGCTAACCAGTAAAATAGCATAGATGGTAAAGAGAATCATCAATTGCAGTAAAATTCCTAAGAAATAACGTGATAATAGTTGTTTGGTTTTATGAAAAACTCTTCGAAATCTTTTTTCTTCTCCTGTATTGGCAAAAACGAGAAAACTGTCTAAAAGCAGATGACTGTCTTTCAGCAAGAAAAATGAAATGAAGATCACCGAAAGTAAGCCCACTATTAACGAACTGAAATTACCCAGAATGCTATTGATAAATGTCGGGATCACCGAAATATCAAAATTCTTTATAAAGTCAGATTGTTTTAATCCTTCTATCAGCGTTACCTGATCAACACCCATCGCTCGGCTGAATTCTACATTAAGCCGGTTGATGTTGTGTTTTACTTCTTCAAAATTGATTTTACTTATATGCTCACTTTGATCAATTAAAATAGGAATAAACAATGCGAGAATCCCCGATATTACAATGAGCACCATAATGAGTGTAGCTATTGCGGCAGCCACGGCGCTAAAGCGACACTTGTTTTTTAAGAAATTTACCACCGGTCTTCCTATCAACGAAATGACCGCAGCAATACAGATAAATACAAGTACTGCCTGAATTTTATACAAAAACCATAGTATAAATACAATTCCGGCGATGATCCCCAAGGCTCTGAGAATACCGTATGCAATGACTTTAGATTTATCTTTCATGTTTCGGGGCATTTAATAATTGGTATGCGGCGATGGCGGCAGCTTGGCTCACGTTCATACTGCTGTTTTTGCCGTGCATCGGGATATAGATTAAATAGTCTAACTGCTCTAAAATACGCTGGTCAATTCCGTGCCGTTCATTGCCTAAAACTAAGGCTATTTTTTCAAATGCTTGGTGTTTAAATGTTTCCAGCGGAATACTTTGCGTGGTCAGTTCGAGACCTATACACGAAAAACCTTCATTTTTTAATTGCAGAAGAAGGGTTTCAACATCTTCAACTGCGGTGTATGCAACCTGTTTTTCACTGGAACGTGCAGTGCGTTTGAGGCGGGTGCTTTCAAAATTGAGACTTGCCTGGCAAAAATAAATATGCTCAATGCCTAAAGCATCTGCAAGCCGAAAAAGACTTCCCGCATTTGCCGGACTATTCACGCGATCACAGACCAGTACAAAAGGTAATGGTTGTGGTGCTATTTGCGTCTCTTCGTGATTGAGTTGTTTAGTTTTCAAAGGCGTATTTTATAATATTAGCGCCCATTTTTAAAGCTTTTTCACGAACTTCAGGAGGATCGTTATGAACAGCCGGACTTTCCCAACCATCACCTAAATCACTTTCTTTTGTGTATAGGATGATCAGGCGTCCTTCTTTAAACAACCCGAATGCCTGAGGTCTTAATCCATCGTGTTCGTGAATTTTGGGCAATCCCTGTGGAAAAGCAAAAGCACTTGAAAACACAGGGTGGTCTGCCGGCAACTCGATCAATTCTTCTTGCGGATATAATTTTTTAAGCTGCGGTCTCAAGTATTCATCAATGCCGTAATTATCGTCTATGTGTAAAAAGCCGCCACTGTTTAAGTAGTCTCTTAAATTGCGCAGCGCATCTTCAGAAAAATAAACATTACCGTGCCCGGTCATATGCACAAAAGGATATTGCATTATGGCAGGATCTGTGGCTTTAATTGTTGCTATATTAGGGTCAATGGCTGTATGAATAGAAGTATTGCAAAACTGAGCTAGATTGGGTAACGAGGTAGGGTTAGCATACCAGTCGCCGCCACCTTCGTATTGTAATACCGCTATTTTTTGAGCACAAAGCACATGAGATCCTGTGAATAGCAGTGTTAATAAAGAGCAAAGCCAAAGCTTAATCACGTAGTTTTAGTTTTTTAAATTGAAAACGAAAATACTTATTTTCTAGCCAACGCACTATTTTTTAAAATTTCATTAGGGCTTGGCGAGCATAAAAGTTAAAACGATAATAACCCCTTCCTAAAAATAAGGTTTATGAGTGCCTCTAATACTGATTATCTCGCTCAGATCATACCCATTCTTCCCGTAAAAGATGTACTGGAAGCCCTAGAGTTCTACATCAAAAAACTTGGCTTTGAATTGGTTTTTATTGATGAAGAACGCCAGCCGCGTTATGCGGGTATTCGGCGCAATAATATCGCACTGCATTTGCAATGGCACGAAGCTTCAGAATGGGAGCAGGACAAAAACAGATCTATGTTGCGCATTCAGGTGCAAGGTATTGAAAGCCTTTACAAGAAATACCAGCTTATGGGTGTATTTCACAACCATACTTCGCTTGAAGAAAAGCCTTGGGGTACTTTAGAATTTGCCTTTTATGATCCGTTTAAAAACGGTCTGATCTTTTATGCCGAAGCTTAAGCTTTGACGGTTTCTTTTAGAGGAATTTGATTTTTGATCAAATCATCAAAGGTTTCGCGCTCACGTATAAGATGTGCTTTTCCGTCCAAGAATAATACTTCAGCCGGGCGATATCTTGAGTTGTAATTGCTCGCCATACTGAAACAATAAGCACCGGCATTACTAAAAGCAAGAATATCACCTTCAGCGATTTCTGCAATTCTTCGGTTTGTCGCAAAAGTATCGGTCTCACAGATGTACCCTACAACCGAGTAAAAGCGCTCACGGCCTTTTGGGTTGCTGATATTTGTGATCTCGTGGCGGCTTCCGTAGAACATAGGGCGAATGAGATGGTTAAAACCACTATCTACTTGTGCAAAAACAGTAGAGGTAGTTTGCTTGATCACATTAACCTGAACTAAAAACTTTCCGGCTTCGCTCACAAGGAATTTTCCGGGCTCGAATACTAAGGTTAGTGACTTGCCATAGTCTTTCTCAAAAGCATTAAAACGCTTACTCAATTTATCACCTAGTTCTTCAATATTGGTTTCAATATCACCTTCTTTATAAGGCACTTTAAAACCGCTACCAAAGTCTAAAAATTCAAGATCCTTAAAATCTTTGGCGGTATCAAATAAGATCTCCGCAGCGTGAAGAAATACATCAATATCAAGAATATCACTACCGGTATGCATATGAATTCCGTTGATGTTCATTCCGGTATTTTTTACGATACGCAGTAAATGTGGAATCTGGTGAATACTGATCCCAAATTTGCTATCAATATGTCCAACAGAAATATTGGTGTTTCCGCCCGCCATCACGTGCGGATTGATACGTACACAAACCGGAGTTTTAGGATGCTTGGTCCCAAATTGTTCCAGAATAGAAAGATTGTCAATATTGATTTGCACCCCCAACTTAGCGACTTCTTCTAGTTCGTCTAAAGAAACGCCATTAGGAGTAAACATAATTTTAGATGGATTAATACCCGCTGCAAGGGCAAGACGTACTTCTTGAATACTTACCGTATCCATTCCGGCTCCAAAACCGTGAATCAATTGAAGCACAGCAAGATTAGACAAAGCCTTAACTGCATAATTGATGCGCAGGTTTTTAACCTTTTTAAAAGCACCGGTAAGACGTTTATATTGAGATTCAATTTTTTCAGCATCATAAACATAAACGGGACTTCCGTGTTCTTTTGCGATCGATAGCAAGTTTTGGTGGGTCATAATCTTAAATTTTAAGCCTACAAATCTAGTATAGATTATTTAGTTACAGGCAGTCTTCACCTAAAAAAATAAGCCTTTCGTCATATTTTAAACGCAATCTGGCCTGTGGTTTTTAATTTGATCCTACACAGCTTACGCAAAGGTTTTAAAATTGCCTTAGGAATAGATAAATCAGAAGTAAATTGCTAGCAGGGTTTGCGCTAAATACTTATTTTTGCTCTGCAAATTTCAAATTTATAGAAACGCCTGATTATGAATCTACACGAATATCAAGGAAAAGAAATACTTAGCAGTTTTGGAGTGCGTATACAGCGCGGTAAAGTAGCAACTACTGCTGCAGAGGCAGTTGAAGCTGCAAAAAAACTTACAGAAGAAACCGGTACCGGTTGGCACGTAATTAAAGCGCAAGTACACGCCGGAGGTAGAGGAAAAGGCGGTGGAGTAAAGCTGGCTAAAAATCTTCAAGAGGTTGAGCAAATAGCAGGAGAGATCATCGGTATGAATCTGGTAACTCCTCAAACTTCAGCCGAAGGTAAAAAAGTACATCAAGTATTAGTTGCTGAAGATGTTTACTATCCTGGAGATAGTGAGCCAGAAGAATATTACATGTCTGTTTTATTAAACAGAGCTACCGGTAAGAATATGATTATGTATTCTACCGAAGGTGGCATGGATATCGAAGAAGTTGCAGAAAAAACTCCACATCTTATATTTACTGAAGAAATTAATCCTGCAACAGGACTGCTTCCTTTTCAGGCGCGTCGCATCGCTTTTAATTTAGGTCTTAGCGGAACTGCTTTTAAAGAGATGACCAAGTTTGTTGCTGCACTTTATAAAGCGTATTCAGCATCTGATTCTTCACTTTTTGAGATCAACCCTGTGCTTAAGACCAGTGATGATAAGATTATGGCTGTAGATGCTAAAGTATCTTTAGATGATAACGCATTATACCGTCATAAAGATTACGCAGCAATGCGTGACAAGCGTGAAGAAAATCCTGTAGAGGTTGAAGCAAAAGAAGTTGGGCTTAACTATGTGGATCTTGATGGAAACGTAGGGTGTATGGTAAACGGTGCCGGTCTTGCAATGGCAACAATGGACCTTATTAAGCAAGCAGGTGGTGAACCGGCTAACTTCTTAGACGTAGGTGGTACAGCTGATGCAGAGCGTGTAGAAACTGCATTTAACCTGATTCTTAAAGATCCTAACGTAAAAGCTATTCTTGTAAACATCTTTGGAGGTATCGTACGTTGTGATCGTGTTGCTCAAGGTATTGTAGATGCATACAAAAATATGGGAACGATCAATGTGCCTATTATTGTTAGACTTCAAGGAACCAATGCAGATATTGCAAAAGAATTGATTGACAATAGTGGTCTTGATGTACAAAGTGCTATTCAATTTAAAGAAGCAGCAGATAAAGTACAGCAAGTATTGGCTTAGTTGAAAAGTTATAAATTCGCTTAGGCGAAATGAAAAGCTTCAGATTTTCTGAAGCTTTTTTTATGCTCAAAATTTTATAATCAAATTTTCATAAAAGGCTACCATTCAAATTATTAGCGCTGACTTAAAGGATTTAGTTTGCGTTGTAACTCGCTGATTTTCAAAACATAAAAGCGTTAATAATCTGTTAAACTAAAACGTTTGCTGTAACTGTTTGACACCTGTACCGTCTTTATAGTACATCATTCAAAAATCAAACATTATGAAAACGTTTAAAACAATGCTACTTGCAGTTGCGATCAGCTGCGGTACCGCGCTAAGCGCAAACACCACTGAACCAACCGAGCCAACCGCAAAAACTACCAGTGAGGTAGTGAAGCGGGCAATGAACAAAGAAATTGCAAATCTATTGGCCGAACCTAATTTTAACGTTGAGCAAACTACCTCGGTAAAAGTTTCATTTACGGTAAATAAAGACAACGAGGTTGTGGTGCTTAATGTAGAATCAAAAGATGTGTCTATTGAAAAATACATTCAAGGACGTCTTAATTATCAAAAGTTAGATTCTAAAGCTTTAGTGGGGCAAACTTATCACGTGCCTGTAAAATTAGAAAGCACGTTGTAAATGTGATTTAGTTAGTAGGAGAACCCGGCGTAAGCGCCGGGTTTTTTTATGCGGTTTTGTGAATATTTTGCCATTTTGACACCTCTATTCAGTATTTTTATGACAAAAAGTCTTTAAAAATGTATTGGTATTCAAATTGCTAAATACTAGGCGTACTAGATTAATAACAATAAAATTTAATAGATATGAGCTTAGTAAAAAGAACAAACGAAAATTGGTTACCATCAATCTTTGATGATATGTTTAAAACCGATTGGCTAGGAGGAACTACAAATGTAAATAGTATTGGTGTGAGTATTCCGGCAGTGAATATCATTGAGAAAGATAGCGGATTTGAAGTAGCTGTTGCTGCTCCCGGTAAGATTAAAGAAGATTTCAATATCGAATTAGATAACGATGTTCTTACCATTTCGGCCCAAGAGCAAAAAGAATCAGAAACTAAAGAAGAAGGAAGATTCACCAGACGTGAGTTTAGCTATAGTACGTTTAAACGTGCATTTAGCTTACCTGATACGGTGAACAGTGCGAAGATTGAAGCTAGCTATGAGAATGGGGTTTTAAATATAGTAATCCCTAAAAAAGAGGAAGCTCAAGTACAAGCAAAACGCTTGATCGAGATTTCCTAAGTGTTAAGTAAGTAAGTTTTTTTGGTTAGTGAAGAGTCCCGAGTCATTAAATTGATTCGGGATTTTTTTTGTTTCAAATCATTTCCGCGGAAGATACGTATTCAACACCTCAGCCAGGTGCGAGCGATCTACGTGCATATAAACTTCAGTAGTTGTTATACTCTCGTGTCCCAACATTTGTTGAATAGCACGCAAGTCGGCACCATTTTGTAATAGATGAGTCGCAAAACTGTGTCTAAACGTATGCGGACTGATTTTCTTCTTGATTCCGGCCTTTTTAGTATGCTGTTTTACGAGCGTAAAGATCATCGCTCGGGTGAGCTGCGCTCCTCGCCGGTTGAGAAATAGGATATTCTTAAATTCTGGTTTTGGAGATTCGTGTATCCTAATTTCATCTCGATAGATCTCGATGTACTTTTGAGTTACCGGCGCAATAGGTACAAAACGTTGTTTATCACCTTTACCGGTAACGAGAATATACCCTTCATCAAAAAATAAGTCAGAAAGTTTTAGATTCAAAACTTCAGAGACCCGCAAGCCGCAACCGTACAAGGTTTCAAAAATAGCTCGATTGCGTTCTCCTTGTGGTGTACTAAGGTCAATCGCATCAATAATCTGATTTACTTCTTCTTCTGAGAGTGTATCCGGAAGTTTTCGGCCAATCTTTGGCGCATCGATAAGTTCAGTAGGATTGTCTGTGCGTAGTTCTTCAAATACTAAATATTCAAAATAGCCCTTCAGTCCTGAAATTAATCGCGCTTGTGATGATGCAGTCAATTCTTTGGCGTAGGTATAAATAAATTCTTGAAGCTGCTCTTTAGTGATCGAGATAGGAGACGCTTCCGCAGCATTTAAATCCAAATACGTGATGAGTTTCGCGATATCCAGGCCATAATTTATAATGGTATTCTCAGAAAGCCCGCGTTCTATCTTTAAGAATAATTTATAGTCTTTTAACGATTGTTGCCAATTCACAAATCAAATAGGGGTTTTTTAGGAATCTTTTAATTATAGTTTATAAAAGCCTTAATAGTTTGGTGTTTCTTCTGCTCCTAGCTTTGTCCCAAATCTAAATATAAAAATCATGAAAAAATTATTTTTAGCAGCAATACTAGTATTCGGAGGAACCTCTTTAATGCAAGCGCAAAGCGAATTGGCATTTGGTATCAAAGGTGGTGTTAACTTTTCAAATTTGACCGGCGACGGTTTTGATGAATTTGACGATGATAGCGCCAGAACATCTTTTAATTTGGGTGCTTTAGTTGAAATTCCTGTAACTGAAAAATTTGCAATTCAGCCAGAGGTATTCTACTCAGGACAAGGTTTTGATTTAGTTCAAAGAGACGACGCAGAAGATACAGAGTTTCAATTAGATTACATTAATGTGCCTGTTTTGGCTAAGTTTTACTTAGTGCAGGGATTATATGTAGAAGCCGGCCCACAATTAGGATTTTTAGTAGATAGTGAAATAGAAGGTCCTAATGCAACTTTAGGCTTAAATGAAGACAACTTTAATGATATCGACTTTGCTGGAGCAGTAGGAGTAGGATATAAATTTAATGGCGGTCTTTATTTAAACGCACGCTACACACAAGGGTTTACAGATATCTACGATGGTGAAACCGGAGACAACGCTACTAAAAATGGAGTGTTTGCAGGATCAGTCGGCTTCATTTTTAACTAGAATAACACACAAGCATTTTGTGAAAAGCACCTTTTTAAGGTGCTTTTTTTTTGCTACTTACTAACGGAACAAAACCCTGCTGCCTGTTCAATTATTAAATAGGATTTACGGCTACCGACTTCATAGGATTCCAGTTCAACTCCAATTTGAGCTAGTATTTTTAGAAGTTCATCTATCCAAAGTTTCAATGAGCATAGCGTTAACACTATTTAAGAAATTGAAAAAAAATAGGCGGCAATACAATAAACTAAAAGTATTTCTCTATCAGTATTTTAAAGTGATTTTCTAGGGGTGCCAAATAGCTTATTTTTACTAAAAATCAGAATATCAAGTAGTTTCGTAAAAGCTTTTTGTTGGCAATATTTTAGTGAAAACTTAGAGAATCATTAATACTTGTGAAGCCTTGCAGCATCTAGCTTTGTTCAAAATTTAAACAACAAATTATTCTTATGAAAAAGCTATTTTTAATTGCAAGTTTTATGGTTTTGGGTGGTGCAGCAGCACAAGCTCAAGATGCCTTTCACTTTGGTGCAAAAGGTGGTGTGAATTTCGCGAATATCGCAGGTGATGATGCCGCAGATCAAGAATCAAGAACAAGTTTTTATGCAGGTCTAGTTGCTGAGCTTCCTATTTCAGAAATGTTCTCTATTCAGCCTGAGGTTATTTATTCAGCGCAAGGTTCTACGATCGCTGCTATTGATGAAGACAATACATTTGATGTAGATGATAATGTAGAATATCAACTAGATTACATTCAAGTGCCTTTAATGGCCAAGATTTATCTTGCTGACGGTTTCAGCTTACAAGCTGGTCCTTCTTTGAACTTTTTAGTAAGTGAAGAGATCGATTTTCAACCAACATCTGCTTCAGGAGATATTGATATCGAGGATGGGGCTAACAATTTTGAATTTGGTACCGCTGCTGGTTTAGAATACCAGTTTGATAATGGTTTATTCATTCAAGGGCGTTATACTAGAGGTTTTACTAAGATCTATGATGATGTGAGTGCATACAACTATGCAATTCAAGCAGGTGTAGGTTTTGTATTCTAAAACATTGTAAACAACCAACCAAAAAGTATAGCCTCGCAATAGCGGGGCTTTTTTTATAGTCCATTTTTAAATTACCTTTACCTAACAATTTAATCTACCAATGGCTCAAGAACTCAAAATACTCATCATAAACGGACCTAACCTCAACTTATTAGGCAAACGCGAACCTGATGTTTACGGAAATCAATCTTTTGAAGATTATTTTTCTAAGCTTCAGTTTCAGTTTAAAGAGACTGAGCTTTCTTATTTTCAGTCGAATAGCGAAGGTGATCTGATCACCAAAATTCAAGAGGCAGACGCTATTTTTGATGGAATAGTACTTAATGCTGCAGCCTATACGCATACCTCTGTAGGTATTGGTGATGCGATCGCAGCGGTTTCGGTACCGGTGATCGAGGTGCATATTTCTAATACGTTCGCACGGGAAGCCTTCCGTCATCAATCCTATATTTCAAAACACGCTAAGGGGATCATCGTAGGCTTTGGCTTGCAGAGCTACGATTTAGCGGTACAATCCTTTCTGTAAATATTTTGCAAAAGGCCTATTTCAATTGGAGTAGCGGTAAGGATTCTGCGTTGGCTTTGTATAGAATTTTAGCCGAAAAGAAATTTGAGATCACTAAACTAGTCACGACTATTAATACGGATGTTGACCGGGTTTCTATGCACGGTTTGCGCGAAACTTTATTAGATCGTCAGGCGGAAGCACTTGGTTTTCCATTAGAAAAAATTTTACTTCACGGAGCTATCTCGATGACTGAATATTCTGAAGTTTTAGGTGCTGCAGCCCAAAAAGCAGTTGACGAAGGAAATACCCATAGCATTTTTGGAGATATCTTTTTAGAAGATTTAAAAGCGTATCGCGATGAGCAGTTGGCTAAAGTCGGACTCAAAGGCGTGTATCCGCTTTGGAAAAAGAATACCAAACAATTAATTACTCAAGTTATCGATCTGGGCTTTAAAGCGATTACCGTTTGCGTTAATGGAAAGCACTTGGACAAATCTTTTGCCGGAAGAATTATAGATCACCAGTTTATAGCCGATTTGCCTCCGGAAGTCGATCCTTGTGGAGAAAACGGCGAATTTCACACCTTCGTTTTTGACGGACCTATTTTTTCAAAGCCAATTCTTTTTGAAGTAGGCGAGATTGTAAAACGCTCTTACAAACCTAAAGCCGATCAAGAAGACAATTGCTTTTCAGAAGATCAAAAATCTTGGGACACTGAATTCTATTTTTGTGATTTGATACCTGTATAGTGTCTCCACTGCGTTTGAATAGGACGTGAGGTAATCTTTAAATTCTGATAAATAAAAAACCTCTGAAATTGATTTCAATTTCAGAGGTTTTAATTTTGTCTAAAGTCTATTATAAATGAATTACTTCATCATAAGCTGCTGCTACCGCTTCCATCACCGCCTCACTCATAGTTGGGTGTGGGTGAACCGCTTTAAGCACTTCGTGACCGGTAGTTTCTAATTTTCTACCTAGCACAGCTTCTGCGATCATATCGGTAACGCCGGCACCAATCATATGGCAACCTAACCACTCCCCGTATTTTGCATCAAAAATAACTTTTACAAAACCATCTTTGTTTCCGGCAGCACTTGCTTTACCAGAAGCTGAGAATGGGAATTTACCGATTTTGAGTTCGTATCCTGCTTCTTTAGCTTGCTTCTCAGTCATTCCTACTGAAGCAATTTCAGGAGAAGCATACGTACATCCCGGGATATTGCCGTAGTCTAATTTCTCTACGTGCATTCCCGCAAGTTTTTCAACACAAATAATTCCTTCAGCAGAAGCAACGTGTGCTAGTGCAGGACCGGGAGTTACATCACCAATCGCGTAGTAACCCGGCATATTGGTCTGATACCAATCGTTTACGATCACTTTATCTTTATCGGTAATGATACCTACATCTTCAAGACCAATGCCTTCAATGTTGGTTTTGATACCTACCGCCGAAAGTACAATATCAGCTTCTAATTTTTCTTCGCCTTTTTTAGTTTTTACAGTAGCAACAACGCCGTCACCAGAAGTATCTACAGACTCTACAGATGAACCGGTCATAATGTTGATTCCTGCTTTTTTCAAGCTACGCTCAAATTGTTTAGAAACTTCTTCATCCTCTACAGGAACGATGTTTGGCATATATTCTACGATGGTAACTTCTGTACCCATCGCGTTGTAAAAACTACCAAATTCACACCCTATCGCACCAGATCCTACAACGATCATTTTCTTAGGCTGCTCTTTTAGAGTCATCGCCTCACGATACCCAATGATTTTCTTACCATCTTGTGGTAAGCTTGGTAACTCACGTGAACGCGCACCGGTCGCGATGATAATGTTGTCTGCACTATATTCGGTACCATCGACGTCAACTTTTTTACCTGGTTTTATTTTACCAAAACCTTCAATAACGTCGATCTTATTTTTCTTCATCAAGAATTGAACACCTTTGCTCATTCCTTCTGCAACTCCACGGCTACGCTTAACAACCGCATCAAAATCTTTATCTGCACCTTCTACTTTAAGACCGTAATCTTCGGCGTGCTTGAGATATTCAAAAACCTGCGCACTTTTTAAAAGCGCTTTGGTAGGAATACACCCCCAATTTAAACAAACGCCTCCAAGGCTTTCTTTTTCTACAATAGCGGTTTTAAAACCTAATTGTGAAGCTCTGATAGCCGTTACATAACCACCGGGTCCACTTCCTAAAACAATAATATCGTATTTACTCATAGTTTTCAGTGAAATTTGAAGGCACGAATTTACGCATTAAAAGTCTAAAAAACGAACGCAGAAGTTGTGCAGATTTGTAGCCCCCGTCAACCGTTTTATAGCCTAAATCTTGCCGTCAAATTGAAGGCTCGTTTTTAAAGAAGGTCGTATCGATTGGCTAACAATTTGTTTAGCGGGTTTCCCTATGCTAGGCGTTGTTGTATTACACGTTGTAAAACCGGAAGCACATCGGTTTCAAACCATTTATTTTTAGCCATCCAAAAGCGATTAACAGGCGAAGGATGTGGAAGTACAAAATGCTGCGGGAGATAGCTTTCAAAAGCTTTGATACGGGCGGTAAGCGTTAGATTATCGTTTAAATAATACCGCTGTGAGTGATTGCCGATTAAGATGTACAACGGATCTGCTTCAAAATGATCGGTTACTTTTTTGTGCCAAAGCGGAGCACATTCTGGGCGGGGTGGAAGATCACCGGTTTTGCCTTTCCCCGGAAAGCAAAATCCCAGAGGTAATATGGCAAAATTTTCAGAATTGTAAAAGGTGTCTTCATCAACGCCGAGCCAATCTCGCAATCGACGGCCGCTGGGATCATCCCAAGCGATAGACTTCTCGTGGGCAATTTTCCCGGGCGCCTGGCTGGCTAAAACAATTTTACTTTTTGGCGATGCCGAAATAATAGGGTTAGCGCCTAAAGGTAAAAAAGGCTTACAAACGGAACATTGTCGTATTTCCGTGAGTAAGCCTTTCATAAATTTTATACTAAGTGCTTATTGAAGCGTTTGAACATCAGTTTCGTTCAATTCTAAAGCGCTGATAACTTCATTATAGTTAGAGAAGTCACCATTGAATTGCTCAGCAAATTCGGTAGGAATCAAAACATATCTAAATATTTGATTATCTGTGTAATCGGTAGAGATATTAGATAAGTCATAATTTCCATCAATCAAGAATTGAACATCGCCTATTGTATGTGTAAAAACATATTGCATCGTACCTTCTGTAAAGAAAAAATTGTGAGGAAGCTGAGTCCATACATCTAGTCCGTTATCAATATATTCCAATCTATAAGCTATAACAGCATCACCATCTAAAACTTCAACATTACTAGGGAATTCGATGATAGGAGATTCCCAAATTCCAGAATCAGAATTGTAAGATAAGGTTGTTTCAACTTCTACAACTTTTGAGTATTCTGCATCGAGCCCATCTAATCCAGGAGGTCCTTGTGGTCCTGGGTCTCCTTCACAAGCTGTAAATCCTAAGGCTACGATACTAAGTATTGTAAATAATTTTTTCATCGTTTTTTGTCTTTATGTTTATCGCTAAAAGTAAATCAAGAGTCATTCCGAAACTTTTAAAACTATGCTAAAGCTTTAGTTTTAATAAAACATTAACGCCAATGAAATCTTGATGCCTCTTGGTATATAGTTTTAGTTTTTGTCGTAATCTATTGAGGCTGAGTTCACACAGTAGCGCTGACCGGTCTCTGTAGGGCCGTCGTCAAAAACGTGACCTAAGTGGCTGCCGCAATTAGCGCAGAGAATTTCGGTACGAATCATTCCAAAAGTAGTATCGCGTATATATTCTACAGCTCCGGGTATAGATTCATCAAAACTGGGCCAGCCACAACCACTCTCAAATTTACTATTGGCTTCAAAAAGTTTTGCATCACAAGCGCCACAATGATAAGTGCCATCTTTTTCAAAATGCAAATTGTATTTACCGGTATGCGGGCGCTCAGTGCCCTTACCGCGTAAAATATGGTAACGCTCAGAACCGAGTTCTTCTTTCCATTGCGCTTCGCTTTTTTGTATTGGGTATTCTTTCATAATATTTTTTATCATTTCCGCGAAGGCGGAAATCTCATGTTAAAAGACTAAATGTAGGTTAATTCGGAAATCTTAGTTTAGCAATTCAGCATAGGCTTCGATTGAAAGCTTATAGTTTTTCGGATTAGCCTTTAGTAGGTACAAAATTTAAAGCGACTCCATTTATACAGTGGCGTTTACCGGTAGGCTTTGGTCCGTCATTAAATACGTGACCTAAGTGCCCCCCACAATTGGCACAGTGCTCCTCAGTACGGGTGTAGCCTAATTTGTTATCTGAAGAAAAAGCAACATTTCCTTCTATATAATCGTAAAAAGAGGGCCAGCCGGTACCACTATCAAATTTTGTTTTACTCTTAAAAACCGGGTTTTGACACGCAGCACATACATAAGTTCCTTCTTCCTTAATGTTGAGAAGGTCACTGGTAAACGCGCGCTCAGTTCCTTCTTTACGCAAGACCTGAAACTCTGCATCGGTCAGTTCGGCTTTCCATTCTGCTTCGGTTTTAGAAACCGGAAATTGTTCTTTTTTTTCGTTTTGAGCAGTGCCTTTACAGGCATACAGGCTAACGAGTAGCCCAAGTAGCAATAGCTTTTTCATAGTTCTTTTTTCTAAAATTACGCAATGCGCTAAGCACTGGTTTATAATAGTCGCGGTTTTAACAAAAGACTAACGTGTGACATTTCTGTTAAGCCTTTGTCAAATTCTTATTTCGGCTAGGCTTGTAATTAATTATTGTTATTTTTAAGGGTAATCATTTGAACTTAAACTACCTTCGGGCAAGTCTGTGAGGCATTGCTCGAAAACGAATTTTGAATTTTCAGGCATCCCGAAAGCTTTCAGGACGGAGTATTAAACCCTTTGACGGTGCCAATAAAAAAACTAACACCCTTGACTAGAGAACGTATTGTTATAGAGAATGTAGAGCCCCAGCTTCAAGGTGGGGATTTTTTTATCAAAAGAGTTGTTGGCGAACTCGTTACTGTTACGGCAGATGTTTTAGGAGACGGTCACGACGTGATCGATGCCGAAGTATGCTACAAAAGCGAGCACGACAAGATGTGGAAAACCGTTCGGCTGGAACCTCAAGGCAATGATCATTTTGCGGCAACTTTTAGGGTAGATCAGCAGGGCTTTTATGAATACAAAGTGCGCGGTTGGGTTGATCACGCATTAAACTGGCAGCACGGTACCGAAGCAAAATTAAAAGACGGGCAATACATAAAGAGTGAATTGCTTGACGGGGTGCAATATCTTGAGGCGGTTGAAAAAAAGCTTGACAATGACGGCAAGCAATACGTTAATACTCTAAAAAAATTGTTTCAAGACGAAAAGCGCTATGATGAGGCTTGTGCGTATGCTGTTTCTCACGATTTACATCGCATATTTAAGGACCATCCGGAACGGAAATTTGCACACGAGAGCAAAACGCTACAAGTTTATGTAGATCGTGAGAAGGCACGTTTCAGTACGTGGTATGAGTTTTTTCCAAGATCGGCTAGCGAGCAGCCCGGGCAACACGGTACGTTTAAAGATTGTGAGCGTTTGTTGCCAAGAGTGGCTTCGATGGGATTTGATACGTTGTATTTTCCGCCCATTCATCCTATTGGAGAAGTAAACCGAAAAGGAAAGAATAATGCAACCAATGCAGAAGAGGGCGATAGCGGAGTACCTTGGGGAATTGGTTCGCGGTTTGGCGGACATAAAAGTATTCACCCGGAATTAGGCACTGAAGAAAATTTTAAAAACCTGATCAAACACGCCGAAAGTCTGGGGATCGAAGTTGCGATGGATTTAGCATTTCAGGCCGCTCCTGACCATCCGTACTTAAAGGAGCATCCTGAGTGGTTTAGAAAACGACCGGATGGCACGATGCAATATGCTGAGAATCCACCGAAGAAATACCAGGATATTGTCAATTTTTACTGGGAATCTGAAGATTATAAGAAGCTTTGGGAAGAATTGCTCAGCGTTGCTTTTCACTGGATCGACTTTGGAGTAAAAATTTTTCGAGTTGACAATCCGCATACCAAACCCTATTATTTCTGGAATTGGTTTATCTCTAAAATCAAGAAAAAACATCCCGATGTGTTGTTTTTAGCCGAAGCTTTTTCGCGACCTAAAGTGATGCAACAATTAGCAAAACAAGGCTATTCTCAATCCTACACCTATTTTACGTGGCGCACCAGTAAGCACGAGTTGGTTGAATATATGACCGAGCTAACTCAGACTAAAATGCGCGAATATTTTAGACCTAATTTTTGGCCGAATACACCAGATATTAATCCGTACCATCTGCAAGGCGCAAATGAAGCACAACATATCATTCGCTATGCTCTTGCGGCAACTTTGAGTTCAAACATTGGTTCATACGGGCCTGTTTATGAATTTATGGTGAGCGATGCCGTCCCGGGTAAGGAGGAATATTTCAATTCTGAAAAATATCAAATCAGCCATTGGGATTGGAAGTACGAGAACAAGTTGAGTCGCCTCATTACCAAGATGAATATGATTCGCAAACAGCAGCCTGCGTTGCAACAGACTAATAATATTGAGTTTTGCGAGCTACACCACGATGCACTGATGGCTTATTATAAATGGGATCAGGACCGTAATAACGAATTGCTTATTGTGGTAAGTCTGGACCCGTATTATAAACAATCGGGGCACTTGAGACTCCCTTGTGAGAAAATGAACCTCGCACCGGGTTCTCAAGTTGTTGTAAAAGATCTTATCACAGACAGCACCTATACCTGGAATCAAGAATGGAACTACGTCGAATTACATCCCGCACTTCCGGTGCATATATTTCAGATCTATAAATAGCAAGAATCCACCACAAACTTTAAAAACAACGAACCATGAATCAGGAGCAGGAAATAGACGGACGCATCGTTTTTAAATATGATACCGGTTGGAAGGAGCTGCTAGAATCAGATCGCTTTAAGAAAGAACTTTGCGAGGATATTCTTGAGCCTTACATTCTCAATCAGCGTTGGTATGGTGGTAAAGCCAGCGCGTTAAAGTATATAGAGGTCATAGATAGTTTTCCGATAGAAGATGAGGTAGATACTTTTTATGGGATCGTACTTGAAGTGAATTTTAGAGAAGCTTTTGTACACAATTATTTCTTGCCCATCGCTTTTGTGACAGATCAGGAGGTGGTTGGCGATAAATTTATTGCACATTTAAAGCTCAATGGAACCTCAGGTTTTCTTGTAGATGCTTTGCTTTTAGAATCTTTCAGAAAGCAGATTTTTGAGAAAATTCTAGAGGGAGAAAAATACCGCTATAAAGAAGTGGCCTATCGTCGAGGTCGCTCTAATCAATCTCAAGGCTACAGAAGCAGCCGACTGATGGGCGTAGAACAGAGCAACACCTCTATCATTTATAACGATAAATACATTTTAAAGATTTTCAGAAGGGTCTATGTAGATGAAAATCCCGATTACGAGATCAGTAAATATCTTACGGCAAAAGCACTTTTTAACAATACACCAAAATATTTAGGAAGCATCACTTTAAAGTTTAGTGATAAAAATGTGATCACATTAGGGCTGATGCAAGAATTAGTATCCAATCAAGGCGATGCCTGGGAATATTTTGTGCATAACCTAAAATTGACATTTGAAGAACTTTCGCGTCAGCAACCCAAATTAGAAACGCTGCGAGCTACTAAATATTTGGAGCAAATCTCCATAACCGATGTTCCTGCTTCGATCTTGGCTTGGTGTCCTATAGAGTTTTTTGAAGATGTTTCACAACTAGCGCTGCGTACCGCGCAAATGCACATTGCATTAGGACAAGAGCGCATCAATACAGCGTTTACACCGCAGGCTTTCAGTAATGATTATTCGGTATGGTTAAAAAACAGATTGATCTATCAATTTGAAAATAGAATCAATTTGGTCGAAAATAATCTACACAAGCTTAACGGCCTTCAGCTTGAATTGGCAAACGAGTTATTGAGTAAGAAAAAGATCATACGTAAACAATTTCTTGATTTTGACGAAACGATGCTCAAGAGTGAGCGTTTGCGTATTCACGGCGATTATCATTTGGGCCAAGTTCTGGTACAAGACCGGGATTTCTTTATTATAGATTTTGAAGGAGAACCGGAAAGTACCATCAGAGACCGAAAAGTCAAGCAACCACCAATTAAAGATATTGCCGGGATTTTTAGATCGTTTAATTACGCGATCTACGCAACGGTTTTTAACAATCACGAGTCTTACGATTTTGAACTTGAAGAGCTTTTTGAGGTTGCAGATGTGCTTTACAGCCACATCATTGGTGTGTTTTTAAAAACCTATATTAACGAAGTACAAACCGCCAATTTAAATATTGGTTACATCAAAGAAATCGAATTTTTATTACAATATTGCTTACTGGAGAAAGCCGTTTATGAGTTGGGTTACGAACTCAATGCACGTCCGCGATGGGCGATCATTCCATTAAAAGGCATCTCTAACATCCTTAACCAACAACATTATGAGTAGCGTATACGTTCACAGCTTATTTTCAGAATTTGACATCGATCTTTTTAAAGCCGGAAAGCACTTTCGCCTCTATGAAAAGTTAGGTTCACACCCAATGACTTTAGAAGGAGAGAAGGGTACGTACTTTGCCGTCTGGGCTCCCAGTGCAAAATCAGTTTCTGTGGTGGGTGATTTTAATTATTGGTTAGAGGGTGATCATAAATTAAATGTACGTTGGGATGGCAGCGGAATCTGGGAAGGTTTTATACCGGGAGTTATGCCGGGCGCTATTTATAAATATAAAATTCAGTCTAATCACAATGATGTCAAGACTGAAAAAGCTGATCCGTTTGCACGTCGCGCTGAGCATCCGCCTAAGACAGCTTCGGTAGTGTATACTGCAGATTATAAATGGAAAGACAAGAAATGGATGTCTAGCCGGGCGAAGTACAATGCGCTTGACACTCCTTTTTCAGTATACGAGGTGCATTTAGGTTCCTGGAGAAAAACAGGCGAGGAAAACCGAAGCTTGAGCTACACAGAACTTGCAGACGAACTCGTTGCCTATGTAAAAAAAATGGAATTTACCCACGTGGAGTTTATGCCCATTATGGAATATCCTTACGACCCGAGTTGGGGATATCAATTGACCGGGTATTTTGCGCCTACTTCACGCTTTGGCTATCCAGAAGAATTTATGCTGCTGGTAGATAAACTGCATCAGGCAGGTATAGGCGTGATCCTCGATTGGGTACCCTCACATTTTCCCGAAGATGCTCATGGTTTGGGTAACTTTGACGGTTCTCATTTATATGAGCATCCAGATCCACGTAAAGGGTGGCATCCCGACTGGAAATCGCTCATCTTCAATTATGGCCGTAATGAAGTGCGTGCTTTTCTAATTAGCAACGCCTTATTCTGGCTAGATCAATACCATATTGACGGGTTGCGGGTAGATGCGGTCGCTTCGATGTTGTACCTTGATTATTCAAGAGAAGACGGGGAGTGGGAGCCTAACCAGTTTGGAGGTAGAGAAAATCTGGACGCTATTTCGTTTTTAGAAGAACTGAATAAAACAGTCTATAAAAATTATCCTGATGTGCAAACCATTGCTGAAGAGTCTACCAGTTATACCGGCGTTTCGAAACCGGTATTCTTAGGCGGTTTAGGGTTTGGAATGAAATGGATGATGGGGTGGATGCACGATACCTTAGAGTATTTTAAAAAGGAGCCGGTGCATCGTAAATACCATCAAAACGATATTACCTTCAGTATGACCTATGCGTTTTCAGAAAACTTTATGTTGCCGCTTTCGCACGATGAGGTGGTTTACGGGAAGCGTTCACTTTTTGATCGTATGCCCGGCCCGGAGTGGGAGCGTTTTGCAAACCTAAGATTGATGTTTGGGTATATGTTTACCCATCCCGGGACCAAGTTGATCTTTCAAGGAGGCGAATTTGCTCAAAGTGCCGAATGGAATTTTCAAGAAAGTTTAGACTGGCATTTGTTGCAATATGATTTTCACACAGGGATTCAAGAGTGCGTTAAAGATCTCAATAAACTCTATAAGTCGCAACCAGCATTATATGAGCGACAGTTTCGTCCGGAAGGTTTTGAGTGGATCGAATGGGCTGATGGTGAAAATAGCGTTTTGAGCTACCTGAGAAAGGGTTACGATGCCGAAAGCGCAGTTTTGGTTATTTGTAACTTTACTCCGGTGCCACGCGAAAACTATAAAGTAGGAGTTCCGGAAGCGTTTACTAAAGCAAATACCAAGGTAAAAGAACTCTTTAATAGTAATGAAAAGAAATACGGCGGAAGCGGTGATTTTATCAGCAAAAAAGTCAAGGTCGAAGCAACTCCGTGGAATGGTCGCGAGCACTCGATAACTCTAGATTTAGCACCACTTGCGGTTATGGTTTTCGGTCTTAAGTAAAGCACTTTTTGCGATCTCGCTAATTGTATAGGTATTTACAGATTTTCATCAGGCAAGTCTTGAAAAAGTATGCTGTTTTCGAGTAGCAACAAAAAGCGCGCAGTGTTAACGTTGTAGTTGATATCTTTTAGTTTTGATCCCTAGATTAATTTCGGAAACCTTTAATTTAGTAATCCTAACACCTTACACAGGCTATTATGATTATTAATACTGAGTTAGAACAAAAAGGAAATCAATTTCCAAATGAGATCAAAAGCGTTCGGCAAGAAGTCGACACATTATACTTCACCACCCAAAACAATGTAATCTTAGAATTAACCGTATTGCGTGATAGCGTGATCCGGTTTAGGTATGGGACCCGAGGGATTCTCGAGGATGATTTTTCATATGCGATAGATCCCGAAAATCACATAGGGTACAACCACTTAGAGCTTTCTGAAAACAAGAATTTCTATATTGTAACCACTTCTAAGTTGATCATTAAGATCGAAAAGATCAGCTTGCAATCAAAGATCTTAGACCGGGAAGGCAACTTGATCAATGAAGATGAAATAGGCTTTCATTATGAAGAAAGTTTTACCCTTGGCGGAAATATCGTCAAAATGAGCAAGCGCTCACATCCGGGGGAAGCTTTTTACGGGATGGGCGATAAACCGGTGCACCTCAATCTACGCGGAAAACGCGTTTCTAATTGGGCGACAGATTCCTATGCTTTTGGGAAAGATACAGATCCCATTTATAAATCGGTGCCTTTTTATATTGGTTTGAAAGATAAACAAGCCTACGGAATCTTCTTTGACAACACTTTTAAATCAAGTTTTGATTTTTGTCACGAGCGTCTTGATGTTACCAGTTTTTGGGCTCCCGGCGGGGAAATGAATTACTACTTTCTCTATGGACCAGGAATGAACGAAGTGGTAGAAAATTATACGCATTTAACCGGAAAACCTGAGCTTCCGCCACTATGGACTTTGGGCTTTCAGCAGTGTAAATGGAGCTATTATCCGGAAAGTACGGTCAAAGGAATCGCTAAAAAGTTTAGAGACCTAAAAATACCGTGTGACGGAATTTACCTGGATATCGATTATATGGATGGGTTTCGATGCTTCACTTGGAATAAAGAATATTTCCCCGATCCTAAACGCATGGTTAAAGAGCTTCTTGATGATGGGTTTAAAACCATTGTGATCATTGATCCGGGTATAAAGATCGATCCGGAATACTGGGTGTATAAAGAAGCTTTAGAAAATGATTATTTCTGTAAGCGTGCCGATGGTCCTGATATGGTAGGTAAGGTATGGCCAGGCGAATGTGCATTTCCTGATTTTACCAACCCGGAAGTACGGGAGTGGTGGGCAGATTTATTCAAAGAACTGGTGCACGACATTGGTGTGCGCGGGGTATGGAATGATATGAACGAGCCCGCCGTGATGGAGGTCCCCGGAAAAACTTTTCCAGATGATGTGCGTCACGATTATGACGGGCATCCTTGCAGCCACCGAAAGGCTCACAATATTTATGGTACTCAAATGGCACGTGCAACCTATGAAGGTGTAAAACGCTACGTGTACCCTAAACGTCCATTGGTAATCACCCGTTCTGCCTACAGTGGTGCGCAACGTTATACTTCGTCTTGGACCGGCGATAATGTCGCGACTTGGGAACACTTATGGATCGCCAATAATCAAGTGCAGCGTATGTGTCTCTCCGGGATGTCTTTTACAGGAACAGACATTGGCGGATTTGCTGAACAACCTACAGGTGAACTCTTCGTGCGCTGGATTCAACTCGGGGTTTTTCATCCGTTTTGTAGAGTGCACTCTAGCGGTCATCACGGGGACCAGGAGCCTTGGTCTTTTGACGATGAGGTTACCAACGTTACCCGAAAATTCATTGAATTACGCTATACCTTACTTCCTTATTTGTACACCGCGTTTTATGAGTATGCGACTGAGGGAGTTCCTATGCTGAAACCTTTAGTGTATTATGATCAGGACGATGTACATACGCATTATCGTACTGATGAATTTATCTTCGGAAACCATATTCTGGTATGTCCTATTTTAGAGCCTAATTCTAAAGGACGTCGTATGTACCTGGCGCGTGGTCGCTGGTATGATTTCTGGAATAATGAAGTAGTTGAAGGTGGGCGCGAACTTTGGGTGGATGCAGATTTTGACACCATCCCGATTTTTGTAAAAGAAGGTGCGATCATTCCGCGTTATCCGGTGCAGCAATATGTAGGCGAAAAGAAAATCGAGGAGCTTAAGCTCGATGTGTATTATGCCGAAGATACCGTAGAATCTCGTGTTTACGAAGATGCCCGAGACGGCTATGATTATAAAAAAGGGCGGTACAGTTTAAGAAACTTCAAACTAACCGGAAAGGCAAAGGACTTAAGTATTCAACAATTCAAAACAGGAACCTTTGAAACTGAATATAAGTATATTAAACTCAATCTTATCGGGCTGCCTTTCACTATCAAAAAGATCACGGTTGATAATGTGGCTTACGACTTAAATAATCTGGATAAAAGGGAGAAATACTTAAAATTGCCTAAAGAATTTTCAGTGGTTCATATGATAGGATAATTTTCACAACTTGTACTAAAGTTAAGCTAATTGTTAAAATAGAATTTGGCAGAATTTGTAATTTCAACCCGCTAACCTTTAATAGTTTAATATGAAAACAAAAAAAATACTCGTCGCACTAGCGACTATATTTCTGATTATAAGTTGTAAAACGAGTCCGTTTACCGGAAAGAAAACACTTAATGCGTACAGCAATGAGACTATTTTTCCGATGGCATTTCAGCAGTATAATGAATTTCTTGCGCAAAACACGGTAGTAAAAGGTACCGCCGAAGCACAAATGGTGCAACGTGTAGGAAACAAGATTGCAAAGGCCGCTGAGCGCTATATGACGGCTTTAGGTTATCCCAATTATCTAGATGAGTATAAATGGGAGTATAATTTAGTTCAAGATGAAGCAATCAATGCTTTTTGTATGCCGGGAGGTAAAATTGTGGTTTATACCGGGATTTTACCGGTAGCTCAAGATGAGACCGGTTTAGCGATGATTCTTGGTCACGAGTTGGCACACGCATTGGCTAATCACGGTGCGCAGCGTATGACCGCACAGCAAGGACAATCAATTGTGGGTGCCGTTGGTGGTGTAGCACTTGGAGATTCTCGTGCTGGCCAATTGTTCAATCAATATTATGGTACTGCAAGTACGGTAGGCGCAATCTTACCTTTTAGCCGTAGCCACGAAAGTGAAGCAGACGAGATCGGAACCATCATTGCCGCAATCGCCGGTTATGACCCTTATGAAGCACCAAAACTTTGGGAGCGTATGAAGGCTCAAGGAAGTTCAGGTACTCCAGAAATTCTAAGTACACACCCTTCGCCAGATACGCGTATTGCAGCGCTTACGCAAATCGCGCCGCGCGCAGAAGCTGAGGCAAAAAAATTCGGAGTTACTACTTTTAAGTAGAATAACGCAAAAATAAAAATGAAAAGCCGCTCTATTGAAGCGGCTTTCTTATTTTAGACGCTTCAATAACAACCTAAGTTTATGGAAGCTTTACCTAAAGGAAGTAAAAAACTTTTGAACGCCTGGGCGTTTTACGACTGGGCAAACTCGGTGTACAGCTTGGTGATCGCCTCTGCTGTTTTTCCTATTTTTTACGGAGCGCTCACGCTTGTAAAAGATGAAGATGGAAAAATACTGGATGACACGGTAAATTTTCTTGGATACGATTTTAATAATGATACGCTCATCAGCTACGTCACGGCGGCTGCTTTTCTAGTCGTTTCTTTTTTGAGTCCGTTTTTGAGCGGGATCGCAGATTACGTAGGGAATAAGAAAAGCTTTATGAAGTTTTTCTGCTATCTGGGTGCGCTTTCTTGTATAGGTCTTTTTTGGTTTAATATGGACTATCTCTGGTTTGGGCTGTTATGTTACTTTCTTGCCTTGATAGGATTTTGGGCTAGTTTGGTTTTTTACAATTCGTATTTGCCGGATATCGCTTTTCCTGACCAGCAGGATAAAATAAGTGCAAAAGGCTATTCTTTAGGTTATATAGGGAGCGTGATTTTACTCATCGTTTGTTTAGCGATGATCTTGATGTATGAGACTTTTGGTTTTGAAGATGAAGGCTTGCCAACGCGCTTATCTTTTGTGCTTACGGGATTGTGGTGGATAGGCTTCAGTCAGTATACTTACTATTATTTGCCGAAAGGAAACAAGAAAGAGAAGCTAACCAAAAATGTTATGTTCAACGGTTTTAAAGAACTACGGAAAATTTGGAAAAAGCTGAAAGAAGATAAACCGATGCGTACCTACCTGAGTGCATTTTTTGTGTACAGTATGGCGGTTCAAACGATAATGCTTATAGCCACTTATTTTGGGATCGAAGAACTCGATTGGGGAACTACAGACAGCACCACCGGACTAATCGTAAGTATTTTATTGATTCAGTTGGTTGCGGTTCTTGGTGCCTGGCTTACCTCAAAAGCTTCGGCGAAGTTTGGCAATATTCAAACCTTGATTGTGATTAATTGCATCTGGATCGCGATTTGTATTTATGCTTATACGATCACCTCTCCGTTTCAGTTTTATTTTACCGCTGCTTTTGTTGGTCTCGTAATGGGTGGGATTCAGTCGTTGTCGCGTTCTACGTACTCTAAATTGATTCCGGAAGGAGAGAAGGACACCGCTTCGTATTTCAGTTTTTATGATGTTTCAGAAAAAATAGGAATTGTGATCGGGATGTCTACTTATGGATTTATAGCGGACCAATATAACATACGTAATGCGATTTTATTCTTTATTGTGTTCTTTATCGTAGGTGTGATTTTACTGTTCTTTGTTCCGCGGAAGCGTATTGTAGAACAAGCAGAATAAGAAAATGGCTGCCCTTTTCGGGACAGCCATTTTCCAGATTTGATTGATGAAAATTTTCTTAATTGCTCACACTTCCTGAGCCTACAACTTTAGAATCTACTTTGTCAGGTTTACCGGTATACACGATATCTCCTGATCCTGCTACGGCTGCCTTTAAGGTTCCACCGTTACAGTTTAAGCTGATGTCACCAGAACCTGCGATGCTGGCATCAGCATCATTACTTTTTAAATCTGCAGCGTGTAAGTCACCGCTTCCTGCTACTTTTAAATGAGATTTTTGCGTGCTTCCGCTAAGCGAAAGATCTCCGCTTCCTGCTACTGATGCGGTTACATCTTGCGCATTAACTTCAAGAATCATATCGCCGCTACCAGAAACCGAACATTTAAAATCCTGTGCATTGATGACGTCTTTAGAGGTAACGTCACCGCTTCCGGCTAGGCTTACCGCTTCAAGATCTTTAAAAGGAACTGTAATAATGATATCCTTATTGCGGCTGGTGTGCAAGCTAACACCATCTTCGGTATAGATTTTAAGCTTATCGCCTTTAACTTCGGTGATAATATATTCCTGAAGATTTTCTTCGGCCTCTACAGTGATTTTACCTTCGGCTCCTGCCACAAGAATTACATCAAATGAGCCTGCAACGCCTACTTCATCGTAGTCGCTTACGTTGCGGGTGTCAGTAATAGTATTCCCGTTTCCAGTTACTTTTTTGCCGCCCCACCATTGTGCGTTAACCGTTGAAGAAACGAGCGCAATACCTAAGATTAGAATGATTTTTTTCATTTTTTGATTGATTAGTGATTAATTGACTTTATAAAAACTTACACCCCCGTATTCAGAGTTGATGTTCACGTTATTTTTTGCTGATGCGCTTCCGTAGTAGCCCTCGTAGTATTTATCTGATGACTCGATCTGACGTTTGGTGATCTCAAAATCTTCTTCGCCGTTCAGCCCTGCATAATCCAGCTTTATAATAAAATTGAATTGATAAGCAGCATTGTAACCAATTTTTACTCCGGCGTATTCTGAGTTGATTCTCACATTACCGGCGCTGGCGGTAAGCTCGTCAATGCGTATCGAACCATAATCCATATTGAGGTCAACCGGCCCGCTGATTTTGCCAAGCTTTACGCTTAAATAGTCTGAACTTCCTTTAATGGCCTCTGCAGCATCCAGATTAAGACCGCCATAATCGCAAGAATACTGCAAGTTCTTAATGCTTCCGAAGGTTGACTTGGTATAATCTGCGTTGAGTTCGATATTTTCTCCTTTTTCCAGTGTAAATGCACTGTAATCTGCTCTGATCTTTCCGCTTTTCATATAAGCGATATTGGAGTTGTTAGTGTAATCAAAACTCAGCAGGTTATTGTCTGCAAGCAATTCGCCTAAATCTAAATGTCCGTAATCACAAGATATTTTTGCCTGGCCTTTGATTTTGTCTATTGAAATCCCGCCATAATCGTTGCTAAGATCAACCTTATTAGTAACAGGAACTTTGATCTTATAATTGATCTCCATATTTACATTGTTTCCTCCTGAGGTCCAGCTGCTCCACCACGAACTGCTTGTGCTTTCAATTTCGGTACGTGCCGAAACCATATCTGCAGAGGCTTCAAAGCTTACTTCGATCTGATTAAGTTTTTTGATGACTTTGTCCTCGTCGTTTCCGTTGGTTTTAATGTGCACCTCGATTACCACTTGGTTTTGATCCCAAGAAATGACATCAACGTTGCCGTAGCTGTTGTTGATCTTAAGCAACGCATTAGCATTCACATTGTATTGCTTGTTGATCTTCTTTTCTTTAGTATACCTGCCTTTAAAGCGGTCAGGATCATTGCCGTTTGCAAAAGTTACCGCGCTGGTAACTAGAAAAAGAAAAAGATATTTATAGTAATTGGTCTTCATATACGTCGTTTTTAATTTTTTTAATTGATTCGATTTCTTCTAAAACTGTATTGAGCAGATCTATACGTGACTGAAAGTTGGCGATCATCGCATAAATCACACGCTTGTCTTCACCGCTAGTAGCAAGATCTTCGGTAAGCTCTTGGTAATCCTTTTCTAAAGCTTCAAGCTGAACAAGAGCATCCTCTACCAGTTCTTGAGTTTCAGGAGTTCGAGCCTCATTGATGTTATACAGCTCTTCTTCAATAGCTTTGGTGAAAAAATCTTGCGTCTTAGCCATTTCCGGGGAAACTGCAGCCAATTCCGCGCCGCTATTTGCAGGCTTAAGGGTTGCGTAACCTGCAAAAACGATCAGTACAATTGCAGCAGCAGAAGCAAGGGGTTTCCACCAGTCTAGCTTTTTGACGGTTTTTTCTTCTACTTGTGTCTCTTTGAGTTTGTTTAAAAAGCGCAGTTCGTGACCATCGCCGGGCTCGGCAATGTCGAAACAGTCGCGCTGTTCTTCAAACCAGTTTTCTAAATTCGGTTTCATAATTATTCGGTGATTAGCTCACTCAATTTTTTTCTTAAACTTTCCTTTGCTCGGGAAACTGTGGTTCTGCAATTGGCATAACTTATTCCCAGAATGTCGCTCATTTCTTCATAATCGTAACCTTCGATCAGATTCAGCGTTAGCGCCATTCTATAATTTTCTTTGAGATGATTCATCGTTTGTAAAACGCGTTGCACCTCGAGATGGTTTGTGTCGCATTCAGTAATCCCTTGATCTTCTTCTAACTTGTAAAACGTTTCATCGAGATCATCTTCTTTGAGTCGGTTACGTTTGTTATAACTGCTGATGCTCTTATTGACGACAATACGCTTTAACCAACTCCCAAAAGTTGCTTCACCGCTGTACGAATCAAGCTTTGTAAAAGCACTTAAAAACGACTCTTGCATTACATCTTCGGCTTCGGCGCTATCTTTTACAATACGTAGCGAAGTATTGTACATAGCTTTATAATACCTTTTGTAAACCGTAAGCTGCGCGTGCTGATTTCCGTTTTTGCATTGCTCTAAAAGCAGATCAATATGATGGTTAGTTGTGTTCAATAGGTTAATGCTTCAGTATAAAGATACGTCGGTAAGCAGTTTGTTACAGTTCTGCGGAATTATTTTCCATCAACCCTAAAAGTTAAGGTGGCATAGGAATTGAATTATAGAAGTAAAGAAAGATACTAAACAGCTTAAAAGCCCATTATTAAAGGGTTTAAATCAAATAAAAAAGATCGCATTGTTTTCAAAAGAATTGAAATCGTGACAATGTGGCGTTAAATAATATGGCTAGAACAAAATTTACAAATCTTGACAATCTGTCATTGCAGGACTTTGAAGGTGATGCTGAGTTAATTCCGTTGATGACTCCTGAGGATGAAGATGAGATCAATAGAGAAGAATTACCTGAAACCTTACCTATACTTCCTTTAAGAAATACCGTGCTATTTCCCGGTGTTGTGATCCCGATTACTGCCGGGCGTGATATGTCTATCGATTTGATCAACGAGGCGAATAAAGGTTCAAAAATTATAGGTGTTGTTTCTCAGAAAGACGGCGAAGTAGAAAATCCATCTGCAGACGATATCAATACCACAGGTGTGGTGGCGCGTATTTTACGTGTGTTGAAAATGCCTGACGGAAATGTAACTGTGATCATTCAGGGTAAAAAGCGCTTCAATATTGCTGAAGTGATTACCGAAAAACCATACTTGGTGGCGACGGTACGCGAAGTTGCTGAAACCAAACCCGAAAAAGATTCTGCTGAATTTAAAGCGATTATCGAGTCGATTAAAGAGCAGGCATTGCAGATCATTAAACAATCCCCTAATATTCCTAGTGAAGCAGGTTTTGCGATCAAAAATATTGAGAGCGAATCGTTTCTCATCAATTTTGTGAGTTCTAATATGAACTTGAGTGTTGAGGAAAAACAAGGCCTTTTGGAGATCAATGACCTTCAAGAACGTGCGTTGCAGACGTTGCGCTATATGAATACCGAAATGCAAAAACTGGAGCTGAAAAATGACATTCAGAGCCGTGTGCATAACGATATGAGTCAGCAGCAGCGTGAGTATTTCTTGCATCAGCAAATGAAAACCATTCAGGAAGAATTGGGTGGTGTTTCTCAGGAAGATGAGATCGAAGAAATGCGTCAGCGTGCGAAAAAGAAAAAATGGGATGAAAAAGTGGGTAAGCAATTCAAAAAAGAGCTTGCCAAAATGCAGCGAATGAATCCGCAGGTTGCAGAGTACAGCATTCAGCGTAACTATCTGGATTTGTTTTTAGATCTTCCTTGGAATAAATTCAGCAAAGATAAATTCGATTTAAAGCGTGCTAAGAAAATTCTTGACCGCGATCATTACGGATTAGATGATGTTAAGAAGCGAATTATTGAATATCTCGCAGTATTAAAACTGCGAAATGATATGAAGTCTCCTATCTTATGTCTGTACGGACCTCCGGGAGTTGGTAAAACTTCTCTAGGAAAATCGGTTGCCGAGGCACTAGGACGCGAATATGTGCGTATGAGTTTGGGTGGTTTGCGTGACGAGGCCGAAATCCGCGGACACCGTAAAACCTACATTGGTGCGATGCCGGGTAGAATTCTTCAGAATTTGAAAAAGGCAGGAACCAGCAATCCGGTATTTGTTTTAGACGAGATCGATAAGTTGAGCAACAGCAATCAGGGAGATCCTTCTTCGGCTTTGCTTGAAGTGTTAGATCCTGAACAAAATGCAGAGTTTCACGATAACTTCCTAGAACTTGGTTTTGACCTTTCTAAAGTAATGTTTATCGCTACGGCAAACAATCTAGGAAGCATTCAGCCGGCATTGCGTGACCGTATGGAGATTATCAACGTTACCGGTTATACCATTGAAGAAAAAGTAGAAATCGGTAAGCGTCATTTGCTTCCAAAGCAATTGAAAGAACACGGCGTAACCGCAGATCAACTGAAGATTGCAAAACCTCAATTAGAAAAAATTGTGGAAGGCTATACGCGTGAATCCGGTGTGCGTGGCTTAGAAAAACAAATCGCAAAGATGGTGCGTTATGCAGCTAAGAATATTGCGATGGAAGAGGAGTATAAGATCAAAATTGACAACCAGACGGTTATTGATGTCTTAGGTTCTCCAAAACTAGAGCGCAATAAATATGAAAATAATGAGGTAGCCGGTGTAGTAACCGGGTTGGCCTGGACGCAAGTAGGCGGAGATATTCTCTTTATTGAATCTATACTTTCTAAAGGAAAAGGAAACCTAAGCGTTACCGGAAATTTGGGTAAAGTCATGAAAGAGAGTGCTACCCTTGCAATGGAATATATCAAGTCAAACGCCGAATATCTGGAACTAGATCCTAGCGTTTTTGAAAAGTACAATGTACACATTCACGTACCTGAAGGTGCTACGCCAAAAGATGGGCCGAGTGCAGGGATCACGATGTTGACTTCGTTAGTTTCATTATTTACACAGCGAAAAGTAAAACAAAGCATCGCGATGACCGGCGAGATCACGCTGCGTGGAAAAGTGTTGCCTGTAGGCGGTATTAAAGAGAAGATTCTTGCAGCAAAACGCGCGCACATTAAAGAAATTATTATGTGTGCAGAGAATGAGCGTGATATTAAAGAGATCAATGAAGATTACCTTAAAGGGCTTACATTCCATTACGTGAATGATATGAGCGAAGTACTTGATATTGCTTTGACCAATGAAAAGGTTAAACGTGCCAAGCAACTTTAAACTTTTAGATACATTTTAATCAAACCCGCTAAGTCACTTAGCGGGTTTTTTAGTGGGGTAGAAATAAAGTATACTTGTATACGTTTTGCGATACGGGTTGTTTGATGATTTGATATGATAAAAAAGCTACTTTTAATTTTAGCCTTGTTGACGAGCTTCAGTTTTTGGGCGCAATTGGGAGGTCGCGCGACATATCAATTCTTGAATTTAGTTTCTTCACCAAAACAAGCAGCGCTAGGCGGAAAATTATTAACCGATTACAGTTATGATCCCACGAGTGGTTTATTCAATCCGGCGACGATCAACTCAGAAATGCATAACCAACTTTCTTTAAACTATGTCAACTATCTGGCCGATGTAAATTATGGGACTGTAGGCTACGCTTATGAATACGATCGGCGGAGTGGCGTTTTTCACGCCGGGGTCACATATGTAAATTATGGCACTTTTGAAGGTTATGATGAGCGCGGTAATGCCACAGCAGATTTTAGTGGAGGCGAAGTAGCGTTTTCTGCGGGGTATGCTTATAATATTCCGCGAACAGATTTTTTTGTTGGAGCTAATGTTAAATTGATTTCTTCAAAATTGGAGCAGTACACTTCGTTAGGTGGCGCAGTAGATCTGGGATTTATCTACGTTAATGATGAACTGGAACTCAATATTGCCGGAGTGGTGCGCAATATTGGTACGCAGTTTACGGCTTACGATGTTACTTATGAAAGGCTTCCGTTAGAAGTGGATCTTGGTATATCTCAAAAGTTAGAATACGTTCCTGTGCGATGGCATTTTACTTTAGAGAATCTTCAAAATTGGAATTTAGCTTTTGCTAATCCCGCACGTGCAACTTCAGACCTAAATGGAAATTCTATCCCGGAAAATGTCAATTTCTTTGATGAAGCGCTTCGCCATATGATTTTTGCAGCAGAATTATTTCCAGATAAAGGCTTTAATATTCGGTTGGGGTATAGTGTGCGTAGAGCCGAAGAATTGCGCATTGTAGATCAGCGTAGTTTTGCAGGTCTTAGTGCCGGTTTCTCTGTGAAGTTTAATAAATTGCGCCTGAGTTACAGCTACGCGCGTTACAACACTGCTGCCAGCTCAGGATTCTTTGGTTTAAATATAGATTTGAACTAAAGTCATTACGATACTATTTAATCTTCAAGCATAAACCTTTGAAAAAAATAACCATTGCCATAGACGGCTATTCTTCTACAGGTAAAAGTACAGTAGCCAAAATGCTGGCTAAAGAATTGGGCTACGTATATGTAGATACCGGTGCGATGTATCGTGCCGTAACACTGTATGCGATGCGCAAATTATTTATCAAAGCCGGTCATTTTGATAAAGAAGCGTTGATCAGGCATTTATTTATGGTTTCGGTAAAGTTTCAAATGAATGCAGAGACCGGGATTGCCGACGTTTATCTTAACGGCGAAAATGTAGAACGGGAGATTAGAACACTAGAAGTTTCAAACTTTGTAAGTCAGATCGCTGCGATTCCCGAAGTACGAAAACTGCTCGTGCAAAAGCAACACGATATGGGCAAAGAGAAAGGTATCGTGATGGATGGTCGTGACATTGGTACTGTGGTTTTTCCTGATGCAGAGTTGAAAGTTTTTATGACCGCATCTGCAGACGAGCGTGCGCGCCGTAGATTTGAAGAGCTCAAAGCTAAGGGCGATGCGGTAAGTTATGAAGCGGTTCTGGAGAATGTTCAGAAGCGTGATAAACTTGATACATCAAGAGCCGATTCTCCGCTTGTGCAGGCAGAAGATGCGATTTTGCTAGACAATACGCATACTAATATTGAAGATCAGTTTCATATTCTTTTACAACTCGCAAAGGACCGTATCTTCGGCAGATGTTAATCTTTTGAAATTCCTTTTTTATTAATGAAAGCTACCCAACTTGATCGTGGGCTACTCTACTTGATGGCTGCAGGAGCGGGTCTGGTTGTGGCCAATAATTATTACAACCAACCGCTTCTTAATTTAATGGCCAAAACCTTCTCGGTAACTGAAGCGCAGGTGAGCAATATTCCGCTGGCAACGCAATTGGGATATGCGTTTGGTTTGCTTTTCATCATTCCGTTAGGGGACAAATTTTCTAGAAGAACCATCATTTTGATCGATTTTGTGGCAATTATTGGTTCCCTGTTGTTGACTGCAATGGCGCCTTCTCTTACCGTGCTTACAATTTCTAGTTTTTGTGTGGGTTTTTCTTCTGTAGTGCCTCAGCTGTTTGTGCCGATGGCTGCCCAACTCGCTTCCGAAGAAAACCGAGGTAAAGCCATTGGGATCGTGATGAGCGGTTTGCTGATCGGGATTTTAGGAAGCCGTTTTCTTAGCGGATTGGTAGGAGAATATTTTGGTTGGCGTTTTATGTATTACGTAGCTGCCGGAATTATGCTTGTTTATGCAGCACTGCTTTATTTTAAATTACCGGATGTCGCCACCAATTTTAAAGGAACGTATTCTCAACTCATGCAATCGCTTTGGAAATTATTTAAAACCAAGCCCGAAGTGCGTATTGCCGGTTTACGAGGTGCATTGGGCTTTGCAGGATTTAGCGCATTCTGGACCACGCTAGTATTTTTGATGGAAACCAATTTTGGTTACGGTAGCGGTGCAGCCGGACTCTTTGGCGTTTTGGGAATGATAGGAGCTTTAGGTGCTACTATTTCGGGTAAGTTGAATGATAAATATCCGCCTAAAAAGCTCATTTATATTTTTACTGCTGTTCTCATTATTTCTTGGATCGTTTTTCAATTTAGTGGAAATTCTATTTTTGGTCTGGTAATAGGAGTTTTGTCTGTTGATTTTGGATTGCAATGTTTACACGTAACCAATCAGAATATCATTTTTAATCAAAACCCAGAAGCGCGCAATAGGGTAAATACCATTTATATGGTGCTTTATTTTATAGGCGGAGCGCTAGGTACGGTTACCGGAGCTTACGCATGGCAGCATTATCAGTGGGCGGGCGTGGCGACTTTGGGGTTAGTATATTCCATACTCATTATCATACTCCAGCTTTTATTTCAGTGGAAGCATAAACGCTAATTTCATACTTCAGCCTTTATTTGAAGAATCATATGCTAAATTCCCCATAAGATGTGCTTAAGGCTTTATTAAAACCCCTTGTTTCAGTTAGGCTACTCATTAACTTTAAAATAAAAATTGCGGTTGCTTACTATTTAAGTAATACCGAAAACTATTTAAAAGAAGAATTATGAGTACAGACATTTTAGATAAGCCCAATGCTACACAAAAGGCTACAAGTAAAGATACCATTCAAACTATAAATCCATCAACCGGTAAGCCCCTTGACCGATATAAGATGATGACCGATCAAGAAGCAAGTGATGCGGTTCAAGCGACGCACAATGCTTTTATAGAGTGGAAGACCTTTCCGTTAGAAAAACGTGCAGCATTTATTCAGAAAATAGGTAAAAGTCTCGCTAAGCATAAGGAGCAATTGATCAAATTGATGACTGAAGAAATGGGGAAACTCATCAGTCAGGGGGAACAAGAAGTTGATTTGTGTGTAGGTATTTGCGAATATACTGCGCAAAATGGGCCTAAAGCTTTACAGGATGAAAAGCGTACCCTGCCGCAAGGCGGAAAAGGTGTCATCACATATTCACCACTAGGTGTAATTTACGGAATTCAACCTTGGAATTTCCCTACCTATCAAGTAATGCGTTATACCATCGCTAATTTAATGGCGGGTAATGGGGTTTTACTCAAGCACGCCGAAAATGTGACCGGTTCTGCATTATTGATCGAAAAAATCATCAGTGAGGCAGGATTGCCAGAAAACATATTTACGGTGCTGAGAATTTCGCACGTCCAATCTGACGCTATCATTGAAAATGATTTAGTGCGCGGAGTTACCCTAACCGGTAGTGGAGCAGCAGGAAAAGTTGTTGGTGAAAAAGCCGGAAAAGCTTTAAAGAAAACCGTACTAGAATTGGGATCTAACGATGCGTATTTAGTATTAGATGACGCTGATGTTGATACCGCAGTAGAATGGAGTATTAAAGGACGAATTTATAATAACGGGGAAACCTGTGTTGCCGCCAAACGCTTTGTTGTAACTGAGAAAGTCTACGATGAATTCAAGCAAAAATTCGTTGCCGGAATGAAAAAAATCAAATTCGGTGATCCTACCGATGATACTGTGGATATCGGACCAATGGCGCGTAAGGATTTACGAGAGAAATTGCACGATCAGGTTCAAGAAAGTATTGCTAATGGAGCCGAAGTTTTATGCGGTGGTAATTTGCCCAAAGGTGAAGGCTACTTTTATCCAGCAACAGTTTTAGGTAATGTAAAACCCGGTCAACCGGCTTATGATGATGAGTTGTTTGGTCCTGTTGCCTCGCTGATCAAAGCAAAAGATAATGAAGATGCGATGCGTATCGCAAACGACAGCCGTTTTGGTTTAGGTGGTGGTATATTTTCAAAAGATGAAAAAGCAGCTTTTGAACTTGCTAAAAATCATTTTGACACCGGTATGGTATTTATCAACAGTTTTGGCCTCGCACAACCTAATATGCCTTTTGGTGGTGTGAAAGCTTCCGGGTATGGTAGAGAACACGGTGGTTTTGGTATTAAAGAATTTGTAAATGAAAAAGCAATTATGAGTTTAGATAGTTAATTCAAAAATTGCTTAAAGCAAAAATCCCCGTTCACTACTGAACGGGGATTTTTTTTAGTTACCAATAGGTGGTGGTCCATCGGGGATCATCGCTTTGTAAACATCGTCCCCTTTACGTTCTTTAAATTCAGTTTTTACTTCTTCAACAAGTTTTGCATCTTCAAATAAATCATACATAGTCATTGACATAGCTTTTGAAGCCATTACCATTCCTTTATGGCCTATAGACATTCCGCCGCATGCGACAACCGCCCAGGAATGCCAAGGCGTATCTTTAGGAGCAACGGTTACGCCAAGATTGATATTAGGCACATTCCAACTTACGTCACCCACATCTGTAGAGCCGCCGCCGGGATTTTCTCTGGTTTCCTCAAAGGGATAGATCTTGCTGTCCATTCCTACTTGAGGTTTATCGGTCATTTCTTGAATCTTTTTACCAAAAGCGATTTCTTCTTCCGTATATTCTAAAGGGCCTAAAAGCTCCAGATTCTCTTGCATTACGGCTCCGCCTGTTCTGTTTACCAAAGTTTCACGTATACCGGAAACAAGCGAATATTTGTAGTCTACATTTGCCATAATCGCAGCACCTTCTGCCATTTTCTTTACCTGTTCAAAAACCGGAAGCATTCCTTTAGTATCGGTATTGCGCACGCGTACCCACAACTTGCTGTAATCAGGCACCACGTTAACCACTTGACCGCCGTCTTGAATATGATAATGAATGCGTACGGTAGGTTTTATATGCTCTCGATAATAATTTATTCCGGTGGTATACAATTCTAACGCATCAGAAGCACTGCGCCCATTCCAAGGATCTGCCGCAGCGTGCGCCGCTTGACCATTAAATTCTACAATAAAGTCAACCATAGCCAGCGAACTTTGCACATCTGCTTTAGTATCTGCAGATGGGTGCCAACTTACATTAACATCTACATCATCCCAAACCCCAGCTTCGAGCATCCATAATTTCCCAAAGAATTTTTCTTCAGCAGGAGTACCTATGAATTTTACGGTGCCTGCAATTTTTCCGGCTTCGATCATCTCTTTAACCGCAATAGCTGCACCCAGGCTTGCGGTTCCAAAAAGGTTATGACCACATCCGTGACCAGCTGCGCCTGCTTCTAGGGGTTCTTTAGTGGGCTGTGCTTTTTGAGAAATACCTGGAAGTGCGTCAAACTCACCCAGAACACTTATTACCGGCTTTCCCTCTCCATAGGTCGCAATAAAGGCGGTAGGAATATCAGCAACGCCACGTTCTACAGCAAAACCATTTGCCTCGGCATAATCGGCAAGTAGTTTTGAAGATTCGGTTTCCTGAAAAGCGATTTCGGCATTTGCCCAAATTTGGTCACTTATCGAAATTAATTCTTCTTTGTGATTTTCAACAGAAGCAATAAGCTGCTTTTTGTCTTTAGGAATCTTTTGCCCGAAAGCAACTAGTCCTATCAGCAGAAATAATAATGTAATTTTTGTATTCATCTAGAAACATTTTAGTTAGTGCTTCTAAAGTTAACAAAATCAACTTGAGCTTTTTGTGAAGTAGTTATTTCTAGATAATTCTAAATTATCAATCTGGAAATTAGTTGAATCTTTAAAAATGTTAATTGAAATTGTTGATAGTGTAATCTGCCTCAAGAATATAAACTTATTGTGTTTAGTTATATTTTAATTAATAGTTTTATATAACTTACTGTAATTATGTGAATTATGCGAATTAGGTGGATTATGAAAATAGGTGTAATATGTTTTTTGGCTTTATTAAGTGTTTCTTCTGATTTATTTGCTCAAAACACACAGGAGGTGACCGGTTATGTTACCAGTTTAGGAACACCTGTGGTTAGTGCTAAAGTTACTGTGGTAGGTACAGAAGTTATGACCGCAACAGATAGTAGGGGATACTATACCATAGAAGTGGCGCCACGTCAAGAATTAGAATTTTCTTATGTAGGACTAGAAACCGTAACGATCATTGTAGAAGACGTTACAAAAACGCTCAATGTAAAAATGCTGCCCAAGGTTAATGATCTTGACGAGGTGACTGTCACAACTAAAAACAAGAATCAAAGTGATTTTCAAGAAGAATTTGGTCCAAATGGTAAACCTAGAAAAATGCCAACAGCGATGGGGTATTTCAGTACTGGTGGTTCTTCGGCATATGTAAAAGGAGCTAGTTTAAATCAAGCAGCGGTAGATTTAGCGAGAGCTATAGATGGTAGAGCAGCAGGTTTAGAAGTGAATAGTGAAGGGGAAATTTATATTAGAGCGGGTAATTCTATAAATAATAACATACCTGCTATATGGGATATAGATGGAACAATTTATACAGAACCGCCATTTATCGATATAGCGAATGTACAGGATATTCTTATTTTAAAATCATTAAGTCAGACTAATAGGTACGGGAGTATGGCTTCAGGTGGCGTAATTGTAGTACGTACTAAAGGTGCTTATTTTTCACAGCGTAAAGAAAAAGTCAGTAAGACTTATGGAAATCAAAGGGTTTACTCTGACGACGCTATTGCCATGGAAAGTCTAATCACAGTAACTCCTGAATATCAGAAGAATTTAGAAAGTTCAAATACTCTGGAAGAAGCTTTTAGTATTTATGAAAAATCGCTTGTTAACAATGCACGAGACGTCGCATTTTATGCTGATGTTGCACAGTACTTTTATGATAAAAATGCTACCGATAAAGCACATTTGGTTTTAAGCGAAATGGAAACCGCTTTTGAAACCAATGCCGAGGCGTTGAAGGTACTCGCATATACCTATGAGGCAAATGCTGATCGTGAAAGAGCACTTGCGGTATATAAAAAGATATTTAGACTGCGACCGCAATACGCGCAATCGTATCGGGATTTAGGCAATTCGTTTGCCGCTGCTGAAAATTATCAGAAAGCCTGGTTGATGTATATGGGCTATATGAATAACACAGATAGTTTGAGCGGAACAGGAATAGATGCGATTGTTTACCGGGAGATGGAAGCCTTATATTTTCAGCATAAAGACAAGATCGATGCAGATGCTAAATTTTCGCTTCCTGAAAATAAAAGCGAACTCGCTTACGATGTTCGTTTAGTTTTTGAATGGAACACTTCTGAAGCCGAATTTGATCTTGAGTTTGTAAATCCGCAAAATCAACCATATGTGGTAAATCATACCTTAGCGCAAAGTCCCGATCGCATCAGAGATGAAAAACTTAAAGGCTATACTTCTGAAGAGTTTTTGATTGATGATCTAGGTTCTGGTGACTGGCTGGTGAATCTCAAATATTATGGTAATAAGCAGTTTCAGCCTACATTTTTAAAAGTCACTACCTATTATAATTGGCAGCAACCTAATCAACGGGAAATGGTTGAGGTATTCAAATTAACCCGACAAAATATAAAAATGCAATTGCTTAAATTGAATAACCGCAATTTACGCTATTAAGAATTCGCACGATCTAGAGTCCAATTGCTATAAAACTCAAGAACTTCTTCTTTGTTGAGTTCGTTGTGCGTTTCGTGTCGTAAACCTTCCCAAGATTTAAAATCCATTTGATCAGGATGACGCGAAGCTAAAGTTTTTGATGCTTGGTATTTTGTGATGTTGTCTTCGGTGCCGTGTGCTAAAAGTAATTTGGTTCTAAAATCAAAAGTTTTATCCATCAGGTAAACGCCGTTATCGTTTAGACCAAAAAATAATTTTATTGAAGCCTTACCGTGTACCAGCGGATCGTTTTGGTAAGCTTTTCCTACTTCAGCATCTCTAGAAAGATCCCCCGGGTTGAGTTTAGTTTCCTTAATCGGATTTAGAGCAAAGGTCAAGGCCATTCTGCCCAGAATAATTTGCAATGCTCCGGGATTGTTGACGAGCTTTAGCCAAGGCGAAGTCACGAGGGCTCCTGCCGGTGGATCTGCAGTCATTAATAAATAGCGTAAAACGATACCGCCGCCCATACTGTGACCATATAAGAATATCGGTGTTTCTGGGTTTTCTTTAATAGCTTTTTCATAAAGAAAGTCCACTGCTAAAATAAAATCCTGTAAGGAGCGTACCACGCCACGTTCACCGCTAGAATTTCCGTGGCCGGGCAGATCGATTGCATAACAGGTTATGTTTTTAGTATTGAAATATTCGGCAACGTGAGTGTACCTTCCTAAATGCTCTCCAAAACCGTGAATGATGCAAACCACAGCTTTTTGATCGGGAGCTTTCCAGACCTTTCCAAAGAGTTCATGTCTAGCGGTTTGCCCCGTAAATGTGGCGTTTGATTTTTCTGCTAACATATTTTTTATTTCAGAATAGAAAATTAGAAAAGTTTATGTAATTTTGCACTCCTTTTGACAACGGTTGGAAACCCAAAAGGATGAGGGATTTAAAATGAATCTCTTGAAACCAAACATGTATTTTAAACCTCTTTTACGATTTTGAGTTGTTTAGTTTCCACAAAAGCGTAAAATACAAACTATTAATCAGCAATGGCTGAAGAAAATAAAAAACCAGAAGCTCAGGAAGAAGTTGAGCTTAAGACAAATGTTGCAGCAGCAGAAGAACTTGCTACTCCTGATGCAATTAAAGAACCAAAAGGTTACGAAAGCGCTGCTCAAGCTAATCCTGAGAAATTTCTTAAAGAATTCAACTGGCACAACTACGAAGAAGGAATTGATCCTATCGATGATGATAAGCTAGATGAGTTTGAAAAGCTGGTTGCAGAAAACTTTGTTGACACTCTTGATGACGAGGTTGTTGAAGGTAAAGTAATCAACATCACAGATCGTGATGCTATTATAGACATCAACGCAAAGTCTGAAGGTGTAATCTCTCTTAACGAGTTCCGTTACAACCCAGATCTTAAAGTTGGTGATACTGTAGAGGTATTAATTGACGTGCGTGAAGACGCTACCGGTCAATTAGTATTATCTCACCGTAAAGCGCGTGTGATCAAAGCTTGGGAGCGTGTAAACAAAGCTCACGAAGATGGTACTATTGTTACCGGTTTTGTAAAAGCACGTACTAAAGGTGGTATGATCGTAGACGTATTTGGTATTGAAGCGTTCTTACCAGGTTCTCAGATCGATGTGAAGCCTATTCGTGATTACGATGCGTATGTAAACAAGACAATGGAATTCAAAGTGGTTAAAATTAACCAAGAATTCAAAAACGTTGTTGTTTCTCACAAAGCGCTTATCGAAGCAGATATCGAAGAGCAGAAAAAAGAAATCATCGGGCAGCTTGAAAAAGGTCAGGTTCTTGAAGGTACCGTTAAAAACATTACTTCTTACGGAGTATTCGTTGACCTTGGTGGCGTAGATGGATTGGTACACATTACAGATCTTTCTTGGTCTCGTATCAACCACCCGAATGAGATCGTTGATCTTGATCAGAAACTTAACGTAGTTATCCTTGACTTTGATGAGGATAAAACACGTATCCAGCTTGGTCTTAAGCAGCTTAAGAAGCACCCATGGGATGCTCTTAGCGAGACTTTAAGTGTAGGTGATAAAGTAAAAGGAAAAGTTGTAGTAATCGCAGATTACGGTGCTTTTGTTGAAGTAGAAGAAGGAGTAGAAGGTCTTATCCACGTTAGTGAAATGTCTTGGTCTACGCACTTACGTAGCGCTCAGGATTTCGTAAACGTTGGTGACGAAGTAGAAGCTCAAATTCTTACTATGGATCGTGAAGATCGTAAGATGTCTCTTGGTATCAAGCAATTAACGCAAGATCCTTGGACTGATATTACTTCTAAATATCCTGTAGGTTCTCGTCACACCGGAATTGTACGTAACTTCACTAACTTTGGTGTATTCGTAGAATTAGAAGAAGGTATCGACGGTCTTATCTACATCTCAGACCTTTCTTGGACTAAGAAAATCAAGCACCCATCAGAATTTACAAACATCGGTGATAAACTAGAGGTTGTAGTTCTTGAGCTTGACGTAGAAGGACGCAAATTAAGCTTAGGTCACAAGCAGATTGAAGACAATCCTTGGGACAAATACGAAGCTGATTTTGCAGTAGGAACTAAGCACACCGGTACAATTGGAGAAATTGTAGACAAAGGTGCAACTGTTGAATTCAACGAGGACATCGTGGCATTTATTCCAGGACGTCACTTAGAGAAAGAAGACGGAAGTAAACTTGGTAAAGGTGATGAGGCAGAATTCCAAATCATTGAGTTTAATAAAGACTTTAAACGTGTAGTTGCTTCGCACACTGCATTGTTTAAAGAAGAGGAAGCTAAGATTGTTAAGCAGGCAGCTAAGAAAGCAGCTGATTCTGCGGCAGCTAGTGCACCTACTTTAGGAGACGCAAATGATGCTCTTGCAGCATTGAAAAAGCAAATGGAAAAAGGCGGTAACTAAGCCCTAACATTTTCTAATATTAGAAAGCCCTTTAGCACTTGTTAAAGGGCTTTTTTTATTGGGGTTGAAAGGTTATCAATTCCCAAGTGTATCATTTTAACCTTGCGCTATTAGATGGAGCAATAGCTTTTCTCTAAAGATAAATGTTTATTTTCGCTTACCCAGAAACACTACACTTATGAACTATATTCTCTTTGACGGTCCTTCGCGTAAAAAGCTCTTACCCTTTACCTATACTAGACCTGTCGCAGATCTCAGAATCGGAATTTTAACCATTCGGGAGAAGTGGGAGAAACACCTAGGAAGCACAACTTCTACAATTACTGAAGAGTATTTGTCTGAAAAATTCCCTATGGTGGAGTTTGAAGAGAATGTAATGATCAATGCATCGTATATTCCTACGGAAGTTCTGGTAGAACAAGTGCTGGATCTACAGGAAAATCAAGCCATTTTTGATGGGGATGATATCGTTGCTTTTTATACTAAAGATACCCAGGAAGAAATAGATTTTGATACCTATGAGCAATTAGAAGTTACGGTTGAAGGTGTCTTTAAGATTGAAAATAATTGGGATATTTTTAGTAAAAATCACGAAGCCATTCAGCTGGATTATGATTTGATCACCGAAGGAAGAATTTCTGCGGAAATACCAAAAGGAGTGCAAACGCTTCACGCAGAAAATATCTTTATTGAAGAAGGTGCCAAAATCAATTTTTGCACGCTTAATGCTTCAGCAGGTCCTATTTATATAGGTAAAAATGCTGAAATTATGGAAGGTGCACTCATTCGCGGGCCGTTCGCACTTTGCGAACACGCTGCCGTAAAGATGGGAGCAAAAATCTATACAGGAACGACTATTGGTCCGTATTGCAAAGTTGGAGGAGAGGTTACCAATTCGGTTTTGATGGCGTATTCAAATAAAGGCCATGATGGTTATCTGGGAAATTCTGTGTTAGGAGAATGGTGCAACATTGGTGCAGATTCTAATAACAGTAACCTTAAAAATAATTACGAAGAAGTGCGTCTTTGGGATTACGAGACCGAAGGTTTTGCAAAAACCGGATTGCAATTTTGTGGTTTAATGATGGGAGATCACAGCAAGTGCGGTATTAATACCATGTTCAATACAGGAACTGTTATAGGTGTAAGTGTCAATATCTTTGGAACAGGTTTTCCACGTAATTTTGTTCCTAGTTTCAGTTGGGGTGGGGCCAGTGGTTTTACCACTTATAAAACCAATAAAGCTTTTCAAACTGCTAAACTAGTGATGGAACGCCGCAACATACCTTTTGATGAGCAGGAAGTGGCGATCTTAGAATATGTCTTTGAGGAGTCAGCTAAATACAGAAGGTATTAATGCGCTCCTGATGCCGGTTTGCCCGAACCATTTTTCATCATTAAAACAAAAGGTACGCAGACTAAAAACAGAATTCCTAAGTATAGAAATACATCCATATATGTGAGTACCGTGCCTTGAAGGCTAATGCTTCCTTCTAATACTTGATATGCACGGTCTAAGGCTTCATTAAAACTAAAACCTTTCCCTATAAACATTTGCTGCAAACCGTTTACACGCTGTTGCGTTTGCGGATCAATACCGCTTAGGTTGGGAATTAGATCAACCCGATGCTGCTGATTTAAGCGTGAAATCATCGTTGTGATAATCGCAATACCGAACGAACCTCCTAATTGGCGCATCATTCCGGTAAAGGCGGCGCCTTCACCAATCTCAGCTCCTTTTAACGTAGAAAGTGCTAAGGTGGTAATAGGGACAAATAACAGTCCCAGACCCATTCCGCGGAGCACTAAAGGCCAAAACATAGCCTCTGATGAGGTATCTGGAGTAAGCAGGTTATGCATCCATAGGCTATATAAGAAAAACCCAATAAAACCCAGTGCTACCAGATACTTTGCGGGGATTCCGCGTTCTAGGAGCTTCCCTATTATGGGCATCATTAAACCCGTGGTTATCGAACTCGGGATTAGTAATAAGCCGGCATCGGTTGCCGTCCACCCTAAGATAGACTGGGTGTAGATCGGGATCACGAAGGTAGAGCCGTAAAGACCAAATCCTAGAATAAAGGTCATTATAGTTCCCGTCCATAAATTGGTGTTGCGCAGTACTCTTAGGTTTACAATAGGAAACTCATAAACCAGTTCGCGCCAAATAAATGCCACTAGACCAAATAAAGAAACCACACTTAAAATTACGATCATATGATCTTCAAACCAGTCGTCTTGTTGACCGTGTTCAAGTACAAATTGTAACGAACCTATAAAAGAAGCAAGAAATACAATACCCCACCAATCTACTTGATTGGCGCTGAGTTTTTCACCATATTTTGGACTTCTAACAAAGAGAATTGTCAAAAAGGTCGCAATGATCCCAATCGGAATATTGATATAGAAAATATAAGGCCACGAGAAATTATCAACCAGATAGCCACCTAAAGGTGGTCCTAGGGTAGGGCCAACGATCACACCCATTCCGTAAATGGCCTGAGCCATACCTCGTTTTGCAATCGGGTAACTTTCGGTTATTATAGTTTGTGCAGTAACCAGCAACGCACCACCACCTAGACCTTGAACAAACCTAAAAGCAACGAGCTCCCAGATGTTTGTAGCATTTCCGCAGAGAAAGGAAGAACACGTAAAAATGACGATGGAAACCGCAAAATAATTCCGCCGACCAAACTGTTTTGATAACCAACTCGTCATAGGTATGATGATCACGTTAGCAATGGCATACGCGGTGATTACCCACGCGACATCTGTTAAGGTGGCGCCCAGGCTTCCGCGCATATCATTTAATGCAACGTTTACGATAGTGGTATCTACGATCTCTAAAAGTGCGCAAAGAATCGCGGTGATCGTGATGATCACGCGTCTAAAGCCATACTCAACGAGACTGTCTTCTGGTTCTATAGCCTCAGCCATATTATTCTAGTTTAGATGTACGTCTATTTCGGCATTCATTCCTGCGCGTAACAAAGCCAAGCGTTCCTTGCTGTTAGCGTCAGTAAAATTGATCTTCACAGGTAGGCGTTGAACGGTTTTTACAAAGTTTCCGGTCGCATTATCGGGTGGAAGTAAAGAGAATCGGGCGCCGGTAGCAGGAGAGAAGTTAGCAATGACCCCTTCAAACTCTTCATCTGGATAGGCATCGATAGCAATGCCTACTTTTTGACCAACTTTCATATCGTTTAATTGGGTTTCTTTAAAGTTGGCAACAATCCATTTATCTTGAGTATTTACAAGATAAAAGAGCGATTGACCGGGTTGCACAAATTGCCCTTCTTGAATTTCTATCGAAGAAAGTTGGCCGTCGATAGGAGCGATCACCACCGTGTAATCCAGATTAAGTTGTGCGGCATCTACCTGCGCTTGAGCGCTTTTAATATTAGCTTCAGCAACAGCGACTTGTTTTTCGGTCACTTCGTTTTGAGAAGTCGCCGCACGGCTTTGACTTTGCATTGCTTTTTGCTGATTTTCTAAAACCGAAAGATGCGCTTCGGCTTCTTGCTTAGCTGCTAAAGCTTGCTCATACTGCTGAGTCGTGATGCTCTTATTGTCGTAGAGATTTTTATATCTGGTATAATCATCTGAAGCTCTTCTCAACTGAATTTTAGCCGACTCAATATTGCCGTAAGTTGAAGAAACCTGTGCATAGGATGCGCTGGCATTTGCCTTAGAGGAACCAATAGAGGACTGCGCTACAGCAAGCTGACTTTCGGCGGCTGCTAAACTTGCTTTGGCTTGTTCTAACTGAACTAAGTAATCACGCTGATCTATAGTGAACAATGTGTCTCCAGCTTTTACAATAGCATTATCTTCAACAAAAATTTGGTCAACATAACCGCCTACGTGCGGTATAATGGCACTCATATTTGCTTCTACCTGAGCATCATCAGTTTCTTCGTGAGAGAGCGAGTGAATGAACTTAATCGTTCCGTAGGTTGCGCCGATGAGCACTAAAACGGCTGTGATGATGATGAATTTTTTATTGGTTTTTTTCTTCTGTTCCATGATTGTAGAAGGGTTAATTTTGAGAAAATTGCTTGGTAAGTACGCCTTCGGCACTTAAAAGTTGATAATAGGTTTGGGTAATGTCTGCCTTAGCGTACGTCAGATTAATATTGGCTTGCAGTTGCTGCACATCGGCTTCCAAGAGGTCATTAGTATCTGAAAGTCCGTTATCGTATTTATCTTTTACGATGCGGTAGTTTTCTTCAGCTTGCTCCTTAGAAACTTCATAAACTTCAAAGGTGTTTAAAGCAAGATTATATTCAGCAAAAGCATTTTGTGCATTTACTTTAGCTTGGGCAGTAGCTTCGTCAATTTGGTAACGTAACTGCTGAGCCTGACTTTCGGCTAATTTAACGTTAGCCTTAGATTTAAAAAGGGATGCGAGGTTATAAGAAACGCCTACACCTACATTCATCGCATTGGTTACGGTGAGTGCATTATTGAGATCCAACGCGATGTAACCACCCACTAAAGCCAGAGACGGATAATAGTCAGCCTTAGCTACTTTAATCTGATCTTGAAGAGCTTCTTCTTGAAAATCTAAAGCTTTAAGATCATTTCTATTTTCGGTGGAAGGAAGTCCGCTTGCGACCGGTGTTACTGCATTTACCTCAGTGCTGATCTGTGTTTCTTCGGGTAATTTTAGAAGGGCATTCAGCCTGTAATTCAAAATTTTGGCGTTCTTTTTTGCTTCCGCCAGAGAGAGCTCAACATTTGCTTGTTGCAGCTGCGCTTTTAATAAATCATTACGTGCCAATAAACCATTTGCTTCCATATTGCTGAAATCGGTCACCCGTTGATTGGCGCTTTTGAGATTATCTATAAACAGCCCAATAGTCGCATTAGCCTTATACAGATTTAGATAGGTTTGTATCGCACGCAACGCCAGTTCTTCTTGATCATTGGCCGCGTTATAAATTGCAGCCTGTAATTTATTTTCACTTGCAGAAATGCTGTTCTTAAGCTTAAAGCCCGAAAAAAGCGGCATACTTACATTTGCAGAACCTAACAACAGCCCGTTGACATCAGGAGAAGTCGTTGCCTGCTCTTCACTGTTTTCGCCACCAGAAGCACTCACGGGAATTTGCAGTTTCACATCAGCGTTTGTGAGATATCTGTATTGTCCTGAAATATCAACGTCAGGATACTGATTATTTTTTGTGACCTTAAGCGCTTGTTGCGCCTGAGTGACTTGGGCGGCGTTAATTTTTGACGCATCACTTGTGGTTAAAGCCATCTGTACAACATCATCAAGCGAAAGATTTTGGGTCTTTTGCGCTTGACTTACAAACAGGCTAAAAAATAAGGGGATAGCTGTGATTATAAATCTAGTCTTCATAGGTAATTAAAGCATTAAGCATTTTTTGAATATGCTTAGTAAGGGTGGTTTCAATGAATAATTCTTTGCTCTCTGGCGTGTTTAAACCGTAGCTTTCTTCGTAAAACCTCTGGTTGTAATGAAAATGAAAATAAGTGCCGAGAATAGACGGGATCAATAAGGGGATTTCAATATGTTTTTTAAACACGTGGACTTTTTGACCTGCCTCGATAAACTTGGTCACCGAATCAAGGTTTTTCTTTTTCTGAGATAAATAATGTTCAAAGGTGAGGCTACGAGCATTGTTGGTGAGCTCGTTATGCACAATTTTATAAATGCGGTTATTTTTATGAATGCGCTTCACATACAACGCCACAATTTCATTTAAACGATCGGGGTAGGAGCGGTCATCCTGAGCGATAATTTCATCAAGATTCACTTTAAATCCAGACATACGATGCACCACCATATGCTCTAGAAGTTTTTCTTTAGAGCCAAAATAGTAGGAGATCATCGCGATGTTAATCCCAGCTTCTTTTGCGATGAGCCGTACCGAAGTACCGTCAAAACCATATTCAGCAAATAGCTTTTCAGCTACTTGAACAATTTCTTTTTGTTTGTCATTGAGTTCCATGAACGAGTAAAAATTGAGCGCACAAAATTAAACGTTTGTTTAATTTAAACAAACGTTTAATTCTATTCTTAAATTCTTTTAACCTAAAACGATTGAGAAAAACGAGCTGTCGCAGCCGCTAATTGTGAAGAATTGGGATTAAACTAGTGGAGTGCCTGAATCTAGAAATAGCCATAGAATAAGCGCTGCTAGCAGAACCAGACTAATGATCGTTAGCACAGCAACTTTCTTTTTATAAGCGTGTGCATTTTGTTGAATTTGCTTTTTGACTTCTGCTAAATCCTGATTATTTAATTTTTTGAAAACCAATTTAGAGGAAGCGTTCTGGGAATTTGTATTCGTTAGATGCTTGCTATCAAAACGCGAGGTTCTTTCACGCTTGTTATTTTTAAGCGTAGCCAACATTGCCGCAACCGAACCTCCAAATCCCATAATCAACAGTTTACAAGTAGATCCTATAAAAGTATGTAGTACCTAACTATATTATTGGTTGAGATTTATGGCTTTTTGTTACACCATTTACTGCGTTTTAGCGGTTTTTTTGACCCTCTTCAATACCAGAAAGTCTTGCGGATTGGCTTTAAGTCCGGTGACATTTTTAGGGACAAATTTGATTACCTGATCATAATACAAGGTTACAAATGGCGCGTTTTCTAAAATAATAGAATCCATTTTTTCATATAAGACTTTTCGTTTTTCAATATCTGAAAATTTAAAGCTTGCCTCATACAAACTATCGAAAGTTTGATTTTTAAAATGGGTATAATTGGGGCCGTTCGGCGTGAAATTTTTACTGTAATACAGCGAAAGGTAATTTTCAGCATCCGGGTAATCTGCAATCCAGCTGGCTCTAAATGAATCAAGTTTACCGGTCGATTTTAATTGCCGAAGGGTAGAAGGAGGCATCACATCTATAATAATATTGAGACCAAGTTTGCCTAACTCGCGTTGAATATATTCGCAAATGTCTAAATATTGACTGTTTGTACCAATGGTAATGCTAGGGGTTGCGTTTCCGGTCTCTTTAATATATTGATTGATCAAATTTCGGGCTTTTGCCGGATCATACTCAAATCCACGTGTACCGTAGCCGGGCAAACCTTTTGGGATAAAGCCGGCGTTTGCCGGTGTACCTATGCCGTTTCTGAGGTATTTGATCATTTTTACACGATCAAAACCATAGTTAACAGCTTGGCGCAACAATTTAGATCTGACTTCTTCAGATTTGCTGTCTAAAAAGAAACCTAAGTATTCTGTATTTAAAAAAGGGCCGGTTATGGTTTTTACGCGGTCTTTATAATTGTCTTTGAGCTTTCCGGTAGCGGTGAGCAATTCGTCTTTATAAGAAGGGTCAAGACTGTTCAACATATCTAGATTTCCTTGTGCAAACTGTAAAAACTCACTTTGTTTATCTGGAAGAAAGGTGATTGCGACGGCTTCTAAATACGGAAGTTGATTTCCATCGGCATCGTGTTCAAAGTAGAGTTCGTTTTTCCGAAGCACTAATTTCACGCCTTCTTCCCAACGCTTAAATTTAAAAGGGCCGGTGCCCACGGGATTTCTACGAAATTCATTGCCGTAAAACGCTACGATTTCCTCGGGAACCACAGAGCAGTAGCGCATAGTTAAAAGGCCTAAAAATGCCGGAAATTCTTTTTTTAAGGTAATGCTTAAGGTGGTATCGTTTACCGCACGATACTGCTCAACATTGTTTAATACCCAACTTCCCGGTGAGGCTACCGCAGTATTCTTTAAGCGGTTAAAACTGTAAACAAAGTCGCTGGCAACCACGCTGCGGGTACTGTCTTTAGTTTTAAACTGTTCGTGTTTATGAAAATAAACATCATCCCGTAGGGTAAATGTGTAGGTTTTAGCATCCTCGCTTACCGTCCAAGATTTGGCAATGTCTGCAACAATATTTAACGAATCATCTTGTTGCACTAGACCATTAAATAATTGATTTGTAGGCCATATTATTGGCGGATTTCTAGCGAAAGCCGGATCAAGTGTGGCAACATTATAATGCTCATTGTATCTAAAAACGTTTAGGTCATTCTCGGCTTCTACTTTTGAATTACATGAAACAAGACATAAAAACAATATTCCGATAATAAAAGAGTGCGCGTGAGCTAAAAATTTTAAAAAAGAATTAAGCTTCATAAAGGTTAAAGTCATAAACGAGCATTTGGCCAAAGGCTCAGAGCTTTTCAATTTTAAGGCGAGCCTAGAAGGTTATGAATTCCTTCGATGCTGCCAATAAATCTATAAACTTGAGCAAGAGCAAAATTGTAGTTAACTTTGCACTTTTAAATAAACAGGGTACTAGGCGTTTTAAGCAAAACAAAAGTAACCAATTGTGAAGAAGATTGTAATGAACGAAGCAGGGAAAAAAGTAGCGTTTTACACGTTAGGATGTAAACTTAATTTTTCAGAGACGGCGACTATTTCACGCAGCTTTAAAAACGAAGGTTTTGATCGTGTCGATTTTAGTGAGTCGGCTGATATATACGTGATCAATACGTGTAGTGTTACCGAAAATGCAGACAAACGTTTTAAAACAATTGTTAAGCAAGCGCAAAAGGTAAATCCTGATGCTTTTGTAGCGGCAGTAGGTTGTTATGCACAATTAAAACCAGAAGAACTTGCTGATGTTGATGGCGTTGACTTGGTACTTGGAGCCACCGAAAAATTTAAGATTACAGATTACCTGAATGACTTATCTAAAAATGATATGGGTGAGGTACATAGCTGTGAGATCGAAGACGCGGATTTTTATGTAGGTTCTTACTCTATTGGCGATCGTACTCGTGCTTTTTTAAAGGTTCAGGATGGTTGTGACTATAAATGTACGTATTGTACAATTCCGCTTGCACGTGGTATTTCGCGAAGTGATACGCTTGAGAATGTCTTAAATAACGCACGTGAGATTTCGGCTAAAGGGATCAGAGAAATTGTATTAACCGGGGTAAACATCGGAGATTACGGAAAGGGTGAATTTGGAAACAAAAAACACGAGCATACGTTTTTAGACCTGGTTAAAGCATTAGATCAGGTTGAAGGTATCGAGAGACTACGTATTTCAAGTATTGAACCCAATTTGCTGAAAAATGAAACCATTGAGGTGGTAGCAAATTCAAGAGCTTTTGTTCCACATTTTCATATTCCACTGCAAAGTGGAAATAATGAGATGCTAGGTAAAATGCGCCGTCGCTATCAACGCGAACTCTATGTAGATCGTGTTGCCCAGATTAAAAAGTTAATGCCTGATGCGTGTATAGGAGTGGATGTTATTGTTGGTTTTCCTGGAGAGACAGATGAACACTTCTTAGATACTTATAACTTCTTAAATGCTTTAGATATTTCTTACCTCCACGTCTTTACGTATTCTGAAAGAGACAATACCTTAGCAGCAGAGATGGACGGAGTTGTTCCTTTAAAAGTAAGAAAAAAGCGCAGTAAAATGTTGAGAGGGCTTTCAGCTAAAAAGAGACGTGCATTTTATGAATCTCAAATAGGTACGCAGCGAACTGTATTATTTGAGGGCGAAAACAAAAAAGGATACATACACGGTTTTACCGAAAATTATGTGAAAGTAAAAGCACCTTGGGATCCGGCACTTGTAAATACTACTCATAGTATAGAGCTAAAGGAAATAGATGATGATGGTATGGTGCGATTTGAATATTGTAGCGAAACTACTGAAGTTCTAGCATAAAGAAAGCCTGTCTAAATAGACAGGCCTTTTACTTTAATGTAGAAGTAACACTTAGATATTTATACCTACCGGCAATAAATTTTTGTACTTTCTACGGTTAGACCTCATGAATTTTGCAATTTCAGGACTGGTAGGAACTAGCCTAATATTGCGATCTTCGACTTCTTTAAATACAGCAACGATAAAATCGTTCATTCGATCTTCAGTGCCCTCAGGCATATGAATCTTGGTTAGAAAAATCTTCCGATCCTGAAGCGAATATTCAATTTTTGCCAACTTCTCATCAAAGGTGGTTTCAAATTGTCTTAAAAACTCGTTATCTGTTAATTCAATCGCTGTCATTACATCCATATAAATTGTTTTAAGAAAAATAGTTTACAATGCTCGATAAGGTTGTAGTTGGGGTGAAATAGGGAGCTTTTGTAATAGGCATATCAGTAAATATACAAAAAATAAGCCAAAATTTTTAGCAGTAGTCTGTTAAACCCTTAATTTTGAATGCTATGATACACGTGTATTTAATGCCGGGAATGGCGGCTAATCCTAGTATTTTTGAGCATATAAAACTGCCCGAAAAAAACTATAAGCTTCACGCACTTTCTTGGAAGATCCCGCAACCTTTAGAAACCTTAGAAGATTACGCTAAACGAATGCTTGAAGAGGTTAAAGAGGCTAATCCTGTTTTGTTAGGTGTAAGTTTTGGTGGCGTACTGGTACAGGAAATGGCAAAATTTATTGCATATCGTAAACTTATTATCGTGAGCAGTGTAAAATCTAAGTTAGAGCTGCCTAAACGTATGCGCTTCTGTCGTGCTCTGGGACTTTATCGCATTGCGCCTGTGAGTCTGGCGCGCAATGTAGACACGCTTGCCAACTATGCGATAGGAGATCGGTTAAAACACAAAGTAGAGCTTTATCAAAAATACCTTTCGATCACAGATCCTGTTTACCTTACTTGGGCGCTAGAGCAAATGCTGTGTTGGGATCAAGTAAAATGTAAAGATGATCTTGTTCATATTCACGGTACCAGCGACCCCGTTTTTCCGTATAGATATATTGATAATTGCATCCCTATTCCGGGAGGAACACACGCGATGATAATTACTAAGTGTAAGTGGTTTAACAAAAACTTGCCTAAGATTATCGAGAATTAATTGCTAATTTGCGATCGAACTTCAATACAAAAATTTGCTATGATCAATATAAAAAATATACTCGCCGGTGTTGGGCTTGTTGCCACTACTGCAGTGTGTGTACAAGCTGTACAGCAAGATAACACAACAACAAATACAGATCCTGAAATAAAGAAAACAGATAAACTGGTTAATGACTATAACGTATATGCAATTCCGTTGCCAGATCAGTTAGAGTTTGCAGGTGAGGCGGTGCCTCTTGATAACCCAGATATACGAGAGCGCTTAGATCGTGAACTTTTAGTCAATACCTACTGGCAGTCCAATGGGTTGTTGCTGATTAAAAGAGCCGCAAAATATTTCCCGATTATCGAGCCTATTTTAAAAGAAGAAGGTTTGCCTGATGATTTTAAATATTTAGCTGTTATTGAAAGTGGTTTGACACAAGCAGTTTCTCCTGCACGTGCCACCGGATTTTGGCAAATTTTAAGCAGTACCGGAAAAGAACTTGGTCTTGAAGTAAATGATAATGTAGATGAGCGGTATAATGTGGAATTGTCAACGCGCGCGGCTTGTAAATATCTAAAGAAGTCTAAAGCTAGTCTAGGAAGTTGGACGCTTGCAGCAGCGGGTTACAATGCGGGTAATGCCGGAATGAGCAGAAGATTAAACCAGCAGGATGTTAATGGGTATTACGACTTACTATTAGGCGAAGAGACCGGAAGATATGTGTTTCGAATTCTGGCGTTAAAACAGATCTTATCAGACCCAGAACGCTATGGATTCAATTATACCCAGGAGGATTTGTACAAAGATGTACCGTCATACAAAGTGAAAGTAGATACTGTAGTGACCGATTTTGTAAAGTTTGCACAACAGTTTGGGATCAACTATAAAATTTTAAAGCTTCACAATCCTTGGTTGCGTGAAGATCATTTGAATAATGCTTCGCGAAAAGAATATCAGATAGAAATTCCTAAGGAAGGTTATTACAATGCCAATATTGGGCAGTAAACAACCGAAGCGCAGGTGTAATAAAAAAGCGAGAACTTAAAAAAGTTCCCGCTTTTTTATTAGCGCCGCCAAAGGATTTAATATTTCGTTTTGATAGCTGTCAGGGTGCCACAAAATTATTTTTTTGCAACTAATGCCTCACTTGCTTGTGAGGTAGTTTGCTGGTGCTATTAAAGTTTATGACAAACAATGCATTACTTTAATCTAGCTTAGAAGGTTGCTAAAGATTCTGGTAGCTCGTTAATGTTGATGTTGTGATCAATATTTATTGCTGCGATCTGTCGACTTAAAAAAGTGATATTTTGATTGAATAATTGACTCTCTGAAAGATTCATTTTGTTTGGAGGTCTACGATTAATATCAAGAATTTCGCCATCTGCACCCATCACAAAACTTAGAGAAAGCCCTAAAGCGTGCTTTAGTAAGTTTACGGTTTGCATATGCTTATTTTTGGTTTCATCCACATATACGATGTGTATGTTCTTATCAAAGCTCTTGGCCAGTTTGCGCACAGTATCTTTAGAATCCCAGAAGAGCACAACAAAATCAACAAGATCACTATAGCGTTCAACCATTTTATTTAAAACAGGAATCTCACCCTCACTAGGAATGCACCAAGAAGCATATGTAAGCAGAATCGTAGGTTTGTCAAATTCTTCGGTTGAAGCAATACCGCTATTAAAACGTTCAAATTCTAAAGCGTCAATGTAGGACCCTTGTAGATGTTCTTTGACTAAGGAGTCAAATAAAGATTTTGCATATTCAAATTCGCCCGACGCTAGAGCAGCATCAACTCTAGAATTATACGTGTTGATCGTTGAATTTAAAGCTTCTGAAAAAAGTATTTTCTCATTTTCCTGAGCGTTTAAATTCCATAGCGATATGAAGAGAAGTATAAGTAAAGTTCTTGGCATATAGTTAGTTTGGTATTTTAACAAAATTAGCTTTTGAAAACACCCTGTAAAAAACTTCTCGTTCAAACGGTGTAAATACTAGATAAAAGTCTAAGGGTTTGGTTTGCAATGTGTTTTGGAACTAAAAAAAGCTCCTGATCAGGAGCTTTTTTATGCTTATGTGTTGATATTAAAATGTATCAACCTATATCAAATGTATATATATTTATGTGTAGCAGTTTTTAAAACAATTAGCGACGGCCACCGCGCCCATATTGTTGGCGTGGCATATTTGCAGCCTGCTTCATTTGCTTTTTCATCATTTTAATCTGCTCGTCAAGCATATTGTGCTTGTCTAACTTTTTAGCTTCTGCAAGCAGTTTATCTGCTTCACGTCTTCTGTTTTTGGTCATTGCGATCCCGGCAAGATTTATTTTTGCCATTGCCAGATCAGCATCCATACTTAAGCCAAGTTGTACGGCCTTTTTGAAGTATTTTTCAGACTGAATCATATTAGTCTGTGAAAGCATTAAACCATTTAGATAGTTATAATAGCCATTTTGTTTACGTACCAACGCGGCTTCAGGGTTCTTGATCTTGTCAAGCCACTTTTGAGCACCGGCAAAATCCTGCTTTCTCAGGCGTAAAAATGCCAGAATTAAAATTTCATTTTTGAAGTAAAGCAATACAAAAATAGCCGAAAGTAGAATGAGCATTATGCCATTACCTATTGAACGATCTATGATTTGCCATACCGCTAAGCCGAAAACGAGAACGGCAAGTACTAATTTTATATTTTTGTTGAACATATTGTAGATTCTAAAAACGGAATAATACTCCGATAAACAGGGTGAAAATTGATGTTTTAATTGAGCGTGCAAATGTAATAAAAACAATCTAAAATATTTTATACTTTCTGTTTGTTGAATTAGAAAGTGTTTGTATATTTGCGCCCAGCTTTTGAGAAGGCTATTCTCAAAATTTAAACAGAGAAAAGTAAAAGGAAGATTAAAGAAGATATAAAATGAAAAGAACGTTTCAACCTTCAAAAAGAAAAAGAAGAAATAAGCACGGTTTCCGCGAGCGTATGGCTAGCGCAAATGGTCGTAAAGTCCTTGCTCGTAGAAGAGCTAAGGGAAGAAAGAAAATATCTGTATCTTCTGAACTAAGACATAAAAAATAATTGGTGATTTACCATTGTTAAAATATTAAGGTGTTACTTTTATTAGTAACACCTTTTTTTATAAATACCCCAACCGTATTTTTACATAATACTTCTAATCTGAGACTATAATGCCAAAAAACGAAAACCTTAAATCTATTTTAATTATTGGTTCTGGACCTATTGTAATAGGCCAGGCGTGTGAATTTGATTATTCGGGCTCTCAAGCTTTGCGCTCCTTGCGTGAAGATGGGATCGAAACGATTCTTATAAACTCTAACCCGGCAACGATAATGACTGATCCTGTTATGGCAGATCACGTTTACTTATTGCCGTTGACTACAAAATCTCTGGTTAAGATCTTAAAAGAACACCCTCAAATTGACGCAGTACTTCCTACAATGGGAGGTCAAACAGCTTTGAACCTTTGTATTGAAGCTGATGAAAAAGGAATTTGGGAAGATTTTGGAGTTAAAATTATAGGTGTAGATATTGATGCGATCAACATTACTGAAGATCGTGAGAAATTTCGTGAGTTGATGCTTAAAATAGGTGTTGGTATGGCGCCTCAGGCTACAGCAACATCATTTCTTAAAGGAAAAGAGATCGCGCAAGAATTTGGTTTTCCGTTAGTTATTAGAGCATCATACACTTTGGGTGGCGCAGGAGCTTCTATTGTGTATAAGCCTGAAGATTTTGACAGGCAACTTAGTCACGGTCTGGAGATCTCGCCTATACACGAAGTGATGATCGATAAGGCATTAATGGGATGGAAGGAGTATGAGTTAGAGCTTTTACGTGATAAAAATGATAATGTAGTTATCATTTGTACCATTGAAAATATGGACCCAATGGGTATTCACACCGGTGACTCAATTACTGTGGCTCCGGCTATGACACTTAGTGATAGTACCTTCCAAAGAATGCGTGATATGGCAATCCATATGATGCGATCTATTGGAGATTTTGCAGGTGGATGTAATGTGCAGTTTGCGGTAAGCCCAGATGAGAAAGAAGATATTATCGCGATTGAGATCAATCCACGAGTTTCACGTTCTTCTGCGTTGGCGTCTAAAGCAACCGGTTATCCTATTGCAAAAATCGCTTCTAAACTGGCTATTGGCTATACTTTAGATGAGTTAGATAATCAAATTACCAAATCTACTTCGGCTTTATTTGAGCCAACCTTAGATTACGTGATCGTTAAAATCCCACGATGGAATTTTGACAAGTTTGAAGGTAGCGACCGCACTTTAGGCCTTCAGATGAAGTCTGTGGGAGAAGTAATGGGTATTGGTCGTTCTTTTCAGGAAGCGCTTCACAAGGCAACACAATCTCTTGAAATTAAACGTAACGGTCTTGGAGCAGATGGTAAGGGATATACCAACTATGATAAGATCATTGAAAAACTTACTAATGCAAGTTGGGATCGTGTATTTACCATTTATGACGCGATACAAATGGGTATCCCTCTAAGCCGTATCCACGAGATTACCAAAATTGATATGTGGTTCTTAAAGCAATTTGAAGAACTAGATGCGCTTGAAAAAGAGATTTCAAAATATAAAATAGATACCCTTTCTAGAGATTTATTACTTGAGGCAAAACAAAAAGGTTTTGCAGATCGTCAAATCGCACATATGCTGGATTGTCTAGAGAGCGATGTTTATAACAAGAGAGACGAACTCAAGATCAATAGAGTTTATAAGTTGGTAGACACTTGTGCGGCAGAATTTGTGGCGCAAACGCCTTATTTCTACTCAACTTTTGAAAGTGATATGGAGCTTGCTTCAGGAGAGCGTTTCTCTCAGAATGAAAGCAAAGTTACAGATAAGAAGAAGGTAGTTGTTTTAGGTTCTGGGCCTAACCGTATAGGTCAAGGGATCGAATTTGACTACTGCTGTGTTCACGGGGTTTTAGCTGCCGCTGAATGTGGTTACGAGACCATTATGATCAACTGTAATCCGGAAACTGTTTCAACTGATTTTGATACTGCAGATAAGCTTTACTTTGAGCCGGTATTCTGGGAGCATATTTATGACATTATTCGTCACGAAAAGCCAGAAGGTGTAATCGTTCAGTTGGGTGGGCAGACTGCTCTTAAACTTGCTGAAAAATTAGATCGCTACGGAATTAAGATCATCGGAACGAGCTACCAAGCTTTAGACTTGGCTGAAGATCGTGGAAGCTTCTCTAGATTGCTAAAAGAGAATAACATTCCTTATCCGGAGTTTGATACTGCAGAGACTGCTGAAGAAGCACTTGCTGTAGCTGATAGATTAGACTTCCCAATCCTAGTGCGCCCATCGTACGTATTGGGTGGACAAGGTATGAAGATCGTGATCAATAAGGACGAACTAGAAGAAACAGTTGTTGATCTTTTACGTAAAATACCTAATAACAAACTCTTACTTGACCACTATCTTGATGGGGCAATTGAGGCTGAAGCAGATGCGATCTGCGATGGTGAAAATGTGTATATCATTGGTATTATGGAGCATATTGAACCTTGTGGAATTCACTCTGGAGATTCAAATGCTACATTGCCTCCTTTTAACCTTGGGGACTTAGTGATTCAGCAAATCAAAGATCACACGCACAAAATCGCTTTAGCGCTTAATACCGTAGGGCTTATCAATATTCAGTTTGCAATAAAAGATGATAAAGTATATATCATCGAAGCTAACCCTAGAGCATCTCGTACCGTTCCGTTTATCGCAAAAGCATACGGCGAACCTTATGTAAATTATGCGACTAAAGTAATGCTGGGCGAGAAAAAGGTTACTGACTTTGATTTCAAACCAAAATTAAACGGATACGCGATCAAGCAGCCTGTTTTCTCTTTCAATAAATTCCCTAATGTGAATAAAGCTTTAGGTCCAGAAATGAAGAGTACCGGTGAAAGTATCTTATTTATAGATAGTTTGAAGGACGATGAGTTCTATGATCTATATGCTAGAAGAAAAATGTATTTAAGTAAATAATTTTTGCAACATTAAACTGCGTTGAACGTCTTTAAGTAAAGAATAGTATAATTATCACATATTTTTAGCATTTTAATGTGAGAGTTGTTATATTTTTACAATGACCTCAAACACAGTGATATGGCATGAAATTTACTTGGTTTTACATTTTTATATTCATAATTGGGACCACAATTTGTGCTCAGGAAACTCACGTAATTCAGTGGGCTTCTGGCTCTCAGGCTTTGCAATCTACACTAGAGGTTGAAGTAGGAGATAAAGTAAAATGGATTTTTGATGAGCCTATTCCTCAAAATTTATTGAACACATCTCTTAAGGCTTCTTCAGATTTTGGAACGCGTGAATTGTTGGGCAAAGGTTCGGTTTATGAATATATTTTTTCAGATAAAGGAATTTACACGTTTCAGAGTGGAATAAATAAGGAGTTGAAAGGAACCATTCGCGTTACTGATAATGCTTCGATCTTAAGTCAGACAAAAGATGGCTTTAAAATTTATCCAAATCCTGTAAAGGATAGGATCTATTTTAAAAATCCAGACTTGTCAAATTCGGTTGAAATTACTTTTTACGATGTACTTGGCAAGATGGTAAAGCGAGACGCTATAAACTCCGGAATGATTCAAGGTGGAATGGATGTGAGCCGCCTTAAACGTGGCGTATATCTGGTTCAAATAGATAACGGAGAACGCTCTTTTACACAGAAACTGATAAAAGATTAAGAATTTATATTTAGATGAAAAAAGGAGCCTTAATGGCTCCTTTTTTTATTGGTGCTTCGAAGGGTTTAATACGTTGTCTAAATAGCGATCGGGATGCCTCTAATTAGAAAATTTGTTTCCAATTAACGTTTCACGGGCTTGCTCTAAGATATTTTGCGTTTAATATTCTAGCTGCACTTTATGTGAATTACGTAGAATTTCTAAATCTTCGATACGCAACTCTGTTTTTTTAGAAGTTTCATTGCGATGATTTTTTTTCATTTCCTGCCTGTTCAGGCTTTTGAGAAAGCGTCTTACTTGTTTTTCTGTTTTTAAAATCAGGCCTGGAACAGGTACACTTTTTCCGGAGTCATCTTTGGCGACCATTGTAAAATAACTCGAATTGCAATGTTTTATGGTTCCGCTGTGAATATCTTCGGCTTCTACACGTATGCCAACCACCATTGAGGTACGTCCCACAAAATTCATTGATGCCTTCATCACAACAAGTTCGCCAACTTCAATAGGTCTTAAAAAATCAACAGTATCTACTGACGCAGTCACGCAATAATTACCAGAATGCTTAGAGGCGCACGCAAAAGCAATTTGATCCATTAACGATAAAATATAGCCTCCGTGTATCTTTCCGCTGAAATTAGTATGCGAAGGCAACATGAGTTCGCTAATCGTAACCTGCGACGCTTCAATAGTTTTAAATTGATCCAATGCGATGAGTTTTATAGTTTTTTAATTTCGGTTAAAATGCGGCGAATTTTCTTTAGATACGTCGGTAACAAAGTATTTGGTATCTCCCCAAAAAATGAAGGTCGCATAACGCTCTACATAAGTAAGCTTAACATAATTCCCTTGATAATCTTTCAGTTTCTGAATCACTTCTTCTTCACCATCCATCACTGAAAAATCAAAGATCTGTGCACCGCTGATCCCTTGACTGATCTGGCCTTCCCAAGTTTTTGAAAGTACACCCTTTCTACTGAATTTGATGAGTTCGCCTGCACGCGTACCTTCACTATAGGGTACAAAATAAATAAAGGAATAATAGAGTATTGCGAGTAGCACAATTCCACCTAAAACAAAACCAAGTAATTTTTTCATAATCTTTTGCTAGCGTTCAAATTTAGTCATTAGCTTTTGCAGTAGCATCGTCTTCTTCAGCAGACTTTAATAATTTTTGATCGAGTTGCTTGCTTGTGATAGCTCCTAACTTTTTTAATTTTTCAACACGGTTGATCAGATTCCCCTTACCTGTAAGTTTAACCATGCTTCGGTCGTAAGTGTTGCGTACCGTATCTAGTTGCAGTCCTATTTTAGTCAATTCTTCGGTAAGCAGGGTGAATGAATCATAAAGCCGTCCCGCGTGGGTAGCGATCTCAATTGCATTTTTTTTCTGCCGGTCGTTTTGCCATAAATTTTCAACTAGGCGTAATGCAGCCAGTAGGGTAGAAGGCGTCACAATAATTACATTTTTATTAAAAGCATCTTCATACAATTGCGGGTGATGCGCCGAAGCCAGTGCAAATGCAGGCTCAATTGGGATAAACATAAAAACCGTATCCGGACTTTCTTCAAGCAGCAGTTGATAATTTTTAGCGCTTAATGTAGCAACGTGCTGTTTGACAGAAGCGATGTGCTGTTTGAGGTAAACTGCTTTCTGAGTTTCTTCAGTTTCTGAAACGTAGCGCTCAAAGGCCGTTAAAGACACTTTACTGTCTATTATCATTTTTTTGCCATCGGGAAGGTGAATCAATACATCGGTTTGCAAGCGTTTTCCTTTTTCATCAAGATGACTGTCCTGTATGGTATATTCTCTGTTTTTTTCAAGACCCGATTTTTCAAGAATGCGCGTTAGAATCAATTCGCCCCAATTTCCTTGCATTTTTGCATCACCTTTTAAGGCTTTGGTCAGGTTATCTGCATCTTTGCTCATTTGCAGATTAAGTTCTGCCAAGCCTTTAATTTGTTGGCGTAATTCACTATGTCTTCCAAGACTTTCTTTGTTGGTTTCTTCAACTTTCTTTTCAAAACTTGAAATGCGTTCTTGAAGCGGTTTTAAAAGCGTATCAAGGTTTTCTTTATTCTGAAGGGTGAACTTTGAAGATTTTTCATCAAGTATTTTATTTGCAATGATCTCAAAATCTTTGGTGAATTTTTCTTGCAGCTGCTCAAGTTCGCTCGTTTTCTCTTTAAACTGATGTTGTAAATTTTCAAAAGCTACATTGCGAGCAGTTAATTCGTTCTGAAAAAACTCTTTATCCTCCTGAAGTTGGTCCTGCTTTTTGAGTAAGTCGGTTTTAGATTGATCAAAGGTATTCCGCTGATCTTGCAATAAATTGATACGCTCTTGAAGAATGGCGGTGTTTGTTTTTTGTTTTAAAGAAGCAATAAAATAGCCTAGCACTGTTCCGCCCAGAAGTGCCACAAAAGTTATTATAAGAAAGAGAAAACTTTCAGTCATATTTGAATTGATATAGAAGAACTTAGGCTCGAAAATAAGCATTTAGAAGTTACACTTCCATTTACTCTTAATATCCAAATATACTATTTGAGCAGGTATTAAGCGTTGCCAAAGCACATAATCCCTGAAGCTTTTATCGGACTATAAAGTAATGTTCTAATAGATGTTTTATGGGCCGAAAAACGATCTTACTTTATAAAAAAGCGTCGGGAATTCTGGTCGAAGCCAATGCGATTGCTTGGGAATAGTTGGTTAAAAACGCCATCAGCAATGAGCTGTTGGGGAGTGTTTTGCTGAGCTTTTTTATTTTGAATAACGATCATTTCATCGCAAAGCGAAAGCACCAATTCCATATCGTGCGTAGTGCACAATACTGTCTTATGGTGCTTGTGCGCGATCTCACTCAGCAACGTAAATATAGAGGCTTTATGGTGTAAATCAAGATGAGTTGTAGGTTCGTCAAGCATAATGATGGGAGTATCTTGAGCTAAAGCTCTTGCGATCAAAGCACGTTGAAATTGCCCATCGCTCAAAGCATAGCAAGGAGTGTGTTGAAGGGCTTCAAGCTGTGTGGACGCAATAGCCTGATCAATATGTTCTTTATCGTGTGCTGAAATTTTCCCTAGCCAATTGGTATAAGGCTGCCTTCCCAGCGCAACTAATTCTAGAACGCTCAGGTTTTTTGAGATCTGCTGCCCGGTGAGCACAACGCTAATGGACTTTGAAAGCGCATCGGTTGAAAGTTTGTTAAGCGGGACATCATTCAATATAATAGAACCAGAGAGTGGTTTTTGTAAACCAGCAAGACTACGCAGCAAAGTAGACTTTCCGGAACCATTTATACCAACCAGAGTGGTGAACATACCGGGTTTTAATTGAAGATTGGCCTCTTTGACTATTGGTTTTTCTAATGAGGAAGAGGTATAACCCACTGAAAGCGCTTCGCATTTGAGTAAAACTGATTTAGCTTGTTCCATAGGATTAGAATAATAGTTTTTTCTTCCGTACGAGTAGCCAGATTACAATGGGAGCACCTATAAGCGAGGTGATTGCATTGATAGGAAGTGTAAATTCAAACCACGGCATCTGAGCGATAATGTCGCAAAAAAGCATCAGGACAGCGCCTCCCAAAATACAAGCCGGCATTAAAACCCAATGATTGGAAGCGGTAAACCATTGCCGAATCAAATGCGGAACAGCAAGACCCACAAACGCGATTGGTCCTACAAATGCGGTTAAACTTCCGGCAAAAATACTTGTAGCGATTAAAATGATAAACCGGCTTTTTTTTAGGGAAACTCCCAAAGTCTGTGCATAATGGTCTCCTAACAATAAACTATTCAGGCTTTTCGTAATGCTCAGCGCGAGTAAAATGCCAATAACATAGCAAACCGAAAGAATGCCCAAAGCGGGCCACGAAATATCTCCTAAGCTACCAAAGGACCAAAACATATAGCGCTGTAAATCTTCAGCCGGACTAAAATAAGCGAGAATACTTACCACTGCCGATGTCAGGCTGCCAAACATCAACCCGATGATGAGTAGCGCCATTGCATCGCGCACTCGGGCAGCCACGAGAATCACGATACTCAGTACGGCAAAACTGCCTAAACTCGCCGCGAGGATGGTTCCCCAGCCGTTTGGAGCAAGAATGGCCGTCAGCCCCAGAGCACTTCCACCTAAAATAAAAAATGCAACACCAAGGCTTGCGCCGCTACTGATCCCCAACACAAACGGGCCGGCAAGTGGATTCTTAAAAAGCGTTTGCATCATCAAACCCGCAACGGCTAGTCCGCTACCGGTCATCACTGCAGCTAAGGCTTTAGGTATGCGGTAATCAAGAATGATGTATTTCCAGGCTTCTTTTACGTTCGCTGGATCAAAAAATATATCAAAAATCGCCTCTATAGGAATCTTTACAGAACCTAAGGCAATATTTGCTAAAAACAGCAACAGCACCATTGCGGTTAGCAAAATAAAACGGGTGCTATGCTTTTTTTTATTAGTCAAGTGGAAAGAAAAAATGAGGTTTACCAGCCTGTTTCAACTCCGGGTGAAAAATCCCGATTAAATCTTCTAAAACCCAATCTGGTCGGGAAGGAGCGAGCTCATAATACAGCATTCCGCCGGTTGCACCTTTAGCTTTCGCAAAGCTGTAAATGGTTTTATTCTTGTATGCATCAAACTGGGTATACACATCATTAGCTTCTGCAAGCGCCTCATAACTCGCAAAAGCATTGGGAGCGATCCAGAATGCTGCGGTCTGACTCTTATCTAAAACCGATTCAACACTTAGTGCTGCGCTTCCGGTTCCCTCGGTATCTGCATATAAATATGCAGCGTTAGCATCGGCAACCAGTTGGGCCGCCCAGCTGTCGCCTTTGGATAAATACCAGACATCTTTAAACATTGCTCCACTTAACACAGTGGGTTTATTTTTAGCAACTAATGCTTTTTCTTTGAGATCAGTGTAGCGGGTTTCTATATGCTTGAAAATAGAGTCTGCTTCTTTTTCTTTGTCATAAAGTGCAGCAAAAAATTTGATCCATTCCGCTTGGCCTAGCGGTTGGAGCTCCGTCCAATCTCCATTGTAAAGCACAGGGATATTGGCTCTTTGCAAAGAACTTAAAGTTTTATTTTCGCCTTCAACGCCAAAACTTACCACCACATCAGGATCAAGGTCAATGGCTTTTTCGGTGTTTATAGATTCGTTTTGGCCTAATTCGGTGATTGCGCCAGAATCAATTAAAGCGCGTGTTTTTTCTGAAGAAATGTAATCAAGATTAGGAAAACCTACCAAAGAATGTTCAACGCCTAAAAGTTCTAAAGCCGGAATATGCGTAGTTGACGTTACCACGATAGATTGAATAGGCACGTGAATCACGGCATCGGCTTGAATGCTGTCTGGAGCTGTCTGACCTTCTTTCAATAATATATAATTAAAGGTCTTGTCGCTTTCAGGCCAGGCATTCGTAACGCTTAGAATTGTATAGGAATCATAGGTTTTAAGTGTAAACCCTTGGGCATATTCAATTGTATTTTGAGACGCAGTCTGAAGTGTTTCAGCAGATTTTTCGGTATTCTTTTTACAAGACACAACGCTCAAAAACGCAATGCAAAGGAATATTGAAAGAAGATTTTTGATCAAAATTTAAAGTTTAAAAGGATCTGGTGTCATTTCTATAAAAATTCAAAAGTAAGATTAATAAAAAAAAGGAATGCAAACTAAGCTATTTGATTAACTTCGCACCACGATTTTTGGTGGCCATTTTCATTGATGAGAATGCCTTAAAAGGGAATCAGGTACACTAATTTTGAATTGAGAATTCTGAATTCAGAATTAATGGAAGCCTGAGCTGTTCCCGCAACTGTAAGCTTAGTTCTTTTTAGAACGGTAAAGATTGCACTTACACCACTGTCCTTTTTGTGATGGGAAGGTTTAATCTTTATACGCAAGCCAGGAGACCTGCCAGAACACGTAGTAACAAAAGACTTTCGGGTTAAAGGTCTGGAGCAGTATGAACATAAGAGTTTTCTATTTTTTATTAGCATTAGGGCTATGCGTTGGTTTTACGTATGGGCAAAACACTGCGTTTACCGCCTTAGATTCTGTTTATATCACAGATCTAAAACTAATGCAATACTCTACGGGGCGCGCGGTTTTACAATTGTCTGATAGCATTACCCGCCTCAACAGTCCGCTGCTGACCAATACGTTAAATTTTAATTCTCCCATCTATTTTAAAGAAAACGGACTAGGGATGGTTTCTTCACCATCTTTTAGAGGAACTACTGCATCTCAGACGGCTGTTATCTGGAATGGGATCAACATAAATTCGCAGTTTAATGGGCAATTAGATTTTAATACGGTAAACAGTGGCGCTTATGATGAGATCGCTGTGCGTGGCGGTGGCGGAAGCGTTGTTTATGGAACGGGAGCCATTGGTGGAAGCGTGCACTTGAATACTCAACTGGAGTTTATAAAACAGCAGGAGCATAATTTGTTTTTACAGTATGGAAGCTTTAATACTCGCGATGCGCGCTATCAATTTAAGTTAGGAACAGAGGTTTATAGCTTGAGTATTGCTTTGGCACACAATAGTAGTGACAATGACTACGATTATCCGGATGGCGGGACAAATTTGAATGGAGATTTTCAAAACACAGCACTAAATGTAGGTTTAGGTTTTAAACTCAGTCGTCAACATAGCCTGCGTTTTTTTAGCGAAGTTTTTGACGGCGTGCGACATTTTTCGCTGATCAGAGCTTCTGAAACCCGAACTAAATACGATGATCTCAACACGAAGAATTTACTAGAGTGGGAGTATGATTTTTCAAATTTCACGTCCATCGCGCGACTGGCCTATTTAGAGGAATATTATAAGTACTTCGGAAATTTAGATTCTGATAATTTTTCCTTCGGAAAGGCAAAAACCACGATTGCTAAATACGATCTTACCTATGCTTTTTCTGAAGCACTCTCGATAAATTCGGTGTTGACCAATACGTATACATCAGGAGAAGGATCAAGTTTAGGCGATAATGATCGCAATATTTTTTCGGCAGCAATATTAATGAAGCATCAGCTAAAAAATGAGCTGGATTATGAGTTGGGTTTTAGAAAAGAAATCACCAATAATTACGAAAGTCCGTTTTTGTTCTCGGTGGCTGCCAGCAAAGCATTTTCAGAGCATTTCAGCCTTAATCTAAGCGGTTCGCACAATTTTAGGATTCCAACTTATAATGACTTGTACTGGTCAGGCGCAGGGAATGCAGAGTTGCTTCCTGAGAAATCGCTACAAGGTCAGTTAGGGGCGAGCCTCACCATAGCCAATTTTAATCTGGATCTTACCGGATATTACAATTCAGTTACGGATATGATTCGCTGGTTACCCGGCAGCGATGGCGTTTGGCGTCCTCAAAATGAAGAAGAGGTTAGCATTTATGGTATTGAAAGTATTTTAAATTGGTCGCCAAAATTAGGCAGAAATCAGCACCTGGAACTCTACGGAACTTATGCCTACACGGTTTCTGAAAACGCGCAAACCGGATACCAACTGATCTATGTACCCTTTCATAAAGCAACTGCCGGAATCAATTATGACTTTCAACGTTTTAATGTCGCAGTGCAGGCGATCTATGTAGGAGAGGTGTTTACGCGCAGTGATAATAATAGCCGGTATAATCTGGACGCGTATGCTGTGGCCAATTTTAGCTTAGGATATTCTTTAGGTAAAGAGAAAAATTATGAGTTGGGTACACGCGTAAATAACGTGTTTAATGCCGAATATCAAAATGTGGTAAACCGCTGGATGCCCGGGCGAAACTTTAGTATGTATTTAAATTTAAAACTATAAATCAAGCAACTATGAAAATTAATAAACTAGCACTTTTTGCGCTTTTAGGCGTATTTGTACTGAGCTCGTGTTCTAATGATGATGACGCGTCAGAACCACTTCCGGAAGGCGATTACACAGATGGTTTCTTTGTGTTGAATGAGGGAGGAATAGGTACGGTTACCTATATCAGTGATGATCTTAGTACCGTGGAGCAAGACATTTTTGCAAGCGTAAATCCAAATGCAGCTGATTTAGGAGCATATACTCAATCCATATTTTTTGATGATAATGATAGAGCATATATTATCTCTAATGGATCAAATCTAATTACTGTGGTAGATCGTTATACTTTTGAGTTAATTGATGTGATAGATGAAGGTTTAACCGTTCCGAAGTACGGGGTTGTATATAATGGTAAAGCCTATGTAACCAATAATAATACGTTTAATGATTATACTTATGACAATGATAATCCTCCAGCTAGTTATGATGATTTCATTGCGGTAATCAACTTAGAAACATTATCTGTAGAATCAACTATTGAGACAGATAGCTATACCGAACAAATTGAAGAAGAAGATGGACTGATCTATGTAAATGGTTCTTCTTTTGGTTACGGAAATACTATAAATGTGATAAATCCTTCTTCTAACACTGTTGAAAGAACAATTTCTACTGCTTTTGGTGTCAATTCTTTTGATATTGAAGACGGCTCTATTTATGCTCTTTCTAGTAATTCTTATGAAGTGTTTAATAAAGATAATGGAGAGCAACTAAGCGTTTTAGAATTTGCAGATTTGAGCGGAGCATCAAATTTAGTCTTAGAAGATGACCAAGCTTATTTCACAATAGATCGATCTGTTTATGTTATGGAACAAAACAGCATAACTGAGCCTACTACTGCACTTCTTACCTACAGTTCAACATCTGAATATGGTGCAATGTATGGTTTTGCAGTGGAAGATGGTCGTATATATATCGCTGACGGAGGAGATTTTTCTTCTGATAGCTTTGTTGAAATCTATTCAACGAATGGAAGTTTATTAAAAAATATAACGGTTGGACTAGGTCCCAACGGTTTCTACTTTAACTAAACATATTAAAGTTTAAAACGCATAAAAAAATCCGCTGAGTTATCAGCGGATTTTTTTATTGCTATATACATCAAACTTTATTTCTTGATTTGAGGTACTTCATTAGCATACATTCTTTGGAATGTAGGCTGGTTCATATCAGTCTCACCTACTAATTCATAAGCAGGACCAGCTTTTCTTTTAGAGCTGGTGTGGCTTCTACCTAGAATTTGATCTAAAGCCAGACTTAATAGTGGTTCGCTTTCTTCACCTAAAGTACCTAGGTTAGCTAAATCTTCTTCTAACTCAAAATCAGGTACGATTCCAGTTGGAGGACCTACGGTTCCGTTAGCATTAGCATAGGTGTAGATCAAAGGTTGAATTGCGTAGTTATGATCTGGATTCACGTTTTGTTTAGTAAAGTTATCTCCATCATAAAGTGTTACAGATGCTTGAAACTTACCAACAGTTGTAGTTCCTATCGTTTTTACGTCAATATAAGGACGAAGACCAATAATCGTTAATTCACTCGCAGAAGCGGTACTTTCGGTTCCTATAACATAAAGTCTGGTAAGGTTTAAGCTGTTAATCGCTTCGCCAGTTCTTATTTGCCCATCAAAACGGTCGATTAAGCTTTCAGGACTTTCAGACTCAAAATACGCTTGAGCCTCTGCATTCCATTGTTGTTTAGTAATTACTTCTCCTTCAAATTGTCCGGTGATCATAGAAGTCAAATCAATGGCACTTGCAACAGAACCACCACCATTGTAGCGAAGATCTAAAACAAGATCTGTGATTCCATCAGCTTTAAAATCAGCAAAAGCTGCGTTGAGTTCGTCATCATAATCGCCTACATAAGAGTTATACATTAAATACCCAATTTTTTGACCATCAATGTCTAACGTCTTTGCAATTAAAATAGGATTTTCTGAAAAACCTTCTTCTTTAGTAAGTGTAACCGAAGTTCCCGTAGCGCTCACTGTATTATTAGCAATAGTTGCCAAACCTAAAGTATAACTATCTTGAGCAAGTAATGTTTGATAGTTGCTGAGGTTCATTTGTGTACCATCAATTGTTAAAAATAAATCTCCTCTTTTGATTGCTGTAGCCGAAGCATTAGAATTGGGTGCAACATAGCGCACGTAACCAAAAATATCATTGGAGTTTGAAAAGCGAACTAAACTGTATTTAAGTCCATTACTTTTGCTCACTCCGGAAAAACTGTTCTCTAGAGCTACATAATCATCCGTCATAAAACTAAAACGATCTTGCTCTGCAACGAGGTCGTCATAGTAAAAATCTTCAGGAACTGTATTCTCTGCAAGGTACTCTACATAGGTATCTACATCAGTGAAGTAATCATCAGCAAGCTCTGGGATATCTGCCTTGTAGAGATAATAGAGGTTCATAGCCAGATACATAAAATCCTGTATGGGGTAGTCTGCACGATCAAGCGTTTCTTCCTCCTGTTCAGGTTCTTCTGGTGTGGGTTCTTCAGTTTCAGGTTCTTCAACCACTTCTGCTACATCATCATCGTTAGAACACGCAGAAAAAATCAATACACTTAATAGAAATACAAGAAAGTTCTTTTTCATGTTAAGGGGTTTAAATTAAATTATTGCGGAATATAAGATTTATTTTACATAATTAGGCAGGGCTTCAATATACATACGTTGATAGGTCGCCGTTTGGTTTTTACGCTCTCCAAAAGTTTCAAATACTGTACCAGACTTATTCTTAGAAGCATAGCTTCTTCCTAAGATCTGATCGAGTGCTAGGCTCAATAGCGGCTCATCTGCTTCTCCTAGAGTACCCAGATTTGAAATGTCTTCTCGTAACTCAAAATCCGGAGTGATCCCGGCAGGTGGTCCTACTACACCATTCGCATTAGCATATGTATATACCAAAGGTTGAATGGCATAAAAATGCCGCGGATTTAACGTTTCATCGTTTCTGCGGAAAGTCTCAGAATCGTAAAGCGTTATCGAAGCCTGAAATTTACCTACGGTGGTGGTACCTACGGTTTGCACGTCAATATAAGGTTGCAATCCTATAATGGTCAATTCACTCGCCGAAGCGGTGCTTCCGGTTCCTATGACAAATAAACGGGACAAGTTAAGACTGTTAATCGCGCTTCCGTCAGAGATAGTATTGTCAAAACGATCGATTAAAGATTCAGGATCATCGGCTTCAAACGCCGCTTGAATTTCCGGATTCCATTGCTGTTGAGTGATAATTTCGCCATTGAACTGACCTGTGATCATCGAAGTTAAATCAATCGCAGTTTCTACCGAACCTCCACCATTATAACGCAAATCTAAAACTAGATCAGTAACACCATCTGCCTGAAATTGTGCAAAGGCGGCATTAAGATCACTATCAAAATTTCGGCGATAGGCATTATACATCAAATACCCTATTTTGCTGCCATCAATATCTAGTGTTTTGGCTATAAACACCGGATTTTCGGTGTATTCTTCTTGTACAAGATCAATGGAAACACCCGTAGGCTGTAGGTCTTCGTTGCTGTCAAATTCGGCTAAAGCGATCGTGTAACTATCAAGATTAAGCAATTCTCGCGATCTGGCGCTTAATGAATAGGTACCATCACCATTTGCCGTAGTTGTAAGTCGCTCACCATTAATGGTGTTAAATAGTATTCCGCGGGTTACGCCATTTTGAGATGCCGAAGTGTTGGGCATCACATAACGCACGTAAGCAAAAGCAAAGTTAGGATCGTTGCGATCAAGAGCTAGTCCGTAATCTATACCTGACGTTTTAGTCACTCCGGCAAAACTGTTTTCTAAATCACGATAATCGTCACTTAGAAAACTAAAACGGTCAACATCTGCAACCAGACCGTTGTAAAAAAGATCTTCAGGTCCTGCAAAGCCTGACAAATACACAGTAAGGTCAGCAGTGCTTTCAAAAAAAGTATTGCCTAACTGAGGTATTTCAGGTTTATAGAGGTAATACAATTGCATCCCGTTATAGATAAAGTTCTCTATTTCGAGTTCAGCTAATGGAGCGAGTTCGTCATCACGGTCCTTACTACAAGAAGCGAGTATAAGTAGGGTCAGCAATGTTAGCGATAGGGTAATTTTTTTCATTTCAGCAATTTACTAATCAACTCTAAATTTAGCGGTATTATTGTATTTATACTTTTTAATGTAACAAAATTTATAGTGGATCGTCATCCTTGTAACTAACCGCTAGTAAGAATGAATCAAAAAGAGTTTTTAGCACAGGTAACTCCTATTCAGGATCGGCTGTATCGCTTAGCAAAGCGTTTGCTGGTCTCTGAAGATGAAGCACAAGATGCCACTCAAGAGATTCTTATCAAACTGTGGTCTAACCGTAAGAAGATAAAAAAGTTGCGAAGTATTGAAGCTTTTGCGGTAACGATGACTAAAAATTATTGTTACGACAAGCTCAAAGCAAAAAGCAGTAGCAATTTGCAGTTGGTAAATAGCAACTATGAAGATCAGCATTACAATACGGTTAAAGCCAGTGAAAATAATGACAGTGTAAATTGGGTACTGAAATTGATGAAAGAATTACCCGAGCAACAACGATTAATTTTACATATGCGGGATGTTGAACAATATTCTAATAGTGAAATTGCTAAAGAATTAGACTTAAATGAAACAGCGGTACGTGTTACGCTGTCTAGAGCTCGAAAAACAATACGCGAACAATTGTTAAAAAAACACAACTATGGAGTTAAATAAAATAGAACAACTGCTTGAGCTTTACTTTGAGGGGGAAACGACCTTAGAGCAAGAAGCACAGTTGCAAGAGTACTTTACTAGTGATAAAGTGGCTCCGCATCTGGCAGAGTACGTGCCCATCTTTGGGGCTTTTGCCAAAGCTAAAGAGGAGGGCTTTAACCGTACGATAGTACTGCCGGAAACAAAAAGATCTTGGCGCTGGGTGCCTGTGGCCGCAAGTATCATCCTGTGTGTAGGTCTCTTTTTAACCTTTAATCAAAAGCAAGCTTCTGAGCACGATTTGGGTACTTATAAAGATCCTGATGTAGCAGCATTAAAAACAAAACAAGCGCTGTTTATGATGGGTAACTTTATGAATAAAAGCACCGGTCAGCTTGATAAGCTAGACACTTTTGAAGAAACGGCCAATGAAATTAAAAAATAATCAAAATCAAAAAACGATGAATAAATTAGTAATTACCCTAATGTTAGTAGGCTTAAGCTTTAGCACTTATGCTCAAAAGAGCTTTGACAGATTTGAAGATATGAAAGACGTGACCTCATTGGTCATGAATCAAAAGATGTTCAAATTGCTAGGAAAGATGGATCTTGATTCTAACGATCCTGAAATGAAAAATTATATCGATATGGTCAATAGCCTTGAAGATATAAAGTTGTTTTCTACTAAAAATGTTAACGCAGCAAAAGCGATGAAAGCAGAATTTAGCTCGTATAAAGCAAGCGAAAAACTAGAGCAACTTATGAGCGTGAAGGACGATGGTAAGAACGTGAATTTTTACTACAAGCCTGGCAAAAGTGATGACTTTGTAAGCGAATTTTTAATGTTTATTGACGGAGAAACTAATGATGACGATACCGTTCTTATCAAGATCACCGGAAATATAGACCTTAAAGAAATCGGGAAAATTGCCAATAGCATCAACTTTAAGGGAAGCGATGAGTTGAAAAACGTAAAAGTCAATTAAGATGAAACTATTCAAATTTAGTTTGATGTTTGTAGTTGTTGCGACATTGATGAGCTGCAATAACCAGCAGTCTTTGCAAGAATATTATATAGACAGTAAAGAAAACGAAGACTTTATTATGGTTGATCTGCCTACCAGTTTGATCAGTCCTAAGAGTGAAACGCTTTCACCTGAACAAAAAAAGGTGATAGCGTCAGTAAAGAAAATTAATTTGTTGGCATATTCGCTTAAGGATACTGCTTTTTATACTTCGGAAACCGGAAAGGTAAAAGCGATTTTAAAAGGGGATCATTATGATGAGTTGATGAAGCTGGGTAGTACCGAACAACGTATGCGTATTTTTATCAAAGGAGACGAGGACGCAATTGACGAGGTGGTGGTTTTTGCTCAGGATAACAATAAAGGATTTGTTTTAGCTCGTGTTTTAGGAGATGACATGAACGTAGCAGATATGGTACGCTTCGCAGAAACGATGGATACAAGCAGTGCAGGATTAAACACCGGCCAGTTTGAAGGTATAATGGATGTTTTCAATTAGTGAAAATCCAAAGTAGATAGTAAAAAGAGCTGTAAAGGAGCTCTTTTTTTATTTAGAATTAGTTTAAACAATGACTTAAATCAGGTTCTTCTTTGCTTATGAAATCGTAATTTTACACAAACAATTCTCCTCTCCATGAACAAAGGTATTTATATCGCGACACTCGAACCCAATAGCGGGAAATCTATTATTTCACTGGGTTTGATGCGTACGCTTTTAGGTAAAACTGCAAAGGTGGGTTATTTTAGGCCTATCATTGATGATAGCAAAAGCACAGGTAAAGATAATCACATCAGTACCGTGCTTTCTTTTTTTGATATCAAGCTTGATTATGAAGATGCCTATGCATTTACCAGCAGCCAACTGATCAAAAAACGGAATAAAGGGAAGTCTGGTGAAATTCTTGACACCATTATTACGAAATATAAAAATCTTGAAGATCGTTTTGATTTTGTGTTGGTAGAGGGATCTGATTTTACAGGAGAAGGAAGCGTTTTTGAATTTGATACGAATGTTCTTATCGCCAAAAATCTTGGATTGCCGGTCATCCTCGTTGGAAGCGGGGTAAATAAAACCGAAGACGAACTTATGGGCAGTTTGCAGATTGCCTATACTTCTTTCTTAGAGCGTGATGTTTCGGTGTTAGCGGTGGTGGCTAACAAGGTTCAGGAGGAAAATCTAATGGTGGCTAAAAATGGCCTTAGCAACTTTTTGCCGGATTCGGTTGAAGTTTTTGCGATTCCATATACTGAAAAATTAGCGCATCCAACTATTAAAGAGATCGTTGAAGAATTAGATGGTGAGGTTTTATTTGGTGCTGAATTTCTTGATAATCAAACCGGAAATTTCGGTGTGGGAGCGATGCAACTGCGCAACTACTTAACGCATCTTAAACAAGATAGTTTGGTGATTACGCCCGGAGATCGCGCCGATATTATTCTTGGGGCGCTTCAGGCGAATATTTCTACCAATTATCCGCGTATTTCAGGGATCATCTTAACCGGTGGACTTAAGCCGGAAGAACCTATTTTACAACTTATTCAAGGACTGTCACAAATCGTTCCGATCGTTTCGGTAAATGACGGAACGTTTTCGGTGACCAACAGAGTGGGGAATATTAAATCTAAGATTTACGCCAGCAGTAAACCAAAGATCGAAACCTCACTAACAGTATTTTCGAAAGAAGTTTCTTTTGATAAACTCATAGAGCGTTTGATCAATCTGAAACCTAAGGGAATCACGCCAAGAATGTTTCAATACGGACTGATGAAACGCGCGCGTACGGCTAAAAAACATATCGTGATGCCCGAAGGTACTGATGATCGTATTTTAACCGCTGCCATCCAATTGGTAGAGTTAGATATCGTTCAGATTACGTTGCTTGGCGAAATTGAAAAAGTCAAAGAAAATGCCGTTCAACTAGGTTTAGTCTTAGACTTAGAAAAAATTACAGTTATCAATCCTGTACAATCTGAACATTTTGATGATTACGTAGAAACTTTTTACGAGCTGCGTAAACATAAAAACGTGAATCGCGATATCGCCCGGGATTGGATGGCTGATGTTTCGTACTACGGTACGATGATGATCTATAAAGGCCACGCCGACGGGATGGTAAGTGGTGCGGCGCATACGACGCAGCATACGATCAGACCGGCGCTTCAGTTTATTAAAACCAAGCCGGGTGTTTCGGTGGTTTCTTCGGTGTTTTTTATGTGTCTTGAGGATCGCGTTTCAGTATTTGGCGATTGTGCAATTAACCCGAATCCTTCGGCTACAGAACTGGCTGAGATCGCTATTTCTTCCGCAGAAAGCAGTCTCGCTTTTGGTATAGAACCTAAAATTGCTATGCTCTCGTATTCTTCCGGTACTTCCGGGAAAGGTGCAGATGTTGATCGCGTACGGGAAGCTACCGAAATTGTTAAAAAAGAACGCCCTGATCTAAAAATCGAAGGGCCTATTCAATATGACGCCGCTGTTGATGCAGCTATTGGGAAAAGCAAGTTACCTGATTCTGAAGTTGCGGGCCAGGCAAGCGTTTTAATTTTTCCTGATTTGAATACGGGTAACAATACGTATAAAGCGGTACAGCGAGAAACCGGCGCTTTGGCGATTGGTCCAATGTTGCAAGGGCTCAATAAACCGGTAAATGATTTGAGTCGCGGTTGCACCATTGAAGATGTGTTTAATACTGTGATCATCACTGCTATTCAAGCACAAGGTTTTAACTAATTTCCTACAAAGAACTTTTTAAATGAATATACTCGTAATCAACTCCGGAAGCTCTTCGATCAAGTTTCAGCTTATTCAAATGCCCGAAACGCACGTCTTGGCTAGTGGAGTAGTAGAGCGCATAGGTATCGAAAACGGAAGCATTTCCTATAAAACTAAAACCGCAGATTTTTCTGAAAAGGTAGATATTAAAGATCACACTGAAGGACTTAAAAAAGTTGCAAGTCTTTTAATGAGCGCAGAAATCGGTGTCATCAAGAGTGCTGATGAAGTGGATGCGGTAGGACATCGCGTGGTACACGGCGGAAAGCAGTTTACCAAAACCATAAAAGTGAACGATGAGGTTAAAGCTAACATCAAGCGCTTGTTTTCACTGGCACCTTTACATAACCCGGCGAATTTAACCGGTATTGAAGTAGCAGAGCATTTATTTAGTAAAGCGCCGCAAGTCTGCGTTTTTGATACTGCATTTTTCGAGAGCATTCCACAGAAGGCATATCAATATGCGATTCCGCAACATTTGATGGAAGAATCACGCATTCGCGCTTATGGCTTTCACGGAACCAGTCACAAGTATGTGAGTAATAAAGCCCTTGAATATCTTGATAATCCATACGCTAAGCTGATTAGCATTCATTTAGGAAATGGCTGTAGTATGACTGCGATTAAAGACGGTAAGGCCATTGATACCTCTTTGGGTTTTGGTCCCGCAAACGGACTCATTATGGGTACAAGGGCCGGAGATATTGATCAAAGTGTGGTGTTCTTTATGCAAGAACATTTAGGGTATTCTGTCAAAGAAGTCAGCGATTTGCTTAACAAAAAAAGTGGAATGCTAGGTCTTACAGGCCATAGCGATTTGCGTGATATTGAGGCTGCAGCAGCATCTGGAGACCGCACTTGTGCGCTTGCTTTAGATATGAACGCGTATCGAATCAAAAAATACATCGGTGCGTATGCGGCTGCTTTAAATGGTCTGGATGCTATAGTATTCACCGCCGGAATAGGAGAGAATAGTAGTACGATACGCAGCAAAGCCTGTAAGGATATGGATTATTTAGGAATTGCTTTAGATGAAAGTTTAAATGGCCAGCGTTCTAAAGATTTACGCGAAATTCAGGCTGAAGTGTCTAAAGTGAAAGTGCTGGTGATTCCCACAAATGAAGAGTTAGAGATCGCCAATCAAGTATATGATTTGATCTAAATGAAAACGAGACGCAGCTTATTTGCGTCTCGTTTTTATTAAGTTGATGATCAAAATCAGAAAAATAAGCGCTAAAACTATAAGCACCGGTGTTTTTGTAAGTATTCCGGTGAGTCCTGCAATAAGTATTCCTGCATAAAGCAGTACTACCAGAACTAGATTTAGCGAAAATTTATACTGCATTAAATACCGGTATAATTAGCCGGAGTAATCGCTTTTAATTCGTCTTTAATCGCGCTACTCACCTCTAAAGTTTCTATAAAAGCGTGCATAGAATTCTGGGTAATCGCCTCATTAGTACGTGTAAGTCCTTTTAAAGCCTCATATGGATTTGCGTAACCTTCTCTACGTAAAATAGTCTGAATCGCTTCAGCAACCACCGCCCAGTTATCTTCAAGATCTTCAGCAAACTTACTTTCGTTAAGCAATAATTTGTTTAAGCCTTTTAAGGTGCTTTGTAAACCTATCAAAGTATGCCCGTAAGGCACGCCAATATTTCTTAAAACCGTACTATCTGTAAGATCTCGTTGTAATCTTGATATAGGAAGTTTTGCCGAAAGATGTTCTAAAATCGCATTAGCGATTCCTAAGTTTCCTTCGCTATTTTCAAAATCAATTGGATTCACTTTATGCGGCATCGCCGAAGAACCTACTTCGCCTTTTTTGATCTTTTGCTTAAAATATTCCATAGAAATATATTGCCAGAAGTCGCGGTTTAGGTCAATCAGAATCGTGTTGATACGCTTTACCGAATCAAATAAAGCCGCCATATGATCGTAATGCTCAATTTGTGTAGTAGGGAAGGAGTGATGCAACTTTAGTGTCCCGTTCACAAAAGAATGTCCAAAAGCTTTCCAGTCAATTTGCGGATACGCCACGTGGTGCGCATTGTAGTTTCCAGTTGCGCCACCAAATTTTGCAGCACTTGGTACTGCTTTTAAAAGTTTTATTTGCTCCTCAAGACGTACGATGAATACTTGAATTTCCTTGCCTAAACGGGTAGGAGAAGCTGGCTGCCCGTGGGTACGCGCAAGCATAGAAATACCATCCCACTCATCTGCAAGTTGTTTTAGATGATCTACAACCTCTAAAAGCTGCGGAAGATAAACGTGATTAGTGGCATCTTTTAAACTCAGCGGTATAGCCGTATTATTGATATCCTGAGAGGTCAGACCAAAATGAATAAACTCTTTAGATTCGTTAAGCCCTAAAGCATCAAATTTTTCTTTGATAAAGTATTCTACCGCCTTTACATCGTGGTTGGTAACGCCTTCAATTTCTTTTACTTTAAGCGCATCTTCGGTAGTGAAGTCTTCATAGATCGCACGCAGTTTAGGATACGTTTCTTTAGGAAATTCGCTAAGCTGTGGCAGCGGAATTTCGCAAAGCGCGATAAAATATTCTATTTCAACTTTTATGCGGTACTTTATAAGCGCTTTTTCTGAAAAGTATGCGGAGAGCGCTTCGGTTTTACTGGCATATCTACCGTCTATAGGTGATACGGCTTCTAAAGATAAAGACATAATTGCTTTTTGGTTAAAAGCGCAAATATACACAGCTCATTGCTAGCAACAAACGAGAAACTACAAGAATGTAGCCAGAACGCAGCAGCTAGAGTAGTGCCAGGATTTTTGAAGCTCGCGACTTAAAAGCAGCGGTACTGTTTTCAAATTGAAGCGTTAATTGGGCTTTGAGCTCCGGTTTTATCCAAGGTTCGGTGTCCCCCAAATTATAAATGCTTTGCATGGCAAAAACCTTGACAGCGACTTTTTCGTCGTTTATTAGCCAATCAAAGCATCGGGTAACCAGTTGCTGTTGCTCTTTTTTATTTAATGCTATAGAATTATTTTTTGTATGAGCAATGGTTAAAAGTTCGCAGCTTTTAGCCAAGATTCTCGATACCGTTGCGATGGTATTGCGGTCGAGGACCTGAAGAAATTCTTTTAAATAAGGCTTAAGCAAAGTAATATCTTTTCTGAGGGCGATATCCAGACCGTAAGCGGCGTTGGTGGCTATAAGCGGATCTTGTTGTTGTATCAGTTTTAGCGAAAACTCGATGTAGCAGGGATTGTTGAGTATTCTGTTTCCTAAAGCTTCACGATCCTTCAGTCGGGCAGAAATCAATGCAACTTCATCTTTCCATTGTTTTTCGGTCATAACTTTATAGCCTGATTAGAGTAGTTTAAAAATAACATTATGATTTGGATTAGACGTCTGTTAGTTTTCGCATTGATTACTCTTGTAGTGATTCAGTTTATTCCAATCGACAAAAATGAAGGAGGATACGAATCGCTAGAACCTTTTTTAAAAGAGACAAAACCAACCGCTGAAGTAGCGGTACTTTTAAAACGTGCGTGTTACGACTGCCATAGCGATCAAACGGCCTATCCTTGGTACGGTCACGTGGCGCCGGCAAGTTTTTATCTTGATGAACATATAAAAAATGCTAAACAACGGCTCAATTTTTCAGAATGGGAGCAGTATTCCGCAAAGCGGAAGAACCGCAAATTGAATCATATTATAGAAGTACTAGCGCATAAAACGATGCCGCTAGAATCTTATATTTTAATTCACACCGAAGCGCAACTAGATGCTGCTCAAACCGAAGTATTGCTCAACTGGGCCACCACGGCCAGACTTAATTATTTAGGAGCTGCGTTACCACAGTAGGAACACCGGTGGAAGCCTTTTCGGCATAGACCTTTAAATTAGCTTGTGAGTGAATATTGGGTTTGGGATCTATAAAAAAGATCTGTGCGTCAGGCTTGGCATAGTTGATCAAAGATGCAGCAGGGTACACCTGCATTGAAGTTCCTACAATAAGAATATAATCAGCTTGAGCCGTTAACGCAGCAGCGGTATCTAATAGCGGCACCATCTCACCAAACCAAACAATATGAGGCCTCAGCTGACTGTTTTTAGGGCAGAGATCTCCTTCCTTGATATCTTCGTGCCAGTCGAGAACCAGATGTTCGTCTTGAGTACTTCGGGCTTTTAGAAGTTCGCCGTGCAAATGAATCACAGACGAGCTTCCGGCGCGTTCGTGTAAATCGTCAACATTTTGAGTAATAATGTCTACTTTAAACGCATGTTCAAGTTTTACTAAAGCGTCATGCGCAGCATTAGGCTGTACTTCTTTTAACTGTCTTCTACGCTGATTGTAAAAGTCAAGTACAAGAGTTCTGTTTTTATGCCAACCTTCAGGACTTGCCACTTCCATAACATCATGGCCTTCCCAAAGTCCGTTTGCATCTCTAAAAGTTCTGAGTCCGCTCTCGGCGCTGATTCCCGCACCAGTAAGTACAACGATTTTTTTCACGATAGCAATTTTCATCAAAAATAATTAACATTTCGGAAAACCCAAAAGTTAAACTATTCGTAATTATTATAGCCTTAAAATGTGTTTTGATAAATTTTAAGGGTAAATAATTAATAAATAATCAAAAAATTCATTTATGAAGAAGTTTTATTTTTTGCTATTTGTCGCGCTAATCGCAGCATCCTGTGATAATGATGACGATAGCCTTGACGTGATTCCCGGAGAATCTACCGGAAACACTACAACCTATGATCTTAGTGCTGTGGCTGACCCAGACGTTAGCGGGACAGTAACGTTTAGTGAGAAAACAGATGGCTCTACAGACATCAGTATTCTGCTCTCAACACCTACCGAAGGTTCCCATCCTGCGCATATTCATTTGAATACAGCCGCAGAAGGAGGTGAGATCGCAATCGATTTAGAAGCCGTAGATGGCCCTACCAGAAGAAGCCTTACCAATGTTACACAAACTAATGCGGGTACTGCGGTTTCGTATGATGATCTGATCGACTTTGATGGATACATCAATGTACACGCAAGTGCAGATGATCTGGGTACATTATTGGCTCAAGGAGATATTGGTCAAAATGACCTTACCGGAACTACAAAATCTTATGATCTCGTAACTAAAGATGTCGAAGGAATTAGTGGTACGGCTACATTTTCTGAACGTATAAACGGCGAAGCGCTGTTAGAAGTTATGCTCGATGGAACACCAGATGGTGGGATGCATCCGGGACATATTCATAAAAATTCTGCTGCCGAGTCAGGTGATATAGCACTTACCCTAACGACTCTTGACGGCACCACCGGAATGAGTAAGACCAATATTAGTGCACTGAATGACGGGACGCAAATAGGTTATGCCGGGATTTTGGATTACGATGGGTATATCAATTTCCATTTGAGTGCAGATGATCTGGCGACTTTAGTTGCTCAGGGGGATATTGGTGAAAATGAATTGACCGGAGATACTAAAGAATACGAACTGATGACTAAAGATGTTGATGGTATTAGCGGTACGGCAACGTTTGCTGCGCGTAAAAGTGGAGCGGCTTTGGTAACAGTTATGTTAGACGGAACTCCTGATGGCGGAATGCACCCGGGACACATCCATCTTAATTCTGCTGCGGAAAGTGGAGGAATTGCTAAAACCTTAACCACCCTTGAAGGAACTACCGGAATGAGTGTTACGCATATAGAAGCTTTAAACGATGGTACCGAAATTGGCTACGACGGACTCTTAAATTTTGACGGTTATATCAACTTCCATTTGAGTGCTGATGATCTGGCGACTTTGGTGGCTCAGGGCGATATAGGTGCTAACGAGTTGACCGGGGATACCAAAGAGTACGAACTGATGACTAAAGATGTTCCCGGAATTAGTGGTACAGCTACGTTTGCTGCACGTAAAAGTGGGGCGGCCTTAGTAACGGTAATGTTGAATGGAACTCCTGATGGCGGAATGCATCCGGGACATATTCATTTAAATTCTGCTGCGGAAAGTGGAGGAATCGCCAAAACCTTAACCACGCTTGACGGAACTACCGGAATGAGTGTTACACATATCGAAGCTTTAAATGACGGCACTGAAATAGGCTATGAAGGTCTTTTAGATTTTGATGGATATATCAATTTTCATCTGAGCGCAGATGATTTGGCAACTTTAGTAGCTCAGGGAGATATAGGTGCTAACGAGTTGACCGGAGAAACTAAAGAGTATGATCTGGTAACCAAAGATGTTCCCGGAATCAGTGGTACGGCTACGTTCGCTGCACGTAAAAGTGGAGCAGCTTTGGTAACGGTGATGTTAGACGGAACACCTGACGGTGGAATGCACCCAGGACACATTCATTTTAATTCAGCAGCAGAAACAGGAGGCATTGCTAAAACTTTAACCACGCTAGACGGCACCACCGGAATGAGTGTTACGCATATTGAAGCCTTAAATGATGGGACCGAAATAGGTTATGAAGGTCTTCTAGATTTTGATGGTTATATCAATTTCCATTTAAGTGCAGATAATTTGGCTACACTAGTGGCTCAAGGTGATATAGGTCAAAATGAACTTACCGGAGAAAGTATGAGTTATGATCTAGGAACAAAAGATGTACCCGGTATTAGTGGTACGGCCACTTTTGAAGAGCGCCTAAGCGGTGAAACACTTGTAACTTTAGATATTGAAGGGACACCCATTGGCGGAATGCATCCTGCGCATATTCACGCAGGTGCCGTAGCAGATGCGCCCGGTGATATTCTGATCACTCTGGCTACTGTTGACGGATCGTTAGGAATGAGTAAAACTAATGTTGCAGCTTATAACGCAGCAGACGGAACCGCTAATGGAGGTGCCGCAATTACTTACGATGAATTAATTGGCATTGATGGTTATATCAATGTACATTTAAGTGCAACTGAATTAGCAACTATTGTTGCTCAAGGTAACGTAGGTGCAAACGCGCAGTAAGTAAATTTTTTAATTCTTAAATATAAACCCGGCCATTTATTGGTCGGGTTTTTATATTTTCGGCGGTTATGAGTGAGGATTTAATCAACTATTTAGAAACCTTTTTAACCCCGCGCAGGCAAGACTTGTTTCAGGAGGTTTTAAAAGAACGTACACGCTTTTTAACGGTTGCTATTGAAGATGTTGGGCATCTGCATAATACGAGTGCTGTTATGCGCAGTTGCGATGCTTTTGGTGTTCAGGATGTACATGTGATCGAAGAATTAAAAGGCAAGCGTATAGATAGAGAGATCGCGATGGGCGCACAAAAATGGACGAGCGTGAAGCGCTATGATGCTACCAAAGAAGCTTTAGCGCAATTAAAGCAACAAGGGTATCGCATTGTCGCGACCACGCCACATCATACGGCTCATAAGCTAGAAGATTTTAAACTAGACCAGCCTACTGCGCTTTTCTTCGGAAGTGAAAAAGATGGGCTCACAGAAACGGTGATCGATGCCGCTGATGAATATATTTATATCCCGACTTATGGCTTTACACAAAGTTTGAATATTTCGGTTTGCGCTGCCATTTTACTTCAGGAGTTAACGCATCGTATGCGCAATTCTACATTAGATTGGCAATTAAAGCCGGAAGATATAAAGGAAATCAAAACACTTTGGCTACAGCGTAATCTAAAGGACTACGAAGCTCTAGTAAAGAACTATAAAGCAGAAAAAGAATGAATCTAGTAGATTGGTTAGGTGCTATAGGAGTTTTTCAAATATTACTTGCATACATTTTAAATGTTTCAGGCAAGATAACACCAGAAAGTTGGAGTTTTATTCTTCTTAATTTTATAGGAGCAACCATCGCTTGTACTGCAAGCGTTCTGCTAGATTATTTACCTTTTGTGATTCTTGAAGGCGTATGGGCGCTCACTTCACTAATAACTTTGATCAAGAAGATCATTTCTCCAAGAAATAAAAATCTTGAAGTTTAGCGATCTCTATTGAGCACTTTGTATTCTTCGTAGCAGCTGCTTAATGCATCTAAAATCTGAAGGTCGTTGGCGGTTTTTACAAAGCTTTCAGAATAATCACAACGTCCTAAGATTGCTTCAATATCCTCGCGTGGGATTTGTAGTAAAGCGGATAAAGTTTCGCGATCAAATTTAGTAACCAGAAGATCTCTAATATTATCATCTTCTTTCATCTGACGCAATTTGCGCATTTGCGAACCTTTGTTTGAAAATACTTTGTTGAGAAAATCAGCCGGATTGAATATTGCACTCATTACCTTGTCAAAAGCTCCGGGCTGCGAGTTCCCGGCTTCATAGGCGCTTTCTAATCCTGAAATACTATACCGCACGTTTTTGTATACCGGTACATTTTTAGCATCGATCTCAAGATATCCTGTAAGCTCAACATCTTTTACAACCACTTCTTCCAGAGCGATACCTGTTTCAGTCATTTTAACTTTTACATCCCCAAAACGCTTCCAGTCATTGGTTACGCGCACTTGTAGACTTTTAAAACCTAAAAAAGAAAAATATAAGGTATCTGTTGAAGTTGCTTTAATTCTAAACGTTCCATCAGGTTTGGTGATGGTTCCTTTTACTGTATTTAGGTTAATGATGTTAACGCCTTCCAGCGGTTCTTCAGTAGAAGAGTTTAAAACGGTTCCTTCTATAAATGAGGCTTCTTCCTGTTGCGCTGAGGTAGGGGTGGTTTCCTGAGCAAAAATGTAAACAGGTGCTGCGATTAAAAGCAGTAGAAATAGGATTTTTTTCATAGAGGATGTCAATTTAGAAAAAGAGACGGAAAAATCATACCAAACGTGACAAATCCGTCTCCTTTTTTTCCAATTATTACCGGTCTCTTCTTCGGCGTTTGCCTGAAAATGGACTTTTATTCTCTTTTTTGTTCGGTTTGCTTTTTCCGCGACGTTCACCAGAGCTTTTAGATTTACCTCTAAACCCGTTATTGCTATCGCCTTTTTTGCTGCGACCACCGCTAAAACCATCATCGTTTCTTCGGCCTTTGCCTTTTCCGCCACGTTTGCGCTTACCGCCGCCACCGCCTCCGCGTGTGTCTTTGGTGATCTCTACGTGAATCTGTCTTCCTTGAAGTTTAAAATCTTCAAACAGCGCAAGAATAGTGTCTTTATGTTCTGTATCTGTATTAAAGAAAGAGAACGAATCTTTGCAATCTACCTTATAAATTCCATCACCAAGACCTGTAGTTTCCTTAAGGAAATCTTTCAGATTCATCCAGTCGAAGCCATCCTTGGCGCCCACATTGATGAAATAACGCGTAGATTCTCCTGATTCTTCTTTAAGGTCTGCCTTAACGGCAACATTAAGATCTTTAGCTTTCTGATAGTAATTGAAGAAACGCGTAAATTCTACAGAAAATACCTTCTTGATAACCTCTTCACGGCTCAATCCTTCTAATACTTCATTAATGCTGTACAAGTACGGATTGATCTCTTCGTTGATCTTCGTATTGCGAATGTCATTCGCCAGGTGCATCAACTGTACTTCGCAAATTTCCATCCCTGTCGGAATTTCTTTCTGCGTAAATTTCTTGTTGATGATCTTTTCTAAAGTTCTGATCTTTCGCATCTCACTTTTAGAAACAATAACCATCGAAATTCCGGTTTTACCCGCACGACCGGTACGACCGCTTCGGTGGGTGTAGGTTTCGATCTCGTCAGGCAACTGGTAGTTGATCACGTGAGTTACGTCGTCTACGTCAATTCCTCGTGCAGCAACATCCGTAGCAACCAGCATTTGAATTTGACGATTACGGAAACTTTTCATCACCAGATCACGCTGGTTCTGACTAAGGTCTCCGTGAAGCGCCGAAGCATTATAACCGTCTTCTATAAGGTTTTCTGCGACTTTCTGGGTGTCTCGTTTAGTACGACAAAAGATAACCGAGAAAATCTCAGGATTCGCATCAGCAAGACGTTTTAAAGCTTGATAGCGATCTCTGGCGTTTACCATATAGTATTCGTGAGAAACATTCTCAGCACCCATATTTTTGGTGCCTACAGTGATCTCAATAGGTTTTTTCATAAACTGCTTAGCAATCGCAGCTACTTCCTTAGGCATAGTTGCTGAGAACAACCACGTCTTTTTATCCTTTGGGGTGTCAGCAAGAATAGTGGTGATGTCTTCATAAAAACCCATATTGAGCATTTCATCAGCTTCATCAAGCACGCAATAATCTATACCGGTAATGTCAACCATATTGCGGCGCATCATATCTTGCATACGACCCGGAGTTGCAACAATAATCTGAGCACCACGGCCTATCTGGCGCGCCTGCTCTTGAATGTTAGCTCCACCGTAAACAGCTACGGTATTCAAGCCTTTAACAAACTTAGAATAGTTTTTAAGTTCGTTGGTGATTTGCAAACAAAGTTCGCGGGTAGGCGAGAGGATCAAGCCTTGGGTGTTGCGGTTGTTTATATCAATTCTTTGAATAAGCGGAAAACCAAATGCGGCCGTCTTACCCGTTCCTGTTTGTGCGAGGGCCACGACATCGGTCTCCTCTCTAAGTAGGACCGGGATGGCTTTTTCTTGCACTTCAGAAGGAGCTGTAAAACCCATATCGGTTACAGCTTGCAAGATGGCATCATTAAGTCCTAACGCTTTAAATGTACTCATATAAAAAAATTATCTCAAATCATCGTCGATTTAAGAGGGCGCAAAGATACAGTTAATTGGCGTAAGAATAAGAGATTGACTAAATTGATTTAAATAATTGTAAATCAAAAATTTAGCGACTTGTTTTGGCTTGATTTTAAGAAGTGTTAACTCCTTGTAAATGAGTAAACCGCGAGTTAAGCTTAGTTTTTTAAAAAATTGAGTAAGAGTTGAGTAGCTTTTCCGCGGTGTCCGATCTTATTTTTTTCAGAAAGTGGCATTTGAGCAAAGGTTTGCTCGTAACCCTCAGGTTTGAAAACCGGATCATAACCAAAGCCGCCTATTCCTGTTCTTTGTTGTGTGATTTCACCTTTACAAATGCCTTCAAAATTGTGCTCCTCTCCATTTAAAATCAAGGTGATTACAGTTTTAAAATGCGCTTTTCTTGCGGGCGCATCTGTGAGTGCTTCTAAGAGTTTGTCAATATTGTCATCTGCGTTTTTTTGCGGACCCGCATACCTTGCGCTGTACACTCCGGGTGCACCGTCTAAGGCATCAACCTCTAAACCGGTATCATCAGCAAAACAATCAAAACCATAGTGTTTTTTTACATAGCGCGCTTTGATCTGCGCATTGCCTTCAATAGTTGCGGCATCTTCAATAATATCTTCTGTGCAGCCAATATCAGTTAAACTTTTCAGCTGAATTTCCGAAGGCATAAGCGCTTGAATTTCTTGGAGTTTATTGGCATTATGTGTGGCAAATACTAAAGTCATGGGCTTTGATTTTAAACGAAGCAAGTTAAGTAAATGCTTAAATTTTGAAGAAGTTTTCGTGAGCAACTGAAACGCTACGGTTAAAATAAAGTATTTTAGAACTATGAACATCGCTATTCTAATTCTTGCTGCGGGAGCTGCCTCGCGTATGGGAACTGTAAAACAGAACCTAGAATTTAATGGAACCACCCTGCTAGGAAATGCCATTGATCAGGCGCTGGCTACCGGGATGCAAAATGTATATTGTGTGCTAGGGGCTCATTTTGAAACAGTAGGAAACAGTATTCAAGATAAGGCTGCAACCGTAATTGAAAATAAGAATTGGAAAAACGGACTGGGTAGTAGCATCGCTTGCGGAATAAAAAATATTGAAGTTAATAATCTGGATGCGGTGTTGGTGATGCTTGCTGATCAACCTTTGATTGATGCGGAATATTTAAAGCAGTTAATTCAAACCGCAACTGAACATCCCCACAGCTGTGTAGCTTCAGACTACGGAAAAAAAAATGGAGTTCCTGCCGTTTTTCCGAAGCAGTATTTTAAAGAATTAGAGAGACTTTCTGGTGATCAAGGAGCAAAAGAGCTGCTCAACGGCCCTGCCACATCAGTGGTCAAACTCGATGCTCGTGATCGCATTCGGGATATAGATACTCCTGAAGAATATGCGCGATTGCTGAAAAAATAACCCTATTTTTAAGCTCAAATTTTCATAAGCTAAAACAATGACTGCTGATCAGGAAAAAAAGCAAGCCGCACTAGAAGCGGTAAAATATATTAAAGATAATATGGTTGTAGGTCTGGGTACCGGCTCTACGGCTAAGCACATGATCGAGGCGGTGGGCAAACTGGTCGCCGATGGAATGAACCTTACTTGTGTACCTTCGTCTGATGCTACCGAAAAACTTGCAAAACAGCTTGGGATCAAAATCGTCGCGCTTGACGAAATTGAAAAAATTGACATTACCATTGATGGGGCCGATGAATTTGACGGCGATTTTCAGCTTATAAAAGGAGGTGGCGGAGCTTTGCTTCGCGAAAAAATTCTAGCTTGGAATACCAAGTTTAATATCATTATCGCAGATAGCAGTAAAGACGTAAAAAAATTGGGTGCCTTTAAACTTCCTGTGGAAGTAATCCCGTTTGCGACGAAGCAAATAGTAAGCTTTTTAGAGGATGAAGGTTTACAGCCTGTTCAGCGTATGAAAGGCAATGACCCATACCGTACTGATGAAAATAATAATATCATTGATATTGATATTCTTAAGGTTGATGATTTAAAAGCCTTGGAAATAAAACTATTGAAAGTTCCCGGGATTGTAGAAACCGGACTTTTTCTTGATACAACTTCCTTGATCATCTTGGGTAAAGAAGGCGGCCCTGAGATCAAAGAGCGCTAGGTTTAATCATTATATAATAAAAAGAGCTGTCGTTTTTGTGACAGCTCTTTTGGTATAACTCTGATCTAGGTGTACACTTCGCTTAGGAAGCTTTTTAAAGCCTGAGGTTTTCTGCCTAGTAATTTTTCAAGATCTTTTCTCTCAGAATCAAATTCGCCTTGCGCGATTCCTAAAGAAAAAGAAAGCATCATACCAATAGCATCTTCGGGAACTCCGTAAGAAGTCATTGTTGTTTTAAATGTATCAACATCTGGAGAAACATAACTTATTTCTTCTTTGGTTATCTCGCTCAAAATAGCAGCGATTTTAGTAAAGTCAACTGCTTCTTGACCATCAAGTGTATAGATTTTATTTTGGTGTGCTTTGTGATTTTTTAATACAACCGCACCCGCTTCAGCTAAATCGTTACGAGACACAAAGGCGGTTTTGCCATCCCCCGTAGGTAAGAAGACTGTTTTACTGTTTAGTAAAGATTCTTTGTCGCCTAAAAACATCGGTACTACCTCTGTGTATAAATTGTGTCTCAAAATGGTGTATAGCATTTCTGATTCTTGTAACCATTTTTCGGTTTTGATGTGTGCATCCATAACAGCCGCAACAGGAGATTCTTGGCTTTCGTCTTTACGACCTGCGCTTGTGTAAATCACGTGTTTGATGTTTGCCTTTTCAGCAGCTTCGATAACATTCTTATGCTGAGCGTCTCTTGAAAAAATATCATTTGCGGATACAAAATATAGAACTTCGATTCCTTGAAATGCTTTGGTCAAAGCATCGGCATCGTTGTAATCTGCTATACGTAAATCAAAGCCCTGAGCTTTATATTCTTGGGCTTTTTCGCTTTGCGCATCTCTTACAAGAACCGCGATCTCGTTTGGGTTGACATCTTTAGAAAGTGCTTTGATAACACTACTTCCTAAACCTCCGGTTGCCCCGGTTATTAAAAACGTACTCATTATTTTTATTTTTGGTTATTAACTAACTTTTGGTAAGCAAAGATAAAACGTATCTTTGACCAATGGAAGAACTTACGCTTGCGTAGTCAACTAACATTGAAGTAAGTAATGCTGAAAATGAACCTGTTATGAGCGAAAAATCTTTAAATTTTTTTGGTGATGCCGAAAATTGCCCGGTACGTAATGTAATGGATCGATTTGGTGACAAATGGTCTACCTTGGTATTATTGCTGCTTGAAGACCAAGAAGTAATGCGGTTTAATGAATTACATAAAACCATAAAATCAGTTTCTCAAAAGATGCTATCAGTAACTTTAAAAAGCCTGGAAGCAGACGGATTGATCCTTAGAAAACAATATCCCGAAATTCCACCTCGAGTTGAATATCGACTTTCAGAACTCGGACAATCGCTTATTCCGCATATTCAAAGTTTGGTGGCGTGGGCCAATCAACATATGCCTGAAATAAAAAAATCAAGAGCCTCTTATACTTCTTAATGGTAATTTGATCTAAAAGATTTCAGCCTTAGAACCGTAACTAAAACGGCTCGAAAGCAATTTGCTTTCGAGCCGTTTTATATTATTTATTTTGCTGTTAACAGCTAAAATAAAACGTGATCGTTTACTGATGATTTTTCTCTGTCGCTTTCGTTTCGCTTGATGAAGTCCAATTGAGATAACCACCTTCAAGATCATAAATAGCTTTAAAACCAAGCTCCTGCATCAGCATTGCAGCTTTTCCGCTGCGATTTCCAGAGCGGCAGTAAATGTAAACCGGCTTTGATTTGTCAAGCGTTTCTATTTGCTCTTTAAAGGTTTCAGGTTCCAAGACATTCATATTGACCGCACCTTCGATCTTGCCCGCTTCAAACTCTTCCGGTCTGCGTACATCTACCAACTGAATATCTCTTTTTAAGTTTTCGGAATTAGTCTGAATGCTTGCTTCAAACAATTCTTTACTGAGAATAACGTGATTGCTTTCTTGGGCAAAAATACCAAGACTCATTAAAAACATAAATAGAAAAAGGATGGTTCTCATAACGTTCAGAAATTAGTTGGTTTTAAGTGCTTCTGGGCTCGTCCAGAGGTGATTTATTTCAGCGTTGAAGGACAAACGTAATTGGTTCTTTTCAATTCAGTTTCTTTAATTGCTTTGTAGCCTCCTTTTACATCAATTAAATTATGAATTCCGCGACTTTTTAAAATACTTGCTGCGATCATACTGCGGTAGCCTCCTGCACAATGCACGTAAAAAACTTTATCTGAAGGAAACTCAGTCAAGTGCTTGTTGAGAAAATCCAGAGGAGTGCTTAGGGCTACTTCAAGGTGTTCAGACTCAAATTCGCCAGGTTTGCGCACGTCAAAAACCGGAGTAGTAGCATCAGATTGCACTGCTTCTTCGAGATTTGAGGCTTCAACAGAGGTTACAGTATCAATTTCTTTTCCTGAAGCTTTCCAAGCTTCAAAACCACCCTTTAAATAGCCTAAGGTTTGATCAAAACCTACACGAGACAAACGGGTGACGGTTTCTTCTTCACGTCCTTCTGGTGCTACCAAAAGTATAGGTTGGGCAGTATCGGCGATCAAAGCACCAACCCAAGGAGCAAAACTTCCATCAATGCCAATAAAAATAGAACGTGGAATGTGACCTTTTGCAAAATCTGCAGCTTTACGCACATCTAATATCACGGCGCCGGTCTCATTTGCGGCAGCTTCAAACGCTTCGGGAGTTAATTGTTGCGTGCCGCGTTCTAGTACCTCGTCAATATGATCGTAGCCCTCTTTGTTCATTTTCACATTTAGCGGAAAATAGGAGGGAGGCGGAAGCAAACCATCTGTCACTTCTGCGATAAATTCGTCCTTGCTCATATCGGCACGCAGCGCGTAGTTGGTTTTCTTTTGGTTACCCAAAGTGTCCACCGTTTCTTTGCTCATATTTTTACCGCAAGCCGAACCTGCACCGTGCGCAGGATAAACGATAACATCATCAGCTAATGGCATAATTTTATTGCGAAGGCTGTCAAATAAATAACCTGCAAGATCTTCTTGTGTGAGTTCTTTTGCCTTTTGGGCGAGATCCGGCCGTCCTACATCTCCCAAGAATAAGGTGTCTCCGCTAAAAATCGCGTGATCTTTTCCATCTTTATCTTTAAGGAGGTAAGTGGTACTTTCCATAGTGTGACCGGGAGTATGAAGTACTTTTATCGTCACTTCACCTAAAGAGAATTCCTGATTGTCTTTAGCGATCACCGCGTCAAAAGCCGGGTTTGCATTTGGCCCGTAAATGATCTGTGCACCGGTCTCTTTAGCGAGTGTTACGTGACCACTCACAAAATCTGCATGAAAATGAGTTTCAAAAATATATTTGATTTTTGCATCTGCGGCTTCAGCTTTGTCAAGATAGGGTTTTACCTCTCTTAACGGATCTATGATCGCAACTTCACCATTACTTTCTATATAGTAAGCACCTTGGGCTAAGCAGCCGGTATATATTTGTTCAATTTTCATGATTTTATAATTTCAATTATAGAGCAAATATAAGACACCCAAAGCAGTGTTAGGGTAACACGTGTTACATTCCTAAAATGCCTGATTTTTGTTATCGTGCGCCGAGTACAATACTAAACTGAAACCTGCCACCTTCACTACCGGTAAAATAGCCAAAACTACTATTTAAAAATCCGCCCATACTTAAATTAAGCCCGCCCCCAAAACTGTCGTGCCATACTTCAGAAGATTCTTGATTGTACCAAACTCGACCTAAATCGTAACCTAGAAAAAGATGAGATTGCAGCGGGAAAATTGCTGTTTTAATCGGTTTGATTTTGTAAAGTATATCTGCAGAACCTCGCAAAGCTTGGTCACCAGAAAATCTATTTAAGCGATAACTTCGCAATCCGGAATTCCCACCTAAAGATGCCGACTGGTAAAATGGAATTTCATTTCCGAAGCGCAATTGACCTGCAACTTCACTTTTTAAGACTAAATTTCTAGAGGTGTCTATGGCGTTCCAAAAGGTGATTTTTGGGTCGGCGGCGACTACGGTTTCCCGATTTTCCAAATTGTCACTATAATAGCCTGAAGCTTCAAAATGCATCCCGCGTGTAGGAAAATTTAAGTCGTCTATACTTTTGTAGGAATAAATTGATTTTAAAGTGATATAGTTATTGTTATTCAGTGAATTAAATGTATTTATGTAAAGTGATTGTTCGGGTTTAAAATTTTGATATGCTATCGAAGCTTCAAATGAACTACCGTATTCACCGATGTAATACATACCTGTTTCAGCTTCAAACTGCTGTAAGAAAATGCGATTTTCATCTAAATTGTTGGCAGAATTCACCGTTTCATTTCCGAAGCCAAAAAAGTTTCTGGTGTAATTATGCGTAGTTGCAAGACCGCCTATTTTTAAATTCCACTGCGGGAAAAAATTGGCTGTGTGATATGCTGTTTTGAAAATTGCCGCTTGGGTTAGCGAAAAATATTGCGCATCTAAAACGAATTGTGAAGTAAACGGATGACGTTCAAAACCTAAATTTTGACTGGCAAATCTTAGATGAGGAGCTACGCCCCAATCTGGATTATAAGGTAATTCTATGTTTATTTTTTTTGCCTTTTCAGGACGACGTTCTGAGTCATAAATATGATTTTCATAAACACTACTAAAGCGTTTACGAGCGCCTCCTAAATTTTCAATTGTGTTTCCGTCCGGCTGATCAAAAATGGTAATTCCTTTTCCGTTTTTAAGATCATATACATCGTCATTTTGACCACCTGCTATAACAATTTTTATATTTCCGGGTCCAGAACCGGTTGCAGTGAAGATATCGTCATCATCAAGACCGTAAATCCATATTTCTTCGGTTTCATTTGGAGTAAATTTTCGATCAAATAACTCGTAGCCATCTTCACCATCCTTGATGCGGTAGGCCTTTACGCTGGTGCTTCCATCTGCATTGCGTGTGATGTAGAAGTGGTCATCTTTATCGGTTCCTTTCAACGTTTGAAAACTAATGAAATAATCGTAATAACGTGATACAATGTCTTGAAGGTTCGCTTTTCGTGCCAAAAGATCTTCTTGAAGTTCTAACCAATTTTCATCTTGCACTTCAACAGGCATTTCTTTAAAAGCTTTAGTCACAACCTCTGGAGTAATATTTTGCTGGATATATGCTACAGCTTCAAACCAATCTTTTTTATTTGATTTTTGCAAAAGAGCGCGGTCTAAGTTTATTGCGCTCTCACTAAATTTTTCTACATATTTTATGTCTGGTCCATAGTTACCCAACTCGCGTGTTCCCGGCATAAATTTTTGCAGGAACGCGATCATTTTTCCATCAAATTTTGAAAATACCTGATCACGATCTCGGGGGATCGCGATATAATTGTGTACCTCGTTCGCATCTTCTTGTTCAGCCCAGCGCCATTGATCTTCGTGACGGTCCCAATCTCCCACAAGCATATCAAATACGCGCGCTCTGATATAGTCTTTCTCAACAACTCTGTTTTTCTCATCTTCTCTAATCGCTTCAAATAGATCTGCGGTACTCTCTACATCTTCATTGAAACCAAACATATGTGTGCCGTTGAAGTCATCATCAGGCTTTTCTACAAGCATATACAAGCGATTTCCGTGCGTTTTATTAAAGTCACCTAATTCTTTATGCTGAGGGATATAAAAGACCTTAGGATGTGTATGATTGAGATCAGCCGCACCGGCTAGACGTGGAATAGCAAATGCACCGTAAGGATGCGATGCTGTATAGAAATCTTCAATAATTCGAGCGGGAATCGTGCCTGAAAAATAGGATTCTGCATCCAGATTATCATAACCTGAGGATTTTAAGAATGCAAAAGGATCCTTTGCAAGAGCACGCATGTTATACTCGCGATCGTCCTCGTCTACCAGTCTTAGTGATTGCGTTTGATGTCCGCCGCCTGCGCGTTCTACCTGCAATCCGCCGTGTAAAGTGTCTATGGTTGCTACTTGAGCATCAATCTCTAACCCGTAGAGATCACGATAATGTTTACCCCAAAATTTCTCATAGCGTTCAGTAACTTCTACTTCCTCTTTGGCATAAATACTCGCTTTTTGAGTAGCATTGAATTGTTCCGGCAAACTATCTACCGGAAATGCTTCGGGCTTATCGTAAGCGAATTTTGAAAAGCGTTCTTCTAATTGGTTTTCAGGGTTTATTTCGTAGTAATGTACTGAAGAAGCACCGTTTTTATACAAGCGTAATTCTGCAAATCCCGGTTGTACTGAAGCAAATTTTCCATCTTTCCCTAAGCGTACATATTCGGTTTTGCTGCCGGTTCCCGAAATCATCTGGCGTATATTCTGATTTTCGATGTACTGCATAGAATGCTCGTGAGCAGAGAGTACAAACAATCGCGGTAAATCGATCGCCATTTTTTTGATCTCGCTCATCAGATCATTCATAAGCGGATTAAATTGATCTTGTTTAGAAATACCCCCTTGCGTTCTTGCGAATGCCCACAAAAAGCCGGCAAATGGTACATAAGCATTCTCGGCAGTAGGTCTGTAGAACGCTCTTGTGCTCATCTCTCCGCCATAAATACCATTAGAAAATAGGGGATGATGCATCACAAGCAACACATTTTTGTGTCTGGCCTTGCGCGCTTCATCTTTTAAAAGTGTGAGAAACTGTGCTCTTGTTTTAATGGCGCACTTATCATTAAATCCCGGGTGTTTACTCCAATCTTCAATATACCATTGTGAGTCAACAATAATGATTTCGGTTTTCGCATCAACCGTAATGGTTTCTATGGGGCAGCCATTTTCTGGCTGATAATGATTGTCTTTCCCCATTTGTTTCTCTATGTAATCTTCTATTTTTTCCAGACCTTCTACACCGTGATCATTCCAGTCATTTTCTCCCGGAATGATCAGCGTCTCTCCTTTAAAAGCTTCGGTAAGGCTAACAATGCACTCTAATTGTTGCTTGTTATGACCTTCGTTCAGTTTATTGGCATAGACATTATCCCCTAAAATCAAAAGGTAATCGTCTTTTTTTGCCAGTTGCTTTTGATGCGTATTAAAGGCTTGTAGCAAGGTTTCATTGGGACCGGTTTTTCCGGATCCTAAATTGCCTAAAAGGAAAACGCTTCGATACGTTGAGGTATCCGTTTCGGTATTGATTATGGTGTTTTTGGGGTCTCTAAATTGCGTGTGTTTACTAGCGCAAGAATGCAGTAGACTTAGTGCTAAAGGTATTGAAAAACAGTAAACTATTCTGCGAATGAACATAGGTTAGGGTGTAGGTTTTCAGCAAAATTATTAAATACCCTGAGTGCTAAAAGTTTTTATAGGATTGTTAACGCAAATACCTAAAGGATTTCTAATTACAATTGGTCTTTAAAAATTGACAGTTCGGTATTTTATTCTGTCAGACCTCTTTGCGTTTGTACATCTTTACACTGCTTAATCAAAACATTATTAGGTTATGGTAAAAGTTATTCTCTTGATATTAGAGTGGGCATTGGCTTCAACCGGAGTACAGTCTTGTGCCGAAACACAGTCTATAAAGAACAGCATATCGCAGGAAGTTACTGCAGTGGTTTACGAAGATTGTGATACTTTTAAAAGCGAGAGCACTATAGTTCCATCCATTTTTTTAATTACAACTGATGAATAATCTGTTATCTGAATTTCTAAAGGCTGTCACCGTTGGCGTTGCCATTTATATCGTGTTTTTACTCATTCACTTGATGGGAGGCAACACTATACAATTTAATGCCGATCTAGCACTGGATTTTGCGATAAGCATGTTGTATTCTGTGGTGTTGTATATGCTCAATATGCAGGTGTTTAAGTTTTTCTTTAAAAAGTATAAGCATCATCTATATAGTTTCAAACACTTGGTTAAAGCCATTCCGGCGAGTGTTTTTATCACGGTAATTGGGGTGTTTTTCATTCGACTATTCATTATTACTGTGCTTTACGGAAAGACGCTGCAATTCTTTTTCTCGCAGGAAGAAGTGATCGATTATAGCATTCCGCTTGTGGTAGCTTTGGTGTGTAATGCGATTTTTTATTTTTTCTTCTACTATAGATATAAAAAGGAGCGCCAGGTAAAAGAACAAAAAATCATTGCCGGTACGGCTTCGGCACAATTTGACGCTTTAAAAAATCAGTTAGATCCACATTTTTTATTCAACAGTTTAAATGTGCTTACCAGTCTGATAGAAGAAAATCCGCTTCAGGCACAAAAGTTCACCACTTCGTTGTCTAAAGTATATCGCTACGTGCTCGAGCAGAAAAATAAAGAGCTGATTTCTTTAAGCGAAGAGCTTGCTTTTGCTAAAACCTATATGACGCTTTTAAAAATGCGGTATGAGGATAGTATTGTTTTTAAACTGCCCGAAGCTGTTGCAGATCCTGATGCCAAAGTGGTTCCACTGGCGCTGCAGCTGTTATTAGAGAATGCGGTTAAGCACAATGTGGTGAGTGGGAATCACAAGTTGTATATAAGCATCGAAGAAGAAGCCGGTTATTTGGTGGTGCGTAATAATCTTCAGCCCAAAAAAGTAATGGCAAAAAGCAGTGGCGTAGGACTGATCAACATCAAACAGCGCTACGGCTTATTGACCTCAAGGGAAGTCCTCATTCAGCAAACCGAAAGTGAATTTATAATCAAAATACCAAAACTCAAACATCAATTAAAATCAACAGTTATGAATACAGAGCAGTACTTATCAGACAAAAAGTATACAATGGCTAAAAAGCACGTAGAAGAACTTAAAGGCTTCTATATTAATCTTAGTTTATATTGTATCATTATTCCGGGATTGGCGCTTTTAAACTATTATACGACCAGCTTTCCGTGGGCTATTTTCCCGGCTTTGGGTTGGGGTCTGGGCGTATTTTTTCACGGTATGGAAGTCTTTGGCTGGAATCCGTTTTTGGGCAAAGACTGGGAAGATCGTAAGATTAGAGAGCTTATGAAAAAGGATCAAGATCGTTAGTTACAATTCAGTATTAAAAAATGACAGTCGGGTAAGTTATAATTCAATTCTTTATGCAATTCCCGCAATTTTGAAGAGTAATTAATCATTAAAACGCTTTACAATGGAAAATTTTGACAAAGAAAACAGATACTTGCAAGCCAAAGAAAAAGTTGGGGAGATCAGAAAGTTTTATGGTGGCATCATCAGTTATATCATCGTGATCGGAGCCCTGGCCGGACTGAATTATTGGATTGATGGTTTGCGGCATCCCTGGTTTTTATGGGCTGCGTTAGGCTGGGGAATAGGCTTGATCTTTCAAGCTGCAAAAGCTTTTGACTGGAATCCTTTTATGAGCAGAGATTGGGAAGAGCGTAAAATAAAAGAATTTATGGAGCGCGATAAAAAGTCACAATCTAATATGGGAAGATGGGAATAATCAATATGGAAATTATGGAAAATCAAAAATCTTCTTTTGAACGTGCGCAAAAGCGTGTTAAAGACATCAAAGCTTGGTACAGTCACTTAAGCGTATATCTAACTATAAATGGAGTCTATTTGCTGTTTTATTTTGGTCTTTTTGACCGCGGAGCCGTCAGCGGCTATATACCTTGGTGGTCACCGGTTTCTATGCTCGTAGGCTGGGGAATAGGTCTTATGATTCATTACATTATGGTGCATAAAGGTAATTTTATCAATAGATCGTATAAAAATTGGGAAGAACGAAAAATTAAAGAATATTTAGATCGGGAAGAAGCGCAGCGCGCAGATCTGAATAAGTGGGAATAAAACATAAAGAAAGAAATGAATGTACTAGTCATTGAAGATGAAAAACCGGCAGCACGCCGCTTATCAAGAATGCTTGAAGCTTTAGAATTAAATGTTTTGGCTCAGCTCAATTCGGTTGAGGAAGCAGTAGAATGGTTTCAAAATAATGAGCATCCTGATCTGATATTTTTAGACATTCAGTTGAGTGACGGCTTGTCATTTGAGATTTTTGATGCCGTTGAGGTGACTAGCGCCATCATTTTTACCACTGCTTACGATGAGTATGCGCTTCAGGCATTTAAACTGAATAGTATTGATTATCTCCTGAAACCCATTGATGATGAGGAATTGGAAGCTGCTGTAAAAAAGTTTAAAAAGCAACAACCTCAAAAACAAGATGTCAAACTCAACTTTGATGATATCCGGCAGTTACTTGGGGTGAATCCTGTAGAACGGGAGTACAAAAAGCGCTTTACAGTTAAAATTGGGCAGCATATTAAAATGATCAATATTGAAGATGTTTGTTGCATTTACAGCGAAAATAAAGGCACCTATGCACGTACGTTAGATAAACGCGATTATTTATTAGACACCACTTTAGAAACACTCGAAGAAGAATTAGCTCCTGATGTATTCTTTAGAGTAAGCCGAAAATACTACGTCAATGTCAACGCCATTCAGGATATTATAAGCTATACTAACTCGAGACTACAACTCAAATTAAAAGCAGCGGAAGATCAGGAGATTATTGTAAGCAGAGAGCGCGTTAAGGATTTTAAACTCTGGCTTTCTTAATCGGCTAACTCTATTAAAGCGTTTTGAGTGCCATTTATTGCCTGCATTTTAGAACGAATACTAAAGATTCCTTTTAAATCATCTTTGTTTTCAATCGCAGTTTTGGCATCTTCAAGAATGAGATTGGCTTCGTTGATAATTATAGTTTCAGCATCATCAAGCACGCTATCGCTCTGTAGCAAAAAGTAAAGTGCGGTAAGCATCTTGTGAAGCATAACCACATCGTGTTTGCAATACGCTCTTAAAGGAGCAAAAACAAAGTAAATAAGTTCTTTAAAGTCTATGGTGCGTAGTTTTATTACCGCTTCGTTATCTTGATTTGCTATAAAACTGAAATCTTTCTTTTTAAGGCGCAGGGCGAACAATTCTGATAGATAATCAATGCAGGTAATTGCGGTTCCGGGGTCATTGATCCCCGGACTCATAGCTTTGACAGCGATTTCAGTAAGCTGCTTAAAACCCAGAATATAATTGTGGGTGACGATTTCGCTTCGCGAAAAACCAAAACACGTCAATAACTGTTCTTGATGCTCTTTATCGAGCTCTTTACTGCATTTAGCAATGGGAATTCCCTTTAGGATAAACGTACCCTTAGGAACGCTAATTTCTATCTTACAATCTAAATTCTCGCAAAGTTCTAAGAGTGCATCTACGGCGATGGTTTGAAAATATCCCGTGCGATTCACTTCAACTGCGTGCCAGTTTTCGGTATCTGGAAAATTACTTTGCATCGAATCCTCATCGGTTTGTTTGATGAGTTGCTCAAGTCGAGTTTTAGCCTTATGATAAATAGATTCAATGATCTTATTGATCTGTATGGCTTCAGAAATAGAATGAATAAAATAGATAAACAGCGCTAAAACCAGCATACTTAAAACAATACCAACAAGTACAGCAAATCCCGGTAACTGATATTTGTTATCAGTTGGTTTAATACTCAACAGAATAAGAATGCAATAAATAAGCGTAGCGATGTAAAAGCCTAAAACATTCTGATGTTTTTTATTGGAAATCAGTCCGGGAAGAATACGAGGCGAATAGTTATTAGAGGCTTGATTGAGCAAAATCATCACCATCGAAAAGCTAAAAACCATAAGCGAAATAATACCGCCAATAAAGGTGCTCAACAGTGTGCGTGCGGTATCGGCATCATTGATCACAAGCTGTGGCGCGTTTTCAATCAAAAACGAACTAACGCCTTGGTCTTCGGCATAGAGCATAGCGAAGCCAAAAAGTAAACCGCCAAAAGCAAAGAGTGAAGGGTAGAAGCCAATTTTGCCGGTGAGGTTGGCAATAAAGAGTTTGAATTTGGTTATAAGTTTAAGCATAAGCGAATTTCCTAAATAACTTTAGAAAGCCTTCGCTATTTGATAAACTGTTAACAGTTAGGGCGTATCGCGATCTTTATCAGCAGTGAGATCTATACGGTTATCATTAAAGGCGCTAGGGAGTAATTCCGGAATGAATTTAATGAGTAACGGTAAGAGAACACCACCGCCCGGAAGCATAAAAATGGCCAGAGAAGGCACGCTTTTACAAATGTCTAAAAGCTGTGTCTTTACCCGTTTTTTTTCGGCTTTACTCAGGTCACGCACGGTAGATTGCCCAAGCAATACTACTAAATCTTTACTCTCAGCAAGTTCTTGTAGAAGCCGCTTTTTATTCCGGAGGATCAAGACTTTTACGGTTTGGCTGGTTTGATTATAAAAATGCTTTACCGGATTGCTGTAGTTGAGGTACGAAATACGATGCCTGTTGTCTTGAATAAAGTCGTGCACGTAGGTGGTTGATTGATCGATAATGTGTTTGGGGAGCTCTAAAATGGTACCAAAGGAATTCAGGAAAAGGAATTCGGTTTTATCCAGTTTGGCATCATCCCAGATCGCCAGGGCAGCCAGATCAAGCGCATAACGCTTGGCAAATAACGTATTAAAATGCTCAAGAGGCAGCTCTTGCAAGGTCTGAGCCTCTTGTTTCAAATTGCGATTGTAACGCAGTGATTTCTCAAAAAGTTTAAGCAACAATTTATCATAATGCTCTTTTTCTTCTTTTTGTAAAAGCGCCATCCAAATCACGTTCATCAACGTAGCCTCAAGCTGTATGGCATAAGCATTAAGATCTGCCGGATCTTTAAGAAAATGCTCAAAGCATAGCACATCTAGAAACAACAGCGCGTTTGTAATGAGATTGCTGAAATTTTTCTGAAGCGTTGCTTCATTAGTCTGAATGCGTTCTTGAATGATTTTTTCTAAGGAAGCCGCAGTAGGTTTTGGTTTAGAAAAACCTGAAAAGTAGCGATGCGCTCTTGGGTTGAGTTCGCTGTAGAATGCAATGATTTTATCAAAAAAACCTATATCAGCTTGATGTTGCTGGTAATAAACGAAATACAGACAGTCAAAAAAGTTGAGTTTGGTACGCTCAATTTCTGTCCAGCGAAGCGGTTCCGTGGCGCCGTAACTCATTGTAGTAACCGAAACACCGTAGAAAAATCCGGTTTTAAGTATGCGGTCGTACAGCTCTTGCGGTTGCAAATGCTGTTGTGTAATAAGCTGTTTTACAACCGGCTGATGCTTTGCAATCCACCCGGTAGAAGAAGGATTCATAAAAAAATGCCTTAAAAATTCATATTGTATTTGTCAGATAGTCAAAGCGTTAAGTGAATTTAATTTCAAAAATTTAAAAAAAATCACGTTGCTAAAAACCGTCCCCTTAAATACTTCGTAAATGTAGTAAATAAGTTAAGTTGGGCATTTAACTATTTTAAATTCCAAAGAATCCAAATCTCATTTACTTTGGAGAATTATGGAAAGGAAGATTATCAATTGGTTAGTTGATTAGTTTTTTTGGATTTTTTGTTAGTTGAAGAATCACCTTGTTTTGGAGAAGGCAGGTGATTCTTTTTTTTATGCCTTATCCCTATATGATTTGAACGAATTTTATACAAAAAGAAAGCCTCTCGATCGATAGGCTTTTCAATTTTAATACGGAGTTTCTTTAATTTTCATTGCTCACAATAAAATACTGTAAGCTTACAATATGTGATTTATGCATTATTTTCAATCACACCTAAGGTGTACAATTGCTCCATTGTAGGCGTTGCGCTACCACCTGCCGGTTCTAAGGTAATTCCGAAGGCTTGAGATTCATTAGGATTTTCGAGCGTAAATATCTTGTTCTCATCTTCGCTAAAATTATCTAAAAGTCCCATACTTGTTGGCGTAAGCGGGTCAAGGGTTAATGACCATACTTGGTATACCATACCTTCTGGAGGTTCCGGTAAGCCTAAAGCATCTATGTAGGCTTTGTTGTTTTCTTTGTTCCAAAACACGGTAACATAAGCATCGGGTGCAACCTGCTGTCCTGCAAGCGGAACTTTAGTAACCTGTGGATCACGAATTACCGCAAGGATCTCTTTAGATTCTGTCAACGCTTCTTCAGAATATTGAAGCTTGCTTTCTAACTTGGTATTTTCGATCTGAACAACTTTTAGTTCATCACGCAAATTGTTTGTTCGATTGAGTAAGATAAAAATCCCGATTAGGAATATAACTGAAGCCGCCACACTTATAAATGAGAGTAAGCGGGTACGTTTGTTTGCTGCTGCCGGTTGTAATTGAACCACACCTTTTGAATTTAAAAGTTTTGCCTTAATTGCGGCAAGCATTTCTTCTGGATTGTATGGTGCGGCTGCTGATGCCAGCTGTTGTAAGGCAGCTTCTATTTGTTCAACTTCCTGTTGTACTTCAGGATATTGTTTAAGCACTTTTGAAACCTCTTCACTTTCCTGTGGGGTCAAGGCGCCATAAACATATAGCTCTAGAATTCCTGATTCTATGTATTCTTGAATGTCCATTTAATTTACCAATATAGCTCTAAGTTTGTTTATACAAAGTCTGTTACGGGTTTTAATAGTACCAAGCGGAATATCTAATTCTTCTGAAGCCTCTTTTTGTGTGTACCCTTTGAAAAATAAAAGGTGGATCACATTTTTACAATCTTCGCCCAATTTTTTAATGTACTTCTTGATACCTATCGCATCGACTTTACTCGAAAAACTTGTTTTGTTTTCAAGAATATCTACGAAATATTCCTGAGTAAGGTTTTTCTTTTGATTCTTAAACGATTTAGACCGTGTTTTATCAATAGCCGCATTTCTTGCGATATTGAGAAGCCAAGTAAAGAATCTTCCTTTGTTAGAAGAGTAGGATGCGCAATTATCCCAAACTTTAATAAAAACATCTTGTAATACTTCTTCAGATGCTTCGGTATTGTGAAGAACGCTGTTGATCACACCAAAAATACTTTCAGAATACATGCTGTACAGTTGCTCAAAAGCTTTTTCGTCTTTCTGCTGTAATCGTAAAATTAAATCATCGGGTTGCATAATGGGCTTTTAGTAGATTCTAAATGTATTAAATATAAAAGAAAAAGCAGCCATAAGGCTGCTTTTATTTAATGCTGTAGCTAAGTGATCTTATTGAATAATTCCACCGCAGCTTACACGTGCTCCGGCAGCACCACTAGGCTGACTTGTAAAGTCATCAGCACCTTGGTGTACAATAACGCCTTTGCCTACAATATTTTTAGTAGCATCTTCACAATCTATACACCATTCATCAGTGGCCATGGTGATTGTTCCGTTACCGTTGTCGTCTGCTTCAAAGTTACCAATGTCACCTTTGTGATAACCTTCTGCATCTCCCCATTTTCCGTGTTGTTCTTTAGTTGGATTCCAGTGTCCTCCTGCTGAGGTTCCGTCGTCTGCAGAACAGTCTGCATTCTCGTGAATATGAATGGCGTGCATTCCCGGTTCTAATCCTTCAAAAACAGCAGTCATACTAACTTCACCGTCTTCTTCAGTAAATACTACATTACCGGTTGCCGTGCTTCCGCTTTTTGAATCTAAACTAATAGTTAACTTTTTTGATACAGGTGCTTCTTCTTGAACTTCAGTAGCATCGGTAGTCATTGTTTCGTCCGTTTCTTTGTCTTTGTTCTCGTTTTTACAAGAGGTAAATCCTAGTGTAAGGGCAAGAGAAAAAAGCAGTGCGTAATTTTTCATAAATGTGTGATTAGTTAATTCGTGGTCTAAATTAAGGTTTTGCTTGGCCGTAGCCAAAGGATTAAAGATAAGCTTAACATTAGTGTTAACTAGGCTCTAAAGCTTTTTGGGATCGCCAGGTTCAATTTTTGAGGTGTCATTTTTGCCTCAACACGCTGCTCATCTCCTATAAATTCACCATCGATTTGAAAGGCAATAGGTTTTTTAGATACAATGTTAACATCCTTACACGGAATGACTTTTACAAAGTCAGGATCTAATTCAGCATCGTCGTAAAAGGTTTCTAATATGCCTTTAATGCTGAAATTTTTAAACACTAAAACTTCAAAAATACCATCGTCCATTTTTCCGGTAGGGTTGATTTGAGCTCCGGTACCAAACTTATTTGCGTTAGCGATTGCAACCAGAATGCCTTCTTCAGAAATGGTTTGGTCGTCACATTGAATTTCTACTTCAAACGGAAAATCGCTGCTAAGCAGGGTAGGAAAAGATTGTATTAAATAGCCTAATTTCCCTCTGATCTCTGACTTTTCATAGTTTTTGATCAGCTGAGCATTAATGCCCAGGTCAGCGATATGCAAACAGGTGTAACCGTTTATTTCGATCAAATCCATTGCGATGAAGTGATCTCCTAATGCGATATCAAGTTGCTCTTCTAAACTGTCAGGAATGTCAAAATTAGTAGCAAGACCATTTGCCGAACCTGAGGGTAGTAAACCAACTTTAATAGATTCTCCTTTTATGGCATCAGCAACTTCGCGTATAGTACCATCTCCGCCGCTCACCACAATGCGATCGGGATTTTGCTCTTTTATAAGCTTTTGAATGGCTTCTTTGTCATTGTCTCCCGTTGTCTCATAAATAATACTCTGGTTGCCATCTTGCGAGACGTGTTCTTTAAAAGCATTTATAATTGGCTGCTTATCTGTGCCGCCTGCAATGGGGTTTATGACCAATAAAATGGTGTTTTGTGTTTTCATTAAGGCTCTTTCGAGTTAAAATTAGGTAATTTCAAAACCTGTTATAGTTAATAAAATACCAATAGTGAAGTTAGATTTACAACTCTACCGCGGGTATGCCAATGATGAAGAACTTGTAGTTTTTGGACATTTGTTCAAATCCTGGGCGCCTGATAAATTTCAAACCGACCGTAAAGGTTTTAAACATGCATTTTCTGTATTGCATATGTTTAGGATCTCGCCGCTAAAAAATGTAGAAGTGCGTTTACGTTTTAAAGATATAGACGTGACCACGCGTACAATGGATGACGGATTCTTTAGGTTTAATGTGCCTTATGAAAACACTCTAGAAAGTGGTTGGCATACGTATGAGATCACGTGCAAACCCAAAGAGGTTGATTATGGGATCATTGAAAAGGCCGAGTTTCTTAAACCATTTGAAAGCAAACTGAGTATTATCTCAGATATTGATGACACGTTTTTGATCTCGCATAGCGGAAACATTTTTAAAAAACTCTATGTGATGCTCGCCCGAAACGTTAATCATAGAAAAACCTTTGAAGATGTCGTGAGGCATTATCAGTCTCTCAGTACGAGCGGTCACGACGAAGAAGGCAAACGCAACTCATTCTTTTACGTGTCTAGCAGTGAATGGAATCTTTATGACTTCATCGTACAATTCACCAAGCTTCAAGAATTGCCCAAAGCAGTACTGAAACTTAAAAGTATAAAAACCGGTATTTCAGATTTCTTAAGAACCGGCGGCGGAAATCACGATCATAAATTCATCAAGATCAAAGATATCATCGCCTTTTATCCGCAGCAGCATTATGTTTTGCTGGGCGACGACTCACAGCAGGATGCTTTTATTTATGAGCGAATTTGTAAAATGTTTCCGGTTAATATTTCTGCGGTTTATTTGAGACAGACCCAAAAGCATCAGCAAAAAAAAATCAGCAAGGTTTTAGAGAATATTGAAGAAATGGGCGTTGCAACCTGTTATTTTAAAAAGAGTAGCGAGGCCATTAAACACTCCAAAGAACACGGTATCATCAAAGCGGAGTAACTTATCTCAGAGCAAAATTGCTAGATTTTGGATATCAATAACCTTTTAAATTTAGTGTCAAAGTATTTGACATTTCAGCACAAAAAAATTCCCGAAAATAACTTCTCGGGAATTTTAAAAAACAGTTTTACAGTTACAGTTTATTCTAGCTGAAAACTTTTAATCTCTTTAAATGGAGATAATTCTACTTGCTTCATTTGTGTTTCGTAAGCAGCCCAATCTTCGGTAAAAAAGGTGTTTACCTTTTCTAAAGCGGTTTTAAGTTCTTCTTCAGCGTGTGCTAGAAGTTGGTTTTCTGTCGCGGTCAAACCATTAGGTCTGCTGTTTACATAACTACTAGCCAAATAAATTCTGTTCAGCACGGTTACTTCAGCGTTACGCGTAATACCTTGACGATCATCTTCTTTTCCTAAAAAGGTTGCGATATGTGCGTCAAGTTTCTTCATAATGGCTTTAGAGCTATCTATCTGAACTTGATACGCATCTTTATCTTTCTTTTTAAAATCTGCTAGAAAATCTTCGGCAATGGTTTTACTCTCAACCAATTGTTTAACGGCATCTGCAGCAACCTGAGTCATACGCTCAATTTCTTTTTCGGCTTCATAAATTTCGTTAGTCGCAGCTGTAGAAATATCCAATCGTGGATCGCTTTTAACCGTGATCGTTTCAGTATCCTCCAGAGTTCCGTAGTTTAATACTACTTTATATGTACCAGGTTTTACTGTTGCACCTCCGGGTTCATAATTGCGGTCTCGTACTCTGCGAGAAGGTCTGTCTACGCCTTTTTCATCCAGAAACCATCTAAAATGATACATCCCGGCAGAATCCGGAGCTTTGGTTTTTAAGGTTCTGATCAAGCGGTCGCCGTCATAAATGGTCAAAGCGATACTGTCCCACTTTGGTGCATTTTCATCAACTTCGGTATCGGTTTCATTTGTTTTATCTTCAGTTTGCTTTTCAGCTTCCTTCGGATTAAGCATATACTTGATAAAAGCACCACGATCTCTATTGGCCCCACCATATGTAGCATCTGCGCCAAAGCGACCTCCGGTAGGCTGTTGGGAAGCATTCTGATACGCCACCACCGGCGGAATCACTTCTAAGACCATTCCTTCTTTCATACTTAAATTGATACCCAGATCTGCATTTGCAGCTAAGGCGCGCAACGGCTTGATGTCATCTAATACCCAAATGGAGCGTCCAAATGTTGCAATAGCTAAATCATCTTCTCTTGGATGAATGATTAAATCTTTAACAGGAACTGTTGGGAATCCGTTGGTCCATTTTTGCCAATTTGTCCCGGCATCTATAGACACGTAAAGTCCATCATCAGTACCTAAAAACATCAAATTAGGTTCTTCTTTATCTTCTAAAATTGCTAAAGCATAACTGCCCACATCTTTGCTATCTACGATGCTTTTCCAGGTTTTTCCGTAATCTGTGGTACGATATACATACGGTTTAAAGTCAAAGCGTCTGTAATTATTAGCTACAAGCAGCGCTTCTCCTTGGTTAGTAGCAGAAGCTTTAATTTGGGCAATCCAGCTGCCTTCTGGTAAGCCTTTGATGTTTTTAGAAACATCGGTCCAATCTTCTCCGCCATTTCTCGTGTAAAATACTTTTCCGTCGTCAGAGCCTGTCCAGATCATATTTTTTTGAGCCGGGCTGGGTTCAATAACAAGAATCGTGGTATGATTTTCTGCTCCGGTAGCATCCATGGTTAAACCACCGCTTTCACTTTGTTTTTGTTTTTCAGGATCGTTAGTAGTAAGATCAGGCGAAATCACCTCCCAAGTCAGTCCTTTATCAGTTGACTTGTGCACATATTGACTTCCAAAATAAATCGTACTATTATCAAAAGGATCAATGTTGATCGCAGAATTCCAGTTGAATCGTAAATCTACCTCAGGGTCTGGATGCGTAGGACGTACGAGGTAATTCGCACCAGTTACCCAATCGTAACGGCTTACATAACCTTGCTGACTCATCGTCCAACCGTATTGCGAATCGTCACGATCTGGAACCACATCAAAACCATCGCCAAAAGAAATCTCTTGCCAGTATGAGTTGCGTATTCCTTGAGCTTTCCACACATACGCAGGGCCGCGCCAGCTTCCGTTATCTTGCATTCCTCCATACACATTGTAAGGAAATTCATTATCAATAGCGATATGATAAAACTGACCTACCGGAATATTCTCAGCAAAACGCCATGTATCGCCGCCATCTCGAGAAAGGTATAAACCACCATCATTTCCGTCGATCATAAAGTCAGGATTCTTCGGGTGGATGTACATCGCGTGATGATCAGGGTGTACGCCATTATCTGCGCCATAGGCAGGCATCAACTCTTCAAAACTTTTACCACCATCTTCAGACACGTTTACATAGGTAAAGACGCTATAGACACGGTTTTCATTATCAGGAGCAACATAGATTTCGGCATAATAAAATGGGCGATTGCCTATTTCATTCATATCATCATTTACCAATTTCCAATTTTCACCACCATCTTCAGAACGATAGAGGCCGTTCTTTTTCGCTTCTACATAAGCATAAACGATGTTGGGTTTGCTGGGAGCGATAGCAAGCCCCATACGTCCAAGATCACCTTTGGGCAATCCGTTTTCTGAAGTGATCTCTTTCCAAGTATCACCACCATCATAGGTGATATACATTCCAGAACCTTTGCCACCACTGGTAAAAAACCAAGGATCGCGTTTGTGTTCCCACATAGCCACAATAAGTTTATTAGGATTAGTAGGATCCATCACCAGTTCTGCCGGCCCTGTTTTTTCATTAACGTAAAGAATTTTTTCCCAGGTCTTTCCGCCATCTTTGGTTCGGTACACACCGCGATCTTCATATTCGCCCCAAGGCGAACCTATAGCAGCAGCGTAAACAATGTCTGGATTTGACGGGTTGATACGTACCCGATAAATGTGACGGGTGTTTTCTAGCCCCATACACTTCCAGGTTTTTCCGCCATCTAAAGATTTGTAGATACCAAATCCACCATTAAGACTATTGCGCGGATTTCCTTCGCCGGTACCCACCCAAACAACAGAAGGATTAGACTGCTGAATCGCAACAGCACCAATTGAAGAAGTAGCTTCATCTTCAAAAACAGGCTTCCAAGTAACACCGCCAGAAGTGGATTTCCATAGTCCGCCCGAAGCAGAACCTGCATAAATAATGTCTGGATTGTCAGTCACCGCATCTATAGCAGTAATACGGCCGCTCATTCCTGCGGGACCTACATTACGCGGTTTCATGTCTTTAACTAAGTCAAGATTGAGCTGCTGGGCGTTGCCAATAAGGCTAATACCCAACAAACAGAGAAGTAGAATGTTTTTCATTAAAAAGGATTAAAGTTTTTCTAAAGTTAAGAAAAACTAAAACTTATGCTTGACTATCAGCATTGATTCAACAGATTAACATAATTAAAATACAATTAACAAAAGCTTACCGAAGCTTTTTAATTTGTTTAGGGTTCTGCTGATATCTTTGAACAAAAGAAAAACCAAAAAATTTAATTATGAAAAAGTTAGTTTTAAGTATGGCTGTTCTTGCTTCAATAGCATTTACATCTTGTAAAGACAGTGAGAAGAGCGAATCTGAAGAGCCAATGGCTCAAGAAGAAATGGCAATGGAAACCACAGAAACTTCTGCGGAAGCTACAATGCCTGAAGAACAAACTATTGCTGAAATCGCAATGGCAAATGAAGAATTTAGTACGTTAGTAACTGCAGTAAAAGCTGCTGGCCTTGCGGAAACATTAAACAGCGAGGGGCCTTACACCGTATTTGCACCTACCAACGCGGCTTTTGACAAATTGCCTAAAGGTACTGTAGAAAGCTTAGTTGAGCCAGCAAACAAAGAAAAATTAGCGGGAATATTGACCTATCACGTATTAGAAGGTGAGTATAAAGCGGCTGATATTGTAAAAGCGATTAAAGACAATAATGGTAGTTTTACCGTAGTAACCGTAGAAGGTGAAAGTCTAATTGCAATGTTAGATGGTGAAAACGTAGTCTTGACCGATGCTGCCGGAAATGAATCTACAGTAGTTATGACTGATGTAGAAGCTTCAAATGGTGTGATTCACGCAATTGATGCAGTTGTGATGCCTAAATCATAATTCCGTAAATGATTATAGATCAAAACCCTTCAGTGATGAAGGGTTTTTTTATACGCTGATTTCTCTGAATCGCGTTTAGCTTAATTCAAAACTTCTTAGTTATAATAGGCCTTCAGCCCTAAAACTTTTAAGATACTTCCTAAGGTTAGGACTTTAAAATGCTGTAATTTTAATACACTATGAAAAAGGAAACACTACGAAAAGGATTTGTGTTCAAAAGCTATGAAGCACCACAACAATCCTTATTTGACCGACTTTTTGAGATCTTTAAAGAGTTGATCACGCATACCTCAGGTGATTTTGATGAGGCGATGGATTGGCTCAAGGAACTTGATAAAGAGTATAATTTGACTACCGAGGATTACACGCTTGATGATTTTGTACAAGAATTAAAAGACAAGGGTTTTATCAGAGAAGAGATTGAGCCTGATGGTAATGGTGGTATGGCTATTACAGCAAAAACAGAACGTGCGATCAGGCAACGTGCTCTTGACCAGATCTTCGGAAAATTAAAACGCGGTGGCGCCGGAAATCATAAAACCAATCGAATAGGTCGGGGTGACGAGCATACCGGCGAGTACAGAGAATATCGTTTTGGCGATGCGCTAGAGCGTGTTTCTATGACCGAAAGTTTAAAAAATGCTCAGATCAACAACGGTATTGGCAATTTTGACCTAACTGAAAAAGACTTAGTGGTCGAAGAAACTCAGTTCAAAGCACAAATGAGCACGGTTTTGATGATCGATATCAGTCACAGTATGATCTTGTATGGTGAAGATCGCATCACACCAGCTAAAAAGGTAGCGATGGCTCTCGCCGAACTGATCACCACACGCTATCCAAAGGACACACTTGATATTATCGTTTTTGGTAATGATAGTTGGCCAATCGCCATAAAAGACTTACCGTATTTGCAAGTAGGTCCGTACCACACGAATACAGTGGCGGGTTTACAACTTGCGATGGACATCTTACGTCGCAAACGCAATACCAATAAACAGATATTTATGATCACAGATGGGAAACCAAGTTGTGTGCGCGAACCAGACGGATTTTACTATAAAAATAGTGTGGGGCTAGACGACTATATCGTAAATAAATGCTACAGTATGGCGAGTCAGGCACGTAAAGTTAAAATACCAATTACCACGTTTATGATCGCTCAAGACCCTTATTTAATGAAGTTTGTGCGTCAATTTACGCAGGCCAATCAAGGGAAGGCATTTTATACAGGGCTTCAAGGTCTTGGTGAAATGATCTTTGAGGATTACGAGACCAATAGAAAAAAAAGAATACGCTAGAGAAAGAATAAAACTAACAGTAAACTATGAGTAAACCAGCAATAAAAACCCTAGGTGAACTAAAAAAAACAGATTATAAAAGCCGAAGCATAAAAGAGGAACTTCGCAGTAATCTGGTTAAAAATATTAAAGCAGGAAAAAACTCTTTTAAAGGAATCCACGGTTATGAATATACCGTTATTCCTGAGCTAGAGCGCGCAATTCTTTCTAAACACAACATCAATCTTTTAGGATTGCGAGGCCAGGCAAAAACACGCTTGGCGCGCTTGATGGTGCAATTATTAGATGATTGGATTCCGGTGGTTGAGGGTTCAGAACTTAACGATGATCCCCTAAAACCATTATCAAGATATGCGCAGCAATTGATCGCAGAGAAAGGTGATGAAACCCCCATAGGCTGGATGCATCGCGAGGAGCGTTTCGCTGAAAAACTGGCGACGCCTGATGTAACTGTCGCAGATCTTATTGGTGATGTAGATCCTATAAAAGCTGCGAATTTAAAACTGAGCTATGCAGATGATCGCGTCATTCATTTTGGTATGATTCCGCGGGCAAATCGTTGCATTTTTGTTATTAATGAATTGCCTGATTTGCAAGCGCGTATTCAGGTGGCTTTATTCAATATTCTTCAAGAAGGAGATATACAAATCCGTGGATTTAAATTGAGATTGCCGCTAGATCTTCAATTTGTATTTACGGCAAACCCCGAAGATTATACCAATCGCGGAAGCATTGTTACCCCGTTAAAGGACCGTATCGGTTCTCAGATTTTAACGCATTATCCTGAAAATATTCAGATCGCGAGAACCATTACAGAACAAGAAGCAAAGCGAGACGAGCGTAATGAAGAACAGGTGTATGTACCTTCTTTAGCAAAAGATCTTTTAGAACAAATAAGTTTTGAAGCTCGCGAGAGTGAATACATTGATGTAAAAAGTGGTGTGAGTGCTCGAATGAGTATTACAGCTTTTGAAAATTTACTAAGTACAGCAGAACGGCGTGCGCTAATGGCGGGTGACGAAAAAACCACCGTACGTCTTGGAGATTTTATGGGGATGATCCCGGCTATAACCGGTAAGGTCGAATTGGTTTATGAAGGGGAGCAAGAGGGAGCTGCGACCGTGGCACACACCTTAATAGGTGATGCGATACAGACCTTGTTTATTACCTATTTCCCCGAAATCAAAAAGCTCGAAAAACAGAATGAAAAAAGTCCGTATGATGAAGTGGTCACTTGGTTTTTTGACCAAAGCGACTTTCAATTGTTAGACGATTTAAATGAAGAAGAGTATAAAAAAATGCTCGATTCGGTAACGCCGTTGCAAAATTTGATCAATACGCATCAACCTGATTTACCGAAATCTGATCAATATTTTATGAAAGAGTTTATCCTTTGGGCATTGGTGGAATTCAAAAAGTTGAGTAAATACCGAATGACCGATGGAATACGCTTTAAAGATCTCTACGGAAGTTATATAAGTGGTCTGTAAGTTCAGTGTAAATAAATAAAAAACCCGTTAGTTTAAAACTAACGGGTTTTTTATTGGCACCTCCAAAGTGTTTAATTTTCTGTCCCGAAAGCTTTCGAAATGCCTCGAAATTGAAAACTTGTTCCAACTAATGCCTCACGGGCTTGCCCTTAGGTAGTTTACTCGATAAAGGTTTAGTATTATTTCAAGAGTGTAAATTCACTTCTACGATTTTCATCAAATTGCGCTTCGGTACAATCTCCGGAAGGGCAGGTGTGAATAGGATCAGTCTCTCCATAACCTTTAGCTTTTAGCCTGTTACGGTCTATTCCTTTAGATACTACGTAATCAACGGTAGACTGTGCTCTGCGTTGTGAAAGCGCAAGATTGTAACTGTCAGAACCTCGCTGATCTGTGTGTGAAGCAACTTCAATATCCATTTCAGGATATTTCTTCATAAGGTCCACCAATTTATCCAAAGTCACCGCTGCGTCAGGACGGATGTTAGCTTTATCAAAATCAAAATAAATTTTTTCAAGATTCACCTGTGTCAACTGGTTGCGTTCATTTACTGTGACGATCTCTTCAGAATCAGCATACGCAGACATCTGTAATTTGATAAGCGTTTTAGTGTTCTGCGCGTATTCTATTTTAATCTCTTTTTCTACTGGCGCATATAAAGCTTTTGACGCTTTTACTTTGTACGTACTATTAGGATGCACTTCAAACTTAAAACTTCCATCTGCTAAAGTGGTCATTTTTTGCGTACTACCGGTTTCCGGGCGATAGAGCGTGACTTCAGCACCTTCAATGGGTTCTAAAGTTTTCTTATCATCTACATTACCAATGATTTGATAATCTAAATTAGGGAATGTAGTAAACTGATAAATTTTGTCTTTTCCGGTTCTGTTTGAAGACATATAACCGCTTGCCTGACGTTCTTTAATGATCAAAGAAAAATCATCAGCATTAGAATTGATAGAGCTTCCTAGGTTATACGCTTCCGCGAAAGCGTCACCCGAAGCATCACTGCTGTAAAGGTCTAGTCCGCCAAGACCTTCAACGCGATTAGAAGCAAAGTAAAGATTTCCATTTTCAGAAACATATGGGAACTGCTCTAGTTTATCTGAGTTTACATTTTCGCCCAAATTAACAGGAGTACCAAAATTATTGTCCCAGTTGATACTCACTTTATAAATATCAAAACTACCATAACCTCCCGGCATATCGCTAGAGAAATAGAGCGTTTGCTCATCTGCACTCAGTGCGGGGTGTGCTACAGAATAGCTGTCAGAACTTATAGAAAGTAGCTCAATATTTCCCCATTTGCCGTTTACCAATTCGGCACTATAAAGTTGAAGCGGCGCGACTTTAGCACCATCTATTTTCTTGAATTTATTACTGGTTCGGGTGAAATACATTTTTGTACCGTTTGCAAAAAATACGGCATTGCTTTCGTGTGTGTCGGTATTAATTGAACGCGAAAATGTTTGGTATTCAGAAAGTGTGTCAGCAACAGGTTGCGCGTAATACAGATCTAAAAAAGGTTTTCCTGTCCAAGGGTAGGTGGGTCGTGTAGTATTGCGGTCAGAAGCAAAAACGAGTTGACGGTCGTAATATGCCGGCGCAAAATCTGCATAAGCTGATGCAGCATCCATCACTTCGGGCATAAAAAATTGCGATACTTCCTTATCGTTTTTTTCCATTGCCTTTAAAATATCAATTGAAGTACCGCTGTAAGTGGTCAGAATCTCGTTAGCCTTGTCATACGCGTTGCTGCGTTTTAATGCATCTGCATATCTAAAATGTGCATCCATAGACCGGCCGGGATTAAGTTCCCAAGCCTTTGCATAAGCTTTAGCCGCTTCATCAGCATTGGCATTGTAATACAGTGCATCTGCCAGATTTAGGGCAGCGTCGCTGTCTAGTTGATCTTCTGCATTATATAAGGCAATAGCTTCGGCATAAGCCTGACTTGCAAAAAGTTTGTTTGCTTTTTCTATTGATTTGTTCTGTGTAAATCCTACTTGACAAACTGCTAGCAGAATAATGAGTAGCTTATAATTTTTCATAGTCGAAGTTGTAGGTTAGAAGAAACGAGGAGATTTGCGATACGATGGAAGCTTGCCAAGCAAGTCGAAGTCAAATAAAACCATGACCTCGTGGCTTCCGTTATTATATTCACCCAGATTAGATGTGGTGTAGTCGTATGCGTAGCCTACGCGAACACCCGGAGTAACTTCAAAATTTACCATTCCGGTTACGGCATCATCCAGACGATAACCTATACCTGCTTCAAAACGCTGATAAAATCTTACGTTAGCGTTTAGGTCAAGGCTCACGGGAGCACCATTTACCCAACGCGCCATAAAAGAAGGCTTGATCTGAAAATCTGCCGAAGGTTCAAAAACATATCCACCGGTTAAAAAATAATGTGTATTCTCGCTTCCTAAACGCTGCACTCCATCTTCGTCCTCAATATGCCGAGAGGCCACGAGATTAGGAGCAGAAAGCCCTATGTAGTAGCTTTCAGAAAAATAATAAGCTCCAATACCAATGGTAGGGTAGGTTTGATTAATATTCTGCGCAAATGAGGGGTCTGTTGCAGGGCCACCGCTTCCTAATTGCAATCTGCTAAAATCTGTGCTAAAAAAGGAAGCACCGGCTTTTAAACCTAGAGCTAAGGTTGCATTTTCCTGAACAGGAAGTTTGTAAGCAAAATCAGCATTTAAATTGGTTTCCTGTACCACATCGCCAATCTCATCATGTACCAGGTTGACACCGATTTCTACTCTTTCAGACATTGGTAAATGCCCAAAAAATGTAGCGGTAGTAGGAGCACCGTCTATGCCCACCCATTGTGCGCGGTAGAGGCCGCCTAATTTAGCTTGGTTCACGGTAGAATACGCCGGGTTTATCACACTCATATTATACATATACTGCGTGTATTCCGGGTCTTGTTGCCCAAAAATGCTTCCACAAAAAAGGACAAAGGCTGCAAAAAACGTAAGTTTTGAAGTTGAATTTTTCATCGGGATTATCCTTTTATCGGTTAAGGTAAACTTTACCTTGTTTTGGGCTAGTCTGGCCATCATTATAATTTATTATGTAGAAATACACACCGTTAGGCAAGGTGTTTCCGCCCAGTCTGCTACGGTTTGCCTGACCGTTCCAGAATCCTGTTGAAGCGTCGCCTTTAAAGACAACTGCGCCATTTCGGTTAAATATTTCTATCGTGTAGTTGGGGTAAACAATATTGATATTCTGCATTTCAAAAACGTCGTTGATTCCGTCACCGTTTGGAGAGAATCCATCAGGAATAAAGACCGAATCACAACCGCTTAGGTCAGCAGTAACTGCTAGTCGTTGTGAACCTTCACAACCGGTTGCGGTATTTTGAGCAGCGATGTAATACGTGGTGTTTTCCATAAGTGGTGTGGTAGGGCTAACCACCGAACCACCGCTTGCAGCATCGTAAGTAATGATGTTGAAAGACGAACTCACATTAGCTTCAAGATCTGCTACGGTAGGGTTGTCATTGATACAAAATACTCCGCCATTAGTTGCCAGGCTAGGCATCGCCGGATCTTCTACAGAAAAGTCAGTAAAAGCGGCCCCAAGATTGGTAGCACTACAACCTGAAGTTTCATTTTGAATATCAAGCAAGCTGAATGTGGTTATTCCGCCGGCGGTAAATATGTTAGCGTCAAGAACAATACTTGCTGCACCATTAGTGATATCTACGTTCTCAGAAATTATCTCAGAAGTTGTAGCTCCGGTGATCTGATAGGAGATCAAGTAGGTATTGTTTTGTAAAGCAGAAGCTCCTGACAGCGTTACAATAACCTGCTCGCCAAGACAAACATCTGTTGCAGTTACAGTCACTCCGGTTGCATTGGGCAACGGATTTACTTCAAAACTGGTAGTTACTGCAAGAGGTAATGAAGTACAACCTGAAGCACTGCTGATCAAAGTTGCAGTGATACTTGTCGTTCCTGTGGCTGCTAAGGTAGTAGCAGGAATGGTAAAGCTACCAACGCCATTACTGACTAACGCTGTTGCGCTTTGAGCTAAAGCAGTGTTTGCTCCTGCAAGCTCGTAATCAATAGTGTACTCCCCATCAGCTAAATCTGATGAAGTAATCGTGACCAAGCCATCTTCGGCTAAGCAAATATCGGAAGCGCTAAGGTCACCATCCATCAAATCAGGTATTGGGTTTACGTCAAATGACACAGTCGTAGCGGTATCATTAAAGCAAAGTGATGCGGGATTCGCTATGCTGATTATTGAAACTGATACTGACCCAGGAGTTATCAGAAGTTCGCTATCAATAGTAATTGATGCTTCGCCTCCTGCAAAGGTTACATTTTCGCTTGGCGCCAAAGTACCTTCACCAACTTGGTAAGTAATGATGTAGCTACCATCGGCAAGATCAGAATTAGTAAAAGAAATTAAAGCATCTTCGCCTAAACAAACAGAATCCACACTAATTGTAGTATTTTCTAAAGTAGGCACAGGCAATACTTCAAAATCAATAGTTATGGGTAAGCCTGTTGCATCACAACTTTGAGAAGCGGTGGTAAGTGCTTCGATCGTGAGACTGGTGGTTCCGGCTTCTGCTAGCGTTTCAGCAGCAAGTTCAAATTCGGCAACACCTGCTGTAAACGTCACATTGGTCGTTGTTTCACCTAACGTATTAGCACCGCCTAAGGTGTAGGTAATTACATAATCTCCATCTTGAATAAACGAAGCGTCTGTGGTTAAATTAACCGTTGCGCTACGATCTTCACAAGAGTCTGTTACCGTTCCCACGAGGTTAGTAGCATCCGGAGTCGCCACAATATTGAAAGTTGCAGTCGGCATTGTAAAATTCTCTGCTTCGCAGCTACTGATTGAGTTCAAAAGCGAAGTCAACGTGAGTGTTGAAGAACCATTAGCTAGTAAAGCTTGCGGAAGATCAAATGAGCCTGTTCCGTCTGTAATAACAATGGTTGCAGTTTGATCAGTCACACTGATAGCGCCAGAAATGTCGTAAATGATCTCGTACGAACCATCAGCTAAATTGGGCGTTTCAGAAGTATCAGTTAAGGTTACTGAAACAATTTCATCTTCACAAGTATCCGCAATAGTTACACCCAGCGTCTGTGCATCAGGTTTAGGAGCTACGGTAAAAGTTGTGCTCAGTTCTACAGCAGTCGTACACCCATTGGTATTAGTGATGCTGCTAAGGCTAAACGTATAGTCGTCTGCCGTAGGTAAGTTTTCAGCAAGTAAATTTAAAGTTGCAGTTCCTGCTGCTACGGTAATAAGTTCTGTATATTCTTGAGAAGTAGTAGTGTTTGAAAGCGTGTAGGTAATGGTATAATCTCCATCGACTAACTCAATTTCCGGGGTAGTCGCAGCATCAGAAAAGGTAAGCACTCCATTTTCTTCAAAACACAACGGCTGCGCAACACTTAATTCGGTGTCTGTTACATCAGGCAGCGCTACGATGGTTAGCGTGTCACTTAGGTCGCCTAATTGTGCGTCGCATACGTTTTGCGTTGTTGGATCTATGATTTGTAATACACGAACTTCAGCAACTCCGGCACCAGTGAAAAAGTCAGGATTTATAGGGAAACTACCTATCCCATCGGTCATGGTAATGGTAAGTGTTTCGGTACCGGTATTTGGCGCCGGACTAACTTCATAGGTAAGTGCGTAATCCCCATTAGGAATATCCTCCAGTTCACCGGTTATAGTCGCAATGGCATCTATAGGAAGCGTGTCTTCACAAATAATATCCTCTTCTTCAGTAGGAAATGTCAACTCAAATGTCGCATTTGAAAAATCAATTACTTCTTCAATAATGATAGTAACAGTAACTTGGCTCAACGTACATAATGGATTGGTAGGCTGAACGGTATAGGTAAAGGGATACGAGCCGGGACCGTAAGTATCGCGTATATTTTCAATATTGATAAAGCTATCGTTGAATGCGGTAATTTCATTAGTTAGAAACCCTTCGCTCCATACTCCGTTAGTATCTTCACCAACAATGGCATCTCTAAGATTGAAATTGGTCAAGCTGCTTAGATCATCGGTCTCACAGAAAATAGTAGTCACAGCAGGATCTACCGTACCTGCTTCAGGTGCTTCTACCACATCAAGATTGACCGTGCTCATTGTTGCCGGGCAGCTGCCTTGCGCATCCACCGTGTATGTAAAGGTGTAACTTCCCGGGCCTGCAATCTGCGCATTAAAAGATGGACCATTTAGCGCTCCTGCGGGACCGCTGGTAATTACCCAAGTTCCAAATAGTGTAGGGTTGGGACCACTACCTATAAATTGAAAAAGGTTTACATTGGTTTCATCTTCACAAGCAACAGCGTTGTTGTTGTCTCTACCGGCATAACCTGCAAGGGTCACTGTGATGATTGCATCGGTATCGGTGCATCCTGCTTCTCCTTCAACCGTGTAAGTGTAAGTAAAGGTTCCACCACGATTAATAAGCCAGGTGTTGAGTTGCCCGGTTGCCGTGTTTAAACCACCACTATTGTCCTCGTCAGTCCAAGTGCCTCCGGGAACGGGAGTTCCGCCCAGTGCTGCATAGAGATCGATAAACTGGTTAGTTTCTTTGTCGCAGGAAGTAAGAGAAGCATCTTCGCCGGCACATTGGCCGTAACTTTTAGATGAAATTCCCGCATTAAATAAAAGGAAAAATAGACATGCTATTTTCCCTAAAAACGTAATTGTTTTATGCATAGGAGTTGGGTTAGTAAAATTTGATACAAGTATAATCGATTAATTGCAAATAATTACGATTAAATGTAAAAAATTTATTAAAATTATCGTAACACAACTCCCGTTAAATTACGGTTTCTGCAAATTTCCGTCGGGAAAAAGTGCAAATCTACCCAGATCAGCAGCGTGGGTATGCTCGTGAGAATCCCAAGGCCATCCACCAAATTGCGTCTGCTGATAATTCATAAAAGCAGTCTCAATATCTTTTCGGGTATTCCCTACAAAGGGTCCGTGTTTTACAACTGGTTCGTTAATGGGTTTGCCCTCTAGAAGAAGTAGTTGGGCTTTTTGGTTTCCATTTTTTACTACAAGTTCTTCAGTAGGATCTGCTTTAATTTGATGCATGGGCGGAATTTCAAATTCTTCGGCATAAAGCATTTCGCCTTCATAAAAGTAAAGGGAGCGATTGGCTCCGGCAGCACCTTTAGGAAGTGTGAATGTTGCTTCGGGCTCCAGACTGATCAGCCATATATTGATTCCGTTTTCCGGGTTTGCCGCCCAAGAATCAGGTGCCGGCGCTAAAGCTTTAGTGTCTTTATAATTTCCGGCAATAAGTTTAATTTGAATATGCTTACCCTCGTTATCTTGTGCCGAAACTACCGGAATTTTTTCATTCCACATCATTCCAAAGTAGGGTTCTACATTTTTACTTGTAGCAGGCAGGTTGAGCCAGATTTGAAAAAGCAACAGCGGATTTTCTTCTTCGGTATTTATAAGAGGAAACATTTCGCTATGCTGAACGCCTTTTCCGGCGGTCATCCATTGCACATCACCTTGACCAAATCTGCCGGCAGCACCTAAAGAATCTGAATGGTCAACAAAACCTTCTTCAGCAATGGTAACCGTTTCAAAACCCACGTGAGGATGCCCCGGAAATCCAGGTACTTTTGAACCGTGATACATTGCCCAACCGTCTTTCTGAACAAAATCTTGTCCCAGATTGCGGCCTGCTAGCGAAGTAGCCGGACCAAGTTGATCGTTTCCTTTAGGGTATTTATCGTTATGAAAAGCACAAAACAAAAAAGGATCTTGTGTATCCCATTGCGCGTGTAATTGTGTGATTTTTTGAATAGCTGCCATTGTTGATAATTTAGATGGAATACGAAGATACGAGTCAAAATCGTAATGCGAAAGCTTCTTCTTAGGCCTTTAGAAGCTTAGGAACGCGTAGCGTTTTATAAATTTGTAGACACAACAAAAGAATAGCTATGCGATTTTATCAAAAGGAAATACGGTTACAATCCAGAAGCCGTGGATTTCATCTAATTACGCAAGAAATAGAACGCAATCTTGATGATTTGCAAAACATTAAAGTTGGTCAACTGCAGGTATTTATAAAACATACTTCGGCAAGTTTAACGATCAATGAAAATGCAGACCCTACGGTACGTCAGGATTTTGAAAGTCATATGAACAAAATGGTTCCTGAGAATGCACCGTATTATATTCATACCTATGAAGGTCCAGATGATATGCCCGCGCATATAAAAGCGTCTCTGATGGGCGCTTCGGTAACTATTCCGGTCACTAACGGAAGGTTAAATCTGGGTACTTGGCAAGGTATATATCTTTGCGAGCACCGCAATCACGGCGGAGCCCGCAAAGTTGTGCTTACGCTATTTGGTGAGTAGGGCTTCTTTAGCTGCGATGAGTTGCTCTAGAATATGCTCTACACCGCCTTCATTGTTACTTTTTGTAGTATAATTTGCAGCTTTAGTAACATTAGGATGTGCATTTTGCATTGCAAAACTGTAATCAGCTTGCTCTATCATTTCAAGGTCGTTATTATAATCTCCAAAAACCATAGTTTCGGCTTTAGAGACTTTTAATTGATCTTGAAGAATTTTTAGCGCGCGGCCTTTATCAGTGTCTAAATGACTGATGTCTAACCAGTATTCACCGCTAACTTTTACTTTAACTTCTTTCTCTAAAGCTTTTGCAATAGGATAGGTAGTTTCTTCTGAACCGCCAAAACTATAAACAGCAATTTTAAAGAAGTGGTCGTCGCTAATTTCGGTGAGGTCAGGAACGCGCTTGAATTTGGTATAATATTCTTGAAAAATTTCAATAAACGGTTCGTGATCAGATTCAACGTAGGCCTGTTCTTTTCCGCATAAAACAATGTGCGCATCTTCAATCTCACGCATTTGCTTGATAAGATTATGCACGGTTTTAGTATCTACGGTACAGGTATCTAAAACTTCAGCTTTCTTAATCGTAATTCCGCCGTTTTCAGCAACTACAATGATCTCATCTTTAATTGCGTCAAGCTTATGAATGATGCTATAATATTGACGACCGCTTGCCGCGATGAATTGCACATCGTGCTTTTGAAGTTTTTTAAAAAGGTCAAAAAATTTAGGGCTTACTTTTCCTTCGTCATTAAGAAGGGTGCCGTCCATATCAGAAACGACGAGTTTTACTTGTGTTAAATCCATATTTACAAAAATAACCCATAAACACGAGCCGTGTTTATGGGTCTTATTAATTGATTCTTAAATTATCGCTAAGCGATAGTGGACCTGCGCTTACTTATACATTGCTCCCTGATCAATACCTTCACTGGCTTTCTCAATGAAATCGCGAAGATCTTGATTGGCGTTTTTTAAATCTTCAGCACGCAGGTACATCATATGGCCGCTGCGGTATCCTTTAAAGTCCATTCGGTCTGAAAATTTCCCGTTGATGTTGATCTGGCTCATAATATATTTCGCATTAAAATACGTACACGCACCGTCATAATAGCCAGACTGAACCATAAGGTGCAAATTAGCGTTCATTCCCATCGCGTCTCTAAGATCTGCACCGGTGTGATTATTAGAGCGGTCCCAAGGATGCACATTACCAAACATATCATAGGTGAGATCTGTTTTAAAGCCTAATTCTTCAGACATATAGTAGTTGATTGCCGGGGTAAAACTGTGCAACCAAGACGTCAATTCACTGTTGTAATCCGGGCGCTCGCCGGCATCTGCGATATCTAAACCTTTATAACGTGAATCTAGACGGCCTATGGTATAACCTTCTTTATCACGCAGCAGGTCTTTCCAGAAATAATTAAAAGGAACTGCCAGGTTGTTTTGACTCACTGTTTTTTTCGAAAGTCCGGAGTAGTAAGCAGTTTTCTCTATTGCTTGTTGTTTTTCGGCTTCGGAAGCATAACCTCCTTTTGCCAGAACAGGAAGTAATTCTTCAACTGCATATTTTTCAACTTCCGGAAGCATTTCTGTTAAATCCTTATTTTGAAGGGCAGGAGGCAAGGCGTTATGATACCAAGCTGCCGCGGCAAAATACGGTAGACGGTTTGCGATCTCTACTGGACCGGCAAAGTCAAAACCTATTTCGGTAGGAGAAACTAAAATCACACCGTTTAAATACATCCAGTTTCCTTGTTGTAAGGCTTTGGCTAAGCCCGAAACGCGTGTAGTACCATAGCTTTCACCAATGATGAACTTAGGAGAACGCCAGCGATTGTGACGTGTAACAAAAGTATTTACCCAATCTGCGAGATAAGATATGTCTGCATTTACTCCGAAGAACTGATCACGCTTGGGCATTTCACCTACTGCGTTAGGAACCATTCTGCTGTAGCCGGTATTTACCGGATTTACATAAACGATATCCGCCACATCTAGAACCGAATTTGGATTGTCTTTAATTCCATACGGTTGAACCGGATAACCTTCGTCGGTTATTTTTAAGATACGCGGACCGGTATATGCAATATGCATCCAAACCGAAGCAGAACCCGGACCACCATTAAAACTGATCAGCAACGGGCGCGTTTGATTGTCTTTTACATCGGTTCTGGTGTAATAGGTATAATTTAGAGTAGCCACAGGATTCCCGGAATTGTCCCAAACCGGTTGAAAACCAAGCTCTGCTTTATAGGGGATATTCTGACCTTTTATGGTCACACTGTGAGTTGAAGTAATAGTAGTATCAACAGGGGCTTTTACTTGTTGTGCGCGCAGGGCGGAAGCGAAACACACGAGAAGCGCAAGTGCGCTAAGAGTAGTTTTTAGATTCATAGAAGATTAATTATTCGTAATTCTTAAAAATACGGATATGGTTTAGTTTTTTAATTAAATGCAGCGATAAATCCTTTTACTACATTTAAAATTTAGTGCTTAGAAATTTTTGATCTAAATTTTAAAGAATTATCAATTTTTGACGGTTGAATTTAGCAGTTCTGATAGTTGATTTCTGTCAAAGGTTTTTCCATTCTTAACTACCATAAAGATATCCTGGGTATTTTCAATATTTTTCAACGGATTAGCATTAAGCAATAGCAAATCAGCCTGCGCGCCTGTATTAATTTGTGGCAGTTGCTTTTTGAGAAAAACGGCTCCGTTTTGCGATGAGGTTTGTAAAGCTTCAAGCGGAGATAAGCCGGCATCTACCAAGGCTTGCAATTCTTTATGCAGTGAAATCCCGGGATATGTGTAGGAGTTGAACGCACCACTGTCTGAGCCGGCAAGTAAACCTACGCCGTTATCAGCTAAAGTACCTGCAAGTTTTACAAATGCCGAATCTAGATTTTTACGCATAACCACAAACTCCGGTGAAGCACTCTTTGCGCTGTTGATGCGACCTGCATAGGTTTTTTGAATTCCGTTGCCTATATAGTTTAAGTATTCATCTTGCGTATGATCTACTTCGTCAAGGTGGCTCAGGGTATGCCCAATATGAAGCGTAGGAACCACAAAAACATTGCGTTCTTTGAGTTTATTGAATGTCTGCGTCGCAATTGAATCTGAATAGGTTTGCATTACACGATCTAGGGAGGTCCAAAAGCCGGCTTCCTTATTCTTTACCGCTTCGGTGATGGCACGTTCATCAGAAGAACAACCTTTTAAAACATAATACAAATGTTCAATCGCATCGATTCCTGCACTTGTTGTTTCATCAACCGTCACTGAATAGGGCATATGACCACTGGTGATCATCTGGCGTTTTTCAGCTGCAGCAATTACTTTTAAATAATTCGCTCCGGAAATCTTACTGTCATAGATCTTAACAAAATCAACGTTCAACGCGTGTAAACTATCTAGCGCCTGCTCGATGTCTTCATCATTTTCCACTTCAAGCGAACCTGCCCAAGTTGCGCCGGGTCCGTCAATTTTTGGTCCGCTGGTGTAGATGGTTGGTCCCACGAGCGTGTTGGCTGCAATTTCCTTTTGCCACTTTTGAACCGCCGTAGTTAAATCGCCGCCGGCATCACGTACGGTGGTGATTCCGTTTGCGATAAAAAGTTTCAGTAAATCTTTATTTTCTTCAATTAAATCAGCACCACCTCTAAAATGCACGTGATTATCCCAAAGACCAGTCATCAGGTATTTACCGCTTCCGTCAATTTGCTGCTTGGCTGCACTGGTCATTAAATCCCGACTGTTTACAATAGAGTGAATCGTATCACCCGCAATAAACACCGATTGATCTTGTACCACTTTCCCATTTTCCAGATTAATAATGCTCACGTTATGAATAGCAACATCAAATTGCGGTGGAGGATTTCCGCAGGAATTAAGGAGTAACATCAAAATAAGTAGAGGAAATAAAGCTCTTTTCATAAATAGGGTGTTGTGATGCTTTAAAAATAGGAATAAAAAAAAGAGCCTCGTTAAAGGCTCTTTTCAAATTTATTGGCATTGCCAAAGGGTATATTGGTCTTTGATTATTTTCCCCATTCTGTATGGAAAATACCTGAACGGTCGATACGCTCATAGGTATGTGAACCAAAGTTATCTCGTTGCGCCTGAATCACATTTAATGGGAGTCGGCTTGAAGTATAAGCTTCAAAATAATTTAAAGCACTTGACAAACCGGGAACCGGAATTCCGCTTTGCGCTGCATAAGCTACCGTCTCACGAACTGATTCTAAAGTGCCTTGTACTTTTTCTACAAATGAAGGAGCTAATAATAGGTTAGGCAATTCTTTATCTGCAGTATAGGCTTGAGAAATGTCTTCTAACAGTCCGGCGCGAATAATACATCCTGCTCTCCAAATCTTAGCGATAACAGACATATCAAGATCGTACTCATACTCTTTAGAAGCGTCTGCTAACTGATGTAAACCTTGAGCGTAAGCGATGATAAAAGAGAAATATAGCGACTCTTCGGCCATTGCGATGATTTTGTCTTTATCAATAGGTTTTGGTTCTGGACGGCTGTATAATTTATCAGCAACGATGCGCTCTTCTTTTAATGCTGAGATCTCACGCATACTCACTGCGACATCAATGGTAGGAACAGGAATTCCTAAGTCCATTGCATTTTGTGAGGTCCATTTACCGGTACCTTTTTGCTTGGCTTTGTCGAGGATCATATCTACTAATCTTCCGTCACCTAGATCATCTTCTTGCTTGAAAATTTCCGCGGTAATTTCAACTAAAAAAGATTGCAGGCGTCCTTTATTCCATAGATCATAAACTTGATGCAATTCGTCATTATCGAGACCAACAGATTTTTTCAAAAGATCATAAATCTCCGAAGTCAACTGCATAAGGCCATACTCGATACCATTATGCACCATTTTGACGTAGTTACCGGCAGATTTAGGTCCTAAATGCGCCACACAAGGTTCGCCATTAAATTTAGCCGAAACCGCTTCAAATATAGGTTTGATATGTGTATATGCTTCGGCGTTTCCGCCGGGCATAATACTTGGGCCTTTACGAGCACCTTCGGCACCACCGCTAACTCCGGCTCCAAAGAAATTAATTCCTTTTTCTTTCAAATAAGCTTCACGACGGTCTGTATCGGTAAAGAATGAGTTTCCACCATCTATGATAATATCACCCTGGTCAAGGTGAGGTAAAAGCGTTTCAATCACTTGATCAACGATTTTACCGGCAGGTACAAGCAACATGATTTTGCGGGGAGCGGCAAGCGCCTCTACAAAAGTTTCGATTTCGGTAGAAGCATCAACCTTGTTTAGGTCTCCACCTTCTTTTTTTAGGGCATCTACTTTTTCCTGATCTAAATCGTAACCAAAGGCCTTAAAATCGTTGTCTGCGACGTTTAAAATAAAGTTACGCCCCATTACGCCCAGACCTACCAGTCCAAAATCATAATTTTTATGCTCCATAATAATTAGTTATTGTTCTTTTTAATTTGACACCATAATGTTTTTATAAAGACCCCTGTGTGCCGTCAAGATGCCTTATTTTTGTATTGGTTATGGTCAAAATTAAATGATAACATTGACTTTTTACCCCTTTATTCTATAAACTCATGTTATAATTGTAAATAACCACCTAACGAATCAAAAAATAGAAAAATAATTATTCTTATGAATAAAACATCTAATCAGCTCCTGGTCATTTTTGGAGCTTCTGGAGATCTAACTGCCCGTAAACTTATTCCTGCTTTGTACAACTTATATGAGGGAGGACATTTTCCCGAAAATTTTGCAGTGCTAGGAGCGAGTAGGAGTGATATGAGTGATGAAGAATTTAGAAAACGCGTTGTTTACGAGAGTCCGTTTTTAAAAGATAAACTCAAAATGAAAGATGACGAGTTCATCAAGAAATTCGCAGACATGATGTTTTATTCAGATCTAGGCGATGATTATGATTCTGAATACAGCAAACTCAACAAACGTATTACTTCACTAAACGAGGAGCACGGTCTTGATGGTAATTATTCTTTTTACCTTTCTACACCACCGAGCTTGTTTGAGCCCATCTCAAAAAATCTTTCTGACCAAGGGTTGACAAAAGGTTCAGGGACTGATAAAGGATTTAGACGTATCATCGTTGAGAAACCTTTTGGTTACAGTCTGGAAACTGCAAAAGAGCTTAACGCCGGGTTGCAGAAGTATTTTAAAGAAAAGCAGATTTACAGAATAGACCATTATTTAGGTAAAGAAACCGTACAAAACTTAATGGTCACCCGTTTTTCAAACTCAATTTTTGAACCGCTTTGGAACCGTAATTACATTCACCACGTAGAAATCACCAATGCTGAAACTGTAGGTGTAGAAAAGCGTGGAGGCTACTACGACAAATCTGGAGCCTTACGTGATATGTTTCAGAGTCACTTGCTGCAGATTGTTTCGTTAATAGTAATGGAACCACCAATTAGTGCTGATGCTGACGAGATCCATAACGAAAAGGTAAAAGCGCTGAAGTCTATACGCAGAATGACCGATACACAAACGCTTTTTGATCACACGATGAAAGGACAATATGTTGCTTCTAGCATTGATGGCAAACGCGTAAAAGGCTATCGTGAAGAAGAAGGAGTAGACCCTGATTCTAAAACCGAAACCTACGCAGCGATCAAATTCTTTGTGGATAATTGGCGTTGGAAAGATGTCCCGTTTTATGTTCGTACCGCTAAGCGTATGCCTACTAAGGTTACCGAAGTGGTAATTCATTTTAAAACACCGCATCACCAAGTATTTAAAGAACAGGACATCAATAATAAAGACAATAAACTGGTAATTCGTATTCAGCCGGATGAAGGTATTTTGATCAAATTTGGGGTAAAAGTTCCGGGTCAAGGCTTTAAAGTAGAGCGCGCGAATATGGACTTTTACTACAGCAGTCTTGCCGACAAAAATATTATGGATGCTTACGAGCGTCTATTGCTGGATGCGATGCAAGGAGATACAACCCTTTATGCGCGTGCTGATGAGGTTGAGGCGGCTTGGGCATTCGTTGATCCTATTTTAGAATATTGGGCAAATGATAAAGATGTACCAACTTACGGTTATCCTGCCGGAACTTGGGGCCCAAAGAATTCTGATGATTTGATCGAAGATAGCAATGGCTGGAGAAATCCTGGAGAGTTGCTTACTGATGAAACCGGATTCTGCATTATTTAAACTGAATTTTTAATTAAAATTATTCCAGAAATGGATTTACATATCAAAGAAACGAAGCAGCTTGTTGCTGAAGAATTTTCTGAATTTTTTAAAGAAAAATGTACCACCGGAGAAGATGTGCATATCGCACTTTCCGGCGGAAGCACTCCAAAGATTGTTTTTGATCATTTAGCCAAAGAATACGGTGCAGATATTGATTGGACCAAAGTGTTCCTGTATTGGGGAGACGAGCGTTGCGTGCCGCCTTTTGATGATGAGAGCAACTACAAAATGACCGTAGAACACCTGATTTCTAAAATTGATATTCCTGAAGAAAATATCTTTAGAATCAAAGGAGAAGATGATCCTGAGGAAGAAGCAAAGCGCTATTCAAAAGTGCTTGATGAGCAATTGCCAAAGGCTAACGGTATTCCTTATTTTGATATCGTAATGCTAGGAATGGGAGATGATGGGCACACCGTTTCTATTTTTCCTTACAATATTGAATTATGGGATATGCCAGAGAATTGTCGTGTGGCTAAACATCCTGATTCTGGGCAAAAGCGCGTGACCTTCACCGGTAAGATCGTGAACAATGCTAAAACCATTGCGTTTTTAGTTACCGGAGCAGGAAAAAAAGAAAAGGTAACTGCAATTCATAAAAAGCACGATGGCTATAAAGAATTTCCTGCGAGTTTAGTAGCGCCTAAACAGGGCGAATTGCATTGGTTTTTAGATCAAGACGCTGCTGCAGGTTTATAATATCTAGCTAATGCAATAGCTTAAATTTCTGAGGGATTCCCAGGCTCAACGTGTATCAAAATAAAGTTGAGGTTGGGAATTTCTTCTTTTAAATAGTCTTGTAATCGATGGGCGATCTCGTGCCCTTTAGCCACCGAAATGCTTCCGTCTACAATGGCGTGCAAATCTAAGTGATAACTCATTCCGGCTTTTCGAATAAATGCTTTTTCGGTATCTAAAACTCCCGGAACTTCTAATGCTTTGATGCGTACCAATTCGATAATATCATCATAGCGATTTTCGTCCATAATTTCGCCTAAAGCAGGCCTGAAAATGAGATAGGCGTTATACAGAATAATACCCGAAGCAAAGAGGGCTGCCCAATCGTCTGCAGTCTCAAAGCCTTCCCCAAAAATCAAAGCAACAGAAATCCCTATAAAGGCCATTACCGATGTTATTGCGTCACTGCGGTGATGCCAGGCGTCAGCTTTAAGTGACGAACTATTAGTTTCCTTGCTGCGTTTTAGTACAATTCTAAAGGAGATTTCTTTCCATACGATGATTACTGCCAGAACAATGAGTGTCCAGAGTTTTGGTGGTTTTTGAGGCGTTACCAATAAAATATTTTGAACGCTCTCGTAAGCGATCACCGTTGCAGAAGTCACTAAGAAAGCAACGACCATAAAGGTAATGAGCGGTTCAATTTTACCGTGACCGTACGGGTGATTGTCGTCTGCAGGCCTTTCGGCATATTTTAAACCGAATAATACCAGTAGTGATGCAAAAATATCTGCGGTAGACTCGATGGCATCAGCGATCAAAGCATAAGAATTGCCAAAAATCCCGGCCAAAGCTTTAGCGATCGCCAGTACCGTATTGCCAATGATACTGAAGTACGTAGCGCTTACTGCAGATTCTGTTTTACTCATAATTTAAATCTAAGGGGAGTGCAAAGTTCTGTTATTTAAATTGCCTATCCCGCTAAGATCTCAATTATTTATCTCTGAGTAAGTCTGATTTATCTGGTTCTTTAGTTGCTTTTTCAACCTTATCACTATCCTTACGCGATTGCATTTCTACACGAGTACGCGGTAAACTATGTGGATAATTTTCTTGGATAAAAATGACCAATTTTTCTCTTACATGTACACGTAGATCCCAGGCAGTAGGAGAGTCAATGGCGCTCATAAGCGCACGGGTTTCAACCATTTCGTTATTGGTATCAGTCACCTGAAGCACGTTAACTTCACCATCCCATAAGTCAGTATTCTTAAGAATTCTGGTGAGTTCTTCGCGAAGTGCATCAAAAGGCACGTTGTAATCTGTATAGATAAAAACAGTACCTAAAATATCAGAAGAATTGCGTGTCCAGTTTTGAAAAGGTTGTTCTATAAAATAGGTGGTAGGCAGTACCAGACGGCGTTTGTCCCAGATTTTTACAACCACATAGGTAAGATATATTTCTTCTATACGTCCCCATTCTCCTTCGACGACCACGACATCATCTAGACGAATAGGCTGCGTAAACGCAATTTGAATCCCCGCCATCAAAGTACCTAGAGCTTTTTGTGCAGCGAAACCAATGATGATCCCTGCGATTCCGGCGGAAGTCAACATACTCACACCTATAGAGCGAATGCTATCAAAACTCATAAGGGCGATACTTACCGCAAAAAGAATGATCAAAAACATAAGCACACGTTCGAGTACGGTAAATTGCGTATAGACTTTACGCGCGTGAACATTGTCTGAAGCACTCATATCATATTTTAAAAGAATATTTCTTTTAAATGCTTTGAGAATGACGATTAAAATCCAAGTGATGCTTAAAATAAAGAGCAACGTACTTACATGACTCAAAAAGTTCTCCTCTATAAATTCTAAAATGCGATCGTTAGTTTTGATGATTTTAAGCACAAGCGCCAACATAAATAGCGCGAGCGGAAGTCTCATTTTTCCAGCGAAATTGACTGGTAGAATATTCTTAGGGCTTTTGCCCAATTTCTTTAGAAAATAGAAAATCAAGCCGAAAAAGACCATTCCTGCAAGAATGGTAATGAGCAAAAATTTTGAGGTTTGTGAGTCAAAATAGTCTAACATAAGCCCAGCGTTTTGTAGAATTTACTTTGAAGTTAAGTGGAAGTAGGACATATTTCCGTTAAGGATATTTAAAACTTTTGAGATCAAGATACTATAACGATAGTAAATTAAAGAACTGCTATGCTCGACTAGCATTAACAAAAAAAGCGCTGTTTTTACACAGCGCTTCACACAAACAAATTTTAACCCAATGATTAACTCCCAGTATAACCAGGATTTTGAGTTAACTCTGCTTCTTTATTAAGTTGAATCTCGCGAAGAGGTATGGGGAACAACTCGTGAAATTCTTGCAGTCCTTCAATGCGCATTGTTTGAGGTAACGGAATACCCTCATCCTGAATGTTAAGTCGCGTAGCACGCTCTACGAGCATTTTGGTTCGCATTAAGGTCATTCTTCGGTTTTCCTCAGCGAGCAATTCACGTACGCGCTCATCGAGTATAAAATCAAGGCTCATTTCTCCTGCAGTTACCTGAGGAGCATTTGCGCGTGTTCTTAAAATATTAATAGTAGTTGCAGCACCACCCGGATTATTCTGAGCCACTTGCGCTTCTGCCTTTAGTAAATAGGTTTCACCTAAACGCATAATCATGAAATCTTTCCACATCCCAAAACCAAATACATCTGCAGGATCAAAATGCCCCCATTTTAACGAATAAGGTTGAATTCTGGCAAGCGTATCAATCCCTTCATAAGGCACGAGTTCGCCATAAATATCAGAAAAATTAGGATCAGGATTATTGTATCTAAATCGCTTGTGGATGTTATGTTTAGAGTTACGCATGTCTCCTTCATCATATAGATCATAGATGACCCAGTTGTTAAGACGAATACGTGCAATTCCTCTACCACCTAACGAATCTGCCGGGATCATACCATTTACGTTATGGTAGCCAGCACCCCAAATACGACGTTGCTGAGGAGAACCACTTGAACCACCACGCACATCTGCAGGGTTCTCATTTTCTAAGACCCAAATCGCTTCAGTATTTCCTTGTGAACGGCGCTGATTTCCTTTAAAGAACATATCAGAAAAAGGATCTCCTTCTTCACCTGCTTTCACACCATAACGTTCTGTAACTAATTGAAAGGCATTGCTATTTATAATAATATCGGCTTGATCTTCAGCCAAATCAGGTTGTCCAGATCTTAGGTAGAATTCTGCAAATAATTGATGCGCTACATATTTATGCACGCGTGCTTCAAATTGAGGAGCGTTTGTAGGATCTGCAAGATTTGCGGTAGCGTATTGCAAATCTGTTTCAATCTGAGCATTTATTTCTTCCAGAGAATTCCGGGTGTAATCAAAACGCGCTTCAGTAACCGGCTCTGTAATAAGAGGAACTCCACCAAAAAGCGTTGCCAAATTATTATAAGCATAAGCTCTAAAAAAGCGAGCTTCGGCATTAATTGCATCTTTTTCTTCTTGAGAAAGTTCTTCTGAAGTATTGGCCTCAATGCTGGCGATAATACTGTTAGTATTTTCAACCATATTGTACCAAAGCTCCCAGCTTTGATATGCTGCACTATCATCTGTAGTTAATTGATTGTACTTGTAATACGGTACTTCAACTCCTTGCGGTGCTGTAGGCCATACGATATCTGTACCGGCTTGCCATACAGATAACCAACCTTGTTGCCCGCTTCGGGTATAAAAAGTACTCAACATTTGATAAAGACCCACGAGCTGGGCTTGATACCCCAATTCATCGTTAAGTGTTTCTGGAGTAAAGTCAGAACGAATTTCTTCTTCTAGAAAGTCATCACCGCAAGAACTAAATATGAAGATATTTAGGCTAAGCAGTATAAGTGTAAGTTTAGATATATTTTTCATAAAGTGTATCTTTTTTCGATTAGCCATTTTAAAGCGAAACATTAAGTCCTATAGAGTATGTTCTCACAACAGGGTAGTTGTTAGTCCAATCTCCAGACCCTCTATACGATTGGCTACTTTCTGGATCCCAGCCTATCCAATCTGTCCAGGTATATAAATTTCTTCCGGCTACGTAGATCATTAAATTATCTAGGCCAAAACGCTCAATTTTTTCAATAGGAAATCTGTAGCTAAGGCGCGCATCTTTTAATCTTACGTAACTTGCATCTCTAGGATAGCCGTAGCCCAAAGTATTACGATAAACAAGAGAAGGAAATTCATTGCTTTGGTTTTCAGGTGTCCAGTACCCTACGTTAGAAGGGGTGTTACGTCTTGATAATTCATCCCCGTAGTTGATGTCAGGATTACCTTTTAAAACTCCCTGAACGGTCTGAATAAAGAACGATAAATCAAAGTTTTTGTAAGAGAAGGTATTTGTCAAACCGCCGGTCCATTTAGGAAGGCTTGAACCTAAATAGACGCGATCGTTTTCTGGCTCAATCACTCCATCACCATTAATGTCTTCAAATTTTAAATCTCCTGGATTGGCATTAAAGCTACCTGTGTCTTCACCTTCTTGCCATACACCAACCATTTTGTAATCATAAATTGCACCTAGTGATTTACCAATAAACCATCTACTTGGAATGTCATCTTCGCCATCGCCATAAAGATCAAGAATCTCATTTTTATAAGTAGAAAAGTTGATGTTGCTCTCCCATCTAAAATCACCGGTGTCAATATTGGTACTGTTTATAGTAAATTCAAAACCTCTGTTTTCTACCGCACCTATATTTTCAATAATACTGGTAGTACCTGTCAGAGCCGGGATGCTTCGGTTAAGAAGAAGATCTTCGGTTTTTGATTTATAGACTTCAAACGATCCGTTAATGCGGTTATTTAGTAAGCCAAAGTCAACACCAAGGTTCCCAGAAACCGTAGTTTCCCATTTTAAGTTCGGATTACCTAAACCGGCGATGTAAGTCCCGGTATAGGACTGCCCACCAAATGGATAAAGCAATGTACCTGCACGGGTTTGAGTTTGATTAATTCCTACCCCACGGTTACCCGTTTCACCAATAGAAAATCTTAGCTTCAAGTTGTTGATGACATCAGCATTTTCCATAAATGCTTCCTTGTGAATATTCCACCCTAATGCTGCAGATGGAAATACACCATATTTACTGGTATTTGAACCAAAGGCTGAATACCCATCGCGACGTACCGTAAACGTAAGTAGATAACGACTGTCATAATTATAATTTAGCCGTCCCATTTGTGATAAGAGCGTAGATCTACTGCTATAAGTATCACCGGTGATATTTTCTGCTGCTGAAATATTATTGTACGACAATTGGTCGTTTACAAAACCGGTACCTGTAAGAGACTCTTGGAAAAACTCATTGGCTTGCGCACTATATAAAGCGGTTAAATCAAAATTATGTTTCCCGAAGCTCTTAGAGTATTTTAGGATATTTTCAATAATCCATACTTTTTCTTCATCACCCCCTACATTTGCTGTACCTCGGTTATTATTTGCAGCACGACCGGTATAGTTGCGATATAAATACGGATTAAACGTGTACGAAGCGTTAATTCTATAGCTTAAACCTTCGGCAAATGCCGGAGTAACTTCAGCAAAAACATTACCTGATAAAGTACGCTCGCGCTGTACGCGGTCTGTAGTTAGACCCAACAACGGATTTTCATAAAGCAACTCTGGCAACATAGGGTTGATTATGAGTTCGCCGTTCTCATCATAAGGAACAGAATAGGGACTCATAGCTGTTGCCAGAAGTAAATTTGCGCGACCACCATCAAAATTGTTATTTGCAAAAAATGCATTAAGGCCAACCTTTAAATAATCGGTGAGTTGAACGTCTATATTAGAACGCAGGGTGAATTTTTGATAATCATAACCTTCAATAACCCCTTTTTGATCCAAATAACTTCCGGATACAAAATATTTGGTTTTCTCGCTTCCGCCGCGAATACTTAAGTTATGCTCCTGAATAACACCGCTTCGGGTCGCAATATCAAACCAATCTGTAGTGATCCCGGCATTGTAATTGTCGATTTCAGACTGATTTTCAAGAATACGATCTTGTTCTGCTCCAGGATTATTTTGGCTAAAAAAATCTGCGTATTTTTGCACATAAGCATCAGGACCTAAAGGTTCAAGCACATTTGCAAATTCTTCAATCGCACCATACGTGCTGTAATTGATCACAGGATCACCGCTGGTTCCTCTTTTAGTTTGAATAAGGATAACTCCGTTAGAACCACGTGTACCATAAATTGCAACGGCAGAGGCATCTTTTAGAATTTGAATAGACTGAATATCTCTAGTGTTGATATCGTTTAAAGTACCTGTAAATGGAACACCATCTAAAACAATAAATGGACTCGTACTTCCTGTGATTGAATTGATACCACGCACTTGAATAGATCCGGTAGAACCTGGCACCGAAGAACCCTGACTTATATTTAGTCCGGCAGTAGTACCTTGAATAGCTTGGGTTACGTTAGTCACCGGTAAGTTTTCTAAACGTTCTTCAGGAACCGAAGCCACAGAACCCGTTACATCAGACTTCTTTTGACTACCATACCCAACGACAACGATTTCGTCTAAAACCCCAAGATCTTCTTCGAGCTGAGCATTAATCGTAGATTGGCCGTTTACAGGAATATCAATCGTTTTCATTCCGACGTAAGAAAAAGAGAGCACAGCGTCTGCGGCAACTTCAAGTTCGTAGTTTCCGTCAAAATCAGTTGTGGTACCGTTAGAAGTACCTTTTACAACAACCGTAACTCCGGGAAGTGGCATACCATCTGCCGCTGTTGTAACTGTACCGGAAACAGTCTGTTGCGGTTGCGATATCGTTGTAGCTTTAACATCAAAAGAAAAGCCTAACAACAACATTACAAGACTGCAAATCGCAATTGATTTTAATTGTAACATGTTTTGTTTCATAGAATAAGTATTAGTTGAACATCTAGCTTAATGTGTTTAATTATTTATAAGCGTTTAATCAGAGTTCAATGTTCTATAAAATGCGTTTTGTGTATCGGGGGCTTATCAATTAATAATAGGGGGGTGATGGTGCACAATAGGTATAATGGGGGCTTTGGGCCCTAATTCTATGCATTTGAAATGCATAACTGATAAAAATGAGCTTTAAGAATTTGCTATTTTAAGCCCGAATTTTTTGTTATAAATAAACTTCTAGAGTCGTTTTGATGAGGAATAAAAAACGGTTAATTTAAATTTTTGTATTATAAATGTATAAAACACATTTATTTTTATTTTATTTGTAAAGCCGATTTTAGAATTTTTGAATATCGGCTTGAATTTGGTTTCAGAACTTTCTGAGACGTATACAAACACTCTAAATTTTATAACATGTTTAAATTTCGATTGGTCTTTATCCTCGCGCTGCTCGTTTCATCTCAAGTCTTTTATTCTTGCGATACTACAAAGACTGCCGACGATTACACCGCGTATCTTTTTGTTTACTTCACTGGTAATAGGGCTGGGGAAGAAGCTGTGCATTATGCTTTAAGTAGAAATGGCTTTGATTATTACGCCTTAAATGATGACAAACCTATTGTAAGTACAGACAGTATAAGTACTACCGGTGGTGTTCGCGATCCGCATATTTTAAGAGGAGAGGATGGAAATTTCTATATGGTTTTAACCGATTTGAAAACCGATAACGGCTGGAGCAATACCGAAATTATTTTGGCAAAATCTACAGATCTATTAAACTGGGAAACGTCGCAAATCAATCTTGCTGAAGAATTTTCTGAGTTTAGTGATATTAGCAGAGCTTGGGCTCCGCAGACCATTTACGATGCAGAAGCAGATAAGTATATGGTGTATTTCTCTATGTTACAACCGGGCGGATATGATATCATTTATTACGCGTACGCCAATGAAGATTTTACTGCGTTAGAGAGCACTCCCAAACAACTTTTTTACAGTCCGGATGAGAAATCCTGCATCGATGCAGACATTATCAAAAAGGACGATAAATATTATATGTTTTATAAAACAGAAGGAACCGCGACCAAAGGAATTCGTGTGGCTGTTTCAGACAGTTTAACATCTGGTTATGTGCCTGAAGAGGGCTATAAAGATCAAACTGATCGCGCAGTAGAAGGTTCTTCAGTATTCAAAATGATAGAAAGTGATAAGTATATATTGATGTATGACATGTATGTTGATGGAAAATATCAATTCGCAGAGTCAACCGATTTATTAAACTTTAAAGCTTTGGGCGCAGATAAGGTTTCTATGAATTTTCATCCGCGTCACGGGACGATCATTCCGGTGACAGAAGCCGAAGCAACGCAGTTACTAAAAGCTTTTCCATCAGAAAATTTACCGCTGGTAGTGGGCTCAAAGTCGGGTGCTGTACGCACTCAGAATATGGTAACCAACGCAGAGAATGCTTCGGTATATTTACCGGTTTATACAGATAGCAGCGTAGCAGCTCTTGATCCGCAATTGATCACTTTTCCGGGAGTTAAATTGATAGATTCAGAAGCTAAAGATTTCTCAAGTGCGGCACAGTCGTATACGCTTGAATTACCTGACGGAACTCAAAAAACCTACTCGGTAGAAGCAGCAGTAGCGAATAATCCGGTTCTTGATGGGTATTATGCTGATCCCGAAATCATTTATTCATCTAAAGATCAAAAGTTTTATTTATATCCTACCAGCGACGGTTTTGACGGTTGGAGCGGAACTTATTTTAAGACCTTTTCTTCAAAAGATCTGGTACATTGGGAAGACGAAGGCGTCATTGTAGATTTACTTGAGGATGTTTCCTGGGCTAACCGTAACGCGTGGGCGCCTTGCATTGCTGAAAAAGAGATTGATGGGGAGTTGAAATACTTCTACTATTTTTCTGCTGCACAGAACATAGGTCTTGCTACAGCAGATGACCCGGCCGGCCCATTTACTGATTCTGGAAAAGCTTTTGTAGGGGAGAAGCCCGAGGCGATAAAACGCGGTGGCGGTCAAATCATTGATCCTGATGTTTTTGTAGATCCGAATGATGGGAAAGCTTATTTTTATTGGGGTAACGGCTATATGGCTGGTGCAGAACTCAATGACGATATGATGTCTTACAAAGAAGAAACACTAAAAGAAATGACTCCTGACGGCACTTTTAGAGAGGGGACCGAAGTGTTTTTTAGAAAAGGTAAATACTACTTCCTGTGGTCTGAAGACGATACCCGAAGCCCCAATTATCGTGTGCGTTATGCGACGGGAGATACTCCGTTAGGACCTCTAAATATTCCGGAGGAGAATTTAGTGATCAAAAAAGATGAGGAAAACGAAATTTATGGAACCGGTCATAATTCGGTGATCAATGTGCCGGGTACAGATGACTGGTATATTGTGTACCATCGCTTTACACGTCCACGTGGAATCGCAATGGGTGGTCCGGCTGGCTTTCACAGAGAAGTTTGTATAGATAAGCTGACTTTTGCTGAAGATGGTTCGATACTCGAAGTAACACCTACCGTAGAAGGAATTAATCCCGTTACGATCCCTGCGCAGTAATAACTTTGATAATTTAAAATGTAAAAGCGCTCTGTTCAATACAGAGCGCTTTTTTTATAGTGTTATGTTTTAGTTCGGTTTGAAGGCGGAAGGAGTCTTCCCAAAACGTTCCTTAAAGATTTTTCTAAAATACTTGGCATCGCCAAAACCTACTTCGTATGCTGCCTGTGAAATGGTAAACTGTTCTTTTTCGATGAGTTGCGCAGCTTTGTCCAGTTTGATATTCCGTATATATTCGTTGATGTTTTTACCGGTGATCGCTTTGATTTTTCGGTAAAGAGAGGAGCGGCTCATCCCTATTTCTTGCGCTACAACTTCAACGGTTTTAATACCTTGTTGCATTTGCCCCTCAACTATCTGATGGAATTCTACTAAAAATTTCTTCTCAACATCAAGCAGTCGTTTTTGATCATCATCTACGGTTTCTAGCGTATTTTCATTTTCAGAATATGCTTTTAAAAGCCGCTTGCGCGATTCTATTAGATTTTCTATCCTGGCTTTCAATAGCTGTAAGTTAAAAGGTTTTAAAATATAATCGTCAGCACCTTCAGTATATCCTGTTGCGATCATCTCCGTATTGCTTTTAGCCGAAAGTAAAATGATAGGAATATGCGAAGTTTCTTTTCTGTTCTTGATATAATTACACAGATCTATTCCATTTTTTATGGGCATCATAACGTCGCTAATAATTAAATCAGGAACGTGTTTGCAAGCTTGCGCAATACCTTCTTCACCATTTTCAGCTTGAATCAGATCATAATCCTGAGAAAGCGAAGTGTCAAGAAAGTCTAATATATCTGGATTATCATCAATTACTAAAATGAGTGCACGCTGACTTTCTGGTTTAATGCGCATAGCTTGTGTGGTCTGCGTTTCAATACCATTCTCGGTGGCACTTTGAATAGAAGCTTCAATGAATTTTTTGTTTTCAGTAGCGTGTATATTTTCTTCGAGATAGGCGTCAACTAAGCTATCATCTTTAGGTAGTTTGAGGGTAAAGGTACTTCCTGAGCCTAATTTACTTGCTACGGCTAAGGTGCCGTTATGCAGTAAAGCAAACCTTCGGCTGAGGGCCAGCCCAATTCCGCTTCCGTCTTTTTTTAAAGTGGTATTGGCTTGATAGTACCACTCAAAGATGTGCTCGAGATCTTGCGTATTAATACCGCTTCCGTGATCAATAACCTTTAAATACACCGCTTCTTCATCTTGAGAAAGTTCAATATTGATCGTGCTGTTTTCGGGACTATAATTGATAGCATTACTGATCAGATTGTTCACAATCACCTGAATTTTCTCCAGATCACAGTAGATGTAAACAGGTGTTTGGGACATTTGAATCACCAGATCTAAATTTTTCTTTTTTAGTAGCGGTTCATAGACCCCAAGCCAATTTGACAAATTTTTAGTTAGGTTATAATTGTTTAAGGTCAATTGACTGAGTCCTTCTTCACTTTTTCTGAATTCTAGAAGTTTGTTGATAAACTGATGTAGATTATGCGCATTACGCTTAATCAGTTTGAGACTTTTACGATGTTGTTTGTGAACAATTTCATCTAGTAGATTTTCTAAGGGCGCGAGAATAAGGGTCAGGGGAGTTTTTAATTCGTGACTGAAACCCGTGTAAAACCGTACCCGCTCTTCATTCAATTCGTGTTCTAATCTGCGTTGTTTCTGCTCAAAGTGTAATGAGTTTTTGAGGTAAACGCGTTCTGAATAATATCTCAATCCGCTGTAAATTAAAATGATTAACGTGACGATATAGAAGAGATAAGCAGGCCAAGTTTGCCAAAACGGAGGTAAAATGGTTAAGGCTAATTCTTTATACAAAGGTGTTGAAGCGAGTGTTTCGGCTTTAATTTTTAGCGTATAATAACCCGGAGAGATATTACTGAAGTTGATGCGGTTGCTGTTTTTGAGATCGATCCAGTGGTCGTTGTAACCCTCTAAAATATACGAGTATTGGGTATTGTTAGCGATCGGAAAATCTAAACTTGTGAAGTCTATAGAGAAGACGGTATTTTCTGCGTTTAATTGTATTGATTCTTGAAAAGGCATAGCTTGGTTAAGTATGGCCTTTTTATTCGTGGGTTCGATAGCAACCGATTCATTAAAAACGAGTAAGTCTTTAATAACTAAGGCTTCAGAAGTGATGTAGTTTTTTAAATTTTCAGGGCGAAATTGATTCAGACCTTTATTACTCCCAAAATAAAGCGCTCCGTTTATAGCCTTGAGCGCAGCACCGGGATTATACTCACTTTTATGAATATTATTAAAACGGGTTAGATTTTCTATTTTATGACTAATGGGATCGTATTTACTAATTCCCTTAAAGGTTCCCAGCCAAATAGAGTTGCTATCGTGCGCAATGATGCTGTTGATGGTATTATTGCTCAATCCGTCATCTTCTCTAAGATTGAGCGCTTTTTTCGATTCTGGATTAAAATGAACAAGACCGCCGTGCTTAGTACCGGCAATGATCGCATCATCTTCTGTGACCACAATACTAAATACCACATTGGTCGTTAACCCCTCAAGATTTTCTGAATTATAATGTGTGCTACGTTCACTTTCTAAATTATAATGAATGATCCCATTGCCATAGGTTGCCAACCACAGATTGCCTCGACTATCTTCAGCGATATCGCGTACATCAACCTTTCCCAGTTCAGCAATGTATTTGAAGGCGTCCCGCGCGTTGTCATATACAAATAGGCCACCTCTGTTTGTGCCTACCCAAATAAGTTCATTTTTAGCCTGGTATAACACGCGAACATCATTCCCATCTTTTTGTTCTCCTTGTAGATAATGCTGCCATAGTTTAGTGGTCTTATTATACCTGCTTAAACCACCCAGGTAGGTGCCAATCCATAATTGATTGTCAGTGTCCTGAAGTAAACTTAAAACGTGGTTACTTTTTAGGGCGTTAGCTTCGTTAAAAACAGCATACGCATAAGTATTGGTTTTAGGATCGTATTGATCCACACCGCCGCCGTCTGTACCTATAAACAATTTTCCGGAAGCATCTTCTGCAATGGCATTAATGCGGTTGTGCGTTATACGTTCGGTTCCATTTAAACTGTTTGTGATCAATTTCACTGGCTCGCCCCGGGGATTCACATAATTTATACCGGCATACGTGCCCAGCCACATATTTCCACTTCGGTCTTTTTTAATCGAAAAAACGGTTGCGTTAAACACACTGGTACCATCATCTTTCGGTAAATAATTGGTTATGCTAAGATCATTGAATCCTCTTAGTGGTTTAGATTTACTTATGATCTTAAGCCCTTCGTCATAAGTACCTACCCAGATTCTTCCATAGGAATCCTCTTCAAAACTTGTAATGTCGCTTCCTGCTAAACCTTCTATAATTGTTGGGGCAAGAGCAGTGGTTTGAGTTAGTATTTTGATTCCCTCATTGGTGCCTAACCACAAGTGATCATCGCGATCTATAAAAAGTGCATTGACCCTGAAGTTTGTGCGGCCATGTATTGGTATTCGAGCAACCTCTTGAGTTTTTAGGTTTATTTTGTTCAAGCCGTCGTGACGCGTACCTACCCAAAGGATCGAATCATTTTGCACGTGAAGTGAAATGATCTCATTTGAGGACAAGGAGCGCGAATTTTGAGCTTCGTGTTTAAATACTTTTTGTTGACTTTGATCTTTAAAAACGCGGATGCCAATTCCAAAATCTCCGGCATAAATCGTTCCTGATTTTGTGAATGCAAATGAATTCACACTGTTAGAAAGAATGGTGTTTGCCGCATTATAATGCTCAAATGAATTGGTTTTTAAGTTAAAAAGGTCAAAACCACCATCACTACCTATAAGAAGATTTCCTGTATTGGTGTGATGAACAATATTCTGAAGATAATTGTTTGCGAGCGCCGAATTTTCTTTTCTAAAAACCGTAAAATCATTACCGTCATATCTGTTGATACCATCGGCGGTGCCAATCCAAATAAAGCCAAGTGTATCTTGTTCTATTACCCGCACGAGGTTGTTAGAAAGCCCATCTTCAGTATCGAGCTTGTAAAAGGTAAGTTGTCTGTCTTGATTATCATTTTGGCCAATGCATACCTGTGTAAGGAGTAGTATATAGAGGCTTATTTTCTTAAACATAAAACTTGAGATTACGTTATACTTGAGATCAGCCACCGGCTAGTCTTGCTTTGTGTTCCAGTGTTTATAGCGGTTTGAACAGTTAACCCCCTATAAAAAATCATTTCCTACCCTTTAATAGCCAAAAGGTTTTAAGAAAATTGTACAATGACTTCAAAACTATTTCGATTTCGTAAAAATAGTTTTGAGTAATCAAAATCAGTATTTAGATAATATACTATAATTCACGTTTTCTTAAAGAAACTATCTTGGGGAAACAAGTATAGTCAAAATTTATAAATGTTTTCGATACATTTATAAGCCAATATATGAAAAAACAAAGATTTTTAATTGTTCTAGTTATAGCAAGTGCGCTTGCCCTCAACAGCTGTAATGCTTTAAAACCTAGTACAACTTTACAAGAAAAGGAAATTGGTCTTGGCTGGTCTGCAAATTCTGTAAACACGGTAATTTTTAGACAGAACGCGGTTACTACATTTAATACCACTCAGTTTACAGCATATTACGATCAGGATGCGCACGTAGTTCTGGCCAAGCGTAGCATGCCTGATGGGGATTGGGAACTCAATAAAACCAAATATACCGGTAAAACTACAGATGCGCACAACGCGATAAGCCTGGCGGTAGACGGTGAAGGCTATCTGCACGTAAGCTGGGATCATCACGACAACCCGTTGCGGTATGCAAAAAGTGTTGCTCCACTGAGTCTTGAGTTAGGCGAAAAGCAAGAAATGACAGGTATTGAAGAAGAAAAAGTTTCTTACCCGCAATTTTATAATCTTCCTGATGGGGATGTACTGTTTATGTATCGGTCTGGGCAGTCGGGTAGAGGCACTTTGATTTTAAACCGATATGACACAGCAGATAAAACGTGGCGACAGTTGCACAATAATTTAATCGATGGGGAAGAGCTGCGTAATGCCTATTGGCAAGCCTATGTAGATGTTCAAGGTACGGTGCATCTTTCTTGGGTCTGGCGCGAGACTTGGGACGTAAGCACCAATCACGACATCGCTTATGCGCGATCTCTTGACGGAGGCGAAACTTGGGAGCGCGCTACAGGAAAAATCTATAACGGACCTATAACTGAAAGTACTGCTGAATATGCCTATAGGATTCCGCAAAACAGCAGTTTGATCAATCAAACTTCGATGACTACTGATAAAGCAGGAAATCCATTTATTGCTAATTACTGGAATGAAGATGGAAAAACGCAATACCAAGTCGTCTATCTAGAAGATGGAATCTGGAAAAAGGAGAATACGGCATTCCGTAACTCTGGTTTTGAGCTTGGTGGTGGCGGTACTAAGAAAATACCGATCTCTCGCCCCGAACTTTTTATCTATGAAAATCAAGGTAAGAAGATTTTGGGGCTAATATTTAGAGATGATCTTCGAGGAAGCAAGATTTCTTTGGCTTACAAGGATCTTAAAACCGATACTCAATGGCAGGTAAAAGACCTTTCAGATGAAAATATTGGTGATTGGGAACCCAATTTTGACAAAGAATTATACAAGCACACCGAAGCACTTCACCTGTTTAAACAAAAAGTTACTCAGATAGATGGAGAAGGCCTCTCTAAAGCGCCTGCAACCCCCGTTTCCATATTAGAAATTAATTTACAAAATATACTCACTAACCCTTAATAAGCCCAATGCGCCTTTCAATGAAAAAAACAGTTTTAAGTTTACTAAGCATACTCTGTTTGTGGGGAGCTACCGCCCAGCAAGCACAAAATGAATGGGAGAATCCCGAGATTATAGACCGCAATAAAGAAGAAGGCCGGAGCGCTTTTGTGCTTTATGAGTCTACGCAAAATGCTAAAACACGCGAAGCCACAGCATCGCAACTTTACAAAAGTCTCAACGGTACGTGGAAGTTTGATATTGTAAAAACTCCAGCTGAGCGTCCTACAGATTTCTATGAGGTAGATCTTGATGATAGTGCGTGGAGCAACATTCAAGTACCGTCTAACTGGGAGACCGAAGGTTTTGACATTCCTATTTATACCAATGTAAGCTATCCGTTTCCTAAGAATCCGCCATTTATTGACGATGCGTACAATCCTGTAGGGAGTTATCGTACTACTTTCAGTGTTCCTGAAAACTGGGAGGATAAAGAAGTTTTGTTAAGTTTTGGATCTATTTCTGGTTATGCCCGCATTTTTGTGAATGGCGAAGAAGTTGGGATGACCAAAGCTTCTAAAACTCCGGCAGAATTCAATATCACCGAATTTTTAGAGGAGGGTAAAAACCTTCTTGCGGTGCAGGTGTTTCGCTGGCATGATGGTAGTTATCTAGAAGATCAGGATTTCTGGCGTTTAAGCGGAATTGAGCGCGATGTATTCCTTCAGGCAATGCCAAAAACGACGATCTGGGATTATAAGGTCGTTAGTGATTTGACTTCAGATTATAAATCAGGCGAATTTTCAGCGGAAGTTGATCTGCGCACTTTTGAAAAAAGTAAGATCAAAAAAGCACGCGTAGAAGTAGCGCTTTTTGATGCGGAAGACAATTTGGTTTTTGCCGAGAAAAAAGAAGTTCCTAAAGATGGAGGCACACTTTCTTTTGAAAAATCATTGCCTAATATTCAATTATGGAGCGGAGAAACTCCAACTCTGTATACCTATACACTTACAATAGAAGATAAAAAGGGTACTCCGCTTGCGGCTACCTCAGGGCGCACCGGCTTTAGAAAAGTCGAACTCAAAAATGCGCAGCTTCTCGTAAACGGAAAAGTGATAACGGTACACGGAGTAAACCTTCACGAGCATCACCCTGATAAAGGCCACGTTCCAGATCTTGAAATCACGCGCAAAGATTTTGAGTTGATGGCACGCAATAATATCAATGCGGTGCGTATGAGTCATTATCCACACGGCCAACAGGTTTATGATCTGGCTGATGAGTTTGGTTTTTACATCGTGGATGAAGCAAATATTGAAACGCACGCAATGGGTGCTGAGTGGCAAGGAAATTTTGATAAATCAAAACATCCCGCGTATTCAGAAGAATGGGCTGCGGCGCATCTTGACCGCATAAAAAGAATGTATGAGATGGATAAAAACCATACTTCGATCATTTTATGGTCTATGGGTAATGAGTGTGGTAATGGTCCTGTTTTTTATGACGCGTACGATTGGTTGAAGGAAACCGACCCAACCCGTTTGGTAACTTTTGAACAAGCAGGTCAAAACCGAAATACAGACGTGGTTGCACCTATGTATCCGGGAATAAAACATATGAAAGAATATGCGGCACGCACCGATGTGACTCGCCCTTTCATCATGTGCGAGTATTCTCACGCGATGGGAAACAGTAGCGGAAACTTTAGAGAATACTGGGACATTATTGATAGCAGTCCGCATATGCAAGGTGGATTTATCTGGGATTGGGTAGATCAAGGACTACGAGCCGAAACCGAAGATGGTCGCGAGTTTTGGGCTTATGGTGGAGATCTTGGCGGTGAAGATCTGCAGAACGATGAGAACTTCAACGCAAACGGACTCATTACAGCAGATCGTGAAGCGCATCCTTCTTTAGCCGAAGTAAAAAAGGTGTATCAAAACATCGATTTTACTTTAGCCGGATCTAATTTAAGAGTTGAAAATAAATACAACTACACCAATCTGGAGGCATTCGATTTTAAATGGGATCTTCTAGAAAATGGCAATGTGGTTAAAACAGGAACTTTTGATGCGGCAGTTGCGCCCAATGCGTATAAGTTGATCAATTTAAACCTTCCGCAAACTGCTGATGCTGAATATTTCTTGAATGTCTATGCAACTACAAAAGCTGCTACAGCTTTAGTTCCGGCAGGTTTTGAGTTGGCTAAAGAACAATTCAAACTAGGAGAAACCGATTATTTTACTGAAGAAACAATTTCATCAACTGAGACTCCACTTAGTTTTAAGAAAGAAGGAGACCAACTCCGTTTTACTGCTGCTGAGGTTTCGGGTGTATTCGATCTGAAAAAAGGAAAACTAAGCCAATACCAATTGACAGACGGTTCTGCGGTGATCGCTCAATTTCCGCAGCCGTATTTCTGGCGTGCGCCAACGGATAACGATTTTGGAAATGGAATGCCAGGTCGTTTAAAAGCGTGGAAAGATGCCACTGCAAATGCTGTGGTGACCAAAAGCCAAGTAGGCGTGCAGACTAAAGAAGGGCTACCTGTTTTGGTAACTTATCAACTTCCGGAAATTGATGCAGCTTATACCGTTGAATATTTCATAAAAAATTCAGGGGACATAAAAGTTACCGCTTCGATCAAAATTAATGATGAAAAAACTCCTGAAATTCCACGATTTGGAATGCGTATGGTTTTAAATGAAGACTTCGATCAATTGCAATATTACGGTCGCGGACCTTGGGAAAATTATTCAGATCGAAAAGAGTCTGCCTTCTTGGGAGTGTATCAAGACGATGTGAAAAATCAATTTACATGGACGTACATTCGTCCGCAAGAATCAGGTTACCATACAGATACGCGTTGGCTAAGCCTTTCTGACGGAAACGGCAACGGATTAAAAGTTACCGGGGCACAACCTTTAGGGTTTAGCGCGTTGCATATTTCAACCGAAGATCTTGATCCCGGAGAGACCAAAGATCAGAAGCACCCTACAGATTTAACCGTTGAAGATGAGGTTTATCTGCATATTGATTTAAAACAACGCGGCTTAGGAGGTCTCAACAGTTGGGGACAATACCCTTTTGAGCAGTATCGCCTGGAAGATCAAGAATATACGTATAGCTACACTTTATCTCTTTTAAACAACTAAAAGCATGCAGAAATTTAGAATAGCAAGTTTAGTAAGTCTTTTTGTTATACTCACGGGTCAAACTGCGTGGTGCCAGCTTCCGGTAAAAGTTAGTAGCCCTGACGAACGTATTTCCGTTGAAGTAGGGCTACAAGATCAAAAGCCTGTATATTCCATTCAGTTGAATGATGTACTCTTTATGGAAGACTCACCTCTTGGTTTGAAAACTTCGATAGGTGATTTTTCTGAAGGTTTGTCGTATGCGGCACAGGGTACTTCAGCAATAAAGGAAACGTACGATCTTAAAAAGGCTAAAGTAAGTCACGTAGAATATCAAGCGAATGAGCTGATTGTAAAGTTTGTAAATGCAAACCAAGATACCTTGTCGGTTCAATTTAGAGTGAGTAATAATGATGTGGCTTTTGCTTACAAACTCACCGCAAAGGAGCGCAATACTAAAGTCAAAATCTTAGAAGAAGCAACTGGTTTCAATTTACCTGATGATGCTACTTCGTTTATCACTCCTCAAGCTTTACCGATGACAGGCTGGGAGCAAACCAAACCTTCTTATGAGGAAGAATATACCTTTGATGAAGCTTTGGGAACTCAATCTCAGTATGGTGTAGGCTATACCTTTCCGGCTTTATTTAAAAATGCTGAAAAGGGATGGCTTCTCATTTCAGAAACTAATGTAGATGGAAGCTATCCCGGGGCACGCTTAGGAGAATCAGATAAAAACGGATTGTTTCCGATAGCGTTTCCTCAAGAAGGAGAAAATAATGGTTTAGGAGATGCTTTTGCCGCTATGGCGATGCCTGCACAAACGCCATGGCGAACGATTACTCTGGGAAAAACCTTAAAACCTATTGTAGAGACCACAGCTTCTTTTGATCTGGTAGAACAACGCTATGAGGCTTCGCAAGATTATTCAATGGGAAGAGCGACGTGGAGTTGGATTGTATGGCAAGATAACAGCATCAATTATGAAGATCAGGTAAAATTCATTGATCTGGCTGAAGCTTTAAATTTTGAATATGTGCTTATTGACAATTGGTGGGATGCTAATATTGGCCGCGAGAAGATGGAAGAATTAGTGGCTTATGCCAATTCAAAAAATGTGGATGTGGTGCTTTGGTACAACTCCAATGGATTTTGGAACAATGCTCCACAAACGCCGCAAGACTTTATGAACACCGCCTACAAGCGCCAGCAAGAGATGGCGTGGTTACAAGAAATAGGCGTAAAAGGTCTGAAGATCGATTTTTTTGGCGGAGACAAACAGATGACAATGCAGCTGTATGAAGATATTTTAAATGATGCTAACGATTATGGTTTAGCAATTACTTTTCACGGCTGTACGCTTCCCCGAGGCTGGGAAAAAATGTATCCCAACTATGTCACTTCAGAAGCGGTTAGAGCTTCAGAAAATTTGATTTTTACGCAGTATGCGCTAGACAAACACGCGTATTACAGCACGATTTTACCCTTTACACGTAACCCTGTGGGAGCGATGGACTTTGCACCGGTGTTTTTAAATAAGCGCTTAAGCAAAGATCAAAAAGGAGGAACTGTGCGTAAAACTACAGAGGCTTTTGAACTGGCTACAGCCGTACTTTATTTTTCACCTATTCAGCACTTTGGTTTAACGCCAAACAATCTTGACGAGCAGCCAGAATTTGTTTTAGACTTTTTAAGAGCAGTCCCCACCGTATGGGACGAGACGGTTTATATTGGCGGCGAGCCCGGCGATTATGCTGCAATTGCCCGAAGAAAAGGAGATACATGGTATCTGGCAGTCACTAATGGTGAGCAAGAAAAGAAAACACTCGAACTAGACTTGCCGATGTTTAAAAATGCTGAAGCTACATTGATTTATGATGCAAAAGATAAAACCGCAGCACAAAAAGCAGTGAAGGTCAAGTCAAGCGGAAAATTGAAAATCGATGTCCTTGGTGAAGGCGGCGCATTATTAATCTCAAAATAAAATGAAGCTACCCATCCTATATAGCGCTGGATTAACAAGAGTACTGTTCACTTTGGTATTAACTGTTTTAGTCAGCAGCTGTAAATCTTCGTCAGAAAAGTCAACCGAAGATTCTATTCAGGCTCCCAGTGGGTATGAGTTGATCTGGCACGATGAATTTGAAACTGGTGATAAGCCAAATGCGGCTAATTGGAGTTATGAAGAAGGATTTGTGCGCAATGAAGAATTACAATGGTATCAGAAGGATAATGCTTCGGTAGCGCGGGGTAATTTGGTCATTACGGGAAGAAAGGAAAAAATCCCTAATCCAAATTTTGAGGCGGATGCTACCAACTGGAAAAAGAACCGTGAGCAGGCCGAATTTACCTCGTCAAGCATCAATACCCGAGGAAAATTTCAGTTTAAATATGGTATTCTAGAAGTGCGTGCAAAAATTGATACGGCAAGCGGAATGTGGCCCGCGATCTGGACTTTAGGTGTCGAAAAAGGCTGGCCTTCTAATGGAGAGATCGATGTGATGGAATTCTATCAAATCAATGGTAAACCTCATATTTTAGCAAATGCCGCTTGGGGAGCTGATTGGAGGAATGTATCGTGGGATAGTGCTAAAACTCCCTTTTCTGAATTTATAGAGAAAGATGCACAATGGTCTGAAAAATTCCATATCTGGAAAATGGATTGGAGCGAAGACGCTATTAAACTCTATCTCGATGATGAATTACTAAACGAAATTGATTTAGCAGAAGCTATTAATCCTGATGGATCTAACGGTTTTCAGCAGCCACATTATATTTTGCTCAATCTCGCGATTGGTTCTAACGGTGGAGACCCTTCAAACACCCAATTCCCTAAAGAATACCTGGTAGATTATGTTCGGGTTTATCAGAAAACAGATCAAAACCAATAATCAACATCTAAAAATGGTAAAATATAAAGGCTTATTTATCTTTAGTTTTATAGCAGTTAATCTATTCAGCTTTAAAAGTCTTGCTCAAAAGGAGGAAAGAGAGTATATGGTTGAGACGCTGCTTAAAATAGCCGACCCTGTTTTAACTAATCTTGCTGAAGAAAAGCTAAAAAAGAATATGCCTGTAGAGCGTTCTCCTGGTGCTTGGGATGATCGTACTCACGTGACGTATTTGGAGGCTTTCGGCAGATTATACTCAGGAATGTCTCCTTGGTTAGAATTAGGCCCAGATGATACTTCGGAGGGAAAATTGCGTAAAAAATATATCGATTTAGTAATTCGCTGTTTAGATAATGCAACCAACCCGGAATCAGATGATTTCATGAACTTTAATAAAGATGCTCAACCACTTGTTGATGCCGCATTTTTAGCACAAGGACTATTACGATCTCCTACCCAGATTTGGGAAAAATTAGATAGAGAGGTTCAGGAGCGTATAATTGCAGCTTTAAAGTCTACCCGGGTAATAAAGCCATATTACAGCAATTGGCTTTTATTTTCGGGAATGGTTGAAGCTGCACTAGAGAAATTTGATAATAGCGGAGATCTACTACGAATAGAGTATGGTTTAAATAAACATAGAGAATGGTATCTAGGTGATGGTATGTATGGCGATGGACCAGAGTTTCACTGGGATTATTATAACAGTTTTGTAATTCAGCCTTTTTTACTTGATATCTATCAAACTCTTCAAGAAACAGATAATGGTCGTAAGAAGGATTTTGACAACGTAAAATATAGAGCGCAACGTTATTCTGCAATACAAGAACGTCTCATAGGTCCGGAAGGTACTTATCCTCCTATTGGCCGGTCTTTGGCATATCGTTTTGGTGCTTTTCAGTTATTGTCTCATATCGCGCTTAGGCAAGAATTACCAGAAGAAGTAGAGCCTGCTCAAGTGCGCGAAGCTTTATACGTGATGATAAAAAGACAAATTGAGGCACCTGGAACTTTCGATGACAACGGATGGCTTAAAGTAGGTTTATATGGAGCTCAAAATAATATAGGAGAAGGTTATATCTCCACCGGAAGTCTTTACCTATGCTCTGAAGCTTTCTTAATATTAGGGTTACCTGAAACAGCACCTTTATGGTCTGACCCCTATGCCTCCTGGACACAAAAAAAGATCTGGAGTGGTGAAAATATATCAATTGACCACGCACATTAGAGATTAAATAAAACACTAACTAATAGATTAACAATGAATAACCACTTTAAAACACTTCTTTTTTCGGCAGTATTCGCCGTTGTGCTCAGTAATTGTAAAAGCAATGGCGACAGTACATCTCAGGCGCAAGATGCTGATGTTGAGGTTACCGCGATACCACAGGAGAAGGATTCGGTTTTAGCCATCATTGAAAAAGTAAATAAACACTGGCAGGAAACCCACCCAGAACCAGGTTTTGCGTTTTGGCATCCGGCAGCCTATCATACAGGAAATATAGAAGCCTATAAAGTGACCGGGAATAAAGACTTTTTGGACTATTCTAAAGCCTGGGCTGAACACAACCAATGGATGGGAGCCAAGTCACAGGATAAATCCAAATGGAAATACAACTACGGAGAAACCGACGAGCACGTACTGTTTGGAGATTGGCAAATTGCATTTCAAACCTATATTGACCTCTACACGCTTGAAGGTTTAAAAGATCCTACAAAGATTGCCCGAGCCAAAGAGGTGATGGAGTATGAGATGAGCACTCCTAACAATGATTATTGGTGGTGGGCAGATGGTTTATATATGGTGATGCCTGTGATGACCAAATTGTATAAAGTGACCGGAAACGAACAGTATTTAGAAAAACTCAACGAATACTTAGCGTATGCAGACAGCATTATGCTTGATGAAGAAACCGGATTATACTTTCGCGATGCGAAATATGTTTACCCTAAACATAAAAGTCTCAACGGAAAGAAGGATTTCTGGGCACGTGGAGACGGTTGGGTGTTTGCCGGTTTAGCTAAAGTGCTTCAGGATTTGCCGCAAGATGCTCAAAACCGACAAGCTTATATTGATCGCTTCAAAAAAATGGCAAAAACACTCAAGGAAGCGCAGCAGCCCGAAGGCTACTGGACGCGCAGTATTATAGATCCTGAGCATGCTCCGGGACCGGAAACCAGCGGCACAGCATTCTTTACCTATGGATATCTATGGGGAATAAACAATGATATTCTAGAGGAAGAAACCTATTTACCTGTAGTAGAAAAAAGCTGGGAATATCTCACGGAAGTTGCTTTACAAGACGATGGTAGCGTGGGTTATGTACAACCTATTGGAGAAAAAGCCATTCCCGGACAAGTGGTAGATGTCAATTCTACTGCAGATTTTGGAGTAGGAGCGTATTTGCTTGCAGCTTCAGAAATGGCACGCTTTGTCGATTCAGAATAAATAATAATTATGATTTTAGTAAAACAAATAAGATACATCACAGGTTTTTGCGTGGTGCTATTCATTATGGCTTCTATGGAAGCTCAAGAAATAAAACCGGCTAAGCAGGTTGATGGTGAAATGCCGCTTTTTGAGGTAGAAGCTCCGGATTATAAGTTAAGTCCAATGACGGGAATGACACGTAAACATTGGGAAGATGCAGCGCGCTATTTGCTAGAAGGAGCCTTTAGTTATATTGATGAACTAGATGACCCGATGAAGTTTCCTAAACTTCCCGGTAAAAGCTATCCGCACTCCGTAGATCGTGTTCCTACCGAAAAACTAGAAGGCCTTGTACGTACCTTATTTGTTGCAGCACCCCTGCTTAAAAAGGAACCGGATCTTACCTTAAACGGAATAAAAGTGGCCGAATATTACCAGCATCAAATTCCGAAGTTGGCAAATCCCGAAAGTGAGGCGTTTATCAAACCACGCGGTAACGGTGGTCCAAGCCAGAATCTCGTTGAATACGGCGCTTTGGCAATTTCCTTATTTATTTCTCCGGAAACGCTTTGGGAACCTTTAAGTCAGAAAGATAAAGATGCGCTGGCAGCTTCTATGCTGAGTTATGGTGATGGACCAACAGTAGATTCTAACTGGAAATTCTTCAACATTTTTGTGTTAAGCTTTTTTGATGCACAAGGATATGAGGTAAACAAACCCTTACTTGAAGAATATCTGAACAAATCACTAGCAGATTATCGTGGCCAAGGCTGGTATAACGATCATCCTGCTTACGATTATTACAGTATGTGGGCATTTCAGGTCTACGGACCTATGTGGGCATCAGTGTACGGAAACACCCATTATCCGGAGATCGCTAAGGCTTTTAAAACCAATTTTCAAGATTTGGTCTATCACTATCCGTATATGTTTTCTGAAGACGGCCAAATGATCATGTTCGGGCGAAGTATAAGTTATCGCATCGCGTCTATGAGTCCGTTTCCTTTTGCAGGAACGCTTGATGACGACACGATTAATTTGGGCTGGTTGCGTCGGATTTCTTCGGGGGTGTTGCTTCAATTTTTAAAGAATCCTGAGTTTTTAAAAGATCGAATTCCAACTTTAGGCTTCTATGATCATTTTGAGCCTGCAGTACAGAATTACAGCACGCGCGGTAGCGTCTTCTGGATGGGGAAAGCCTTTTTAGGATTGTTACTTCCGGATGATAATGCATTCTGGACCGCGACCGAAAATGAAGGACCCTGGGCATCAAGATTTGAAGATGATGCGGTGTATAACAAATTTCAAGCAGCTTCAAATGTATTACTAACCGATTATCCCGGGATTGGAGCTTCGGAGATCAGGGCCTGGTGTCACGAGCGTAAAGCAGATGATTGGCAAGGCTTCCGCAGTAGTGAGAACTATAATAAGTTGTCGTATAATTCGGCATTTCCTTGGCAAGCCGATGATGCGGACGGTACCATCTCAATGAATTACGTTTTTAAAAATGCAAAGGAAGAATGGGAGCCGTGGCGTCTATATACGTTTAAAAAATATGAAGACGGAAAATACTATCGTGATGCAGTTTTGGAGACCAATGATCAAGTGCATATGCAGTTGGTTGACATCCCATTGGCTAACGGTATTTTGCGTGTAGATAAGCAGACCAGTGAGGTTCCTGTTGCGATGCGCCTCGGTCATTATGCACTTCCTAAAGTAGATGGAAAAACAATTGAGCAAAGCACACAAAAAGTTGGAGATTATACTGCGACCATCATTGATAATGGGAAATATCAGCTTGCTATGGTACCGCTTTCAGGGTGGGAAGATGTTGACATTATAGAGAAAAACGACTTGCATCCGGTGGCAGATGACAGCGCGGTGATCAATGTGTCTGCTGAATTTTCGCCAGAGGCTAAAAACAAAATCTACGCAACGCTTATGCTTTGGAAAAAATCAGGTGAAGCTTGGAGCGCAGAGGATCTACTTCCGGTGAAAGATTTAAAGACCGAAGAAAATGAGGTTGAGGTAGAAATGATATCGGGTGAATTACATAGTATCAATTTTGATTAATTCTTACGAAGTCAAGCCCTTGCGCAAGTCTTATATTTCAATTCCTTAAAAAATATGATATGCGTATTCTTTCTTTAAGATTTCTGTTAGGCTTGTTTTTTTTGTGCTCGCCAATTTTAAATGCACAGGAATTGCCCGAATGGCAAAATCTGAGTGTGGTTACGCAAAACACCGAAGCCCCGCGATCTACGTTCTACGTTTATGATTCTGAGGAAGAAGCTGTTGATAATGCATATTACAAATCTAAAAATCTGTTGCTCCTAAACGGAACTTGGAAGTTTAATCTTGCAGATACTCCAGAGCAGCGTCCAAAGGACTTTTATCAGCCAGATTTTAAAACTAACGATTGGGATGATATCAACGTTCCGGGAGATTGGCAGATGCAGGGTTACGATTTTCCGTTGTATGTGAGTGCCGGTTATACGCACGCGATCAATCCACCTTTTGTAGATACAATTTATAACCCTGTAGGTTCGTATAAGCGAGAATTCAAGATTCCGAAGGATTGGAAGGATAAGCAGATCAAGCTGTATTTTGGCGGAGTTACCAGTGCTTTTTATGTTTGGATCAATGGGCAAAAAGTGGGGTATGACGAAGATGCAAAAACACCTTCTGAGTTTGATATCACGTCTTTTGTAAAACAAGGTAAAAATGAGATCGCTGTGGAAGTTTACCGCTGGAGCGATGGCACCTATCTTGAAGATCAAGACTTCTGGCGCCTGAGCGGAATAGAACGTGATGTGTATGTTTATGCACAGCCTAAAGTACATATTCAGGATTTCTTTTTCAAAGCGGGACTTGATGCTGAATATATTGATGGAATTTTCAATGGAAAAATTGCTGTAAAAAATGACGGTGCCACTACTGAAAATCTTCAGCTTGATTTAAAAATTCGCGATGCAAATGAAGTGCTGTATAGCGCAACACAAAGCCTAAAACTGGCTTCAACAAAAACCGATACACTTCAGTTTCAAGAAACTTTTTCAAATATAGAGCCTTGGAGTGCTGAACATCCTAAGTTGTATCAAGTAGTGCTTTCCTTAAGAAAAGGAGACGGACTTTTGATGAGTACTTCGGCTAAAATAGGCTTTAGAACCAGCGAGATCAAAAACGGAAATTTACTGGTTAACGGGAAACCTATTTTGCTGAAGGGGGTAAATCGCCACGAACATGACCAGCACACAGGGCACGTGATTTCAAAAGAATCGATGCTGGAGGATATCAGGCTCTTTAAAGAAAATAATATCAATGCGGTTCGCAATTCGCATTATCCTAACGATCCGCTTTGGTACAGCCTCTGTGACGAATATGGGATTTATATGGTGGATGAAGCCAATATAGAAACGCACGGTTTTGGTTATGACGAAGATAAAACGCCCGCAAACAAACCGGAGTTTGCCTTGATGCATCAAGACCGACTTGAAGCAATGGTCGAGACCAACAAAAATCACCCATCGATAATTATATGGTCTATGGGGAATGAAGCCGGTGATGGCCCCGCCTTTATTGATGGTTACCATTGGATCAAAAACCGCGATAATACACGACCGGTGCAATACGAGCGTGCCGAGCGCGGTAAGAGTTTTCAAGAACCGCACACCGATGTCATCCCGTGGATGTACGCGCGTATGGATTATATCGAAGAACATTATCTGGGCAAATATCCCAACCGCCCGTTTATCTGGTGTGAATACGCTCACAGTATGGGGAACAGCACGGGAAATCTGAGCGATTTGTGGGATTTTGTATATAAACATGACCAAGTGCAAGGCGGCTTTATTTGGGATTGGGTAGATCAAGGTTTTGTAAAAAAAGACAGTACCGGAACTGAATATTGGACATATGGCGGTGATTATGGTCCCGACCGGTATCGCAATGATGGAAATTTTGTTTTGAACGGTTTGGTCAATCCTGATCGCAGTCCGCACCCGGCTTTAGCAGAAGTAAAGCATGTATATCAAAATGTGAAAATTAGTCTAGTCGATACGCTAAATCGGAAGTTTAAACTGGAAAACCAATTCTTCTTTACCAATTTAAATAACTATACGATCAGTTATGAAGTGTTGAAGGATGGAAAAATTATCGCTGAAGATAAGCTTCCTGCTTTTGATGTAGCACCACAGCAGTCGGTAGATTTTTCAATAAAATCACTTGTTCTTCCCAAAGATGGAAGCGAGTATTTTATCAATTTCAGTATAAAAACCAAAGACGCATCTGCAATGCTTCCTGCTAGTTTTGTTATTGCACAAGATCAGATTTTACTTCAAAAAGCAGCACCGCTAGTATTTACGCCGGATTTAGAAAAGAAAAAGCTAAAAACAAAAGATACTCGAAATGCCCTTGAAATTTCTGGGGAAGACTTTAGTTTATATTTTGATAAAACAACCGGAAGCTTAACAAAATGGACGTATAAAGATCAGGATTATCTATTGGAAGCACCACGAGCGAACTTTTGGCGGGCGCCTACAGACAATGATTTTGGAAATAATTATCAAAGGCGAGGAAAAGCCTGGAAAGATGCTTCAGAAAATCAGAAGTTGATCCAATTTGAAACCTTGGCAAAAACTAAAGATTCTGTGATTTTAGAATCGACATTTGCATTAGACACGCTTCAGGCTACAACAAAAATACGCTACACGCTTTATAAAGACGGAAGCTTAAAAATCAACGAAAAGCTAGAATATTCCGGCGCTGAAGATATTGCTGAGCTTCCGCGGTTTGGAATGAATTTGATACTTCCGAAGGAATTTGATCAAGTAAAATGGTACGGCCGCGGACCCCTTGAGAACTATCAGGATCGTAAAGAAGCGGCTTTTGTGGGTATTTATGAAGCTTCAGTGGCAGATTTATATTTCCCTTACATTCGGCCTCAAGAAAATGGCTATCGCACCGAAAACCGCTGGTTGCAACTCACAGATGGTCAAGGAAGCGGTTTTAAAATATTGGGATTACCGGAATTTTCATTCAGCGCACATCACAATTATACTGCTGATTTTGACCCGGGAACTCTTAAAGCACAGCGTCATACCACAGATATAAAACCTCGAGATTTGATCAGACTACATATTGATTACAAGCAAACCGGAGTGGGAGGCGATAACAGCTGGGGTGCAAAACCACTAGAAAAATACCAACTGAAGCCTCAGGATTATGAATTTAGTTTTATCATCAAACCATTGGAATAAGAAAAGCCTGATTCATTATGGATCAGGCTTTTTAACTTTACTTCCGATTTCAAAAAAACTAAGGCAAATCTTCGCCTTTAGAAGCGATATAGATTTTATACCATTGCTCTAGACTTAATTCGATTTCAAGGGCATTAACAGCACTTTTTATTCGATTTATATGTTGTGATCCCACAATAGGCATAATCCCCGTAGGATGCTTTAAAAGCCACGCATACATCACTTGATCTATATCTGTATTCAATTCGCCAGCGATGCTTTTCAATACGGCTGTTAAACGCTGATCTTTTTCCGTTTTTGGGTTAAAAATAGCTCCGCCGGCAAGTGGTGACCACGCCATCGGTTTGATTTTATGTTTTAAGAAATATTCGGTATTCTCATTCTCAAAATGCTCTAAACAACTCACAGAGATCTCAACCTGATTGGTGGCTAAGGGCATATCAAGATAACTTTGCAGGGTATCAAATTGTGCTGGACTAAAGTTTGATACGCCAAAGTTGAGCACTTTACCGCTACTTCTAAGCTGATCAAAAGCCTTAGCAACTTCTTCCGGATTGAAAAAAGGTGCAGGGCGGTGTAGTAATAAAAGATCTAGGCGATCTGTACCTAAGTTTTTAAGCGAAGTTTCTGCTTGTTTAATAATGTATTCGGTGCTGTAATCATAGATTTTTATATCAAGCTCCGGATTGTAATCGGTAGCCATTTTGATTCCGCACTTGCTTATCAATTCCATCTTTTCACGCAGCTCCGGTCTCTTAGCTAATGCTCGGCCAAAATAGGCTTCACAGGTGTGATTTCCGTAGATATCTGCGTGATCAAAAGAAGTGATTCCTAACTCCAAAACTTGCTCAATAAGCTTTAAAAGTTGGTCATCGCTCAAATTCCAATCGCGCAAACGCCAGTATCCGTGAACGATGCGTGATAAGCTTAAGTTGTCATTAAGTGCAATTCTATTTTCCATAATTATTGAATCAATTTTAGGGTTTCAAAAAGTCCGGCATCCTGGTTTATGCGTCCCTCATAATCCTTAGGAATCGCAACAGAACCAAGAATCGTGTTGGTCGCTTTGGTATCAGCGTGTTGAAAGGCGAGCGCAAAGCCCATTAGTTTTTCGGGTTTTAAAGATACGGCTTCGTGCGGAGCGTTGGGAGTAAATGTGGAATCAAAATTGGTTACTCTCAATTCCCAATACGAAATAATCCCATAGTTTTTTACAGCGGAATAAACCGCGTGATTAGCAGTTCTTGGCTTCTTATTTTGATCCAGAAAGACTGAAGTGTTAGATGGAGAAATTTGATAAGTAAAAGCATTATAAGAACTTTCATAGCTTCCGGCGCTGTTGTCTTCGTCAACATACACACTTAAGTGATCTTCGCTGTTGAAGTGCTCCATCGGATTGCCAAAAGTAGACCGAATTGTAATGTTTTCTAACCGAAGCAACACGTATAGCGCATCAGGCGTCCACGTAAGTTTATATTGAATATTAGCATCTGCTGCAGCTTTTCCGCTCCAAATATTGTTCATTTGCTTCCATTCTAAATGCTGCCAAGCGGGATCGTGAGGTTTACCATCAACACGTGGAGCAATGATCGCTTTTTGAACCGGCGTAAAAGTGTTTTCAGACTTTTGAAACAGTGGCGGCGGACCCTCATTTTTGCCACAGGCTATAAAAATCAGAAAGAAAAAGCAGTAAAGAATTCTCATAGTTTAGACCGGTACAAACTCAAAATTCCAAAGATAGGCCCCAGACTTAAAACCAAAAAAAGATAATCAATATCAAAATGAATAACCCAATAATTCAGCAGTTGAATACTAACGACAGTAATCGCAAATCCTATGCAATTAACGAGCGTCAGTGCGGTCCCACGGTATTCGGGTGGAGCATTTTGTGCGACCAATGTTGAAAATTGTGGACTGTCTGCAACCACGGCAGCACCCCAAATTAAAAGAAAGACACCAAAAATCACCGGTGGAAATTCAATACTAAAAACAGAAACCAGACAACAAATTCCTGAGATCACGAGTGCGTAAAAGGCTACTTTTTTACTGCTTATTTTCTGCGTCAAAACGCCACCATACGCGCAGGAAATTGCACCAATCGCAATGGCAAAAAAAGACAAAAACGAAGTGTTGATATAGACTTGATGTTCTGCCTGATAATAGTTGATGAAAACGGGTAGAAATCCCCAAAAAGCGTATAATTCCCACATGTGCCCCCAATACCCAAAAGCTGCCCTTCTGAATTTTTTAGTCTGAAAAATAAAGGGAATGGCATTTATCGAAAGTTTTTGCTGTGCTTTTCGATACGGACCATCAGCAACCAAAAAACCGATTAATAGTCCGCCAACAGTAGCTAAGCCCGAAGTAGCGATGGTAATAACCTTATAATCTACCGAAACTTCAAAACTGTTCAAAAAGTGGGGGAGTGCTGTGCCTAGAACCAAGGCGCCAACCAAAAATCCTAGAACTTTTCCTAAACCTTTTTCAAAATAGTCGGCTGCGATTTTCATTCCAACGGGGTAAATTCCGGCTAGGAAAAAACCGGTGCTCAATCGTGAGATTAATAAAGTGCCGCTTTCGGCCTGAGGTAAGAGTAAAGCCAGATTTGCGACTGCTCCCAAAATGGCACTTACGGCAAAAACTTTAGACGGCGAGAAGCGGTCTGCAATCGCGAGCACTGCAAAAACAAGTGTTCCAAGAATGAAACCAAGCTGTACTGCGGCAAGTAAATCTCCTAAGAGATCAGGATTTCCCAAACGGGCGACAGGAAGTTGCGGAACCACGATATTGCCTACAAACCACAACGATGTTCCCAAAAACTGAGCGAGAACAATGAGAATTATGATTTTGGTTTGCTTCGGCACCTATTGAGTTTAGTTTTCTACAGATTCTGCCGCTACTGCCAGATATTTTCCGTCGGGACTCACAGTCATTCTGGTAATATTTTTAAGTCCGTAGCTGTTTAAACTTGCAGCAAACGTCCAGGCAGGTTCTCCAAATAGATCATAGACAAAAAGACTATCTCCGCTACCTACAAGAATCCGGTTTTCATCGAGCCACGTATAATCTTGCCGACCAATGGGCATCTCGCATACGAAATAGCTTGTAGGTTCGTCACCCGAAAAGTCGAGTGTATAGAGATCCATATTTTTGGTTTCATTTTCCACCGTATAACTCATCGAGTTGCTATTTGGTATTTTTTGTAGTGACCTTCCGGAATTGGTGATGATGCTTTCTGAAGTTCCTTTTTTTGAATTTATAAGGAAGAGATCCATCTGATTTGGCTGTAAAACCGAAGCAATAAAGGTTTGCTGATCGTAAAAGGAAAAATAACCAACTTGACTGCTGTCTAAGAGTTTTTTGAAGGCTTTAGTCTTTAAGTTATACTGCGCCAAGCGCTGACGTCCCTCAGGATCTTGACGTACCGCAACGATCGTTTCAGTATTTGGAATGCGTTGCGCAGAGAAAAAACCGCTATTCGGTTCGTTAGTGAAAACTGAAGTTTTAGAAGTAGTTATGTCGTAAATCCCAATTGCAGTAAGGCTATCCTGAGTGCGGCTGTAGAGCAACGTGCTCTCATCATAAAATGAAGGCTGATTGTCATACCCTGCATTTTGAGAAATATTTTTACCATTTACTATGTCAATGGTGGTGGGAGTTGTTTTGATCTCAAAAAGAAAAACCTCTGTGTTTTCCTGCGCTTGAAGTGAAAAGCTCATCACAAACGCCAGCAGTATAAATCCTATTTTTTGCATAAACTAAGTTGAAGTTTTAAAGATACAATGTTTCTTATATCACAACCAAAGTAATCAAGATTTGAGCCAATCTTAGTTTATTCCATTCTCATTACTCTTAAAAAACAAACCCCAAAGCAAAACTTTGGGGCTGAATTCAAATCAAAATGTAATAATTAGGACAAAATTTTAAAACGGATAGGTGTTTTCTTCCGTTACTTTTTCAGCGATGGTGTTGCGCAAAGCAACCACATTAGGCTGATTTTGATACTTGGTGAAACGCTTAAGACCCATAAGCATCATACGCTGCTCATCACCTTCAGCAAAAGACACAATGCCTTCTTTTGCTTTTTGGTTAATAGTATCTACAGCGTGATACAGGTACAATTGCGCCATTGCGATTTGCTCTTTCTGAGTGTCTTCGCCAAAGCGTTTTACGTTCTTTTCTGTACGTAAAATAGCACTTTCTGCCATATAAATCTCAATCAAGATATCTGAAGCTGCCATCAATAATTGCTGGTGCTCTTCCAGTGCTGGCCCATATTTTTGGATTGCACTTCCTGCAACCATTAAGAATACTTTTTTCAGTTTAGCGATCATCGCTTTTTCTTCAGAAAGTACTTCAGAGTAATCTGGGGTATCTAAAGAAGGGATTCCAGTTAATTCATCGGCAACTGCCATCGCAGGGTTCAATAGATCTACGTGACCTTTCATAGCCTTTTTAACCAACATTCCTACCGCTAGCATTCGGTTGATCTCGTTTGTACCTTCGTAAATTCGCGAAATACGAGCGTCTCTCCAGGCAGCTTCCATCGGCGCATCGGCACTGAAGCCCATACCACCATAAATTTGGATACCTTCATCGGCACAATTCTGCATATCTTCTGAAGCGGCAACTTTAAGAATAGAACACTCGATCGCATACTCTTCAACACCTTTCAATTCGGCTTCCTGATGGCTGTTACCATCGGCCATTCTGATTGCGATTCGATCTTCAATATTTTTAGCTGCGCGGTACGAAGCACTTTCGCACACGTAAGCATTCGTAGCCATTTCAGCCAATTTATACTTGATCGCACCAAATTTGGCAATCGGTGTTTTAAACTGAACACGCTCATTTGCGTATTTCACGCCCATATCAATAATACGACGTTGAGCGTCAAGACAGGCGGCAGCGAGCTTGATACGACCTACGTTAAGCGCATTCATCGCAATCTTAAAACCTTCGCCACGCCCGGCAAGCATATTTTCTACAGGAACCACGGTATCATTGAAAAATACTTGACGAGTAGAAGAGGAGTGAATACCTAACTTCTTTTCTTCCTCACCGAGTGAAATTCCGTTTGAAGGGTCATTTTCTACAATGAAACCGGTGATGTTTTTATCATCTTCAATACGGGCGAAAACAATAAAAAGATTACAGAAACCGGCGTTAGAGATCCACATTTTCTGACCATTGATCTTGTAGCTTTTTCCGTCTGCTGAAAGTTCTGCTTTGGTTTTTCCGCTGTTGGCGTCAGAACCTGCTCCCGGTTCGGTTAAGCAATATGCGCCAAACCACTCTCCGGTAGCCAATTTAGGAACGTACTTTTTCTTTTGCTCCTCGGTACCATAAAGGGTGATTGGCATTGTACCAATACCGGTGTGCGCACCAAAGGCGGTCGCGATAGAACCCGTAGCTCCGGAAATATAATCACAAACAAGCATTGTAGAAACAAAGCCCATTCCCAGGCCATCGTATTCCTCAGGAACAGCGATACCAAGAAGACCGAGTTCACCCGCTTTACGCATCACTTCTTCGGTAAGCGCATAGTCTTTATGCTCAAACCGTTCTTTGTTGGGAACGATCTCACGGTCAACAAATTCTTTAACCGTTTCCTTCATCATTTTCTGCTCCTCGTTAAAATCTTCGGGAGTAAAAACGTCTTCACAAGCGGTTTCTTTCACTAAGAATTGCCCGCCACGTAGAATTTCTTTTTTATCTGCTGTTTCTGCCATTGTATTGTATTTTAAGAATATAGAATAGAGAAAAAAGAGAAGAGATTATCGGTTACAAGCCGTTTTGAAATCCCATTGTCATTTTTTGCCATTCCTGTATTTTGGTTTCTAATTCAACTAATTTTTTATCGTCTATATAATTTTTATGTCTAGCTATCAGTAATTGAGTACCCAATTCAAATGAAGATCCCAGAGCATAATCAATAAAAGTGCTGAAAGCTTTATCTGTTCTAGATGAACCTTCTGAAATATTGCTTGGGATTGATGTACTAGCTCTACTCATTTGAGAAGCGAGGTCAAATCTTTCATGTTTAGGAAAAGATTCAATTACATCTGAAATATCACAAGCTATTTCCAATCCTAAAGACCAAATTTTTAAGTTTTTATAATTATCCTTTTTTTGCTCATAATTAAAACTCTTTTATCTCTGTTCTTTGCTCTCTATTCTAAGATTTCTAATTAAGGAACTCATAAACTCCGGCTGCACCCTGACCGGTACCTACGCACATCGTCACAACGCCGTATTTATTCTTCATTTCACGTTTGCGCATTTCATCAAAAAGCTGAACGGAAAGTTTAGCTCCCGTGCAACCTAGCGGGTGACCTAAAGCGATGGCACCACCGTTTACGTTTACGATATCTGGATTAAGATCTAACTCTCTGATTACGGCTAAGGATTGCGAAGCGAAAGCTTCATTCAATTCGATAAGGTCGATATCCTTCTGCTGCAATCCGGCTTGTTTTAAAGCCTTCGGAATTGCTTTTACGGGACCAATTCCCATAATACGAGGTTCTACACCAACGGCTGCGAAATTCACCAAGCGCGCGATAGGCTCTAATTTGAGTTCTTTAACCATTTCTTCGCTCATCACTAGTACGAATGCTGCACCGTCACTCATTTGTGAAGAGTTTCCTGCGGTTACGCTTCCGCCTTCGGCGAAAACAGGGCGCAATTTTGCCAGAATCTCTAGCTTGGTATCTGCACGTGGACCTTCATCTTTATTTACCGTATAGGTTTTAGTTTCTTTCTTTCCGGCACCGTTTACAAATGTGTGCTCCACATCAATCGGAACGATTTGCTCTTTAAAACGATCTTCTTCCTGCGCTTTTAAGGCTTTCTGATGTGAGTTGTAAGCGAACTCATCCTGATCTTCCCGAGAAACATTAAACTGATTGGCTACCGCTTCTGCAGTAAGTCCCATTCCCCAATAATAATCTTCGTTTCCGGCTTTTGCCACTTTATAATCAGGAACCGGTTTGTAACCACCCATAGGGATGTAACTCATACTTTCGGCACCCCCGGCGATGATACAATCTGCCATTCCTGCCTGAATTTTAGCCGAAGCCATTGCAATGGTTTCAATTCCAGAAGCGCAATAACGGTTCACCGTTACTCCTGGAACGTCTTCGATCTTTAATCCCATCAAAGAGATCAACCGACCAACGTTAAGGCCTTGCTCAGCTTCAGGCATCGCGTTACCAACCATCACATCATCAATGCGCTTCTTATCAAAATCAGGAAGCTCGTTCATCATGTAATCGATAGTTTCTGCGGCGAGTTCGTCTGGTCTTTTAAAACGGAACAAACCACGCGGTGCTTTCCCTACGGCTGTTCTGTATGCTTTTACGATATATGCTGTTTTCATTTTTTAGATTTTTTTGAGAGAAAAGAGAAAAGATATAAAAGGATAGATTTTGTAATCTCTTAATCTTCTCTGATCTATTATCTTTTTTCTAATTTCTACTTTAATTTCTTAGCGGTTTCCCTTTCTTGATCATATGCTCTAAGCGCTCTAATGTCTTGCGCTCTCCGCAAAGACTCAAGAAAGCCTCGCGTTCTAGATCTAGCAAGTAACGCTCACTTACATAAGAAGCTTCAGACAGGTCGCCACCAGCCATTACATAAGCCAGTTTATTAGCGATCTTTTGATCGTGATCACTGATATATTTCCCTGCGTTCATTTGATCGGTTCCTACTAAGAATGCACCCAAAGCTTGTTTACCTAGTACTTTAATGTCGGTACGTTCAATAGGTTTGGTGTAGCCTTGATCAGCCATAAATTTTGCTATTTCTTTAGCTGCAGCGATCTGGCGATCTTTATTGACCACGACAATATCTTTGCCCGGTTTTAAAATCCCTAAGTCGTAAGCTTCATAAGCTGAAGTCGAAACTTTTGCCATACCGATTGTTAGGAAATATTCGCGTAGTCGGTTTAACTCGACATCATCTTTGTGATAGGTTTCCGAAGCTCTTAAAGTCATTTCTTTAGAACCACCTCCGCCGGGAATTACCCCAACACCAAATTCTACCAGACCAATATAACTCTCAGCCGCAGCCACAACGCGGTCTGCATGCAAAGTCATCTCGCAACCACCACCTAAGGTCATCGCCTGTGGAGCAACTACGGTAGGAATAGAAGAGTAGCGCAAGCGCATACAGGTATCTTGGAAGTATTTTACGGCAGCGTTCAGCTCATCATATTCCTGCTCAACGGCCATCATAAAGATCATCCCGATATTGGCACCCACAGAGAAATTCTTCCCTTGATTGGCAACTACGAGTCCGGCGAAATCTTTTTCTGCTAAATCGATAGCTTTATTTAAACCTGATAGCACATCACCACCGATAGAATTCATTTTAGAACGGAATTCAACATTTAGGATTCCATCGCCGAGGTCTTCAACAACAATGCCGCTGTTTTTAAATACTTCTTTAGATTGACGGATGTTATCGAGAATAATAAAGCCATCCTGCCCCGGTTTTTTCACATATTCTTTCTTTGGAATATCGTAGTAGAAGGTGTTTCCTTCTTTAACGGTATAGAAGGAATCTTTTCCAGAAGAAAGCATTGCAGCAACCCAATCGGCTACTTCATAACCTTCGGCTTTCATCAATTCGATTCCTTTCTCAACTCCAACGGCATCCCAAATTTGAAACGGACCGTGCTCCCAGCCATAACCGGCACGCATCGCGTCATCAATTTTATATAATTCATCTGTGATCTCAGGAATACGATTTTGCACGTAAGCGAATAATCCGGCGAAATTTTTTCGGAAGAATTCTCCAGCTTTATCTTTTCCTTTAACTAGAACCGGAAAACGGTCTGCCACGTTATCAATAGACTTGGTCATCTCAAGAGTACTGAAAGAAGCGCGTTTATTGGCTCTATATTCCATCGAATTCAAGTCTAGCGTTTGAATCTCGCTTGAGCCGTCCTCCTTTTTAATTTTCTTATAAAATCCTTGTCCGGTTTTGCTTCCCAACCATTTATTCTCGTGCATCGTGTTGATGTAGTTAGGTAGCGAAAACAACTCAGCACGCTCATCGTTTTCTACGTTTTCATGAATACCATTCGCCACGTGAACTAAGGTGTCGAGACCTACAACATCAACGGTACGGAAGGTAGCCGACTTGGGGCGACCAATTACCGGGCCGGTTAATTTATCAACTTCTTCAACGGTCATCCCGAGTTCTTCCACAGTGTGGAAAAGACTCATAATACTATACGTACCAACGCGGTTACCGATAAATGCCGGAGTATCTTTAGCAACAACAGAAGTTTTTCCGAGGAATTTTTCGCCGTAGGCATTCAAAAATGCTAAAACTTCTTTATCAGTCTTAGGTCCCGGAATGATCTCAAAAAGATCTAAGTAACGCGCCGGATTGAAGAAATGTGTTCCGCAGAAATGCTTCTGGAAATCATCGCTTCGACCTTCACTCATAAATTTGATCGGGATTCCTGAAGTATTTGAAGTGATCAGTGTTCCCGGGGTACGGTGTTTATCAAGCTTTTCAAAAACTTGTTTTTTGATATCTAAACGCTCGATCACCACCTCGATGATCCAGTCGTAGTCTTTTACTTTAGCGATATCATCCTCCATATTACCTGTTGTGATGCGATTTGCAAAATCTTTGTGGTAAATAGGAGAGGGCTTAGATTTTAACGCGTTTTGAAGGTGGTCATTTACCAGCCTGTTGCGTACCGCTTTATCTTCAAGCGTTAAGCCTTTTGCTTTCTCTTTGTCGTTAAGTTCGCGAGGAACTATATCGAGTAACAGCACTTCAACTCCTATGTTTGCAAAATGGCAAGCGATGCCGCTTCCCATAATACCAGAGCCAATTACTGCAACTTTATTTATACGTCTTTTACTCATTGTTTTATAGTAGTTTCAGATGTGTTATAAATTTTTTTATTCTGTATTAAATCATTGATGACGTGAATCACTTCAAAAAAGTGATCTACTTTTTCTGCATCAATGTTAGCGCGAACCGCCTCATTAAATTTCAATACACGGTCTTTACTAAAGTCTCTGTTTTCCTTTCCAAATTCCGTCAGGAAAATCAATACGCCCCGACCATCAGCCGGATTGGGTTTACGTTCTATAAGTCCGCGTTCTTCCATTGATTTCAGGGTTCTAGAGAGACTGGTCGCTTCCATTCCCATCCTAGGTCCCAAAGCTGTTGAAGGCGTTCCTTCCTCAGGGTCTATACTCAATAAAGCAAAACCTGTAGCCATCGTACTGTCTAACTTTGCAGCTTGCTCATTATACATTTTAATAACGGCTTGCCAGGTCGCTCTAAGGGCGTGATCTATTGTGATATCTTTTTTACTCATACGTTTTCGTAAAGTTAAAAAAATAATACTATGCACGCATAATAAATTAAGGAAATTTTATAAGATTATTATCTCACAAGATGATTGCTGGGTATATTCATAAAAAAACTCCTTATTTCTAAGGAGTTTAATAGATTATTCACGCTCGTAAATTTTATTGTAAAGGTCAAGATACTTCTCTTTAACGATACGTCGCTTAAGTTTCATAGTAGGAGTGAGGTGACCTGCTTCAATACTCCACTCGTCGGGAGTAAGCTCAAATTTCTTGACGCGTTCCCATTTACCGAATTTCTCATTGTGAATATCAACATCTTCTTGAATGCGTTTCTTCACTTCCTCGTTTGAAGCGATTTCCTCAGGAGAAGAACCTACGTTAATATTCTTGAGTTTTGCCCATTCGGTCACAAATTCAAAATTAGGCTGAATTAGGGCAGCCGGCATTTTCTCGCCTTCACCTACCACCATTATATGTTCGATAAAGCGGGATTGCTTCATCATATTTTCAATGATCTGAGGCGCTACATATTTACCACCGCTGGTCTTGAACATCTCTTTTTTACGGTCGGTGATCTTCAGGAAGCCTTCGCTGTCGATCTCGCCAATATCTCCCGTGTGGAAATAACCGTTCTCTAAAACCTCATCAGTTTTTTCTTTGTCTTTATAATAGCCAATCATCACCTGCGGACCTTTAATAAGAATCTCACCATCTTCGGCGATCTTGACTTCAGTCTGCGGAATAGGTTTTCCTACGGTACCTATTTTAAAGCCCTTATCACGCATATCATTTACTGAAATTACCGGCGATGTTTCGGTAAGACCGTAACCTTCCATGACGCCGATATCTGCAGCATTAAAAACGCGTGCAAGTCGGGGTTGTAAAGCAGCACTACCCGAAGCGATCACTTTTAAATTTCCGCCTAAAGCTTCCTGCCATTTACTGAAAATAAGTTTACGGGCAATACCTAATTTTTTCTCGTACCACCAGCCGTTTTGACCGTAAGGCTCGTAGTCAAGACCGGTTTCTACAGCCCAGAAGAACAGTTTCTTTTTGATTCCGGTTAAATCTGCACCTTTTGCAATGATCTTATCATAAACCTTTTCCAGTAAACGCGGAACAGCTGTCATTACTTCCGGCTGAACTTCTTTAAGGTTTTCACTTATTGTGTCTAGACTTTCAGCAAAATAGATAGAAACTCCAGTATACTGATATAAATACATCAACATGCGTTCGTAAATATGGCAGACCGGTAAGAAACTCAACGCTTTACTTTGCCCCGGCACAATAGGAAAACGCGACGCACTATTTAATGCATTAGACACCACATTTTTATGGCTCAGCATCACGCCTTTAGGTCTTCCGGTAGTTCCTGATGTATAAATAAGAGTTGCAAGATCATCTTCTTTAACTGCTGCCTTTAATTTTTCAACTTCAGACTGAAGGCTGTTATCTTTTTCTTTGACTTCCTCCCAACTTTTGCATCCGTTAATCGCATCAAAACTATAAACCTCCTTAAGTGTTGGTACATTTGCTTTTATTGCATTTAGCTTATTAAGTACTTCTTCATCAGAAACAAAGCAGAAAATAGATTCGCTATGATTCAGTACGTACTCATATTCTTCCTCCGAAATCGTTGGATAAATAGGAACGTTTTGCGCGCCTAATTGTAAGATACCGATATCCATAATATTCCACTCCGTACGGTTTGTAGAAGAGATCACGGCAATTTTATCATTGGGTTTTACACCTAATTTTAATAGCCCCCGACTTATAGCATTAGCTTGATCAAGATAAGATTGAGTAGTTGTTGCTACCCATTTGCCATCATATTTAGTTACTAAGGCTTCTTTTAAATTATACTGTTCAAGTTGATGGTAGGGGAAGTCAAAAAGACGTTTAATTTCCATAGTTATGAAATAGGTTTACTCGATGCTCGAGAGTGAATAATTAAGGGTTCTGTCCCGATAAACTATATTCTTTATAAGTTTTCTTTAAAGCGTTTCTTCAGAAAATATTCTAAGTGTGAACTAATGCTATTAAGGTACAGACAAAATACAATTTAAGTTATTGATATTTCGGTTTTGAAAGTCCTTTGAGGTATTTACTTACTGCAAAATAGCGAAATTATAGACTTTTTTATACGATTTTAGAAAAATTTACAACGTTGTATTATTAAAATCAAAATAGCACAGATTTTTTAGTTCTGTGCTATTGGCTATTCATAATGCTATAATTCTTTAATGCCCGGGCTCATAGATCAAGCGTAAAAACGAACTAAAACGCTCGGTTTCTCTGTTGATCGGAATACCGGTTACAATACCTATTAGTAAGTTTTCGGCGACATCAAGCCGCAACTGCGGTCTTATAGTCATGTCAAAATCACCTTGGTTGAATTCCTTATTAAATTCGAGACCAATGAAATTTCGGGTTCCCGAAATCATATAATGAATATTACTATTGATTTGCCAACTGGTGTGAAGTGCTCCATCACTAAAATGATGGGCAATCGCGGGTCCTGTGTAGATCAAACTATGAAAATTAGAGCCCAGTCTTTTAGCAGCAATAAAAAACGGATTATAGACATTTCCAGTAAACAATTTCCCTGCGCCGTAGTTATTAAAATTTGTGAGTTCGAACTCTTGAATGTAGCCAAACGCCATACTTGTTTTGTGCTTTTCAGAAACCCAAAATGTGTATTGACCAGCGATCTTGATGCTGTTCAAGCGGTTTCCGGGCGCGTTGCCATTTTCTCCAATCGGGTAATGTAAAGAGAAAGGCAATTCAATTTCTAACCCCAACCGGTCTGCGGGCGCCCATTCATATTCTACAAGGGCCAGATATTCATCATAACGATCGCGATCGGTAAGGCCGAGTCCAATATTCCATTCTTTTTCTCCTTTTCGAGCACCTAAATCCCGAATTAGGTCGATGTATAATGGTTCGGCATGTAAAATTTTTAAAGGCTCTTGGCTGCCTTCAACTTCAGCAATATATAAGCTGTCTTTAATAGCATTAGGCTCGGTTTCTTGAGCATAAGTATACTGTGTGAGTACTGCCACGAGCAGCACTAATGATAAGTGTTTCATTTTAATTTGTTTAATGGATGTATTGAATATAAGAATGCACCTCAGGTGCTGAGGTGTTCAATAATGCGATATAAACAAATTAAAATCGGGGTGGTGGAGCGTCAACTTCCAGTGATAAAGTGCAGAAGTTTGCTAAGGCAAAAAGTGTATTTTGTTTTTTTAAAAGACTGAAATTTTGCTGAAATGCAATTGCCGATTCGTCAACGATAAAGTGATCCAGATTTACCGAAGTTTTAGAAGAAGTGTGTTCTTCAGCATCATTGTCGTCGTATTCAGGAATAATATCACCAAGATCTAGAACTTGCTCAACAACTAATTCTATAACACTTTCCTGATCATTATAATTTAAATTTTCAGCGCGATTAGGAAACAGGTCTGGGCTGTCTACACAAATATTGAGCATATAGAGCGCAATAAGCCCCCAAAATATGCGAATACCAGTATGTTTACGGCTCAGACCTGTCATTTAATTTGTTGGAGCTTAATGCTTCTCAATCCACTTGCGAGCATTTTCAAAAGCTTCGATCCACGGACTTACTTCATCTTTGCGACCTTTTGGATAGTTTGCCCAGTTCCATTGAAAAATAGAGCGCTCAATGTGCGGCATTGTTACCAAATGGCGTCCGGTTTTATCGGTCATCATTGCGGTGTTGTAGCTACTTCCATTAGGATTTGCAGGGTAGGCATCGTAGCCATATTTAGCCACAATGTTGTATTCTTTTTCGCTAAGCGGAAGTTCAAATTTTCCTTCTCCGTGAGAGATCCAAACCCCAAGAGTAGCACCTTCTAACGTAGAAAGCATCACCGAATCGTTCTTCTCGATCTTCACGCTGGTGAAGCCACTTTCGTGCTTGTGCGAATCATTATGCAGCATTTTTGGCTTTTCGTCGTGTTCCGGGTTGATCAGGTCTAATTCAACAAAAAGCTGACAACCGTTACAGATTCCTACCGAAAGTGTATCGGGGCGCGCGAAGAAATCTTTTAATGCCTTATTGGCTTTCTCATTGTATAAGAAAGCTCCGGCCCAACCTTTTGCAGAACCTAAAACATCAGAGTTTGAGAAACCACCCACGGCACCAATAAACTGAATATCTTCAAGCGTTTCACGACCGGTGATCAAATCGGTCATATGCACATCTTTGACATCAAAACCTGCGAGGTACATCGCATTAGCCATTTCGCGTTCTGAGTTACTTCCTTTTTCACGTAAGATCGCAGCTTTGGGTCTTGGTTTAGAAGCATCAATTGTTGGCTTGATTCCGGTGAAATTCTTCGGAAATTCAAACTTCAAATCTTGCTGATCAAAGTTGTTGTAACGATCTTCTGCCAATCCATTAGCCGTTTGTTTCTGATCTAATAAATAAGAAGTTTCAAACCATTTTCTTCGCAATGACGGAATATTTAGACCAATTTCTACCGAATCTTTTTTGATCAATAATTCGTCTGAAGTATTAGTCGAACCTATTTTGAAGAATTCCACGTTGTTTTCAGCCAAAGCCGCTTCAAAAGTAGCATCATCAGTTGCTTGAACGACTACACCAGCATTTTCAGCAAATAAGATTTTGATAATATCTTGTTCGGTAAATGCAGAAAAATCAACTGAAGCACCCAGTTTGTTTTCAGCAAAACACAATTCTAAAAGCGTTGTGATCAATCCGCCCGAAGCTACATCGTGACCGGCTGCAACAAGATCCTTTCTAATAAGGCTTTGTAAGGTATTGAAAGTGGTAGCAAAAGCAGCATCGTCTTTGATGCTTGGAGCTTCCATTCCCACTTTATTCTGAATTTGGGCAAACGAAGAACCGCCCAATTTAAAGTTATCTTGAGATAAATTTAGGTAGTAGATCGATCCTGCTTCAGCATCTAGCACAGGTTCAACCACGCGGTTGATATCATCACAGCTTCCTGCTGCAGAAATAATCACCGTTCCCGGAGCAAGTACGTCACCTTCAGGATATTTTTGCTTCATTGATAAGGAATCTTTTCCGGTAGGAACATTGATTCCTAAAGCGATCGCAAATTCTGAAACAGCTTCAACCGCCTCATACAAACGCGCATCTTCACCTGCATTATTACACGGCCACATCCAGTTTGCAGAAAGTGAAACCGATTTTAAACCTTTTTCCAGCGGCGCCCAAACAATATTGGTAAGCGCTTCTGCGATACTGTTTTTACTTCCGGCCACGGGATCAATTAATCCGCTAACGGGAGAATGCCCAATAGAAGTAGCAATTCCGTTTGATGATTTAAAATCAAGTGCCATCACACCCACATTATTCAGCGGAAGTTGCAGCGAACCAACACATTGCTGTTTTGCCACACGACCACCTACACAACGGTCCACCTTATTGGTCAACCAGTCTTTACAAGCAACGGCTTCCAGCTGCAATACGTTCTCTAAATACTCGTGGAAGTTTTCTAAAGAATAAGAAACATCGCTATAAATACGATGGATTTTAGTATCAACCATGACCGTTTTTGGCGAGCTGCCAAACATATCGTTCATCGCCAAATCCATTGGCGCAGCACCGGTAGTAGCCGACTTGAACGTGAAACGGTGATCGCCAGTCACGTCGCCCACTTCGTACATTGGGGAGCGCTCGCGATCTGCGATGGTTTTTAAAGTTTTAATTTGTTCGGCACCTATCACAAGACCCATACGTTCTTGCGACTCGTTACCGATTATTTCTTTAGCCGAAAGGGTAGGGTCACCCACCGGCAATTTATCAAGATCAATTAATCCTCCGGTTTCTTCAACCAATTCAGAAAGACAGTTCAAGTGACCGCCGGCACCGTGATCGTGAATAGAAACGATGGTATTCTCATCGCTTTCTACCATTCCGCGGATGGCGTTAGCCGCACGTTTTTGCATTTCAGGATTAGAACGTTGGATCGCATTCAATTCAATTCCTGAGCTAAAGGCACCCGTATCTGCCGAAGATACCGCAGCACCGCCCATACCAATACGGTAGTTGTCGCCACCAAGAATTACAATTTTATCTCCGGTTTCCGGTTTTTCTTTCAAGGCTTGTTGTTTCTTGCCGTAGCCAATTCCACCGGCTTGCATAATCACTTTATCAAAACCGAGTTTTCTTCCGGCTTCATCGTGCTCAAAAGTAAGCACCGAACCGGCGATAAGTGGTTGGCCAAATTTGTTTCCAAAATCTGAAGCTCCATTTGAGGCTTTGATCAAAATATCAATGGGCGTCTGGTATAACCATTTTCGCGCCGGCATCGCATCTTCCCAAGGACGTTCTTCTTTAAGACGAGAATAGGCAGTCATATAAACAGCTGTCCCTGCCAGCGGAAGCGAACCTTGACCACCTGCCAGACGGTCGCGTATTTCACCACCGGCACCCGTTGCTGCACCGTTAAAAGGCTCAACGGTGGTAGGGAAGTTGTGGGTTTCCGCTTTGAGCGAAAGCACACTGTCAAAGTCTTTTTCGGTATAAAAATCAGGTTTATCTGCGGTTGCAGGAGCAAACTGCGTTGCTTTAGGACCTTTTACAAAAGCTACATTGTCTTTGTAAGCCGAAACAATTTCGTTAGGATTTGCTTCGGAAGTTTTACGGATCATCTTGAATAGGGAAGAGGGCATTGTTTTCCCGTCAATCACAAACGTTCCGTTGAATATCTTGTGGCGGCAATGCTCTGAATTCACCTGACTGAAACCAAACACTTCAGAGTCGGTAAGCGGGCGACCTATGCGTTCTGCAACACTTTCCAGGTATCCTACTTCTTCTTCGCTTAAGGCTAAACCTTCCTGCTCGTTATAGGCTTGAATATCTTCAATAGCCTTAATATCTTCAGGCTCGATATCTATGTTATAAACCGCCTGATCGAGCTTGCTGTATTCCTGAGAAAGCATCGGGTCAAATTCGGCCTTTCCGGCAACAAATTCTTCAATTCTAATAATGCCTTCAATTCCCATATTTTGGGTGATCTCAACGGCATTGGTACTCCAGGGTGTGATCATCGTCGCACGCGGACCAATAAAAAAAGCGTCAATTGCAGACGCTTCTATTTTAGGCTGGTTGCCAAAAAGCCAGATGAGCTTGTTTGTAGTTTCTTCTGAAAGTTCAGCTTTAGCTTGAACTGCGTAAATTTTGGTGTCTTGTGAACCGAAAAAATGAATCATAGTGCTTTTACTAAGGAGCCACAAATTTAAGGATTTTTAACGGTTAGAAACACGCTTGGATTGAAACAAAATTCAACAGAAAAAAGCCTCTCTTTGTTGATAACTGAAAAATGAACCTTCTCCGTAGCTACAAAAAAGAAAAGCCTTAAAAGATGAATCTTTTAAGGCTTTAAAATGCTATTGTTTTCAGTAGTTAGGCTTTGTCTTTTTTGACCATTAAGCACATATAAAAGCCGTCATAACCGCTTTCGCTAGATAATACTGTTTTCTGCTTTTCTATGCTGAAGTCGCTTCCTTCCTCAGTTTTTAGGAACTTTTTGATCTGTTCTTGATTTTCTGAAGGTAGAATAGAGCAAGTAGCATAAACCATTTTTCCACCAGGCTTAACGATCTTAGAATAGTCTTTTAAAATGCTTTGCTGCGTTGCCCGAATTTTTTCAACAAAATCCGGTTGCAGTTTCCATTTGGCGTCCGGGTTACGGCTTAAAACACCAAGTCCCGTACACGGCGCATCAATAAGCACGCGGTCTGCCGAATTGTGAAGCTTTTTAATAACCTTAGTTGAATCGATCACTCGGGTTTCAATATTAAAAGCTCCTGCACGGCGCGCACGACGCTTGAGCTCTTTTAGCTTATTTCCGTAGATGTCAAGTGCGATCAACTGACCTTTGTTATCCATTTGTGCAGCGAGATGCAAGGTTTTACCTCCAGCACCTGCGCAGGTATCTACCACCCGCATTCCCGGCTCTACGTCAAGATATGGCGCCACCAATTGTGAAGAAGCATCCTGTACTTCAAAGAGTCCGTTTTTAAAGGCTTCGGTGGTAAATACATTGCCGCGTTCCTGTAATTGAAGCGCGTCTTTGTAAGGTTTTATGTTTTCGGTCTCGTGGCCTTCTTCGGCTAAAGCGGTTTGCAACGCACCGATATCAGATTTTAAACGGTTTACGCGCAAAACAACGGGAGCTTGCTTATTTAATGCAGCGATTTCTGCATCCCACTTGTCGCTTAGTTCTTTTTCGCCAAGCGCATCTAACCAATCCGGGATCGATTCTCTAAATTTTCGAGTGTTCGATAATTCGTCAAAACGCCCTTTAATTCTTCGGGTAGGAGTTTCTTCAAACTGATGCCAGTCTGGCAATTTTATTCCGCGTAGCGTACACCACACCGCAAAGAGACGCCAAAGGTCTTTACGCTCAAAAGGTTCTTTTACATCAGCGATTTCTGCATATAGTCTTTTCCAGCGTACAATATCGTATGTGGTTTCGGCGATAAAACTGCGGTCACGAGAGCCCCAGCGTTTGTCACGTTTCAGTTGTTTAGCGATCACTTTATCAGCATAGCCGCCTTCATTAAAAATTTCGATTAAGCCATCAATAACAGCAAAAACCAGATTGCGATGTAAACGCATAACAAATGTTTTTAAAATGCGCGCAAAGGTACAGGATTAAAAAGGAATAGTTTTAAATTCGAGAAAATTTTAAATCTATGAGATATTTATTAGGAGTGGCGCTCAGTTTAGCAGTTTTTGGTTGTAAAAATACTCCAGAACCTAAAGAATTATCTGCGATTCAAGCCGTTGAAATAGAACGTATTTATGAAGATTCGGTAAGTGTGAGAGCGCTCGAAATTCTTGATGATGGAAGCGTAGCCTTTGCTGGTTCTAACGGAAAATACGGTTTGTATAATCCTTCTTCTAAAGTTTGGAATACGGCCGTGATGAAACGCGATAGTCTTATGCCGAACTTTAGAGCTGTAGCGCATACCGCTGAAGATTTCTTTATGCTGAGTATAGAAAGTCCGGCCTTGTTGTACAAAACAGGAGATTCCGGTGCTATGGAATTGGTTTATGAAGAAAATGATCCTAAAGCTTTTTACGACTCCATGACGTTCTGGAATGATCAAGAAGGAATAGCTATGGGAGACCCTACTGAAAATTGTATCTCAATAATTATCACCCGAGATGGAGGGAATACGTGGACTAAAGTTTCTTGCGAGAATTTACCTGAAGCAGCAGAAGGGGAGGCGGCGTTTGCAGCAAGCAATTCTAATATTGCTGTGTATGAAAATAACGCGTGGATCATCACCGGCGGAATGAAATCAAGGGTTTTGCATACCGGTGACAAAGGAAAAACTTGGGAAGTATTTGACACCCCATTAAAACAAGGAACTTCAACTACCGGTGGATATTCAATTGATTTTTATGACGAAAATACCGGGGTGGTAATCGGCGGGGATTACACTAACGCAGAAGGTAACGAGGCAAACAAAGCGATCACGCACGACGGAGGAAAAACTTGGGCGTTGCTAGCAGATAAGGCAGCACCGGGCTACCGTAGCTGCATTCAGTTTATTCCAAATTCTGAAGGCAAAGAATTGTTGGCGATAGGCTTTGAAGGGATCGACTATTCTAGTGATCAAGGAGCCACTTGGAAAAACTTGAGTAGTGAAGGCTTTTTTACGGTACGCTTCTTAAATGATTCAACAGCTTACGCAGCAGGAAGCAATAGGATAGCAAAGCTTAAGTTTAAGCGCTAGGCCAAAAAAAATGCGACTCTTTTGAGTCGCATTTTTCGTTTTAACGCTAATAAAAACTAAATATATAAATCAATAGGTAAATCGTTTTGAAACGGAATCAAAGGTTTAGTCTTTCCCTTTTCGTTTTTTGTATTCTTCCCAAAGTTTTCTGCCAAATTTATGCTCGGCTTCCGGAAGGAAAACCATTTTAGAAGCGGGAAGCTTTTGTGTAAGATCAGTCATCAACTGGCTTTCAATCTCATACTTACTTCTTTGAATGTCATTATACTCAGCCATTAATTTATTGGCTTCTTTTTCCGTCAGATTTTTTTTAGAGCCTGATTCAAAGAATTTTTCTTCAAATAGAGCACGTTCTCTAGAGCGTAAATCCACCATCTTACAATCGTAAGTGTTGTAAATAGGCCAGAATTTTTCGGCTTCAGCAGGAGTCAGATTCAGCTCTTCCGTTAAAAACGGAACCCGAAGCGCCTTAATTTGCTCGTGTCTATCTTTCTTCTGTGCTTGGCCACTAAGACCCAAACACAACACGAAAATGATTATCAAATTTTTCATAGTTTTTTGTTTATTGATCAAGTAACGAACTCTGAACAATGTCTTGATCTACATACTCATAGATCAGTTCTTCGCTCACAGTTTCGTTATCAAATATCGAGGTGCTATTCTCGATGGTGCTCAACTCTTCAGCAGAAAGGTAGTCTTGAACACGCTCTTCTTCTTCAAAGTAGTTTTCAAGACTGGTTATGCTAAGGGAGTCAAACTGCATTTCTTTTTCTATGGGATTCACCACATTAAAGAGTACAAGCAACACCGCTGCAATCGCCGCAACTGTAGCTGCTATAGTTTTAAAATTATATTCAACAAGCTTTCCTTTAGGCTTATTTTGATTAAGAATAACCTGTTCTACTTTTTCAAAGTATTGTGCAGGTACGCTAAATCCATCATTTTTATTAGGGAAAAGCTCTTGAAATTTGAGTTCAGTAAGCAGTCTATTCTCAAAAGACTCAAAGTAGCCTAGAGGAATATTAAACTGCTGCTTGTTATTTTCTTTTTTGCTTTTCATCGTTTTTTAGACTTTATTGGTCTTAAAAGGTTTAATGTGCTGTCACGTATTCTGTTATCTTTTTTACCGCGTGATGGTAGCTCGCTTTGAGCGCTCCTTCTGAAGTTCCTAATATTTCAGAAATTTCATTGTATTGCAATTCATCAAAATACTTCATCACAAAAACCTGCTTTTGTTTTGTAGGCAGCGTGTCTATCGCCTGTTGTAATTTAAGCTGTGCATCATCGCCGTTAAAATACGGGTCACTCGTAAGATTAGTAACTAAACTCTCTTGAACCTCTTCATTACTTATATGCGTTGTACGTTTTCTCTTTTTAATAAACGTTAGGCTCTCATTCGTTGCAATACGGTAAAGCCAGGTGTATACTTGACTCTCCCCATTAAAATTATGCAGGTTTTTATAAACTTTTATAAAGGTGTTTTGCAGCACGTCATCTGCGTCATCATGAGAAATCACCATGCGACGTATGTGCCAATACAAACGCTCTTTGTATTCAGAGACTAAGTCCTCAAATTTTAAACTTTCGATGGTATGGATTTCTAAATTATTCAATGCTGCTCTTTAATGACCTTTGTATGACTATTTATTTATCCAATGGTTTAAAAGCAAAACGATAAAAAATAGTTAAAGCCGAAAGATCTTGAAATTTACAGATAATTCTTTTAAGAATTACAAGTAATAAAACTTATTAGAATCGATTAAAAGCATAAAAACGAGATTAAATACATTGATTTCTTGTTTGAACGAAAAAATGAATCTATATTTGGAAGGTTAATAATAGTAAATGAGTTAATTGATATTGTTGTAAAGGCCCAAAACATTGAAATCCTTTTTTGCCCCAAGTATTAAAGTTGATTTTAAACTGCGTTTAAAAAACCCAACAAAAGCATTCACAGCAATAAAAAAATCCGCATCAGATGATGCGGATTTTTTAGTTTAGTAACATTTTGTATTAAAACGGTTATGAATTGCAATACCATAAACCAATTACTCAAAAGACTGCATTTCTACCAGCTTTTTATAGGTTCCGTTTAAGGCGAGTAATTCTTGATGCTTACCTTGTTCTACAATTTTACCTTTTTGCATTACAATGATTTGATCTGCATTCTGAATGGTCGAAAGACGATGCGCAATCACAATAGAGGTACGATTCATCATCATATTTTCGAGTGCTTTTTGAACCAGACGCTCGCTTTCGGTATCTAATGCCGAAGTTGCTTCGTCAAGGATCATAATTGGCGGATTCTTCAATACAGCGCGGGCTATAGACAAACGTTGTTTTTGACCACCACTTAGTTTGTTTCCGCTGTCACCAATATTGGTATCTAATTGTAGCGGAAGTTCACTTACAAATTCCCAGGCATTGGCGACTTTAAGTGCAGCGATCACCTCCTCATCGCTGGCATCAGGTTTACCTAGTAAAATGTTGTTGCGTACCGTATCATTAAAAAGAATAGAGTCTTGGGTGACCAAGCCCATTTGCGCCCGTACCGAAGCTTTTGTGAGCTCTTTAATATTTTTTCCGTCGAGCTTTATGGCACCTTCGTTTACATCATAAAAGCGGGTAACCAAGTTTGCAATGGTACTTTTACCGCTACCGCTTTGCCCAACCAATGCAATGGTTTTTCCTTTAGGAACCACTGCGTTAAAGTTCGTAAGTACATTCTCGTCTTCATATTTAAAGGAAACATTTTCAATATGTACCGCATCTTGAAACTCTTGCGCAGTTTGTGCATCAGGAGCATCTTTGATAGTCGTTTCTGTATTTAAGACCGAAAGAATACGTTCTGCTGCGGCGTTTCCTTTTTTAACGCTATAAGAGGCTTTACTAATTTGTTTTGCTGGAGTTAGGATCTGGTAAGATAATCCTAAAAATGCGATGAATTGGGAAGCTTCTAGTGAACCTTCTACAAGTACCATTTGACCTCCAAACCATAAGATCACAACGATCACAAAAATTCCTAAGAACTCACTCGTGGGAGAAGCTAGATTTTGACGATTGACCAAGCTGTTTAAAATACCGTTCAGTCGTGTGGTACTTGCTCTAAATTTTGCTCTAAACTGATCTTCCCCATTAAAGCCTTTAATGATTTTGAGGCTCGAAAGTGTTTCTTCAACAATAGATAAAAACGCGCCATTTTCTTCCTGCGCCTGATTAGATTGTTTTTTAAGCGATTTACCAATACGCGAAATAATGATCCCCGAAATTGGCAAAAACACAAACACAAACAAAGTGAGTTTCCCACTGATCACCACCATCGCAAGAATGGTAAAAATGATGGTGAGCGGCTCGCGGACCACCATTTCTAAAATAGATAAAAAGGAAACTTCAACTTCTTGCACATCTGCTGTGATTCTTGAGATGGTGTCTCCTTTACGCTTTTCAGAGAAATAAGCGACCGGCAATTCTAAGAGTTTATCATAGATCGCATCGCGCACATCACGCATCACACCATTACGTAAAAAAGTGATGAAAAACGTAGCGAGATAGCCAAAGATATTCTTCAGAAAGAATAGTACTACCACAATGGCACAGATAAAAACAAGTGCCGAAAGTTCGTTGTCTGCAACTTGCTGGCTTACGTAATAATAAAAAGAATTGAACACGTAGTCTTTTACACCGCTCCAGCCTTCCCATACCGGTAATTCGTTGATACGCTTATTTTTATCAAATAAAATATCAATAACCGGAATGAGCGCAAGAAAAGACAACGTGCTAAAAATTGCATATAGAATGTTGCAAACAATATTTAAGACCGCATATTTTTTATAGGGTCTTGCAAATTGCATGATTTGTTTAAAGTAATTCATAAAGTAAAGTTCCCGGTAAGGGGTTTAAAAAATTCGCCTCATTGATTTCTGGTGAAACAGAAATAATGAGGCGAATTTACTTCAATTCTTCTGGAATCGATATTTGTTTAGCTTAAGATTCCTTCAGAAGTATATTTATAGGTAAAAAACCGACATTTAAAGACCGAGTTCTTTACGTATTCCGGCGATTTTAGCGTCTAACTTTTCTTCGGTTTTATCAAGTGCGTCAAGACTTTCAACAGACTCGTTTACGCTGATGTAAAACTTGATCTTTGGTTCTGTACCACTTGGACGCGCAGCGATGCGAGATCCTTCTTTAGTGTGGTATATTAAAACATTAGATTTAGGAATAGTAATATCTACAGATTCTCCGGTAGTTGTTTTCAGCGATTTTGAAGATGCATAATCGTCAATTTGCACAACTTGCTCCCCGTTGATCGACGTTAACGGATTTTCACGTAGATCGATCATCGTTTGTTTAATTTCTTCGGCACCAGAGATTCCTTTTTTAACTAATGAAGTCAAATCTTCTTTGTAGAAACCGTGTTTTACATAAAGCTCCTGCAGTTTTTTATAGAACGAAGAACCCTCGCTTTTAGCTTTAGTTACGATCTCGCAGGCGAGTAGAGTAGCGGTAACCGCATCTTTATCACGCACAAAATCACCTACCATATACCCAAAACTTTCTTCACCACCACCAATGAAATTTTGATTAGGGTGGTCTTTGATCATTTTAGCGATCCATTTAAAACCGGTAAGGCCTAATTTACATTCTACATTATAAGACTCTGCCAAAACATCCATCATAGGCGTAGAAACAATCGTAGAACCAATGAATTCATTTCCTTTAGCTTTATTCTTAGAGAAATACAGGTCTAGTAAGAAATCGGTCATCACGACCATGGTTTGATTTCCGTTAAGAAGTTGAAGCTTGCCTTCGTTGTTACGTACGGCAATACCCAGACGGTCACAGTCAGGATCTGTGCCTATAACAATATCTGCATTTTTTTCTTCGGCTAGTTCTAGCGCCATTTTAAGCGCTTCAGGCTCTTCCGGGTTGGGAGATTTTACCGTTGGGAAATTTCCGTTTGGAGTGCGCTGTTCTTCAACAACATAAACATTTTTATATCCAGCGTCCTTCAGTACATCAGGAATTATGGTTACAGAAGTTCCGTGTAACGGAGTAAACACAATAGTCACGTCATCGCGATGCTTGTCAAGTTCAGCGAAGCTTCCATTTTTCAGCGAAGCTTCAATAAATGCATGATCAACATCTTTGTCAATGTAGGTTATATGTTCTTTTTTAGCCGAAAAGTTCACAGCATCATAATCTAGACTTTCGATCTCAGCAACAATCTCTGAATCTTGAGGTGGCACTAACTGCCCACCATCTTGCCAATACACTTTATAACCATTATACTCAGGAGGATTGTGGCTTGCTGTTAACACAATCCCGCAGTGACATTCTAAGTGTTTTACCGCAAAACTCAACTCTGGAGTTGGTCTTAAATCACTAAATAAATAAACCTGAATATCATTTGCAGAAAATACATCTGCTACCACCTGAGCCAGCTCTTTACTATTGTTACGGCAGTCATAAGCAATAGCTACTTTAGGTGTTTCACCTTTAAACGATGCTTTTAAATAATTAGATAAGCCTTGTGTGTTTTTACCTAACGTATATTTATTAATGCGATTAGTGCCCACACCCATAATACCGCGCATTCCACCGGTACCAAATTCTAGGTTCTTGTAAAAACTCTCGTTGAGTTCGTCACCATTAGCATCGATTAGTTGTTGTACTTTTTCTTGAGTTGTCGTATCAAAAGTAGAAGAAAGCCAAGATTTGGCTTTAGCTATAATTTCAGAGTTCATAGATTATAAAAAGTTGATTGAACCAAAAATAGGGATTTCAAACGGAGTATGCTTTAGTTGAAACCCTTTTTGTCTTTTATTAAATATCGAGGCCGTTCATGCTTGGTGCGTTGCACGAGTTCCCCAAGAAATCCTGCAATAAATAGTTGCATTCCAATGATCATACTGGTGAGTGCTAAGTAAAATTGCGGACGCTGCGTTAACAGCCGAGCGGTTGGGTTGATGAATAATTTATCGATGCCTAAATAAGCTGCCAGACTAAAACCAATGATAAACATGATTGCGCCTAACGTGCCAAATAAATGCATGGGGCGCTTTGCAAAATGCGTTGTAAACCAAATGGTCAAGAGATCAAGAAATCCTTTAATAAAGCGGTCTGCACCAAATTTTGTCTGACCATATTTACGTGCCTGATGCTGTACCGGTTTTTCGGTAATGTTGATGAATCCTGCGTTTTTTGCAAGTAGCGGAATGTAGCGATGCATATCACCGTAGACATCAATATTCTTAACCACCTCATTGCGATAAGCTTTAAGACCGCAATTAAAATCGTGTAATTGGAGTCCGCTGGTTTTACGCGCGGCAGCGTTAAATAATTTAGATGGAAGGTTTTTAGTAAGCACTGCGTCGTAGCGCTTTTTCTTCCAGCCGGAAACAATATCGTAACCTTCTTCAGAAATAAGACGGTATAGTTCAGGAATTTCGTCAGGACTATCTTGTAAGTCGGCGTCCATTGTGATAACCACATCTCCTTCAACAGCTAGAAAACCTGCGTTGAGCGCCTGGCTTTTTCCGTAGTTGCGATTAAAGCAAATACCTTTAACATTAGGATTATGAAGTGCTAATGCCTCTATTTTTTGCCACGAACCATCGGTACTGCCATCATCTACAAAGAGAAGCTCATACGTATAACCTTCTTTTGAGATCACACGTATGAGCCAGTCATATAATTCTTGTAAAGATTCTTTTTCGTTAAGTAAGGGTATAACTACCGATAGCTGCATATATAATTTATTGGTGCGGATTGTTGCGCTTCAAAATTAAGCCACTTATAAGAGAAATGATAAAGCCAAAGAAAATTCCTGCAACGATCTGAAATGAAGATTGTACCCAAGGTTGTGCAAATTTCCCTGCAAATTCTACCGCTTGGTCTATTTGAGCTTCGGTCATATTGGGTTGCGAGGTAATCATAGCTTCTCTTTGTTTTTCGATGATCAATTCCGTAAACCCGGGCTCAATTACTGTCAAGAAGATATAATTGTAAAGCGCTCCTATGATAGCACCAATTAGAGCAATACCTACACCAACTTTTAAGGCATCTTTAAGGTCCATGTAACCTCCGTTACCATTTCTAAAAACTTTCTGTCCATAAGAAATACAACCTATCATAATTAGAAAACTTACCACAGCAGTGATCCAGCTTTGCTCAAGTAAGTTGTTGGTTACATAAAGGACTACCGCTAAAATAATAGTAAGAAGTCCTAGTAGTCCGCCATAGGTTAGGGCTACTTTTCCGGTGGTTAGTTTTTGATCTTCCATAAATAAAGGATTAAGTTTGTAAATGTACATATAAGGGTCCTATAGACCTACGTTTTTATAACTGCTGATAAGTAATCTTCACGGTAAAATTGTTACAGAAAAATTCTTTAAGAATAAAAATGTAATTTATTATTTAAAACCCCTTGTCAGATTATAATTTATTTCTAAATTTGCACCTCAAAATTGAGCAGATTTTAAAGCATTTACGATGAAAAAAGAGATACATCCAGAAAATTATAGAGTAGTAGCATTTAAAGACATGTCTAATGACGAGGTTTTTTTAACTAAATCTACTGCTAATACAAAAGAAACTATTGAGGTTGATGGTGAGACTTATCCTTTGGTAAAATTGGAGATCTCTAGAACTTCACACCCATTTTACACCGGTAAATCTAAATTGGTTGATACTGCTGGTCGTATTGACAAGTTCAAAAACAAATACAAGAAATTCGCTAAATAAGCGATTTGAATATACTTTAAAAAGCCTTTGCAATTGCAAAGGCTTTTTTTATGTTTGATAGTGAGGGATTTTAGTTTTTATCAAATAAGGCGTTCATTATGCGATTGATTCCTTTAAAGCCAAAGTAGATGGCTAACGCCGCCGCTACAAAACCCAAAATAAGCACGGGGATGTACAGCGGATGCTCACTATTTTTAAACGCTTGATAAATAATACCCGGACCTAAAAACATAAATAGGAGCGAGGTGGCCATTGTGCGTACGCCTCTGGCTAAGGCTTCTTTATTGGTTGCCATTTAAATAGGTATTTACTGCGGCTCTAACTGAACCATTTTCTTTTAAAAGTTGCGCTGCTTCTTCAGCGTTTACCGGAATTTCAGACTGAATCATGCGTATACCGCGATCTACAAGTTTGTCGTTGCTGAGTTGCATATCTACCATTTTATTGCCTTTTACTTTCCCCAGCTGAATCATCGCCGTAGTCGAAATCATATTCAACGCCAACTTTTGCGCGGTTCCGGCTTTCATTCGGCTGCTGCCGGTTACAAATTCTGGACCCACGACAATCTCTACCGGATATTTTGATTCAATTGCAATTGGGCATCCTTTGTTGCAGGTAATGCTTCCGGTGGTGATATTATTTTTATTACAAGCTTTTAAAGCGTTTAAAACATAAGGTGTTGTACCCGAAGCAGCAATACCAATAACCATATCTTTTTCAGAAATGTTATGCGCCTTAAGATCTTCCCAACCTTGCGTGGTGCTGTCTTCAGCGTTTTCAACAGCTTTCCTGATGGCCGTTTCGCCTCCTGCGATTAAACCTATGACCAGATCATGTGATACACCAAATGTGGGCGGACATTCAGAAGCATCCACAACTCCTAGTCTTCCGCTGGTACCTGCGCCCATATAAAAAAGTCTTCCGCCTTTTTTCATTTGAGCAACCAATTGATTGACCAAAAGTTCAATTTGTGGAATCGCTTTTTCAACTGCTTGAGGTACGGTTTTATCTTCAGTATTGATACTATGGAGCAGGGTAGTGACGCTCATCTTTTCTAAGTCTGAATACTTAGAGTCTTGTTCTGTAGTTTTTGTAAAGCTCATAATGCTTTTCAGTAGAAATTAATGGATACGCAAGTTACATTATTCAATAATTATCGAAGCAGTATAGACTTGGCTTATCGAAAAATAACCTATTGGATAATGCGCATCATTTGTTTCGTTGACAATATTTCCGCGAATGACCGAAGGAGCCGGAACAAACGGATTTCCTGAAGCCTGGCCTGATTGATTTATAGTCACGGTCATAAAATCTGAGAAGGCTTTATTGACGCCTAGCAATTCTATATTCAGCGTGTCGTTTGGTTTCAAATCTTCATAGAAAAAGGAAAATGAAAACTGCTGATTTTGATAAAATGTATCTTCGCTGGTAAGATATTGCCCTTTATCAAGATCAAAAAGATAGTAATTGGTTTGATTAGGGGCATCGGTATAGGTGATGATCACTTCGGTCTCATCACCTGCAAAAAGACTTCCGTCACCTTGTTCAACTTGATCTATAGGCACAGCATTTACAAATTGAGTAGTGGCGCTGTAAAATTCTTCTTCGTATTCAATAGTTAAGGAAACAGGCCCTTGCGTTAACTCTTCTCGCGGAAGAACAGTGCTGTAAAATCCGTTTTCTTCTGCTTGCAATGTATAAGTTTGATTGCTGGTTGTTAAGCTAACCAAAGCATCATTTACTTTAGGAATGCTGTCGGCATAGTAATCTGTGGTTTTAGAAAGTTTTAGATAGGCTTCCACGAGAAATGTATCAGTATCCGGTATACGCATAACGGCGTCAATTACCAGCCGCTCTTGAGTAGGCGGAAGATCTACCTCGATGGTGTCTTGACAACTGACTAGAAGAGTCATCAAGAGCAAAACGATATAGCAATTTTTAAGGCGTTTCATTAAAATTTAAAATTATAGGTTACTGAAGGCAGAATACCAAAAATGGTCGTTCGTACCGCTTCATTAGCGCCGGTATCGTCATTGGTTCTGAACGTGATCGAAGCTGCATTCATACGATTATAAGCGTTGTAAATACTAAAAACCCACGAGCCTTTTAACTTCTTGTTTTGATTTTTTGGCGTTAGCGTAGCCGAAAGATCTAGTCGATGATAGGCAGGTAAGCGCTGTTGATTGCGCCCGTCATAATTAGTGATGTTTAGCCCTTGAAATTGCGACTGACTCACCGGAAAATTTGTAGGTTGTCCTGTTTGAAAAATAAAATTTGCATTAAACGTCCATTTTTTATTGGCCTCGTAGCTTAAATATGCGCTAATGTCGTGGGTTTTGTCATACGCTGAAGGATACCAGTTACCGTCGTTGATGCCGGTTTCTTGTGGTGTTCTGCCCGGTGTCTGTTGTTCGCTTCGGGATAACGTGTAGGCCAGCCAACCTGTAAATTGGCCCTTGTTCTTTTTAGCCAAAAACTCAAGACCATAAGCTCGTCCTTTTCCTGCCAGTACTTCGGTTTCTATGTTTTCATTGGCGATGAGCTGTGCGCCGTTGCGATAATCCAGTCTGTTTTGTACATCCTTATAGAATACTTCAGTTTCTATTGAAAACTCGTTATTTTTTATTTTTCTGAAATATCCCAAAGCATATTGATCTAAAATTTGTGGTTTTAAATACGGGCCGCTGGGTGCATAAACATCTAATGGAGTAGGAGCATTGGTATTTGATATAAGGTGTAAGTACTGCGCCATTCTGTTATAGCTCGCTTTTACAGAACTGTTATCATTTAGTAAATAAGACAAGGATGCTCTGGGCTCAATATTGGTAAAATCAGCTAATCGACCGGTATTAGACTGAATTTCTACAGGTTCAGCAGGCTGGTAAATACTAAGTGATGCATTATAAGAAAGCGGTTGATCGTTTTGATAGACTGCAAAAGAATCTTGCCCCAAACGGGTAAAATGGCTCAATCGGGTGCCGTATTTTACGATCAATTTATCGCTGAGATCTTGTTCAGCTTCGATATAAGCCGAAAATTCATTAGCGTATTTATGCGTCAGCTGCGATGGAATGATTCCGCTGTCTGGGCGGTTTGGCGTGATCGTCGCAGGATTAAAACGGTAATAGATGTTGTTGACACCATAGCTAAGCTTGATTTCGCTATTTAAATAATGCTGAAAATCGTACTTCAAGTTAAAATTGCGAATGCCCGAATCGTACTGAAAGCCTACAAAATCCAGTAATAAACCGTAGTAATAATCAGAGTAGATCAAAGAAAGATTAGAAAAAATCTTGTCTGAGAAAATATGATTCCATCTTAGGTTAAGAGTTGAGTTTCCGTAGGTGTTGACAAAACTTTCGCTTACGCCAAAAAGATCACGACCAAAATAGCCTGATAAAAAAAGACTGTTCTTTTCGTCGAGATTGTAATTGAGTTTTGCGTTTAGATCGTAAAAATAGGCTTTGTTATCTATGTCAAATAACGGAAGAAAAAGATGCGCATAAGAAGCTCTTCCACCAATAAGAAAAGCTGATTTATTCTTTACAATGGGGCCTTCTACAAGTAATCTGCTGGCTACTGCGCCGATACCGCCATTTGCGTGAAATTCTTTGCTATTACCTTCTTTCTGATAAATATCGAGCACCGAAGACACCCGCCCGCCATACCGCGCGGGTATTCCTCCTTTATAGAGTTTGAGGTCTTTTATCGCATCTGGATTAAAAACAGAGAAAAATCCAAAGAGATGCGAAGAATTAAATATGATGGCTTCATCAAGAAGGATCAGGTTTTGGTCAACAGCTCCGCCGCGTACATTAAAGCCGGAAGCGCCTTCGCCGGCGCTTGTGACTCCGGGAAGAAGCAAAATTGATTTGATCACATCGGCCTCACCCAGAACCACAGGAATCTGTTTTATAGTTTGAGCAGTTAGCGTATTCACACTCATTTGCGGCTTTCTAATGCTCAATTGTTCTACATCCTCTTCAATAACGACTTCGTCTAAAGTCTCAGTACTCGCATTAAGCGAAAAATTTAGTTTTTGATTGGCGTCAAGTACCAAGGGTTGCGCAATGCTTTCAAATCCTAAAAAGCTAATTTGAAGCGTGTATGTTCCTTCGGGCAGGGTAATGGAGTAGAAGCCGTATTCATTAGTAACTGCGCCTTTGTTGAGTTCGGGGATGATGACATTAACTCCAATTAGGGTCTCGTTAGATTCCGCAGATGTTATGACACCGCTGAGCGTATGATTTTTTTGTCCTGAAACCAGATGGCACATCAAGAGGAAGAAAATCAAAAAGTATGTTTTTCTCAAGCTTTTTTTCTCAAAAATAAGAGACTTAGTGCATTGAAGCACAACTTTATGAAAATAAAAATGGGTTACCGTCAAGTAACCCATTTTAAAATTCTAAATATTAAAAACGCTAAGAGTTGATGATTGCATTTAGCGTTGCACTAGGTCGCATTGCAGATGAAGATTTGTCTTCATCCGGGAAATAGTACCCACCAAGTTCTACCTCAGATCCTTGTGCATCTAATAATTCTTGAAGTATTTTTTCTTCATTAGTTTCCATTTCGCTAGAAATTTCAGCAAAGTGTACTTGCAATTCTTTATCCTTATCCTGCGCAGCTAAAGCTTGAGCCCAGTAAAGAGCCAAATAAAAATGACTTCCGCGGTTGTCTAATTCATTTACCGCACGAGAAGGCGATTTCTTATTGTCTAAGAATTTAATGGTTGCCTCGTCTAAAGTTTCCGCTAATACTAAAGCTTTAGGATTGTCATTGGTAGTACCCTCGTGTTCGAGAGAAACCGCCAAGGCTAAAAATTCACCTAAAGAGTCCCAGCGTAAATGACCTTCTTCAACAAATTGCTGTACGTGCTTAGGGGCAGAACCTCCTGCACCGGTTTCAAATAAACCACCACCATTCATTAAAGGGACAATTGAAAGCATTTTTGCACTCGTACCAACTTCAAGGATAGGGAAGAGGTCTGTGTTGTAGTCACGCAATACATTTCCGGTAACTGAAATGGTATCTTTGCCTTCTTTCATACGCTTTAAGCTGAAGCGGGTTGCTTCAACAGGTGACATAATCTGAATGTCTAAACCTGTAGTATCGTGGTCTTTAAGATACACATTTACTTTTTTGATCAACTCTGCATCATGTGCACGATTTTTATCTAACCAAAAGATCGCAGGAACACCGGTAGCTTTAGCGCGATTTACCGCTAATTTTACCCAGTCTTGTACCGGAGCATCTTTCGTTTGGCACATTCTCCAGATATCACCTTCCTCAACGCTATGCTCAATAAGAACTTTGCCCGAAGCATCAACTACCTGAACTTTTCCGGCAGTAGCAATCTCAAAAGTTTTGTCGTGAGAACCATATTCTTCAGCTTTCTGAGCCATCAGCCCTACGTTAGGAACCGTACCCATAGTAGTTGGATCAAAAGCACCGTGTTCTTTACAGAAATCGATCGTTTCTTGATAAATACCGGCATAGCTACTGTCTGGAATAACTGCTTTTGTATCCTGAGATTTACCTTCAGCATTCCACATCTGACCGCTATTTCTAATCATTGCCGGCATAGAAGCATCAATGATCACGTCACTAGGCACGTGTAGGTTGGTAATCCCTTTATCAGAATTTACCATAGCAAGATCAGCACGTGTTTCAAGAGTGTCTAAAATCGCTTTTTCAACTTCGTTTTTCTTCGCTTCCGGCAGTTTATTGATGTCATTTAATAAATCACCAAGACCGTTCCTAGTATCTACACCTATAGATTTTAAATCCTCACCGTACTTCTCAAATACCTCTTTGAAATATACTTTCACTGCGTGACCAAAAATGATAGGATCAGAGACCTTCATCATTGTCGCTTTCATGTGAATAGAGAATAGAATCCCCTGTGCTTTGGCGTCTTCGATCTGCTCGCTTAAAAATTTAAGCAAAGCCGCTTTACTCATTAAGGTAGCATCAATAATCTCACCTTCTTTAAGAGCTAATTTTTCTTTTAATGTTTTCTTGGTTCCGTTGTTGTCAACGTGTATGATGTCAACCGAAGTAACTTCCGGTAAAGTAATAGACTTTTCATTTGATCTAAAATCTCCGCTGGCCATAGTTGCAACGTGCGATTTACTGTCTTTAGACCAAGCTCCCATACTGTGCGGATTCTTACGCGCGTATTCCTTAACTGGTTTTGGAGCACGTCTATCTGAATTACCTTCACGCAAAACGGGGTTTACAGCACTACCTAAAACCTTTGCATAACGTTGTTTAATTGCCTTTTCTTCGTCGGTTTTAGCTTCTTCTGGATAATTGGGAACCGCAAAACCTTTTGCTTGCAATTCTTTGATCACAGCGGTAAGCTGTGGTACAGAAGCACTAATGTTAGGAAGTTTAATGATGTTTGCTTCGGGACTTTTAGCTAGTTCTCCTAGTTCAGCCAAGGCGTCGCTCACTTTCTGATCTTCTTTAAGAAAGTCAGAGAAGTTTGCGAGTAAACGCGCAGCTAAAGAGATGTCTTTTACTTCAAATTCTATATTTGCCGGTTTAGCAAACTTGCTTATAATAGGAAGAAAAGAGTGCGTAGCTAACGCCGGAGCTTCATCAGTTTTGGTGTAAGCTATTTTAGATGTTTTGGTTGACATAAAAATGAGTTCGTTTAATAAGTCTTGATTTTAATTCTGTCATTAAAAAAGGGGTAAATTCTTTTAATAAAAATAATTTCAAGAATAATTTAGTGGATTGCAAATATAGAATTTTCGGGTAGATTTTAACACTTAAATTCTTCTTAAAGCCTGTGAAATTGGGAGTAAGCTTCATTTTGAAGAATATTTCTAAATAATCTAATAAAAAAGCTCTGTTGTGATATTTGCTATCGCAACAGAGCTTCTAATGTGTTGATTTTTTACCGGTGAACCCTTGAAGTTCCAAAGGCAAGAATATTAGTACTTGCACCGTAAATCAAAACATAGAGATTACAGTCTTTTGTAATCCCGCCCAATACCTTTACTTGTTTAAAAACTACTGCTATACAGTGGTAATGATATTGGAAACAAAGTGAATATTTAAATTCACTTTTAAACGTTTGACTATTTCAAATATAGTAAATATTCTATATCGTTATCGTAAAATATGGAATTTTTATAATTAACCGTTGATTAACAGGGGTTATCAACAATTGTTGATGGTATACGTAGCAAAAAAAATGCTCTCAATTGAGAGCATTTTTACTATATCTTGAAAGATCAAATTATTTTCTAACTTCTTTAATTCTAGCTTTCTTACCAGTAAGACCTCTAAAGTAGTAGATACGTGATCTGCGCACTTTACCCCTCTTATTGATTTCAATTTTTTGAAGTGCAGGCATATTGATTGGGAAAATACGCTCAACACCTACAGTACCAGACATTTTTCTGATAGTAAAAGTTCTGGTTACTCCAGTACCGCGTACTTGGATTACAACACCTCTAAAGAACTGAGTACGTACTTTTTCACCTTCACGAATTTCATAGTAAACAGTGATTGTATCACCAGCACTAAATTCTGGGAATTCTTTTTTCTCTACAAATTCGTTTTGTACAAAACTGATTAAATCTTCCATTTTTAAGATTTTTTAAAATTGAATAAAAGCAACATGCACGTATCTCGCCAGAGGTTGGTTCTATGAGCGTGCAAATTTACTATAAAAAATAGATTAGACAATTCTCTAAACTATTTTTTTTTGAAGAATTTATCCGTTACTCGTTAAGTAGATCAGGACGGCGATTCTTTGTGTGTTTATAAGCTTGCTCTTCACGCCAAGCCTCAATTTTAGGAGTGTTTCCTGAAGTAAGTATTTCAGGAACTTTCCAGCCTTTATAGTCAGCTGGTCGAGTATACACCGGTGGAGCCAGCAAATCGTCCTGAAAAGAATCAGTTAATGCTGAAGTTTCATTGCCTAGAACCCCGGGAATTAATCTTATGACCGCGTCACATAAAATTAAGGCTCCTAATTCGCCACCACTCAAAACATAATCTCCAATAGAAATCTCTCGAGTTATGAATTGATCACGTACACGCTGGTCAACACCCTTATAATGACCACAGAGGATAATGATATTTTTCTGTAACGAAACGGTATTTGCAATTCCCTGATTAAGCGTTTCTCCATCAGGTGTCATATAAATGACTTCGTCATAATCACGTGCTGCTTCTAGCTCACTTATGCACTTGTCAATAGGTTCAATCATCATAACCATTCCGGCTCCTCCACCATATTGATAGTCATCAACCTGTTTATAAGCGTTGGTAGCGTAGTCTCTAAGGTTATGAAAATGTACTTCAACAAGACCTTTTGCGATTGACCGTTGCATTATAGAAGCCTCAAACGGACTCTTTAAAAGCTCTGGGACAACCGTAATTATATCAATGCGCATAAAAACTGCGTTATTTTTTGTTGTTTTTAACCGCTTTGTTGCGCTCGTCTTGTAGTAAACGTCCCATTTTTTGTTCCTTCTCTAAGGCTTTTTTACGATACTCTTCGTATTCGTGCTCAGTGTCGGCTAACTTTTGTCTGGCCTCTTGAGTATGGGCGTTACTTCCTTTAAATTTGAAGATAAAGAATACCAGAGCCAGTGCTAAAACAGCAACAATACCCCACATCATTCCCATATAACCTCCTTTACTCATAGGGATTCCTAAGAAAAAGATTGAGTCTTTTTCTTCTCGGGTTTTGTCAAGAGTGCTTTGTGTATCTTCTAGCGATTTATTCAACTCGCTGATCTTTGAATCTTGTGTTTGAATCTCATTCTGAAGATTTACAATCTGGCCTTTTAAATCATTAATACTATCTGCAGCATTACTTTTAAGTTTAGCTAATGCATTTTGCTTCACTACTTTGTATTCTTGATAATTATTAGAATTTTCAAGTAGATCTTCAAACTGCTGAGAGATTGTATTTACTTTAGGCTCAGCAGGCTGCTCAGTAGTTTGTGTTTCTTGAGCAGAAACTGCTGTGATTGCAAAAAATAGGAGTAAAAAGTTGATTTTTATAGTATTCATTTCAGGCTAGTCATTTTTCTGTTTGTGGGAAAACGGAACGTAATCCTTCTTAGTATATCAAAGGGGCAAAAATAATCAATTCTACGTGTTCTGCTTCCTTTAACTTGATAAAAATCAACTTTTTACTTTAGTGGTAAACTTCTGAAAAACAGAATTTTAATAATACGTAAACCTTCTTACTTTTGAAATGTACTTGGCAAGCCTAATTACTTGATGACTGTAGCCATATTCATTATCATACCAAATATACAACACCACATTTTCTGAATCTGATGAGACCAATGTGGCCTGACTGTCATAAATAGAAGGAGCAAAAGAGCCCACGATATCACTAGACACAAGTTCGTTATTGATGGAATATTTAATCTGCTCTACCAAATCGCCCTCTAGCGCATACTTTTTTAAGGTGGCGTTTATCGTTTCAACTGTGGTTTTTTGGTTTAACTTGAGGTTTAGAATAGCCAAAGAACCATTGGGAACAGGCACGCGAATCGCATTAGAGGTAAGTTTTCCTTCCAGTTCAGGTAAGGCTTTAGCTACGGCTTTACCGGCTCCTGTTTCGGTGATTACCATATTGAGTGCTGCAGCTCGACCTCTACGGTATTTAGAGTGCATATTATCTACAAGATTCTGATCATTGGTATACGCATGAATGGTCTCTAAATGGCCGGTCACGATCCCAAAACTTTCCTCAATAACTTTTAATACTGGAGTAATCGCATTGGTAGTGCAAGAAGCAGCCGAGACAATTGCCGTTTCATCCGGGTTAACTTGATTATGGTTTACCCCGTGCACAATATTTGGAATTCCTTTTCCGGGAGCGGTGAGTAGTACTTTAGCAACACCTTTTGCGATTAAATGCCTGCTCAATTGCTCTTGGTCTCTGAACGCACCCGTATTGTCGATAACTAAAGCTTCGTCAATGCCGTATTGCGTATAATCAATTTCTTCAGGAGTGTTGGCTGAAATTAATCTTACGGTGGTTCCGTTGATAATTAATGCTTCTCTTTCAATATTTACATCAATAGTTCCTGGGAAATCACCGTGAATACTATCACTCTTTAAAAGCGAAGCTCGTTTTTGTAATACCGCTTCGTTAATGGGACCACGAACGACAATCGCGCGAAGTCGCAATTGATTTCCGCTACCGGTGCGCGTCATCAGTTCGCGAGCGACCAAGCGACCAATGCGGCCAAAACCATAAAGCACGACATCCTTAGGCGTGATGGTTTCAGCTGAATGCGCTTCTTTTAATTTATGATGAATGAATGCCGTAGCGTCTGCATACTCATTATCTTCAATGTGATACTCATACGTGAGTTTACCAATGTCGAGTTTAGCAGGAGGGAGGTTCACCTGCTGAATGGCTTTTGCCAGTTCAACACTATCAAAAATTGAAATGGGCTTTTGTACAAATGCTCCGGCGTAGGCGTGTAAATTGAGAATCTCACTTACGTTACGATCAATAAGCTGATTTCTAAAAAGTACGAGTTCAATATTATTATCGTACCACAGATCACTTATAATCTTAATAAATTCAATAGTGGCGCGGCGTCTGTCGGCTTGAAAAGCAAGCTCTTTTTCATAAGTTGAAGACGTTGTCATAAAATAAAGTGTGTGTTTAAATTTTCGGCAAAGATACTCAACTATATCGTTTGCGTAACGTTTAAATGAAGTAAATTCTCCAGTAATGAAATAATTGAGATTTGTAGGGAATAGGTAGTTGATTTTTAACACGGTCTATTATTACCAATTAAAAAGCCTTTCCGAAGAAAGGCTTGAAATCATTGATATGTTCAGTTTCAATTATTGAAAAATGATCTGTTTTTTCTCTCCTCCTTTACCTACAAAGCTTAAGCTTACCGGTTCGTTAGGATTTTTAGCATTCATAATACGCTTCACATCTGCAACCGATTTTACCGGTTCTTCATCAATTTCTGTAATAACGATGCCGTTAAGTCCATAGCGTTTTAATTTATCATTAGTCGCTTGAGCAATAACTACTCCGTTTTTAACACCATATTCTTTTAATAATTCTGAAGAAGCTTCACGCACTTCTAGACCGGGCTTATCAATTACATACGCTTCATACTTTAGTAAAGTAACCGGTACGGTTATGCTTTCACCATCTCGGGTATATGTAACCTGCACCACATCGTTAGGTCTTTTTGCACCTAAGTAACCTGAAAGGTCAGAGAATTTGCTCACTTTTACATTATCTATTTGAGTGATGATATCACCTTCTTCAAGACCGGCCTTTTTAGCGCCACTTTCAAATTCTACATTAGCTACATAAACACCTTCAACAGCATCAACGTCAAGCTGACTGGCTATACTTGGATTAAGACTTGTTCCGCTAACACCTAATATCCCACGTTGCACATCACCATATTCTAAAATATCTTCAACGATTTTACGTGCATTATTAGAAGGTACTGCAAATGCATAACCTACATAACTACCGGTTTGCGAAGTAATAGCAGTGTTAATTCCTATAAGTTCCCCATTAATATTTACCAAAGCGCCACCACTGTTACCCGGGTTGATCGCAGCATCTGTTTGTATAAAAGATTGCGGATTAGAATCATACTCGTTAATATCTCTGGCTTTAGCCGAAATGATTCCGGCAGTAACTGTACTTGTTAGGTTAAATGGATTCCCTACTGCAAGTGCCCATTCTCCCAAGCGTACATTATCTGAATCTCCAAAAGGTAAGTAAGGTAAATCTTCATCAGCATCAATTTTAATGAGTGCAATGTCAGCTTTAGGATCTGTACCAATAACTTCGGCTTTAAAAGTTCGGTTATCATTTAAAGAGACATCTAATTCTGTTGCTCCATCGATCACGTGATTATTGGTTACGATATAACCGTCAGCAGAGATGATCACACCACTACCTGCACCTACGAGACCTTTGCGAGTTTCTCCGCCGCCATAAAAGAACTCTTGTAAATTACGGGGCTGTCTTGAGGTTTGTACATTTTTTACGTGTACTACCGCGTGAACCGTACGATCTGCAGCTTCGGTAAAGTCAGCATTTGTACTGCTTATAGGGCGACCCTCATAGGCTACAGTATTAAAATTAGGACTTGTAGTTAGGTTAGAAACTTCAGTTTTAGACTCATCTTCCAGCAGCTTATATGCTCCCAGAGTAACACCACCACCTACGATGGCAACAAACAATAGGCTTGCAAATTTTTTCATAATACGTTTCTATTTTTTATATAACACTTTAAATACGAGTGACAGTATATCGTGTTGCAGGATTTAACTCGGTCTTAACAAGGTGTAGATTATTCGCTTTATGTATTTTTGCGAAGCTTTTAAAAAACCAGCTATGTCTATACCTTTTTATAAATACCAAGGCACCGGCAACGATTTTGTAATGATCGATAACCGTCAGAACATATTTTCCAAAAATGATACCAAACTGGTAAAGAAGCTTTGTGACCGTAAATTTGGCATAGGCGCAGACGGCTTGATTTTGCTTGAAAACCACGATACACTAGATTTTACGATGGTGTATTATAATGCAGATGGAAATCCTAGCTCTATGTGCGGTAACGGCGGTCGATGCATTGTGGCTTTTGCTAATGAACTTGGTGTAATAAACAATACAACCACTTTTGAAGCGGTAGATGGACTGCACGAGGCACATATAGAAAACGGACTTGTGCATCTTAAAATGCAAGATGTAGCTGCGATCAAGGAATTTGATACACATTTGTTTTTAAATACCGGTAGTCCGCATCACGTGCAATGGGTCTCTCAAATTGAAGACTTTGACGTTAAATCGGAAGGTGCAACGTTGCGGTATAGTGAGCTTTACGGCAAAGCCGGAAGCAATATTAATTTTGTTGAAGCGACTACCGATGGATTTCGCTTGCGCACGTATGAGCGTGGAGTAGAGGATGAGACGTTGAGCTGTGGTACAGGAGCAACTGCTGTTGCTTTGGCCATACATAAGCAAGGTAAAGTAGATCAAACAAGCGTACCTCTTCAGGTTGAAGGTGGTAAGTTGACCATTAGTTTTGAGCCGGAAGGTGAAGGATATAAAAACATTTTTCTCATTGGTCCTGCGCAAAAGGTATTTCAAGGAGTATGGACGGACTAACCCTAAAAGGAGAACTTGTTTATTTAAGAGCATTGGAGCCTGAAGATCTCGATCTCATTTTTAAGATCGAAAATGATGAGGATCTTTGGGAGTTGAGTACCACGCTAACTCCGTTTTCAAAGTTTTTACTCAAGCATTATCTAAAAAATGCACATAAAGATATTTATGAAGCAAAGCAGTTGCGATTGGTAGTCTGTAAAGCCGCAACTGATGAAGCTTTGGGAATGATAGACCTTTTTGATTTTGATCCCAGAAATCATCGAGCCGGACTGGGGATCTTGATTTTCAGTAAGGTTGAACGCGGAAAAGGTTATGGTGCCGAAGCGCTTAAACTTATTACCAAGTATGCATTTAAGCGTTTAGAGCTGCATCAGTTGTACGCTAATATTTTAGAAGAAAATGCGCCAAGTATTAAGCTTTTTGAAAAACAAGGGTTTGAACGTGTGGGGCTAAAAAAAGATTGGACGCGCGTGGGCGGAAGCTTTAAAAATGAATATTTATATCAATTAATACATAACGATGTACATTAAAAAAATTATTGCCGCTACCGCAGTGATCGGGATGATCGTCGGCGGCATCTTTGCTTATACCATTTACGGTAAGTTTTTTTCACCAAATACTGCATTCAATAATGAAGAGGCCCACCTCTACGTGAAAACTGATGCCACTTACAGTGACGTACGAGCAGATTTAGAGCCTTTAATAGACGATATCGAGTCTTTTGATCAGGTTGCTGAGCGTAAAGGATATGTGTCGAATATCAAACCTGGGCATTTTATAATTGAGAAGGGGAGCAATAATAACGAAATCGTCAATGCTATTCGTAGCGGTAATATTCCAGTTAAGATTTCTTTCAATAATCAAGAGCGTTTAGAAAATCTAGCAGGGCGCATAAGTCAGCAGATTGAAGCAGACAGTACAGCACTTCTTGAAGCGTTCAAAGATGCTGAATTTTTAAAGGCAAATGGTTTTTCAGAAGAAACAGCCTTGACTATGTATTTACCCAATACCTATGAATTGTATTGGAATACAACCGCCGAAGAATACCGTAAGCGTATGTTGACTGAATATAATAGATTTTGGACAGATGCGCGCAAAGCGAAAGCTGAAACGCAAGGCTTAACACCTACTGAAGTTTATGTTTTAGCGTCTATTGTACAAAAAGAAACAGCTAAAAATGATGAGCGTCCCCGCGTTGCCGGTGTCTATTTAAACAGACTTCACAACGGCTGGAAACTTGATGCAGATCCCACCGTTATCTATGCTGTTAAAAAACAACAAGGAGATTTTGATCAAGTAATTAAACGTGTTTTATATAAAGATCTGGAAACAGATTCCCCATACAACACCTATAAATATGGCGGTTTGCCACCGGGTCCGATCTTTATGCCTGACCTTTCGGCGATCAATGCCGTGTTAAATCCTGAATCGCATCAATACTATTTCTTTGTCGCAGACGTTTCTAATCCCGGCTATCATCTTTTTGCAAAGACTGTAGCTCAGCATAATGCAAACAGAAAGCAATATATAGACTGGATCAATAAGCAGGGGATAAACCGATAATTTAACAAATGTTAAATGTTTACATAATCTTCAAAAAGCAGTTTTGTAAATGTTAAAATCGGTAATAAAATGTAGCAATCGCTTGAGAATAGCGGGTATTTGGCGAGTTTTATTGACTTTGGGAAAAGCTTAACCAATTCATTATCAATCGCTTGAATTCTTATCGTATATTTGCGCGGTAATATAGGCAGGTATTTCAGTAGCGCGTTACTACCGGTCTGAAAATTATTTTATGACGAAAAACATCGTAAAACTTGCGGCGCTTCCTTCTGTATTCGGGCTTGTGGCATTAAGTATGTCAGTGAAAGATGCAGATAAGCCACGCGAAAATTCTACAGAAGGTTTAGAGTTATTTTATACTGTTCCACAATTTGACGAAGCTGATGCTTCGGTCTTGGACAACACTTCAAATTTAAATCTGGCAACTACCGGTAAATCGTTTACCGGATTTAAAGAAGCCTTAGGATTTAAAGAATCTCAAAACGATTACAAGCGTATTAATCAATTGGGTTATTTAGGAAAATATCAATTTGGTAGAAGTACCTTATTGCTTTTGGGGATAACCGATACTGATGAGTTTTTAAATAATCCTGTGTGGCAGGAGAAGGCTTTTGTAGCCAATGCTTCTCGCAATAAGTGGGTTTTAAGAAAAGACATCAAACGCTTCAATGGAAAGATGATCAACGGCGTAAAAGTTACCGAATCCGGTATTCTTGCTGCGGCTCATTTAGCCGGTCCCGGTAGTGTAAAAAGCTATTTGCGCTCAGGTGGAGTGGAAGGTTTTAGAGATGCATTTGGAACTTCCATACGCAGTTATATGAAGAAATTTGGTGGTTATGATGTTTCATTCATTGAACCCAACCGAACTGCAAAAGTTAAGTTAGATAGTTAGAAAACCGATTCAAAATAAAAATCAAAAAGCGACCAAACGGTCGCTTTTTTAATGTTGTATTATAAATAGCGCCGGGCGCTTATGTAAATCAGGTTTACTAGATTTCCATACCGATATGGGTTTGGTCACTATAAATTCGGTAGGTAGTGTAATATCGCAAGCAATACATAATCTGGTGTTCCCGTTAAGCGTATTGCACAATTCATCAAGCATTTTGTTGTTGCGGTACGGGGTTTCAATAAAAAGCTGCGCCTGATTATAATCCTTAGAAAGGCGTTCTAAGCGTTTGAGTTCGCTGCGTTTTTCTTTTTGGTCAATGGGTAAATATCCGGTGAAGGCAAAATTTTGACCATTCATACCGCTGCTCATCATAGCCATTAATATCGAAGATGGCCCCACCAGCGGAACCACTTGAATGCCTTTTTCGTGAGCGATACGCACCACTTCGGCACCGGGATCTGCAACACCCGGGACTCCTGCTTCAGACATCAACCCCATAGAAGTACCAGACAGGCAGGCATCCAGAAAATTAGGGATTTCTGTAGGATCAGTATGTTTATTTAAGGCGTGGAGCTTTAGCGAAGGTTGCGGCTTCTTGGGGCAAATTTGCTTAATAAAACGTCTTGCTGTTTTTTCATTTTCTACAACATATTGGTCAAGCGTTTCTATGATGTTCTGTACCATTCCCGGCATAACCTCTAAAGGCGGCGTGTCCCCTAAAGTCACCGGAATGAGATAGAGTTTTCCAAATTCAGATTTAATATGCATAGTAGTGGGAGTAAAATTTAGCTAAGACGTTCGGCGATCTTAGTGGTGGCTTCATCAAGCATTTCATAAACGCGGTCAAACCCGCGCTGACTGTCGTTATAAGGATCAGGAACATCAACACGTTCTCCCGGAAAAATTTCATCTAAAATCAGCTGTACTTTAGCTTTATCTTCTTCTTTAGGAGCCTGTGCTACCACATCTTCATAATTGTAATTATCCATTACAAAAATGTAATCATAACGCTCAAAAAAAGCAGGTTTAAATTGCATCCCGCGTTGATCTGTGATGTCTAAACCGTTCTTTTGAGCAACGGCAATGCTTCTAGAGTCCGGTAGATTTCCTACGTGCCAATGCCCCGTACCGGCAGAATCTACCTGAAATTTTTCAGCATCTAACTTTGATTTGAGTAATCCTTCGGCAAGTGGTGATCTGCAAATATTCCCCAGGCAAACCATTAAAATGTGCGTTTTCATACTGTAGTAGTTAAGAGGTTTTCAACTTCTTTAATAATATTCAACAGCTTTAGGGAAGCAATAAAAAGTCTTACATCGTAAGCTTTTTATTGAGGTCTTCAACATATTTCCTGAACTGTTTGTCAGTAGCAGAAAGATTGTCAACGGTCTTGCAGGCGTGAAGTACGGTCGCGTGATCGCGTTTACCTATTTGCGAGCCAATACTTGCAAGAGAAGCTTTGGTAAGTTTTTTAGCAAAGAACATAGCCAGCTGACGCGCTTGTACAATATGACGCTTACGGGTTTTAGATTGTAAGGTATCAACATCCATCTGGAAGTAATCGCTCACCACTTTCTGAATGTAATCTATAGAAACTTCGCGCTTAGTATGCTTAACGTAGTTGTCAACAATTTTTTTAGCAAGCTCTAGATTGATTTCTTTTCGGTTGAAAGAAGAGTGGGCGATAAGTGAAATAATAGCACCTTCTAGTTCGCGAATGTTTGTCTTGATATTATTAGCTAAAAACTCAACAATATCTTCAGGCATTTCTACACCGTCTTGGTATAGTTTGTTTCTGATGATAGAAACGCGCGTTTCAAAACCTGGCGATTGCAATTCTGCTGAAAGTCCCCATTTAAAACGTGACAATAAACGCTGTTCAATGTCTTGCATATCAACAGGAGCTTTATCACTAGTCAAAACAACCTGTTTTCCGTTTTGATGCAGGTGGTTGAAGATGTGGAAAAATACATCTTGTGTACCAGCCTTTCCTGAAAGTAACTGAATGTCGTCTACAATTAAGACATCAATCACTTGATAGAAATGTATAAAGTCATTTCTATTATTCTTTTTAACCGACTCTATATATTGCTGCGTAAATTTTTCTGCGGAAATATAAAGTACTGTTTTGTCTGGGTATCGATCTTTGATCTGAACACCAATAGCGTGAGCTAGATGGGTTTTTCCTAATCCAACACCACCAAAAATCAATAGAGGATTAAAGGATGTTCCACCGGGTTTGTTGGCAACTGCCATACCTGCCGAACGAGCAAGACGGTTAGAATCTCCTTCTAAAAAGTTGTCAAAATTGTAATTAGGATTGAGCTGTGACTCGATTTCCAGATTGCGAATCCCGGGAATCACAAACGGATTTTTGAGCTCGGGATTTTTATTCTTTAAGGGAGCATCAACTTCCTGCGATTTCATCGTATTAGGACGGTTGGTACTCGGTATTTTTTCGGTAAATGGTTGTTTGTTTCCGTAGGTGTTTTCCATACGGATCACATAGACCAATTTTGCTTGTTCACCAAGCTCTTTTGTAAGAGAAACTTTAAGCAATTTTACATAGTGTTCCTCGAGCCATTCATAGAAGAATTTACTGGGTACCTGTATGCTTAATGCGTTATCTGTAAGTTTAACCGCTCGTATAGGTTCAAACCAGGTTTTGTAGGCCTGCGGGGTTATATTGTCCTGAATAAATGAGAGACAATTATCCCATACTGTTTGCGCAGTCATACTCATTCTTGTGGTGAAGTTTTTAGTTATTTTTGGTTTAGGACGACCGAAAAGTGAGAAAATAAAGAGATCTTCGTTTCATTCAGTGCGGGGCAAATATGTGAACAAAAATTGTAATAAAAAAAGAAAATTAGATTGCTTTTTTAGAATTTTTTCCGCATAATCTTTTCCTTCTTGAAAGTATAAATTTATTTGTTAATAACTGTATGAAAACGCATAATAGTTCTGTTAAAGTTAGGTATGGAGAAACCGATCAAATGGGAGTGGTTTACCATGGTAATTACGCTCAATATCTGGAAGTTGCGCGTATAGAATGGTTGTCTGATTTAGGGGTTTCTTATAAAAAAATGGAAGAAAATGGCGTGATGCTCCCTGTTTATGACATGCGATATTCTTTTTTAAAGCCTGCTTTTTTTGATGATCTTCTAACGGTTAAAACAACGTTGCGAAAAATACCCCGAGCGAGTATAGTTTTTGACTATGAAATTTATAACCAAAATCAAGAATTATTAACAAGAGCCGAAACAACTTTAGTCTTTGTTGATATGAAAACCAACAGGCCCACGCGTTGTCCACAATATATATTAGATCTACTTTTAAATCAAGATGCTAAAGAATAGTAGTTTGGATTCCGAAGACGGCATCAAAACGTTCTTGAATGCGTTCTAAATCATTTTTTCGAACCGAAACAGTTACCGCACAGCTCAGTTCCATTTCTTGATTAGCAATAGTTAGTTGCTCTTCTTTTATGATGCGCATCACGGTATGTAGCAACGCATATTCAAATTTTAGCTGAAGTTCTTCAGTAATGGTTTTGACTACAATCTTCGCGGTCTCTAAAGCGAGTTGCGCTGCAGTTTTATACGCTTGAATCAAGCCGCCAACGCCTAGATTGGTTCCACCGTAATAGCGAATCACGGTTACCAGCGTGTTGGTTACTTCAAAAGATTGCAATTGCCCGTAAATGGGCGGTCCGGCAGAGTTTCCCGGTTCGCCATCATCATTAGATCTGTAGTGTTCATAATTTTTGCCCAATTGCCAGGCGTAACAAATATGTGATGCTTTGTTGTGTTGTTGATGCAAAGAAGTCAAGATTTCTTCTATTTCTTCCTTAGTGCGTACGGGATGCGCTTGACCTATAAATTTGCTTCCACGGTCTTTAAACAAGGATTCTGCACTTGTTTTGGTGATGGTTTTGTAAGTGTCTCTTTGAGATTCTTCCTGCATAGTTATGATTTTACTACGGCTATAAGTATAATACTTACAACAGCGATTGCAATCCCGATCCAGTTTTTTGTTGAAAGCTTTTCCTTAAAAAATAAAATGCCAATCAAGGTCGCGACCATAACAATACCCACATTGTTTAGCGTGAAAACCGTACTGCTTTCTAGGGAAGGGTGGCGCAACGCCTGAACCAAAAAGTAGATAGAATAGTAATTAGGGATTCCTAAAGCAATGCCTCCAACTAAATTCTTGAAGGCTAGAGGTTGTTTGTTTTTGATAATCTGGTAAAATAATACGGCAATTCCTAATACAAACGCGGTAAGAAAAATCATTGCAGAAAATAAGGGTACGTCCTGTTCTGCCACAAAGCTGTCTTCGAGAAATTTTATGCTGGTATCAATGATTCCGCTGCCTAGAAATACCAAAATAGGTAAAAGCAGACCATTGTTTTTCACTTTTGAAATTTCGCTTGAATTTTTCAACGAAACCAAATACACTGCAATCAAAGCCAGCACGATTCCCAGAATTTTAAGCGGGCCCGAACTTTCTTTGTAATAGATTAATCCAAAAAGTATAGGGAGAACGACACTCATTTTTGTAGCGACAGAAACCACAGATAGACCGTTGCGTTGCGTGGTGATCGCCATAAGATTAAAGATCACTATAAAGAGTACTCCAAGAAAAAGCGTTCCCGGAAACCAATCATACGATGGGATTGTTGTTAAGTCAACAGACCTACCATACGCCATAAAACCACAAGTGGTTGCGATCAAATAGTTGACCACAATGGCTTGAAAAGTGTTGACTTTAAATGTATCATACAATTTAAAGACTAAAAAGATGATACTTGAAGATGCTATGCTAAGCAGAAGGTAGATCAAAACAGCTGCTTCTTGATTTCAAAAAGTTGGGTGATATCTTCTTTGCCGGGTTCCAAGTGCCAGGTGTGAATTCCCATTGAGGATGCTGCAGCCGTATTTAAGATGGTGTCATCTATAAAAAGTGTTTCTTGAGCAATCAATTGATCTTGCTGTAGTACAAAATCATAGATCTCGAGATCAGGTTTGCGCATATGTATTTGCTGCGAAAGATAAAAGCGCTCAAAACAATTTTGAAATTGAGAATACCGCATCGCATCCATGTTTTTGATTACCTGCTCGATGTGCAGATCATTAGTATTGCTCAATAGAAAAAGCCTATACTTTTTAGATTTAGCCAGCTGAATGATCCAGTCTAGTCGGTGTTGCGGAAAATCTAAAATGATGCTATTCCAAGCCTGTTTAAAAGAAAGCGCAGTAAGTGACGGAAATTTATTCAGGTAGTGTTCAGTGAGCGCTTCACTACTCATTAGCCCTTTCTCATAAGTGTTATGCCAATTCACCATTTCATCATCAATTTGACGAATTCCCATTTTAGCGAGAGCTTGTTCAGGGGCTTTTTTATCCAGGTTGATAAAGACATCTCCAAAATCAAAAACAAGGTTCTTAATCATGTTTGCGGGTATAATAGACCAGTAGGTCTCCGGTTAGTTTTTCGGTTTTTAGGGTCTTGGCTCTTTTAAGTCTGGGTGCGTGTATTCCGTTAGTAAAACTTGTAGTTCCTTTAAACACGCGGGCTTCGTCCCAAGCTTCGGCATCAATAAACTGTTGTAAGGTAGCGCTTCCGCCTTCAATAATTACAGATTGTAAACCTTCTTTATAAAGAGAAGCTAATATCTGATGGATCGTATTTTTTGTAAAATCGATCGTTAGGTATTTGAGATTATCGCTGTTAGACTGCTCCTTTTCAGTAAAAACAAGTGTCGGAACAGTGTGATCAAAAACAGTGCTTTCAAGATCTATTTTAAGCTTGCGATCTATAACAATACGCGTTGGAGAAGCACCACTCCAATCTCTGGTCGTAAGTGAAGGATTGTCTGCTTCTACAGTTTTTCGGCCTACAAGAATGCTTTGTTCTTCTGCACGCCATTTGTGCACGAGTTGCTTGCTGTATTTGTTAGTGATCCAAACTGGCTCTCGCGTAGAGCGGCTTTCAGAATCGGGAGCGATAAATCCGTCAAGGCTTTCCGCCCATTTGAGAATTATATACGGGCGTTTTTGCTGATGAAAGGTAAAAAAGCGTTTGTTTAGATCTATACATTCCTGCTCCAGAACACCTACTAAAACTTCGCAGCCAGCGTCCATTAATTTTTTAATTCCGCGACCGGCAACTTCAATAAATGGATCAACCGTGCCAATCACTACCTTTTTAATCCCTTTTGCAATGATCATATCACTACACGGCGGCGTTTTCCCAAAATGACTGCAAGGTTCAAGGCTTACATAAATGGTTGCTTTTTCAAGAAGCGTGGTGTCCTTCACACTATTTACAGCGTTGACTTCGGCGTGGGGTTGTCCTGCTTGATGATGCCAGCCTTCACCAATTATTCGGTCATTATAAACGATTACACTCCCCACCATCGGATTTGGGTAGGTGTTCCCAAGGCCGTTTTTGGCCAGTTGCAGGCAGCGCGCCATGTATTTTTCATGTATCTTCACAGCCTCAAAAATACCATTTAAAAGTAAGAATATCTATGTTGCAAATTAGAGCAGTTGAAGCCGCTGATAATAAAGAGTTGGCGAGCCTTTTAAGATCAATTTTGATCGAAATGGGCGTGCCAAAAGTGGGTACCGCTTATGCAGATACCGCTTTAGATTGTATGTACGAGACTTATGATGTAGATCAAGCGGAATATTTTGTTATTGAAGAAGATGGAACACTTTTAGGAGGTGCCGGTATTGCGCCTTTGGCCAATTATGAGGGACCGGTTTGCGAACTTCAAAAAATGTATATTTCTGCTTCGCTACGCGGAAAAGGAGTAGGGCAACGCCTCATGAACACCTGTCTTGAATTTGCTAAAAACCAGGGCTTTGAGCAGGTTTATATTGAGACGATGCCATATATGGAAGCGGCACAAAAACTCTATAAGAAATCAGGTTTTGAGTATATTGATGGGCCGATGGGCTGCACCGGTCATAGTGCGTGTCCCGTGCATATGCTAAAGACGTTTTAAATGGTTTTAAAGGAGTATCGCCAAAAGTTTTACAACGCCTTAGGAGCGCTTTACCCGCAAGAAGAGTCTGAGACTTTTTTTAAAATTCTCTCTCAAGAATATCTCAAGTTGGCAGCATTTGAAATTCCTTTGAATTTTCAATTGGAGCTTACTGAAGCACAGCTAACTCGTTTTGATCACGCTTTAAACAGACTTAAAAAGTTTGAGCCGCTGCAATATATTGTAGGTACTACAGAATTCTACGGATTTCCATTTGTACTTTCTCCTGATGTGCTCATCCCCAGACCAGAAACTGAAGAACTTGTCGAGTGGATTTATACCGACTTTAAAGATCAAGAATGGAAGGTCTTAGATATTGGCACGGGTAGCGGCGCTATTGCGGTAAGTTTAGCTAGAGTATTGCCTAAAGCTTCGGTTACTGCGCTGGATGTTTCAGCAAAAGCTTTAAAGATTGCGGCTGAAAATGCCACGGCCAATGCTGTGAAAGTTCGGTTTATTGAACAGGATATTTTGGCCTGTGAGACGTTAGCGGGATCCTATGATGTGATCGTTTCCAATCCGCCTTATGTGCGTGATTTAGAAAAAGCAGAGATCAAACCCAATGTATTGAACTATGAACCGCATTTGGCATTATTCGTACCTGATGATAACGCTTTACTTTTTTACCGAAAAATTGCAGAATTAGCACTAAAAGCACTTCAACCTAAAGGAATTTTGTATTTTGAGATCAATCAATATTTGGGTGAGCAAACGGTATCACTTTTAAAAAACATAGGATTTTCAAAAGTAGAATTGCGCAGCGATTTTGCCGGAAATCCCAGAATGATAAAAGCACAACGCTAATGAATACTTTAAAATCAATTTGTGTTTTCTGCGGAAGCAGTGAAGGAAATGATCCTGCAATTCTAGAACAAGCTAAACTCTTAGGAAACCAACTTGCAGCAAATAACATCACGCTTGTTTACGGTGGTTCTCAATTAGGAATTATGGGAGCTGTTGCCAAAGCTAGTCTGACTCAAGGAGGTAAGGCGATTGGGATTATTCCTGAATTTCTTAAAACAAAAGAAATTGTCTACACAGAGCTTGACGAAGTGATTACCACGCAAAATATGCACGAGCGTAAATTAAAAATGCAAGAAGTAAGCGATGGTTTTATAACGCTTCCGGGCGGTTTCGGTACGTTTGAAGAGCTTTTTGAGATCATTACTTGGAGTCAATTGGGTTTGCATCATAAACCCATAGGTTTGCTGAATATCAATGGTTTTTATGACCACTTGATCGCGATGCTCGATGAGATGGTCAACCGTGGTTTTCTAAGTGCAAAGAATAGGCAGTTGCTCATCGTGGATGACGAGGTAGATGGACTTCTTGATAAAATGAAGCATTTTGCACCAGACTTTACTTCAAAATTTCTTAAACCCGAAAACACATAGATTTTGGTTCGGGCTTTTGGTGTGGTTTTGTTGCTAATGCTTACTTCGTGTCTTACGCGCGATGAGCGCATTAGCGAATTTCAGGAGAAATTGGGTTTAGAAAAGGCTCAGGTTTTGAATGAAATGGTAGACCATTTTGAAAGCCGTTTGCAAGTTTTATATCCGAAGCTCAAATTGAAGGATGCGTACCTTCAGCTGTTGGAGGATTTAGAACATAATGCTTTGGATAATACCGAAATGTTATTTCAATGGCCCGAAGCACTTCTTTTAAAATATAAAAATTCAGGCCTGCAAGATGATTTTTATAAACAAAAGTCCAATTCTAAAACTTTGAACGAGGAAGGTGTATTTTTTAAAGCAATGCGTTCTCAAAGCTATTATGACGAACTCATCGCTGAATATTTTTGGGTTTTAGAACAAACGGGGAGAATAACTCCGTCGCAGTTTGCTTCCGGAATGCTTCGGTTTGATTTTGATCCCAATAATTTTTTTCACAAACGCATACTTGTTTTTCAGTTTTCGCCTTAATAAGCCTTTTTATCTTAAGCGCTAAAACCCGAACTTTACCAACTTTGACAAACTACTAGCTATGACCACTCAAGATAAAATTGAAGCTTTACGCACAGAACTGCGACAGCATAATTATAATTATTACGTGCTAGATCAGCCGCAAATTGATGATTATACATTTGATCAAAAATTAAAGGAGCTGCAAGAATTAGAGTCAAAGCATCCTGAGTATCACGATCCAAACTCTCCAACCTTGAGAGTAGGTGGGCAAGTGACTAAAAACTTTGCTACGGTCAAGCATCAGTATAGAATGTATTCGCTAGACAATAGCTATTCTCAGGAAGATCTTGAAGATTGGGAGCAACGCATTAAAAAGTTGGTTGATGGTAAGGTAGAATACGTGTGCGAACTTAAATACGACGGTGCTTCTATTAGTTTAACTTATGAAAACGGAGCTCTTGTACGCGCGGTTACGCGAGGAGACGGTACCCAGGGAGACGATGTCACCAATAACGTCAAAACCATACGCAGTGTTCCTTTAAAATTGAAAGGGGATTACCCTGATAAATTTGATATTCGTGGGGAGATCGTGTTGCCGTTGGCCGGTTTTGCTGCAATGAACGCAGAACGGGTAGAAGCCGGTGATGAGCCATACAGCAATCCAAGAAATACAGCTTCGGGGAGTTTAAAACTTCAGGATAGTGCTGAGGTGGCTAAGCGTCCGCTAGAATGTTTGTTGTATAGTATCGTAGGTGAAAATCTCAATTTTGACTCACAGTTTGAAAGTCTTGAAAAGGCTCGAAGCTGGGGATTTAAAGTGCCTGATGTTGCTAAAAAAACCGCATCAACCTCAGAAACTTTTGAATTCTTAAATTATTGGGATGAGCATCGTCATGATTTGCCTTATGAGACTGACGGTGTGGTGATCAAAGTAAACAGTTTTAGACAACAGGAAGAATTAGGATTCACTGCAAAAGCGCCGAGATGGGCGATGGCCTATAAATTTAAAACGGAACAAGCAGAAACCGTTCTTGAGAAAATAACTTATCAAGTGGGGCGTACGGGAGCAATTACTCCGGTAGCGAATTTAGTTCCGGTGCAATTGGCTGGGACTATTGTAAAACGCGCATCGCTGCACAATGCAGATCAGATTGAAAAATTAGACGTGCGTGAAGGAGATAGTGTTTATGTTGAAAAAGGCGGAGAGATCATTCCTAAAATTGTTGGGGTTGATTTTGAAAAACGCGATCCTGACTCTGCGCCCACAACCTATATTGATACCTGTCCTGAATGTGGGACGCCGTTAGTGCGTCAAGAAGGCGAAGCGCAGCACTATTGCCCGAATGATATGGGGTGTCCACCGCAAATCATAGGTAGAATTCAGCATTTTATTTCGCGTAAAGCAATGGATATAGAAGGGCTCGGCGGGGAAACGGTTGCTTTATTGGTAAAAGAAGGTTTGATTAAAAATTACGCTGATTTATATACCTTAAAAAAAGAGCAAATCCTGCCTTTAGAGCGAATGGCTGAAAAATCTGCCGATAATCTTATTAAAGGTATCGAAGCTTCAAAACAAGTGCCTTTTGAGCGCGTGCTTTTTGGATTAGGGATACGCTATGTGGGAGAAACTGTTGCGCGAAAACTGGCAAAACAATTTAAAAACATAGATGCGCTTGCGGCTGCTACTGAAGAAACTTTAATTGCGGTTGATGAAATTGGTAATCGCATTGCGCAAAGTGTTGTCGCATTCTTTTCAGATGCGTATGCGCAGGAGTTAATTGGCAGATTAAAAGCGTATGGTTTGCAGTTGGAGCTTGATGCTGCGGTGTTAGAAAATCAAACGGAAAAGCTTAAAGGTCAAACTTTTGTGATCTCAGGTGTTTTTTCAAAAGTGTCGCGTACAGAACTGAAAAAAATGATTGAAGATAATGGAGGCAAGGCTTCAGGTAGTATTTCTTCAAAAACAAACTATTTAGTTGCCGGCGAAAATATGGGGCCTAGTAAATTGCAAAAAGCCGAATCTCTAAATGTGCCTATTATCTCAGAGGATGCTTTTTTAGAACTGTTAGAAAAATAAATTAGGTGGGAATTTAAGCTTTTACGGAAGCGTTATTAAGCTAGTCTTATACTTGTACTTTTGTATTAAAACTGTTTGAATTTTCAATTTTGTCCGTCATATTGAAACAAATACTTTGTGAGTAAGACAGATTCCTTAATTTTTAAATTAAAAAGCGATTGAATCCTAATCGGCTTCTAAACATAGTAAATGAAATACAAATACCTTCTGCTTGCATATCTCTTACTGGGGTTTTTAGAAGTTTTTTTACCTGATCGCTTTTTCAATCTTGCGGTGTCTTTGCGACCGATTAATGTAGCGATAATCTACTGTTTTTATGTAGGCAATACGAAACAGCATAATTATTTGTTGCTTTTTTATTTAGTATGTGAACTGTTAAATGAAATTTTCTTCTTAATTGATTTTACAAGGTATTTTACGCTTGTGCTTAGTTGTTACAGTATAGCGACTTTTACGATGATCTATCATTTATGGCCGGTTTTAAAAAGTTCAGCAAATAAAGCTGATGCTGTAGATTGGTTGCGCCCCGGTTTAGGTTTGCTGGCTATATTTTATATGTTCTGGAAGTTGAGTCTGATGGTGTTTGATGAATTGCCCAATAATTCTATATTTTTTGTCGGAGTACTAGCTTTGATCTGCTGGTCTGTCTTTTGTTTTCTGGTTCCGGTTAAAAACAAGCATCCAGACAATTTTGCTCTGTATTTTATGGGTGGAGCTATGGCAGTAATGGCGCCTTCAATGTTTATCTATGAATTTATCTGGACTTTTGAAGTGATTTTGTATTTCTCCTTGCTGTCTATGTTACTTTTTAAAATTTTCTTAGTTTGGTATCTAATTCAATTTAAATATATTCTGCGTTCTCAAGAAGAGTATTTTTAGTGATAACACGCGTTTAAAGTAGTATGGAATTACAACCTCTAAAATCGAATACTGTTCTTGTGAGTAGTGGTTTGGCTTGCGTGTTGTTTATTCTGTTATCGAGCGTTACCTCAAAAGTTGGGTATTATATTCAGCCCTTGTTTTATATAGGATTTTATCTGTATTATTTTTTGTCGTTACAACGTCATAATTACGTTTTTGCGATTTTTTTAATTAGCGCGTATATCGGGGAAGCTTTTTTGATCACAGATGTTCATCGCTATTTTGTTGAGATCGTGAGCATGTTTATTATCGCTGCCGCAGCTTTGCTTTATACCTTTTGGCCTATTCTCAAATTAAAGTCTCGAAAAATTACTAAAGCCATGCTTGTAGAGCCGGGCATTGGTACCCTATTTTGTATTTACACTATCATTTATCTAATGACGATGTATTACGATTTGATACCGAATAAATTTCTATTTGTATCTGGCACAATTTTACTTTTGGTATTTACGATCGTTTGCTTTTTAATACCCTTACGCAATAGACACCCCAGTAATGTGTATTTGTACTTAATAGGAGGAGGCTTGTTAATCGAAGCGATTTTGGCTTTTGTTTTTACCTACAGTATTTCTATTCCCATAATAGCTATTGGAGCCAAAATAGCAATTTGCGTGCATAAGGCTTGTGTGACCTTATACTGCGTTAGTATAGATCACGTACGAACTGATATGAGCTACGACGAATATTAGACCGTGATCGTCTTTGAAGTTGTTTTTACGGTTCCAGAGGTGTCAAATTCAAAATCTATTCGACCTAGATTAATTCCAGCCCAACCCACTTGATTTACCAAAACATCTTCATCCTTAGCATTAGAAACAACCACTGGTTTGTCTAAAAAGGTATGGGTGTGTCCGCCAATAATCAAGTCGATCCCACTGGTTTTTTCAGCAAGTTTTAAGTCCGAAATTTTATCGTAACGATATTCGTAGCCCAAATGGGAAAGGCAGATTACCAAATCACAAGCTTCTTCTTCTCTTAAAATTCGGCTCATATCCTGCGCGGCTTCAACCGGATCTAGATATTGCGTTTCTTTACTTAATGCTTTAGTAACTAAACCTTCAAGCTGAATACCAACTCCAAAAACACCTATTTTAATTCCGTCTTTAATAAAAACCTCATAAGGTTTGGTGAGCCCTTCCATCGCTGTATTGGTAAAATCATAATTGGCGCTAAGCATTTTAAAAGTTGCATTAGGCATTTGCGCTGCTAAGCCGCCAACGCCATTGTCAAAATCGTGATTACCTATCGTGGCAGCGTCATATTTTAAAAGGCTCATAAGTTTAAATTCTAACTCGCCACCATAAAAGTTGAAATACGGCGTACCTTGAAAAATGTCCCCGGCATCCAGAAGTAACGTATTCGGGTTTTCTTTACGAATAGCTTCAATAAGAGTCAATCGTCGGGCTACTCCGCCTTGATTAGGGAAGGAAGCATCCTCAGGAGAAAAAGGGTCTATATGACTGTGCACATCGTTCGTGTGCAAAATGGTGATCTTTTTTGATTTTGCCGAAGCACCAAACAAGTCTAAACTTGGCATACCAGCAACTGCTGCGGTTGCAATCCCAGTTTGTTTTATAAATTTTCTTCTCTCCATAATTATTCCTTTGTAAATCTGTTATCTCTTACCGGTGCAATGGTATCCTGAGTTTTAAAATAGTCTACTAAAATGCTACGTATTTTATAATCCAAAACCTCCATACTCACAGGATCGCCGAAAAAAGTCATACCATCACCACCTTGTTGTAGATAATCATTGGTGGCTATAAAATAGGTCTGACCGTCTTTTACAGGTTCGCCATTAATAATTGCCTTGACCAAATTATTATTATCATCAATACTGATTTGCATTCCGGCGATAGGATGCGCTTTACCAGTTTTAAGGTACTCAAACATTTCGTTTACTTTATCGCTAGTAAGTTCTACGACCACAACGCTGTTTTCAAATGGCATCAAATCAAAAGCGGTGCGCATCGTTACATCACCTGCATTCAGCGTAGAGCGAATTCCCCCGTGATTGAGTAAAACCGCATCGATGGTGTTACCGGTACGTTTTTCAAAAACAGGATTGCTCAATTCTAAAACGGCATCAGCCATCATATTCCCTAAAGCGGTATTAAACGGTCCGTCGTTTTTAGACAAGCTTTGAGGTGCGTAGGCTAGTACCGCACTCATTTCTGCATCAATGCGTGCTTTAAAAGGAGCGACATATTCTATAATAGCTGGGTTACTTTTAATACTATCTGTTATAGGAATTTGCTTTCCGTCTATATGGGTTAAAGTCGCTTGAGAATCTTTGCAGCTAAACACGTGTAGCGCAAGGAAAAGAAGAATAAAATTTCTAAGCATTGAGGAATGAAATAAAAGATTTGCTTTGCGCTTTAATTAATTACATTTGCGCCAAAACAAATTTAGATGTTTTTCGACGGATTGAAGCACAATTTGGTTAAAACTAAGGTTAACAATTGGCTTGCTCAACCCACGACACATAAGGAAGTGGGGCGTATAGCTAATGTGGTGATTTTGGTTGAAGCGCGTTTTGTAAATGAAGGAAAAAACCTTCTGAAGCGCCTGGATAAGTTGACTCAATCTTCTGAAAATAAACTTGTTGTTTTTGCTGAAAAGCGTGCAGATCAGAGTGCTGAAGATTTACTCTATTTGAGTAAAAAGGACTTTAGTCTCTTTGGAAATTTAAAAAATGAAGCGGTAAAAAACCTAATCGAGCAACCTTTTGGTTTACTTATAAGTTATTACACTTCAGAAAATGTATTTTTGAATTTCGTTGCAACGCAATCAAAAGCAGCTTTTAAAGTAGGCATTGATCACAAAAACACAGCGATTAATGCACTTACAATTCAAGTAGAACCTACTGCTGTAGCTGCGTTTGAAACCGAATTAGTAAAGTATTTAAAATTATTAAAACGCATAGAATAGCATGCAGGAATTGAAAGGTACCGGTGTAGCACTAGCCACTCCATTTAACAGTGATCTAAGTGTAGACTTTGACGGTCTGGCAAAACTGGTAGAATATAATATAAACGGAGGTATAGATTATCTTGTGGTTATGGGGACTACTGCTGAGAACGCAACCTTAACCGCAGAAGAAAAAGATGCAGTGATCGCAAAGGTTATTGAGGTGAATGTAGGGCGTCTTCCGTTAGTGCTTGGAGTAGGAGGAAACAATACTTCGGCCATCGTAGCAGAATTAAAGGCGAGAGACTTATCTGCTTTTAAAGCTATTCTTTCGGTTTCACCGTATTATAATAAACCTACTCAAGCCGGGATCTATGCGCATTATGAAGCCGTTGCCGCTGCTAGTGAAGTTCCTGTAATTCTTTATAATGTTCCGGGAAGAACAGGAAGCAATATGTTACCAGAAACCGTATTGAAACTTGCAAACCAAGTAGAGAACATCATAGGGATCAAAGAGGCTGCCGGTGATATGGCGCAAATGATGCGTATTATAAAAGATCGTCCTGATGGATTCTTAGTGATTTCAGGAGATGATTTACTGGCGTTACCTACGGTGACGGCTGGTGGAGATGGAGTGATCTCCGTTTTAGCTCAAGGTATTCCTAACCTTTTTTCACTTATGATTAAAGAAGGCTTACACGACAATTATACCGAAGCTTATAAAAAGCATTACACGCTTATGCCTGCCACAGATTTAATATTTGCAGAAGGCAATCCCGCAGGAATTAAGGCGTTATTGGCTTTAAAAGGCGTTTGTTCGCCAGAGGTAAGACTACCTTTAATGCAGGCCACCGAAACTTTACAGCAAAATATTGCAACATACTTGAGCGAGACTGGTCTTTAAGTTTTGTAATCCCTAGAAAAACCTTATTTTTGCCCGATGTTTTTAAGCTTAATGAAGAAAACAATTTTAGTCGTATTAGCAGGAATCACACTTGCATCTTGCAGTGAATATCAAGAAGCCCTGAAATCTGAGGATATGGGGCTTAAATATGCATTTGCAGATTCACTTTATGATGTAGGTAAATACCGTAAATCATTAAAACTGTGGGAGCAAATTGTGCCTGCATATCGCGGTAAGCCACAGGCAGAACGTGTGATGTACTTATATGCTGATGCTCATTTTCAAGTAGAAGATTATTATCTGGCCGGTTATCAATTTGACCGTTTTGTTTCGGCGTATCCTGATTCAGATAAGGCTGAAGAAGCGCAGTACAAAGCCGCTGTAAGTTATGCAGAGCTTTCGCCTAACTATCAGTTAGATCAATCTGAAACAGAAAAAGGACTTGACTATTTACAGCAGTTCATCACCGCGTATCCAGATTCAGAATATGCTGCTGATGCTAACGAGCGTATCAAAGATTTAAGCGTAAAGCTTCAGAAAAAGTCTTATGAAGTAGCAAAAGGATGGCACAAGATTATGGAGTATCCTGCTGCAATTGCTTCATTTGATGACTTTTTATCAGATTATCCCGGTTCTCCTTTTCGTGAAGCTGCGTTTTTCTATAAATTAGATTCGCAGTATCAGTATGGTTCAAAGAGTATTAATGTACTTGTAAAGCCAAGATTAGAAGAAGCGATTGAAATGTATGAGACCTTAATACGTTATTTCCCAGAAGGAGAATATCGCACTGAGGCAGATGCTATAAAAGCAGATATTGACCAAATTTTAGAAAATTATTCCTAATTAAATAAAGCTAATATTATGGATGTTAAAAATCTAGATGCACCTGTAAATACTATTACTCACAACCGGAGTGAGATCGATGCTCCTACCGGAAACATCTATGAAGCGATTTCTATCATCGCTAAGCGTGCGACTCAGATCAATACAGAGATCAAAAGAGAGCTTTTGGAGAAATTAGACGAGTTTGCTACGTATAGCGACAGTCTAGAGGAGATCTTTGAAAATAAAGAACAAATTGAAGTTTCTAAATTCTATGAGCGTTTACCTAAGCCTCACGCTATGGCCGTTCAAGAATGGTTAGAAGATAAAATTTACTTCCGCGATACGACTACAAAAGAGTAGTTCATGTCAATATTAAGCGGTAAAAAGGTTTTACTTGGAGTAACCGCCGGGATATCTGCTTATAAAGCGGCTTTTTTGGTTAGGGGCTTTATCAAAGCCGGCGCAGAAGTGCGTGCGGTTATGACGCCTGAGGCTAAGGAGTTTGTTACTCCTTTAACCCTTTCTACCCTTTCAAAAAATGAAGTGCTTTCTGCATTTACCCAAGAGGAAAATGAGAATGCCGTATGGAATAATCACGTAGAATTCGGCCTTTGGGCCGATTTCTTTGTTATTGCTCCAGCCACAGCAAATACGCTTGCTAAAATGGCTTCGGGTACTTCTGATAATTTGTTGTTAGCGACTTATCTTTCAGCAAAATGTCCGGTTTATTTTGCGCCGGCGATGGATCTGGATATGTACAAGCATCCCAGTACGCACAACTCCTTTGAGAAGCTGCAATCTTTTGGAAATATAATGATCCCGGCTACAAGCGGGGAGTTGGCAAGTGGTCTTGAAGGTCAAGGCAGAATGGCAGAACCTGAAGATATCGTGGCATTTATAGAGGCCGATATACTTAGCCGCCTTCCGCTAAAAGATAAAAAAGTGTTGATCACAGCCGGCCCCACGTATGAGGCTATAGATCCTGTGCGTTTTATAGGGAATCATAGCAGTGGGAAAATGGGGTATGCACTCGCCGAAGCCGCAGCCAATTTGGGTGCTCAGGTTACCTTGATTTCGGGTCCTACGCATTTACAGCTCAAACACAATTTAATAAACCGTATCAACGTTACTTCAGCAGCAGAGATGTTTGAAGAAGTAAAGAAGCATTACAAAAACGTTGATGTTGCTATTGCTTCAGCTGCAGTTGCCGATTACAGGCCTGCTCAGGTGGCAAACCAAAAAATCAAAAAGAAAAAAGCTGCTTTAAAAATTGATCTGGAGCCCACAGCAGATATTCTGGCATACATGGGTGCTGAAAAAAAGAAGCAGCTGTTAGTAGGTTTTGCTTTGGAGACGGAAAATGAAGTAGCTAATGCTCAGGGAAAATTGCAGCGTAAAAATCTGGATTTGATCGTGCTGAATTCCTTAAATGATAAAGGCGCAGGTTTTAAAACCGAAACAAATAAAGTAACTTTCATCACAAAGTCTGGAGCAGTGCTTCCGCAGGAATTGAAACCTAAAGCAGAAGTCGCTCAAGATGTATTTGAACTCATACAACAATTACTTCATGCTTAGATCACTCGTTGTATTTTGCGCTTGCCTTTTAGCTGTTGCCGTGCAAGGACAGGAGCTTAATTGTTCGGTAGTTATCAATGCAGAACAAACGGGGCAAAGCAACCGTCAGGTCTTTAGAACATTAAAAACGGAGTTGACGGAGTTTATGAACAATACAACCTGGACTGATCTAAATGTCAAACAGCAGGAGAAAATAGATTGTAGCTTAGTTATTATCGTTTCAAATATTGATTCTGATTATTTTACAGCTTCACTTCAAGTGCAGTCTTCGAGACCCGTATTCAACAGCACGTATACGACTCCAATTTTAAATTTTAATGACAAACAATTCAATTTTAGATATACCGAATTTCAGCCTTTAAACTACAATCCCAATGTGTTTGATTCTAATTTGATCTCGGTGTTGGCATTTTATGCGTATACTATTATTGGTCTTGATGCTGCTTCGTACCAACTCAACGGCGGTGAACCTTATTTTCAAGAGGCGACTCGAATAGTAAACACCGCACAACAACAAGTTACCGATGGCTGGTCACCACAAAGCGGAACGCAAACGCGGTTCAGATTAAATAACGATTTGCTTTCTCCCAACTTTAGAACGTTTTCAGATATTATGTATGCATACCATCGCAACGGTTTGGATTATATGGCAGACAATCCGCGTGAGGCAAAGCAGGGTATCGCAGCAACCTTAGAACTGTTTAATCAAATGTATGCCAGCCGTCCTAATAATTTTTTAACGCGGGTATTTTTTGATACGAAAGCAGAAGAGGTTTCTAAAATGTTTTCGAGCGGTCCTCAAGTAAATGTAAGCAATCTTATCTCTGTGCTCAACAAAGTGGCACCTTCTAAATCTACGTTCTGGCAACAAATAAAATTGTAGCTAACACGCAACTATTCAGTGTGGTAAGTTGGTTTTTTCTTGATGTGAAGAAATCATTAGGAAAGCGCAAAACTCTCAATACGTTTAAGCTAGATTTTCGATTAAACTCTTTTTATATTTGTCCTAGCACAGCAGATCATACAATGGTGACAAGTGTGCATTAAACCTTAAAAAATTGCTTTAGTTGCTAACCCATTTACAGATTAAAAATTACGCTTTGATCGAAGCGGTAAGTCTAAATTTCAATGATGGATTTACGGTAATCACCGGGGAAACCGGCGCCGGGAAGTCTATACTTTTAGGGGCTTTAGGCTTGATTTTAGGCAAACGTGCAGACATCAGTAGCATCGGTAATCCTGATGAGAAATGCGTTATTGAGGCAACTTTTGATATTCATAATTACCAACTCCAAAGCCTTTTTACTACAGAGGATCTAGATTATGAGTCGCAAACCATCATAAGACGTGAAATTCTTGCTAGCGGAAAAAGTCGTGCTTTTGTAAATGACACGCCCGTAACGCTAAGTCAATTATCTGCTTTAGGAGCGCGTTTGGTTGATATTCATAGTCAACATCAGACTTTAGAAGTTACCGATGTAGATTTTCAATTTCAGGTGTTGGATGCTTTTGCTGAAAATACTGCAACGCTTCAATCCTATACACAACTTTATAAAGACTTTAGAGGAAAAGAAAATCAGCTTAAAAAACTGATTAAGCAGAAGGATGAAGCGCAGAAAGAAGAAGAGTATAAAAACTTTTTATTAGAAGAATTGCTCGCTGCGAATCTGAAGCCCGGCGAACAGGAGCAGCATGAAAGCGCACACGATGCGTTGAATAATGTAGAGCAAATCACCGAAGGTTTAGCCGAAGCGTATCAAATTCTGAGCAGGGAAGAAGTGGGGGTTAATGAGATGTTGCTTTCAGCGAAATTACGCCTCTCTAAACTTTCTGGTTTTGGCCCAAAACTTAGTGAATTGAGCGAGCGATTAGACGCCGTGATCATCGAACTGGATGATATTTCCGAAGCGATAAATGACTTAGCTTCTGAAACAGAAGGTGATCCCGAAGAGCTAACCCGATTAGAGAACAGACTTAAATTACTTTTTGATCTTCAGAAAAAGCATCAGGTAGATTCTGTAGATGCTTTGATAGCTATACGCGATGGTTTAGATGATGAAGTGCAATCACTAAATAACTTAGATGAGTCTATTGCGCGATTAGAACGAGAGATTGGCGAGGCGCAAACCCAGCTAGACGTATTGGCGGGGAAACTGTCTAAAGAGCGATCAAAGGCCATCAAACCTTTAACTTCAAAGCTAGAGGCTATCCTAAGCAATTTGGGGATGCCCAACGCGCGTTTTGAAGTAAGTCTGGAGTCCAGTACTACATTTTTAGACAACGGTAAAGATGTACTTCACTTTTTATTTACAGCCAATAAAGGAATGCGTGCTCAAGAATTGAAAAAGGCAGCTTCCGGGGGAGAATTGTCACGTATCATGCTGGCTATAAAATCGGTATTAAGTGATTATACACAATTGCCTACGCTTATTTTTGATGAGATCGATACAGGGGTGAGCGGTGAAGTCGCCTTAAAAATGGGGCATATTATGCAAGCTATGGGCAATCGTATGCAGCTGATAAGCATTACGCATTTGCCACAAATTGCAGGTAAAGGAGCACAACACTTTAAAGTGTATAAAGAAGATGTTGCGCAAAAAACCACTACAGGAATACGAGTGCTTCCCAAAGAAGAGCGCATCGCTGAGTTAGCCGAAATGTTAGGCGGCAAGGCTTCTTCTGATGCAGCTTTTGATCACGCGAGACAACTTCTCAATGAATAAAACAGTATATTTGACCACTTAAATTAAACAACTATTATGTCCTATAATTTATTAAAAGGAAAACGAGGTATCATCTTTGGAGCACTTGATGAAAATTCAATCGCCTGGAAAACTGCAGAGCGCGTTCACGAAGAAGGAGGAACCTTTGTTTTGACCAATGCGCCAATTGCAATGCGTATGGGAAGCATTAATAAACTTGCTGAAAAAACAGGTTCAAAAATTATTCCTGCTGATGCAACTTCAGTTGAAGATCTTGAAAATTTAGTAGCAGGAGCTGTTGAAGAATTAGGTGGGAAAATTGATTTTGTACTGCATAGTATCGGGATGTCTATTAACGTGCGTAAAGGCCGTCACTATACAGATCAAAAATATGACTGGACGCAAAAAGGTACAGATGTAAGCGCGATGTCTTTTCATAAAACCATGCAGGTGCTTTATCAAAAAGATGCGATGAATGAGTGGGGGAGTATTGTAGCCTTGACGTACATGGCAGCTCAGCGTGTTTTTCCTGACTATAATGATATGGCAGATAATAAAGCATATTTAGAAAGCATAGCGCGTAGTTTTGGGTATTTCTTCGGAAGAGATAAAAAGGTACGTGTAAACACTATTTCTCAATCACCAACACCTACTACTGCAGGTCAAGGGGTTAAAGGATTTGATGGTTTTATCGCTTATGCAGATAAAATGAGTCCGTTAGGTAATGCAACCGCTCAGGATTGTGCAGACTATACGGTAAGTTTATTTTCAGACTTGACTAAAAAGGTTACGCTTCAGAACTTATTCCACGACGGTGGATTTAGTAATATGGGAGTTAGTGACGCTGTTATGGAAGCTTTTGTAGAAAAAGAAGAGCAATAATAGCTTAATTAACTAAGAAATTAAGATGTCCGTAAGTCTTTGACTTCGGGCATTTTTTTTAAAAAGGAAATTGAGCTTTGAAGTTTTAATTGATTCAGATGAATGTACATTTTTCAATTATTGTACCTGTTTATAACAGACCGCAAGAAGTTTACGAACTTCTTGAAAGTTTGAAACATCAGGAATATAACAAACCTTATGAGATTGTTATAGTCGAAGATGGTTCCACCGAAACTTCAGAAGCCATTGTTAAGCAATTTCCTGAACTCAATTGCAGTTATTTCTTTAAAGAGAATTCCGGTCCCGGGGCGTCGAGAAACTATGGAATGCAACGAGCACTAGGCAATTATTTTTTAATCTTAGACAGTGATTGTGTGTTACCGCCAGAGTATTTAAAGGCTGTTGAAACCGGATTAAAAGCAAAATTCACTGACTTTTTTGGTGGTCCAGATGCTGCGCATCGTGATTTTACTAATCTGCAAAAAGCGATTAATTACGCGATGACTTCCTTGCTTACCACCGGTGGCATTAGAGGTAAAAAGGAAGCGTCTAAAAAATTTGAGCCGCGTAGTTTTAATATGGGTATTTCTAAAAAAGCTTTTGAAGCCTCTCAAGGTTTTGGCACCATTCACCCTGGTGAAGATCCTGACCTCACCCTTAGATTGTGGAAGTTAGGTTTTGAATCCCAATTGCTTTCGGATGCTTATGTGTATCACAAACGCCGTATTTCATGGTCTAAGTTTTATACACAGGTAAAAAAGTTTGGCACTGTAAGACCTATATTGACCGAGTGGCATCCAGAATCAGCACGATTGACTTTTTGGTTTCCCAGTTTTTTTGTGCTGGGTTTAGTTGTTGCAATCCTTTTTGCATTAGCTGATATCGGCTTGCCTATATTGATGTATGCATTCTATTTTGCAGCCATTGCGATTCACGCTTCAATTGTCAATAAAAGTATTTTGATCGGGCTACTGAGCGTGTGGGCAGTTTTGGTTCAGTTTGCCGGCTACGGAAAAGCTTTTTTAGTATCGAAGATAAAAATCGGTTGGTTTAAAAAGGACCCGCGTACAGAATATCCTCATTTATTTTTTGAGTAATTTTGAATCAAAAGCCTTGCGATGTCAGATAAAAAGAAGAAAAATAAAAATTCTAACCTAAGGGTTTTTCTTACCATTTTATTGGTAGTGGCTACGATTTCTGTGATGATCAAACTCAACCGAAACTTTAGTTTTTCGGTGAAAGTGCCGCTGACTTTTCAAAACTTAAGTGAGGATCAGATTCTTAAATCGGCCTCTGCAAATGAGGTCAAAGTGACTGGCAAAGCAAGCGGTTATGACTACTTTAAGTACCGATTTTTCTCTCAGCAATTTCCTATAGATCTTTCTCAACTTCAGAAAGCAAAAGGCAAATCTTTCTATGTTTTCAACCCGGAAGACGATGCGTTACAAGGCAGTTTGACCGGAAGCGATATAACAGCGTTTCAGCCCGATACCGTATTTTTTGATTTGGATCGAAATTATGAAAAGCAAGTTGTTGTGATTCCTGATTATCAAGTGGATTTTGCGGCAGGATACGGTAGTCTTGAAGGTTTTAAAATTAAACCCGACACGGTCACAATACGCGGGCCGCAGTCTGAGGTTGATACCATTACGCGTGTGTACACTGATGCGGTGCGTTTTGAAGAAGTGCGCAATTCGGTAGCAGATAGTTTAAACCTGCGTTTTGCATCAAACATTCCAATGGTAGAAATTCAGCCTCAAAAAGTGTTGTACTCGCTTTCGGTAGATAAGTTTACTGAAGGTAGCGTTTCGGTTCCTCTTCAGTTAATTAATGTTCCGGCTAATGTTACGGCAAAAGTGTTTCCGAAGCGTATAAATGTGATCTTTAATGTGAATCTGAGTAACTACGAACTGGTTAAGTCTTCAGATTTTAAGGTGGTGGTAGATTTTGATCAGGTAGATGATTCTTCAACTTCGTTGACACCTGAAGTAAAAGAAGCTCCCGTTTATGTGCGCGATATTCGTTTGAGCGAAAGCACGGTGCAATATTTATTAGTAAAATAAAATGAAAACAGTAGGAATCACCGGTGGAATAGGAAGCGGCAAAAGCACGATTGCTTCTTTTTTTAATTCTGAATTTAATATTCCGGTGTATTATGCTGATGCCGAAGCCAAGGCTTTAATGCACACCGAAGCACTCAAGGAAAAAATCATATCACTCTTTGGTGCTGAAGCTTATCAAGGTCAGAAACTCAATAGAAAATTTATTTCAGCCTTGGTTTTTAAAGATGAGCATTTGCTCGAGCAACTCAATAAAATTGTTCACCCTGCAGTAGGAGAACATTTTAAACAATGGAAAGAAGCACAACACGCACCTTATGTGCTTAAAGAAGCTGCAATTCTTTTTGAAAATGGTACAGCGCAATCCTGCGATGCCATAATCCTCATAACTGCTCCGGAAGAAGTGCGTATTCAACGTGTTTTAAAAAGAGATGAAACTTCAGTAGCGGCGATCAAAGACCGCATGAATAAGCAGTGGCCAGATGCTAAAAAGATTCCTTTGGCAGACTTTTTGATCGAGAACATAGACCTCGAAGAATCGAAAAAACAAGCAAGAGAAATACATCTTCAACTCTTGGGAGACCGCGTAAACACATAGCTTATTCTTGTTAACATTTGGTTAAACCACCAAAGTCCTAAATGTTAAAATCATACATTTGGGCTATGAATAAAAATCTATTTGTACTCCTCGTTGTGCTGATGAGCTTGTCTCTTATAGGCATCATATTTGTGCAGGGTTACTGGATCTCAAATAGTATTGAAGCAAAACGTGGTCAATTTGCTTTTAGTGCCAAACAAGTTCTCAAAGAAGTTGCTCGGGATATACAAATGAAAGAGGTGAACACCTGGTATAATCCTGTACTGCGTATGCGCGATAGCTTAGGAGTGCCTGATGATGTGAGTTTGTATGATCTGATCTACAAACAAGATGACTCGCTATCTAACGAATCGTATATTTTTAGAAACAGCATTGTTGAGCAAGATTATAAGCTGAGTGCGCCAGTTTTAGATTATGAGGTAGACAGCATCAAATTTAAACGCTACTTGCAGCGACAGTACACGCAGATCATTGATAAAAATGACCTTGACCGTTCTGAAGTTGATCGTACCACGGTGCTGACAAGAATGTCTGATCTAAGTGAGATAGAACGCTACAATATCGAGCAAGCGGTTATGTATATTACGCGAAAAATCCCTATTCATAAACGTGTTGAAGAAGCAGATTTGCAGCGTTTGTTAACGATGGAATTGGCAGAGCGCGATATGGATACCAATTTTGAATATGCGGTATACAGTAACAATTTAGTTACCAGCGTGCGCTCAAAAGATTTTGATTTGCAATCTCCGGAGCAAAACTTCAGCGTACCACTCTTTACTGATGTGGAAGGAAATAGCGACTATCAATTGGTTGCTAATTTTCCCGGAGAGAAGAAATTTGTTGTTTCTTCAGTAATAGGAATGGGAGGTTTGAGTATTCTGTTTACGTTGATCATTGTCATTGCTTACAGTAGTGCCTTACAGCAATTGGTAAAGCAACGTCAAATTTCAGAAATCAAGACCGATTTCATCAACAATATGACGCACGAGTTTAAAACGCCTATTGCAACGATTAACCTTGCTCTAGACGCTATAAAAAACCCAAAAATCAGCAGTAACCCTGAGGCCTTGACACGCTATATGGGTATGATCAGGGAAGAAAATAAGCGAATGCACGCGCAGGTCGAAAATGTATTGCGCATCTCTAAGCTTGAGAAAAATGAGCTTGATATTAAGAAGGAACGCTTAAATCTTCACGATATCATCGAAGATGCGATAACGCATATTGAGTTGATCGTAGAAGACCGTCAGGGATATATCAATACGCATTTAGGAGCAGTAAAAACTTCGGTGTTGGCAAACGAGTCGCACTTTACAAATGTGCTGGTGAACATTTTAGATAATGCGGTGAAGTATTCTACAGATGTTCCTAAGATTGATGTATATACAGAGAACTTAAAAACGTTTATTCTGATTAAAATTAAAGATCAGGGTGATGGAATGACCAAACAAGTTCAGAAAAAAATATTTGATAAGTTTTATCGCGAGCATACCGGCGATATTCATAATGTAAAAGGACACGGCCTTGGTCTGGCTTATGCGAAACGTATCGTGGAGGATCACGCAGGTGAGATCTGGGTACAAAGCGATAAGGGCAAAGGCAGTACATTCATAATTAAATTACCACTAATATCTTAAACATATGGAAACTGAAAACAAAAAAATCCTACTCGTAGAAGACGATCCAAACTTCGGGACGGTGTTGAAAGATTATCTTTCAATGAATGATTATGACGTAACGCATGCCAAAAATGGTATGGAAGGTTTTGAGAAGTTTAAAAAAGACGACTTTGATCTTTGTATTCTTGACGTAATGATGCCGTATAAAGATGGCTTTACCTTAGCGAAAGAAATACGTGAGAAAAACGAGGATGTGCCTATTATTTTCTTAACCGCAAAAGCGATGAAAGAAGATGTACTTAAAGGGTACAAAGTAGGTGCAGATGACTATTTGAACAAGCCATTTGACAGTGAAGTATTGCTTATGAAGATCAAAGCGATTATGCTGCGCAAGGCTACAGATTCTGTTGCAGATAGTAAGCAATTTGAATTTCAGATCGGAAATTTCTTTCTGAATTCTAAACTGCGCTTTTTAACCTATAAAGACGAAGAACCTAATAAACTTTCTCCCAAAGAAAACGAATTATTACGTCTTTTAGCCTTACACGAAAATGATTTGATGCCACGTGAATTGGCACTTACTAAAATATGGCGAGATGATAACTATTTTACTTCTCGTAGTATGGATGTGTACATCGCTAAACTGCGTAAATATCTTAAACGTGATGATACTGTAGAAATACTTAACATTCACGGAGAAGGTTTCCGTTTGGTTGTAAAGACCGAAGAAGAAAAATAAATACTAGTGGTAAAAAAAGTGCCTCTGCTAAAGAGGCACTTTTTCTTTTATCCTTTGTATGATTTCTTCAAAAGGTGTGTTGTAATCAAACCAGACAATCGTCTCATCTTTGCGGTACCAGGTCAGTTGGCGTTTAGCAAACCTTCTGGTATTCTTTTTTATTTCTTCAATGGCAGTATCTAAGTCAAATTCTTCTGCAAAATAGCCGAACAATTCCCGGTATCCCACCGTTTGTAAAGCATTCAGTTCGCGCTTAGCATATAAGCCTTTTGCTTCCTCAATCAAGCCTTTTTCAATCATTACATCAACACGTTTGTTAATGCGGTCATATATGAGTTGACGCGCTGCATTAAGACCGATTTTTAAAGTGTCAAAAGGTCGTTGAACAGTATTTCTTGCTAAAAATGAGGAATAGGGTTTTCCTGTACCCAAACAAATTTCAAGCGCCCGAATAAGGCGTTGCTTATTGTGTAGATCAATTCTTTCATAATGTTCAGGGTCTAAAGTTTGAAGTTGGTCTTGTAAGCTTTCAATACCTTCAGATTCTAAACGTTGGGTAAGTGTGCTTCGAATTTCTGGATCAACATCAGGAAATTTGTCTAAACCATTGATCACAGCATCTACATAAAGTCCGGAGCCGCCTACCATAATTACCACATCGTGTTCTTTAAAAAGTGCTTCGATCTTGGCAAGTGCTTCCTGTTCAAAAAGCCCCACATTATATTCTTCCTCAACCGAAATATGCTGAATAAAATGGTGTTTGGCAGCTGCTAGTTCGTCTTCATCAGGTACAGCCGTACCTATGCACATTTCTTTAAAAAACTGCCTGGAATCTGCCGAAATGATTTCCGTATCAAAATGATTTGCAAGCTTTATTCCTAAGGCTGTTTTACCAATAGCAGTAGGCCCTACCACAGCAATAAGTAGTTTATTCATAATGCAAACTGTTTCCGCAGTTGTGACAATATTTAGCCAAATCTTGATGTTTTCTCGCTCCGCAGTGGTGACAAACCTGCGTGTTCATATGCAATTTTTGTGGTTCAGGTTCTTTACGTTCTCCTTTGGCCATTTCTGCACTAACGATTCCTGTAGGTACAGCGATAATTCCGTAACCCACCACCATAATGACGGTAGCAATAAACTGCCCTAAAGCAGTCACTGGGGCAATATCTCCAAAGCCCACCGTTGTCAGGGTCACAATACACCAGTAAATACTTACCGGAATACTTTTAAAACCGTGTTCTGGCCCTTCTACGATATACATCAAGGTGCCCGCAATGATCGAAAGGATCATTACCGCAAAAAGGAATACCAGAATTTTAGGTCTGCTGTCTCGCAAAGCACGCGCAAGTTTATTGCCTTCCCCAATGTATCGGGTAACTTTTAAAATTCTGAACACACGTAGCAGGCGCAGTGCCCGAATCGTAAGCAGGGCATTTGTACCCACAATAAAAAATGAAAGATACAACGGGATCGTAGAGATCAAATCGATCAAACCATAAAAGCTAAAAATGTAGGAGGATGGCTTCTTGATGGAAATTACGCGCAAAATATATTCGATCGTAAAAAAGATGGTGATGATCCATTCGCCTAAATAGAAATAATCGCCGTATTGGGCCTGCATAGGAGCAACACTTTCTAGCATGACCAGAATGATACTCACGAAAATGAGAATGAGCAGCACTACATCAAAGGTCTTTCCGGCAGGAGTATCTGCTTCATAGATCACTTCATGTAGTCGTGTTTTCCAGGTATGTTTTTGGGGTTGTGTCAAAGAGTTACAGTTAATTCTTCAAGATTTTTAGCCAAGAGTTGCTTTCTGAATGCTGGTTTATATTCTAGTTCAATAGCGCCGTAAGAAGCACTAGCACCATATTTTGCAGTAGCTTTTTTCCCTTTTAAAATTGATACTTTCGCTAGGGCTGAAATAGGAATATCTTTAAAAAAATCATCAATTTTATAGTATTTACCCTCAAGAAGCAACGCATATAAAGGGTCGGTTTTTTCAGTGGAAACTGAAACTTGACAAATGAGCTTTATTTGCTGCGTATCTGTATAATAATCCAGGTCGTTGTCTTGAACAGAGCAACTTCCGAAAAGAAGAATTACCGAAAATAATAGTAGGCTTTTAATCATATCTTAATTTTCTAGTTCAGTCAGTTCCATAATTTTGATTACTTTTCGTGTACGCAAATAACTTTGAATTAAATGTCTGGCATCTCGGTTGTCCTGCATCGGCGTAATTATACGCTCTAAAATATCTAAGTTATTGATCTGAAAGTTCAAGTTATAAAAACCATAGCCTTTAAATTTTCCTTCTTCAATTAAAACCACACTGCGCTCATCAACAGAACGCCCGCGATCAATGATTAAAAAGTTCTTATTTTCGAAACTATGCTTGCTGATAAACTCAGTAACTCTGGCATTATAATCTGCTGCCGATTCTTCTCCCACGCAGGCGCCATCACAGGCTTTAATGGTATAGTTAAAGCAATTGCTATCGGTAGTATGAAGCCCCATTTTGCTTTGGCACAAGTTATAATCCACAAGCATTTTTTCTAAATATTGCTTTGCAGAATGACTAGTGGCAAAAGTCGTGATGTGCTCTTTTCTGGGGTCTGCTTTTTCTAACCGAAGGTTTATATACCCGGCTTCATCCCTAAATTGAACCAACTGACTTTTAAATTTTGTACGTCGGAGCGCCCGGTTATGTTTGGGTTTTATGCTCTTGATCTCCTCATTCTCCTTAAGAAGTGCAACAAGTTCGCTACCGGTCTCCTCGTAGCTAACGGCCTCAACTTCCTCTTGAATCTTTTTAGACTTGCGGTTATCGCTTGTGAAATGCTGATTCACCCGCTTTTTGATGTTACGGCTCTTACCAATATAAATAACCGAGCCATTTGCGTTATGCATGTAATAAACGCCGGTGCTACTGGTGAGGTCTGCAATTATATCCCGAAGCTTTGTATCTATTTGCTTTTTGGGATTCAGTTTGATCGCTTCTTGTATAATGGTCTTTTTACTGTCTTTTGCTAGCAGTAATTTGAACAACTTAACCGTAGCTAAAGCATCGCCATTAGCCCGATGTCGATCGGTAATCGGGATGCCTAAGTTTCTGACTAGTTTACCTAAACTGTAACTCTCTTGCCCCGGAAGCAATTCTTGCGCGAGTTCTACCGTACATAAACTTTTACGCTGATAATCGTAGCCCAGTCGGTCAAACTCTAATTGTAAAATGCGGTAATCAAACTGCGCATTATGCGCTACAATGATGCAATCCTGAGTGATCTCGATGATGCGTTTGGCCACCTCATAAAACTTTGGGGCATTGCGCAACATCGCGTTATTTATACCCGTAAGTCCTACCACAAAGGCTTGTATAGGCCGCTCAGGATTTACCAGACTGATAAATTGATCAACTACTTGATGACCGTCAAATTTGTAGATAGCAACCTCGGTAACTCCTTCTTCATTGTATTTTCCTCCGGTAGTTTCTAGATCGAGAATTGCATACATAGGCCGTGTAGCGCTAGTTTTATAATTAGTATTTAGTTGTAGTTGCGGGCACCAAAGATCGCGCTTCCCACACGTACCATAGTGCTACCATGTTCCAAAGCAAGTTTGTAATCACCGCTCATTCCCATAGAAAGCACGCTAAAAGCATACTGCTCTTTAAAGGTATTGTAAATTTTCTCAAGTTGGGCAAATTCACGCTTAATCTGCACTTCATCGTCAACAAATGAGGCCATTCCCATCAGTCCTACGATATTGACATTAGGATACTGGGCAGCCTTATTTTCTTCTAAAAACGCTTTGGCTTCTTCAGGCGGCATCCCAAACTTACTATCCTCTTCGGCGATTTTTACTTGAAGCAACACATCAATGACGCGTTCATTTTTTTTCGCTTCTTTATTGATCTCCTTAAAGAGTTTGAGTCGGTCTGCACTGTGAATCAAGTTGACGTAGGGCGCCATATACTTAACCTTATTGGTCTGTACGTGACCTATCATATGCCACTGAATGTCTTTAGGAAGCGCTTCCCACTTGTCGGTCATTTCCTGTATTTTGTTCTCACCAAAAATACGCTGACCGGCATCGTAAGCTTCTTGTAGATCCTTGTTAGGTTTGGTTTTAGAAACCGCTACGAGGGTGACTTCCTCCGGTAATTCTGCTTTAAATTGTTTTAAGTTCTGCGTTATATCAGCCATAAATCACTGTGCTTTCACAATGACGTAAAGGTACATATTTGTAATGGGCTATGCTACTCGCTAGAGAAACTCATAAATCGTCACTCCGCTGCGCAGTTTAGGCTGAATAAAAGTCGATTTAGGAGGCATGGTAAGTCCTTCATCAGATATGTCTTTGATTTGTTGTACCGTAGCCGGAAACAAACCAAAAGCCACAGCATATTTACCGCGATCTACTTTTTCTTTAGCGCCAAGCATATCATTTTTACCCTTTCCGTAAGCCAAACGCGCATCTTGTCGCGGGTCTTGAATTTTTAAAATAGGGCTAAGTACCAGGTCGAAAAGTATCTGAGCATCTAAACCTTCTAAAGCATCTTTAAAATTTCGATAGTGTTTGCGCAATTCTAAAGTGTAAAAGTCACCGTCGAGATACATACTAAAATGATGCACTTTTGAAGGCTGAATATATTCATCGCCACGATTTTCAATTTTAAAGATCGAATCCAATTTGATCAAGAACATATCTTTATCCATTCCGCAGAGATCGGTGATCATCCTGCTAAACGCGTGGATGCGCAAGTGCGACTCGGGAATGATATACGTCATAAAATAATTGTGTTCATCACCCACCAAATCCGAAGCATTCAAGTCGTCTGCTAAGAGTGCAGACGAACTCGACCTATGATGTCCGTCTGCAATGTACAGTTCGGGCATATCGGCATAAATCGTCTTTATTTTTTCTATGAGATGTTCTTCGGTTACCGGCCACAGATAGTGCGTATCACGGTAGGTTGTGGTAAATTCGTACTCCGCTCGGGCACGCATTACTTCTTCAAAAATTGCGTTCAACGGAATATAATCAGGGTGGGTGAGTAGCACCGCTTCGGCATTGAATCCTGTGGTTTTTAGATATTCTTTAAAGACTTCTTCACGCGCTTTAATCGTGTTTTCGTGTCGCTTGATGTAATTGTTCTTATAATCTGCAACACTAGCCGCGCCAATGATCCCGGTAAAACTTTCAGCGTCTCGATTTACGATCTTATACACATAAAACACCGGTTGTTCCTCTTTGATAAAAATACCTTCTTCCTTAAACTCCAGATACCGGTTGCGCACGAGTTGAAAGCGCTCTTGACCGCTCAATTCTTTGTGGTATTTATACCCGGGATTCACAATGTGCAAAAAAGAATACGGATTGTTGTCTAAACGGGCTTTACGCTCGGCTTTAGTATACGTGTCATAGGAGCGCGAGGCGATTAAACTCACTTTGTCTCGGGTAGGGCGTACGGCTCTAAAAGGAATGATCTTTGGCATTACAAAATATTTAGCTGAAAGGCTTCAGCTCAAAGTTCTTTATAATTTTAGTAAATACACAACTTCAGCTTTTATTGAATAATGCTCTTCTCCTAAAAAGACCAAGGTGTCCCCTAAAGCCTTCTTCACTTCGTCATAATTGCGCATATGAAAGTTGCAACAACAAGCCACGCGTTTTCCGTTTTTGATAAGATGTATATACTTTTTAGAATAGTATTCCATTTCAGTAAAGCCGTCCAATTCTTCTAAGTCGAAATGTTGTGCATAACCTATGCCGAAAAACGAACGCTTTTCGATTTGATTCTCAGACAGGATAAATACATCTGCACGTTTTCTGAATTCCGTTATAAGAAAAAGCAAACAGAAAAAAAACAAACCCAACATTGTATAAAGACTGAAGGTGCTTAATGTTGGAAATTGCTCAGTTAAAACCAATATACAGACTACCATTAAATAAATAATGGTAACAAAACAGAACACGCCCAGCCAGGCAATTTTAGACTTTACCACAGATTATTGAAATTGAGCGGATACCGTTTCTGCTTTTCTGCTTTCACTGTAATCATAAAAACCTTCACCTGATTTAACACCGAGTTTTCCGGCTCTTACCATATTCACGAGTAACGGACAAGGCGCGTACTTCGGATTTTTAAAACCTTCATACATTACCTCTAGAATTGATAAACACACATCTAGACCAATAAAATCTGCCAACTGTAAAGGCCCCATAGGGTGCGCCATTCCTAATTTCATCACCGTATCGATCTCTTGCACACCGGCAACACCATTGTATAAGGTTTCAATGGCTTCGTTAAGCATCGGCATCAGGATACGGTTGGCAACAAAACCGGGATAATCATTAACAGGAACCGGCGTTTTACCCAACTGTTCGGCGAGTTTGGTTACTGTGGCTAAGGTTTCCGGCGAAGTATTGTACCCGCTAATGATCTCCACGAGTTTCATCACCGGCACCGGATTCATAAAATGCATCCCGATCACTTTATCAGCGCGTTTGGTGGCAGCAGCGATCTGTGTGATGGAAATCGAACTCGTGTTACTTGCCAAAATGGTATTGGGCTTGCATAGCTCTTCAAGCTTTTTAAATATATCCAGTTTAATATTGAGGTTCTCGCTAGCAGCTTCAACGACCAGATCAGCTTTGGCAACTCCTTCTTTTAGATCGGTAAGCAAAGCAATATTGAGCAGAGTTTCGTTTTTTTGCGCTTCGGTAAGCACTTCTTTAGCAACCTGACGATCCAGATTTTTGGTAACGTTGGCGATTCCTTTTTTCAGCGCCGTTTCAGAAATATCAATAAGGCTCACTTTAAAACCGTGTTGCGCAAACGTATGTGCAATGCCATTACCCATAGTTCCTGCACCAATAACTGCAATATTTTTCATGAATTCGTTGTATTGAGAGAATTCCGTAATTCTTATGGAATTCTTTGATTTATAATAAAATACTTAAAAAGGTTGCGATACTTAGCATCATAACCCTCGTAAATTTACGAATTTTATAATTGAAGCTGTGCGTGTCTTTTACTCAAAAGTAATACTAACGGCATCGCGATAATCCAGACCAAATAGGGTAGAGGCACTGCCCACTGTACTCGGATTGCTTTTGTAAATCGCGAGTTCGAGATAGCCCGACGAATTGAACAATGCGATCTTTTTACCATCTTCTTCCCGTTTGCTTTTTTCGATCTCAAAATTGATCGCATCGCTATAATGCTGGTGGATCTTTTTAAACATCGCACGTCGTGCCTGAATGGTAAACTTGCGGCCTTTGCCAACATCTTCAAAAAGTCTTTTGGTGATGTTGGTGATCACATTTCCGTAGTTATCAACATAAATCACATTCCCTATAATGCCTTTTTGATCACTGTTGATCACCGGCATAATTCCGGTGATTTCTTTGATCTCTTTGATGGGTTTGCCAATTACCCCCAGCGTACCTCCACGAGCGATATGACACGCTACCTGTACAAAAACATCAAGCTCGGTAAAATTGGTTTTAATACGATCGTGAATGTTGATCTCGACGACTTCTTCAGGATTGATCGTCTTGGTGATCATCGACATAATCCCGTTGTTAGCACAAATAAAATACTGGCCTTCAAGCTTTACTGCAATATGCTTATTCTCGGGATTTTGCTCAGAGTCGATCCCGATGATATGTATGGTACCCGGTGGAAAGTTTTTATACGCGTTCTGAATGATGTACGCCGCTTCGGTGATATGAAAAGGCGATACATTGTGCGAGATATCAACAATTCTGGCATCAGCCATTTCGCTATAAATAGCCCCTTTAACCGCGCCGGCAAAATGATCTTTTAAGCCGAAATCTGTGGTTAATGTGAGTATAGGCATAGGTGGTATTGTTGATATTTTTAGGGAGGATAGTTACTAAATTTGGTTACATTTGTTAGAGCACAAAACTAAAGATAATTAACTAGTTTTTTTATAAAATTCTTCCGCTTTTGAACGAACTTATCATCGAACTTTCAGAGATCACACCAAGGGAATTCTTTGGTCAGAACAATGCCAATATAGAACTTCTTAAGAAGTACTTCCCAAAACTTAAACTCGTCGCCCGGGGTAATCATATCAAGGCCTATGGAGACGAAGATCTGCTGGAAGAGTTTGATAAACGCATCACGATGTTGCTCGAGCATTTTGCTAAATACAACAAGCTTGACGAGAATATGATCGAGCGTGTGCTTACCAGCGATAGCCGCGAAGACTACGAGACTTCTCCCCAAAGCGGTGAAATTCTCGTGCACGGCGTTGGCGGAAAACTCATCAAAGCACAAACGGCAAACCAGCGTAAACTGGTAGATATGGCACGCAAGAACGATATGGTGTTTGCCATTGGGCCAGCGGGAACCGGTAAAACCTATACCGGTGTAGCTCTTGCGGTAAAAGCTTTGAAAGAAAAACAAGTAAAACGCATTATTCTTACCCGTCCTGCGGTAGAAGCAGGGGAGAACCTGGGCTTCTTACCGGGAGATCTCAAAGAAAAATTAGATCCGTATATGCAGCCGTTGTACGATGCGTTGCGTGATATGATTCCGCATGAGAAGTTAGAAAGCTTTATCGAGAAAGGCGTGATCCAGATCGCTCCTATGGCGTTTATGCGCGGGCGTACTTTAGACAATGCGTTTGTGATTCTTGACGAAGCGCAAAATACCACCCACGCGCAGATGAAGATGTTCTTAACCCGTATGGGGAAACACGCCAAATTCTTGATTACCGGTGACCCGGGACAGATAGACCTTCCGCGTCGCGTGATTAGCGGACTCAAAGAAGCGCTTTTGGTACTTAAAGATGTAGATGGTGTAGGGATGATCTATCTGGATGATAAAGATGTGATACGTCACCGTCTCGTGAAGAAAGTGATCGCTGCCTACAAAGCCATAGAAAACAGAGATTAAACCTAGAATACATACAATGTCAAATAAAACCATAACGGATACAAATTATACATTTCCGGGGCAAACTAATGTTTATAAGGGTAAAGTGCGCGAGGTGTATAGCCTTGACAACGACCTTTTGGTAATGATCGCTACCGACCGCTTGAGTGCGTTTGATGTGGTGATGCCTAAAGGCATACCTTATAAAGGACAAATCCTCAATCAGATCGCAACTAAAATGATGCGCGATACCGAAGATCTGGTGCCTAACTGGCTGGCAGCGACGCCAGATCCTAATGTGGCGGTAGGGAAGAAGTGCGAACCCTTTAAAGTAGAGATGGTGATTCGTGGCTATATGAGCGGGCACGCGGCGCGTGAATACAAAGCTGGAAAGCGTATGCTGTGCGGTGTGCCGTTACCGGAAGGAATGAAGGAAAACGATAAGTTTCCGCAGCCTATCATTACTCCGGCGACCAAAGCTGAAATGGGCGATCACGATGAGGATATCTCTAAAGAAGATATTCTAAAGCGCGGAATTGTCTCTGCGGAAGACTATGCGGTATTAGAAGATTATACCCATAAGCTTTTTCAGCGTGGGACGGAGATCGCTGCCGAGCGTGGACTCATCCTCGTAGATACCAAATATGAGTTTGGTAAAACGGCCGAAGGGGAGATTGTACTCATTGATGAGATCCACACACCAGATTCGTCACGCTACTTTTATGCAGACGGCTATGCGGAGCGTCAGGAAAAAGGCGAAGCGCAAAAGCAATTGTCTAAAGAGTTTGTGCGCCAATGGCTTATTAGCAACGGTTTTCAGGGCTTAGAAGGGCAAACCTTACCTGAGATGACTGATGCGTATATCGAGACTGTTTCTGAGCGTTATATCGAGTTGTTTGAGAATATTACCGGGGAAACCTTTGTAAAGGCAGACCTTTCGGATATTGACAAGCGTATTGAAACCAATGTGTTGAACTACTTGAACGCATAAGGTTAAGAGCAATCTAAACATGTATAAACCGAAAAGAGGTAGTACTCTTTTCGGTTTTTTTGGTTCTACCAAATCAGAGTAATTTGCTGCGGCTTTCCTATTTTTAACGAATCAATCTAAACGTGTATGGACGTATTGAATCAATGGATCGCTGAAACTGCCTCATTTGTATGGGGTTTGCCACTCTTATTTTTATTAATTGGCGGCGGACTGTTTTTATTAGTCTATTCGCGGTTTCTTCCCTTTAAATATTTTGGGCACGCCATTCAGGTGTTGCGCGGCAAGTATGATAATCCTGACGATCCCGGGGAGATCAGTCACTTTCAGGCGTTGATGACGGCTTTGTCGTCTACCGTGGGGATGGGCAATATTGCGGGTGTTGCTGTAGCCATAGCGGTAGGTGGTCCCGGTGCGGTGTTCTGGATGTGGATCAGCGCCTTAGTAGGAATGAGCACCAAATTCTTTACTTGTACCTTGGCTATTTTGTTCCGAGGAAAAGATGACTCGGGAACGTTGCAAGGCGGACCCATGTATTTTATTACCGAAGGTTTAGGCAAAGTCTGGAAACCGCTGGCGGTATTCTTCAGTATTGCCGGACTCGTGGGCGCGTTGCCGGTGTTTAACGTAAACCAACTCACGCAAGCCGTCAATGATATTTTACTGGTGCCTAACGGAATTGAAAAAGGCTTTGCTACTGATCTGAGCATCGGTATTGTACTGGCAGTCATTACCGGGATCGTGATCCTGGGCGGACTCAACCGCATCAGCAAAACGGCGAGTAAAATGGTGCCTGCGATGGTGGTGCTGTATTTTGTTGCGGTGCTGGCAATTTTATTTATAAATGCCGCTGAGGTACCGCGCTACCTACAGCTTATTTTTACCGATGCGTTTGCAGCGAACAATTACACTGGTGATCCCATGTTTGGCGGAATGTTAGGCGCTTTGATCGTTTTGGGTATTCGGCGGGGTGCGTTTTCTAACGAAGCGGGAATAGGTACCGCACCTATGGCACACGGTGCCGCAAAGACGGAAGAACCCATTCGTGAAGGACTCGTGGCAATGCTGGGTCCCTTTATAGATACGGTGATCGTTTGTACCCTGACAGCCTTGTGTATTTTGGTGACCGGGGTTTGGCAAACTAGTGAAGCCAACGGCGTAACCCTAACTGCTAAAGCCTTTAGCGACAGTATACCCGGCTACGGACCCTATGTGTTATTGGTATGTATTGCGGTGTTCAGTATCAGTTCGTTATTCAGCTATTCGTACTACGGCTCTAAATGTTTGGCCTTTATCTTCGGAACGCGCCACAAACACTGGTACAATTATTTTTATATCGCCAGTATTTTAATCGGTGCGACCACTTCGCTAGATCTAATGATCAACCTGATCGATACCTTTTTTGCATTAATGGCGATCCCAACGATGTTGGCTACGCTTATCCTCGCTCCTAAAGTAATGCAGCGGGCACGAGTGTATTTTAATAGCTTGAATAAAGCTTAGAAGGGGAATGCGACGTCATTATGTACTATTCTTGAGTCTCTAATCAAAGTAGTATATACTGAAACAGGCAAACACTAGTACAAGCGCAAAGTAAAATAAGAATCCAAAAATTCTCATCTCATTTGCTTGTTTGATTTTTCGATCAAAACCGTACTCTTTGAAGCGTTCCATTTCCGACTCATTATGATTGGTATTTTGTAATTTATTCCATTTAGCAAATCCGCTAGGGATAAAGAAAAACCAAGCAGCTTCAGAATTACTTAGTGGAGCATCTTTACGTTTTTTGGTATTTTTCTGTTCAAGACTCATGTACTAGAGGCACCAAAGATTTTGATAACCGAGGTAATTTATTTCTATTTTGGATGATTAAATATACGAGAACTTTCAATATCATTTGGTAGGACTGTATTTTTACTAGTTTTAGTAAAACCTGATAGAGTTACGCGATGCAATCGAGCACCAACTTTAAATAGGAACGCCATACCATCGCATACCAACTTATGGTTTCATTTTATATACCAAATACGCTTTTTAAAAGCCTCTGTGTCAAAATTCTGAAAGATTAAGTCTATTCTAGTTCTATTCTTCCAACAAAAGCTCCCTAATCTGCGTCAGTGCTTCTTCATTTTTGATGATATTCAAATGATTGGCGTTAGGGATGCGTTTGACCTCAGTAAATGCAGCAGCAGGTCCAAAGACTTCCTGAAAACGCTCCGGGTAGAAGCTTTCATCAGCATTACCTACGAGAACCAGAGTTGGTGTTTTTAGTTTTATGATATCGTGTTTGTAATGCGTAGGTGCAAAGTTCACCGCCATTCGGTAGGAGTAGGAAGCTGCTTGTAAAGGATCTTCGTAAGCTTTTGGCCGATTGAAAAATAGCACCGGTTTATCGTTGTATGCTGTAACTCCAATACTATTGAGCATCGCTAGACCCACCCAACGTTTCACGCCTACGCTTACCCAGCCACCGCTGTTGTGTTTTACCGTAGGCGCATCGTGCCCCAGGTAGGGAGCGAGTAAGATGGCTTGATCCACTTGGGCTTTTTGCTTACCAGCAAGATACCGCAAAACCAGGCCACCACCCGAAGAGTGCCCTGCGAGAACAATTCTCTCAGCGTGCAGTTCGTGCTGTGCATAGGTGATAAGGTCTTCCAGATCTTCTTCGAGTTGGCCTATATGATCAATATCAGAGTGTAGTAGTAGATTACGGCCGTGGCCTCTAAGGTCGGGCGTAAGTACCGTAGCTAGATCTTCTTGTGCAAGCCTACCGGCTAAGCTTTGCAAATACCTGCTTTCAGAACCACTCCCGTGTAGTAAAAGCAGCACCGTTTTAGAATTCGCAGCGTAGCGTCGGCTGAACAAGGCAGCACCATCACGCATGCTAATCCATTCTTCGTGATACGCATAGGTCTTTACCGCTACGGTATCTATAGAAGTATAATCGTAATTCTTGGCGGGTACTTTTTGCGGAATAGGCCAGTTGATCAATACCACTACCGCGATCAGATACAAACAAATATTAATTCCTATAAATACGAGTATACGCTTTACTATTTTCTTCATCCTTTCTTTTTTAAGAAGTGACGAAGCTAGCACGTGAGCTCGGCTTCGGGGAATAAAAGATCCTCAACTGTATAGTAGTTAGGCTGAATTGCGTTTTTTAGCGCTTTAGAAGGAGTTTAAATAAAATCAAGCCGATTAGTTTCGCACGACGGTTCCGCCTTTCATAACAAAGTGTACGCTTTTGATGTTTTCGATATCTTCAAGAAGCTTACAAGATCTAGACTAGTGGAATAGAAAATTTTATAACACTTAAATCAGTTTGACTAAACAGCATATCACAGGATACTACAGGATAAAATTGCTACACTCAACTACTACTTTGCGATTCGGGATATTTTCACGAAATAAGTTTCTTAAGACCACTCTAGTAGCATTTAGCGGCTCTGGTTTTTTTAATTAGGTTCGGGATATTCTGTATTTCATCAGCAAATTAAAGCTTTGTGTATTTATCCCACGGGCGTTCACTTCTAAGCAACACTTATGACCTATTATAAAACGGTATTGATAGTATTTAGCATAAGCTTCAGTATTCCATTGAATCTCTTAGCACAGTCTTTCACTAAAACGATAATCTCAGGTGTTCATTGGTATGATCAGCATCAAAATACAGTAAGTGCGCACGGTGCCGGTGTACTCAAAGAAGGCACTACTTTTTATCTGTTCGGAGAATTTAAAAGAGATGATAGCAATGCTTTTAACGGATTTAGTTGTTACTCTTCAAAAAACCTAAGTGACTGGAAATTTGAGAATGTAGTATTACCGGTGCAAAGTAATGGACGCTTATCAAATGATAAGGTGGGAGAACGTCCTAAGGTTCTTAAGAATCCCAAGACCGGAGAATATATTATGTTCATGCATACCGATGATCTCAACTATAAAGATCCTGTGGTGGGTTATGCCACTTCAAATACAATTGATGGTACTTACCAATTTCAAGGCCCTTTACTTTTTAAAGGTAAACCTATTAAACGTTGGGATATGGGCGTTTTTCAGGATTCAGACGGACAAGGGTATTTGGTTATGCATCACGGGGATCTTTATAGGCTAAGCGCAGATTATAAAAGCATCACGCAACAAATAACCACTCAAGCGACCAAGTGTGAATCCCCGGTTATCTTTAAGAAAAACGGTATTTATTTTTGGTTAGGGTCAGGCCTTACGGGTTGGGAACGTAATGATAATTTTTATTACACAGCAAAATCTTTAGAAGGACCTTGGGAATATCAAGGCACTTTTGCACCAAAAGGTACATTGACCTATAATTCGCAGTCTACCTTTGTACTCCCAATAAAAGGCAGTAAAGATACCACCTATGTGTATATGGGAGATCGATGGTCACACCCCAAACAAAATGCTTCCGCCACTTATGTTTGGCAACCTTTACAAATACATGAAAAAAGACTGACCATTCCTGAATTCTTTCAAAATTGGAAAATATCGATACAAACAGGGGAGTGGGAAAAGGCCTGCTTTACCGGAAAAATAATTGAGAACAACGATCCTGAAATCAACTATGAAGGAAGTTGGGAGCATCATACACAAGGCGAGGATTTTTCAGATAGTTATGCTAATGAGGAGGGCGCCAAGCTTACCTATACCTTTGAGGGTTCACAAATTGGTATGGTGGGGGTGGCGAGTTCAGATAAGGGCTATGCACAGGTGACGATCCAGAATGCTAAAGGAAAAGAGATCCTCTCTAATGTGATCGATATGTATTGCAAGTACCCGGAAGCTTCCTTAAAATTTTTGAGTCCGAAGTTTCCCAAAGGGATTTATACCATAAGCATTTCGGTACTTGGAGAACATTGGTTTTGGACCGAAAAATCAGGAAAAAAGTCGGGTAGTTCAGATGTAAGCGTTTCGTTAGATAAGTTTATAATCAATTAAGAAGGTTTAATAAAAAGCCTTATAGGTTCTCCTAGTCACAAATTAGCGGTACCCCAATTATTCACTAAAGGAAGTACCTGTTGTTTCCAGTGAACTCATTTTAACCACTATAGTCTTAGCCCAAAGATCTCCAAAGCGTTGACATTTTTCAGTTCGTTTTAATAAGAGTATGGCAGGCAATCCTAAAAAAGATAGATCAACCAGGTCTAAGAAATGCCTTTTAAAGGACTCTGAAAAGGTAAGCTTGCGATTACGACCATTTTGAGGAATAGCTTTTAAACCTACAATGGAGTTGCCTAAAGTACCGCCCAATCCACTTTCTAAGCCAACGGTCATCAACAACCAAAACGCTATAGGAATAAGTATAGGAAGCCCCGTGATGCTATAGCCACCCAGAGGCGTAGGTGTACCAAAACTCATCAAAAAAACATAGATAATTGTGTAGATGAGACCATAATCAATAAGCGCTGCCAGAATGCGTCTACCAATATGAGGTTGATGATTAAATTTTTGTTGCATTTTATTTGAATATTAATTGCTATAGCCAAATAGCGGTTTTAAAACGTTGTCTCCGTAGGTTCCCCAGCACCCAATTCATCAACACCCAATTGGTGAGCTTTGCTTTCCCAGCTTCGTTTAAAATAGTAATACAATAAATACGTGCCGGAAATACCAAAAGGAAGCAGCATCAAACCGAATAAAAACTCATTGATAGTATCTACGGCACCCGGCCAGATCAGCTCTATAAAGATACCCATTAAGAAACCTGAAACTACTGCACACGCATAATACGTAACGATCCCTAGAATCGCATATCCCCATTTGCTTTTACCGTGGGCTTCTGCGAGTTTATAATAGTATTTTCCGATCCAGTAGAGTAGTAGTATTCCGAGCATAAGAGGAGTAATAAAAATGTTGTGGCAGTTTGTTATTTCCAATAGTATTGATTTGTTCTGAAACAGATCTTTCAATAATCTTTTCTAGAACCTTCTATGACTTCTCCTTTTTCATCGTACTCCCAAGACCTTAATAATTTCCCTTGCTCATCCCAATCTTTATAAACGCCAGTATTTAAACCATTTTCTTTATACAATTCCGAGCGTAATGTGCCATTCTTGTAGTAATATCTGATATGCTCTTTTTTTTGATCAGGAAAATACAAGTGCTCGTCATTTTTAATTCCGTTTTGGTAATAGGTAATATTAGAAAGGAGTTCTCCCTGTTCATTAAATATACGTTGAATCCAGAGGCTTGGCTTAGCCAGAATGTTTTTGGCTTCTTCCATAGCTACGTTGTTCAGGTCTGAATATATTTTTAAACTCATATAAGACGTGTCGATTTCATGCCAAATGAGTGTGGTGTCAACAGGAATATTATTTTTAAACGTTTCAGTTTTGGTCAGCTGCTCTTTATCAGAATACCATTTAAATTTTCCGGTTTTTGCGCCATTGTTATACTGTTGAATACTTTGAAGCGTTTCATTAGGATAATATAACAACCGCTTACCGTTTAGAACACCATTTTCATAATGCTCTTCCACTTGTTTGCTTCCATTAGGATAATATACAATGCGCGCTCCTTCGTAGGTAGGTTGGTTTATTTTTTTATCAAAAACCTGTTGTAGTTTTTTCTTTAAAGTGGGCTGATTAGGGTACTTCAGGTCCTCAAAGCCATTGGCTCGTTTGATTCTTTTTGAACGTGTACAATATCCTGTAATTAGCTTTTTTTTATGTTCATCATAGTACCCGAAAATGATCCATTCTTCATCAGCACGTTCAACCAGATCGCAAGAGGTCCAACCCCCAAGAGATGGATGAGAACCTGAGACAAGGATCTCTTTTATTGGTGCACCTTTATAAAGTTCTAAAAGTTCAAAGTTCATTTGGTGAATAGGCCATTCTGAATCAATACCGGCTGCGGCTTCTACACCTTGAACCTTTACGTGAGCTATAAAGCGATATTCTTCTAGATCTTCTTTCGTTTGGAAGTCAGGTTCATAGGCGCATTCACACGCGAGCATTTTAGCCCAACAAATAATCAAAAAGGGAAGTGTTAGTTTGAATTTCATAGATTCTTAGTATTGTGTAGCGGCCTCTTTTAAAAGTCCTAAAGCGATCTTATCTTTAAAAGCACTCTTAACCTCAATAGCAAGATCATCTGAAAAAAGTGCCGGTCCCCAAGTGCCCATAGTTTGTGTTTTGCTTTACGTAATTATTTATTCTAGAGAACTGGACTAGGGGGTTTTATAGGATACAATGTTGTAAGCCGTATTTATTCTACAATTTCTGCTTCTTCAATTCCATCATCTTTTGAATACCAATGCTCAAATTGTCGCAAAATATTAATTTCAGACTGATTGTGGTCGAATCTTTGAAATTTCACTCCTTCTTGATGTAATTCATCCGAGAAATATTCATTGATTTTAGCGTGTAAATAATCTTTATTGAGAATATTTGTTATGTAATCGTAACCTTCTTTGTCAAAATTTGATTTATATGGTTCAGGATGATTAGAGCTAGTTGCAGTCGGTGTTAAAGCTAGAAATAATTGTTTCAAATATTTTGGCTCTTCATCAATGTATCCTTTTAGGTAACTTTCTAAATCTTCAGGATTATTTTCATACCAAGTGCTGAATATATAGAAGATATTATCTGGGAACTTTACGAATATTGGCAATTCACCGCATTCCTCTAAAGCTCTTTTTCTTAGAACTGTTGCCAATTCTACATATTGCTCTTGTTTAAATATTTTTTCCTCTCCTTCACCAGACCTTAGCCAATTATTTATTTGATATGCAAAGTCATAGGGAATTTCTTTTCCCATAAGTGTTTTTGACAGTTCGAAAACTTCGTCATTATCCTTATGATTTTTGAGCAGATTATATATAAAAATTGAAGCTTGTGACTGTGCACCACCCATACCAAAACTAAAAAACGAATCACCTTTTGGAAACAACTCTGACATTACAGCAATTGTTAGAATTAAATTTTGTGAAGCTTTCCAAGAAAGACTGTCTTCATAAGTTCTTACTTTAAATAAGAAATTTTCAGGGCTACTTTCGTTTATAATATCTTTCATTCCTTTAGCTATATCCTTAATCTCTATTGCCTCTAGAGATTGCATAAATTCCTCAAACATAACATCTGAAAGTTCTCCTTCGATTACTGCATAAGAAAAATATCTTTTAAAGTAGCTAGTTGAAACAATTCTCTTTTCCTTTAACCATTGTTTGTGTCCTTCGTGCTGGAATGTATTATGGAAAGCCTCATTTAATCTAGGAAACAAGGTCTTTAATAATTGAAATATTGCATCTTTCTCATTCTTAGTTAAATCAGAAGCCAGTTTATCTAAATGCTTTTTTAGTTCTTCCTTTTTTTCTTTTACAGATTGACCATCACCATAAGTTGAACGAGATGAATATGAAGAAGTAAAGTAATGAGGAAATGATTTTATGAAAAGATAGTGTTTAGGATAAAAAACTTTTATTGCTTCAATAAGCATTAAGTCAACGTGATTTACCTCACCTTTTAAAAGTGGTATTGCAAATGATAATGAATTACCATATCTAATTGCTAATCTTGGTGTTTTTAGACGTAACAATATATTGTGTGAAAAAGCAGACACAAAGCGTTGCACTTCTTCTTTTGTTAATTCTAATGTACTCTTATTGATTGCATTATCGACTAATTCAAAACAATATTTTTTTAAAGCATCTGGCTGAGCCTGGGGGATTTGTAAAGGCACTTGAATGATTTTCTCTAAGAAATTATGACCAGAATCTATATTCCCTTTTCCAAATCGTTCTCCTATCGCCGAAGCAACCATTTTTTCGTCAAAAGAAAGAACATAAGTAGTGTTAGTGAAATCTGCTGTTAATTTGACTAACCTAAATAGAGAATAGATTTCTTGTTTATCAAGTCTATCTATGTCATCAACAAAAATCACTAATTTGCTCTCACTTTCTTTTAGAAACTCGTCAATTCTGTTTTTTAGTGTTTCCAAATCAACATTTGAAAGATTTTTGCCAATTTCAGAAACATCCTTACCAATGATAGAACCAAATGTTCCATATTTTTCAATGAAACTACCTAGTTTTTCTTTATTTGTGTCTAGCTCTTTACCAAGAACTTCAGCGACTTTGTTTAGAAAGTTCTTTATTAAACTTTCTTCATCATTATATCTCCAAGGATTTAAAGTTAGTGTTAGAATATTTTCTTTTAGGTCAAGTTCACTTTTAATAAAGTTCAAAACCGAAGTTTTACCTTCTCCCCAAGCTCCATAAATTCCAATAACAATTCCCTCTTCATTTTCCCTTTGAACTATGGTTTCTGCTATTCTTTTAGAAAATCCGTATCTCTGAAACCTATCTTGATTTTCAATTTCGACTGGTTTATCCGATGAATAATGTTCTGACATTTAGTTTTGTTTATATGGCTTACAACTCGTGATATCAGGATAAATATACCCATTATCCCCTTATATGTCTTGTGATATCAGGAACTTTTATTACTTATAACAATATCGGTATAAATACCCAACCTTACTTACGGGATGCTGTAAATAGGGTATAAGGCACATTCTTCGGGTCATGGTGCAGTGTGGGTCGTATTTGGTTCGGTAAAGTCCCATTTTTTAAGAACAGGGTATTTTAAAACTCCAAACCTGCCGCTTATCGACCCGTTTTTGACCCGAACCAGTACCGAAGGAATACCGAACCAATACCGAAGGAAACCCCCGGAAATTTCGAACTTGCCTGCATGCCTATACAAACCCTTCCCGAACTATGCCAAACCCTGCAATACTATGCACAAACAGCTGATTTTTTGTAAGGCGTTTCGGGTTAAAGTTTGAGAGAGGGGTTGTACAAGATTGCGTTGATCTCCTAGCGTCGAATTGAGTAGTATTAGGTTTTAATGGTGTTCCTTACTTTTCTTTGCTTGTCCAAAGAAAAGTAACAAAAGAAAAGACCCCCTTGCTTAGGAATTTTTTGCCTTATCAGGCAAAAACCGCTTTGTCAGCTCCGCGTCGCTATCGCTCCTGTCCTTCGGAGCTTCCTACAGCTATTCTGAACCAAGGGAGTTTTAAATTTGTAAAACCCTTCGGGTATGCGTATTCAATACTGAAAACAGTAAACCACAAACTGAAGACTGAAAACTGCCAACTGCTACTGCCGACTTAATCCAGAGCTTCTTGCAGCTATTCTGAACCAAGGGAATTTTGAATTCGTAAAACCCTTCGGGTATGCGTATTCAATACTGAAAACAGTAAACCACACACTGTTTTTCCGTATTTCTAATTTCTACTTTCGTATTTTAAAAACGTCTTTTCTCTCTGTTCTATTCTCTTTTATCTCATATCTAATATCTCAATTCTACCTACCACAAACTGAAGACTGCTACTGCCGACTTAATCCAGAGCTTCCTGCAGCTATTCTAAACCAAGGAAATTTTGAATACGTTTAACCCTTTGGGTATGGGTGTTGTGATTTTTTAATGGAAGAGGAATCAAACTCCCTTCTCTTGCGGGAGAAGGGCTGGGGATGAGGGCTTTTGATGCAGTGCGCTCTAGATGCGATTTCTCGACTGCGCTCGAAATGACAATGCGTGCTCCTAACACGCGATACAAGCAGCGCGGAAACATTTGGAACAAGCAGCGCGGAAACGTTGGGAGAGGTAACTTGATCGAAATAACAAAAGCGTCATGCTGAACTAGTTTCAGCATCTCATCGCAGGGAGCTTTTCAAGTGTAGGTAGAGTATTTGAGTTAATCGGGATTTTGATAAAAAGTCAATAACCCAAGTCTCCCTTCGAAGGGAGATTTAGAGGGATGTTGCCGTGTGTTCTTTTGAAAACATCCATCCCCAAACCTTCCTTCAAAGGAAGGGCGTTAGATTCTAGACGTAAAACAACCTAATCTAGCATCTCAAGTCTCAAATCTTGAGTCTACCTACCACAAACCACAAACAGAAAACTGTTGATCCGTCTTTCCTCTCTGTTCTATTCTCTTTCATCTCAAGTCTCACGTCTCACGTCTCAAATCTCAAATCTAAAACCCAAACCCCTCCACAGCTTCCAACTGTTCTAAAGCTTGCGCTACGGTGGTGACGGGAAGTTTACAGGCGCGGCCTTCGCAGACGTAGATATAGGTTTTTTCGGGTACAAAGCGGGCTTCAAATAGAGGAAGCTCGCTATCTACGGTAGTGCCTATGAGCAGGCGGTTGGCCACCGGTTGTCTGCTAAAATCGTCAATGCGTTGTATGGCATCAGGACCTACTACGGCAATTTCATAAAAAGGATAACTGTGCTGTATGGCCAGGGCAAGCCATTGGGTATAACTCCAGGGCTGCTCTTTTAAGTTGTCGTGCATTGCCAAGAGCATCGCTTTGGCCTGCTCAAGATAGGCGGTGTTGTAATTGAGATGCCCCAATTTAAACAGCAACTGCGCCAGCAAGGCATTGGCCGAGGGTTGCACGCCATCATTGGTCGCGATGATGTTGGTGATGAGTTCGTCGCCGGTGTTAAAGGTGTAAAAAGGCGAATTCGCGTCTTTAAAATGCGTTTGGGTATCGGTGATGAGTTGGTTTAGGGTTTCCAAATACTCCGTATTTGTGGTACTGCTGTACAGGTCCAGGGTGGCTTGACTCATAAATACATAATCATCAAGAAATGCCGGTGCTGTATCGCTATGGGCTTTATACGAATGCATTAGGGTTCCATCTTTGTAAGCATTTTGCATTAAAACCGAGTAAAGCGCTTTTGCTTGTTTAAGATAATCGGGTTGCTCAAAACTATGGGCTGCGGCCACCAAACCGGAAATCATCATCGCATTCCAGGGAACGATGATCTTATCATCGGCACGCGGCAGGCTTCCGGTACTGCGCACCTGTTGTAATTCTGTTTTCCATTGGGTGATGAGTTGGGCTACTTGTTCAGCAGAAAGCTTTTGCGATGCGGCAAAGGCTGCAGCGGTTTGTGTAGGGTAGAGGTGCAGGATATCGGTCTCAAAACGAGAGAGCGGTTCTTGTGCGTAATAAGCGTCAAAAAGTTCTTTTTCGGTAGTAATAGCGGTCTCCAATTGGTTGGCACTATACAGGTAATAGCCTCCTTCTTTGCCATCACTGTCAGCATCTAGGGCGGCGATAAAGCTGCCTTCTTTGGTTTTGAATTGGTTGTTGAGAAAAGCGATGGTTTCTTCTGCGCGTTGGCGGTAGATGGGTTTGTCAAACAAGGTATAGGCTCTGGCATATACGCTAATAAGTTGGGCATTGTCTGACAGCATTTTTTCAAAATGCGGAATCTTCCACAGCGGGTCTACGCTGTATCTAAAAAAACCTCCGGAAACGTGATCATACACGCCACGCATTGCAATGGCATCAAGGGTTTGCTCTAAAAAGGCTTTAGATTTCGCATCTTGGGTAAGGCTCACATAATCGAGCAACAGGTTAAGGTGCGCAGGAAGCATAAACTTTTCAAAACCCTTGCGCCCTCCATTTTCCATATCCCATTCTTGTTGGTAGGTGTTGAACAGGGTTTCTATAAGCTCCGGACGGTACTGCACGCTGGTATTTGCCGCAGCCTGCTGTTGTTCTTCTTGAATTCCGGTAGTGAGGCGCTGCGCAAAAGCAGCCGCTTGTTCGGGCTTGTCGGCATAGGTTTTTGATAAGCTGTTGAGCAGCTGCAGCCATTCTTCTTTTTTGTGGTAAGTGCCGCCATACAACGGTTTTCCATCGGGTAACACGATCACGTTCAGTGGCCAACCTCCTTTGCCCGTGATGAGTTGTACCGCTTTCATATAAACTTGATCCACATCAGGACGCTCTTCCCGATCTACTTTGATATTGATAAAGTTCTGGTTCATCACCTGCGCCACATCTTCCTGCGAAAAGGTTTCTTCTTCCATCACGTGACACCAGTGGCACGACGAGTAGCCTATACTCACCACGACCAGTTTGTTTTCTTCTTTGGCTTGGGCAAACGCCGCATCACTCCACGGCTGCCAGTCCACCGGATTGTGCGCGTGTTGCAACAAATACGGACTCGTTTCTTCTATAAGTTGGTTGGTGTATGTATGGGTTTCCTGAGCTGTAAGTACAGAAGAAGCCAGCAGCACAACGAGCAAGGATAGGAAGAAACAACGAAGCATAGGTTTAAATGATTAAGTTTTAAAATTTCCGTATTAAAACTCATTTAGGCAAATCTTTAGGCTTGAAAGTTTATGACTTTTTAGGGATTTTCTTAAGAATGTTTTGGGAGCAGTACAAAGGCTGGTGGCGACTATTATTGATATCTTGAAGACTTAAGGCTCGAAAACTGGCGTATTTAAAGGTGTACCGAATCTTTTGGTCTTCTTGATCACGCTAAAATCCGAAAAACTTCAACAGTAAACTATGAAAAAACAAAAAGCACATCAACCGCTAAAGGAAGCTCAACTCACTGATGATGAAGTAGAAATTCTAGATCAGCTGGGCATCTTTGGCGACTCGCGCCGAAAGTTCTTAGGGCAGATCTCTGCTGCCAGTATGAGCGTTATGGCTACGCCGTATTTCTCTTCAGAATTGCTTGCGCAAACCCAATCGGGAATCTCAAAAGACGATTTAGACGCCTTATTAAACAAGGTTGAAGTGAATCTACATGTTAACGGAAAGCAAAATCCATTAACACTTGATTCTCGTACTACGTTGCTTGATGCCTTGCGCGAACATTTACAACTTACCGGGACCAAAAAAGGTTGTGATCACGGACAATGTGGAGCGTGTACGGTAATGATAGATGGAAAGCGTAAACTCTCTTGTCTCACGCTTGCAGCAACGTGTAAAGACAAAAAGATCAAGACCGTTGAAGGTCTGGCCAATACTGCCGGTTTACACCCTATGCAAAAAGCCTTTTTAAAGCATGATGGCTTTCAATGTGGCTATTGCACCCCGGGACAGCTGTGTTCATCGGTGGCTTTATTAGATGAGGCTAAACAAGGAGAGGCCAGTTATGTCACCAGAGATTTTACAAAAGTGACCACCAATCTAGACCTTAGCGAAGAAGAGATCAGAGAGCGTATGTCTGGTAATATCTGCCGTTGTGGGGCTTATAACAATATTGTACAGGCTGTAAAAGAAGTGCAAAGTGGGGTTGAGGAGCAACCGAAATGGCGCTTTGCAAGTCTGGCTGAATTAAAAGAAGCCGGAGAACAGTAAATGAGTTCGTATACGCATACGAGAGATTTACAATCAAATTATAGGTGAGCCTTAGGGTAGTATTCCTTCGGTTACGCCAAAAAACTAAAAAGTATTTATGAGACCTTTTAATTATATAGAAGCTAAAACAAGACAACAAGCCTTAGCAGCCGTACAAGAACAAAAGCACGCCAAATATCTGGGCGGAGGAACCAATCTGGTTGACCTGATGAAAGAGGATGTAGAGCGGCCTGAAGCTTTAATCGAAGTGGCCGATCTTGATAATAATACCATTACCTCAAATGCCGTGGGTGGACTCACACTTGGGGCAGCCCGAAGCAACGCTGCAACCGCAAATCATCCTGAGGTACGTAAGCAGTACCCATTGCTATCGATGGCGATGCTTTCGGCAGCAACTGCACAAATACGCAATATGGCCACCAATGGTGGGAATCTATTACAGCGCACGCGATGTCCTTACTTCTTTGAGACTTCGATGCCGTGCAATAAACGCGAACCGGGAAGCGGTTGCGGTGCACTGGATGGAGCCAATGCGCAGCATGCGATATTTGGCTGGAGCAGAAGCTGTGTTGCGACACACCCTTCAGATATGTGCGTAGCACTCGCCGCGCTGGAAGCTAGGGTAACTGTGCAAACCCCAGACGGTAGCGAGCGGACTATTGATTTTTCAGATTTTCACCGTTTACCGGGTAAACAACCGGAATTAGACAATACCCTTGAATCTGGCGAACTCATCACAGCGATCGAACTGCCTAAACCCCAGTTTACGCAACACTATCATTATTTAAAGATCCGGGAGCGGTCTAGTTATGCTTTTGCGATTCTTTCGGTAGCGGCAGGTTTAAAGGTAAGAGGCGGTGTGATCACCGATGTAGGTCTGGCGATGGGTGGCGTGGCACATAAACCTTGGAAGCTTACCGTAGCAGAAGATTATTTAATAGGAAAAGAGCCTACTACGAAGAATTTTGAGGAAGCCGCACAATTGGCACTTGCCGATGCACGCACACTAGAACACAACGCGTATAAAGTCCCTATGGGAATTAAAGCCATTGTACGTACCCTAGAACAAGCCTATTCAAAAGAAGCCTAACCGAAAAACAACATTATGAATTTAGATACATCAAAAGGAACCGGAAACCCAATTGATCGGGTAGAAGGGAAGCTTAAAGTTACCGGAATGGCGAAATACGCCTCGGAATTTAAGGTCAAGAATCTGGTCTATGCACAAGGGATCAACAGTACGATTGCTAAAGGACTCATCACTGCCATTGATACGGAGGAGGCCGAAGCACAACCGGGCGTGCTTGCCGTGATCACCTATATGAATGCAGAACGCTTGGCACAATACGATAAAGATTTACACCCGTTATCTACTACAAGTATTCAACCGGTATTGCAAAGTAATCAGGTGCATTATTACGGTGAATATGTAGGACTCGTGGTTGCTGAAACCTTTGAACAAGCCCAATACGCTGCAAGGTTGGTAAAATATACGTATGCGCAAGAAACGCCGGATATTGACTTTGAAGCTTCAAAAGGAAAGGCATATACCCCCACGGAGCAGTCTGATTATAGCAGAGGCAATGTCGCTGAAGGTCTTGCAGAGGCTGATGTTACGTTAGATGAAACCTATGTTACGCCCATAGAACATCACCATCCTATGGAACTGCACGCAATCATTGGTTCATGGAATGGCGGCAATGTACAAGCCTACGCCAGTCAGCAAATGATTGATAACGCAGCAACCACAATAGCCGACACCTTTCAGATCGATAAAAAGAACGTACGGGTAATGTCGCCTTATGTAGGTGGTGGCTTTGGTTCTAAACTTGCAGCCAAGCAGCACGTGATCTTGGCGCTTATGGCGTCTAAAGCTATTAACCGCCCCGTGCAACTGACGGTTTCGCGTAATCAAATGTTTACGAATACTAATTTGCGTCAGCGTAACGAGCAACGCATTAAAATAGGTGCAAAAAGCGACGGAACCTTAACTGCGCTTTCCCATGATACGCTTTCGCATACCTCAACCTATGAGCAATATCAAGAGGCCTGCGGAACGGTTACTAAGATGTTATATAAAACGCCTAATAACAGTGTGACGCATCGTTTGATGCCTATGAACCTGCAATCCCCCTTTGCAATGCGGGCTCCGGGAGAAGCAACTGGAAGCTTCGCACTTGAATCGGCTATGGATGAAATGGCTTTTAAATTAAACATGGATCCCATTGCCTTTAGAATCAAAAATGATACGCAGGTAGACCCCAGTAACGGCAAACCTTTTTCTTCACGCTTGTTGAATGAATGTTTGCGCTTAGGGGCTAAAGAATTTGGATGGGAAAACCGCCCTCAGAAACCCGCATCAAAGTCTGAAGGTAATTGGCTGGTAGGTTACGGGGTCAGTGCGGCTTCTCGACGCGCACCTTATATGAAAACTTCGGCGAAAGTCATACTGGAGTTGAAAAACGATGCCGTTTGGGCCACCTTACAAATGGATGCTACCGATATAGGTACCGGTAGCTATACCATCTTGGCACAGACCGTTTCAGAATATCTGGATATTCCGGTGGAGCAGGTAGACGTGGAGTTGGGAGATTCTGAATACCCGGTAACGCCCGGTTCGGGAGGTTCTTGGGGAGCTGCTTCATTTGCTAATGGGGCGCGTGCCGCTTGCGAACAAGCACTGAAAGACTTAAAGGATAAAGCCGGTGAAACTGCCGCCACGACTGCAGTTGCTTTAATGAAAGCCGCGCAATTAAGTAGTCTGGAAGCCGAAGGCACAGCAGAACCAGACGAAGAGTATAAAGCGCACAGTGTGTTTTCTTTCGGAGCCAATTTTACTGAAGTGTGGGTAGATAAAGACACGGGTGTTTTTCGCATCAAGCGTATGCTTAACGTTGCAAGCTGCGGAAAGATCCTAAACCCTAAAACTGCATTCGGGCAGATCATAGGAGGTTGTGTGATGGGTGCAGGAATGGCGATTGCCGAGCGTACGGAGGTGGAGCCTAATTTTGGGAATTTCATCACCCGGTCGTTTGCAGATTATCACGTACCGGTAAATCTTGATATGGCCAATATTGATGTCGTGTATCTTCCCGAAGAAGATAAGATCGCTAATAAAATGGGGATCAAAGGTATAGGCGAACTTGGGATCACGAGTGTTGCGGCTTCTATTGCCAATGCGGTGTTCAACGCAACCGGAAAGCGTATGCGCGATCTTCCGTTAACGCCGGAGAAGATGATTGTAAAAAAAGAAGAAGCAGCTTAACGCTTCATAATTTTTATATTGAAATGTCCTGTAGCTTAATTGTTGCAGGGCGTTTTTTTTGACTGCACTATATGCTAAACTTTGTGAGATTCGGCGTGAGATTAAAGGTTTACCTTCAGCGCAAATCGCATAGGCTTGCAACGAGGTTGTTTGTGGGCTATGCTTAAAACAATACGAGTTTAGGGCAACTTATTAAGTTCGACAGTTTAAACCTCTTTATGTATACTTCCTATTTTATCACGCAATGAAGAAACCTCGCGTTTGCGTTTTACAGCGAGTATTTCCGCGAGTACCGATAATGCAATTTCTTGCGGAGTGATGGCACCAATATCTATTCCGGCAGGGCCGTAGATGCGATCGAGTACCGTGGCATCCAGATCTGGCTTGTAGTCTATGAGTTCATTAAATAACTTTTCTCTACGCTTTGAACTCCCTAAAATGCCTATATACTGCGGCTGCTTATCCAAAATATGAACTAAGAAGTTGAGGTCTGTTGCATAATTATGGTTCATCAGCACCACAGCAGATTCAGCATCGATGTGTAAACCCGATGCTTGTTCCGGAAGCAGATGCAAGACTTCGTGTACCCCCGGAAAATTCGCTTTGGTTTTGGGATCTTTAGGAGAGGCGATCACACGCACATCCCACCCCATCTGAGCGCCTAACGTACCCAGTTGTACCGCATCGTGTTCGGCACCAAATAAAAACAACTGAAAAACAGCAGGCAAAACCTGAGTAAAGGTTTGAACCTTTGCTTTGGATTGTAACTCTTCTTGAATAGAAGATAAGGCTAAGGTTTCCTCGTTCGCTTTTACAACAGTTCTTAAGGGTTGTTCAACAGCTTCGGTATTTTTTATAAAATAGGAAGTGAGCTGCAGGTCCTTACGTTGCTCAAAGATGTTAGTGAGTTTATTATAAATGCTTTCATCGATCTGTAAGGGTTCGATAAGAATATATAAAATTCCTTCACAGCCCAGGCGATACCGCCCGTCATAGGTCATCATTTTGGCTTTGCCGGTTTCAAATACCTCTTGTGCTTGAAAAACCACTTCCTTTTCAACACACCCGCCACTAACGGCACCGGTCATTGTACCGTTTTCAGCAATGAGCATACGCACGCCCGGTTTGCGATAAGATGAACCGTCAAGAGCCACCACACTGGCCATCACACAAGCCGTGTCGGTTTGAAAATAGGTATAAGCAGTTTGAATAAGGGTACGGAATTCGTGTGTCATAGCTAAGGCTGAAGTACAAAGTTAGGCATAAAGTATGCTTTAAATGTAAATGTGCATTGCCCGCGAGTGCTAAACTTATATTAATTGCAAGGCCGGGCATCCTAAAGTGCCACGTAGTCTAAGTTTTACCTTTATTTTAATAAAAAGCCCTGCGTTTATCTGTAAATTTTCAGATTGAGAATGATTCCAATAAAAAAATAAGCAGTACAAGTTTTATGAAAGAGCACAGCGGTTATCCCGGTATAGAAAGTTATGGTGTAATAGGAAATTGCCAGACCTGCGCGTTGATCCAGCGGGAGGGCAGTATCGACTTTATGAGTTTTCCGGAATATGATTCGCACTCGGTTTTTGCAGCTCTTTTAGATCAGCGCAAAGGCGGAAGTTTTAATACGCCTCCGCAAGCGCCTTATGCAAAGTGTTTTCAGGAATATATACTTGATACCAGTGTGCTTACCACACGCTTTCTTTCTGATGATTATAATGTGGAGTTTACAGACTTTATGCCTATTCAAGCAGATGGCAGTGCTGAGGTTAATCAGTTAGTTCGTAAAATCAGCCTTATTCGCGGAAACCTCGATTTTGATCTTATTCTTGACGTTCTGATCAATTATGGCAAACTCACTACCCACGTTGAGGTTATAGATGAATATACCCTGATTTTTAAAAATCAAGAACACGCCGATGCCTTGAAAGTACGGGCAACGCTGCCTATTACAGCTCAAGGAAGTATTAAAAAAAGCTTTTCTTTAAGTGAAGGGCAGGATGCTTATTTTATCATAGAAAGCGCCGATGCACCGGCTTTAGATCATACGATTGAAGAAGAAATAGCATGTCTGGAAAACAAGTTGCACGCAACGCTAAAATTCTGGCATCAGTGGATCAAGACGTGTAACTATCACGGTGATTTTGCCGAACATATGAAACGCTCGGCCATTACCTTAAAATTATTGACCAGTGCCAAATACGGTTCTACGGTGGCGGCACCTACTTATGCGTTACCCGAGGAAATAGGTGGTGATAAAAACTGGGATTACCGGTATGCCTGGGTGCGGGATGCCGCATTCACGATGTACGCCTTTATGCGTTTAGGCTTTCTGGAAGAAGCATCACAATTTATGAAATGGATCTACGACCGTATAGATATTGACATCAACGGCGGGGTGGAATTACAAATTATGTACCGAATAGACGGAAGCCGGGACCTTGAAGAAGAGGAGCTGGATCTGAAAGGGTACAAAGGCTCGAAGCCCGTGCGCATTGGGAATGCAGCAACCAGCCAAATACAATTAGACGTTTTTGGGGAGTTGATGGATACCATTTATCTGTTTGATAAGTACGGTCAAAATGTGATGTACAGCTTTTGGCAGAATGTAGAAAAGCTTATTGACTATGTATGTAAAAACTGGCAAAATGCAGATCACGGTATTTGGGAAGTGCGTGAGGTAAAACGGCATTACCTTTTTTCAAGGTTGATGTGCTGGGTGGCTTTAGACCGCGCGATTCGCTTGGTGCGTAAGCGCTCGCTACCCACTGATGTCAGCACTTGGGAGAAAAATAGAAACCTTATTTTTCAAGATATTTATGATAATTTCTGGGATGAGGAATTGCAAAGCTATGTGCACTTTAAAGGAGCTAAAACCGTAGATTCATCGCTATTGATGATGCCTTTGATGAAATTTATAAGTCCGTATGACAAGCGCTGGGTAAAAACCTTAAAAGTCATCGAAGATCAGCTGATCGTTGATGATGTTTTGGTCTACCGAAACCTGCACGATAGTATTCCGCATAAGGGAGATTCCGCAGAAGGATCTTTTACCATTGGTTCTTTTTGGTACATCGAGTGTCTTTCTCGAGGGGGAGAGATCGCGAGAGCAGAACGTTACTTTCAGAAGCTGATGAGTTACGGGAATCACCTCAAACTCTTTTCAGAGGAATTGAGTCCGTCTGGCGCGCAGCTGGGGAACTTTCCGCAGGGATTTTCACATCTAGGATTGATCAGTACGCTGTTTTCAATAGATCGCCAAAAAGGTCAAAATACATTTGTTTTAAAGCAATAAGTCTACTTGAATTGACTAAAGAGTACACTTTATGAATCCTTAAAAACTCGTACTTTTGGTTGTTATGAAAGACCTCAAAGTAAGAGCTTGTATTGTGCTGGCCATAGCAGTTCTCGTAGTATCCTGTAAAGAGCGGGCAAGCGATAAAATAAATGCCGCAGCGACTTCAAAAGAAGTTACTCAAAAACCACATGAACTTCTCGTAGCCCAACCCGATAGTCTAAAAACTCCGGAAGGTATGGTTTGGGTTTCCGGAGTGGAATTTACTCAAGGAGCTGGTGCAGGAGATGCTTTGGCTTTGCCTCGCGAAAAACCCGCACATCCCGTGGCAGTAGATGGCTTTTTTATAGATCAAACCGAAGTCACCAATGCGCAATTTCAAAAATTTGTGGACGCAACCGGCTACGTTACCCTAGCAGAACGCCCGGTAGATTGGGAAGCGATGAAAAAGACCTTGCCACCGGGAACGCCAAAACCGGCAGACAGCTTGCTTCAGCCGGGCTCGCTGATCTTTGACCGCAGCGTGCAACAGGTTACAGACCTAAACAATTATACCCAATGGTGGGAGTGGAAGATAGGAGCAAATTGGAAGCATCCACAAGGACCGGAGAGTACTATTGAAGGAAAAGCAAATTATCCTGTGGTTCACATAAGTTATGAGGATGCTTTGGCGTATTGCAAATGGGCCAACAGGCGCCTGCCTACCGAAACCGAATGGGAAGCAGCGGCACACGGTAAACTGCCCGGCGGAATATATACTTGGGGAGATGATGCCACCGCCTTACCAGAAAAAGCCAATACCTGGCAAGGAACTTTTCCTACTAGAAATTCAGATGAAGATGGGTATGCTTACGCGGCTCCGGTAGGATCGTATGCACCCAATTCTTTAGGCATTTATGATCTGTCTGGGAATGTTTGGGAGCTTACTCAAGATTGGTTTTCTACCCAGTATTATCAAGAAGTAGCGGGAAGCAAAAGCATCAATCCGCAAGGTCCGGTGGAAAGCTACAACCCTGAAAATCCCTATCAACCCGAAAAAGTAATTAAAGGCGGTTCATTTTTATGTGACGATTCCTATTGCGCCAGTTATCGAATCTCTGCGCGTATGGGACAAGCCTTAGAGTCGTCTTCAGATCACAGCGGTTTTAGAACGGTAGCAGATGTAAGGATGCTTCAAGCTGATTAAGATTTACACAGCGGTGGCGTTTATTATTTAAGAAAAGGATTTCGTATACTTGTAAGTTAAATGTAGAATCAACACTTTTAATTATACTTTATATGCAATCTATTTATACATTGCCCTTGGCACTTGTGCTGCTCGTTGTAAGCTCTTGTAAAGAATCACAAGAAACGACCGAAGCAGAAACGCTTTTAGAAGAAAAATCTACCTGTACCGAAATGCCCTATAATAATCCCATAGTAGGGCAGCGTGCCGATCCTTGGGTTTACAAGGATAGCGATGGAACTTATTATTTTATAGCCACTGCACCCGAATATGATCGTATTGAGATCAGAAAAGCCAATACCATTAATGCTCTGGGTACCGCTGAACCGCAAGTGATCTGGACGAAGCACGAGACCGGTAAAATGGGACATCACATTTGGGCACCTGAATTACACAAAATAGATGGAAAATGGTATGTTTATTTTGCTGCGGGTGAAGCCGAAAATGTTTGGAACATCAGGATGTTTGCGCTTTCTACCGATGCTGCAGATCCTACACAAGGCGATTGGGTAGAAGAGGGGCAGATCGCTACCGAACAGGATTCATTTTCACTAGATGCGACCACTTTTGAACATAAAGGAACCCGTTACTTGATCTGGGCACAAAACGTACGTGAAGGAGAAAACACGTCGCTGGTAATGTCTGCAATGGAAAACCCAACGACCTTAACCGGTCCTGAAATTATTATCACCGATCCTGAATACGACTGGGAACGTATAGGCTATAAAGTAAATGAAGGTCCGGCAGTATTGAAGCGCAACGGAAAGATCTTTGTAACCTATTCAGCAAGTGCTACAGATGCTAATTATGCAGTGGGTTTGCTCTGGGCTGATGAAAATGCAGACCTTATGGATGAGGCCTCTTGGAATAAATCAGAAACTCCGGTTTTTACTACTAATGCAGATGCGCGGCGTTTTGGTCCCGGGCATAATTCGTTTACTAAAGCCGAAGATGATACTACCGATGTAATGATCTATCACGCCCGAGTTTATGAGCAAATACGCGGAAATTCGTTGTACGATTTTAACCGTCACACCCGCGCAAGAGTCCTAAAATGGGATGAAAAAGGATTCCCTGATTTTAGACAAGATCAGCGCGACTAACTTTTTTGATATAAATCAAGGTATTCCTAAGCCTCGCAGGAGTTTGTTTCTCATGCGAGGCTTAACTTTGCGCACTTATTTAATTTTAGTTTTATGAGTGAAGTAAAGACAAGAAAATCCCCCGGCTTAATATTAATTCTTGGTTTACTTACGGCTTTAGGCCCTATCGCAACAGATATTTACTTACCGGCCTTTGAAGATATTGCGGTAAAGCTCAATACACACATCAGCACGATTTCTTATACGCTCTCGAGCTTTTTTATTGGTTTGTCTATCGGGCAACTCATCTACGGCCCGATGCTAGAACGTTTTGGCCGCAAAAAGCCCATATACCTAGGTCTTGTTATTTATTTTCTCGCTTCTTTAGGTTGTGCATTATCTGCTGATATTTACATCTTAATCGGTTTGCGATTCTTTCAAGCAGTAGGTGCCTGCGCGGGAATGGTAGCTGCTCGTGCTCTTGTACGCGATCTTTTTGAAGATAAAGAAGTCGCTCAGGTATTTTCGCTGTTGATGGTCGTTGTGGCTGTATCGCCTATAATCGCCCCAACTTTAGGCGGATTGATCACCATTCAGTTGGGATGGCGCTGGGTCTTTGCCAGCTTAAGTATTTTAACGCTTTTGGTTTTTATAGGTTCGTATTTTAAACTTCCGCACGGAAAACCTGCAAATCCACAACATTCTTTACGCTTGAAGCCGGTTTTGAAGAATTATAGAGAAGTACTACTTGATAAACAATTTGCGGTATATGCGATCTCGGGCTCTATCGCTTATGCAGGGATCTATTCTTATCTAAGCGGGTCGCCCCACATTTATTTAGAATTGTTTGCGGTCAGCAAAACTGAATATAGTATCATTTTTGCGATCATCGCTGCGGGTCTGATCGGTTCGAGTCAAATAAATAATCTGATCTTGAAGAAGAAGGAAACCGCGCAGGTGGTACCTGTGGCTCAAGTATTTCAGTGCTTACTTTCAGTAGCGCTGGTTGCGATTAGCTATTTTGAAGTAGGTGGATTGTACTTAACCACTGTTTTGATCTTTCTGTATATGTGTTGTTTGGGCTTTATCTTTCCTAACGCATCGGCCTTATCGCTTGTGCGCTTGGGCCATACCGCCGGAAATGCTTCGGCGATGTTAGGAGCGATACAGATGGTAATGGGGGCAATTGGTTCGGCTTTAGTGAGTTATTTTCAAGCACGTACAGATCTTGCGATGTATCTGGTGATGTGTAGTGTGGCATTCTTAGCCTTGGCACTGCTGATTTCAGGAACCAAAAGTTTAAAGTCGGCTTACCATCTGGCGGAAAAATAAAAGCCCCGTTTTCACGAGGCTTTGTCTTTCAATTCTTTCAGTGCAAGAATTACATCTGATTACTGAAGAAAATACCATTCATTAAAAGCTTAGAAGTCCCGTACCAGAAGGCTCTAAAGTTGGTGTTGTCTGTAAAGATCAGCACTTCACCACGGCCTGAAGATTGGTGTACAAAAGGGCGTGTGCCTTTGATGGCTTCGTAATTGATGGGACTGATGTATCCCGCTGCAAGCGGTTCTTCGGTATATAAAATAGGGTTCTTATAACTAGTCTCGTCAGCTTCGATAAACAAGGTGGTGTCTCTAAACAAACTGATGGCTGCATTATCATACCCAAAAGCGATAGGGTGAGAGCGATCAAGCTTGGCGCTAAAGATCGCACCGCCAATCACCTGAGCACCATTAAAGTCACTGCGTTGCTCAAAAGTGACCTCTTTCGCCGGATTTTCGGTTTCTACTTCTCTAAAATCAACTAATCCCTGACGTTTGATCCAGCGCGCGGCATTTTTAAAGCCTATAAGCGTCCCGCCATTGCGCACCCAAGAAGCGATTTTATTTCCTGCCGACTCGTCTAAACCGCCGCCCCAGCCGCTGGTAGGCATAATAAGCGTAGTGTATTGCGACAGGTCTGTTCTGTTAAAATTTCGGGTATCTAGTTTAGTAATGCTGATGTCAAAACGGGTGTCGAGCAGGTGCCAGATTTCGCCTGCATCATAGGATCTGATGCCGTCGCCTACGAGCAACGCGATCTTCTGAGGCTTTAAAGCTTCAAATTTGCGACTCCCAAGATCGATACCTTCGGTTAAACCTGTTTTTACAGGATCAATACTCAGGTGTGAGGCTTTAGCGACATCATCTAAAAATGCCTGAAGGTCGGCTGCATTCAAACTTTGATTTTGAACAGGAATCATCACGCTTCCGTAGTCATAATCGATTCCACCAACGCTAAAGGGTTGCAAGGCCACTTTAGCACGAATCCCTTTATTCAAGATCGCATTAAGGGCTTTAGGCGCATAATAATTTCCCCACGGCAATATATATGCATACTCGCTGCGAGATAAGCTAAGCGGTGTTTGCAAAGCAACGCTGTCTATTTTTGTACCTGCAATACTCGCCGGAGCGCTGTCGCTAAAATCTAAGTTAAAGGCTAGTGGAAAACTCCAAGCCGAAATATCATAAAACAAGCTATCCTCAAAAGTGGTGCGTTTTTCAAACATTCCCTTTAATAATCGGCTGTGTTTTTGCGTTTTGGGAACCACATAACTACTCTCAGTATCAAAGCTCAAGTCTTTAGTAGTATAGTTTTCTGAAGGTTTGTACACTGCAATTTTATGGCGCTGTAAAAGTTGCGCAAGATGTGCAGCCCGCGCCGGATCATTTTTACTCCCAAAGATATAAGCGTCTTTCCCTGCTTCATTCCTGCTATTTACATAAAAGTCGCGCTGGTAATCGAGCATCTTTTTACGCATACCTTGTGCGGCGGCAATGGTAGAAAGAAAAGCGGTAAACTGATTGCGTATCGTGAACGGAAAAGTTAGGAGTCCGTTATCAGTTTCCTGAACGTGACCTCGCGAACTTGCTTGCTCAAAAAGAATTCCTACACTCCCGTTGATATCAGGGAAGGTAGAGCCTTTACCGTAATAGAAGTCGTCGTAATCCTCTTCAGTATAGTAAAATGAACCGATCTTATCAAAAGCAGCAGCGTGGTATTTACCAATTTCTGCAGTGAGCTCTTGATTGAGTTTTGGTGTCAAAGGATGCGTACGGCTTTGAATCCCCGGTTGAAAGAAGAACGAAGAGTTGCTTCCCATCTCATGATGATCTGTCAAAATATTAGGGTACCACTCGTGAAAGGTTTTAATGCGCACTTGAGATTCCGGTAATTCTGCCGGAAGCCAGTCTCTATTAAGGTCAAACCAATAATGATTTGTACGACCGCCTGGCCAGATCTCGCTGTATTCGCGATCTTGAGGATCGGTAGTTAAGTTTTGGTTTTTATTGGTGTTTGCCCAATATGAAAAACGCTGAAGCCCATCAGGATTAAAGGAAGGATCAAATAGAATAACCACATCTTTAAGCATTGCATCAATTTTAGCTCCTTGCGCCGCTGCCAGATAATAAACGGCAAGCAAACCGGCATTTGAACCACTGGGCTCATTACCGTGAATACTCATACCCTGGTAGGTTACAATAGGCATCGTCTCGGTATCCAGATTGGCGGCGCCACTTTCGGTAAGGGCGTGATGCTCTTTTTTAATTTGAGCTAGATTGGCGTGATTTTCAGGAGAAGTGATCGTGAGCAGCAGCAAAGGTCTGCCTTCATAGGTAGTGCCTCTGTTTTCAATAGTTATACGATCTGAAGCCGCTGCCATCGCGCGCATATAACTCGCTAAAGCGTCGTGGCTCACGTGCCATTCTCCCGGCACATAGCCTAAAATCTCCTGCGGTTTTGGGATCTCAGGATCGTAGGTAACATCATCAGGCAAGTAGTAATCCAGCGATGGGTGCATCACCTGCGCAGTGGACTGAAAAATTGTAAAAATCAAGAAAAGATGGAGTAGGAGTTGTTTCATAGAATAGTAAATAACTTTTAGTATGGTTTTAAATATATCATTTTTTAAAAGAACTGCTTCTGATAACCACTGTACACAAGATTTAAATTGTGCGGATTTCTTCTCGCTGTAAACCACATATTTTAGGATATTCTTAAAAGCAGGGCATAAAAAAAGCCGCAAACTATGCGGCTTTAAAATCTTGGGATTTGATTTTTAAATATCGTCAAAACTTACATCAGTAAAAGCTTTTGCCGATTTGCCTTCTAATACAGGCTCTTTATCTTCTTCTTTAACGTAATCACTCTGGTGACGCTCGCTGATGACTTCTTCTCCTTTTTCATCAAGAATGTAAGCAGTCATTTCATTTAAGATCTCAGAGAATCCTTCAAAATCTTCTTTATAAAGGTAGATTTTATGTTTTTTGTAGTGAAAGGAACCATCATCATTTGTGAACTTTTTACTCTCAGTAATGGTTAAGTAGTAATCTCCCGCACGTGTAGAACGTACATCAAAAAAGTAGGTGCGACGACCTGCTCTTAACACTTTCGAGAATATTTCATCATTCCCCTTCATTTCATTATTGCTCATAATCTATGTTTAGTTAATACGCTTTATACTTTCAAAAATGGAAAAAAATTAAATGGTGTACAAAATTTTATTCCATTTCTTTTTCGTCTAATTGTTTTCGGTAGAGTTCTTGATAATATCCCTCTTCTGCAATAAGATCTGCGTGGGTTCCGCGTTGAATGATCTCGCCTTCTTCCAGAATGATAATTTTATCGGCATTTTTTGCGGAAGAAATACGGTGGCTTACTAAAATCGTAGTTTTGGTTGCAGCCACTTTTTTGAGATTGCTTAGTATTTCTTCTTCTGTTTCAGTATCTACTGCCGAAAGACTATCGTCAAAAAGTAAGATCTGCGGATCTTTAATAATCGCTCTGGCAATTGAAACACGTTGCTTTTGACCGCCACTGAGCGTAATACCTCGTTCTCCTAAAATAGTATCATATCCTCTTGAAAAATCTACGATATTGTTGTGTACCACAGCATCTTTTGCAGCCTGAATCACTTGCTCATCAGTGGCATTGTTATTACCAAACTTGATGTTCTCTTTGATGCTATCGCTAAATAAAAAGGCTTCTTGCGGTACATAACCTATGCTGGTACGCAGGTCTTTAAGATTCAATTGATCAATAGGCGTGTTATCAACAGTGATCACTCCACTTGTAGAGTCGTACAAGCGACCAATAAGCTCCAGAATAGTTGATTTTCCTGAACCGGTCTTACCGATGATCGCCAGCGTCTCGCCTTGATTAACTTCAAAAGAAACCTCTTTAAGAGCGGTTATATTGGTATCCTCGTAGGTGAAAGTAACCTTGTCAAACTTGATGCTTCCGTTTACCGGCGTGTGGGCTTCGGTTTTGTTTATGATTTCGGGTTTTTCTTTTAGAAATTCGTTGATGCGTTTCTGAGAAGCTTCGGCTTGTTGTACCAAAGAAGTGATCCAGCCTACAGAAGCTACCGGCCACGTCAACATATTGACGTAGATCAGAAACTCAACAATGACTCCCAGGTCAGGAATGCTTCCGTCTATATATTTTTTTCCACCTATATAAATAACCAGCAAGTTGCTGACCCCAATAAGAGCGATCATCAACGGGAAAAAGAAGGCTTGCACTTTAACGAGATCTAAGTTCTTTTCTTTGTTGGTCTCACTTAGCTTTTCAAAATTCTCATAGGTTTGAGGCTCGATACCGTAAGCTTTGATCACACCGATACCGCTGAAAGATTCTTGCGTAAAGGTGCTTAAATGCGACAGGTACTGCTGTACGATCGTACTACGTTTATGAATAAGTCGGCTCAATTGATAAATCGCCACTGAAAGAATAGGCAAGGGGATGAGCACGTATAACGTAAGTTCAGGAGCAGTGTAAAACATATACGGGATCACGGTAGCAAAGAGAATGACCGTGGTTACGCCATACATAATAGCGGGACCTAAGTACATACGCACTTTGCTGACATCTTCACTAATCCGGTTCATCAGATCTCCCGTACGATTCTTTTTGTAGAAGCTAAGCGACAGATTTTGATATTGGTCGTACACTTCGTTTTTGAGATCAGCTTCCATATAACGTGAAACCACGATAAACATCTGACGCATCAAAAAGGTAAAAAAGGCCGAAAGCAGCGCCGCACCCAGAAGTAAAAACAGCGTCATCAGGAGTTGCTGCTTGAGTTCGCTTAAATCACCACCATCACTAATGTAATTCTCCACATATTTGATCATATCGCCCGAAAACTTAGGCGTGAGAATGGCAAATATGCGTGCCACAAGTACGATGAAAAAGCCTAGAATAAGCTTCCATTTATACTTTTTAAAATACTTATTGAGATGCTGAAGTTCTTTCATAGTATGCAATTGGGACTGCGCTAAAAAGCTGAAAAGGAGATTAGCTTAGCGAAGCCGCGCAAAGATAAGCGATTCGGCTTGAATAGCACGGTTTAGATTTTTTATATAAAAGTCTAATTATGCTGTTAGAAAAATCATTTAAAATGTATTTTTGCATCGATTTTGTCCAAACGGGCAAACTGGCTGGTTAGCTTGAATAGTACGAAACCCAAATAACCAAAAGTTCTTTTGAATTATGCTTAACAGAAGGCACATTCGCGTAAAAGTTATGCAGGCATTGTATGCGCTGCATCAATCAGAACAACCTGATCTACTAAAGGAAGAAAAGTTTTTAAACGCGAGTACTGCTCAAATGTATGAGTTGTATCTTACGATTGTAGATCTGCTTGTAGAGATACACGCACACGCTAAAGACATTCTGGAGCGCTCTCAGCAAAAAATGCTGGCCACAGAATCTGAGAAGAATCCTAATCTCAAATTTGTAAACAATCCGGTGCTGGTTAAGCTTTCGGAAAATGAATTACTGCAAAAAGAACTTAAAAAAGCTAAACTTAATAACTGGAGGTTAGATAATGAGTATGTTGTGTTGCTATATAACGAACTCATCGCAAGTGATTTTTATGCGGAATATATGGCCTCAGAAACCAGCGACTTTAAAACAGATCGTGATTTTGTAATCGACTTTTTTACTGAATTTGTAGCGCCTAATGATAAGCTTTATGATTATTTGGAAGACTACCGTTTAACCTGGGTTGATGATCTTCCTGTGGTTAATACCACAATTGTAAAGCGTCTGGGTAAGATCAAACCTAATTCTCCTGAAAGCACCATTTTGCCTAAACTGTATAAAGACGAAGAAGACCGTCAGTTTGCAAAAGATTTATTATTGCGTACAGCCCGTAATGACGAGGAGTACGAAGCTGAAATTTTAGGCAACACGCCAAACTGGGATCAGGATCGTATTGCTACTCTTGATAAAATATTGATCAAGATGGCTTTGTGCGAATTTCTGAGATTCTCTTCGATCCCCGTAAAGGTTACGATCAATGAATATTTAGAATTGTCTAAAGAATATTCAACACCTAAGAGTAGCATTTTTGTAAATGGTGTTCTGGATCGCTTGGTTAAAAAGTATAAAAAAGACAATAGGCTCAATAAAGCCGGTAGAGGTCTTATTGAATAAACGATTAATACAATATCCAGATCAACTATTATTAAGCTTGTTGGCATACGTGCACTGCACCTATTTTCCTGATAAAGCCGGCATACTGGGGTATGGATTAAAATTGTATTTTTGAAACTCTAAAAAAGTAATAGAATTATGAAAAAAGTATTTTTAGCAGTAGGTCTTGTTGCTGCAGTAGCATTTACGTCTTGTAAAGACAATGCTTCAGACAAAGTAAAAGGAGAAAATGTAGAGATGGCTGCAACTCGTGATGCAGATGCTACTGTTTTCCCAACTATGGAATTTGAAGAGAGCGCTTATGACTTTGGTAATATCGCGCGCGGTACTGCTGTAGAGCATGTTTTTAAATTTAAAAATACCGGTAAAGCACCCTTAGTAATTGTAGATGCTACAAGTACTTGCGGTTGTACCGTACCAAGTTATCCTAAAGAACCTATTCAGCCAGGAGAGACCGGAGAGCTTTTAGTAAAATATAATGGAAGTGGTCTTAACGCTGTAACTAAAATTGTTACTGTAAAATCAAACACTGAAAAAGGATCTGAAACCGTAAAAATCACCGCATTTGTGCAATCGGCTGAAGGACCGGCTGTAAACGGATAAGCACTTATAAATGGAACAAATAACAAGTTTTTTACCTATTCTTTTGATGATCGCCGTGGTTTATCTTTTTATGATACGCCCGCAGATGAAACGTCAAAAGGAAGAGAAAAAATTCGCTGAAGAATTAAAAAGAGGAGATCGTGTCATTACTAAAAGCGGTCTTCACGGAAAAATTTTAGATTTAAATGATACTACGGTGATCTTAGAATCAGGAGCCGGTAAGATGAAGTTTGAGCGTACTGCGCTCTCTCTGGAACTTACCAAGAAACTGAACGAGCCCGCCAAGGTTGAAAAGAAGAAGTAATAGTTATACAATACTGTATACTTAAAAAACCTGATGGGTTCCCATCAGGTTTTTTTATGCGCTAAACTAAAAATCCCTTACCGTATGACCGGTAAGGGATTGGTATTTATAAAAAGAAACTAAGTCTTATGATTCTATAAATAAGCTTGCAATTGTAACCGCTTCGTCCCTCGTTAGGATTTCGTCATAAGCTTGCGTTGCAGCATCCATTGTGAATGGAGATCCAGAACCTAAGGTCGTTACATCTACACCGCCTTGTGAGATGTTATCTTCACCATTATATACAGCTTGTGTAGCTTCCGGCATACCGGCACCTCTTTGGTTACCAGTGATCCATCCTTCAAGACCTCTTAATCTTCTGATCTCAGAAGCATGACGCGCTTCAACAGAATGTATTTGTAAAGCTGCTGTTAATACGCCTGCACTTCCCATTAGGTTTGCAGCCTGCCCTTTATAAGCACGTACTCCTGTATCTTCAAAGGCTTGCGCTAAGGCTAGTAATTGAGCATATGCAGTAGCTTGCCCGGCACCGTTTTCGTTAAAGGGGTCAAATGCACCACCAGCAGTAAAATCAAAGGAAGGTTTAGCTACAGGATCTGCGCCTGCACCTTCAATGGCTGCTGTTAAAAAGTCTACGTGTTGCGATTCGTGCTTAGAGATCTGTTGATAAATTGCCTCTGCTTTAGCATTGCTTGAAAGTACCCCAGAGTCTAAAGCCATTGCATAGAATTCGTCTTCAAGATATTCTAAGGTAAGTGCTAAATTAAGTACACCAACAACATCACCAGAACTTTGTGCCATCGCTTTATTAGAAGCGGTAGCAAGCCCAAATGGAACTGCGGCAAGTGCTGCTTTTTTACCAATGCTTCCTAACTGGCCAAACATAGCCCGTCTCGAAGTCATAGGTTCTTGCATTTTATCTGTAGTAAATTCGTCTAGAAATTTTATTAAATTCATTGTAGTAAGTTTTTAATGGTTAGTAATTACGCTCCCGGATTATTATAAGTAAACGGCGTTACGAAGAATCCGCCTGCTGCAGAAATAACTTCCTCAGGCGAAGCTGCTAAGTCTAATCCGTTGCTATCGATGATATCGTCTCCGGCAAAAGCAGTATAATCTGCGCTTCCGTTTATAATAGAGCGAATTGCCGCTGCGTGGCGTGCTTCAACAGAAACAATTTTTCCTGCTAATGTAAGATACACAGCAGTCTGAATGTACTGGCCAGCACCATTGTATGCGCTTACTCCTGTGTCTTCAAGAACTCTGGCAGTTCCTAAAACAGAGTCTCTATCGCCAAAATCTACACTGCTAAAATCAAATTCTAGATCAGCAGTCAATTGCTGCTCCATAGGTACATTTGCACCAATTGCAGCTTTAAAGAACTCACGGTGATTTACCTCGTGATTATAAAGGTCTAATAAAATAGCTTTTTCGTCTGCTGAAGCGCTGGCGTAAAAAGAACCATTCACAACATTGGTATAAAATGCAGCCTCTAATTGTTCTAATGCGTATGCGTAGTTTAAAACACCAACATCACCAGTACCTAGGTCAAAGGTTCCGCCGCCCATCATATTGCCGTTGTCGTCATCATCGCTACAAGCCGCTAATAATAAACTAGAACCGGCTAATGCAAGACCGCTTACTTTTAAAAAGTTTCTGCGGTTTCTACCAACAGTTTGAGTTTTTACCTCAATCGATTTTTTCTTTTTCATAATTTGAGTTTCTTTGGTTATTAATACTTATTGAAACTTACGTGGAAAAAGAGGGTAGGGTTTTCCTAATGTATTTCTTTAACAAAGATTTGGGAGTAATGCTACCAAATAGTCTGTGTTTTAAGAATAATTATGGGTGTTGCGTAATGCTACATAAACACTTCATTAAGAGAAAAATGTGAAGAATATGTTGGCTTATTAGAAGAATTAAAATTTATCAATGTGAAAATTGAAAATTTTCAAATAAAAAAACGAATCATTGTAAAATCATTCGTTTTTTGAGTCTACGTGTTTTCAGCTTTTGGAGAAAGATCGTGATTAATCACATTCAAAGTCAAAATCTATGATCTCAAAACCATAATTCTTTTTGTAGTTGAAATGCCACCATTCAGTGCGAATGGTTTGAAAGCCGAAACGCGTCATTCCTTCCTGTAACAATTTGCGATTTTCTAACACTTCTTGCGGCAAAGAGGTATTGTCTATATGTGCTTCCCTACCGAAGAAATCAAAATCAGTTCCCATGTTAATCGGTGTGCCATCTAATTTTTCAAGACTGAGGTCAACCGCGGCACCGCGATTGTGTACGGAGCCCGAAGTATAGGGGTTGGCAACGTATTGCGCGTTAGGATAGACTGCCCACATTTTCTTTTGAGCGCTAACAGGTCTGTAGCAATCGTACAAAACTATGCGATATCCTTTTTCGCAGAAATAATGATTAGCTTCCTTGAGTGCAGCAGCTACTTCAGGTCTGAGATAGCACGAAGCACAATCGTAAAAAGCTTCTTTTAAAAAATTATTGTCTGTTGCGTAGCGTATGTCGTACGTAAAACCATCAGCGAGCGTATCAATTTTAATAAGAGGAATTTCAGCTTGCTGTGCAAATGCAAAACTTCCTAATAAAAAAAATACCGAAGATAAATATGATTTTACCATAACAGAACTAGATTTTAAGCTTGATTTTTGAGATAATTACGTTCCATCCAGAAGGTGCCAAATGGGATTACAGAACAGATCAAAACAATAAATAGCGTTTTAAAGTTCCATTTTAATTCAAATTTTACCAGTATCGCCATAACGACATAGAGAAGAAACAAAATGCCGTGAGCCATACCAATAATCTGGTTAGGACCCGTTTGATCAAAAATATACTTCAAAGGCATTGTAACAAAAAGAATAAGAAGTAGAGAAACACCCTCTAGTATACTTAAAATCTGAAAAGCTTTAATCATTTAAACTAAATTAAAAATAGCTGCACCATAAACGGCAAAACGCACAAAGCGCAGCAAACCAAATAAAAGGTAATTGATAAATGGGTATTTAATCATCCCCGCAGCCATACTGCTGATCGCAAAAGGAACAGGTAGAACGGCACCTACAATGATAAGAAATCCGCCCCATTTACGGGCATTTTTAAGATGCTTTGCCATCTTTACTTCTAAATAATCGTGTACTGCAGGAATACGCGTTGAAGCACGCCCCATAAAATAACTGATGATTCCGCCGGCATAAGATAATATCGCGATAAGTGACAAATACAGAATAGGATCTGGCATTTTATCACTCCAAGCAATAAAGATCTCCGGTGGAATAAGGCCTAAAATACTTTCTGAGATAAAAAATACGGTAAGCACCCAAAAAGGAGGGAAGGTATCGGTCATTTTGACCAGCAGCGCGTTGATATCGATAACAAAATAATGTATCGCTAATAAAGCAGCTACAAATATAATAACAGGCGTAAGTGCTTTTTTTAAACTTCCGCCTATAAAAGAATAGAATCCGGTAAACTTATAGTACTGGTGTAACAGACGGATTCTTGATTTTTTCTTTGTTTTGCTCTCTTGCGCCATTAATTTTTTTGCAAATATACCGCTTGAAAAACCTGTTGAAAAATTGTTTCTGCTAATATTTTTATAAATACCCAGATTTAGCAAAATTTTAAAGAAAGCTGCGTGGGTGTTGGGCTGAATAAGCCTTATTTTTAACATATGGAGAAATTTAAAAACAAAGTCGCCCTCATTACCGGAGGGACCAAAGGAATAGGTAAAGGAGTTGCTGAAGCACTTCTAGAATTAGGAATGAATGTAGCCATTACCAGTAGAACGCTTACTGCTGCTGAAAAAGCGGCAGAGGAACTCAACAAAAGCGGAAAAGGTAAAGCGCTTGGTGTAAAAGCTGATGTGCGCTCGATGGAAAGTCAGGTGCAAGCGGTAGATGCTGTTTTAAAGGAATTTAAACAAATTGATGTTTTGGTTGCTAATGCCGGTTTAGGTCATTTTGCGAGTATTACTGATTTGACTGCAGATGAATGGCAAGAAACCATTGACACCAATTTGACCGGAGTTTTCTATAGTGTGAAAGCTTGTCTCAACGAACTCAAGCGTTCTAAGGGATATATTTTTACCATATCTAGTCTGGCAGGAACGAATTTCTTTGCAAATGGCTCTGCTTATAACGCGAGTAAATTTGGTTTAACCGGCTTTACCCAAGCTATTATGCTAGACCTGCGTCAGGATGATGTTAAGGTGTCAACCATTATGCCGGGATCTGTGGCGACGCATTTTAACGGTAATGAACCTTCAAAAGAAGATGCTTGGAAGATTCAAAGCGAAGATATCGGGGAGCTGGTTGTAGACTTATTGAAAATGAATCCGCGTACGTTGCCAAGTAAGATTGAAGTTCGCCCTTCAAAACCACCTAAAAAGTAAACGAGATTCTATAGCAAGTGGTTTTAAGCGTGCGACTTCAATAGATGCACAACTTCAACTGAGATAGATTCAAAAAAAATGGGGAGTGTTTTAAACACTCCCCATTTTTTTATTGGTGCAGTCAAAGGGTTATGACTAAGATATAAGTTTTGAATACGATTAATGCTCTTCAGCATATTCTTGCATTGCCTCAACGTAGGCTCTTAGATCTAAACGATTGACCTTATTTTCTGGTTCAGCAAGCAAATTTAAAAGATACAACAAACTCTCTGCAGGACTTGAGGACACTTCGGTTTCTTCAAACTCATCTTCATATCCTTCTACCGGCTCCTCGTCAGGAATCGCGATGTCAAAGGTTTGATATGCTTCGATATGTTCAAAAACAAGACGTATTGTTTTTGCTAATAACGGGCGCTTTTCTTCAACTGCATAGGGTCTAAGATTTTGTAAATCTTCGACAACAGTATTGGTAATAATACCATTTTGCTCAACGTCGCCTATGAGCTTGTTTATAAGTTTTATCGCTTTTGGATTCTTCAAAATGATGTTTTTTATGTTGCCACAAAGGTAACAGATTAGGTATTTTTTACTGAAAGACTTTGCTAATTTTTTTCAGTTTTAAGAGGGCATAATTGGTGTTTTTATGAGCCTTTTAAAATTAAGAGTAATACTAAGCGTATTTTTTTAAAACTTACAATCTAAATTATCAATCATGTAATTCTTAAATCAAACTTTCGATAAGCCCTTAAAATGCCTTATTTTTGCAAAATTGAACCTTAAACAAACTTCACTTTTGAGCGAAAAAGCATCAGCGCAAGATAACGGCAACGGAAAAGAACTGTATAACTATCAATTAAATGACCTTGATAAGATCTTTAATTGTATGGAGGAGGAGTCAGATGACTTCAACCTGCTGTACCAGCTGCCTACCGGTGGTGGAAAAACAGTGATCTTTTCTGAAATCGTACGTCGCTATATTAAAGAAAAACAGAAAAAAGTAGTCATTCTTACACATAGAATTGAGCTTTCTTCTCAAACTTCAAAAATGCTTAAAAGTTTTGATGTGCCTAATATGGTCATCAACAGTAAGGTTAAAACTCTTGAAGGCAACGAAGATTATATGTGTTATGTAGCGATGGTAGAAACGCTTAATAACCGTCTTCAAGATGAGCAAATAGATATCAATGATATTGGCCTTGTAATTATAGATGAGGCCCATTATAACTCGTTTAGAAAGCTATTTAGTTACTTTAAAGATGCTTTTATTCTTGGAGTGACAGCTACACCTTTAAGTTCTAACGTTAAGTTGCCGATGAAGGATAACTATCGTAAGCTTATTATAGGTGAAAGTATAGGCTCTCTTATTGAAAAAGGCTTTTTAGCTAAAGCCAACATGCATACGTATGATGTAGGTTTAAAAACGCTACAAGTAGGAATCAATGGGGATTATACGGTAAAGTCTTCAGAAATACTCTATACCAACCACAGCATGCAAGAGAAGCTTCTTGCAGCGTATGAAGAACGGGCTAAGGGTACAAAAACGCTTATTTTTAATAACGGGATCAATACCTCACGCTACGTATATGAAACCTTTAGAGAGGCGGGTTATGATGTAAAGCATTTAGACAATACGCACACCAATAAAGAACGAAAGGAAATTTTAAAATGGTTTAAGAATACTCCCGATGCTATTTTGACTTCTGTAAGTATTCTGACAACCGGTTTTGATGAACCTAGCGTTGAAACCATTATTCTCAATCGTGCGACACGTTCGTTGACGCTTTATTTTCAAATGATCGGTCGTGGTTCGCGTGTTTTACCAGATAAGAAGACTTTTGAAGTTATTGATCTGGGGAATAATATGGCGCGTTTCGGGTTATGGGATGCTCCAATGGATTGGAATGATATTTTCTTATATCCTGATTTCTATCTTGAAAATTTGGTAAGCGACGAGGAAATTGAGCGTAATTTTGAATACGTCATGCCGCCTGAACTTCGTGCTCAGTTCAGCAATAGTGAGTCGATTGAATTTGATATCAAAAAGGAATACGAAGATGTTTTTGCCAAAGGTCTGAAATCAAAAGAAGCGCTTGAGCGTTCTATTGATCAGCACGCGCGTATTATTTTTGAGAATACTGAAGATGTTTTTGATGCGCGTATTCTTGCCCGCGAACTTAAGGAAGAGATTCAATACCGTATTCGCTTGTATTCTTACTGCATTATGAAGAATACTAAAAATTACAAAGATTGGTTAGAAGAGGATTATATGCGTAAATTGAGACTCAAACTGAGTCAGATGTATGCTAATATTCCGGCTCAGTAAACTACCTCAGTGCAAGCTCACGAGGATTATTTTACATACTAATTTTAATTTTGAGGCATTTCGATGGCTTTTGGGAAGATGTATCTTTACCCTTATCCATCGCCAAAAAAGCCCCTATTCTTATGCACAGGAAGACGCGAAGCTTTTATCTGACATTTCTTTTAGTTATTACCTCTTTTTTACTTTCCTCGGAAAGTAATGCGCAACGTGGGAATCACGAACTGGGCGGGTGGTATATGTACTTTTTTGAGACAGATTTCGGCCAAAGCAACTTTGGAATAATGGGAGATGTACAGCATCGTAGTTTTAATGTTGCTCATGATTTTCAACAATTCATTCTACGGGCAGGTTTATCTTACAAGTTTAAGAATTCCTCTTTAAGAGCTGTCGCGGGTTATTCTTTTTTCAATAGCGGAACTTTCGGCCCCAGCAATGCTCAACTCATTGAAAATCGTTTGTACCAAGATCTCATCTGGACCAACGCCTTATTTGAAGGTCGCATCGCGCTGTTGCATCGCATCAGGATCGAAGAACGCTTTATAGAAAATCAAGACTTTAGATCCCGCTACCGTTATTTTCTAAACGCAAAGCTTCCGCTGAACGCCAAAGCAATGGGGCCAAAGACTTTTTTTGCCTGGACGGCTGCCGAGATATTCGTGAATGGCGAGAAAAATATAGGCAATGGCCAGTCTGTAAATCTTTATGACCGAACGTGGTTATTTGGTGGTTTAGGATACCAGTTTAGCAAAAGTTTACGGTCAGAACTCTCTTATATGCGTGAAATCACCGAAAACCAGACTAAAGGACAGTTAATTTTAAGTTTTTTTCACACTTTCTAAGAATCTAAATTATAGTTTTGCCCTATGATTTTAAAAAGTAAAACTTCAAAAGCCGGAATCAGCTTATTGCTGGTCTTGGCTCTTTTTGCTTTTAAAATTGTAGATCTTCATAATTATACGGCTAAAAAAGACAGAGATTCGGGGCATTCCTATCACGAACTTTGTTTGATGGGGGATAATCATAAACAGCATTTAGATTTTGTGCTTCCTCCGGTTTTTGTGATAGAGCTGGATGAAATTTTCGTTTATCTCAAAAAGCCTCAGACCTTTAGCAACACAAAACGGTTTTTTCTTTACATAGAAAAAAACCACCTCAATAAGGCGCCTCCCGCGCTTATCAGTTAAGCTTTTTCGATAGCTTATCGTATTTCAATTGTGCACAGTGTAGTGTGCGATTCCGTGGTTATTTCATTGCGTTGTCCTTTCAATTTTAAATGAGAGCTATCCAATTGAAATTTCTAAAAATCGAGATTCTTCCTTTCATATTTTTTAATCACCCTGATTTGGGTATTTGATCTTTTACTATGAACGTATTCCGTTTAGTGCTTTTATTAATTTTTACAGTTCAGCTTCAGGCACAAACTTGTGACTACAGCATCACTGGTGTGGTGCGTGATTTTCACGATGGAAGTGTGCTGGCAAATTCAACACTAAGCGTAAATGGGTATGATGTTTATGCTTTAAGTGATTTTGATGGAAAGTACACCCTTGATGGATTGTGCGCCGGGACATACGTCATTACGATCACGCATCCGGAATGTGAAGTTGCTGAATTTACGGTGGAAGTGCAACGGGACCTGCAACGGGATTTTAAGTTGGAACATCACACCGAAGAGCTCAACGCAGTAACCGTGCAAGGCGAAAATTTAAATCAAGGTACTATATCGGGAAGTCAAGAGGTGTTAAAGTCTGAAGTCTTAGAGCAGTACAGTAATGCCAGTTTAGGGGACGCGCTTCGGGAAGTTCCCGGAGTTTCTTCGCTGAATACCGGAAGCACAGTGGTAAAGCCTGTTATTAATGGTCTACACAGCAGTAGGGTGCTGATCATAAATAATGGTACCAGAATGGAAGATCAAGAATGGGGTGTTGAACACGCTCCCAATCTTGATATCAATGCTGCCGAAAATGTTACGGTGGTCAAAGGTGCAAGCGCGTTACGCTATGGCGGAGACGCCGTAGGCGGAGTAATTGTTACCAACGCACCGAAGGCTCCAGTAAAAGATACACTATACGGAAAGACTATTTTAAGTGGTGCGAGTAATGGCAGAAGCGTAGGACTAACCACCAGTTTATTGAAAGCTTATAAAAGTGGTTTTTATGTTCAAGGTCAGGGAACAGCTAAATATGCGGGGGATTTACGCGCTCCAGATTACGTACTATCTAACACAGGCTTGAGAGAACGCGACTTTTCGGTGGGATTCGGGCTGAACAAATTCACTTACGGATTTGATGCTTACTATAGTTTTTACAATTCAGAAATAGGTATTTTAAGAGCCAGTCATATAGGTAATCTGAGTGATTTAATTCGGGCTATTAATAGCGGAGCACCTGATTACGTGCAGGATTTCACTTATGATATTAATGCTCCTAAACAAGATGTTTCCCATCATTTAGCTAAACTCAGCTTCTACAAACGCTTTGAAAATGCCGGAAAGCTTAATCTGGATTATTCTTTTCAGCAAAACAACCGAAAGGAATTTGATATTCGCCGCGGTGATGATAGTGATAAGCCCTCGCTAGACTTGAGATTGACCACACATACGTTGTCATCAAACTTTCTTTATGATGCCATGGCGGGTGTAAAAGCCAATTTTGGTGCAGAAGTTTCATATCAAGAAAATTTTCCAGATCCCAATACAGGAATCAGAAGACTTATTCCAGATTATGAGATGTACACTGCAGGCGTGTACGCTACCGCCGATATAGATATTTCTCCAGATTGGCGCTTAGATGGAGGGATTAGATATGATTTTATGCAGGTAGATGCGCAGAAATATTATTTAAACAGCAGCTGGGAAAGTCGCGGGTATGAAGAGGAATACGGCGATCTGGTGGTTAGCCGCTCAGATAGTCAGCTACTCGTGAATCCTGTTTTTGATTATCATAATTTTTCCGGGACTGTAGGCGCTCGCTACCGAATCAAGCCCAACTGGGATTTAAAATTCAACTTGAGCAGTGCCTCTCGAGCTCCTAATCCTGCGGAACTTTTTAGTGATGGTTTGCACCACTCTGCAGCGATTATCGAACTCGGTGATTTGAGATTAAATCAAGAACAATCTTATAAAGCCAGTGTTGAATTTACCGGTCAAATCGAAGGTTTAAGCTTTGGGATCAATCCGTATTATAACCATATTGATGATTTTATTATCATGGAACCAAGTGGATTGCAGTATACAAATAGAGGCGCTTTTCCTGTATATCAATACGGTCAGGTTGATGCGCGATTGTTTGGGGTTGACTTGCGGGCCGCTTACGCTTTTAATGAAAACTTTGATCTGCAAACGGTATTCGCTTACGTAAACGGGCAGGATTTAGAACGTAATAGACCTTTGATCGATATGCCTGCACCTAATGTAAATACCACCTTAGGATTTCAAAAACCGGAATGGAATAATCTCAAATTAGGCTTACGCAATCAGAGTGTTTTAAAGCAAACGCGTTTTCCTGATAACGACTTTGAGGTTACTTATATCAATGATGCCGGCGAGCAAACCACCGAAAGGGTAGAGGTAAGTCGCACGCCAGAAGCATACAGCTTATTTCACTTAACATCATCTGTTGATTTTGATGTATTTAAACAATCTACATTAACTGTAGGCTTTTATGTAGATAACATATTAAACACCGCCTATCGTGATTACCTAAATCGCCAGCGCTATTTTGCTGATGATCTAGGACGAAACTTTAGAATTCAATTAAAATTAAATTATTAACTCCTAAATTTTTTATTTATGAAAGCAACTAAATTATTTGCACTGGCTCTTGTAGCCGTAATTGGTCTTAATTCATGTTCTTCTGACGATGATAACACGCCTGAAGAAATCAATGAAGAGGAAGTGATCACCACGATCACCGTAACTCTTGTACCACAAACGGGAGAAACTGTCACCTTAACATCAAGAGATCTTGATGGAGATGGTCCTGACGCACCCGTGATCAGTATTTCTGGAGCTTTACAAGCCGGAATGCTTTACAACGGAAGTGTATTGTTAGAAAATGAAACCGAAACTCCAGCCGAAGTAATCAATGAGGAAATTCAAGAAGAAGCAGATGAACATCAGTTTTTCTTCCAAGCTTCTTCTGACTTAAATGCTGATTTTACTTACACCGATTCAGAAAATACATATCTTAACAACGGCGTTTCTAATCCTGTAGGTTTAACCTTCAATTTACAAGCAGGTGCCGCTTCTTCTGGAACATTCACGATTACTTTAAGACACGAGCCTTCTAAAGATGCAGAAGGAGTGAGTGAAGGTGATATTACAAATGCTGCCGGAGAAACAGACGTTCAGGAAAGCTTTGACATCGTGATCGAATAATTCAAGACCGTGAACCAATTAACTGCCTCAGGGTTTTAGACGCTTTGGTGGTTATAAATAAAAAAAGCGCTGCAATTGAATTGCAGCGCTTTTTTTATTTTCACTTTTAGGAGGTAAACTCTTATCCTAGATAAGTTTTAAGCACTTTACTTCTAGAAGTATGGCGCAATCTACGAATACCTTTCTCACGTATTTGACGTACACGCTCGCGGCTTAAATCAAACATTTCTCCAATTTCTTGAAGAGTATGAGGCTGTTCGCCACCAAGACCATAGTTTAATTTAATAACATCAGACTCTCGTGGAGAAAGTGTTTCAAGCGCGCGCTCAATTTCGGTACCTAATGATTCTTGCATTAAATCTGCATCCGGGTTAGGAGATTCACCAGATTTTAATACATCATAAAGGTTAGAGTCGTTTTCGCCTTCTTTAAAAGGTGCATCCATTGAAAGATTACGACCTGAGTTTTTCATTGCTAACTTTACTTTAGCAACCGTCATGTCTAACTCTTTTGCGATTTCTTCAGCAGATGGTGGGCGCTCTAAGCTTTGCTCTAAATAAGAAAATGCCTTATTTATTTTACTTATCGTACCAATTTTGTTTAGGGGTAAACGCACCGTTCTTGAATGCTCAGAAATAGCTTGTAAGATCGACTGACGAATCCACCATACGGCGTACGAAATAAATTTAAAACCACGGGTTTCGTCAAAACGTTTAGCCGCTTTTACTAGACCTACGTTACCTTCATTGATCAAATCGGGTAGTTTTAAACCTTGATTTTGGTATTGCTTTGCAACAGATACCACAAAACGTAAATTAGCCTTCGTCAATCGCTCTAGCGCTACTTGATCGCCTTCACGAATACGTTGTGCCAACTCGACCTCCTCATCAGCAGTAATCATATCGAGCTTACTTACATCTTGTAGATAGGTGTTTAAAGATTTTGATTCCCGATTGGTTACCTGCTTGGTGATTTTGAGTTGTCTCATATAAAATTTATTTGTTAAAAGTAAATAAGATGTATTATAACATGGATAAATTTAAAATCAAATTAAAATACCAATTTTATGATATTTTTAGCATTTATCCACTAAAATTATATTATTCCCAAAAAACGAAGAACATCCTAATTCTCCTCATTATTTTTCTTTTTCCTTTTCAAGAACGAAAAAAAGCCTCCGCTAGTATTCTCTTCTTCAACTTCTTCCATTTCTTCTATTGCTTCATCGCTAATAACAGGTTCTTCTTCTGTTCTGATGATAGCACCGTTATCGTCTAGATAAACTTTCTTTATAAATTTTTGTTCTTGTCCGTTGAAAATGGACTCAAAAAATTTAGTAACTCTAGAGGTGCTGTCTTTAACAATAGGAGCGCAGCTTAGCGCTTCTCTCACTTCAGCGCTTGGTGCCTTAAAGCGTTGTTTAGTCAATTCGGCATAAGTGGTATCCTGATTGAGTTGCTGCATAAACTTTGCGTAAATAGGTAATGCTGAATTTGCACCGGCACCTAAACCTGTACTGCTAAACCCAATTCTGTAATCGTCATTACCCACCCAACTTACCGCAACCATATACGGAGTGAGGCCTACAAACCAGCCATCTTTATTGTCTTGAGTGGTTCCGGTCTTACCTGCGATGTCATTTTTTAACTTATACGTGTACCTTAGTCGGGTTGCAGTACCTTCACTTACAGTTCCGCGCATCATTTCTATCATGGCTTGTCGTGTAAAGTTGCGCATCACTGCTTTTTCAGGAACTTCAGGCTCAAATTGCGCTATGGTTTTACCCGCCCGATCAACGATTTTAGTAATGTAATACGGCTTCATAGGTCTTCCGCCATTTACAAAAGAGGTGTAGGCCGAAGCCAGATCACGCATTTTTATTTGTGCCGTCCCCAAGGCTAAAGAGGGTACTTGAGGAAGCTTAGAAGAGATTCCCATCCTACGCGCTTGGTTGATCACTTTGCGTATTCCTACATCAATAATAACTTTTACAGCAACCGTATTGATCGAATTACTCAGCGCTCCTTTAAGAGAATAGGAAAGATCTTCACCTTCACCACCGGCATTTGCAGGCGACCACTCTTTATTGTTAAAGTAATAAATTTCCTGAGCGCCGTCATAGTAGGTGCAAGGATCCATCTCTTGTTCTAGAGCAGTAGTGTAAACAAAAGGCTTGAATGTAGACCCTACCATACGCTCACTTTGACTCACGTGATCGTACTTAAAGTTTTCAAAGTCGATTCCGCCTATATATGCCAGAACGCCACCGGTTTGTGGATCTAAAGCCACAAAACCACAATTGAGCAATGATAAGTAATGCGCTAAGCTGTCTTTAACCGAAATATCTTGTGTGGTCTCGTCTGTATTCCAATCAAAAATTTTGCGTTTTTGCTTAAGGTTGAGTGAGTCCTCTAGTGCTTCAGGCGAAATACTGTCTTTTACTAAACGTTGGTAATACGGAAGTTTTTTAAGACTTGGTTCTAATACCGAAGCGCGTTTCCAAGGAGCGTAATTTCCGTAAGCTTTCTCATATTGTGCTTGAAGCGCTGCCATATGTTCCCGCATTCCTGCCTCGGCATATTGCTGCATGGTTTTATCTAAGGTGGTATGTATAGTTAAACCATCTTGATACAGGTCATACGAAGAGCCATCTTCTTTCTTATAATTTTTTAAAAGGTCTTGCGCTTCGCGACGAATAAGTTCTCTAAAATACGGTGCAACACCCAGATCTGTTCGCTTTTGATAACTCAACACAATGGTGTCGCGTTCCATCCCCACAGTGTCTCGAGGTTGCAGGTAGTTATAACGCAACATCTGATTGATAACCACATCGCGACGTTTTTTAGCACGATCAGGATAAACTCTGGGATTGTAACTGTTATTCGCCTTTAATGTTCCCACCAATATAGCAGCTTCATTGAGCGTTAAATTTTCGGTGTCTTTATTAAAAAATTTCTGACTGGCACTTTCTATTCCATAGGTGTTATCAGGAAATGGAACAGTGTTTAGATATAAATTGATGATTTCATCTTTGGTATATACATCTTCAACACGCTGCGCGATGATAAACTCCTTGAACTTTGAAATCACCAAGTTGAAAGCCCCAGATCCACGTCTTCCGTATATGTTCTTTACCAGTTGTTGGGTGATGGTGCTTCCACCTCCAGAGGAATCGTCTTGCATCAACAAGGTTTTAAAAAATACACGCATTAAACTCACTTTGTCAACGCCATCGTGTTTATAAAAGCGAGCATCTTCGGTGGCAATAAGCGCATTTTTTAGATGGGAAGGAATCTCATCAAAACCTATAGGGCGGCGGTCAAATATATAATATTTGCCTATCACTTTTCCGTTGCGATCAACAAGTTGAGTAGCAAGCGATTGTTCTAGGTGACTTAATTCATATTTTGAAGGAAGTGATCCCCAAACTCCAACATAAATACTGAAGAAAAACAAGGAGAATAAGAAGAAAAGAGACCCTAAACCTAAGAGTGGATAGCGCACCCATTTTTTCTTAATTGCTGAATTGAATTTTAGGGTTGCAAAGCGAAATCCTATTTCTATATATTTTAAAGTTTTTACAAAAAACTTTAGCGCTTTACTTTTTAACTCGGTCAGATTGCTATTTCCTAGGGGATTTTTCATAAAGAAACAAATGTACATGTATTTTATGCCCTCATCTATATAGCTTTAGATTAGTTTAACAACTATTTTAAGGATTTGCTGTAACAAAAAATGACCTTGTGCGTCTTACTTGTATAACATCAATCAAGAAGTTCTTTTAAATTATGAATTGTGTTGAAACTTTGTTCAGATTTGGTCTGAATGGTGCTTCAAATCGATTGGCGAAATACATCCTCAGGATGTGTTGTTGCCGGTTTAAATCTACATTCTAATTTATATATCAATCACAAAACGAGCGGTTATCTGATTCTTTTAGATAGCTGCTTTTTTTATTAGTGTTCTTCAAGAATTAGTATCGCTAAAAATTTATTTATTAAGATTCTTTCCTAAAGTTTGCCATACTACATTTACAACAAGGTTGATAGGAGTAAGGTTGCAGCGACGCATAAAATGATAGACAGAATTCCGCCTATTATAAAAAAGTGCTTAAATCGGTAGATTCCCAGATTGTATATTAGCGTATTGGTTTGATAACCTACCGGAGTAAAAAAGCTGAAATTTGCTGCAAACATCACAGCAAGTATAAATGGCTTGGCCGGTAGATCAAGACCTGCTGCGACTGAAATGGCTATGGGGGCCATAATTACCGCTGTAGCATTATTAGAAATACTACCGCTCAGGATCATCGTGATCATAAATAGTGCAGCGAGAATAAACAGATTATTCTTTCCGTCAAAAAGGTTCAGGAGCTGTTCAGAGAGCCAAAGATCTGCCCCGCTATTGGTCATCGCCACACCTAACGGAATCATCCCGGCAAGTAGAAAGAAAATTTGCCAGTCTACCTTATGATAAATTTTGTTCATCTCAAGACTATTGGTTGCCAAAAGCAAACCAATCCCCGTAAGTGAACTCGCTAAAATACTGAGCAATCCTGAAGCAGCCATCGTAACCACAGCTACTAAAATGGCTGCCGTGATATACATTCTCTTTGGATTTTTAGTATTAGAAGATTCGTGCATTTTTAGGATCACAATCCCTTCAAGGCGCTCTAAAGTATTGAGTTCGGTTTGTGTGATTTCTAAAAGAATACGATCACCAGGCTTGATGCGGATTTGATTTAAATCTTTCCTGATCAGACGCTCTGTGGTATTTCTGATGTTTTTGCGCTTTTTAATGGCGATCGGTAGTGCTCCTTCTAATTTGAGTCTTTTAAGGTTATTAAGCGTATTCCCTATAAATGCTGATCCCGGAAGCACTAAAACTTCAACCAGCTGAATTTCTTGTTTATCCCGCTTAGTATCTGATTTGTCCTTATCGGTAACTTTTATGTCTTCAGTTTGTTCCTTTTTACTTCTTAAGTCGCGTTGTGTAAGATGCTCTTCAGCGGAAATTCGTTCTATATTTTCCAGATCAGCCATAACCACGAGCCTATCGTTTTCAGCAAGAGTAATGTATTTTCCTGGAGCATTCGTAACCACGCGATCGCGTATGAGTTTCAGGAGCGTTACATCTGTGTCTTTAAATAAAAAGGTGTCTTGAATGGCTTTACCTATCAAAGGAGAATCGCCATTAATGGTGAGTGTGGTAATTAGATTATCGATCTCATAATCTGTTTCTAATCCTTCAGAAACATTTTTTTTCGGTAGAAATTTTGATCCAATAGTTACTACAACCACGCCAATGAGTAGAAAGATGACACCAAACCAAGCAAATTCAAAAAAGCCTAATTTTTCTACCCCGCGATTCTGCGCAACAGAATTAACAATTAGGTTTGTAGAGGTTCCCATCAGCGTGCAGCTTCCGCCTAAAATACCTGCGAAAGAAACTGGCAATAACAATTTACCCGCAGCAACACCATAACGCTCAGAAAGTTGAAAAATGATTTTTATAAATACAATAACCACGGCAGTTGTGCTTATAAACGAACTGATACCTGCCGTAATGATCATAAATGTTGGGATCAGCAATATAAGCGGAATGATGCTCAAGCGTTGCAAACCTCTTGTAAACCAGGCAATCACTCCATTGTCTTCAAGCGCTACGGCAATGATCATCAAGGCAAGAACGGTAATGGTCGCTGTATTTGAGAATCCGCTAATGCCTTCTTCCGGAGTGACCAGTCCGGTAAGCATTAAAGCGATAATGATGAATATCGCTATTTTATCAACTGGAAATAATTCAGTTACAAAAAGGAAAATGGTTATTCCTAGAATGATAAAAACTTCAATAATTGCAAGATCCATAAATGGTGTTAAGAATAAGGTCTAAATTTAGTGGGAAAGAACACAGTATCTTGCCAAATATTCTATAAACAATTATAGATTTGATGGGAAAATAGTTGCTAGTAAATCTATAAATTAAGGCTGAAATGGCCACAATTAGCTATGTATAAAGTCTTAAGGAAGCATTTGGAGCGTGTTATTGAAATTTCAGATCAAGAATTTGATGAATTCTGTAGTTTATTAGTGCTTCGGAAACTGCGTAGAAAAGAACTTCTAATTCGTCCCGGGGATCGCGTTACTTCAGAATTCTATGTGGTTTCGGGTTGTTTACAAGCGTTTCATACTTCAGAAAATGGCGATCAATCTATCTTACAATTTGGAATCGAAGATTGGTGGGTGAGTGATTTTGAAGCCTTTTTTAATGATACACCGGCACGTTTAAGTGTAAGTTGTATTGAAGATTCAACGGTGCTAGAATTGAATAAAGAAATGCTCGAAGAACTTTACAAGCGTATTCCCAAGTTTGAGCGATTTTTCAGAATAAAACTAACCAAAGCCTTTGTGGCGCTCTATTCACGAATTCAAAACGGTTTAGAAAAAAACAGCACCACGCGATATCTGGAATTTTGTGAGACTTATCCGCATATAGAACAGCGTGTACCTAATTATAAAATTGCCAGTTATTTGGGGATTAAGCCAGAATCGCTAAGCCGCATTCGAAAAGAGCTTGCAGAAAAGGAAGCTAGTATTAACAAGGCTTAACAACATTAGTAGATTCTTAACAGCAAAGGATAACATAGGTCAATGAACTCAAGATAGGTGTATTTGTAGCTTTACAAAAACAAAAATTATTATGAGTTTAGAGAACAAAAATATTATTGTAACGGGAGCTTCTAGTGGAATTGGTGAAGCTACGGCCAAAAAATTAGCTGCAGCCGGCGCTAATGTGGTAATCACAGCGAGACGTACAGAGCGTTTGAATGAATTGAAAGATGCAATTGAAAAAGATGGTGGAAAAGCACTTGCAATCACTGGAGACGTTACCAGTAAAGAAGATTGGAAAAGCATAGTAGAGCAGACGCACAACAATTTTGGAAAAGTGGATGTCTTGGTAAATAACGCCGGACTGATGCCTTTATCCTTCGTTGAGAATTTAAAAACTGATGAATGGGATAGAATGGTAGATGTTAATATTAAAGGAGTGCTTAATGGAGTTGCTAGTGTAGTTCCTGATATGAAAGAGACAAAAGCGGGTCACATAATCAATATTTCATCTGTTGCAGGTAGAAAGATTATGCCGGCAGGGGCAGTGTACTGTGCTACCAAATATGCAGTAAGAGCGCTAAGCGAAGGAATTAGATTAGAAATGGGACCAAAGTATAACACTAAGGTAACTTCTATTGAACCTGGTTTTGTAGCGACAGAACTGACAAATACAATCACAGATGACGATGTAAAAGATATGATGTCTCAATTTGAAGACTTAACTCCATTACAGGCTAGTGATATTGCAGATTCTATTTATTACGCATTAACGCAGCCAGAACATAGTAGTGTCAATGAAATTTTGATCAGACCAACTAATCAGGATTTATAAGATCTGAGATCATAACCTGTAGAATAAGTAAGAAGTCCGGCATAAGTCGGACTTTTTTTATGGTGATGATGCAAATTATAATTGCTGAAGCTACCTAAAAATAATTATTGGTATGGAACGGATGTAATGGATTAGAATAACTAGCAGATGAAGGTAATATTAAAAAGCCCTAGTAGGCCTAAAATCAAAGCAATAAGACCAATAATTACCCGATACGGATTTAATACACCTGCGGCTTTATTGAAGAAGTTTTGAAGTGAAGGATGATTTTCAAAAGTGCCTCCTAGAAGTGCTAACCCGGCCAATACCGCTACGATATCTCTAAAAGTACAGAAAGGCCTGAACAAGAACCAAATCCCTAAAATCAAAGCTATGCCGCCAATAACAGCTGCAAATGGTTTTAGAGCATCGGCGATTTTAGTAAAAAGTTGCGTACTACCGTCCCATTTATCTAAGGTATTAATAGCAAGTAATATTCCTGCACAAATTAGGGCAAGTTCATAAAGAATTATCATTGTACAGCTGTGTTAGTTTATCAAAGTCGTTAGCGGGTTCAAGAGCGTTTTGCTCTCGTATAAAGTTAACGGCTTCCAATAAACTATCAAAAGAAAAAATATCGCCTTTGTAGAAAAAACGTTCAATAACCAGATTGTATATAGCTGTTTTTCGATAGGTGACTACTGCAAATATTTTAAAGAGTTGACGCTCATTTAAGAATCTTAGCCAATCTTGAGGTTTGATGGCATAATCGTGTATTCGGTTTGAGATATAATTGATCTGACCACCAGTACCATAAAACTGTTGACCTACACGTATTACTTCCGAAGCTTTGTTCCAGTCAAAAAGTTCACCTTCATTTATTTCTGAAATAATGAAGTTGTCAAAAAAGTAAAAAGTACCAAAACTAAAGCGATGTTCTTCACGTATAAAATCAATTAAAGGGGAGTCTTCAACACGCATAGATTAAATTTTTTCTTTTTAAAGTAGAAAAAATACGAGGTTTCCGAAAACGTTTAACTAATTAATACGTTTTACTTATAAAAAAAACCGCCCTAAGGCGGTTTTATACAAGTAATTAGATTTTAAGGCTTAGTCCGTACTGCTTACCATAGATAAAAACTTATCTAAGTTTGGCAGAATTACAATGCGCGTACGTCTGTTTTTTGCACGATCTTCTTTAGTTGCATTATCCACTAGGGGTAAATAGCTACTACGGCCGGCAGCAATAAGTTTAGATGGGTCCACATCATATTTATCTTGTAGCTCTCTGATGATTGCTGTAGAACGCTCTACAGAAAGTTCCCAGTTATCTTTGATATAGGCTCCCGGTTTTACCGTTTGATCATCGGTATGGCCTTCTACCATCACCTCAATGGCCGGCTCAGAATTGATAACATCAGCTAAACGTTGTAACAAACCGTCTGCTTTATTGCTCACACGATAACTTCCGCTATTAAAAAGAAGTTTGTCAGAAACATTGATCATCACCACAGTTTCGTCAATATCAACTTGAATATCTTCATCTTCTCCTACCGAATTGTCTAAATTCTTTTTAAGGTTATAGGAAATAGCCAAGTTCATAGAATCTTCCAAACTTTTAGCCTGAGAAAGTTCGTTTTGATCTACATTTCTTAAGGTCTGGCGCATTTTGTCTTTTGTGCTTTCAGACATAACAGCTAGATTCTCTACCAGATCAAGCTTTTGATAATTATCATCTCTAAGCGAATTAATTTTGCTATTGTAGTCAGCAACACGGTTTTCTATAGCGCTGTATTTAGCTTCAAGTTCTTCCTTTTCAACTTGAGTTTTAGTAAGTGAAACTCGTGTATTATCGTATTTAGTTTCTAATTCTGTGTATTTCTTTTTAGAAACGCACGATACAGTAAGTATAGTCGCACCTACTAGTGCAACAGTATTCATTGTTCTCATTTTTCATAAATTTAGTTAGACCTTAATAACAGAGGCGCGCTAAATTTATTTTTTTGAGAATGCTATAATTCTGTTAAAACAAAAATTACAAAGAGATGTAAATCACTAAAAAAGTCCGTAAACATTGGTGTTTACGGACTTTTAATATTATTATTTGCGGGATCCGATTAAGGAAAAGTTTCCGGAGGCTCACCCGAAATTTAATGTTTGTATTTAACTAATATTTCTCAGACTTGGTTGCCCTGAGGTAGTTTACTTAATATCTACAACCTCAAGCTCAAAGATCAAGTCTTGTCCTGCAAGTGGGTGATTGGCATCGATCACGATACTTTCGTTGCGTACTTCGGCAACACGTAATTGACGCTCAGTACCGTCAGGATTTTTAGCAACTAATCCCATCCCAACTTGAGGATCTATCTCCTGCGGAAGGTCTGCCTTTGGTACTTCTTGAAAAAGATCTTTACGAACTTCACCATAAGCTTCAGCCTCAGGAATCGTGATCGTTTTCTTTTCGCTTACTGTCATATCAATAAGGCCTTTTTCAAAACCAGGGATGATCTGACCTTGACCCAATTGAAATTCAAGCGGTTGCTTATCTACCGAACTGTCAAAAATCTGACCATTGGTTAATTTTCCGGTATAGTGTACTTGAACCGTATCGTTATTTTTTACTGAACGTTGTGTATTTTTTTCCTGTGTTTCCATAGTGCGGAAGCTATAAAACAGAGGAGGCAATACCTAAGCAATTTTGTTAAAATAAAAATTTTTACGAGTTCAAAAAAGAAAAGCATCAAACCTTTACGATTTGATGCTTTGTGCTTGATTTTATTTAGAAATTAGGACTTCGCTTTTCTGATCTTTATCACTTTTGAGATCACAAAATAAGCCACCAGTGCAATAATAAAGTAAATAAAGTAGGAGACCGGCTTGCCATCACCACCTACGGTAGTAAATAAACGTTCCCAACGAATTTTTTCCATAATACCAGTGCCATTGCTATCCCAGCTAAACCAGATGAAAACCGGTTTACCTACAATATGATTTTCAGGCACAAAACCCCAGAATCTACTGTCTTCACTATTGTGACGGTTGTCACCCATCATCCAGTAATAATCCTGTTGAAAGGTGTATTCTGAAAGGGGTTCTCCATTAAGCAGCACTTGATTTCCTTCTACTGAAATTTCACGTACTTCTCCCATTTCTTCACCTTCATAAACTTCGATAAGGCGTTTGTAAAGTGGAAGGTTTTCCACAGAAATAGGTGTGGTAGTACCTTTCTTTGGAATATACACCGAAGCGATCTGATCTCTATTTCCTAAGCTGGCATTTCCTTTAGGAAAGATTGAAGGATCTTTTTGGTCAGTTCCGGCTATAAGTTTTTCTAAAGAAGCAACATTAGGATGGTTGCGGAAGCGCTCTGCATTTTCAGCAGTAATGGCTTGAGTAGCAAATTGTGTAGAATTATAAAATTTCAGATTACTGATCTTGTACTGATCATAAAGATTTTTCGCATTGAATCCGCCGCCTTTTGCGGTTCCTTGATAACTATATTGCAGTTGAGCGCGACCCGGCAGTTCTAGCGGACTGTTATTAACATAAACTTTACCGTCTACAACTTTTAAACTATCCCCCGGAAGTCCTACCGCGCGCTTTACATAATTAGATTTTTTATCAATGGGTTTGTGATAATACTTACCGTCATCTAAGCCATAAAAGCGATTTACCGTATCTACTGGCCAGCTAAAAACTACAATATCACTGCGCTCAATATCCTGAAACCCTGGAAGTCTAAAATAGGGGAGATGTGGCTTATCTAAATACGATTTTATCCCCAATCCCGGAATGGTGTCGTGAACCATCGGGAAGCTAACAGTGGTCATTGGCGTACGCGCACCGTAATGAAATTTACTTACAAAAAGAAAATCCCCAATCAGTAAAGTACGTTCTAAAGATCCCGTAGGTATCGTAAAAGGTTGCATTACATAAGTGTGCACAATGGTCGCAGCAACTACGGCAAAAAGTATAGAGCTTACCCATTCTCCAAATGCACTTTTAGCAACTAGCGAACGCTCAGTTTTATAGGTTACGGGCGCCGCATAGTTTAAATAATATAGGTAAAAGCCTAGCGTAACGATCACCAGTAGCGTATCGGTTGTTGAGTTTTTACCAAAGCTACGCGCTGTTTCAACCCAGATTACAGGAAACATAATGAGATTAACAATGGGTATAAACAATAAAATGGTCCACCATTTAGGGCGACCAATTATTTGCATTAACACGATTGCATTGTAAACAGGAACGATTGCTTCCCAAGCTTGACGTCCTGCTTTTTTATAGAGTTTCCAGGTGCCTAAAAAGTGGATTACCTGAACCAACAGGAAAAATAAAAACCATTGCATCATTGTCATGGGTCTACGAGTTTTGTTGTATCTGTCTGTTTTTTACGTGTGATGTTACGGTTATGATAAATTCAAAACATCTTTCATACTGTACACGCCGGTTTTGTCTTTAAGCCATTCTGCTGCGATGATTGCACCTAAAGCGAATCCATTTCGGTTATGTGCTTTATGTTCAATGGTGATTTCATCTACCTGACTTCCGTAATTGATGATGTGTGTTCCAGGAACTTCACCTTCACGTTCTGCTTTGATTGATATTTTATCATTCTCTTCAGCATCAAGAACCCAATCTGTTTTATCAGAGTGTTCTAGAATACCTTCAGCAAGAGTTATAGCGGTTCCGCTAGGAGCATCTAACTTGTGAATATGGTGCACTTCGGTCATCGAAACATTGTAGTCTTTAAGACTCTGCATCATTTTAGCAAGCTGTTTATTAAGTTCAAAAAAGATGTTTACGCCTACGCTAAAATTTGAAGCGTAAATAAAACCACCATTATTCTTCTTGCAAAGTGCGACCATCTCATTATAGTGATCGAGCCAACCGGTAGTCCCGGAAACCACAGGCACATTAGCATTCAGGCACGCCGAAATATTTTCAACGGCAGCCGTTGGCACACTAAAATCAATGGCAACTTCGGCACCATTAAAATCATAATCATCATTGGCGTCAATGGTTTTTACGATCTCGTGACCACGTTCTTGTGCAAGTTTTTCAATGGTTTTTCCCATACGGCCGTAGCCAAGAAGGGCAATCTTCATAATCTAAAATGTATAAGTTATACGCATCCCAAAAGTGTTTGAGAAATCAAATTCGTTGCGTTCCATAAAAGGGGCGAAGCTCAGCCGATCTTCAACCTCATATTGAGAGAGATGAGCGTCAACATTGGCCTCTAAGATCTGTAACACATAAAGACCTGCGGAAATTAAAATCGCAAGTTCTTTATTTCTGCGGTAAAAATCCTGAGCGCGCAGCAGCTGATCTTCGGTAAATAATTCGGTGGTATTGCCATCTTCATCTACGATCGTAAATTCATCAATTCTACCGGCAATACGGTCTTTGTACGCGCTTCGATATTGCTGAAAAAGGTCGTGATTATACACTGCAATACCTACACCTGTACCTAAAGCTCCATAAACAATAGGAATCTTCCAGTAATCTTTATTGTAGGCTTGACCCAAACCGGGCAGAACAGCAGCATAAAATGCGGCCTTAGCCGGTTTTAATGCGTCGTATTCTTGAAAAGCGGCGTCTATTTCTTCAGCTTCGATCTGAGGTTCTTTTTCAGGAGTTTCCTGACTGAAACTGAAACTGAAAACCAGTAGGGCAGCAAGAATTATAAGTTTATTCGGCACCAGATATTAATTTTTTTAATCGCTTGAAATCTTCTTCTGAAGAAAACGGAATAATTAGTTTTCCATTGCCTTTTGAAGCTACTTTAATATCTACTTTAGCCCCAAAATAAGAAGCAAACTCTTTTTTTCCTTCCTGAATAAATTCAGGCACTTTGGTTTTTACCGGAGTAGCTTTACCAGATTTTTTTCCTTCTTTATAATTCTTTACAAGCGCTTCTGTGGCTCTAACCGATAAAGAATCCTGAATGATTTTCTCGTAAATATCGAGTTGGTCTGAAGTATTCTCGATATTAATCAACGCACGCCCGTGACCCATAGAAAGAAAACCGTCGCGCATACCGGTCTGGATAATCGGGTCTAATTTCAACAAACGCAAATAGTTAGCAATTGTAGATCTGTTTTTACCTACACGCTCGCTCATTTGCTCTTGAGTGAGGTTGATTTCTTCAATTAATCGCTCATAAGAAAGTGCGATCTCAATAGGATCAAGATCTTCTCGCTGAATATTTTCAACAAGCGCCATCTCAAGAGATTCTTGATCATTGGCGATACGTATGTATGCAGGGACGGTCTCAAGACCAACTAATTTTGAAGCTCTAAAACGGCGCTCTCCAGAAACCAGTTGATATTTACCAAACTCAATTTTGCGTACGGTTATGGGTTGAATAACCCCAAGTTCTCTAATAGAGCTTGCTAACTCTTTTAAAGCATCTTCATTAAAACTGCTTCTAGGCTGAAACGGGTTAACTTCAATATTTGCGAGTTCGAGCTCTACAATATTACCAACAACCTTATCAGCGCCCTTGTCTCCGGCAGCTTTAATATCATTTTCCGGATCTTTCAAAAGTGCCGAAAGTCCTCTTCCCAAAGCTTGTTTTTTAACTGCCTTAGCCATAGTTATGCATCATTTTTTGTGATTATCTCCTGAGCTAAACTTAAGTAATTTGCTGCTCCTTTACTGCCGGCATCATAATTAATAATACTTTCCCCATAACTAGGAGCCTCGCTCAGGCGTACATTTCGTTGGATGATCGTATCAAATACCATCTCATCAAAATGCTTTTGTACCTCTTCAACTACTTGATTAGAAAGACGTAAACGTGAATCAAACATAGTCAGTAAAAGCCCCTCAATATCTAAAGATGAATTGTGTATTTTTTGAACACTCTTAATTGTGTTTAAAAGTTTACCTAACCCTTCTAATGCAAAATATTCACACTGAATAGGAATGATCACAGAATCTGAAGCAGTAAGTGCATTTAGCGTTAAAAGCCCTAAAGACGGTGCACAGTCGATTAAAATATAATCGTAGGTGTCTTTAAGATGTCTAATAGCGCGGGCTAGCATATACTCTCGCTGATCCATATCAACCAATTCGATCTCGATAGCCACCAAATCAATATGCGCCGGAATCAAATCCAGATTCGGAGATTCAGTTTTCATAATGGTTTCTTCAGCCTTACTAGAATGTTCCAACAGCTGGTAGGTACCCATTTCTATCGTCTCAACATCTATACCCAATCCTGAGGTAGCATTGGCTTGCGGATCTGCATCAATTAAGAGTACTTTTTTTTCAAGCACGCCCAGTGAGGCTGCGAGATTTACAGAGGTCGTAGTTTTACCTACACCACCTTTTTGATTAGCAATAGCTATTATTTTGCCCATAGATTATATTGAGGTATTGTTGTGCGAAAATACGATTTATAACCCGCAATAAAAATGCTTTTTGTTAACAGGTTTCAATTGGTTTTTGTACAAAACTCATGAAAACATTGGTCAAAAAGGTAAAACCTTGCCATTCTTTTAATTACTGCAAAGGCGCTTTAATAGGTTCACAAATCCTCTGATTTTATCACCACTTCAATATCCACCAAGATGCCTTGCGGCAGTTGGACAATCTTTGGTTTAGTCTGTTTCTTTTTATGAAAGACGAAAACTCTTAAGACTTGTTGCGCTTGGCTTTAACCATAGCTTCCAATTGATCCCATAATTCTTCAGGAATATCTTGTAGTAGGTTGAATTGCCCTGCACCTTCTAACCATTCACCACCATCAATAGTGATGACTTCACCATTTACATAGGACGAAAAATCAGAAGCCAGATAAGCTGCCAGATTAGCCAATTCTTGATGATCACCCACGCGTCTCAGAGGTACTTTTTTTGAAAGGTCAAATTTCTCTGCAAGATCTCCCGGAAGTAAGCGCTCCCAAGCACCTTTAGTAGGGAAGGGGCCTGGTGCGATCGCATTGGATCGAATGCCATATTTTGCCCATTCTACAGCGAGCGAACGCGTCATCGCCAAAACACCGGCCTTTGCTGTTGCGCTTGGCACTACATAAGCAGAGCCCGTCCAGGCATAGGTAGTAACGATATTCAAGATGGTTTTGTTTTCTTCTTTTTTGTCAATCCAATGTTTTCCAAAAGCCAGCGTACAGTTTTTACTTCCTTTTAAAACAATATCAATAACCACATCAAAAGCATTTGCCGAAAGTCTTTCGGTAGGAGAAATGAAGTTCCCTGCGGCATTATTCAAAAGGACATCAATACTCCCAAAACGGTCTAAGACCGCATCACGCATCGCAACGACTTGCTCATAATCGCGTACATCGCATTGCACCGGAAAACAAGTGCCGCCGGTTTCTGATTCTAGGGCTTCAGCAGTAGTTTGCAGCTTTTCTAGATTTCGTGAAGTTATAGCAACCTGAGCGCCCAATTCTAGAAAGTATTTGGTCATTGCCTTGCCTAAGCCACTTCCGCCACCGGTTACTACAATCGTTTTTCCTTTCAGCGCGTCGTCGCGCAGCATTTTATTTTTAAAATTCACAGCATTTATGATTTAAGCGTGTTAGTCTTCAAAAGTTTTTAGGAGAATTTCTAAGATCGAAATCGCCGCTTCACTAATTTTTGATCCGGGCCCGAAGACAGCAACTGCACCTGATTGAAATAGAAACTCATAGTCTTTACGGGGAATCACACCTCCTACAATTACCATAATATCTTCACGGTTTAATTGCTGTAACTCTTTGATCACTTGCGGTACGAGAGTTTTATGTCCGCCGGCTAATGAGGAAACGCCTAGTATGTGTACGTCGTTTTCTACGGCTTGTTTGGCGACTTCTTTAGGGGTTTGAAACAGCGGAGCGATATCTACATCAAAACCTACGTCAGCATAGCTTGTGGCAACGACTTTAGCCCCGCGGTCGTGGCCGTCCTGTCCCATTTTTGCGATCATTATACGCGGGCGACGCCCTTCTAAAACGGCAAACTCATCAGCTAACTGTTGGGCTTTTTTAAAAGCTTCATCGTTTTTTATCTCTTTGCTATACACTCCACTAAATGATTTGATCTGTGCCTTGTAGCGCCCAAAAACGGCTTCAAGTGCAGCAGAGATTTCTCCCAAAGTTGCGCGTTTTCTCGCAGCCTCTACAGCTAAAGTTAATAAATTACCCTGTTCTGATTTTGCACAATCGGTTAGCGCTTGGAGTGCTTGAGTTACCGCTTTTGAATCTCTCGAACTCTTAACACTTGCGAGACGTTGCAGTTGGTTTTCTTTTACAGCTGCATTATCAACTTCTAGGGTTATTAGTTCATCTTCTTGATCTAGTGCAAATTTATTGACCCCTATGATCACGTCTTTTCCGCTATCTATTCGGGCTTGTTTACGGGCAGCGGCTTCTTCTATCCGAAGCTTCGGAATCCCTTTTTCTATGGCTTTGGTCATTCCGCCAAGGGCTTCAACTTCTTGAATGAGATCCCAAGCTTTGTGCGCTATTTTTTCCGTTAATTCTTCAACATAATAACTTCCCGCCCAAGGATCAACTGTTCTGGTGATCGCTGTCTCTTTTTGAAGATATAGCTGGGTATTTCGTGCGATACGCGCCGAAAAATTGGTGGGTAGAGCAATAGCTTCATCTAAAGCATTGGTGTGTAAACTTTGAGTTCCGCCAAAAACTGCTGCTGCTGCCTCAATGGTGGTTCGCGCCACGTTGTTAAACGGATCCTGTTCGGTCAAAGACCAGCCACTGGTTTGGCAATGGGTTCTTAACGAAAGAGATTTTGGATTTTTAGGGTTGAATTGCTTTACGATCTTCGCCCAAAGCATTCGCGCTGCCCGCATTTTTGCGATCTCTTGAAAATGCTGCATTCCTATTCCCCAAAAGAAGGAGAGGCGTGGAGCAAAATCATCGATTTTTAAACCGGCGTCAATTCCGGTTCTAATGTACTCCAGTCCGTCTGCCAGAGTGTACGCCAATTCAATTTCAGGAGTAGCACCGGCTTCTTGCATATGATATCCAGAAATGGAGATGCTGTTGAACTTGGGCATATTTGCTGAAGTGTACTTAAATATATCAGAAATGATGCGCATTGATGGTGCAGGAGGGTAGATGTATGTATTTCTAACCATAAACTCCTTGAGAATATCATTCTGAATGGTACCCTGAAGTTGTTCAGTAGAGACGCCTTGTTCTTCAGCTGCCACGATATAAAAAGCCAGAATAGGAAGCACCGCACCATTCATCGTCATCGAAACACTCATTTTATCAAGCGGAATCTGGTCAAAAAGCAACTTCATATCTTCAACGGTATCGATGGCAACACCGGCTTTCCCCACGTCACCTTCAACGCGCTCGTGATCGCTGTCATAACCACGATGTGTTGCCAGATCAAAAGCTACAGAGAGACCTTTTTGACCGGCCTTCAAATTGCGGCGGTAAAATGCGTTGCTTTCTTCTGCTGTTGAAAATCCCGCATATTGTCTGATCGTCCAGGGTTTGCGCACATACATCGTACTGTAAGGCCCTCGCAAATATGGTGGAATTCCAGCGGCAAAATCAAGGTGTTCCGGAGCTTTATGTTCAGGGCGTATATTCTTAACAGATTCGGCCGTGAACGTATGGTTGATGCTTAGATGTTGAAGGTTTTTTCTACTCATCTTTTAATCTTTTTTGTTCCAACTGTTCGGCTAGTCGTTTGGGAATAATGGGCTCGAGCAAGGTTTTACGCGGATTGATCTTTACAAATGGATAAAGTTCGAGCTCATCGTTCATTTTATCGATGCTGTTGACATAAGCATTTGTGCCTACTAAAATCTTTTGCTGATCATCAAAAGCCTTTTGCTCTTTAGCGGCTGCTTCTTTGATCTTCTTCTGAATTTTACCTTCGATGAGTTGGGTTACAAATCCGCCGCCGGCTTCGATCTCTTTAAAAAGTACTAGAGCCTTTTCGGCAAATTGTTTTGTGAGATTTTCTATGTAGTAGGTTCCATCAGCCGGATTGGTGGTATTGTCAAAATGACTTTCGTTCTTAAGAATCAAAAGTTGATTACGAGCAATACGCTGACCAAAATCATTGGTTTTATGATAAACAGCATCATAAGCGATATTGCAAATAGCATTTGCGCCACCAAGAATGCCACTCATAACTTCTGTAGTGGTGCGCAGTAAGTTTGTGTTGTAATCGTAAAGCGTTTTATTGCGCTTGCCGGGAATAGCCAGAATATGACAATTTTCTTGGAGTCCGTATTCCCGTGCTAAGGTTGCCAAAAGTAGGCGTAGGGCACGCAGTTTAGCGATCTCAAAAAAGTAATTACCACTTAATGCAACTTTAAACGTAACTTTCTGATTTTTTAAAGTTTCACCGAAATGATTAAAGTATTCATTTAAGTGTGAAAGTGCGTAAGCAAGCTCTTGAATGACTGTGGCTCCAGCATTGTGATAAAGGCTTACATCGACACCTATAACGTTATCGTTTTTGCTATTTAAAAAAAGCTTTTCCAGAGCTTGATGATCTTCTTTTTGGGAAGCATACCAGTTTCCTGAACGGGCAAGATTGCCAAGAATATCCAGATTGAGATACACGGTAAATCCTGTTGCAGCAGCTTGCGCTATCAAGGTTTCACAAAATGAAACGTCTAAAAAGCTAAAATTAAAATAGAGGACTAACGACTCCTGAGGCAAATGCGCTAAAAGCTGGGCACTATCAAACGTATTGTCGGCTTTAAAATAAATTGCTTCTGCGCCTTTACTTAAAGCACGAGTAGCCGTAGCAGCAGCGGTTTGAGGCTTAAGGATAAAAATTTCTTCAACGCAAGACCAGTTTTCCGGTTGCTCGGGAATAGGTAAAACTTGTGTTTCTTGCCGGTGATAAAAGGGTTTTACCGAAATTCCTTCAGGAGCATTCCAGACTAAAGTTTCATTATATTCTGCTCCATCCAGATCGTACTGGATCTTTTGCTTAAAGGCTTTGGCTGAGACCGGAGGAAATTCAGAAAAAAGGGGTTTACTCATCGTCTTTAGTTTTTAGGCTATCTTCATACTCAATGATGAATAACTCTTCGTTTTCTTTTTTCATATAATATTCTTCACGAGCAAAACGCTCTAATTCTTCAGAGTCTTTCAATTTATTGATCTGATCCCGATCTGATTTTATTTCTTGCTTAAAATAGGCGCGGTTGCCCTCAAGTTTATCGATCTCGTCATTAAGTTCTTTGTGAATAAACCACGAGTTGGTATCAAAAAATACCATCCAGATCGTAAAGATCACAAGGATTAGCACGTATTTATTTCCCAAAATACGAAACCACCTTTTTTGACGAAGCTTTTTTAACAAAGACAAATCAGCACAGATTTAATTAAACCAAACGTTGATTGATAATACTACGAACGATATCTATCGCAACGTTGTTGTAGCGGTTATAAGGTATGATAATATCTGCATATTCCTTAGTAGGTTCAATAAATTGTTGATGCATCGGTTTTAACGTGGTCTGATATCTGGTTAAAACTTCATCAAGATCACGACCGCGCTCGGCGATATCGCGTTTTAGTCGGCGAATAAGACGCTCATCAGAATCTGCGTGTACAAATATTTTGATGTCAAAGAGTTCGCGTATTTCAGGATGGGTAAGAATTAAAATACCTTCAACGATGACCACCTTCCGCGGATGTGTGATCACTTTATCGCTCGTGCGGTTGTGTTTCACAAAAGAATACACAGGCTGCTCAATCGTTTCTCCCTTTTTTAGTTGCTCTAGATGCTTACAAAGCAATTCAAAATCAATGGATTTAGGATGATCAAAATTTATCTTAATACGCTCATCGTAAGATAAATGTGAGTTGTCGCGGTAGTATGAATCCTGTGAAATAACCGTCACTTCACCCTCAGGAAGTTCTTGTACAATTTGATTTACAACAGTGGTTTTACCGCTTCCGGTACCCCCGGCGATTCCTATGATAAGCATACGTTTAAATTTGTCGCAAAAATAGGAAACTTACTTGATAAAAGCGGCTACATAAATCCTCAATAGGCTTTAGTAGCAAGTTTCAGAATACTAATGATTTAACTTTAAAATCTTTGTGCGAACTAAGCATTTATTGTGAATAGTTCAGAATGCTGAAGGAAAACTGCAGTGGCTTACCTTAAAATCAAATGCTGTTATAACTTGATAAAATTTTACTTAATGTGGGAGTTTGTGTTTGATCAAACCGTATACAAAAGTACCGAGTAAAGCCCCTAGAATAACAATCATAATAGAAACATAACCCGCACCTGTAAGCACATACATAGGTCCCGGGCAAGCTCCTGCTAATGCCCATCCTAAGCCAAAGAGCACCCCGCCAATGGCGTAACGAGCAACACTCTTGTCTTTAGGTTTTAACCGCATTTCTTGACCGCCAAGCGCTTTTAGGCTGAATTTCTTTATAATCTGGACACCGATTACGCCCAAAACCAGCGCCGAACCAATGATGCCATACATATGAAAAGCACCAAACTCAAACATTTCAAAAATGCGAAACCAAGACGCGGCTTCAGATTTATACATTAATATTCCGAAGAAGGTTCCTATGAGGAGATAAACGATTGTTTTCATTAAGCAAATATTAAAGGAAAAATAAGATGGATCATTATTAAACCGCCGGCAAAGAAACCAATGACAGCAATAAGTGATGGTAGTTGTAAATTGCTCAATCCAGATATAGCGTGGCCTGACGTGCATCCGCCGGCATAACGCGCACCAAAACCTACCAGAAATCCACCGATGATTAGTATAAAAAGATTTTTAGGATCGCTTAAATTCTCTAAACTGAAAAGTTCTGTAGGAAGATATGCGTTTCCAGCGCTTTCTATTCCATAAGTTTGAAGTTTAGCAACTATATCTTCGGCGATAGTCACCGTATTGTCTGACAGATACTGAGAAGCAATAAAACCGCCCAAAACAGCACCTAACATCACGGTCAAATTCCAACGTTCTTCTTTCCAATTAAATATAAAAAAGTCTGATTTTCTACCCGCTCCTGCAGCTGAGCAGAGTGTACGCAGATTAGAAGACATTCCAAACTGTTTTCCTACAAAGAGTAAAACAAACATGGTAAGGGCAATAAGAGGACCTGATACATACCAAGGCCAAGGATCGTAAATCCAATTCATATACTAGGGAATTTTAAGATATTTTATTAAATCTAGAGTCGTACAAAGAACTCTAAACTTGCGCTGGCGGTACGTAACAAGAGTTACATTGGTAACTATAAATAAGAAATGTCCTTACCTAAGTAAAGACATTTTTTGAAATACTTGAAACCTACTAGTTTTGAGAAATTAAACTCATGGCAAATCCACCGCCCGAAGCCATCGCAATGTCTAGCGAAGTGGTACGATCTACTTGAAGTGTTTCAATAGCATAATCCTGCGGATTGTTTTCCCAATCAGCTTCCGGGCCATCTTTATAAAGTTTGGCCTCATAGGTTTTACCAGCTTCCAGAAAATCAAAATCAATTGTAAAATCACGTTGATTTTCGTCAGTGATTCCACCTATGAACCAATTGTTAGTTTCTCGTTCTTGTCTTGCGATCACCACAAAATCCCCAACGTCACCATCAAGAACTTTAGACTGTTGCCAATCTACACCTACATCTGATATAAACTGAAATGCCGGATGCACTTTGCCGTCTACCATATAATGCTCAGGAAGATCGCAGGCCATCTGAATCGGACTATAAATCACCACGTACAACCCAAGCTGATGCGCTAAAGTGGTGTTGACGCGATTCTCTTTTTTATAGTCATCAAATTTGATGTTAAATACGCCCGGCGTAAAATCAATAGGTCCCGAAAGCATACGCGTAAAAGCAACCGTAGGTAAGTGTGCCGCCGGATTGCCACCGTCAGAGGCCCAAGCATTGAACTCTTGTCCGCGTAAACCTTCACGAGCTATGGCGTTAGGATACGTTCTGCGTTTTCCTGTAGCTTTGATAGGTTCGTGCGCGTTAACTGCAATTTTCTTTTTTGCTGTTTCGTCTAAAACCTTTTGATAATGTTTTACCATCCACTGCCCGTGATGATATTCTCCTTTCGGAATAATCTTTCCTACATAACCTGTTTTTACCGAATTGATTCCGTTAGCTTTCATAAAATCATAAGCGGCATCCATTTGTTTCTCGTAGGTTAGGGGAGCAGCAGAGGTCTCGTGATGCATAATGACCTCAACACCCTTATCTTTTGCATAAGCCATTACCTCGTCGAAATCATAATCAGGATAGGGCGTGATAAAATCAAAAACGCCTTCGCGGTCGTCTGTATTGATCCATTTGTCCCAACCGGTATTCCATCCTTCTACAAGCAATCCTTTAATACCGTTTTCAGAAGCAAAATCAATATATTTTTTTGCATTTGCTGTAGTAGCACCGTGTTGAGAAGAGCCTTTTTCGCCCACCGTGAAGGTGTTCATATCCTGAGTGCCTTCCATATCCCAAGTAGATTTGCCAATGTGCATTTCCCACCAGATCCCGACATATTTCATTGGAGTAAAGTAATCAACATCTCCTAACTCATTAGGATCGTTCAGGTTTAAGATCATTTTTGATTCGATCAGATCACCGGCTCTATCAGCTATCTGGATCGTACGCCAAGGAGTATTGAAGGGTGCTTTAATTTGAGCTTTTCCCCCCAGGCGTTCAGAGCCTACGAGTTCGCTTATCATGTTATGTTCAGACGGATTTACCTTTAATGTCATCCCGGCATAATCTGTAAGATCGGCTTCGTGAAAACTCAAATACAATCCGTCTGCTGTTTTCATCGTGACCGGTGTATTCACTGCGTTTTCTGGAATATAACTCGCATTGAGGTCAGGGTTATTTGCTTTAGCAAGAGCATCAATCTCAGAGAATTTTGTTTCGCTATACAGATGCTCATAAATATCCCAATCTCCAGGAATCCACCACGTTTTATGATCACCGGTCAGGTTAAACTCCGTGTTTTCATCAGCAATGATAAATTCATCAAGATTTTCTTGTTCAGGGAACTCATATCTAAAGCCAATACCATCATTATATGCTTTAAAGTGAATGTTGAGTTTTCGTTTATTTTCAGAAGTTTCCTGTAAATAAATGATCAGCTCGTTATAGTGATTACGCACTTCTAATTGTTCGCCCCAAGGCATTTGCCAAGTTTCGTCAGCAGTGCTAGTTTCAGTCTTAATAATCTCAAAATCTTGCGAAAGCGCGTCAAGATCCTTAAGGTCAAAACCCATTGCAGAGGTGTCTACCAACACAACACCATCGTGAGCGATCGCGTAAGTAGGTTTACCCGTATCGGTAAGGCTGAAAGTAAGTGTGTTCTTTTCATCAGGTGAAGAAAGACTGTAATCTTCTTTAGATTTTTGTTCTTCACAGGAGCTCATAAAAAGCATTGTAAAGATTACGAAGGTGTAACTTAGTTTGTGCATAGTATTAAATTCAAAAGCTATTATCAAGTAAAATTTTTGGGTTAAAAACCGAATAAGCAGTTTTCAATCGAATGCGAAAAAGCTGAAAAAAGATAAGTTATTTTAGTGGTTTACTAAAATATGGGAATACACTATGCCTGAATAGCAATAAGGTTTCTATACAACTAGCTATTCGCTGATTGTAATAAGAATACGTTTATAGCGTGTAAGCGCAGGCGTTCCTGAATCTTTTACTTCGCAGATTATGTGAAGTGTATCGCCTATTTCAACGTCGTGTGGAATTTTAAAAATAAACTTTGATTTTTTTGAACCGGTAATCGTTTTACCAGAATAAGTATCGGCCTCGTTATAGTGCCACCAGTTGAAATGAAGTTGATCACCATCTGGATCTATGCTTTGAGAAGCGTCGAATTTAAGTGTTGCTCCAGCCTTAGTCCTTACTGATAGCGCTGATTTTTTTAGTTTCACGATGGGATGATGGTTAGCAGCGTCAAAGGGTTTAACACACCAATCTGCTCGTGCAGCAAAATCATTTTGAACACTTGGCAACCATCGCCATATTGGTTTAAAATATTGGGTACGGGTGCTTATAGCTTCGGGAGAAGTTCTATTTTCCATAAGTTTTGACCAACTGTTTTCAAACCCCCATTGTTTCTCTGGTCTTGTAAAAGAAGAGTCGGGTAAGGGATCCATCCAAACATTATTTCTGACCTTGACATAGCGGCCTCCCCAACCGCCGTAATCCGGCGACTCCATACTGCGCAGACCATTTGGTATCGCATGTAAAAAAGCAGGGGTATCACCTTCAGCATTGAAGGCACCTTGATTATTTTCGTAAGCATTACATAAAGTACCGTGTCCCTCAATAATATTAGTAGTCATCCAATCTTTTTCAAAGTAAGGTTGAATAGTTTTAGGTAAAACTTTTGGCCATATATAGGCCATACAATCAAATTGATCAGAAATTATAGTGGTGATATTCAAGTGCTCCCAATGCGGCCTTATATACTCTTGATAAGATTGATCCTGCTCCCAAATCAGGAATAAACGTAGTTTACGAGCAACATAGTTCATCTTTTCAGGATGGTCTTCTTCTATGATCTTTAAGGCACTAGCAATGGTATTCGTTCCACCCCAAGCTTGCACCCAAATTGGTCGATGATCAGTAGTATCTAAAAGAGTTTCTGCGATAAACTTTGCGCCTTTGGTTCGTTTTTGATATTCCCCGATTTCAGCAATGTTACCAACTTTCCATATGCTGTGTAAATAATCGGGATGCGGAAAAAGGGTATCGTGAGTTTGTAGATTGGGGTAAACTTGAGCATACAAGTCTATATATTCTTTAACCCAAGTTACGGGGTGAAAGGCATTCCACCCTTGACCACCTTCCCAATGAAATTGCGAACTAGAATTTACAATACCTTCAACTTCAAATTCATTAGAAGTGAGCAAAAAGCGCACCATTGAAGCTCGATCATCAGCTTCGCCGTCTGTAGTCACAAGTACACGTGGTCGATCAACAGTTTGAGCTGTCGATGAATTTACTACTGATAGTAGTAGTATAATGATAAATGAATAGTAAAATTTAACCATGATTAATATTCTCTAAATCGATTGAAATATACAGAATAAAAATATAAAGTGTATTTTTTACAATTATCAAAAGAGTCCGTTTTTATTTGGGCTATCTTTTTCGATGATTTGGCCCAAATCCCACAATTCTACAATTCTATTGTTTTCAAATCTAGATATATGCACCACTGCAATCTGCATAGTTTGCTTTGAGACCAGACTGTGCGTGATTACCGTATTACCATCAGCATATACCTTTTTAATTTCGAAATCAAGGTTAGGATTGGTTTTGTGATCTTCTTTCATCGCTTGCATCAATGCATCACGAGAGCCTTCAAAATACTGATTGTGATGCATAAAATCTTCGGCAACATATTTCTTGAAAGCTAAGTCAATATTGCCAAATGCGACCTCTTTCAAAAAGGTTGTGGCAATGGTTTTATATTCTTCCATCGTAGCATTATTTTCTGAGAATTTTTTCCATCGCCTTTCCTTTAGCGAGTTCGTCAATCAATTTATCCAGATAACGTACTTTTTTCATTAGAGGGTCTTCAATATTCTCAATGCGATGACCACAAATAACTCCGGTAATCTTGGAAACATTAGGATTGAGCTGAGGCGCTTCGTCAAAAAAGGTCTCAAAATTTGTTTTTTCAGATAATATGCGATCTAAGGCGGTCTGATCATAACCGGTTAACCAAAAGATAATTTGATCAACCTCTTCTTTGGTGCGGCCTTTTTTTTCGGCTTTTGTGATGTAATGCGGATAAACACCCGAAAAGGCCATAGTATAAATGCGATGTTTTGCCATATTGAAGTACTTGTGAAACTCAAATATAACTAAAACATCTTTTCTTCTTTTTTGTATTCTCGTTTAAGGCCTGCTATGAGATTCTTGCTCGTAATAGTCAGTGAGTCTTGATTCAGCGCTTGCAAACAACAGTAATGCATAACATTAGTAATGTGTGCCCCGGTAATATCGTAAGTTTTTGCAATTGTTTTTAAATCGATCTCTTGCGCGTATTTAAATTTTCTTGGAAGTGTTTTTTTCCACAGTTCGAGGCGCTCTTGATATCCGGGAGGTGCAAAATAGACCAAAGCTTGAAAGCGTCTGCTAAATGCAGCATCAATGTTATTTTTAAAATTAGAGGCTAAAATGACAAGGCCGGGATGCTCTTCTAAACGTTGTAAAAGATAAGAAACCTCTTGGTTGGCATATTTGTCGTGTGCATCGCGCACTTGAGTGCGTTTCCCAAAAATCGCATCAGCTTCATCAAAGAAAAGAATCCAGTTTTTATACTGTGCTTTGTCAAAAAGTTTAGAAAGGTTTTTTTCGGTCTCACCGATGTATTTTGAAACTACGGTTGAAAGATCGATGCGGTAAACTTCACGGTCTGTATATTTTCCCAAAAGGCATGCTGTTAGTGTTTTTCCGGTACCGGGCGGACCGTGAAAAAGTACGCGATATCCTTGCTTGAATCTGTTTGTCGTGTCGTGTTTTTGCTGAAGCGTTTCGTTATGTTTCAACCATATTTCAAGGTCCTGTATTTCTTGTCGGGTTTCGGTGTTAAGAACCAAATCATCCCAGGTAAGTTGTGTTTCGATCTTTGAAGCAGGAAACTCAATACTCAGTTCAGGTTCAGGTATGTTGCCCGTTATAAGCAAAGAAGTGTATTCATGGTCTAAAACCAAGGCTCCACTCATTTTGGGTTCATTCTTTTCAGGCTTTTCTAACTGAATGATCTTATTTGCGATGAGTTTACTATGCTTATCAAAATACTGCCAGCATCGGACTCTAGCTTCAATATTTGTTCCTGTGAGAATAAACAACGCAGTCTCTGCAGTGGGTAAGATACCGCGGTGATTTTTGCCTTGAATTCCGCCAAGTTCGGGAAGTTCGCCGCCATCAGGAAAAACCTGATTTACACAAAACTTTAAAAGTTCCGGAGAAAGGTTGGGAGCTAAGACAAGTAAGAGTATTGCAATTTCTGCAGCATCTAATTCTAAGACTTTAATAAGCTGTTTTAATAGTGAGTCGGGGAGTGCCTGACTATCTAACTGTGGAGCTTTTTCAAAACTCAACTTAGGATGTTTTAGTCGCCAAATCACAAGTTCTTGCAAATGCAGCATCACCGTGTCAAAGCCTAAGGATTGATTTTTACTCATAAGGCTTACGAGTATTTAGCATAGGCTTTTGCCAGTTTAATATCGTATTTGTTTGCAGCGTAACCGGGGCCGTTGAAGCCTCTGGCAAAAGCTGCCCAATTTTTTGAGCGTAAGTGTTTCAACAGTTTATTGACCTCTAAAAACTTACCAAAAGCCGCCAGATGCTCCCGCTCGTGTTCAAACATTTTTTCTACAAATGCATCTACCGAAGCATAGCCTAAACTTTTAAAATGATAACCCATTATTTGAAACATTCCCCAAGATGCTGAAGCCTGTGCCGCAGCTTTAAAGTCAGGATGATCGTCTAAAGCCGCAGCTTTATTCATACGGTCGTATTCGCCAATTCCGCCTATATAATATTTACGGGTCCATTTTTTATAAAGCACATTAGCGCTCTCCTCTGAAACATAGTTTTTGGGATCGATGCCTTTAGATTCTAATTGTCGCCAAAAAATATGACCTTCAAAAAGAATACGCGGTTTATCACCCACCAGAAAACCTTTACCATTGCTCTCAATTTCATTGACCGCTTTTACTGCAGCCAATTCTAAATCATAGCGCTGCGCGAAATCAATCAGATCCTGTTCACTAAGTAATTTTGAATTTGCATCAAAAATTTGATTTTCCTGAGCTAGTAATTTACTCCACGTTTTTAAGCCTACGATACCATCTACGACCAGATCATTTTTTTGCTGAAAGTCTTTAACTGCTTTATCAGTATCCACACCAAAATAGGTAGATACATAAATCTCGTAACCCATTTTTTGTAGTAGTTCTTCTAAAAAATAAACTTCTTGATCTCGTGAACGGTAGCGTAGTGTTTTCATGATTTTTAATTTAGTGGTTTAGGTCATATTCAATTTAAAGTAACGTTATTCATTGCTCTCAATTTTTCTACGCCAGCCTCTGCTGCGGGAGAATTAAGAGTCGCAATAATCTGATCATAGTATTTCAAATTATCTATTTTATCGACAGCATCTTTAATACGATTAATACTCACGCGGCTTATACCAGTGGTATTAGCTGCGATATGATCCTTAGTATCAGTCTTAAGTTTAACGGGTTGTTTTTTCTCTGAATCTAATTGATAATTGGTGATGGTAGTATCAATAGGATTATCTACATTCTTTTTGACAATTTCCTGCGTTTTCTCAAAGCTGTTTTCTTTCTTCCGTATGATAATGGCTTCACAAACAAGTTTAGTTGGAACGTGCTGTTCTGCTTCTCGTATTTGTTGAATATCAGCTGGAGCAGAGCTTGGTGTTGCTAGCGCATTCCTACTGTAGTCTGGCTTTACACTATACTTCACAATAGCTCCTGAACTTACAGCAGCTTTCACAAGTGATTCAACAAGACTTTCGTGATTTTTATTACCCTCTTTAGAAAGCGGTGTCATGTTAGTCCATTTTCCTGGACCATGTGTGTTATGGTTTAATAGGTGCCCTCTGATGTAGTAACTACTTCCACCCAAACGGCGTTTTAATAGCTTGTCAAATAATTTGTGTTTTCGAGAGGTAGGAATACTTCCTCCACTTCCTTTTTGAGTTAATGGTTCTGCTATCATCTCGGTTCCAACAGTGTCATCACCTTTTGTTGTAGCATCTTGTTTAAAAATCTTTGTTGTGGGAAGTTCAGAAACATCCAGACCAAATAGCTTTTCAGCACGTTTACTAAGGTCTGATAGTAAAGCTTCAAGTTTCTCTTTTTTATCTAGCCGGCTTTTATTCTTAGCTTCTTCGGTAGTTCCTTCTAAAGGAGCGCGTTTGGTAGTGTCAATTGAGGACGCTATTTGTACCGCTTCGTCTTTAGCTTTTTGTTTTTCTCCTTTTGGGTCTTCACCAATTACTACGGAAGAAATGAATGTGGTAAATGGAGTAGGATTACTGGCAACTGTCAATATCGGATTAGACTCATTACCTTCAAAATATAAGGTATGCGTTTTATCATCTTGACCTCTAAATTTTTTCTTTACCCGCCACCATTCAATGAACTTTTGTACGCCAGACTTTACTTTATTGCCTAATTTTTTAAACGCCTTTTTAGCCTTAAGAATGAGCTTATCAATAGCCTTGTCTATGCGTTGGCGTATGCGCTGAATGAGGTTTTGCACTTTGCGAGCGAGTCCGCTGATGCCTAACAACGACGCCAAAAAGCCAATGATTACGGGTACGGCGCGCCCAAGTGCTTCTTCAATTTTAGAGGCAATAGCCCCAATGTTTCCTGAAGCCACCGCTTTTACACCTTCAATAAATGCATTGACCAAAGCCATAATTTGACTTCCCCGTTCTATAAAGAATTTTACAATGTCGATGATCATCATTGCCGCTTTGACAAAAGCACCCGCCGGACTCATCAATCCTAAAACCCACTTGATTCCGGCGTCAACTACGGTGGTAATGATCATATCTTGTATACCTTCGATCACCGTTTCTTTTAGATCAGTAAACTGTTCTTTGATGTATTCCCAAATGCCGGCAATTCCTTCGGTTCTGATGATTTGAAAAAGTTCAAAGCCCAATTCTAAAGCTTGTACTACCGGTTCGCCCAAAAGTTTTACTGCTTTTTGTCGCATATAATCCCACGTCAGCCCAAGGACTTGCATCACCAGACTAAATATTCCTTTCAAGCTAAAAATATCTTCCGGAATTGTGATTCCCATTGGCCCTAAGGCTCCGGTTAACCATGTCACCAATCCATTCATCAAGTGCGTTATGATGTTGGTACCAAAATTCAAAAAGCCTTCTTTAACACCGCGTATCAAATTCATTAAGAAACCGATAGGATCAGATATGATCGCACCTATCGCATCTAATGCAGCACTCAATAAATTGGTGAGCATATTTTTGATATTGATGATCGTTTGAATTACGCCCATAACAGCACCCATCGCCATATCAATAAGTCCGCGGTTTTCCGCTTGCATTTCTTCAATACGCGCATCTACTTCAGCAAGACTCTCCTGATATTGTTGTGCGAGAGATTCAATAAGTTCGTCTTGCTTGCTATTTACAGCATGTTCTAGGTCGTCAAATCTACTTTGAATAGTTCCGGCGGCTTCCTCGGCGATATCTTGAAGTTCCTGAGGCTGACTTGCAACATAGTCTGCAATTTGTTGTTTGCCTTCAGTAATTTTGGTTTTTGCTTCGGTAAGTTTTTGAGCAATATATTCGGCGATGTTTGTAAATTCACTATCCATCGCTTCAATGTATTTTTCTCTTCCTTCTTCAAAAAAGGTATTGACCTCTTCGGGTAAACCGGTAAATGCGTCGCCAACCCATGTGACTGCACCACCTAGACCGCTGTAGCGTTCTGCTTTATAGGCATCCATTTTTCGTGCTACAAAATCTTCAAACACCTTCTTGGCCGTTTCTGCCGCTGTGGTAAACTTAGATGCAACCTGCTCTTCGAGTTCGCTTAAAATTGTTTCAACTGCATTTTTTGTGCTTTCAAACAAGGTGTTGATTTCTGATGCAATGCGTTCTCGGGCAGCGCTGTTAGCAGTTGCTGTGTTTTGTTGATCCAGTTGAGCATTTCCCAGCGAGGAAGCTCTGCTGTTATGCATAGCATTGAGTTGAGCGTTGCTGTTTTGCTGCGCAGAATTTTGTGCGGAAGTTAACCTTGCTTGCTCTGAGGCTCTAAATGCTGTTGGCGCTTGATTCGCGTGGTCACGAGCTTCGTTAGTTGCGCTTAAGGCGCTACCGAAGGTAGGTTCGTTACTGTTATAAAGCATTTCGTCAGTAACTTGATTTGCCTCTAATTGCTGATCTATATCATTTACGTTTTGTTGTAAAGGAGCCTGTACTTGACTGTCAGGACGGGGAGGAGGTGCAGCCGCGTTTGCGTTTACAGATGCTGGTCGCTGACCTACGGGAGCCTCTGGGATGTTAGCTACCTCACGTTGTGCAACCGAATTAGGATCTGGCGCTGTGCTGGTCGCCTGGTTAATCGCTCCAGATGCTTGCTGACTTTCTGTATTGGCCATACCAACTCCGGCTTGAGTAACGGAATCAATATTATTATTGCTTTCAAAGTCATCTGCTTCTTCTTCATTTGCCGGAAGTTGCATCGCCTCAATACGTTCCATCAGGCGGTTTTTAAAACTTACAGCGTCAAAAACTCCTGGTTCTTGCGCATTCATTACCTCAACCTGATTGGCTTGTGCACCGCCCATTTGTTCATTAGCAGCATGTGGTGCAGCCAACGCACCTGCTTGAGCAGAAACGTCGGCATCGGGCGTAGTTTGAGCAGCCCTTGATCTGTTTGTAATGGATTCGGTTAATTCTTGAAAGGCTTCATTTTCTTGAGCAGAAGCAGGGTATTTAGGATCTTGAGTTTCGGTTTGTGCTGTATTTTCTTGAGATTGAAATTGCTCTTTCTTTGTTGCTTCTGAATTTTGCTTCACAGGTTCTGAAATAGAATCCTGCTTTGGAACTGCTGTTTTCTTTGATGAAACAGTTGCTTTTTTAGGTTTTGACGGACTGGTTGTTACCGATTTGTTAGCAGCAATTGCTCCTTGCTGAATCGTATGCGTCAATTCGTGTGCAAGCAAGCCATCACCTTCGGGTGATCCAGGCGCATATTTTCCCTCATTAAAGTAAATGTCACGACCAGAAGTGAATGCCTGAGCACCAATATCTGCGCTCATTTTTTGGGCATTGGCATCGGTGTGAATGCGCACAGCAGACAAATTGGTTCCGAAATTCTGCTCCATTCTGGTTTGCGTAGCCGGAGCCATAGGTTCACCATTGTGCTTATTATTTTTTAAACCTTCTTGAATATTTGTAGTTGGAGTTGCACTGGTTTGCGATTTTGCTTGTAGGGTTTCTTCCTCATTTTCCTCAGTTTTAGCTTGCACTGTTTCCTCTTCTTCTTTCGCCTGAACAGTTTCTTCCTCTTCACTTTTTTTCTGAACCTGGTCTTCCTCCAGCTCTTTGAGTTGAATCCCCGGTTTTATGGTTTGTGCGAGCGGTTGCTGTTGCACTTTGGTTGCTGAATTTCCGTGGGTGTTTTCAACAACTTGTTGTGCTACCGTATCTGCCTCTTGCTCGTACTTATCCCCAGATTGTCCCATTTTAAGCTTTGCCTGGACTTTAAAAAAGGCAGCTTTAGAAGATTTTTTGGTATCTGTAGACGGAGTACTATTTTTAGCAAAAGCAGGCATAACTTGAACTTTTTACAGAATTAGGGTTACTGCTTTACTCACAATGAGTTTAATAGCGGCATTCTTAAAAAGACCTATTTTTATCTTTGACACACCAGCTTTTTCAAGGGTTTGAATGATCAAAAGGTCTTTCTGACTTTGCAGTAAAAGTTCAAACTCGGCAGGAGTGATGGCCCCCTGATTGAGTAATAAAACCCAGCGTTCTAATTTATCTTTTGACTGTTCTAAGAACAGATCAACATCGTTTTTAATAAGGCTGCTTTCTTCATCAAAGCGTTCTTTGACCAAATCAAGAATTCCCGCTTTTATCGATTTGTAGAGTTCTTTAAAATCCATAATTCAAGTTTTTTTACATCGAGATTAAGTCTAATAAAGCAAGCTTAGACTGTTCATTCTTTTTATTTTCATAGTTAGCCATCAGATCAAAGATCTTGGCAACTTGCGGCTTGAATTCAGCCTTAAAAGCGGGACTTAATGTGCCTTGTGTTTCCCACAAATTCAAAAATTGCTGGATACTGCTTGCGTCGCTTTGTAAATACTGCCACATCTGTATGGTAATTTCGTTTTTGGATTTGGCCTTTTCATAGCTTACCATCATATCAATTTTATTGATCAGTGCTTGGGCAGCGGCTTTGTGCTGCTGGTATTCTTGATCTGAAACTTCAACCAGACTTAAGGCATTGGCTTTGGTTTCAAGGGTTTCAGTAAAACTGTATTGATCATAAAATGAAGTGCCGCAGCTCGATAGCAAAAAGCAGATGAGAAGGCTATAACTTAATAATTTGAGTGTTTTCATAGCGTAGTGTTTACCAGGTTACATAAATCATTTTTTTGAGCCAGAGAAGTTTTACCATAGACAGTCCCCAAGGCAATTGATCGAGTAAAATGTCTGCAGTTTGGCGCTCGATAAAGAGTTCGCTTTTTTCATCGGTTGTGACCCATTTTCCAGAACGGGTCAAAAATTGTCCGCGCAGTCCCGAGGCCGTTGTATTTTTTAAGGCACTCCAATAGTTGAGTACGGTTTCAATGAGATTAAGCGCTTCCTTTTTATGCTTTTCTAGCAAGACGCTTTCTTTTTTTATGGGATACGAACCAGGAACACCGCATAATTGTTTAGCGGCGCCTAGTTGCTGTTCACTAACATTTTCTTCTCCTGTGGCAATGAAATGCAGTAATTGTACAACGAGATCGTAATGTTCTTCAGCAATCTGTTTTTGGGAACTCAGAACGCCTAATTCTTCAAATAAAATGGAGAGGAAGGGATGCAGCAAAATGAGACCACAGTTCGGCAGAATCAAACCTTGGGATTCACCAATTTCTACTGGGGTGTGCTCGACTGATTGGTGCTCTTCTTTAAAAGTATCATCAGAATCAAGTGTTGGTCTTTGATGCTGAAATCTTACAGGAGTAGATTTCAGTTTTTCTTCGATCTCTTTTGTAGAAGGACTATTGCTTTTAGGGAAACTAATTTTTTCTGACGGCTGAAAAACTAAGGTCGCCTTTTCAAGATTTTGAAAGGAGGCTATTAAAACTGTTGGTGTAAAGCTGATGCCAACATTTAGGTTGAAGAAGTCAGAAAGACTCTGAAGCGTTTCGAGTGATGTATTGCTTTTTAATTTATAAAATTCAAAGAGCTTGATCAAGCTTCGTGCGCGTTCTGGGGCGGATAAGCGATCGTATTGAAAAAGACTCGCTCTTAATTCTTCAAATATGTTTTTTTCTTCAACTTTAGAAACTAAAGCGACCAAGCCATTGACGCTACTTTTCGGTAGTTTTTTTAATTCGCCATAAGTACGCCAAACCGTCAACATAAATTTTGGATACTCTGCAAATTGATATATTAAGCGTTTTTGAGCTTCAGTTTTACTTAAACATTCGGTAAGCGAATGTGGCTGTGTTTCTTTTAAAAATAAAGTCAGTGCTTCAAGATTTAAAGTCTCCTTTTCAGCAAAAAACCAAGGGTATCTACCGTTTTCTAGGAAATAAATAAAAGCCTTATAGTTACGCTCTTTTTTGTTGTTAATCTCTTGATTTTTATCTGATATATCACTTCTATTTAAACCTAAAGTTTCGGTGGTTCTAGTGTGTATTTCATTGGTGATTTTGGATAAATTGGATTCTTTTAAAACATCTTTTTCAAATGCGACAGCGACTTTATCTATTGTGTAAAACTCATCTGAAGTGCCTAATTCGTCAAAAGCTTTACTTAAATGCGTACTGAGTTTTTCGGTTACGAATTGGCCTAGATTCTGTTTTAAGCGCAACGCTTCCTCCATCGAGTTGCAATCGACTTCTATAAAAACTTTATTGATGATATGTGTGGGCTGTGTAGTCATAGTTTAACTTGTCCATTGTAGTAATTGATTAAAATGAGTTTGATAGCGGTCTACTTTAAAATGAGCACTATACTCGTTAAGTAACTCGTACCAATTTTCATACTTAATTCCCTCAAGCATGCTTATGGCGATATCAAACTGTGGATCGAACTGATTTTCAATTACGTTTAAAATTGAGAAGATCAAGTCATTATCAAGAAACTGCTTGTCTCGGCAGTAAATGCTTAGATAGAATAATTCTTGCAGTTTGAGATAGAGACTGAAATAAGGCTGACGCTGTTCTGGCTTGCTTTTGAAAAGCAATTCTGATAGCTCGGTGAATGCTGTTTCTAGTTTCTTAGCAAATGCTGCATCATATTCACCTTTAAACAAATCCGGTTTATTAATCAAAGTATCATAGATTGCTACGATTTTTTGACCAGCATCTTTCACTTGTTGATTATCCGTCTGTTTCAGTGCAGTTTCGATTTCTTTTTTATTTGTATTCAGCTTTTCTAGAACTTCATCTGTGCAAGTATCAGTTTCTGGATCAGGTTCAGGTGTAGGGTCTGGAGTAGGATCAGGATCCGGGCTGTCTGTTTCTATTGCCGGAATTCTAACTTCTTGATATTCCGATTCAAGTGTGCCACAAGCTGAAGTTTTGACAACTACTTGTATTTTGAATAATTGTTCTTTTTCCTCTTGCGGAATTTCTAAAACAGGTTCTACCGTAGTTGCAATGAGTTTGGCGTCATTAAACCAGCTGAATGCTTCCGCCTGAATGTCCTCAGTGATTTGTAATACCATTACTTTGTTATGTAACTCAGCTTCAAAACGTACCGTTTCGGGAGCCTTAGACACTTCAATAGTTATGGGATCAACTTCAGCAAAAGTTATGTTGTGCTTTCCAGGACCTGCTTCAGCAGGAATAAAATACCAAGAATCACCCTCACCGTAAATTCCCTTCACATCATCATTTAAAAGTTTGATCTCGCTTCCTTCTGGTGTAATAGTAAAAGGATATTTTTCTTGGTCGTTAGAACAAAATAGTCCGTCCTTAAGAATTACCTGTACTTCTTCGGGAGTGTCTATAGCAACTTCTAAGGGATATTCAATAGAAGTTGAATCGCACAAATCGTTAGACAATATCAGAGTAACCGGTATTTTAAGAATGTTACTGTCAATATTCTGCGGAATAGGCAGATTAACCGTTGGGCGTTCGTTAGTATACGAAGTACCGTTAATTGTCCAATTGAAGCTAAACAAATCGGTATTGAAGTTATTCAGGTTTTCTATGGAAAATTGCACCGTGGGAAGCGTGCTTCCCGGTAGGCCACTCACGCTGTCCGGATTTGTAGTTATGCGAGCTTCCGCCTTTTTTGTTGCTGTTAGATTCGCTGTGGTCAATTGGCCGTTTACCGTAAATTGAATCGGTGTATCAAAGGCATTAAGCTGATAGGGGGTTATGATAAGCTCCATTTCTGAAAAGTGAATACCTTCAATATTTTTATTGAGTAGTGCTAAAACTCCATCTGTAGGACTTTTAGTAAAACCAATCTTTATTTCAGTTTCAGCATTGGTGTCTATGCATACTTCATTTTGGTTTAGGATTAGGCTACTGCTGGTGGCTGCTTCTTGAATAATAAAGCCAATAGGAGAACAATCTGAACAGCAGAGGTAAGGCAGAGCAAAATCGGCAACTACTGTATTTCGAGGTATTTCTTTGTCTAATTTATTGCTTACCGCTCCGGTGTAAACCATCACAAAGGTCCCGCCGATTGGGACACCGGCTTTATGCTCAAGTCCCGGATGTTTTCTCGCAAAATTTGAGAAAATAAGTTCGTCAAGAATTTCTTCTTTTTTGGTCTGAATTTCATTCAGGATAATTTCTAATGAAGAGGAGGCGCAGCAATTGGCTTCGAGCCGGTCTAACATAAATGTATATAGCGTCTCATAGCCAATGTGAGTATATTCAGCTTTTGGGTTGTAAAAAATTTCATTGATTATGGCTCTTGATTTTTTAGTATACGCGCATAAATCTTCCATCGCAGCGGTGTACTTTTCTTTTGTGTCCGCATTTACTTGGTCTAAACTCTCCGGGATATATGAACTTACAATTTGTAATCTGGCGAGAATTCCGTTAGGTATGGTGAATCCCACCTTTAATAAATTTTGCTGTTCAGGATCAATTTTTGGATAGAGTTCTTTACGTTTAAGATCAATCGCTTTTTCAATTTCAGTAGCGCTTCCTATAAAGTTTTTATCGAGCACAGTGGTCATTATAAAGCCGAGATCTGAGGTTTTTGTTTTGAGATTATCAGTAACTGTGGCGTTAACTTTGGTTTCAGTGATAAAAGGCGTATACGCTTTAACGCCGGTGTTAAGAACTACCGAGCTAATAGGTTCTACAGTTTTACTTGCTTTCAACAGCACGGGTTGAACGGTGTTTTTTTCCGTGCTTAATTTGGAATACGATTTTGGCTCAGTTGAATTGAGTACTTCTAATTTTTCTCCTAACACCACAAAAGAGCTTTGATATTCACTTACCATATCTTCAATAGATGCTCCCGTGGAGATTTTTTCTTGTGCCTTGTCTAGAAGTGTGATCAAAGGTTCTCGATCTGTCTTATCGCGCGCAGCAAGAAGATCTGCATTAATGTTAAGTTTGCCTAGAAGCGAAAGCTGATTGTTGCTGAAAAGTAAGTCAGTAGGCTTTTTGATCTTATCCGGATCTATAAGTACCTCTTTATCTAACAAATCATCACGGTCAAATTGTTCAAAAGCATAATTATGACTGCCCAGATCATCCATATTAAATCCGCTAAAGAACTCCGTAATATCTTTATTGATACAATTTTGTTCTTGGCGCCAGGTTTTAAGATCAGTATCGAGATAATTAAAATGACACGCATAAGCGTCCATATCAATATCTTCAATTTGTTGATCAATATTGATCGCTTTAATGTCAAAATTAAGTCCGTAATCATTTTTCAGTTTTGATACTTCTTTTAGAGCTTCATCATAAGGCATACCGTGAATTCCTTCAATCCTTAGAAAGTCATAGTTGCTCAAGTCATACTTAAGTGGTTCTTGAACGGCATTAATTGGCGATAAGTACTTCTTGAAATAGCTTAACTGAAAGGCTTCGTTAAAACGTTGTGTGAGTTTAAAATCCCATTGAAAAACCAAATCTTCTGATGGATTATAATAAAATGGAATAGCACAAGCTGCGTTTTCTGTACTGATGCTCGTAGATGGTGTGATGTCTGCACCTAGCTGTGTTTCCGGATTGAATGCTTTTAAAAGCAATATCATTTTACGTACTAAAAAGTGCGCTTTTTTCAGCGGAAGCTTTCCTTTTATTTCTGTGGTGGCAGGGTAGAAGCGATGTCGGTACGCTATGCTACGAGATGTATCATTTGGTCTCCCCAGAATCAAATGTTTTGGGAACGCGTCTATATTTGGACAACAATCACTTTGAATATCAAGAAGCAGGTCTCTTAATTCATTATAGATTTTTACGAGATCACAGAGGTGATCGTAGAGGTATTGTATATCCCCGTTATTTTGTTCTAAATAATTTTCAAGTGCTTTAATGCTTTGTTCAATATCTTCTGAAATATTCAAACTCAAAAGCTGACTAAAGTTATCTGAGATCGTTTTGAGTGCGGATTGCAATTGAGGTACTACCGTGTTTATTTTTTCTGCATAGGAGCTGACCAATGCTGAATAGGTTTTAGTATTGACGGTAGTTTTTGTATTTGAATTAAGAATAGGGGTAAAGTTCTTAATAGCCGTATTTGAAGCTCTTAAAGAGTTATATCCTATATCAAGTACAGGAGTTTTTACTGATGAGAAACTGTTTTTGAGAGGTGAAAGTGTGTTATTAGAAATAACTAGATTCTTTCTAATATTGGTTAGGTCAAAAAGATCACTTAAGTCAACTTTCAAGGGTGTTTCAATCTCTTTGGCGCCGCTATTTAACAACACGCGAGGCATCTTAATAGGCGGAAGCTTCTTATAAACGTCAAGGATGTCATACTTGCGATAGATACTATCATTTGCCAGCAAATAGTTGATGTTTTTTTCTTCGACTAATAAAACCTTTAGCTTTTGTACGTGTTGCTCCCCAAGATTATCGCAATTAGTTTCGGTACATATATCTGGAGTTTTAGCATAAGATTCTAGATAGAGTACCACAATTTTATCAGTAAGATCTAATGTCGTCAAAGCTTTATCTGTAGTTTTTGAGCTCCCTTTTGGGACAAGTTCGTATAAAGGAATGGTCGCATTGGTATCACTATTTGAAGAGGCCGTTCTAAAAGCCTCATATTGCGCAAAATCATCCTCAAAACTTCTAAAGTGAGTGTAGTGAATAGCCTCCTTGGCTAAAGTTTTGTAGATAAGGTTCTGCGTGCTTTCATCATCGGATGGGGTTTTCTTTGCGTCTACAAGTAATTTAATAAGATCACCATCTGTGGTAATGCCACACCCGGGAGTGATCGCAATGGTTTTTGTAGCCGTATTCAAACTGACTTCAAATCCACAAACGATCCCCACACCGTTGAGGCAAATACGTGTCAGACGCTGCTGATCTTCAAAATAATTTAAAAACTCATTTAACTGACCTGAGGTTAATACTTGGTCATCTACAAATGCTCTATAGTCTGGCGTTATCTGGTGAAGTATTGGTCGCATAGCCGTATATTTTAAAGTTTGCCAAGATGAGTACGCCCCAAAATGACTTTTTGATTAGTTTTTTGCTCATTGGTATTTGATGGAGAAGGGGTACAGCTGTAAAGCCTGCCTTGATGGTAAATGGTGTGCAAACTGCTTAGCACTTTATTTAGGGAAATAAGTGCGGTTTCATCTTGTTTTTGACCGGCGTTGGTCTTAGAAAGCAGCCAGATTTTATACGCAGCTTCAAGTAAAATCATTTCATTTTCTTTAGGTGGATTGCCGTCAGGCTCGGTATAATTTTTTGGATAACCAATCCAGCATATTTTTGGAAGAATATGTGACGGGAGTTCTCTGCAGATCAAATCTTCAACATAGCGTCTAAAGTCTATATTTCCAAAGCGTTCCGTCCAACCCGGAAGTACAATGCTCACTCTAAAGCTATAGGGGTCTAGCGGTTCACAGGCTTCTTCAACCTGTTCTTTACAAATAGTTAGAAACGTATGTACGGGTGCTGTATTTTTAGTAATATCAGGACGAAGAAGTATGTGCTCAATAAGATACATTCCTTCATTTCCTGCAAAGGATTTAACCAGATTAAGCACAGCTCTACTTGCTTTACGAGCATTCGCTCTACTGTTAAATTGAGCAATACGCCGGGCGATAATGTAATCCTCGCTTTTTGTATTGGTGATCGTTGGATTCACAAGAACGAAATACCATTTAACCTGATCTTCAGGATTCTTTTTTTTGATTTTTCTGAATTTGTAATTAGAAGGATCGGTAGCATAGCGTTTTACCAGTATTAACTCTTGGTGCAATGCTTCAAGACTCGCGTAATTCTTGGTTGCAGAAGACAGAATGGTCTTTGAACCGTCTTTTATGCGCCAGCGATATTCTAGTTTGTTATCAGCGTCTTTTTCCTCATAAATTTCAACGTAATCTTCAGAAAGATTTCTGCGGTTGATGTCAGTAATTCCTAATAGAAGATAGAGCCGTTTTTGTAAAGCCGAAATATTATCAGTTTCCCAAAGTTGAGCTTCCGGTTGCTGATACCAGTTAAAAGCTGCTCCTCGCGCATAACTACTTTCAGCATATTGCTTTAACAAACGTTCTTTGGTATCTAAAACCGCATCATTAGCAAGATCTCCATAGATCTTTTGCATGAGAAAAGCGTAGTTACCAAAATCTTCTGCAAATCGAGACAACAAATGGTCAATTATTTCGTGGCGCTTTTCACTGTTCCTGGCAGTATAATCTGAATAGAATAGTTCGCTTAATTTTTGCTCATCGTTATAATTTTGAGGTTCCCTTAAAAGTTTCTCAAGACCTTTTATATCCGTAAGAGGTTGAGCAAGAAAGTTTTGAGATTTATCACCAGCAACTGAAAGTAAATTACCTACGGTACTAAGGTGTTTAAAATAATTAGCCAAAAGCTGATCGAAGAATACTAGATAGGCCTTTAATTGCTTAGCCTTTACCTTATCAGCTTCAGAAGCATTGCTTTTGAGTCCGTATGGGCCTACACCATAAACCTCTGGAAGATCGTTTTGAATACTGCTGGTTTCGGCAAGCTTGGTAAAACTTCCTTTTGGTATGTCTAACTCTTGAGAAGCACTTTTGATTTGAGTACTCACAAGGAGTTCCTGTTCTTCAAATGCGGTTTGAAAGGCTTTTACTTTAGCTTCATCAGGTACAAGCGGTATAAAACCTTTAAAAAAGCTCCACGAACTTTTATCGCATAGCACCGGTTTTTTACCGTCTTCTATACAAATAACCCAATTATCAGGAGGGGGTGTTTGGTCAGAACAAGCGCCTATACTTATGGCCTTAACATATTTAATTCCATCTATTTTGGTGAGAATTGCGACTAGATCGCTTTGACGTACTTCGGTTCTTAATTGAGCTGCTTTTACCTCGGTGCTATCTAAAAAACCGTTTTCTAATATCGGTCCGTTAAAAATCTCTTGGGTTTCTAGACCTAATTCAAGCAATTGAGCTAAGGTTTTGGGACGTATTGAAGGCGTTAGGTATTGATCAATCGTTTGTAATACAGTTGCTTTTACGAGATTTTCATCAGCCTTAGGCTCCAATTCTAGTTGGGCGCAAATTTTAACGGGATGTTCCCCAACCTCCGTGATATGAATAAGATCTTCGCATAGGTTGCGATGTGCTTGATAGCGCTTCATCAGCTCAGGTCTCAGGCTGTTTATGCTGCGTGTTCCGTCCAGATCAACAACGAGATCGTAAAGTCCGTTAAGCGATTTTACTTGTTCATCTTCAGCTTTGAGATACGTATATTCAGAATTTTTCAGAAAGGAACGATAACTCAGCTTAGCATCTTTAGTATTGATATAAAGCTTTTTGTCATGTTTTAATAACCAAGCATTGCGAACGCCCGGAACGTCAATAAACAATTTACGGTAATCGAGGTGTGTGACCGGTGAACATCCCAAAATAGCTGAAGCTTTATGAAACTGATCAATGTTATCTTCCTGTTTGTGGGCGATAAGCGTTTCGACAGGAAGACTCATGCGTTGACCAAGATCGGTAAGTGCGTAGCACAATACTTCGAGAATAGTTATCCCGGGATCGTGGCTGTTATAGTCTGTCCATAATTTGCTACTTAGAGATTCTATATAGGCAATTCCGCTTTTGCGTAAAAATTCAAAATCAAGATCATCCTGAGTGCTTGTATTCTTTGATAGCGATATGTGTTCTTGTAAACCTAACATGAGACTAGAACAGTATTTTCGTTAGACTTACATGTGCTTTTTGCCAATTCAATAGTGTGTGTTTTGGCAGAGACTAATATAGCTTTTGGAGAAGAGGGGACGATTTCATTTTTTGGTGTTGCCTGATGCATTAAAACTACATCGCTCAAATAGTCTACATAGCTTAATTGTTCAAGATGACTTATAAGCATACTTTTATTAATAGACACGCCAAATGTTAACAGGGAAACCTCTTCATAAGCCCAAGGCGAAAGCCATTTTTTTACAGCTTCTTGTAATTCATTTTTATAGTGATGCTCGTCATAACCTTTATGAAATTTTACTTTGAGAGCAACACTAACAGGCTCATACTGCGGATTGATTATTTGCGGCGTGATGAAATACGACGTTCGTTCAATTAAAAATTCTTGAATTTCATTCAATTTGGCAGTACTGCATCTAGGCTCAAATAGGTCAAAAACGGGTTTGTTAACTGTATTAGGTATGACCACTAATGTGACTTTCCCTGCTGCTTTAAATTTAGTTTTACAGGTATGGTTTAAACATTTTACCTTATAAACTTCAGGGAAGTTCTGTAGTACCAGATGCTCATAATCCCAAAGATTCAATGCGCGATCTTTATGGCGTAGGCGTTCACTTACTCTTCTGTAATAATCAGCTTGGGACTCTTTAGTTCTTCCATTGAAGCTAGAATAGGGTTGCATTACTTTTTTAACGGAAGCAACACGTGTGTTTAATTTGCTAATGCTTTCTGCAGGCAAACCATTTTTTAAATGCTGAATACTTGAGGAAGCTAAATGAGCTTTCAAAACCTGAGTATGAATGTTTATAAACCTACACACAACATCAAAGGCTCTAGAAGTATGCGCTTGTAACCAAATAAATCCTTTAGGCATTAAAAGACTCTCGGTTGAAGCCGATTCAGGCAAGGCCAATGTAATAATTCCAGTTTTTAGAAAATTGTCTGTTTCTTCCCGCAGGATTTCCTGATCGGTTAATGCTTGCCAACCCGAAGCAGTAAGTACTGACCATTCAATTTTTTCTTGTTCTGCAAACGATTCTTTCAAAGGATTTTCTGTTCCCTCTTGAAGCTGAAACAAAAAGCTTACCTGCGCTCCTGGCTGGGCATTTTCAAGAGCTAAATAAAGATATCCTCCTTCCTCGTATTGAGGAAACACCGTAGTACCCATTGAAACGCCATATGGATGAATTTGATAAAAATTTAGTTGCTGATCAGTTTCTTCTGCTTGCTTATCTGAGGTAAGGTCTAACCGTTGCGTAGCGTAATAACTGAGTTCTAACGATTCCAGAAGTGGAGTGTAAGGCTCGTTAGGAATAATTACTTCTGGATCTTGAGCGGCCAAAGCCAGTGCGTAAAGCTTAGGATAAAGCGTATGATAAAAACTTGTATTTAAAGTAAGTTCAATAGGATGTGCGCCAGATTGGATTCCGTTTTCACTCAGACTTTTAATGTTGATATCGGTTTGGGATGCTCCTTCAGTAAATAACGGATGCGCATCTTTAGATTGAGAAGTGCTAAAAAGTCTGTTCTCATCTGCTATAGTAATCTGTGCAGAAAAATGGTCGTTACTCTCAATAATGAGATTATCAAGATCAGAATTCCAAGTTTTGGGAAGTTTAGCTAACTCTGTAACTTCGGTTTTACTGCCAATCTTATAAATACTTTCTACAAAAGCGCGCGTAGAATTGATGGTGCCGCTTCGGTATCCTAAATAATGATCTCTAAAGCTTTGAGGTAAATTAAGCCAGTTAAGCCTAAGGTTTATTTGAAGCCAATTCTTGGTTGTAAGTTCAGAGCATTTTATTTTAAAACGGGACTTTTCAAATGGTCTAGGCCCAAAAGGATAAAACGGTTTTGATGCGCTTAAATTCCCGATGTCATTACTTAAATCAAGCGTTGTGAGTCCATCAACCGCCACGGCAATTTCGACATCATCTAAAGTTAATTCACTAAGCGATTGGGCCAGATCATAAGATTCTGTAGAATTTAGGGGTAACTGCAGTTTCACTACCGGAATTCCATTTTTAAAATTTCCAGTATGGATTGCTTCATCAAAGCCAATAATTGCTTTTTCTGAGGCTTCTAAACTAAAAGCAAAATTGATAATACCAGATTCTGTTGAGGTTTTAAAGCCTGGATAACTTCCTTTTTCTTGTAATCTAATTGGACCGATCCAGCCTTTTTCTCCCGTGACAAAAACTTCAAGTAAATTAATCAACTCCTCACTATTAAGCTTTTTACTTTCTTTAAAAAAGGCTGAAATACGCACTTGACGTAGTCCGGATTCCATGTTCAGTACGGTGGCAGCCACAGCAAAACCTAGAGTAGCATTGGGTAATTCAGGACGGTTTTTAAAAGTTTTAGGATAGCCGAAGGGCATCCAAAATTTTTCTTCTTTGAGTTCTTGATCTATACCATCTAGCGTATTGGTTTTTTGGGTTGCCTTAAGTACTTTAGTTATAGGATTTTTATAAATGCTTCTAATATTAGCGAGCTGAGCCTTGTTTATGACTGTGGTGTGCTCAGTTGCGTAGAGAAGCGGCTTATTGTGCTCGTCTTTTCCTGCAACGGCTTGGGTAGCCTCAGGTAATGCATAGGACTCTATATTTTTAGCGAGTTCAAATAGTAAATGAACCTGATCGTTTTGAGCGGGTTTCTTGGCGATCTTTAAAACTTCAGAATAGTAAAAATCCAGATGTCTAGTAGTGATCGTATTAAACCGATTTTTAGAATGTTCTAATAATCTTAAAAAAGAAATAAACAGGGCTAAGTGCGGTGTAATGGTATGTTCCTTTTCACCTTGCTTTAAGTAATTTTGAAGCGTTTTAGCATCGCCTGAAATAAAAAAGTTTTGCCAATCACCTATAGCTTGTTCCGGGTTACGAGTACCGAAATACTTAACCTCTTTGGCAAAATTGTAAGCCAATTGCATATAATCCTCCCGAGACAAGTCATTCAGTTGAACTGAAGCAGGATTGGGGGCTGCGGCGGTTCTATCTTCCTGAGATGTTCCGCTTAGCGCATTCAAAAAAGAGTTGATACAATTGGTATTCATAATTATTTTAATTCAGTTCCTTCATTGATGTAAAAGGGATAAACCATATTGCCACGCGAATTGGTTAAACGCACGGTGTAATGCACGATCATGAGTACTTCACCCTCTAGAATACGTGATTGATCAAAATCGATCTTATCCAACTCGATACGTCGTTCATTATAAAGGATGGCCATTTTCACCCGGTCTAAGATGTAGGTGCGCGTGCTCATATTTAGTCCTTCAAAGACAAAATCACTTAAGCTTGAACCATAATTAGGAAGCATAATGCGTTCCCCCAATTTAGTATTCAGAAGAATATGAAGACTTTGATTGATGTCTTCAATAGCAGAAACCATTTGGATGCTTTTTGTTTCTTTATTAAACTCCGGTGGAAAACTCCATCCAATACCTAAAAATGATTCTTCAATTTTCATAAGTAATAATTTTTAACCGCCAATATCAACAGTTGGAGCTCCTATAGAAATTGTTCCGCCGTGTGCTGTTGAATCTCCCATACGTGCTGCCGGCATTCCGCCAATCAAAACACTTGTAGACCCAGAAGCAATCACATCAGGCGGTCCTACACAAACTGCATTGTCGCCAACGCGAGCTGCAGGAACTCCTTCAATAAGCACGGTAGGCTCTCCCGGACCAATTATAGGCCCGCCAACGTGCGGAACAGGTGGCGTTCCCGGCGTTTGCATCGGGCAGGTATGCATATCGTTAAGTCGTGCTGCAAGTGGCATAGTTTTAATTTATTTGTACTAATGATCCTTTTAAAACGGCGATGGCTGAGGTGGATAATTCTGCTCCTGCTGCGCCTTCGGCTTTTAATTCTTGTAGTGCTTTTATGCTTATGTTTTGTCCCTCAAGATTGAGGTCGCCTTTAGCCTGTATAGTTATAGCACCGCTACTGTCTAGAGCGATTCCGTCACTGGTGAGGCTGACACTACTAGTGCCATTGTTATCAATATGAATTTCTTCTTCGTCATCATTAATGACAATGCTTCTACCTCCCGGTGTGGTGATGGAAACTGATTTTTTTTCATCGTTGAATAAAAATTGAATTCCGCTACGCGTAAAAAATCCTTTCTCATTATTCTCATCGGCTGCGGCGATTGGTGCAGTGTTAATACTACTATGTAAAGCGCCGAGTATAACAGCATCATTGGGATCGTCATTGATAAATCCCAGTATAACTTCGTCATCGATCTCGGGACGGAATATCGATCCGCGATCTAGGCCGGCATCTAGCAGTGCAATACGTGCCCAAATCCCTTCTTCAGCATTGTTGATGATTGGAATCTTGACCAAAACACGTTCGGCACCCTCAGGATCATCCTGTAATTGGGTGACTTTGCCAATTTGTAAACCGCTTATTGCCGGAATAATACCAGAAGCCGGTTGTGCATTTACTTCAAAAGTTTCACTAAACCATTGCGGACTCAAGCCATACTGAAGATTTGTGAACCAGTTTCCATTAGCGAGCTCGTGATGTACCGCTGTTATGTATGCTTTGCCATTAAAACGATCGCCTAATCCTTTAAGAATTACGTTCATTCCCGGTTTTATAGAAGCATTCCCTTGAATTTTTATACGCCCCCGATTAAGCGCCAACAGATGAAGTTGCAGTTTAGCATCAGCCCAGTCCTGTAGTTCTTCTTCGGTTAGATTTCCGCCGTGGTTAAGTCTAAAATTTTCAAGATCTACTATTTCAGCGAGATCCATTTGGGTTAGATTTCCCAATTCTAATGCGTTAGATGTACTTGCTTCTTTTTCGCTTATTTCTTGATCGTTGCTGTTCCAACTATAGGATGTGATGGTTTTCAGTGCATTTCGGGCATCAATTTCACCGTCAAAATCATAGATGTTAAGTCCGTATTCTAATGTGATTATTGGTTCGGTAGAAAGATCAGGCTTTTTGAATGCAATAGTGTTTCCTTCAAGAAAACATAAAAATCCGTTTATTTGGGCGCGTAGTACGATAAAGTCCCAATCGGTAGTTTGATATTGAATAAGTTGAGGGTGGTTATAATTTGATTGCTCTACCGATGCATTAATGCCTGCATTACCAAGAATGCTTTCAATAATATCACTATCAGAACTATCATAAAAGTAGTTGCTTTTGGGGCCAACGGTAAGCTTAACAGCCTCGTGTTTACACTCGATAACAAGCATAGAAACAGACTCTCTTATTTTTATACTATGCCGAATAACTTTACCTGTAAATAAGCTTACATTATCATTTTCATAGCCCGCTTGGATTTCTAATTCGCTGCCCGGAATTAAATCTTCTGAAGAGCTAACCGCAAATGTCCCAGTAGAAACATCACCATCTACCAGAATAATCGATGCATAAGGAATACGATTAACTTCGTGATGAATAACCATGGACTTTATTGATAAAGAAGCACTTTTATCAGTGCCATTGATCAAAAGCTTATAGCTAACTATTCCTGTATCTAGTGCGGTAGCAGTGTTCATGTGTCTAATGCATCAAATTGTTTTTTCTATAATAGGAGGGAAGAATATCTTCTGACCGGGTTTAAGTGTTCTAAAATTGGTGATCCCGTTTGCCTGAGCCACTTGCAAATAGTATTTGGAATCGCCATAAATGCGAAAGGCCATCAACGGAAGCGTATCTCCCGATTCTACAATACGTATGTGCGTGAGATCTGGTGAATTTCGGTTTTCGTCTGCCAAACGTAATTCAGGGTCTACCGTTTCTTTAAACTTGGCTTTGATGACTGCTCGTAACGGAGTTCCTTGCGGATTAAAAAGTTTATATTCGATATTCATCTCAATTAATATCCCTTTAAAAAGCAGACTACCCCAACGGATTTCTAAATAGTAGGGGCGATGTTCATCCCCAGAATATTCAAACGCTACTTCTTTAAATTGCTGAATATCATCGACCACTCCGGCGTCTTTATTGTGATTTTGATTGTGAGCAATTATGCCTGTACGATCAAACAAGAATTCAAGGTCTAGATCTTTGGGAGGCATTTTTTCAAATCTGGGATCATTGCCACTAGACCCTGCAGCCTGATCATCATTGTATTCAATCTTGTACGCCAGCGTATATTTCTCTGGATTAAGCAGAGATGTAAAAACTCCATCAGCTACTTTCTCGCTATATTTTATATCGCGAAAAGCGGTGATCTTCAATTTAAAAAGTTCTCCTAAGGCCATTTATCGTTCGTTTTTTCGTTCTTGAATACGCATAACTTGTTCTATGCATGCTTCGATGAGTTTTTCTTTTTTAGCAGAAGAGGTTGTCGAAGTCGCAGCGGTAGAGTTGGCATTATCGCTAACATTTATTTTGATATGCAATTCTTTAATTTCAATGGGCATAATCAAGATTTAAAATAGTTATATGCTAGTTCTATAGTTTCTACAGCGATACTGTTTTGCTCTGCATTAAAATCTGAAACCGACCATTTTACGGGATACGCGTGAACAACATTCCAAGTCACCAAAGGTTCGTGTTCGTTATTCAAAAGTTTGATCGTGACATCTGTAGGACTGAAATCATAATTTTCTACAGCGTCCTTGCACCATTTAATAAGTTTTGAATCGCTTACGAGTCCACGTTTGAGGACCAGATTAGGAAATTTGGTACGAACGGGTAATTTATGCTTAAACCTATTTTCTCCACCTTCGGCAAATTCTTCAGTTTCTATATCTACTGAAAGTCCGCTCACAGATTGAAACTGATGATCGATTTCAGGAGAAACCGCACCAAATTCAACCTTAAAGTGAAAACCAACGGGCGGATAGTAGTTTGCCATTATGCTCCGTTTTGAATTTCTAGACCTTCGTGTACAATTTCAATAGATTCAATGGCCACTTCATTGGCGTCAGACTTTAAATCTGTTGACTGTACTTTTATAGGAAATGCATTTTTGACTTTCCAAACAACAACAGGCGCGTGCTCTTCATTTAGGAGACTTATGGTAATGTCACGCCGTTCGATGGTGTTGAGTTTTACACTGTTCCACCAAGCGAAGTATTCATTGTCAGCCAAGAAGGTACCACGTTTCATCGTGATGTTGCTGTATTTTTGCATTCCCGGCATTTTAGTTTTGCTGTATTCCGGGCTTGCTCCGTGTCTGTATTCTATAGGTTCAATTTCCACATCAAGACCGGAGACTTCTGTAAAACCTACATTCGTTCCGCCCCAATCAACGAGGAAATGAAATTTTGCTAAAGGATATATTGCTGCCATTTTAATGATTTTTAATTACTAGGATTAGATGATTGTTTTTTATGATTCCTGCATTTTATGAGAGAATTTTAGGATGATGAATTCTGCAGGTCGTACTACTGCCATACCAATTTCGATCGCCATAATACCATTTAATATATCTTCAGCGGTCATCGTTTCTCCAAGCCCTAAACGAACATAAAAAGCATCGTTAGGTTTTGCTCCGGCTAGAGCTCCGGCACGCCATTGAAGATTTAAAAAGTTTTCGATCATTGCGCGTACTTTTACCCAAGTGTTAGCGTCGTTACTTTCAAATACAAACTGTTCAGTTGCTTTTTTAACCGATTCTTCAACCATATTGAAAAAGCGACGTACAGGAACATAACGCCATTCGTTATCATTTCCGGCAAGAGTACGTGCACCCCAAACCATAATACCTTTTCCGGTGAAGGGTCTAATAGCATTTATAGATTTTCCGGCAACGGTATCTATATTCAAGCCTTGCTGATCGTCGTGATCTATAAGATGTGTCACTCCCACAACACTATTTAAAGAAGTGTTGGCTGGAGCTTTCCATACACCGCGGTTAGCATCTGTTCGTGCATAAACTCCTGCAATTGCTGCATTTGGTGGTAACACAATGTATTCTCCTGCAATCGCATTTTTAATTGATTTTAGTGCCGGAATCATTTCGGTTGCGGCCGATTCGTAGGTGCTTAAATAATTTGCCGTAGTGCTGCTGATATAGTCTAATGCCGATTTGATTTCAGTGTAGAAAGCACTCACCGTAGGTAATAGTTCTGCTATGTAAAAAGTTTGTGTTTCACCTCCTTGGAAATAGGTTCCGGTGCCGCCACTACCATAATCTACACCTGTGGTAGAAGTCACAGTACGGTCAGGATCATATTCAGCATTAAAATCAGCAAGAATGTCTGAAATCGTCTCTGTGATGGAATGTATACTGCCACTAGTCAAACTTGTGCTAAATACCGAATTTAAATGCGGTTGTAAGGCTTGGTCAGGAGCTGTTGCCGAAGTGTGTTTCAATTGATAATTATCGGTTCCCACTTCAACAATATCTCGTATAAAATCAATTACATCAGCGTAGAATTGAAAAAGACTGACTAGGTTCGTGATGGACGAACTTGTTGTGACCGTAGTAAGCAACTCCTGATACTGATTATCAACCGAGGAACTAGAGTCGGCAAGGTCACTCAGCTTATCTGTTACAAGTGCGCTGTCATCTATGAGTTCATCAAGTTGATTAGCAAGACTTTTGGCATCTGCATCTTGAATCAAATCGGCCAATGTAACCGGAATGCCTCCTAAACTTATTTTTCCCTTTAAGCTTTTATAATGCACCGTTCGCGGCAAATTTGCTTTTAACCAAGGCGTGTAGGCTGCTCCATATTTTAAGCTGTTCATACCCACGCCATTTCTAAAAGCATTTATATCTACTTCTAGGTCTTCATTATTATTTTTAATACCTAATAGGGCAAAGCGGTCGCCTAATTTTCCACACTGTTTTAATAATCCCTGATTAAAGGAGTCTAGATCAGCTTGATCTAATAAACAGGCATCGGGAGAAACTAAAATGGTAGGTTCATCTACTTTTGCGATTTTGGCTAAACCGTTTTCTAAGGCTGTTAATGCAATACTATCTTCACCGCATTTACCTACACTTACTATGTAGCAATCACCGCCACCATTTGCATAGAAAAGTCTCAACGCATCATATAAATAAAACGTGTCTTCTATAGTAAAAGAAGCAACTGATTTTGATGCTGTTAACTGAATATCGTTAATATTTGCTTCGGGTGCACCTCCATAAAGGGAAACAAACTCTAACATAGAGCCTATTTTCTTAGGAGTCAAAAGCAAATCTTGTTCGGTTTTATGAGAAACTTTATTAGTATACCCTATAAATGCGGGAATAGCGGTCTCAACCTGCGCTACCGAAGGAGGAAATACTGATATTTCTTCTACATATACTCCGGGCGTTTTATACGATGATGCCATAATAGAACGTGTTTAATTAATATAAATGTTAGAATATGTTTTGATGAGCGAACCGTCTGTATCACGGTCTTGATAAATTCTGTAAGGAGTAGGAGTAGGGTAGTCAGTACCTGCATTGCTTATGGGGACAATTCCTTGCTGTACTAGAGGTTTTTCTTCAGGTTCTGTGGTGTATATCAGATCTTTTGTTGCTCCTGAATAATAGCGCCAAATTGTTTTACGATTATGAAATACAATTTTAAAATGCGGTGTATGCTGTGGAAGCGTTCCATTTAATAAAACCAGATTTAAACCCGAACCCGCATCACGCATTTTTAAGGAGATTATAAAAGGTTTTTCGGTTCGAAGGTCACCATATTTCTTAATGAGAAAGTCTTTAAAAGCTTCGGATACCCAATGATTTTTAGCATTTGATTCTTCATTCTGTCTAGCTAAATAAACGGGTGCGGCAGCATTGTAAAGCGTGGCATGATTACTTAGGAAAAGCGGACTGTCAAAAGCTGGATCAAGGTCTGTGTAATTATAAAATTGTGGGTCTAAGAGCTGAATATAAAATTCAAGCTTTAGGTCTTGATCTAAAGCAATTAATGGTGTGTAATTAGGAGCGGTATCATTTAAAAGTTCAGCTTCAACCAAAACCACAAGGCCTAAAGGACTTGGTTTAAGCAACATTCTGTGATTCTGGAGGGCTACTTTTGTCTCAGCAGTGGGAACTATTTTTCCGAAGAAATTCCAGTTATATTTTTGAAGTTGTTTTTTAAGAACTGTTTCATTGGTGTCAAAAGGAGTGAGTCCGTCATCTAAGAAGAACTTATGGAAAATATCCAGTTGAAAGAAAGGACGATATGTTTTAACAGCACTCACGATGTTAGGTGTTTAAAATTGGTATTAACCTGTGTGAGTAAAGCGCCTTCGTCTAAAATATGTTCACGCTCTATGCTCAAAATATTAAGTTTGTAGATAGCCGCAGGATAAGCCTTACCGCCATGCATACTCCAGATATAATTGAGTTCTTCAAAGGAAGGTGTGTAAAGCTCAACCGTGAATTGAAATTCTTTTACAGCTTGCATTACTTGCGTATTTCTGGAAAACAATGTGTTTTTATGATTGAAACTATTTTTCCCTTGAAAAAACTGAAGTATTGCCGCAAGAGACCGTAAGGAAAACGCATACTCCAGACGGTTGCACGTAAACAAAATGTACGCGTTTACAAATACCGGAGTATTTTTATATACAGGTTTGCCGGATTGAACCGTATAGTTGCGCTGGTTTTTGAGCGTCACCTCTTCTTGAAGATTCAGCAGCGAGACAACTACTTTATTATCTAAAGGTTGGTTATCTCTATTGGGCTTATCAATAAAATGCGCAATGGAATCTAAAGTCACCAAATTGGTGCCTAAATCCATTTCTTCTAAATAGATTTCGACTTGCTCTCGTAATATTTCGAGGGATTCATAGAGCATGGGTTGGAGAATTTAGATTTTTTGTTATTCAAATTTAAATAGATAAATAATTGATATTCAGTGGTTAAAATCCCGAAAGCCATTGCGTCATTGACCCTTTTTTAATTCAGCTTATTCCCTTTACGCTACGGGGAATTTCCCCCTATTTAACTTGCTGATAATCTATTTGTTAGCAAATACAGTACTTTAGACTGTGAATCACAAAATCAATACTATTATGAGGTGTTTTAAAGTTTTTATATGCGGTTTTGTAACCGTATTATTTTTAGGTTGTACAGAACAATACAATACTGCAAAACCTCCTAAAGGAGTTATTTCAATAGAAGAAGCAAAGATTTTAGATCGCACATTTACCGAAACCCGGGCGGACGCCATAAACAAAGCTATTGGTATGCCTGATAGTCGATCAAGTTGGTGGTCTGTAGATGATCTAGAAGCCTATATCGCTTATGCAAAAAGTGTTGCGAAGGAAAAAGGATATAATGTAAACGGCTTACGCGTGTATTATGGTGCCTATCCTAAGGATTACCACAATGCTGAAGTTTCCGGATACTCAACTTTATTTATTGTCCCAACCGGATATAAAGCAGCTTCTAATGAAGCGGCTGTTTTTAGTATTAATTTTCAAGAGGAAGAAGAGGATCTTGAAGTCCCTCCATTAAATATGGGACATTTAAGAAAACCACCTCCAGGCACGTACCAATAGAAAACAGGTTTAATGGAAGATTTGAGTTCGTATTCTCAATACTTAGAACTTATCGCTCTGATCATAGGTGTTATAAAGTATAAAGAATTTAAAGATTTTTACTTTAAATATGTCTTTTACTTCTTGATCTATGTGGTGGCTAATGAGTTTTTAGCGGGTATTTCATATGAAGTATTGAACATCCCCAATACTTTTTTATATAATATCTATATTTTAATTCATTTTTCCTTTTTTTTAGCTTGGTTTCATTCGCTAATTGTTTCGACCATAAAAGCACGCATACTCAAGTTTTTTTTTCTAGTGTATATCTTGTTTTGGTTTGGCGAAGCGTTGACTATAGGCTCTATAACTGATAATTACCTGTCCATCACCTTTTCTTTAGGCACACTGTTGCTCATAATTGCTGTAGCTTTTTATTTCATCGAAATGCTCACTAGAGAAGTTGTGCTTAATATTACGCAATCACCATATTTCTGGGTAAGTTTTGGTATTTTGACCTATTGCGTGACCTACTTGCCTTTTTACATTACTTTAATGTTCTTTTTACAAGAAAATCCGGTTATTCTGAGTGTGGTTCTGTTTCTCATCAATTGCATTCAATATTGTTGCATTGCAATTGCGTTTATAAAATCTGATCGCTATCAAATGGAGCATCCAATAGCAAAAAAAAGCTAACTTGCTTCTTGTATGTCTTTTGATGATAACATTTTAGGCTCTTTTGAACTACTTATTATAGTATGTTCTTTAGTGCTTCTTGCCTTTTTGATGATTATCATTATTCTCTTTTCAGTATTTCAAAAGCGCAAGATCAAGTTTATCAATCAGCGTAATGAAGCTATTTTAAGATATCAAGAAGAAGTTGCGCGTACTCAGGTCGAAATTCAAGAAGAAACCTTAAAGAATGTGGGGCGCGAATTGCACGATAATATTGGTCAGTTGATTTCTGTAGCTAATTTGGAGTTAAAGATCTTTGGCGCAAATAACCATTTAGAAAAAGAACCAGAGCTTATAGAAATCACAAAATTGTTAGGCAAATCTTTGAGTGAGATAAGGGCCTTATCTAAAAACCTGAACAACGATATTATTACACATATCGGCCTTCAAGAGAGTATAAAAAATGAACTTAACCGCCTAGAACGACTCAAATTTTTAAATACAGCATTTACTATTCAAGGAGCGCCATTTTCAATACCTAAAGATGATACCATCATTTTATTTAGGATCGTGCAAGAATTTCTCAGTAATGTGATCAAGCATGCAAAAGCCTCTTCTCTAGAGGTTATGATGCTCTTTAAAGATGATTTCTTAGAAATTTTAGCCCAAGATGATGGGATTGGCTTTGATCAGAGTGTAACATCTCAGGGTTCTGGGCTACTAAATATGCATACTCGGGCACAAATGATCAGAGCAGAGCTTGAGCTTAATTCAACTAAAAACAAGGGTACACGTCTTAAAATCAAATACATAAAGTTTTAATTTATTAATTATAATTACCTTTAACACACTTAAAACTAACCACAAATTTTACTATTTCCATGAAAAACCATGTTGTAGGAGTCGTTGATGATCACGTTCTTTTTGCACAATCCCTACAAGGGCTCATCAATAGTTTTAATGGTTTTGAGGTGGCTTTTATGGCACGTAACGGTAACGACTTGATTAATAAACTTAGTACCTGCGATAAAGAACCTGATATTCTACTCTTAGACATTAATATGCCTATAATGAATGGTTTTGAGACTATTTCCTGGCTAAATGAACACAAACCAGAAATTAAAACCATAACGCTTTCTATGGATGATGATGAAGAAACCATCATTAAAATGCTAAAAGCAGGAAGCAAAGGCTATTTGCTGAAAGATATTCACCCAGAAACTCTTAATCTTGCGCTCAACCAAGTGATAGAACGCGGTCACTACTACACTGATAATGTGACTACTGCTTTACTTAAAGGTGTTTCTAAGAAAGAACAAGATACACTCCTCGAAAATTTTTCAAGTAGAGAATTAGAGTTTATGGAGCTTGCCTGTTCAGATAAAACTTATAAGGAAATTGCGAGCGAAATGTGCCTAAGTCCTAAAACTATAGATAATTATAGGGACACGCTTTTTAAAAAGCTTGAGGTGCGCAGTAGAATAGGTCTGGTGCTATACGCTTTGAAAAATAAAATTGTTTCTAACGGAAACTAAAGCGTTTTTACAAAACTTGCCGTTGCGATAAGCTGACCTAAATGCCGCTGACTGTGTTCAGCAGCGTGAAATAATAATCCGATTAAAGTGGATGGTAATTTTTTTCTTCCTACAGATCGAGACTCCGTTAGCTGGTGCTCCTCTAAAGTTTTAAAATAGGTTAGGGCTTCTTCAACCTTTGCAGTAAAAACATTTATTAGTTGTTCAACAGAGAGATTAGTTTCAATCGCTTCCTCTGCCTTGAGGTACGCAAATTGTTCAGAAGATAAGGGTTTTTCTTTGGCATACGTAAGCATTCTATCTAAGACGCCGCTTAAATGCTTGAGGTGAAATCCTACGGAAGCTCTTCCTGCCGGTTTGACCCATAATTTTTCTTTTGGGAAATTTTTCAACCAAAATGGTAATTCTTCATTGGTTTGCATTAGAGCAAATGCTGCAGGCTGTAATAGTACAGGCAGATCTTCAAGAGGACCTCTTAGCCAAACTTCGGGTTGTTGTAGTTTTTCAGCCATTAATATGTTCGTTTAGCAACCGCATTCCCCATAAATTGAAGTACTATAAACCGCTCCATTTTTGTCAGTTATTTTAAGAGTTCCTTCCCTATGGTAGCGCTCTTGATCTAGTTGAATTTCTTCCTCAATTTCAACATCTAAAGTATATTCAGATTTTTGTTCATTTTTTGGGTCAACAGCAATTAAAGAATCATTTATACTGATGTAAGCAGGAGTAGTTTCATAACTATCAATATAAATAAATTGCTGTTTTTGAAAATGCGCTTCATCTACCGCATAGTAGCAACTACACCCAATAATGTCAGGAGGAAAGCCTTCTATCTGAGTTACAGCGATACTTTTGTCTTTGACGCAGCTCACGAGTAACATTGTAGAAAAGAATAGTAGTAAACCCTTACTCATAATTTTAAAATTTGGCTTTTAAAAGCTTAGGCCGAAGACGAACGCTCCGTCTTGATTAGGGCCATTAATTGATCGTACATAATCTACTCGTAATAATTTAAATTTACCAAAACCTAGATTACCAATCCCTGCTGAAAATTCGTAATACGGTTTCTGCTCTTGGGTAATTAAGGAATGCGCACCAAGAATCAAATTAGCATTTAAACTTCGTATTCCGGGAATTTTGCCCAAAATAAAACCTTTAAAGTTATGCTCAGCGTGTCCTTCAAAATAGCTGTTGTTAGTACTAAAATCGTAGTAGGGGAGCAGGTTAAAACCATCTAAGTGTCTCCCTTGCCTTTGTATTCGTGTTTGATTTCCTTGAAAATGTTGATAGTCAACAAAACTAATGTCATCGCCATTTAAAAATGTTCCGCCGCGCAGAGTATAACCTAAATTTCCCTTGTTGCCGATGTCTAATTCTTGCTTCAACTGTGCAGCAATCTGAGTAAAATTAAAACCGGAATCTGATGCTGCAAAAGCTTGCTCAAAATTTAGGGTTAGCGTTGGGTATTTTGACTCGCTTACATTGAATTTTCCGTCAGGATAACTCATATATTTTTGATCAAAATGAATGACCGCTCTGGCATTAAATTTAGCTAACTCGTGTGGCACAATTGCAGCTGTGTCAAAATTTAGCGGCCCTAACGGATTGTTTGATGTATAGTCCACCGAATTCTTAATCCAAACTTGATCTGTGGTATTAAAAAGCGGACTACGTTTTTCGTATGCAGCGTTGGCATAGAATTGAAAGCCATTAAAAAGCTCTTCACTATAGTAAACTCGAGCAAAATCGAGTTCATAAAGCTTCATATAATTGCGTTCCCAGAAGAGGGTAGAAATGCTATTTACCAGTTTAGAAATGGGCTCTTGCGCATTGAACTGTTGCACCTTTGTTCCACCCATTATACCCAGCGTGCGTTTATTAATTTTATTAAAACGCTTTGCAATATTTCCTGTAAAACGCAGACGATCGTCGTCAAGACCATAATTTGCATCAAGACTGGCATAGGTAGCTTGATTATATTCTTCGGTCCAAGTATTATAAAATAAACCTGCTGTTGCATTAAAACCTTGAACAGTATTGAAATTAAGCGTAGAAGCGGGCCCGCTGTAACCTATGCGCCAGCGCTCAAAACTATTGGTATAGCTATAACCTAATAAAGGATCTAAAACCCCAAAGGTATTAGATACTGCATCTACAGAATCTTTATAGGGTTTTGAATTACGTTTTTCTTGAATACTATCTTTAAGTTGATAATCTGCACGCTCTTCAAGAGTTAGCGGTACCGGTCGTATTTGTTGCCAAAATAAACTGTCTTTCTTATTGGCTTCGGGCTCAAAACGCAGCACCTCATTAGAAAAAGAAGAGCGCTCAAATTGCGGCTCAAAATCATAATTACTATAAACAGCAGTAAAGCGACCATTTCCGCCAAAACCCAGAAGTTTAAAACTGAATTCAATGTTCTGCGAAATTTTCACCCATAAATCGGTTTGGGAATCGTATTTAAAATTGTGTTTAAACACCAAAGATTCTACAAAAGGCACTTGAATGGCTTTACCTGTTGTCGTGAGTTCTGCACCATAAAGTTGCCAGTCATCTTCTACAATATAAATTACGCCAGAAAATATACGGTCGTTCTCTCGTTTTGGGGTAACGGCAATTTTATTGATGAGTTTATTACCTTCTCTAAATGCGCCTAGAAGTTTATAGTTGTAGTAATTAAAGGCATTGTTTGCCAATGGCGAAATGAGTTGCGCATTGATCTCTAACGTATTTTCATAAAAGGAATAATCAGCTTCTTGAGCGCTGTTAAAACTAAAACCGTTGTCATTTCCGCTTACTTTGCTTGCGGTGATGGTTTCATCAAAATCATCTGGAGCCTGATAAGCGATTTTTGAGATGGTTTCGCTGAGATAAACAATACCTGTGCGGGTCGAATCCAGTCCGCCGCCAAGATCTCCAATTTCTTGACCTAAGAATTTTTCAGGTGCATTTTCTACGCGCCATAAACCTCTAGAATAGAAATCTGCCGTATATGCTTTCTGTTTATCTAAAATTACCGGCTTTTGGTCAATTACAGCTTGAATGATCCTATTGGCGGGATTGCCGGTAGCATCCACAAAAACTTCATCTAGTGAGGTGGTTTCTTCCTGCAAGGTGACATTCAGCTCAAATGGGAAAGAGGTTATGCTGACTTCAACCTCTTTAGTCTGAAATCCTAAAAACTGAAAAACGATAGTGTAATTCCCGGGCTTTGCTATGGCGAGTTCATAATTGCCGTCGCCATTAGAAGTTGTACCGGTAGCCGCATTTTTCTGGTAAATATTTACATAAGGAAGTGGTTCGCCCTCGGTATTGCTAACCAAACCGGTGATTTGTGAAGTTCCGGTAAATGTGCTTAGGGTGAGTAGAAAAAGAAGTAGCTTTTGTTTCATAAAAGAAGTTTCAAGTAAATAATTCTTGGGGTAAAAGCCCAAACCACTTTTAGGAAACAATTTTTCAATTTTCAGGCAAGCCTCAGAATATTAAATCCTTTGGTGGTGCTAATAAAGACTTCAACTACTTTAAGCCTGTTGCATCAATTATTAAATGCTTTCTTGATCTGCCCTAATCGTTTTTTAGTATCGCGCTCCTTAATAGTCTCTCGCTTGTCATATAATTTTTTACCTTTTGCTAAGGCGATTTGCATTTTAGCAAGACCGCGATCGTTGATAAAAAGCCTGAGCGGGACGATCGTAAGACCGCTATTGCGCACTTCTTTATGCAATTTATTTAACTCACGCCTGTTGAGTAAAAGTTTACGACTGCTCTTAGGATTGTGATTAAAATAGGTCGCGTGAGAATACTCTTGAATAGTCATATTGATCACAAAAAGTTCATCTTCTTGAAACTCACAAAAACTTTCGGCAATAGACGCTTTTCCTTCTCTAATAGATTTGATTTCGGTTCCTGCGAGTTTTATTCCGGCGGTATATTTATCAAGAATCTCGTATTCAAACCGAGCCTTCTTGTTTTTTATGTTAATTGTATTTGTTTGCTTCATAGGTTTTTTTGCCTTGTAAGCTTATCGCTTTATGCTGTACAAAAGTACTAATTTCTTATTGGGCGTTCTATTGGTTTAAATTACTTTAATTTTGTTTTAAAATTTATTTGATGAGAACATTACTCCTAGGTGCTATTGCATTATTTATTGTTTCGTGCGGTGAAACTGCTGAAGATCTTAATGCCGAAAGCATAATTGCAAAAGCTATTGAAACCAGCGGTGGCGCAACGATTGACACCTCTTTAATAGCCTTTCAGTTTAGAGATAAGTTTTATAGAGCAGATAGAAATAACGGAAGATTTAAGCTGGAGCGTTGCACAGATGCTGCTTGTAAAGATACCCTAGACCAGTTGACCAATGCCGATTTTAAGCGTTTTGTTGATCAGCAGGAAGTTACGCTTTCTGACAGCCTAGTCGCTTCATTATCAGGAGGTGTTAATTCTGTTCATTATTTTTCGGTTTTACCTTACGGGTTAGATGCCAAAGCGGTAAAACCAAAATTGGTGGGTGAAGCTACTATTAAAGGAAAACACTATTATGAGGTTCAAGTAACTTTTAGCGAAGAAGGTGGCGGAGAAGATTTTGAAGACACCTATATGTACTGGATCAATAAAACAGATTTTACCGTAGATTATTTAGCCTATAACTATCACGTAAATGAAGGCGGAACGCGTTTTCGCGAAGCGTATAACATTAGAGAAGTTGAAGGAATACGTTTTGCAGATTACAACAATTATGAACCTGCCGAAAAGTTTCCGCCGTTACAATCTTTAGATAGTTTATATACAGCCGAAAGCTTAAGCTTGCTTTCTAAAATAGAATTAAAAGATGTGACTGTAGAATGATATTCGCAGGGCTTAATACGAATTTTCAGGCTTGATAAAAGCTATTCTGCGGTCCAATCATTAAAATCTTTGAGCTCTACTTGGGCGCTTCCATTTTTGACAGTTACGACATATAAATATCCATACAGAGCGTCGTCGATCTCGTCATATTTGTTTTCGCCAAGAATAGCATTTACAAAAGCGGGAGTCGTATTGCTGTGACCAACGACCAATACTGTCTTTCCTGCGGTTTCTTGCTGAAATTCGGCATCATATAAATGCGTAGGATCATACAAATTAACGTGTAGCGCTTGTGCATCGGCAGTTGGCTGAGCCGTGGCTAGGGTACGCTTATAATCGGTGCTGTACACCGCATCAAAGTCCACATCACTTAATTCTTCAGCCCAAAATTGTGCACGTTGCTTTCCGGCGTCGTTTAATTCAGGATCAGAACCTGCATCAGGACCACGCATTTTATCAGCATGCCGAATTAAATAGTAGGTAGCATCCAAAGAAACAGGCGCAGCTTGTGCAGTTGCTTTAGGGGTGTCTTTACAAGAAATAATTGCAAGAAGAAGCGTACAAAGGAGTATGGTTTTTTTCATAAATTGAATTTAGACATTTTTAACGTAACCCGCATAAACCTTAGGTTTTTCTTGTGCTAGGCCGGGGTGATTAATCTGTACTTTTAAATAGTATTAATTACAAAAACTATAAAGCTATGAATTCTGATCAATTAGAAGGAAAATGGAAACAAGTAAAAGGAAAATTTAAAGAAGAGTACGGCGATGTGACTGAAGATGACACAAAGCATGCTGAAGGTAAATTTGACCAAATGCTTGGAAAACTTCAAGAAAAAACCGGTAAAACCAAAGAAGAAATTAAAGATTGGATCGATAAGCAATAAGCAGATCACAATTAATTAAAAAGGAACCGCTAGCAATAGCGGTTTTTTTTATTTCTAAACTGTACTTTCGCAAGGCTATGCGCATAGAAAAATCAGTAGAAATTCCGCAAGATCTTCCCTTGCTTCAGCAGCTTGTTTGCTGGGCAAATCAGGAGCCGGTTTCTTGTTTGCTATTGTCAAACAATCAGGTGGATGCTTATGGCGCTTACGATTATGTATTTGCTGCCGGAGCACAAGAGTCCCTACAAGTTTCTACCGGAACCGCTTTTGAAGCTTTGAAAGCGTTTAGAAAACGCACGCAAGATTTCCTTCTGGGATACTTTTCTTATGATCTGAAAAATGAACTGGAAGAAGTCAAGTCAGAGAACTTAGACGGACTCGATTTTCCTGATCTGTTTTTCTTTCAGCCTAAAAAATTATGGCTGGTAAAAAAGAATGAAATTACCTGTTTATACCTCCCGGAATATGCAAACGAACTTGATGCTGATCTGGATAAAGTTTTTAGTCAAGCGTTTCAAATAGAAAATTCAGTCGCGTCTGAAAAACCGCGTATTCAAGTGCGGTTTAACCGAGATGCCTATTGTGCGCAGGTTTCTAAAATGCTCGACCACATCAAACGCGGCGATATTTATGAGGCTAATTTCTGTCAGGAATTTTATAGCGAAGCTGCAATTGATCCTGTTGCAAGCTTTTTACATCTCAATGCAATTTCTGAAGCTCCATTTGCTGTTTTCTTCAAAAATGAAACACAATATGCCTTATGTTCCTCACCTGAACGTTTTTTGGCAAAGCGGGGCACTCAGCTTATCAGTCAACCTATAAAAGGTACGGCACCACGCAGTTTAAATGCCACTGAGGATGCTTTTCTCGCCCGCCAACTTGCCGCTGATGCTAAAGAGCGTACCGAAAATATTATGATCACAGATCTAGTGCGTAATGATCTTTCAAAAAAAGCTTTAAAAGGAAGCGTAAGAGTCGAAGAGCTCTGCAAGGTTTACAGTTTTAAACAAGTGCATCAGATGATCTCGACCATCAGCGCTCAAGTTGATGCTGATGAAGATCCTGTAGCGTTGATAAAAATGGCATTCCCAATGGGAAGTATGACCGGTGCACCTAAGGTTTCTGCAATGCAAATCATTGAACAATTAGAGAATCATAAACGTGGTTTGTACAGTGGCAGCATAGGTTATTTTGAACCCAATGGTGACTTTGATTTTAATGTGATGATCAGAAGTATTCTATATAATGCGGCCAAACCGTACGTCTCATTTTCTGTTGGAAGCGCAATTACTGCACAAGCCTTACCTGAAAAGGAGTATCAAGAGTGCTTACTTAAAGCTAAAGCTATGCGCGAGGCTTTAGAGCTTTAATCTAATGCTATAAGTTCAATTTTGTTTCGTTGTATTTTTATGCGACCTTCCAATTCAAGTTTTTTTAATAAGCGTGAAATCACCACACGAGAGGTATGCATTTCATAAGCGATATCTTGATGCGTACTTGACAGAAAATTACTTTGCACCAGCTTCTGTTTGTCTCTTAAATAGCGTAAAAGCCGCTCGTCCATACGCATAAAAGCAATACTGTCTATAGTATCTAGCATTTCCATCAGGCGATTTTGGTAGCTGTCAAAAATAAAGTTGCGCCAGGATTTGTAATTGGAGCTCCATTCTTCCATTTTTTGAATAGGAATCATAATAAGCACCGTGTCGAGTTCGGCGATTGCTCGTATTTCGCTTTTTCGTTGGCCTCGATTAAAAGATAACGTCAGCGCGCACGTATCGCCTTTCTCAAGAAAATACAGTAGGAGTTCATCACCTTGAGCATCCTCTCTTAAGATCTTGATAGCACCGGATACTAACAAAGGCATTGCGGTGATATACTGACCTATTTCCATAAGTTTTTCGCCTTCTGAAACCTCTTTTAAAATTCCGGCTTTTGCGATTTCATCTAAAAGTTTTGGCTCAAAAATATGTGCGTAGTGCTGTTCTAATAATGCTCTCATAATTTCAAATGTAAACCGAAAAACTCATTTGCGCGGTTCAATTTAATTCAGAAAGCATTAAAAAAGGGTTAAAGTGCTTGTTCTGCGTAGATAATCTTTTAGATTGACGGGTACACTAAATTGAAATTATATGGCAGGACATAGCAAATGGGCAAATATTAAACACAGAAAGGGAGCCCAAGACAAAAAGCGCGCGAAGCAATTTACACGCGCCATTAAAGAGATCACGGTGGCGATCAAAGAAAATAACCAAAATGGCGATCCGGATTCTAACCCTGCGTTGCGTAATGCGATCCAGAATGCCAAAGGTGTCAATATGCCTAAAGACACTATAGACCGTGCTATTAAAAAAGCTTCAGGAGCAGACGCAGACAGCTATGAGCAAATGACCTTTGAAGGTTACGGCCCGCACGGCATCGCTTTTTTTATTGAGTGTACTACAGATAATTCAAATCGAACTATCGCTTCGGTGCGTTCTATTTTTTCAAAAAATGGCGGAAGTTTAGGTACCAATGGTTCGCTCGAATTTTTATTTGACCGAAAAGGTGTTTTTACGTTGGACAAAACTTCTATCGAACGCGATTGGGAGCTGCTGCAACTCGAATTGATTGAAGGCGGAGCCGAATCTTTTGAGAATCACGACGATGTTTTTGTGATCTATACTGCATTTACCGATTTTGGTAAAATGGCACAGCATCTTGAAGAACTGAATATCGAAACTAAAAATGCTGAATTACAGCGCATTCCATTAAATACCATCGAATTGCCCCTTAAGGAGGCAAAACAAATTTTAAATCTTGCTGAAAAATTTGAGGATGATGATGATGTACAGAATGTTTTTCATACCCTTGAATTTTCCGAAGAATTAGAGTTGGCTTTAGATGAAGAAGAATAGCTTCTAGATATAATCAAAGAATTACATATTCTGAAGTTAGTCTTTGAGGGAGCCTACTTTTCTTGACCTAAATCCTCTGTTGATTTTGGCTGTTCGATAGGGAGCTTGTTTTCAAATTGAATACGCGATTTAGAAAGATGTTTTCCATTTTCTAAGCTGCAAATGTATTTTATGAGCTTTTCGCGTAATCTACAATGTAAATCCCAAGTGGTAGAAGCGTCTTTAGAACTACACAGCGCTCTTAATTCTAAAGCATTTTCAGTAACACCAACGACTTGAACGGTGGGCGGAGTATCTCGGTCCCAGTCTTCTTCGGCTTCTAAAAGTTCTTCAAATTTATTACGAACTAACTCCACATCAATCTCATAATCCGCATAAAGTATTATAGGGCGCACTTGATGTGCACTGGTCATCGACCAATTTTCAAAGGTGTTTGAAATAATGTTTTTTAAGGGTACCACCAAGCGTCGTAAATCCCAAGTACGAACTACCATATACGTAAACCGAATGTCTTCAACATAACCCCAATCGTCTTCAATAATCACAGTATCTCCTATGCGCGCGGGACGAGTTATGGCGATCTGAATTCCGGCGATGATATTTCCTAAGGTACTTTGTGCCGCAACCCCTAAAATCACAGTTGCAAGACCCGCAGAAGCAATAAGGGAAATTCCTAATTTCTCTAAAGATCTAAATTGGGAAAGGATTACTGAGATCCCCACAATGATCACCACAAAAGTTATTACCCTGCGCGCCACCGAAATATAAGTCATCATCATTCGGGCTTCGTTATTTTCTTCGGGGTTGGCATCGCCAATTTTGGTTTCGGCAACATACACCATAAAAGAATCAATAAAACGCATAATAAACCACGTGATCGATAGAATTACTGCGATAAGCAAAATAGCATACAACGTACTGGCAAACGTTCCTCCAAATGAAATCAATTTATTCAAAGCGATGTAGAAGAAAATAACGCCGATGGCCCAACCTGCTGGTGTTGCAAGCCTTTTAGCTATGGTATTGACCCAGACTTTTTCAGATTTTCTAAAAAGTCTTCTAAAGAATATCAAGCTTACTTTACCAAGGAAATAGCTGAGCACAATAAGAATAAAGGTTCCCACAACTTTCCACACCGGCATATTTAAAAAGCGTACGCGTGCCCAATCTGGCATCATACGATCTAGCTCTCGAGGGCCATAGGTCTCATACAGGCCGTCTATATTCTCCACAGTATTTGATGAAATGAGCCAAAACGCACCAAATTCTTTATACTTCACCCGTTGCAGTCGCAAAACAACATCTTTGCCCTCAAGATCAATCTCACCAAACACAATGCTTCGCATCGGTTTACCGGCGATTGCTTGGTTAGTGGTTGTGCTAATATCTATCTGACCATCAGGACGATCAGATAGTCCGCCCCAATCGATTTTAACACGTTGATTAAGTACGAAATATAGCTTTTCAGCTAACGTAGAGGCTTCTTCCTGCGTGAGATTATTGGGAAGCAAATTAAAGTTGAGCGCATAAGATGCTTCCTTATAATTATTGTTGCGAGCGCTGCTGATAAAATGCTCAAGGGTCGCTTGAGGAGACTGAAAATTCAGTTTGTTAGGCGGTAGTCCGTTAGGCATATTCAACCTATTGATCACATAGTAAGCTTCGTTATATTCTTGGATCGCGTTAGGCAAAAAAGCTCCATCTTCAGGAACGGTAGCTTCACTATCGGGTAGATTTGCACCAGATTTTGCATTGGTAGAATCTTGAGCGAAGCCCTTAAAATTTAACAATAGAATAAAGAGGAGAAGGATATGGTTAGCTTTCATAAGTTGAAATTTACGGTCAAATTTTAACAGCAGGTATTAGTGTTTCGTTAAAACCACCTAGGGAACAGCGCAGCGCTAAAACTTTCACAAGCTTTTAAGAATATTAAATGTATAATTCACGGTTATTTACATAGTTATACAATATTTTTAGAGCATCAGTAAAGTATACGGTCTGTTTAAAATCAAACAGATTATGGTTAATTGAGCATATTAAAATCATGGGTTTTGCGATTAATATTGTTACAGTATTTTACTGTTATAAATCTGTTTTTCAGATAAGTAACCAACTATTTTTAATTCTGTAAATGAAAAATTTTTTATTTGTTTGTGCCGAAAATGACGCTTTAGCTCATTGTAAAGCCGGTGGTATGGCAGACGTGGTACGCGATGTTCCCAGACAGATTGCCGCAAGCGGCGATCAGGTTCACGTTGTTGTGCCTGCGTATAACCGTTTGCACAAAAACGGCCGACTTATCACAGAATTAAAATTCAATATCAGGGGAGAAGCAACTCTCGCTTCAATTTATGAGGTCGAACCCAAAAAGCAAATTCCGGGGATTACACATTATGTTATTGATCATCCGGAAATCGTTGAGGGGAATATCGCACATATTTATAATGACGACCCGGAAGAACCTTTTTTTACTGATGCCGTAAAGTATTTTATTTTTAATACTGCAGTAGCACAGGCGGTAAAGCAAAATTTGTTTGATCATATTGATGTCGTGCATTTGCACGATTGGCACACGGCGTTACTGTTATTTCACAGAGCTTTTCATCAAGATTTCACGATATTAAAAGACAGCAAATTTGTTTACAGTATTCACAATCTAAGTTTACAAGGGATTAGACCTTTGAATAATAATTTTGCGTCTATCAATAATTTTTTTCCGGAGCTGGGCTACGAGTATGATAAAGTGAAAGATCCCAGGTATAATGACTGCATTAACTTGATGGCGGTGGGAATTCGCCTTGCCGATAAAGTGCACACGGTGAGTCCGTCTTATATGCAGGACATTATGAGACCCAGTCATAAGCCGGAATTTATTGGAGGAGAAGGCCTTGAAGAAGATTTACGTACAGCTTTTGCCGAAGGTAGACTGCACGGCATTTTGAATGGTGTGAACTACAAAAATATGCGCGTAGCTAAAAAAGGGAATCTATACGCCAATATTCTCGTTCAAATCTTTAAATGGATTCAGGAAGAATCTAAAAAATACAAGTCTGACATTTTGGCGAATACAGGTGAAAAAGTGGTGCATCTACTCTTGAATCCACCCAGTTTTGTAGCGTCTAGTGTAGCGCGTATGACTGAGCAAAAGTTTTATTTCTTCAAGCGTAATCCCGAAGCGCTAAAGGCTATTTTAACCAATCTGGAATCTCAGAATGGTATATTTATTCTTCTCGGTACCGGTGAGCCGGAGTATGAGCGTTTGATGCGCGATATTAGCTATGAGCACGCCAATTTTATTTTCATAAATGGCCAATCTGAAGACATCATAGATTCTATTTATCTGGAGTCTAATTTATATTTTATGCCAAGTCTTTTTGAGCCGTGTGGCATTAGCCAAATGCTTGCGATGCGCAATGGTGTTCTCTGTTTAGTACATCACACAGGCGGACTCATTGATACCGTGCGGGATGGGGTAGATGGTTTTGCTTTTTACGGGTCACACATCGACGAGACGGTAACTAATATGGTGAAAGCTTTTGCACATTGTATAGAGGTATTTCAAAATGATCGTAAACGCTGGGGCGTTATGCGCCGAAAGGCAAAAGCAGTGCGTTTCTCTTGGGAAGATTCGGTGAAAAAATATTATGATAAGCTCTATACGTACTAAAGTCTAACCGCCAATTGCGATCATACTGCGGTTGTTACTGTGTAGATCAGGATTGGTAAGTTGATCAAAATCGGTCATTCCGGCGCGTACAGCTTTTTTAGCGTTCAGCGCAGTATCAATAAGCTCTTCGAGTTTTTCGCCTTCGCGAAAAGGTTTCAACAGGTTTGTTTCTTCATTAGAAAACAGGCAATTTTTCAATTTTCCGTCTGCTGTTAGTCGAATGCGGTTACAACTATCACAAAACGGATTAGTAACCGAACTGATTATACCGAAGGTTCCTTGAAACTCTTTGATTTTAAAATTACGTGCGGTAAAGTTTTTCTCGTTAGGAAGTGGTTGCAACGCTTCAACACCAAAATGATCAGTAACCCTGTTGATGACTTCCGCCTGAGATACTAGTTTTTCTTTATTCCAAGCATTTCCATCAAAAGGCATAAACTCAATAAAGCGCACATTGATCGCTCGTGCTTTGGTAAGATTAATAAAATCTACAATTTCATCTTCATTAAAATTTTTCATCAAGACCGCATTAACCTTGACATTAAAACCTTCTTGAATGAGTTGTTCAATATTCTCAAATGCTTTTTTGTACTGATCTCTTCTGGTGATGAACTTAAATTTTTCGGCATCTAAACTATCAAGACTCACGTTGATATCGTGAAGCCCGTAGCGTTTAAAATCTTCAATAAAACGATGAGTAAGCAGTGCATTTGTGGTGATCGATAATTTCACCGGGAGTTTAGATAACCGCGCTAAAATAGCTGTAAAATCCTTGCGTACCAGAGGTTCGCCCCCGGTTAGTCTTATTTTAGTGACCCCGTGATCAACAAATACTTTGGCAAAAGTTTCGATCTCATCTGCGGTCATAAGATGCGACCGCGGACTTAATGGAATTCCGTCGTGCGGCATACAATACGTGCAGCGTAAATTACATTTTTCGCTTAGCGAAATCCGTAAATAGCTGTGCTTGCGACCGTGCGTATCTGTTAATATTGAAGTTGTACTATTCATTGGCGTGGTGTTGTGCACCTCTTAAAATTTTAAAAACATGTAATAAATGCGGGAAAACAGCATCCATAGATTCTTTAGCACCGTTAGTAGAACCGGGTAATGCCAGAACTAGGCAATTTCCCAGCGTACCTACTACGCTGCGGGAAAGCATAGCATAGGGCATACGATCTTGACCATATTTGCGAATGGCTTCTTCAACCCCCGGAATTCTGCGCTCTAAAATAGGTTCAAGCGCTTCTGGAGTAACATCGCGCATACTCAGGCCTGTTCCGCCCGTGTAGATCAATAAGTTGACCACTTCAGAAAGCTCTAATGCTTTGTTGCGAATGGTTTGCAAATCATCAGGGATGATCTCATAGCCTTGTATCTGCACATCACTGGCTTCAAGTTTCTCCATAATTGCTTTACCGGCACGATCTTCTTTTTTTCCTTCTGAAATTGAATCTGAACATACAATCACATGCGCACTAAGTCGCGACGGATTTTGATCTTTAAAACTGCTTTTGCCGCCTTTTTTGTGCAGAAGCTTTACGTTGTTGATCTCTATACCTTTATCAATGGGTTTGAGCATATCATACATCGTCAAGGCGATCACCGAAGCACCGTGCATCGCTTCAACTTCTACACCGGTTTTGTAAACGGTTTTAACCGTGATCTCAATAAAGACCTGTAAACCTTCAATACGATAGTCAACCGCGGTATATTCTACCGGTAACGGATGACAGTCAGGAATAGAGGTATGCGTATTTTTTACGGCAAACAAACCCGCTGTTTTTGCCATTTCAAACACATTGCCTTTGGGTACGGCGTTGCGCTGCAACGCATCTATGGTTTCTTGTTTACTAACGCGCACTGTAGCTTGGGCGGTAGCAGACCTTAACGTATTTATTTTATGTGTGATGTCAACCATAATGGAGGTTTCAGAATTTGTGATGGAAAGATTTAAGATTAACTATTGACTTTCCATTGATGGGTTTCATCTTCAAAAATCTCTTTTCCGAAGATTGGAGTGTGTTCTTTCACTTGGTTTACCAACCATTCAGTAGCAGCATAGACTTCCTTTCTGCGTACCGCGGAAACAAAAACAAAAAAGCAGATTTCTCCGGCTTTTATTGTTCCCAGACTGTGGTAAATATGCATACAGATCAGATCGAATTTTTCAAAAGCAGCCTCACGAATTTCGTGTAGTTTGGTGTTTGCCAGTTCTTCATAACAGGTGTATTCAATAGCGGCAACATTTTTGCCATCTACCGCATCTGCACGCACCTGACCTAAAAAGATATTGTGTGCACCAATGCTGGTCTTAGATTGATGTTTAGCAATAGCATCGCCAATAAATTCACTACTGATGGGACCTTCTATAAATACTTTTTTCATAATCTTTTACTTTATGATAGTTACTGGTGTAACAAGGTTTTTAAGTTGCGTAGCATTTTCTGCCAGAGGCTTTATGTTATTGATGTGATTTTCTTTTAAATAGTTAACGGCTTGTAGCGCTCTTTGACCACTTTGGCAAAAAACATAATAGTTTTGTTCGGGTTTGAACGATGCCTTGTTTTGCGACAACTCTGAAAGCGGAATTTCCAAAACCGCAGGATGCTTAATTCTAGGTTGCTCCTCAAGATTGCGAACGTCTAATAAAACAGCATGCTCTAGAAATTCTTGCTTAAAATTGACCTGAATGTTCTCGGACTTATTATGGTTTTCATCAAAAAAATCTTGAGTGATCTCAACTGATTCTTTTTTAGAAAATTTGAATTTCTCTTGGTGCGCCGTCAACGTATTGTAAACGAGCAATTCTCCAGATAGAATACTGCCGGTTTGCAAAATGATTTTCATCACTTCTGCGGCTTGCAGCATACCTATAATTCCCACGCTTGTACCTAAAACGCCGGCTTCGGCACAGCTAGGTACGTCAACTGCCTTTGGAAATAAACAGCGATACGTTGGTCCGTCATTGTAATTGAATACCGAAACCTGACCTTCAAAACGGTGAATGCTTCCGTACACTACGGGTTTTGAAGTGAGCACAGCAGCGTCATTTATGAGATAACGCACATCAATGCGATCTGTAGCATCGACTATAATATTGTATTGATCAAATAATTTTAGTGCGTTTTTTCCGCTTAAATACTCCGGGTAGCTGGTGATAGTACATTTAGGTTGTTGCTTTTCAAGCACTTGTTTTGCTTGCTCAACCTTAAATTCACCCAAATGTTCTGGGGTATATAAAATCTGCCGGTGCAGGTTACTTTCTTCAATACGATCGCCATCAACAATGCCCAAATGCCCAACACCCGCAGCAGCAAGATAGGGCAGAAGAGCGCAGCCCAAACCACCGGCTCCAATCACGAGCACTCGTGCTTCAGCAATTTTCTGCTGGCCCTGTTCTCCAACTTGAGGTAATATGATTTGACGTTGATAGTGATTCATAATTTTTGTTTAACCTCCGGCATAGGGTGGAAGCAATGCAATAACATCTCCTTCTTTTAGCGTCACATTTTCATCCTGATCAATAAGTTTTTGATTGATCGCCAGCTGAAATGGAATATGGCCTATCGCATTGTTTTTTTTTAGATGATCTAAAAGAGCAGCCGAAGTATTTTGCTCAATACCGCGTGTTTCTTCGTGTGTACCCAGAACATCTACTAATTGTCCAAAATATTTAAGTGTTACTTCCATTCAATTTAATTCTTGTTCAACACGCGCTAAAACCTCAGGCGTATTGATATTGGTAAAAGCCCGTTCCTCTGTAAAATTAAGGGCTCTGTAATTGTTCGTTTTGATAAAATCAAATAATCTTAACTGATCCTTCTCTAAATGCGCTTCCAAATTCTTGAGTATTTTTTTACTGTAAATCCCTATAAGCGGATGCCAGTTGGTCGTTGTTTCGGCAAATATGATATCTGCTGTTTTTTTTTCAGCTATTAAACGTTTAAGAACCGAAGCATCTAAAAGCGGGATGTCACAACTCAAGATCACAATACGCTCTTGATCTGTATGTTTAAGCGCTGCGTGAATACCACCTAATGGACCTTTATCTATATAATGATCATTTACAATGGGAAGCCCAAAACGGCTATACGCCAAGTTTTGTGTGACCAAAACTATTTCTTTAGAAACCTCATTTATTCCGCTGATTATATGATCTATAAAATGCTTTTCTTGAAGCATGGCTAAACCTTTGTCACGACCCATTCTTGAGCTTTTTCCGCCGCATAGAATATAAACCGGAATGTTATGTGCAAAAGATTCAGTCATCTATTTTTTTATTCGAGTGTCATCCCAAAGGAAACTCTATAGGCTTGCTCCCAGATAGGTTACTTCTTTAAATTTCTCATTTAGAAACTCTTCGCAGGCAGCGTTTAATTGTTCAAATTCTACGATCATTTCTTTTCCATAATCGGTTAAATAAGTTCCCCCACCGGATTTTCCACCGGTATTGGTCACCACAAGTGGATATTTAGCAGTAGAATTCATCGCATTAATGAGCCCCCAAGCTTTTTTATAAGACATCTTCATCGCTCTGGCGGCAGCACTAATAGATTGCGTTTCTTGAACTTTTTTTAAAAGTTCAACGCGACCATAGCCTAAGAAAACACTGCCTTCATCCTCAATCCAAACTCTACTTTTTATCTGCATCGTCCTAAAAGTTTAAATCAATATAACCTACCTGCTGGCTTTTTTCTAGCATCTCTTGATCTTCTTCAACCACTAGAAGTGCGTTGCTTAAAGCATAAGTATTCAGCATCGAACTAGCCTGACCGGTGTAAGGTGTAATGGTATCATCTGTTACTCCTGCTTTCAAAAACAGAGTTTTACCAATAGGATTTTTTACAGATTCTGTAAGTCTGGCTTTACGTGTTGACAGAAAAGGAGATAGGCTTCCCATACGTGCTCTTAAGTGCGGTAAAACATAGACGTAAAATGCGGTCAGACTAGATGCCGGATTACCCGGCAACCCAAAAACTGATTTAGAATCTTTGGTACCAAACCATAACGGTTTTCCCGGTTTTTGATTGACCTTATAAAAATGTTCGGTGACCGAATTTGCTTTTAACGCCTCTTGTACAAAATCATAATCTCCTACTGAAATCCCACCGGACACTAAAAGTACATCGTGAGTTTCTAAAGCTTGCGCTATACTATTTTTAGTTTCTTCAAAAGTGTCTTTTGCCTTAACAAGAGTAACTTCAAAAATACCCAAACGAGCTAATGCATTTTTCAGCATAATGCCATTGCTTTCATAAATATGATTGGGTTCTAGTGGCGTTCCGGGTTCTTGCAACTCGTCTCCGGTCATCAGGACAGCAACTTTAGGCAAACTGTAAACTGAAACTTCTGTGATGCCTAAACCTGCTAAAAATCCTATGCTTGCTTCATTAATTGCGTGTCCTTGCTCTAATACTTTTACTCCTTCAGTTACTTGTTCACCCACAGGTCTTATGTTAGCTCCTTTGGCTGGCAGTTTTTGCAGGTGTAATATTTGATCTTCAAGCTGTGTGTGTTCCTGTATAATGACAGTATCTGCAGCATCGGGTACAGGAGCTCCTGTAAAAATGCGAATTGCTTCCCCTTTTTTTAATTGGGGCACTTTTGTAGCACCGGCTTGAACTTTACCGGTCAAAGTCAACGAAGTGATTCCTTCCTCATAAATAAATGCGTAACCATCCATGGCAGACTGCCGGAACGGTGGTAATGATATAGGCGCTTTTATCGCTTCAGCTAAATAGCGCTGGCGACTTTTAGATACAGGTACTAAAGTCCTTGGTAAAAGGCTAGCCTTTTCTATAACTATTTTTTGAGCCTGAGCAACTGAAATCATTTTTATAAAGCGTTATGTTTTAGCGAATATAACGAAATCTATTTCATACATCAATAATTTGGCCTTTTCGTTAACAGGCTTTTAGGAGCTTCTCAAGAATTTCGACTTTTATTTAGTTTTTCCTTAATAGCGCGCTGTGACTATAATGGCTAAATTGTTTTATGAAATCATTCAGCATAAAAATTAAAAAGCATTATGTCAAAGCCTGTAAACAGAGGAGTGTCTATCACCGGAATCGAAGAATTTACAAACATTAAACTCGGTGAACCCGTACGTGATGCCGCCGGAATGTTAGGCGTAAAAGAGGCTCTCAAACACGGTTTTAAAGAGATGGGCGTGTTGCGCTCTATGGGCGCTCTGCTCAAAATGAATCAGAAAGATGGCTTTGACTGCCCCAGTTGCGCCTGGCCTGATCCAGAAAATAGATCTCCTGTTGCAGAATATTGTGAGAATGGTGCAAAAGCACTTGCTGATGAGGCTACTTTGGCTAAGGCAGATACTAATTTGTTCAAAAAATGGAGCGTGGGAGAGTTGTCGCAACTTTCAGATTACGAACTGAATAAATTTGGTAGACTTACAGAACCAATGGTTTTAAAACCAGATAGCACGCATTACGAACCGATTACTTGGGAAGAAGCGTACCAACTTATAGCAACCCATTTAAAGGAATTGCGTTCGCCTGATGAAGCGATCTTTTACACCTCTGGTCGTTCTAGTAACGAGGCTGCTTTTTTATACGGAACCTTCGCGCGAGCTTTTGGCACTAATAATTTACCGGATTGTTCAAATATGTGCCACGAATCTAGCGGTGTTGCGCTCGGTGAAACGCTTGGAATAGGGAAGGGCTCCACCGTACTAGAAGATCTTTATGAAGCAGAAGTGATCCTGATCGCTGGGCAAAATCCGGGAACGAATCATCCCAGAATGATGTCAGCATTAGAAAAGTGCAAAAACAATGGAGGAAAAGTAATCAGCATAAATCCTTTAGAGGAATCCGGATTAGTGAATTTTAAAAATCCGCAACACTTGAGCGGAACTATCGGAAGCGGAGTTCAAATGGCCGATTTGCATTTACCGGTTCAGATCAATCAAGATATTCCGTTGATGAAACTCATCTTAAAGAAGCTGGCAGTTCTTGATGGTATTGATCATTCGGTTTTTGATCACGCGTTTATTGAGAAATATACTTCGGGCTATAAAGCGTTGATGCTGGATCTTGATCAATATGACGAGCAAGATCTTTTAAATAGATGCGGGGTGAGTGAAGCTTCGATCAACAAGGCGGTTGCGATGCTGCGTAATGCTAAAAAAATCATTGTGTGCTGGGCAATGGGGCTCACGCAACATAAAAACGGAGTTGAGAATATACGTGAATTCGTGAACCTTTTATTACTGAAAGGTGCTCTTGGTAAACCCGGCGCTGGAACGTGTCCCGTACGTGGCCACAGTAATGTGCAAGGAGATCGAAGCGTGGGGATTCAGCATTTTGTAGATGAAGCGATGAACGAACGCATACGGAAGCATATGTCTTTTGAACCGCCTAAAAATAGGGGCTGGGATGTCGTAGAATCCATACAAGCGATGCACGAAGGCAAAGCGAAAGCATTTTTCTGTTTAGGTGGAAATTTTTTAATGGCTGCTTCTGATACTAAGTATACCGCCGAAGCTATTGAGCAATGTGATCTAACGGTACAGATAAGTACTAAACTCAATCGATCACATCTTGTCACTGGCAAAACCGGACTCATTTTACCAACTTTAGGTAGGTCTGAAAAGGATATGAATGGGGATATTAAGCGCTACTTCACTGTAGAAAATAGTATGGGAAAAGTGAGTCAATCTAAGGGAGTTTTAAAACCCGTAACCGGAAACTTGCGCAGTGAACCTCAAATCATCGCCGAACTTGCTGACGCTTATTTTGACTCTCATCCGTTAGACTGGAAGCGGCTAAGTCAAGATTATGATTTGATTCGCGAGTATATAGATAAAGTGGCTAAAGGCTTTGAAGAAACTTCAAAACGCTCTGAAGGACACGGATACTATTTACCCAATAATGTACGCAACCTAGACTTTAGTATGCTTCCGGAAGGGAAAGCCCAACTCACGGTCAATAAATTACCGGAGCATCAACTTGATAATGATGAACTTATGTTGATGACTATACGTTCTCACGATCAATTTAATACCACGATTTATGGTCTTGATGATCGTTATCGCGGTGTGTATAATGAGCGTCGAGTAGTCTTTATTAATAAAGAAGATATGAAAGCGCAAGGTTTACAAAAACTGGACGTTGTAGATCTGACAAGCAGTTATGACGGGGTAGTGCGCACAGCACATAAATTTCTGGTCATACCTTATGACATTCCCAAAGGCAATATAGCGGCCTATTTCCCTGAAACCAATGTACTTGTACCTTACAATCATTATGCAGATCGCAGCAATACTCCAATAAGTAAATCAGTTAAAGTAAGGATTGTAAAACGGGTTGATCTGAGTAATTAAGAGTATGGGTGTACTCACCGAAGCAATACAACACGCTTGGAGCTTGTGGTCTATTCATATGATTCAGTTAAGTTGGGCAAATGATACTATTGATGATTTGCCGTCTTTAAGTTAATCTAATACATCTGAATAGACCTTCAACATTATCTCCATAGCTTAAACTTCAATACTCAAAATTCCATTATAGAATCAAGTCCTCTTTTTAAACCTTTGAAAGTACCAACTTTCTCTATAGCCAAAAGTCCGCCTTTTACATAAGGTTCAGCGCTCGCACCAGAATCATGCCTTATGGATAATTTCTCGTCTTTTAGGCCAAAAATTGTTTCAATAGAAATAACGTGACCCGGAAGCCTAACCGAATGAACTTGAACATCGTTAAGATTTGCACCACGACTTGCTCGATCACCCATCAATTCATCCTCAGTAACATATTTATTGGGTTTCTGAACTTTTGATAGGCGATATGCAAGTTCTCTTGCTGTTCCGCTTGGGGCATCAATCTTATCTTCGTGAGTATAATCTATAATTTCAAAATTAGGAATATACTTAGCTGCCATTTCTGAGAATTTTTGAAGAAGCACCACAGTCAAAGCAAAGTTCCCAACCGCTAGGACAGAGGTGTTAAACTGGTTCGCGGCTTTTTCAATATCAGCGTAATCGGCATCAGTTAGACCAGAGGTTCCTACGATGACATTTTTACCTTTTTCTGTTGCTTTTAAAATGTTGTTTTTGGCACTATTGGGTTTGGTATATTCTACAAGAATGTCAAAATCGACTTCATCTAAGGCAATTTCAATATTTTCATAAATGGGGATAGGTTCTGAATCTATATGTAGAATTTGTGCAAGGTCTTCACCTTCATGCGTGCGTGATAATGCACCAACTAATTGCATATTTTCGTGGTTAAAAACTCCTTTGCACAGAGCAGCCCCTGCCCAACCTGTTCCTCCTGCTATAAATACTTTGATCATAATGATTGAAATTAATGTTTAAACATCTATTTTTCTTTTAATAATAATAGAATGATCAATAAAAATAACCAGTTAAAATAGCTAGCATTTATTTTGCGTAACTGGTTACGTAAAAGTATAACATTTAAATGTAACCGGTTACATTATTTTGATTAATTAACAATTATCGTTAGGGAAGGGATGCACGCGCCACAATTCAAATCCTATTTAATATACTTTAATATATAGAGTCATCCATGAGCCAGCGTTAGCTATTTCAATGAAGGATTATTGGTTACACTTTGATTTATATAACCAAATTCCAAAACAGATATTTTCAATTATTTACGTACTAATTTATTTTATTAAGTATAAATACTTATATTTGATATTGTAAATACGTAGCATATGAAAAAAATAATCGTAGTTGGTAATGGGATGGTTGGGTATAAATTCTGTGAAAAACTCAGTCAGCATCCCGATTTTGAAGCTTATGAGGTCACCGTTTTTGGTGAAGAATCTAGACCTGCTTATGACCGCGTTCATCTAAGTGAGTATTTTTCTGATAAATCTGCAGATGAACTTTTGTTAGCACCTTCAGCCTGGTATGCCGCTAAAAACATTGATCTGCGCACTTCAGAATTAGTGATCGCTATTGATACAGATGCACAAACAATCACTACTCATAAAGAAGGTCAGTATGCTTATGATTATTTGGTCTTAGCCACTGGGTCTTCTCCGTTTGTTCCTCCTATAAAAGGAGCTGATAAGCAAGGTGTTTTTGTTTACCGAACCATTGAAGATCTTGATGCTATGAAGGCTTATGCCACCAAGCTAAAAGCAGCCGGTAAAAAAAATGCAGTCGTTCTTGGTGGTGGTTTGCTAGGTTTAGAAGCAGCGAACGCCGCTAAAGAATTAGGCTTAAATGCACATGTTGTAGAATTTGCCTCACGATTAATGCCTAGACAGCTTGATCAGCAAGCGAGTGATATGCTTCAAGCAAAAATAGAAAGTCTGGGGATAGGTATTCATCTAAGTAAAGCTACTGATCTTATTGCAGGTGAGGATTGTATTACGCGAATGGATTTTGCTGATGATACGCATTTAGATGTAGATATGCTTATCATTTCTGCTGGTATCAGACCTCGGGATGAACTGGCGCGTAACTCTGGCATACAAGTAGGAGCGCGCGGTGGTATTTATGTAAATGAGAAAATGCAAACTTCGGTTGAAAGCGTTTACGCAATAGGAGAAGTTGCGCTGTATAACGAAGGAATTTACGGTCTAGTTGCTCCAGGTTATGAGATGGCAGATGTGGCGGTACAGCAGATTACTGGTGGCGATAAATGTATGGCTGCATCCATAGATATGTCTACCCAACTTAAACTTATAGGTACAGAGGTTGCAAGTTTTGGCGATCCTTTTGTTGAAAATGATGAGATTGTTGCCATTACTTATGAAAACAAACACAGTGGCGTGTATAAACGTATTAACGTAGCCCGTGATGGTTCGCGCTTGTACGGCGGTATTCTCGTTGGTGATTCTTCAGATTACAACAGTTTATTTCAGATCTATTATAACGTGATGAAACTTCCGGAAAATCCTGAAGATTTAATCTTGGGTTCTCGAGGTGGAGACAGTATCCTAGGCAGTGTACTTGATTTACCAGATTCTGCTCAAATATGTTCGTGCGAAAGCGTTTCTAAAGGAGCAATTTGTAAAAGTCTTGAAGATGGAAGCTGCTCGGGATATAAAGATATTGTGAGTTGTACTAAAGCCACTACCGGTTGCGGAGGTTGTAAACCTATGGTGACTGATCTTGTAAATGAGACCCTCAAATCTTTAGGAAAAGAAATAAAAGATACGGTGTGTGAACATTTTATATTCAGCCGGCAGGAACTGTATGATCTGGTCAAAGTCAAGAAGATCACAACTTTTGAAGAAGCACTTCAGAAAATAGGAAAAGGATGCGGTTGTGAAATTTGTAAGCCGGTACTGGCTTCTGTTTTTTCGAGCATTTATATGGAAACTGCTAACAAGCAACCGGCTATACAGGATTCTAACGATCGATTTCTCGCCAATATTCAGCGAAATGGTACTTACTCAGTGGTTCCTAGAGTTCCGGGAGGTGAGATCACGCCTGAAAAACTTATAGTTTTAGGTGAAATAGCAAAACAGTACGATCTGTACACCAAGATCACAGGCGGGCAACGTATAGACTTATTTGGAGCACAATTGCACGAATTACCGCTTATCTGGAAAGCGCTCGTAGATGCAGGATTTGAAAGTGGTCACGCCTACGGAAAATCCTTGCGTACCGTTAAGAGTTGTGTAGGGTCTACTTGGTGTCGTTATGGTATGCACGAGTCGGTTTCCTTTGCCATTGAAATTGAAAACAGGTACCGCGGTTTACGTTCTCCACATAAATTAAAGGGTGGCGTATCAGGTTGTATACGAGAGTGTGCAGAAGCCCGAGGAAAGGATTTTGGATTGATCGCTGTAGATGGAGGATGGAATTTATATGTATGCGGAAACGGTGGAGCTACACCTAAACACGCTATACTTCTTGCTGAAAAATTAGATGACGCAACCTGCGTTAAATACTTAGATCGCTTCTTGATGTATTACATCCGTACTGCGGGGCCGCTAGTTCGTACCGCTCCTTGGCTTGAAAAACTGGATGGGGGAATTGAGTATCTCAAAAAGGTAATTATTGAAGATAGCCTTGGGATCGCCGATGAACTTGAGCAAGAAATGCAAGGTTTGGTAAATCGATACGAATGCGAATGGAAACAAGCTATTGAAAACCCCGAAATGGCAAGCCGATTTAAGCATTTTGTAAACTCTGACGATACAGATGATAATATTGAGTTTGTGGCGTTGAGAGATCAAAAAATGCCAAAACCTTGGGCTTCTTAAAACTGGCAGGATTATTCATACCACAATAGAAGTTTCAAATAAAAGCATATTCAACAGGTTATTTTAAAAAATCACTTATGGAAGAACTACTTAATACGTATAAAAGTGTAACACTGGAAGGGGCAAGAACTTGGGTACAAGTTGGTCACCAATCCGATTTTCCGCAAAATGGTGGGGCGTGCATTAAACACAAAAACAAGCAGATCGCGGTATATAATTTCAGTCTTACCCAATCGTGGTATGCGTGCCAGAACTTGTGCCCACATAAAATGGAAATGGTGCTTTCAAGAGGGATGATTGGTGATCTAGACGGCATTCCAAAAGTAGCGTGCCCATTACACAAAAAGACCTTTTCGCTTGAAAATGGTTCTAATCTAAACGGAGAAAATTTTAAAATTGCGGTCTATCCGGTAAAAATTCAAAATGAAATGGTGTATATTGGTTTTGAGGATTAATAACCTAAACCATGACAAAACTCGAGCAAGCGATACAGAAAATAGATGCTTTAAATGCACAAGATCCTAATCTTGAAAAAGATGGTGAGCAAGAAGTCCCTAAAGAATTGTTGTATTCGCAACGTATGACGCAACATTTATTTGCCTTTGAGCCAGATGCTAGTGAGCCTTTGCAAGTTGCGGCCAGAGCTCAACATATTTGCCGCTGGAAAAGCCCTCGAGAGGATTATCCAATGACCCGTGTAGGCTATTTAAAATGGCGTGAAGAATTAAAAAAAATGCACGCTCAAGTGACTGGCGATCTTTTAGAATCTTTAGACTTTGAGAAGGAATTTATAGATCGGGTTCAGTTTCTAATTAAGAAAAAGCGCATTAAAAAAGATCAAGAATCGCAAACCTTAGAAGATGTAATTTGTTTGGTGTTTTTAAGTTATTATTTTGAAGATTTTGCAGCCAAGCACGAGACAGATAAAGTCATTGATATTGTTCAGAAAACTTGGGCAAAAATGTCTGAGAAAGGCCAGGAGGCAGCGCTTAAACTTCCATTAAGTGCAACCACATTAGATCTGGTGGGTAAAGCACTTGCTTAATGTAATTATGGCATCGTTAGATCAAAAAACCTTTGTAAAATTACGCCGCCTCTACATAATTGCTTTGAGCCTCATCGCAGTCTCGGTTTTTGTAAGTCAGTTTTTAGTACAGAATTTTTTAGATGATCAGGCTACAGATAGTAGAGTGATCAATATTGCCGGGCGACAGCGTATGTTAAGCCAAAAGCTCACCAAAGAAGCGATTCAACTTAAATATCCGGATTCTAAATTTGCGTTGCGTGCTCTTCAAGATAGTTTGGCTCAAACCCGTAATCTATGGTATGTAAGTCACAAAGCGCTTCAGCAAGGCAGCGATTCCTTACAAATTCCGCATATTGCTTCAGATACTATCGCCGCACTTTATGAGAAAATCAATCCGTTTTTTAATCAAATTCTAGATGCTTCATCCACGCTAATTAGACCATCTCAAAATACGGATCAATCCAGCGCGGAGATGGACTCAGCGATACAAACGATTCAGAATAACGAGGGAGCGTTTTTAAAATTGATGGATCAAATTGTAGATCAGTATGAACTTGAAGCAGCTGCAAAAATTGACCGCCTTCGTACGCTAGAAACGTTACTTGCTTGTCTGACGCTTTTGATTTTATTAGGCGAATTTATCTTTATTTTCTGGCCTACTGCAAAAGTCGTTCGTAACGGAATGCTAGAACTTATTAATGCAGAGCGCAAAGCTTTAAAGATGGCAAAAGACGCCGATGCGCTTACAGAGTCAAAAGAAAAATTGCTTTGGGAATCTCGAGCCTTAAACCAGGCAATGGATAAAACATTACTTTTTGTACGAACCGATACTAGTGGTGTACTCCTTCACGCAGGAGAACAGTTTAAAAAAATGTTTAAGCTGAATTCAGTACAAGAGAATACAAAGTTTGCTTCGGTGATCTCAAATGTTGAACTCGAGCAACAAAATTTAGAAAAGATCCTCACTGAACATAAAAAAACCGGATGGCAAGGTGAGGTTAAAGGTAGATCGCCAGAAGGTAAAGAGTTGTATTTAGAGATGTCGTTATTACCGTTTCAAAAGGAAAAAAGTAGCAACGAACTTCTAATAATTCTTTTAGATATTACTAAAAGAAAAGAAGCGCACGAGGAAATAGAGCGGTTAACTAAAGCCAATTTTGAAGAGCGCATAAGCAGGCAGAAAAATGTCTCAAGACAAATAATAGAAAACCAGGAACAAGAACAAAACAGGATTGCGCAAGATCTACACGACGGCATTGGTCAAATGTTAACCGGACTAAAATTTACTCTAGAGAGTATCAACCTCAAGGATCGTGACAAAGCGCAGACTAAAATAGATCACCTTAAAGTACTCTCTTTAGATATTATAAAAGGTATACGTACAGCCACTTTCAATTTAACTCCACCAGAATTAACAGATCACGGTTTAGTGCCTGCATTGATCAAACTGGCTAAAGAATTAACCGGTTTAACGGGGAAACAAATCACTCTTAATAACACGACTGGTTTCAATCAAAGGTTAGATTCCCTTGTGGAAATCAATACGTATCGTATTACGCAAGAAGCTGTAAATAATGCTATTAAATATGCAAATTCCACGAGTATTTTAGTAAGAATTAGACATACCGAGCATCTTCTAAGTCTGACCATTGAAGACGATGGCGATGGCTTTGATATTGAGCAAGCCCAACAAACTAAACGTGGAGATGGCGGTATGGGAATGACATTTATGCGCGAACGTATGAACTATATAAATGGGAGACTTTTTGTAAATTCGGAAGTTGGAAAAGGAACCCGCATTACACTAAATATTCCTATTGATTGACCCTATGGATACTGAAACACTTAAAGTTATACTAGCAGATGATCACGTTCTAGTACGCGATGGTATAAAGGCGCTTTTAGAAGAAGAGCAGGAAATTATGGTCATAGATGAAGCCTCAAATGGTAAAGAAGCTTTACAAATTATCAAAGAGACCAATCCAGATTTACTTATTGTAGATATTAGAATGCCTGAAATGAATGGTATTGAAGTGGTACAAGCTATAAAAAACGAAGCTATTCCTGTAAAGACTTTGGTTTTATCTATGCACGATAGTGAAGAATATGTGTTGCAGTCCATACAAGCAGGTGCAGACGGATATTTGCTTAAAGGCTCAAGTAAAGAAGAATTTATAAAGGCTTTAAATACGATTAAAAATGGCGAAAAATATTTTGCAGGCGAACTCTCCTCTATAATCATCAACAACTTTGTGAATGGTAATGTGTCTTCTGTACCCAAACAAGAAACAAAGAAAGAATCTGTTGCAGATGCTTTTAGTCTTACTAAGCGTGAACAGCAGATATTAAATTTGGTTCTCGAAGGAAAGAGTAACAAAGAAATAGGCGAGGAGCTTAATATTAGCAAACGTACTTGTGAGGTGCATCGTTTCAATTTGATGAAAAAATTAGAAGTTAAAAACCTAATGGAGCTGGCGAATAAGGTTGCAGCATTCAATATTTCTTAAATTGACAACATGATTGTTAGAATATCTATAAAACACAACACTCAGATTTAAAAGGCATTAAGAATTCCTTAAAACTTAATACTACGTATTTTAATTAAGTATATATACTTATATTTGTGAGTATAAATACTTAATTATGAAAACAACAATCACTTCAGCTAAGGCAACGCGCCTAAATTTTCGAGATTTTACCAGTGTTCCAATGCGAACATTTTGGATTACATCAATTGCATTCTTTTTATGTTTCTTCGCTTGGTTTGGTATTGTGCCCTTTATGCCCGATGTGGTTAGAGATTTAGGACTTACGCCTGCTCAAAAATGGAACTCTGTAATACTTGCCGTTTCAGGTACTGTATTTGCCCGTTTACTTATAGGGAAACTATGTGATAAATACGGACCAAGATTATGCTACACTTGGTTGTTATTGCTCGGAGCTATACCGGTAATACTATGTGGTCTCGTGCAAACACCCTTACAATTCTTAATATGTAGATTGTTTATTGGTTTTATTGGGGCGAGTTTTGTGATAACACAGGTGCACACCTCACTGATGTTTGCTTCTAATATCGTTGGGACTGCAAATGCGACCTCTGCCGGATGGGGAAATATGGGAGGTGGAGCCAACCGTTTAATTATGCCGCTTATAGCCGCAGCGATCATAGGTTTAGGTGTTGCGGAAGCAGATGCCTGGAGGTATTCGCTTGTTATTGCCGGAGTAATTTGCTTTTTAATGGGGATCGTCTATTTCTTTTTTACAAAAGATACTCCTGAAGGAAATTTTAAAGAGATTAAAGCGGCGGGAAAAAAGATCAAAGGAAAAAAGAAGGATGAAGTTGGTTTTCTCGAAGCCTTAAAAGATTACCGTGTATGGATCTTATTTGTGGTTTATGCGGCGTGTTTTGGAATAGAGCTTACCGTTTACGGGACAATGGATGATTATTTGCAAAATACGTTTAATCTTGAACGCATAACAGCCGGTAATATCGTGCTCTCTTTTGCTTTGATGAATTTATTCGCAAGAACGCTTGGCGGGTATTTTGGAGACCGCTTCGGAAAATTAAAAGGTCTTCGCGGTCGTGTTTTATTTCTTGTGGCCATCTTGGCTGTTGAGGGAGTAATGCTTGTTACCTTTTCTACCATTACCAGTCTATTGTTAGGAATCATTTTTCTAGTTGCTTTTAGTCTTTCGGTACAAATGGCCGAAGGAGCAACTTTCTCTGTTGTCCCATTTATCAATAAAAAGGCCATTGGTTCGATCTCAGGAATCGTGGGTGCAGGGGGTAATGTAGGTGCTTTTTTAGCAGCTATGCTTTTAAAATCAAAGGCTGCAGTTGCAGAGCAAGCAGCAATCAATGCTAATTCTGGTGCCAGTGAAGAGGTCATTCGCTTAGCTCAGTCAGACGCTGCAGCAACAGCAGTTTCTAGTGGGTATTTCATTATAGGAATTATGGTGTTCGTCATCGGTCTATTAGCTTATGCTATTAAGTTCTCTACCGCAGATGAAAAGAATGCGATCGAAGAATTAAAACTATCGGGGCAAGAAAACCTTATTCCGTCTAATGCATAAAAAGTATTGAGGGTATTCTTAAATTTTATTTTAGCGCATTTAATTTTGATAATACCCCTAAAACTTTAACCTTAGTAGAGCAAACTTATCTGCGGCAGCCCAATTATAGACTTCCTTGATAAATTTGATACAGAGCTCGTAATTCATTAAACAAACGTATTTCTCGTTTATGCAGGATAACTCAATAAAATCTACTTGTTCCTATTGTGGAGTAGGGTGCGGTTTACTCATAAAGAATGACTCTAAGAATAAAGTTTCGGTTGAAGGTGATCCAGACCACCCGGTAAATAAAGGTATGCTGTGCTCAAAAGGCAGAAACCTTCATTATGTGGTAAATGATACTTCAGACCGGTTGCTTTATCCTCAAATGCGCTGGAGTAAATCGCATCCTAATCTGGATAGGGTAGATTGGGATACTGCATTAGAACGTGCCGCACATGTTTTTAAATCCATTATCAAACAGCACGGTCCGGATAGCGTGGGCTTCTATGTTTCAGGACAATGCTTAACCGAAGAATATTATATCGCCAATAAACTTGTAAAAGGCTTTTTAGGAACTAATAATATTGATACCAATAGCCGTTTGTGTATGAGTAGTGCAGTGGTGGGCTATAAAAAGACGTTTGGTGAAGATTCTGTTCCTATTTCCTATGCAGATATTGAACTGGCAGATTGTTTTTTGATTACCGGAGCAAATCCGGCGTATTGCCATCCTATACTGTTTCGGCGTATTGAAGCACATAAAGAAAAGAATCCCGATGTTAACATAATAGCTGTAGATCCGCGACGTACAGATACCGCAGCTTATGCAGACTTACATCTTCAGCTGTTGCCTGGTACTGATATCATTCTATATAACGCCATTGGCCGAAGACTTTTAGAACAAGGTCTGGTAGATAAAGATTTCATAGATAATCACACCGAAGGTTTTGCGCAATATCGTGCTCAGGTTATGCAACTGTCTTTAAAAGAAGCTGCAAAGCAATGTGGTGTTTCGGTGGCAGATATAAAAAAGGCTGCAGATATTATTGGCATCAGCAAAGGTTTTATAAGTATGTGGGCGATGGGCTTAAACCAAAGCGTCGTAGGTACTAATAAGAATTTTGCCCTCTTAAACCTCTCTTTAATTACCGGTCAGGTTGGTAAACCGGGATCTGGACCTTTTTCACTCACCGGTCAACCTAATGCTATGGGAGGTCGTGAAGTGGGTGGTATGGCTAATTTATTAGCGGTGCACAAAGATTTGATGAATGAAAATCATCGTCGTGAAGTTGCTCATTTTTGGGGTGTGAACGAGATCTCTGGAAAACCGGGCTACACCGCAACACAGATGTTTGAAGCCTTAGAGACAGGACGATTAAAAGCTGTATGGATTATTTGCACCAATCCGTCTGTGAGTTTGCCAGATGTGAGAAAAGTTGATAAAGCACTTCAAAATGCAAAATTTGTTGTGGTCCAAGATATTTCTAATCGTTCAGATACGTTGCAATATGCAGACTTAATTTTGCCTGCTGCAGGATGGCTGGAGAAAGAAGGAACGATGACCAATTCAGAACGAAGGATTTCGCACTTGCCTAAGGTTGTGGAGGCACCCGGTGAGGCAAGGCCAGATGTCGAAATACTTTGTGATTTTGCGCAAAAAATGGGGTTCAGAGGCTTTGATTACTACAATACCTCAGAGATATATCAAGAATACGCCGCGATGACTAAAGGCACCAATATTGATATTTCTTACCTGAATTATGATCGTCTAAAAAACGAGGGAACATTTCAATGGCCGGTGAATACGTACAGACATACTGGAACACCGCGCTTGTTTGAGGATAAAAAGTTTTATACACCTAGTAAAAAGGCGGTATTTAATATTCCGACTACTTTGTACAATCGTTCTATAAAGCCTGATGCCGAATATCCTTTTGTGTTAACTACAGGTCGTGTGCGCGATCAATGGCATACCATGACAAAAACCGGCAAGGTGTCCCGATTAAAAACGCATTATCCCACACCGGTATTGGAAATTCATCCGGTTGATGCTGTTAAACTAAAGATAAGAGAAGGTACTATTTGTGAGGTTGCTAGCGAAAACGGTAATGTTCGTGTAAAAGCAAAACTAACTGATACCATTCGACAGGGCGTTGTGTTTTTACCTATGCATTGGGGAAAAAAGTTAGCCTCTGATCTCAATCGCACCAATAATTTGACGCAAAATATGGTGGACCCTCAGAGCAAAGAACCAGACTTTAAGTTTACTGCGGTGCGTGTGGAAAAGTATACTAAAAAGCGAGAAAAAATCGTCGTTATAGGTTCGGGAGCAGCTGCATTTCGCTTTATTCAAAATTATAGAGAGCGCAATACACAAGATATTATCTGTGTCTTTTCAAAAGAAGCGCATCCCTTTTATAATCGGGTGCTCCTGCCGGAATATATCACTGAAGAATTATCCTGGGAGCAGTTGCTGAAAATTAAAGAGCAACACCTATCCACATTAGATATCAGACTTTTTAAGAATAATTCTATTGTTGATATCGATAAGAAATCGAGAACCTTAAAAGACAGTCAAGGTATTTATCATGCCTACGATAAATTAATCATCGCCACCGGAAGCAGGGCCTTTGTTCCTACAGATGTGAGACTAGATCTTCCGGGTAGGTTTACTATGCGTGATAAACTAGATGCAGATCGATTTAAGAAGTATTTGATGCAATCGGGAATTCCTAATGATCAGCAACATGTCGTGATCGTAGGAGGCGGACTTTTAGGACTTGAATTGGCCGCGGCGCTTCGGCATAAATCAGTTAAAATAACCATCATTCAGCGCTCCTCATATTTGATGGAGCGGCAATTGGATAGTATAGCCAGTAATATGCTTGCAAACAATGTGCAGCAACGCGGAATTCAGATCTATTTTGACAATGAAGTCAGTACGGTTTTTGACGCGGAAGAAAGTCATAGTTTAGAGGTCACCCTAAAAAGTGGAAAAGTTTTGGAAGCTAACGCAATTGTCTATGCCGTAGGTACGCGACCTAATATTGAGATTGCACGCAAGGCTGGATTAAAAATGGGTAAAGGGCTACGTGTAAATGAGTATATGCAAACTTCAGATGCTTCTATTTTTGCCCTTGGGGAAATAGCAGAATTTAGAAACCAAACTTTTGGAATCACCGCAGCGGCTGAAGAACAAGCTAATATTCTGGCTAATTATTTGGCAGGCGATATTAGCAATCCTTATAAGGGTTCTGTGCTGATGAATATTCTCAAGTTTGAAGATTTAGACCTCTGTAGTATAGGTCAGGTGAGTGTGCCTAAAAATGATCCTTCGTATGAAGAAGTTATTTTTATGGATGTCTCAAAACAATACTATAAAAAATGCATCATCAAAGACGATTTACTCGTAGGAGCCATTTTAATGGGGGACAAGCAAGAGTTTGCAGAATTCAAGAATTTAATTGACAGCCGCATTGAACTTGCAGAAAAACGCGAATTATTACTTAGAGGAGCAACCAAGCAAGAGCCGGTAAAAGGTAAACTTATTTGTTCATGTAGTCAGGTGGGAAGCGGCAATATTGAAGAAGCAATAAGACAGGGATGCATAGATTTTACTGCACTTTGTGATCAAACCGGGGCCGGACTAGGCTGCGGAAGCTGTAAAACCGAAGTACGTGAGTTATTAACCGAAGCGACTGTAAAACTATGAGACAGCAATTTTCAAGAGTTATTGTAAAAGGAGGAGTGGTGTCTCCCGGTGAGTTAAAAATTATTCTAGATCAAGCAGAGCGCCTAGATCTAGACACTATTGCTTTTGGGTCTCGACAGGATATTTTGTTTTTGACTCAAAATAAAATAGTTGATAATTCTTCAAGTCTTAGACTTGTGATCCCGGATGGCGATCGGGTTGAAAATATAATGAGTTCTTATGTTACAAGTGACCTGTTTGCAAGTACCCATTGGCTTACCGGAGATCGTTACTTATATATTCTCGAACAGTTTCAAAATACACCAAAGCTTAAAATAAATATTGTAGATCCTAAACAGCGCGTAGTGCCCTTGTTTACAGGACACTTGAATTTTATCGCTTCTGAACAAGAAGATTATTGGTATCTATATATGCGTCTTCCACATTGGGAAAAAACGCAGATGTATCCGGTATTGATCTACAGTTGGGATTTGGCACAGATTGCAGAAGCTGTTGAAAGAATTCTGAAAGAAGAACCCCAAAATGTTGAGATGGTTTTTGATCTGGTCATCGATGCTACCGATTTAAATAACAAAACGGTTTCATCTCCTTTAGCGATGGATTTTCAACCTTTTCCTTATTGTGAAGGAATGAACCGTATGCAATCTGGCAAGTATTGGTTAGGCTTGTATTGGCGAAATAACAAGTATGACATAAAATTTTTAAAAGGATTATGTGATTTGTGTGTAACCTCTAAAATTGGCAAAATCGCACTAACACCCTTTAAATCTTTCATAGTTAAAGGAATTCCTTCGGAAGATAAACTGGCTTGGGAAAAATTCTTAGGGTTGTCTGGTATCAATGTTAGGCACAGTATGCTTGAGCTCAATTGGCATTTGCCGGTTGCGAATGAAATGGCTTTGAATTTAAAACAGTTTTTAGTTGACTCATTCAATAAACAAGACATCAGCACTTATGGGTTAACCTTTGGCATTGCAGACTTTGACCGAAGCGGTTCGTATTTTACATCAATTGTTATCGAAAGAAATAAACCCGATGTTTTACCGGTTGAATTTGAAGCCAGAGCTAGCTTTAATATTGTTTATGCTCGGGATTTTGATCCCAATACGCAAGATTATATTGTGCATGTTCAAGATGTAGATCAGGCTGAATTACCCGCCTTATTGATGGAACTTAGCCAAATGTATTTTAAAAATTTAGGAGATAAAAAACCTGTAAAAGAAGTAAGTGCTCCAAAACTTCAAACTATTAAAGTAGCGGTGTATCAGTGCAATTCGTGTCAAACAATTTATGATTATAGATTTGGCGATCAGACGCAAAACATACAACCTGGAGTACTTTTTGAAAAACTACCCAATGAATACTGTTGCTCGTTGTGTGAGGGGCCAAAAGAGAATTTTAGTAAAATATCTTTTATGGCAGAATTGAATCAGTAAGTACTCGGTTGTGTTTCTACTTGCTGCGCGATCTGCAACATCTGATCTCTATGATTCACTACGTGGCCTAAAACAATAATAGCAGGATTACTCAGTTGTTTCTCATTGTAAATTTGAGCAATAGTATTAACCGTTCCTACGGCTATTTTTTCATTACTTAAACTGCCATTTTGAATAATGGCTACGGGCAGTTCATATTTGTTTTGAGCTTTATATAAGTCTAGAATCTCATTGAGTTTAGAAGTACCCATAAGTATTACTACAGTAGCGTTACTTTGAGCAGCGAGCTGCACATCCTTAGATAACTTATGCGCCTTGGTCGTACCGGTTATCCCCCAAAAACTTTCAGAAATACCTCGCTTTGTGAGCGGTATATTTTGCAATGCAGGTACAGCATTACACGAGGAGATTCCTGGGATTACGCTTGCCGATATTCCGCGTTGAGCAGCGTATAGCATTTCTTCTGCACCGCGACCAAAAATGAATGGATCACCGCCTTTAAGACGCACCACTATAGCATAATTCTGAGCTCTATTCACAATCAGATCGTTTATTTGATCTTGGTGATAGGCATAACACCCCTTGCGTTTCCCAACAAAAATCAATTCGGTTTCCGGTTTGCAGTGTTTTAATACTTCGGGATTAACTAATGCATCATAAAGCACTACATCTGCACTTTTCAATGCTTTTAAACCTTTTAACGTTAGTAATTCTGGATCGCCGGGTCCGGCACCGAGTAGTATGAGCTTTCCTGTATTCATAATTTAGATATATATACGTATTAATTTATTGAAATATCTGTAATTAATTGTGATTCAAATTAATTATCTCAAATAATTAGAATAAAAGTAAGTATTAATACGTAATAAATCAAATTTTAAAATATATTTGAATGGGAATTATAAAACGCTATTATGAAAAACATTACCATTACTCTGCTTTTCTTCTGCATGTTTCAAATGGGAGCACAGGAGTTTACTGTTGACGCCGATTTACGGCAACGATTTGAATACCGCCACGGGTTTAACACGCTTTTTCCGGATAACGCAGAACCTGCAGCATTTGTAAGACAACGAGCACGTTTAAATTTTAATTACTCAGCCGAAAAGCTCAAACTTTTTATTGCAGTTCAAGACGTGAGCACTTGGGGCGATACGAGACAGATTCTGCCGGCTGATGGTAATGATTCGTTTATGCTCTTTCAAGCTTGGGCAGAACTTCAACTGGGTACCCATTGGTCTACCAAGTTGGGAAGACAAGTGATCTCTTATGACGACCAACGCATTTTTGGAGGTTTAGATTGGGCTATGCAAGGTCGTTTTCACGATGCTGCTCTTTTAAAATATAAAAAAGAACGTACGCAGCTTGATCTGGGATTTGCTTTTAGTCAGCAAGGTGAATCTATTTTAGGTACAGCATATAACATCCCGGGGTTCTTTACTTATAAGAGTATGCAGTATGTTTATTTTAAGCAAAGTTGGGAGCAATCAAGCTTTAGTTTACTAGGATTAAACACAGGTTTTCAACGTTTTGCTCAAGAAGATATGACGCAGGCAGATGGCGTGTATTATACGCATACAGTGGGTTCTTATTTTACATTTCCTATAGCCAAACTGAAGTTATCAGGAAGTGCCTATTATCAATTTGGTGAAGCCTATCCTGTAGATGAGTCGTTATCTGCTTATCAATTGGCACTAAACGCCACATATAAAGTAGGTAGCACGCTTCTTGGGGTAGGTGCCGAATTGCTAAGTGGTTCTGATCAAGGAAGTTCAGACCGTAAATCATTTTTTCCTCTATATGGGACCAACCATAAATTCAACGGGTTTATGGATTATTTCTATGTAGGTAATCACGCCAATAATGTGGGGCTTAACGATTTTCATGCAAAAGCTGTTTTTAAAACCGGTGAACGCGCTACGTTGCTTGCTGCCTTGCATTATTTTACCTCAAATGGTTCAATAGCCGAAACTACAGATAAGTATTTAGGAACTGAATTAGATCTGGTTTATACGCAGCCGTTGATCAAAAATATAAAATTACAGTTGGGCTATTCGCATATGTTTGCTTCATCAAATATGTCTTTAATCAAAAATGGAGTCACTTCAGAAAATACAAACAATTGGGGATGGGCGATGCTTGTTATCAATCCAAAGTTATTCAATCATAATTTTGACTAGGGAAGTGGTTACCTATCATTTAATGAAAAGCCTGCTGAAAATGATCTTCAGCAGGCTTTCTTTTTTCGTATTGTCGGGATGAGAGGATTCGAACCTCCGATCTCGCGCCCCCCAGACGCGCACTTTAACCGGACTAAGCTACATCCCGAAATTTTTGCAGGCTGCAAATATAAATATTTGTAACAGACCACAAAGTTTTAATCCTATATAACCCATAATAGCGTTGTCACAATATTTACCCTCAATTATTGAATATTTATTAAATAAAGCGAATCGTTTAAATATTTTAAAATTATAACGTTATAGTTTATTGAATAATAATTTTTCGTACCTTAAAGGTAGTATTTGTTTAATTCCTCAATCTCAATATTATGAAACTATCTTTAATAACGCTTATTCTTTTGATCAGTACTGTTTACAGTACAAATCAAACCGAAATCAAACAGGACAATGATGTTTTAATCAGAGGTACCTGGGAACTCAGAGACTTTTATCATTATGACGAAAATGAAGTCGTTGATACTGTAGCAACGACTGATGGTTACCGTCAAATAAAAATGTATACTAAAGACCGCGTGATGTGGACGCGCTATGTACCCAAAGATTCCGTTGAATGGTTTGGATACGGTAGTTATGTCGCTTCAGATGATCAGCTTATAGAAACGCTAGAGTATGGATCGGAGAGCATGATGAATGTTATTGACACCCTACGTATCTTTACATTCGAGTTGCAGATTTCAGAGAATGAATACAGTCAAATCACTGTGGATGAAGAAGGTAATCGTATTTTCTCTGAAAACTACAAACGTATCGAATAGCTATTTCTCTATCGCCGCAACTTCTTTTTCGGTGACAGGTTTTTCTGAAGAATTCCCCCAGGAATTTAAGATGTAATTCATAACATCTGCAACCTCGTCATCATACAAACCTAACGGAGCCATTATACTGTTATAATCGGTTCCGTTTACGGTTATAGGGCCTTGTAAACCGTATTTTACCGCGTGAATAGCTTTGGTTCTATTATTTAATAAATAATCTGCTTTCGCCAAAGGCGGAAATGCCCCCGGAATACCTTCTCCAGTCGCCATATGACATTGCATACAAAAGTCCTCGTACACAGTCTTCCCTCGTTTTATACTGTTTTGCAATGTGGTATCCTTTTGAATAGGAATATAAACAGACGTATTAATGCCAAAACTTTGATCTCCTTTAGCCGCTGAAAAGATGAGAATGGTTGCGAAGCTTGCGAGTGTAATTAATGCAGTTTTCAATTTTGTACAAGTTTTACGATTCCTACTCCTTCAACACCAACATAAACGAAGCCGTCTGGGCCTTGAATTACATTACGCACACGACCAATACCGTCCAGCAGTTTTTCTCTTTTCATCACTGAATTGTTTTCATCTAAATAGAGTGCTTCGAGATAAACAAACTTAAGAGAACCTACTAAAAGGTTGCCTTTCAAATCTGGATAGGCATCACTGGTAACCATTGCCATTCCGCTAGGTGCGATTGAAGGTACCCAATAGTAAAGAGGTTGCTCCATTCCTTCCTTTTTGGTAATGTCTGTAATATCTGTACCGCTGTAATTGATTCCGTAGGTAATGACAGGCCAGCCATAGTTGGCGCCTTTTTTAATTATATTAATTTCATCGCCACCACGTGGACCGTGCTCGTGCACCCAAATTTCGTTTGTTTCGGGGTTGATGATCATCCCTTGCGGATTGCGATGCCCGTAAGACCAAATGGCCTCTTTGGCATTTTCAGTTCCTACGAATGGGTTATCTGTGGGTATACTTCCGTCTAAATTTAAGCGGTACACTTTACCATTGTCGCGAGTGATATCTTGTGGATTAATATCACGCTCACCACGTTCACCTGCTGTAAAAAATACGTGGCCTGCATCGTCAAATACGATACGACTACCCCAGTGCTGGCCTTTAGTGGTATTGGGCGTAGCTTTATAAAGCACTTCTTGATTGATAAGGCTATTCCCTGATAATTGCGCACGCATAAGCGCAGTGTTTCCTCCTTTGGCTTCACCTTCGGTAGAAGAGTAGGTGAAATATATAAATCCGTCACTTTCATAATTCGGACTCAACTGAATATCTAATAATCCGCCTTGACCCCGATTGTAAACTTCCGGAACTCCGGCAATAGTTATTTTCTCACCGTTTACAAAATGAATTAGTTCGCCTGATTTCTCTGTTATGAGTAAGCTTCCGTCAGGTAAGAATGCCATTCCCCAAGGATTGATCAAGTCAGGAACAATGACTTCGTATTCGTAGGCTTCAGAAACTGTAATAGCTACATCATTATCTTTGACCTCTTTAGGGTTTTGAGCACAAGCGATTACTGTGGTAAGCACAGAAAAAAGAAGAATGCTAAAGTTTTTCATATAAGAAATTTTGATTTAAAAATAGTGAAAACCTAACAATCCCTAATAGTAGAATTCAAACATCGGTGTAAATTTGCATTGTTAATAACGACTTATAATTAGCGATTGACATGACTTTATAAGTATAGTTAAAAAACTATTTTTGTTTAGATCACTAGAATTAATGGTCTTAGGTCTAAAGACGATCTTTCAATAAAAATTAAAAATGTAGAATTCCACAGCACGTGGATAATATTTAAATAAAATGGCAGTAGAACGTATTAAATGTTTAATTATTGGGTCTGGTCCTGCAGGTTACACCGCAGCAATTTATGCTTCAAGAGCAGATTTGAAACCGGTAGTCTACACAGGTATGGAACCCGGTGGACAATTAACTACGACCACTGAAGTTGATAATTTTCCCGGATATCCTGAAGGAATTGACGGTCCAACTATGATGGTGCAGTTGCAACAACAGGCAGAACGTTTTGGTACCGAAGTGCGTATAGGAATGATTACCAACGTTGAATTTTCTTCTGAGGAAGGAGGCATTCATAAAGCTACCGTAGATAATACTACTGAGATCGAAGCAGAATCTGTGATCATTTCAACAGGTGCAACAGCGCGCTACCTCGGGTTACCTAGTGAGCAGCGCTTGCGCGGTGGTGGTGTTTCGGCCTGTGCGGTTTGTGATGGATTTTTCTATAAAAATCAGCGTGTGGCTATCGTAGGAGGTGGGGACACTGCTGCAGAAGAAGCTACTTATCTTGCTAATATTTGTGAGCACGTTACGATGCTAGTGCGTAAAGATGAGATGCGTGCTTCAAAAGCAATGCAACATCGTGTGAATTCAAGAAAAAATATCACCGTACTTTATAATACTGAAGTTGAAGAAGTAGTAGGTGAGCAAGTGGTAGAGGGCTTGAAAATGATCAACAATCAGACAAAAGAAGTATCTGAAATCGAGATCACAGGTCTATTTATCGCTATTGGTCACAAGCCGAATACAGACATTTTTAAAGGGCAGTTGGAAATGGACGAAACCGGTTATATTCTTACTGAAGGAAAATCTACTAAAACCGGTAAACCAGGTGTGTTTGCAAGTGGAGATGTTCAAGATAAAGAATACCGCCAGGCTATTACTGCCGCTGGAACAGGATGTATGGCAGCACTAGATGCAGAACGTTATTTAGCTTCAGTAGAGGAAAAAGTTGAAGCATAATAATTCCTATAACATGCTTACAAATAAAAAAAGCTCTTGCATTAGCAAGAGCTTTTTTTATGCTTATTACTGAAGAACCGTTCTAATCTTCGTCTTCTTCAGATTCTTCATCAACCATTTCTTCATCTTCTTCATCCATTTTTTCAGGGATTTCAGAAATTGGCTCGTTTAGATCATCATCATCATAATCTTCAACGTCATAATTTTCCATAGACGTTTCTAACTTTTTACTCACCTTCACCAAGTATATCGTATCTGCAGTGCGTACTTCTACACACTCGATGGTTTCGTTTTGAGCATTTTTAAATGATATGATGTGGTCATCATCATATCCATAGGGGTACTTATCAACCAGAAGCGCAAGAATCTCTGGGGTAAGCTTTTTAAAATCAACTATTACGCGACGCATAAATAAAATTTAATATTTGTTGCAAATTGTGGTTAAATGTAAAAAAAAACGAATGGGTTGTGCAACACTATTCACTTAATTCTTTTTTAATTTTTTATAATACTCAAAAGCATTGTAAATCAATTCATTTGAGGCTTCTTGATTGAGAACAACTTCGCCTATACGGTTAAGCAAAACAAAGAGCACCTTTCCGTGGCTATTTTTCTTATCGTACTTGAGTAAAGTGATGATACTCTCAATATCTTTCTCTGTAAATTCAACGCTAGGGTAGAAGGCTAAGATTGCTTGTGAAATTACATCACACTCTGATTTAGGCAAACCGCATAATTCACTAGATAAATAATTGGCCAAGATCATACCAATTGCGATGGCTTCACCGTGCAGCAAGCGTTCTTTTTGATCGCTTTCCATAAAATAGGATTCGATGGCGTGACCTAGCGTATGCCCATAATTGAGACTTTTTCTTCTATTCTTTTCGAAGGGATCTTCTAGAACCACTTCGTTTTTTATAGCAATAGATTGTCTGATCAATTCAGTTAAACTTTCAAAATCTGTATATTTTGCTTGCTTTACCGTATTCCAATACGGTTCAGAACTGATAAGGCCATGTTTAAGCATTTCGGCATAACCGCTACGCAATTCTTCAACCGAAAGCGTTCCTAAGAAATGAGTGTCAACCAGAACTAGCTCAGGATTACTAATAATCCCAATTTGATTTTTTAACGGTCCGAGATCTACACCGGTTTTTCCACCTACAGAAGCATCAACCATTGCTAGTAAGGTAGTAGGAATATTGATGAAATCAATGCCGCGTTTAAAACAACATGCTACAAAACCGCCAAGATCAGTTACGACACCACCACCAAGATTGATCAAGGCACTGTTGCGATCAGCATTCAGCTCTGACAGCACATTCCAAACTCCTTCACACGTTTCAAGATTTTTAAACTCTTCACCGGGATCAATCTCTATAATTTCAATAGTCGTTTGAGTGACTATATTCTGAAGAAAAGGTGCCAAACAATGCTCGTGTGTATTACTGTCTACAAGCACAAACAGGATGCTGTAATTTTTTTCCTTTAAAATAGCATTAAGATTTGAGTAGCCGTTTTCGCCAAAAACGACCTGATAATCTTTAGCTTGAATTGCTTCCATGTTAAAGTTTTTTGAGGTTGTGAAATTAATATCTTTTTATAACAATCCCTTTGCGATTTGGCTATATTTGACGCCTAATTTTAGAATATGTTAGAACAAAAAATATTTGATGATACAAAGACTGCATTTTCTTTAAAATCAGATAGTGAGCTTGAGCGAGCTTACTTCTTGTTTAAGATGATTTCTTTGCAGCCTTTGGTGAAAATAGGCACGGCGGTTACACGTTTTGCGTTAAACGCCAGCCTTCCGGTAGAAGGTTTGGTGCGCGCTACCGTTTTTGATCATTTTTGCGGTGGAGTAAGTGAGAAAGATTGTGTTTCTACTATTGATGCAATGTACAGTAAAAATGTTCATTCTGTTTTAGATTTTTCAGTAGAAGGGAAGGAGACCGAAAGTTTATTTGATTCTGCTCTAGAACGCGTGATGAGTCTTATTGATTTTGCTAAAGACCGACCCGGGATGCCTTTTTCCGTTTTTAAACCTACCGGTTTTGGCCGTTTTGAAGTTTGGCGAAAGGTTACCGAAAATGAAACACTTTCAGATAAAGAACAACAAGAATGGAAGCGTATTCAGGAGCGTTTTCATAAAGTATGTAAAAAAGCAAAAGCTTGTGATATAAAATTGCTTATTGATGCCGAAGAAAGTTGGATGCAAGGTGCTGTAGATGATCTTGTACTTGAGATGATGCAAACTTATAATCAAGAGAAACCCATTGTTTTTACAACCTTGCAATGTTATCGTTGGGATCGATTAGCTTATTTAAAAGATCTGCATCAAGACGGAATTGAAAAAGGATATCATTTAGGGATAAAAATCGTGCGCGGCGCTTATATGGAAAAAGAGCGTGCTCGAGCAGAAGAAAAAGGTTATGATTCTCCAATTTGTAAAGACAAGCCTGAAACTGATGCACATTTTAATGCGATGTTAGTTTACATCTTTGATAACCTAGAAGATATTTGGGCATTCATTGGGACGCATAATGAAGAAAGTAATTATCTGGCTATTGAAATTATGGCTCAGAAAGAAATTGCTCCAGATGATGGTCGTGTATGGTTTGGTCAATTATATGGTATGAGTGATCACATTAGCTATAACTTGGCAAAGGAAGGGTATAACGTTACCAAATACGTTCCTTTTGGGCCTGTTAAAGATGTGATGCCCTACTTGATAAGAAGAGCTGAAGAAAATACTTCGGTTGCGGGTCAAACCAACCGAGAGCTTTCGTTAATTCAGGAAGAACGCAGACGTCGCAAACTAAATTAGACGGACATATATTAAAAAGGCTTACTACTCTGGTAAGCCTTTTTGATTATAAAGCAGGTTGAATTTAATGCTTAATCACACTCAAAACTTCAAAAGTTTCGTCGCAAAGTTCAAGTGTTGTAGTAATAGGAGTGGGCATCGTTTCTTGTGAATGAATCATATAAAATCCACACGGTTCTTTTCGGGTATCGCTTTTATCAAAATCAACTTCCCCTTCTAGGAAAACAGTATTTAAATCTGAAGTGTCAAGCTTTAATTCTTGTAATTGCTTTTCGGCTTGCTCAGAGAGTGTGTAACCATTATTCCGAATGGTTTTGAGTACGCGTGCATTAGGCATATAATCGCAAGAGGGTAATTCAACCCCGCTACCTTTTACAAAAAATGCCAAAAGAATAAGGCCAATGGCAAAACCACCAAGATAGAAGCCTAATCGGTATAAAATTTTCATGTGTTGTATTTAGATCTAAAAAAATAAGAGATTGATATCTCTGAACGGAAGATCAAACCAATCTGCAACAGACTTGCTGGTTAGAATTCCGCGGTAAAAATACAATCCGTTTTTTAAACCTTTATTGATACGCAGACTATTTTCTAGTCCGCCGTGTTCACCAATTTCTAAAAGATACGGCGTAAAAATATTACTAATTGATAGTGAGGAAGTTCTCGCGTAACGAGAAGGAATATTAGGCACACAATAATGTACCACATCGTGTTTGACAAAGGTAGGCTTATCGTGCGAGGTAACTTCTGAAGTTTCAAAGCAACCACCCATATCAATACTAACATCGATAATGATTGATCCCGGTTTCATATATTCTAGCATGGTCTCTGTAACGATTACAGGAGATCTATCCTTACCTCTCACGGCTCCGATAGCTACATCACAACGGCGCAAAGCCTTAAGTAAATTTTTTGGCTGAATGGTAGACGTATATAAAGGTTGGCCCACACTCACCTGAAGACAACGCAGTTTAGTGAGGGAGTTGTCAAAAACTTTGACATTAGCACCAAGACCCAATGCAGAGCGTGTTGCAAATTCACCTACTGTGCCCGCACCAATGATCACAACTTCCACAGGGGGAACTCCGCTAATATTGCCAAACATCAATCCGTTACCACCATCTTGCCGTGACATCAATTCTGAAGCGATAAGTACAGATGCGGTACCGGCAATTTCACTTAACGCTCTAACGGCAGGGTAGGTGCCATCAGCATCTTTAATAAATTCAAAAGCAAGTGCTGTAATGCGTTTTGTAGCTAGAATTTTAAAGTATTCTTTTTTCTGGGTTTTGAGCTGCAGTGCAGAAATGATCACCGTTTGCGGATTCACCATCTCAAGCTCTTCAAGAGAAGGCGGCTCTACTTTTAATACCATCGGGCAGCCAAAAACTTTGGCTCGATCAGAAGTGATTTCGGCACCATTTTCAGAATAGTCGTGATCTGTAAATCGCGCATCTTCACCTGCTTGTGATTCGATGAGCACACGATGCCCGTGTGCAACCAGGGCTCCCACTGCATCAGGAGTAAGGCAAACGCGTTTTTCTTGAAAGTGATTTTCTTTTGGGATACCTATAAATAGCGAACCTTTACGCTGCTCAATCTCAAGCTTTTCTTCTTGCGGAATCAGCTGTTCTCGGGTAAAAGGGCTATTTTGAATCATTTGACGGTTTAGTTAAAAATAAACCTCAAATTAAACATTATTATTTAGGGAAAAAAAGAGATTGAAGTAGAATTCTTTTGACTATCCCATAAATAAAGGTTCGTCATCATCATCGTCTTCTTGCTCGTCCTCTTTGGAAAATGAAGGATATTGATTTGTCAGTTCATCTTCATCTCTAATTTTTCCTTTAAAAGAGACTCTTTCAAGCTCAGACAAATCGATATTATGAATACGATCGAAAATTTTCATACGTACTGTATAAAGGAAAATGAATGCAAAAAGTATTAAGGGAGCTAGATAATAAATTTCGACACTATCTTTATAGAAAATATCCTCATTAAACAAACTGTATATTTGAAAAATATACATACAAATAGGGATAATTAAGGAGTGATACCACCAATGCTTACAAGTGAAAAACCAAATCAATAACAGTAGGAGCGGGATTAATTTGCTAAAAAATAACCATCCGGCCACGTTAACACTTTGATAAAATCCACTTTCGTATCGTATGTCAAAACCAAAAAAAGAGGTTTCCCAGATTTTGACATCTGGAAAACCTTCATATAAGTAAAAAAAGTATGGCGTACCAGCAATAAAAGCTGCTAATATACTACCCGTTAGAAGGGACTCTGATCTTAGTTGGGTCAACTTTTTTCGCTGCATAATCTGCGTTAGTATCTTGTGCTGTGTAAGTAACTGCTGTTGCACCTGCAATTAAAAGGCCTAGGAGTAAAGCTTTAAGTTTCATAATAAAATGTGTTTGAGTGTTAATGATTTGTTGGTTCAAAGATGAACAACTTTTTACACCCTATTGCATTTTATAATTCTTCTATATTTGCTTCACAAAAAATGGCTTTAACACATTTTATCGATTATAATTCTAATGCCAATTTAGGAATAATTCTTTTACTCGTACAAATTTTGACTATAACTTTTTCGTGATTTTTAACTTGTAAGAAAAATCTTCACAGTATCTTTTTTGCTTTAACATACTTTTAATAAAGTTATGAAAACTCAAGTGTTCTTACATTATCTTTTGTCGAAAAAATTCTCGCTGAATGAACTTCATTATCAAGTAAAGTGTTAATTTTTTGAGGCCACTCAATTAATTTTAAGCTGTCAGTTTCTAAAAGTTCTTCAATTCCTATATCGTAAGCTTCATTTTCATCTTTTAGCCTGTATAAATCCAGATGAAAAATGGATGAGCCTGCATCTGTTTTATACTCATTAATCAATGAAAAAGTTGGACTCGAAACATTATCTGCTGAGCCCAACCTTTTAACCAAAGCTTTTATTAAGGTTGTTTTACCTGCGCCTAAATCTCCATAGAATAGAATTGTTGAAAATTTTAAATTCTTGATTAAGGCCTCGGCCACTTCGTCAATCTGATCTAATGCATAGGTATATTCCATATAAAGACAGCGATATTATCTTGGGTTTAATACAATAAACGGAATGATCACCTCCTCAAGTGAAACACCACCGTGTTGATAGGTGTTTCTAAAATAGCTCACATAATGATTGTAATTATTAGGATAAGCAAAAAAGAGATCTCCCTTTGCAAAAATAAACGAGCTACTCATATTAATGGTAGGCAAATGAATTGATTTTGGTTCTTTAGCCTCTAGCACGTCCTTTTGCTCATATGTTAAACTACGCCCTGTCTTATATCTTAAATTTAAACTTGTATTCTTATCACCAATTACTTTAGACGGATTTTTCACATTAATTGTTCCGTGGTCTGTGGTAAGAATGATCTTAAACCCGAGTTGTTGTGATTTCTGAATCATCTCTAAAAGGGGAGAGTTCTTAAACCAACTTTCGGTAAGGGAGCGATATGATTTATCGTTACTTGCTAACTCTTTTATAACCTCCATTTCTGTTTTAGAATGGCTGAGCATATCAACAAAATTGTACACGAGTACGGTAAGATCATTTTTTTTGAGCGAATTGAAATTCTCTACTAGTTTTTTTCCGCTTTTAAGATTGGTTATTTTATGATATTCCCAATTCAGGTTACTTAGCCCTAAACGCTTCAGTTGTGCTTCTAGAAACTTGTCTTCATTTAAATTCTTTCCGCCATCATCCGTATCGTTTAACCAAAGATCAGGATGTTGTTTTTCCATCTCACTTGGCATCAAGCCAGAGAAAATCGCATTTCGCGCATATTGTGTAGCGGTGGGCAAAATGCTGTAATAAGCGCTTTCGCTTTCTTTTTTGTAATAGTTACTTATTATAGGTTCAAAAGATTTCCACTGATCGTATCTTAAGTTATCTATCACAATAAGCATAACCGGCGCATCGTCTTTTTTGATCTGAGGGACAATTTTGTCTTTAAATAATGTATGTGACATCGTAGGGCGATCCTCATCGCTAAACCAGTCTTTATAGTTACGCTCAATAAATTTGAAAAACTGACTATTTGCTTCGGTTTTTTGAGACTCCAGAATTTCTTGCATACTCTGATCCTCAATATTCTCTAATTCAAGCTCCCAATAAATCAACTTTTGATAGAGTTCTACCCATTCTTCATAAGAAATCACCTGCGCCATATCCATCGCAATTTTTCTAAATTCTTGCTGGTAATTGAGCGTTGTTTTTTCTGAAACCAGTCGGCTTGTATCTAGGTTCTTTTTCAGACTCAACAAGATCTGATTGGGATTCACAGGTTTTATAAGGTAATCGGCGATTTTAGAGCCAATGGCCTCTTCCATTATGTATTCCTCTTCACTTTTAGTAATCATAATGACCGGCAGCGTATCTCGTTTCGCTTTTATCTCGCTCAAGGTTTCAAGACCGGTAAGGCCGGGCATATTTTCATCAAGAAAAACCACATCAAAGTTTTGCTCTTCAACAAGTTCAATAGCTTCGGTACCACTCTGACACGTGGTCACCTCATAATTTTTCTTTTCTAAAAATAAGATGTGGGGTTTTAGTAAATCAATTTCATCATCTACCCATAGTATTTTAATCGTACTCATATATAGTATCTTTGTATAAGGTGATTCTAAAAATCACCTGTTGCGCACAACGCGTTATTTAAAATTTTAAAGCCTTTCTTTTTGAAGACTCCTAACAAACTTACGATAATTAACGACCCTATTTATGGCTTTATTACCATACCCAACGGGCTCATCTTTAACTTAATTGAGCATAAATACTTTCAGCGCCTGCGCCGTATTTCTCAAATGGGTCTGTCTTATTTAGTATATCCCGGGGCGCATCATACCCGTTTTCATCACGCAATAGGTTGTGTGCATATTATGCAAAAAGCTATGGAAAAGCTTGAGCAAAAAGGCGTTGAGATCTCTGCGGAAGAAAAGGAGGCTACGCTAGTTGCTATATTATTGCACGACATAGGTCACGGACCTTTTTCACACGCGATGGAAAACAGTATCGCAGAAGGGGTGCATCACGAGCGGATTTCGCTTCAATTTATTGAGTATCTCAATTCGGAGTTTAACGGAAGTTTAACCCTGGCTCTTAAAATTTTTAAGGGAACCTACCACCGTCCGTTCTTGCACCAATTGGTTTCGGGGCAATTGGATATGGATCGTACAGATTATCTCAAAAGAGATAGCTTTTACACGGGAATGGCCGAAGGCAATATCAATACAGACCGTATTCTCGCGATGCTGAATGTAAAGGATGATGAATTGATGGTAGAGGAAAAGGGGATTTATACCATCGAAAAATTTTTGGTAGCACGTCGCCTGATGTACTGGCAAGTGTATTTGCATAAGACGAGTTTGGTCGCTGAGCAAGTTCTTGTAAAAGTTTTAAAGCGTGCAAAAGCGCTTACCGAAGCAGGTCATAAGCTTCCGGCAAGTACTGCGCTTGGATACTTTCTAAAAAAGAAAAATGCAGAAGGAATCTTTGATCAAGAGGCGCTTGAAGTTTTTTCAAAATTAGATGATTACGATATTATTTCAGCAATGAAGGCGTGGTGTGAGGAAGACGATTTTGTTTTGCGTACACTTTGTAAAACAATTATTGATCGAAAATTACCACGTATTAAGATTAAGAAGAAACCCTTTAAAACCGATTTTATTCAGACGGAAAGGAGCCGGGTTAAAGCCCACTATAATATCTCTGATGAAGAAGTAGATTATTTTGTATTCACCGGTACACTTACAAATCAAGCTTATACCTTAAAAAAGGAAGCAATTAATATTCTTACAAAAAAAGGAAAAGTCATTGATGTGATTTCTGCTAGCGATCAATTGAGTTTAAAGGCCTTGTCAAAGGTGATCACAAAAAACTATATCTGCTATCCCAAACACTTAAATTAAACCCTTTTTTTCTATTTTTGCGATGATGAAATTTACAGCTGAACAAATTGCTGGAATTTTAGAAGGCTCTGTGGACGGGAATCCCGAAGCAGAAGTTTCTAAACTTTCAAAAATAGAAGATGGAACCACGGGCTCGCTTACCTTTTTGGCGAATCCTAAATACACTCCATATATATATAAGACTAAAGCTTCAATTGCTATAGTTGACAAAAATTTTAAGCCTGAGCACGATCTTGACGTTACGCTTATAAGAGTAGATGATGCCTATAAATCGTTTTCAAAACTTTTGGAATATTACAATCAGGTAAAACTTAGTAAGTCAGGAATAGAACAACCCGTCTACATCTCAGAAAGTGCTTCTTACGGTGATGATATTTATTTGGGTGCCTTTGCCTATTTAGGTAATAATGTAAGCATAGGCAATAATGTCAAAATCTATCCTAATGTTTATATTGGCGACAATTGTAAAATAGGGGATAACTGCGTGATCTTTCAGGGAGCTAAAATTTACTCTGATTGTGTTTTAGGCGAAACAGTTTATGTGCATAGTGGGGCAATTATTGGCGCAGATGGTTTTGGTTTTGCTCCTGATGAAAATGGAGAGTATTCTAGAATTCCGCAAACCGGTAATGTTATTATTGAAGATAATGTAGATATCGGTGCAGGAACTACGATAGATAGAGCTACTTTGGGTTCTACGATTATCCGTAAAGGTGTGAAACTAGATAATCAAATTCAGATTGCACATAACGTAGAGATAGGAGAGCATACTGCTATTGCCGCACAAACAGGTATCGCAGGTTCTACTAAAATCGGTAAGAACTGTATGATAGGAGGGCAAGTAGGTATCGTGGGACATCTTACTATAGGTGATCGCGTGCGTATTCAAGCACAATCTGGAATCACGAGAAATATTAAGAATGATGAAGCGGTGCAAGGTTCGCCGGCGCTATCCTATAATGATTTTAATAAATCTTACGTACACTTTAAAAATTTGCCAAGTCTGGCAGAACAATTAAATAATTTGGAAAAACAAAAATCCAATGATAAGTAAAGCTGAAGGAAAGCAAAAAACAATCGCCGGTGAGGTTTCCTTAACCGGCGTTGGTTTACATACAGGTAAAAATGTTACGCTAACGTTTAAGCCTGCCGATGAAAATACCGGTATGTTTTTTAAGCGCGTTGACCTTGAAGGACAGCCTATTATAGAGGCAAATGCAGATTATGTTGTGAATACCCAAAGGGGAACCAACCTCGAAAAAATGGGAGTGCACATTCAAACGAGTGAGCACGTACTTGCCGCTTGCGTTGGATTAGGAATAGACAATATTTGTATAGAATTGAATGCTTCAGAACCACCTATTATGGATGGTTCTTCAAAGTTTTTTGTTGAAGCTATTGAGAAAGTAGGCATTCAGGAGCAAGAGGCTAGCCGCGAGGAATACGTGGTGACTGAAGTGATTAGCTATGTTGATGACAAATCTGGCAGTGAAATTATGCTTATGCCGGCTGAAGAATATCAACTTACTACGATGGTAGATTTTGGTACTAAAATTTTAGGCACTCAGAATGCAAGTATCAAAAGTATTTCTGAATTTAAAGATGAAATTTCAGATTCTAGAACGTTTAGCTTCCTTCACGAAATAGAAATGCTTCTTGAACACGGACTCATAAAAGGCGGTGACCTTAATAATGCAATAGTTTATGTAGATAAAGAACTTTCTCCGGAAACTATGGAGAAGTTGAGAAAAGCATTTAATAAAGATAATATTTCGGTTAAATCTAATGGAATATTAGATAATCTTACGTTGCATCATCCTAATGAGGCTGCACGTCACAAGTTGCTTGATGTTATTGGAGATCTAGCCTTAGTAGGGATGCCTATCAAAGGAAAAGTGATCGCCAACAAACCGGGACATTATGTAAACACACAGTTTGCAAAAAAGCTGAAGAAAATCATTAAGCTTGAAAAGCGCAACAACGTGCCTAATTTTGATTTGTCAAAACCACCGGTTAAAGACATTCATCAAATTATGGCGATGCTTCCGCACAGACCACCATTTCTTTTAGTAGATAAAATTCTGGAAATTACAGATACCGGTGTAGTGGGACTTAAAAACGTCACTATGAATGAGCCCTTCTTTGTAGGGCATTTTCCGGGAGCTCCTGTGATGCCAGGTGTTCTTCAGGTAGAAGCAATGGCTCAAACAGGTGGGATTTTAGTGTTGAGTACGGTTCCTGATCCTGAGAATTACCTTACCTATTTTATGAAAATAGATAATGTGCGCTTTAAGCAGCAAGTGCTTCCGGGGGATACACTTATCTTTAAATTAGATCTGTTATCGCCTATTCGCAGAGGAATTTGCCATATGCAGGGAAGTGCATATGTAAACGGCAAATTGGTATCTGAAGCTGAGCTTATGGCTCAAATTGTAAAAGTAAAGAAAGACTAGATTTATGAATCAACCCTTAGCATACGTACATCCGGGTGCCAAAATTGCCAAAAATGTGGTGATTGAACCTTTCACTACGATCAATAATAATGTGGTCATAGGAGAAGGAAGTTGGATAGGATCTAACGTTACCATAATGGAAGGTGCACGCATCGGTAAAAATGTAAATATTTTTCCCGGCGCTGTTATTTCAGCAATTCCACAAGATAAAAAGTTTGATGATGAGGATACAGTAACAATTATTGGCGATAACACAACCATTAGAGAGTGTGTTACGATCAATAGAGGTACCACAGACAAAATGAAAACTCAGATAGGTCACGATTGTTGGATTATGGCATACAGCCATATAGCGCATGATTGTATTGTGGGCGATCACTGTATTTTTTCAAACAATAGTACCCTCGCAGGACATATTGTAGTGGGCGACCACGTGGTATTAGCAGGAATGGCAGCCGTGCAGCAATTTTGTACTATAGGAAGTCACGCCTTTGTAACCGGTGGATCTTTAGTTCGTAAAGATGTACCCCCTTACGTTAAAGCCGGTCGTGAACCGCTTTCTTATGTGGGCATCAATTCTATCGGGCTACGCCGAAGAGGTTTTACCACAGAGAAAATCAGAGAAATTCAGGATATATATCGTATTCTGTACCAAAAGAATTACAACAACACCCAAGCTGTAAACATTATTGAAGCCGAGATGGAGGCGACTCCGGAGCGTGATGAAATTCTTCAGTTTATTCGTAATTCGCAACGCGGAATTATGAAAGGCTATTTTACAGCAAACTAATAATAGATTATAACAGCATAGATTAATATAGAAATATGGCAACTACATCAGATATTCGTAATGGAATGTGTATTCATTACAACCACGACATTTATAAGATTGTTGAATTTTTACACGTTAAACCTGGTAAAGGACCAGCGTTTGTGAGAACAAAGTTAAAAAGTGTTACTAACGGAAAAGTTTTAGATAATACATTTTCGGCAGGGCATAAAATTGAAGAAGTACGTGTAGAAACTAAAGGGTATCAGTTTTTATATAATGATGGGGAATGGTACCACTTTATGAACACTGATGATTATACACAAATCAGACTTTTGGAGTCTGCGCTAGATCAACCCGGACTTTTAAAAGAAGGTGAAGTTGTTTCTATTGCAATAAATACTGAAGACGGTATGCCGCTTTCTGTAGATATGCCGGCTCACGTGATTCTCGAAGTTACAGCAACTGAGCCTGGTGTAAAAGGAAATACCGCCACTAACGCCACCAAACCTGCTACTGTAGAAACCGGTGCTGAAGTAAATGTTCCTTTGTTCATCAATGAAGGGGACAAAATAAAAGTAGAGACTGAAAAAGGTACTTACAAAGAGCGTATAAAAGAATAAGTAGTTGAAATTTCCTCAAAAACATAGCTTAGAGCAGATCGCTACCATTCTTGGAGTAGAATATGTAGGAGCTGCTGATTTTCCGGTTCTGGGAATGAATGAGATTCATGTCGTAGAACCCGGAGATATTGTTTTTGTAGATCATCCCAAATATTACGATAAGGCTTTAGCTTCTGCTGCAACAGTCGTTCTAATAAACAAAAAAGTAGCGTGCCCAGAAGGTAAAGCTTTATTGATTTCGGAAGATCCCTTTAGTGATTTTAATAAGCTTACCAAGTTCTTTAAGCCATTTGAAAAGGCAGCTTCAAGTATTGCGACTACAGCAACGATTGGCGAAGGAACGATCATTCAGCCTAACTGTTTTATAGGTCACAATGTAAAAATCGGTTGTGATTGTTTAATTCACGCCAATGTCACTATCTATGACAACGCGATTATAGGTGATGGAGTAACCATTCATTCTGGAACTGTTCTAGGTGCAGATGCGTTTTATTATAAGAAGCGTGAAACCGGATTTGACAAATTGCTTTCCGGCGGAAGAGTGGTTATTGAAGATCACGTAGATCTTGGCGCGCTATGCACAATTGATAAGGGTGTGACCGGCGACACTACAATTGGTCAAGGATCTAAATTAGATAATCAGGTTCACGTAGGTCACGATACTCAGATAGGAAAGCGCGTACTTATTGCCGCTCAGAGTGGAATTGCAGGCTGCGTGGTCATTGAAGATGACGTGGTGATCTGGGGGCAAGTAGGTATCGCTAGCGGAATTACCATTAAGGAAAAAGCTGTGATCTTTGCGCAGAGTGGAGTAGGGCGCACCCTAGAAGGAGGTAAATCCTACTTAGGCACTCCTGCCGAAGATAGCAAGAAGAAGTTTAGAGAATTGGCTTCAATTAGGCAAATTCCTTATATTTTAGAACAAATAAAAAAATAAAATGAGTCAATCAGCAAAAGACCTTGTAAGAGGTTTATATGAATCCGATTTTTTTAATGATTCCACTGTTCTAAAAAAGTTCTTACATCAGGATGCAGAACTGTATTGGAATGCATCTACCGGATTTTCAAAAATGACGTACAGCGATATTGCTGATATGTCTTCAGAAATGGGGAAATCGTTCATTTCTTTAAGGTCATCTATAAGTCATCTTATTTCAGAAGGTGATAAGGTGAGCGCGCGTTTAACGTATTATATTCAGACCGTTGAAAACCCTGAAGAAGAGGTGGGTATTATTCACTTTATGGCGATTTGGGAACTTAAAGACGGCCTCCTTTACAGAGGTTATCAAATTAGCCAACCTAGCGATGATGACCCGCAAAATAATGATGCGCACATCCGCATAAAGTCTTAAAATTCCTTTAGCATTCAGCTTTAAAAAATTATTTTTGTTACCACAAAATTCAAACAACTCATGAGCGTTTTAGTAAATAAAGATTCCAAAATAATTGTACAAGGTTTTACCGGAAGTGAAGGTACCTTTCACGCCGGTCAAATGATTGAATACGGGACCAACGTTGTTGGTGGTGTGACACCGGGTAAAGGTGGTCAAACCCATTTAGACAAACCGGTATTCAACACTGTTGAAGATGCAGTAAAAGAAACCGGGGCTGATGTTTCAATCATCTTTGTACCGCCGGCATTTGCTGCTGACGCGATTATGGAGTCTGCTGATGCAGGAATTAAAGTGATTATTGCGATTACTGAAGGTATTCCTGTAGCAGATATGATTAAAGCTGCTGATTATATCAAAGATAAAGACTGTCGTTTAATTGGTCCTAACTGTCCTGGTGTGATCACTCCCGGAGAAGCCAAAGTAGGTATTATGCCTGGTTTTGTATTTAAGAAAGGAAAAGTAGGTATCGTTTCTAAATCAGGAACACTTACTTATGAGGCAGCAGATCAGGTTGTAAAACAAGGTTTAGGGATTACAACTGCAATTGGTATTGGGGGAGATCCTATTATTGGTACCACTACTAAAGAAGCTGTAGAGTTATTGATCAACGATCCGGAGACTGAAGCTGTTGTGATGATCGGTGAGATTGGAGGTCAGTTAGAAGCAGACGCTGCAAAATGGATCAAAGCAAGTGGAACCAAAAAGCCGGTTATTGGTTTTATCGCTGGTGAAACTGCTCCTGCCGGAAGAACAATGGGTCACGCTGGTGCTATTGTTTCTGGAGAAGGAGAATCTGCTGCAGATAAAAAGAAAATTTTAAGAGAAAACGGAGTACACGTTGTGGATTCTCCAGCTGAAATAGGCAAAAAAGTTGCTGAACTTATTGGTTAATTTCAGCCTCTGAAAAAATCAAAACCGACACGTAATGTGTCGGTTTTTTTATGCGTGTACCCCTCAAGTTTCCTATATTTACCGCTATTCAAACGAACTATTTTAGATATATCAATTTAGAATGAAACTTTTAGAAGGAAAGAATACAATTATAACAGGAGCCAGCCGCGGGATCGGAAACGGTATCGCCAAGGTTTTTGCTCAAAATGGAGCCAACGTGGCCTTTACCTATAGCTCGTCTGCAGGTCCGGCAGAAGAATTAGAACAAGAACTTCTTGCAATGGGAGTGAAAGCCAAGGCTTACAAGTCAAATGCTGCTTCTTTTGAAGATTGCCAGGAATTGGTAAAACAAATCAGTGCAGATTTTGAATCTATTGATGTTTTAGTTAATAATGCAGGAATTACTAAAGATAACCTGCTGATGCGTATGGGAGAAGAAGATTTTGATCAGGTTATTGAAGTAAATCTGAAGTCAATCTTCAATATGACCAAAGCTGTACAGCGCACCATGCTTAAACAACGCTACGGAAGCATCATCAATATGAGCTCTGTGGTAGGGATTAAAGGAAACGCTGGCCAAGCCAATTATGCAGCATCAAAAGCAGGAATAATCGGTTTCTCTAAATCTATGGCTTTAGAATTAGGTTCGAGAAATATCAGAACCAATGTGGTTGCTCCCGGATTTATCGAGACCGAAATGACCGCTAAACTCGACGAGAAAGTAGTAGCAGGTTGGCGAGATGCTATTCCGTTAAAAAGAGGTGGTACTCCTGAAGATATCGCTAATGCTTGTGTATTTTTAGGTAGTGATATGAGTGCTTATGTTACCGGTCAAGTCTTACAAGTAGATGGCGGAATGCTAACCTAGGCAAATATTAATACAATACTTTATGGCAATATCCACAGTTTTATATATTATCCTCTTAGGGATAATCGCTCTGGGTATTGCCATATTTTTTTACTTCCATAAACCGGAGCGTTCTAAGCGCTTGCGATTACTTCTTAGCGCATTACGATTTATAAGTATTTTTGCGGTCTTGATTTTGTCGCTAAATCCTTCGGTTAAGCAAACGTCTTTTAAAACCATCAAGCCTAAACTAGCGGTGGTGCTTGACAATTCTGAATCCATGTCCTTTTTGGGGGATTCGGTAGCCATACGAGAGGTTTTTCAAGAAATACTTCAAAATGAGGCTTTGAGTGAACGATTTGATCTGGACGCCTATACTTTTGGATCTGAATTGAATCAACAAGAACGAGTTGATTTTAGCGAAACCCAAACCGATATTGCAAAAAGCATTCAAGCATTAGATCGAATTTATAAAGACCAAAAATACAGCAGTCTTTTAATCACTGATGGGAATACCAATCTTGGTGCAAATTATAGATACGTTGCAACCGAAGCTAAAGAGATTGCACGTCATTTTATTGTGGTTGGTGATACTTCGGCGTATGAAGATTTGCGAATTGATCAGGTTAATGTCAATCGTTACGCATATATAGATAATCAATTTCCGGTTGAAATTACGGCATCGTATTCCGGAAAAAAAGAAGTATCTGCCAAGCTTTCGGTAACGCATAGCGGAACTATTGTACATACGGAGACCCTAAATTTATCTTCTCAAAACAGTTCTTTTCGAAGCAATTTTTATTTGAACGCAAATCAGATAGGAACCCAGCGTTATACGGTAAGGCTTGATGCATCACTCGATGAGACTAACTTAGAAAACAATACCAAGCAGTTTGCGATTGAAGTCATTGATCAACGCTCTGAAGTGCTTATTATTTATGGCGTTTTGCATCCCGATCTAGGGACGCTAAAAAAGAGTATTGAAAGCAACCAGCTGCGTTCGGTAAGCCTTAAAGCTATTCATGATGTCAAGGTTGCTGAACTTAATGAAGCAGACCTAGTGCTGTTGTTTGAGCCCAATGCGCGTTTTGCTAATGTTTATCAGGAACTCGATAAACTGAATAAAAATCGATTTACAATTATAGGGTTACAAAGTAACCTCTCTTTTTTAAATCAAAGTCAGGAAGCATTTACGTTGCCGCTAAGCAGGCAGTCAGAAGCTGTCCAAGCCATTAAGAACGAATCGTTTTCGGCATTTCAAACCTCAGAAATCAACTTCGCTAATTATCCTCCGCTGGAAGCCATTTTTGGCGAAATCACAGTTGCCGGTTCCAGTGATGTTCTTTTTTATCAGCGAATTACCGGTGTTACTACCGGAAATCCTTTGTTGGGGCTCACAGAGTTGTCGGGTAGAAGAGAGGTGTTTTTATTTGGAACAGGTATTTTTCAATGGCGTAGTCAGTCGTTTTTAGATACCGGAAGTTTTGAAACCTTTGATACGTTTATAGACCAATTGGTGCAATATGCAGCTTCAAATCAAAAGCGTCAGCGCTTAGAACTAGATTATGACCGTTTCTATTATGGGGGAAACGCGATTGTACTTAACGCGCAGTACTTTGACAAAAATTATGTTTTTGATCCGGGCGCGCAACTTCAGGTAAAAATCTTTTCAGAAAATGAAGTTCTTTATGAATCACCAATCGTTTACAACGGAACTAACTATTCAGCACAGCTTGCAGATTTAGAGCCCGGAACATATTCTTTTGAAATTACTGTTGCTGACGAAAATTTAAAAGCGAAAGGTAGTTTTACAGTAATTCCTTATACAATTGAACATCAGATTAAAAATGCCGATTGGACAACGATGGAAACTGTAGCAAAGGAAACCAATGGGAGTATCGCTCCGTTGGATCGCTATTCAGAGCTGATAGACAGTCTTTTGGATAATCAGGAGTTTACTCCCGTACAGCGAGCTATAGAAAAAAATGTACCTTTAATAGCCTTCAGTTGGCTGCTTTTCCTCATCATTGCAAGTTTAGCTGCTGAATGGTTCATCAGAAAATACAACGGACTCATATAACAAAAACTACATAAAATGGACAGATTACCTAAAATAGGAATTCCGGTAATAATTGGAGTAATAATCGTAATTGTACTCATTGCAAAATCTGCGGTAACGATTGATTCAGGAGAAGCGGGAGTACTTTATAAACCATTTGGAGGCGGTGTAGTTACTGACGAGCCCCCGCTAGGAGAAGGTTTTCAAATAGTTGCTCCTTGGAATAAAGTTTATATCTACGAGGTAAGACGGCAGGAGCTGAAAGAGATTATGAATGTACTTTCTTCTAATGGTTTGGATATTAAATTAGAGGCTTCTGTATGGTATAAACCACAAGCTGAAAATTTGGGTAAACTGCATCAGGAGATAGGAGAAGATTATCTAAATCGAATCTTGTTACCCACTATTAGATCTGCTGCGCGTTCAGTAGTGGGGCGTTATACTCCAGAACAATTGTATTCTTCAAAACGTGATGCGATTCAAGCAGAGATTTATGATGAAACTAAAAAAATCGTAAAAGATCAATATATCGTTCTTGATGAAGTATTGGTACGTGATGTCACGCTACCTGCGACGATAAAGCAAGCAATTGAACGTAAACTGCGTCAGGAACAAGAATCTTTAGAATATGAATTCAGGCTTATTTCTGCTCAAAAAGAAGCAGAACGTCAGGTTATTGAAGCGCAAGGTAAAGCTGATGCTAATAAAATTTTAAGTCAATCGCTTAATGATCAGATCTTGAAAGATAAAGGTATTGAAGCTACACTAAAACTATCAGAATCTAACAATTCTAAAGTGATAGTTATAGGTTCTGGAGACAGTGGGTTACCCATTATTTTAGGGGATAATTAACCTCAAAGAAGGGGATACTACCTTAGTTCAAACCCTAGAGACATTGTTTGGAAACCCTTTTTCAATTCCAAGCTAGCTTAACCCTTTGGCGGCGTCAATAAAATCACAAAAAAACCGAATCGTAATCGATTCGGTTTTTTTGTGTTGTAACAGTCTTTGTGCAAAGAAGCTTATGCTTTCTTCATTCTTACGTTTCGATCCCTACGCAGTTTTATTTGCTGCTTGGTTTCTTGAAGCAATTTGGCTTTGGCTACCCAATTATCATTAACAATGCGATCTGGAAAAAATTGAATACGCTCAGTAACGATCTCGATATCTCGCGTGTTAAACTTACTGATCTGATCAAAGGTATAAATACCGATCGTATTGAGTTTTTCTTCGGTATAGGGCCCGATTCCGATAATTTTTTGAAGATCATCAGCATCTTCATAGGATGCGTAACCAATACGCTCAAAATCTAATTCAGTTCTGGTTTTGTCGAGTTCGTCTTGAGCGAGACGTTTCTTTTTCGCTTTAGCCGCAATTTGAATATCCTCATCGGGTAATGTTTCCTCTAGATTTGGATCTTCAATATCAACTCCTGCTTGATCTGAAAGCTTTTGGCGCAGATTAGAAATCCGCTTTACATATTTGCTCTTTTGATAATAATATGCAAAGAAATAACCTATAGAAAAGGCACCCAACATCAATACAATAACCTCTATATACACTAAGGGTATAGAGACGTAATCGTTATTGGTTTGTGTCAAAACTAGATGGAGCATTATTTAAATATCAGTTCGTAGCGGTTATTTAATTCTATTTTATCTTCTTGCTCTCGGGGATATAAAGGAAATTCCTCTCCTTTTGATAATGCAATAACTTGATTCTCAGGTAAATTAAGGCTTTTTATGAGAAATAACCTAATTTTTTGAGCTTGTTCTAAGGCAATTACATAGTTATCTCGATCATCTCCAATATGATCTGTATACCCTATAATTTCAATTTTAGCCTGAGGTTTGATCTTTAATCTTCGTTCAACTTCGGCTAAAAAACGCGATGCATTTTCATCACGCACTAAACGTGCCATTTTAAAAACAGGTCGAAAGGTTATGTCAGCATTTGGTTTAGTGGCTTTGGTAGTTGCCGTTTTACTCAATTTTGCGAGGCGCAAACGTTCTTCATCTTCATCAATAGCACGCTGGTTACGTTCCATTCTTTTTTGAATGTCATCTATGAGTTTATCGTAATTTCCGGTTTTAGCAAGGCTGCTATCTTGATAAATTCCTCTCTCTGCTAGTTGTTCTGTAGGTTCTGTAGCTTGATAAATAGAATCTAATACATACCCTGGAGCTTGCTTTTTAATAGTACCAGAATTTGGGGATTCGACAGTAGACGAAGCGTCAACAAAAAGACTCTTGCGATTATTGAATGCTCTAGTAGCGTTCAAAAAGTACAGACCTACTACACACCAGCAGGTAAATACGGAGAATGCTATAAGAAAATTCTTCATCGGTTAGTAATTTTCTCAAATGTAAGTCTTTAAGATAAAAATCACATCAAGCTGTTAAATGTATTCGATATAATGCACGTAAAAAGGATTTTTTTTATAAATTCGCCTTGTATTATGAGAAAAACAGCATTACATCATCATCATTTTTATTCACGCACTCAAGCGAGGTAAAGATGTTGTATATGTAATTGACGTATAAAAAACAGTAACCCGTTTGAGCTTTTCAAACGGGTTTTCTGTTTAGAATAGCTCAGATTACCAATCAAACCTAAAAAAATGAATAAAAAGATTAGAATCGCAATTCAGAAGTCAGGCAGACTCAACGAAGATTCTTTACAAATTTTGAAAGACTGCGGAATCTCTATAGACAACGGTCGCGATCAATTGAAAGCGAATGCTGCTAATTTTCCGCTTGAAGTATTTTATCTCCGCAATGGTGACATTCCACAATACCTGAGAGACGGGGTTGTTGATATCGCGATCATTGGTGAAAATGTTTTGATCGAAAAAGGCGAGGATATAGCTATAGCTCAGAAACTAGGTTTTTCAAAATGCCGGGTGTCTTTAGCGATTCCAAAAGGAGTTAAATATGATTCGGTAGCAGATTTTGAAGGAAAAAAAATCGCTACTTCGTACCCGAATACAGTGCTTAATTATTTAAGTAAGTATAACGTAAAAGCAGATCTTCATATCATTAATGGTTCGGTAGAAATTGCTCCTAATATTGGTCTCGCAGACGGTATTTGTGACATCGTATCTAGTGGAAGTACGTTATTTAAAAATAATCTCAAAGAGGTTGAAGTGATGCTTACTTCTGAAGCCGTTCTTGCGGTCTCACCAAAAATCGATGAAGAGCGTCAGACCATTCTAGACAAATTGTTATTTAGAATTAAAGCGGTGCTTAAGGGGCGTGACTACAAATACGTTTTGTTAAACGCGCCGAACGATCGTTTAGATGAAATCATCGCATTGCTACCGGGAATGAAAAGTCCTACCGTGTTGCCGCTTGCTGAAAAGGGATGGAGTAGTGTACATTCAGTAATTGACAAGAATAAGTTTTGGGAGGTCATTGATAATCTTAAAGATTCTGGCGCTCAAGGAATTTTAGTGAGTGATATAGAAAAGATGGTGCTCTAATTTTTAGACTAAGGAAGACGTATGAATACGATTGTAAATCCTGAGCGTTCGCAATGGAATGAGATTCTAAAACGCCCTACGCAAACTTACAAGCAGATCGAACAAACCGTTTTAGAGGTTTTTGAAGCAATTCAAAATGACGGTGATGCAGCAATTGAGAAATACACTCAAAAATTTGACGGGATCAGCCTGAATTCTTTTGAAGTAACTCCTGCGGAAATTACTGCTGCTGTTGCAAACCTAGATGCCGATTTAAAAGAAGCGATCACGCTTGCAAAAGCTAATATTGAAGCATTTCACAAAGCACAACGCACCGAAAAAATTGAGTTAGAAACCGCACCTGGTGTAAAATGTTGGCAAGAAAAGCGGCCTATTCAGAAAGTAGGTTTGTACATTCCCGGAGGAACTGCGCCTTTGTTTTCAACGATTTTAATGCTGGCTGTTCCGGCAAAAATAGCAGGCTGTCAAGAGGTGGTGCTTTGTACACCACCTGATAAAGAAGGGAATATCAATCCTGCTATTTTATTTACCGCTCACCTTTGTGGTATTGATAAAATCTTCAAAGTTGGCGGAATTCAAGCTATTGGAGCAATGACGTTCGGCACACCGAGTATTCCAAAAGTGTATAAAATTTTCGGTCCCGGAAATCAGTTTGTAACGGTAGCTAAGCAAATGGCAACTCAATTCAACGTTAGCATTGATATGCCTGCAGGTCCGTCTGAATTATTAGTTGTTGCAGACGATACTGCCGAAGCTGCCTTTGTAGCTTCAGACTTATTAAGTCAGGCTGAGCACGGTGTGGATAGTCAAGTTATTCTTGTTTCTACCTCTAAAAATTTAATCGAAGCTGTCTCACAAGAAGTTCAAGAGCAGCTGCAAGCGCTTCCCAGAAAAGCCATTGCACAAAAAGCCATTGCAAACAGTAAGCTGATTTTTGTTGAGACTAAAGAGCTCGCTTTAGAACTTATTGATGAGTATGGTCCTGAACATTTTATTGTGGCTACTTCAGATAATGCTTTTTTTGTTGAAAATATAGCTAATGCAGGTTCTGTTTTTATAGGAAATTATACGCCTGAAAGTGCTGGGGATTATGCCTCAGGAACTAACCATACTTTGCCAACTAACGGGTATGCTAAACAATACAGCGGTGTAAATCTTGACAGTTTTATGAAGAGTATGACCTTTCAGGAAATTACGCCGGAAGGAATTCAAAATATTGGTAAAGCAATCGAACTTATGGCTGCTGCCGAAGGCTTACAGGCGCACAAAAATGCCGTGACTTTACGTTTATCTCAACTCGCAAATTCAAATTAATGACCGCTACTACTTTTAATTTAGAGCGTTTGATTCGCGCCAATGTTGCGCAGTTAAAACCCTATTCTTCGGCTCGTGATGAGTTTAAGGATTTTCACGAGGATATGATATTTCTTGATGCAAATGAAAATCCGTTTGAAAACGGCGTCAATCGCTATCCAGATCCACAACAGCTTACTTTAAAACAACATTTATCGTCCTTAAAACGGGTGCCGGTTGATCAAATTCTTTTAGGTAATGGAAGCGATGAAGTACTCGATTTATTATTCAGAGCTTTTTCTGAGCCTAAGCAAGATAACGTGATCACGTTACCGCCTACTTACGGAATGTACGGAGTGCTGGCAGCTACCAATGATATTGCTAACCGCGAAGTATTGCTGTCTGAGGATTTTCAGCCCCAAGTTGCTAAGATTCTGGATCAGGCAGACCATCAAACCAAAATGCTTTTTTTATGTTCACCAAACAATCCTACGGCCAATAGTTTCAAGGCAGAGGCTATCGAAGTGCTTCTTCAGAATTTTAAAGGGTTGGTTGTCGTAGATGAGGCGTATATTGACTTCTCTCCAGAAGAAAGTTGGACGACAAAGCTTCAACAATATCCTAATCTAGTCGTGACACAAACCTTGTCTAAAGCCTATGGCCTAGCGGGAATTCGCTTAGGAATATGTTATGCTTCCGCAGCAATTATTTCGATTTTAAACAAAATCAAACCGCCGTACAATGTAAATGAACTTACGCAAAAACGAGCGTTAGAACGTGTGCTTGATGATGAAAAGGTTCAAGATGAAATCAACACGATTTTAAAGGAAAGGGATATTTTATCTAAAGTGTTACTTCAAGTGAATTTTGTTGAGAAAGTTTATCCATCTGAAGCTAATTTTATCCTAGCTAAAGTGGATGATGCCAACAAACGCTACGACCAATTGATCAAAAAAGGAATTGTGGTACGTAATAGAAGTACACAGGCTTTATGCGAAAATACACTACGCTTTACCGTAGGGATAACCACCGAAAATGAAAAACTAATTACCGCTCTCAAAGAACTGGTTTAACTGTAATAAATGACTACCGAAACTACCTCCAAAAAACAAAAAGTATTATTCATTGATCGGGACGGAACGATCATTAAAGAGCCGCCCGGATATCAAGTGGATGCTTTTGAAAAGGTGACTTTTTACCCAAAAGCTTTTACCTATTTAGGTAAAATTGCTCAAGAACTTGATTACAAATTAGTAATGATTACCAACCAAGATGGTCTGGGAACTGATATTTTTCCTGAAGATACGTTCTGGCCGGTACATAACTTTATTTTAAAATCCTTTGAAAACGAAGGTGTCGTGTTTGATGACGTTTTTATAGATAAAACTTTTCCTGAGGATCAGGCAGACACCCGTAAACCGGGCACAGGAATGTTAACCGAGTTTTTCTCTGAAGATTACGATCTTACCAACAGCTTTGTTCTGGGAGATCGTATCACAGATATTGAACTGGCTAAAAATCTTGGGGCACAGGGTATTTTTATCAGTGATCATACTGATTTAGGTGCCGATGAAATCACCACCAAACGGGAAGATCTTGATACCTATATTGCCTTAGAAACTACAGACTGGCAAAAGATTTATGAATTTTTGAAGCTGAAAGAACGTACCGCTTCGATCTCCAGAAAAACCAATGAAACCGACATAGAAATCGAGCTCAATCTTGACGGAACCGGCAAAAGCGATATCAAAACCGGACTAGCATTTTTTGATCATATGTTGGATCAAATCGCTAGACACGGCTCTATGGACTTGAAAATTCACGTAGATGGCGATCTTGAGGTTGATGAGCATCATACCATTGAAGATACCGCGATCGCCTTAGGTGAAGTTTTTTCTAAAGCTTTGAGTAACAAACTAGGTATTGAGCGCTACGGTTTTTGCTTACCGATGGATGATTGTCTGGCGCAGGTAGCCATAGATTTTGGAGGACGCAATTGGCTGGTCTGGGAAGCTGATTTTAAACGTGAGAAAATAGGGGAGATGCCTACAGAAATGTTTTATCATTTCTTCAAATCCTTTACAGATGGCGCACGTGCAAACCTCAATGTAAAAGCTGATGGAACCAACGAGCATCACAAAATCGAAGCCATTTTCAAAGCTTTTGCAAAAGCGATTAAAGTAGCTGTAAAACGCGATCCCGATAAAATGGTATTGCCAAGTACAAAAGGAATATTGTAAGCTTATGAAATTAGTAATAATCAATTACGGAGCAGGAAATATTCAAAGTATTAAGTTCGCTTTTGAACGTTTAGGAGTTCACGCGATTTTGTCTGATGATGCAGACGAAATCAAAGCAGCTGACAAAGTGATTTTTCCCGGAGTAGGAGAAGCCAGCAGTGCAATGGCTAAATTGAAAGCGACCGGTTTAGAGAAAATCATTCCTACGCTGAAGCAACCCGTTTTAGGAATCTGTTTGGGAATGCAATTGATGTGTAAACACTCAACCGAAGGAGACACAAGCGGACTCGGAATTTTTGATGTAAATGTGGTTAAATTCTCCAATAAGGTAAAGGTGCCACAGATAGGATGGAATGAAATTACCACCTTACAAAGTCCTTTATTTACGGGGATTCCCGAGAATTCTTTTATGTATTTGGTTCATAGTTTTTACGCACCAAACTGCGATCAAAAAATAGCCACCACGACTTATGATGTGGATTACGCTTCGGCTTTGCAAAAAGATAATTTTTATGGAGTACAGTTTCACCCGGAGAAAAGTGGTATAGTTGGACAGGAAATTTTGAAAAATTTCTGTCAACTTTAGCACTTTTCTGAACTTGTTTCAGAAACTGACGCTATGGAGTTTTTTTGTTACATATTATCTAATAAAAACCGCACGGTGCTTTATGTTGGGAAAACTAAAAACTTGCACACAAGATTACAAGAACATAAAAAAGGTAAGGGGGCTGTTTTTACAAAAAAATATAATTGTTACGAGCTTTTATATTTTGAAACATTTAAAACTGGCAATGAAGCTTGGCAAAGGGAGCAGCAATTAAAAAGGTGGCATAAGGAGTGGAAGTGGAATTTGATTAAAGCTAAAAATCCAGACCTGAAAGAAATCAAAATTGAAACTAAAAAATTGGAAATAGATTCTAACAGTATGAAAAACAAAGGATCGAAAGACCCTGAAACAAGTTCAGGGTTTAGAATAATCCCTGCAATAGATATAATCGATGGTAAGTGTGTGCGCCTTTCTAAAGGTGATTACAATACCAAAAAAATATATAATGAGAGTCCGTTAGAGGTTGCAAAGGAATTTGAAGCCCACGGAATTCAGTATTTGCATTTGGTTGACTTAGATGGTGCTAAAAGCAAGCATATTGTGAATCATAAGGTGCTCGAGCAAATTGCTTCTCAAACCAGCCTAAAAATTGATTTTGGCGGCGGACTCAAAACCGACGATGACCTGCGCATTGCTTTTGAAAGTGGTGCTTCACAAATCACCGGTGGAAGCATCGCCGTTAAAGATCCTGAAACTTTTAAAAGTTGGTTACAGAAATTTGGCGCTAATAAAATCATTTTAGGCGCAGATGCTAAAGATGAAAAAGTTGCGGTGAGTGGCTGGCTCGAAGAGTCAAAAGAAGAATTGATTCCGTTTATTCAAGGCTATCAAAAGGAAGGAGTTTCTTATGTGATTTGTACCGATATTAGTAAAGACGGGATGTTAGAAGGACCTTCTTTTGAGCTGTATAAGCGCATTTTAGAAGAAACGAAGAACTTGAAACTGATTGCTTCAGGAGGAATTTCAACCTTTGATGAACTGCCAAAACTAGCCGAATTAGGCTGCGAAGGAACGATAATCGGTAAAGCGATCTATGAAGGCCGCATTTCAATGAAACAGTTGGAAAATTATATTTTGGAACATGAATAATGCTTCAAATTTTAGAGAAGAATTGATCAAAAATATTTTCTACAGGTTAGATGAAAACCTTAGAATGATAAGAATTGCATTAGACAAATCACAGAAGAAGAGATCTGGTTAAAACCCAATCCCACGCTAAACAGCATAGGCAATTTGATTTTACACCTATGCGGAAATTTGACTCAATATGGGATTTCTTCTTTAAGTGGAGCACCAGATAATCGAGTTAGAGATTTAGAATTTTCAACTGAAAGTGAACTTTTAAAACAAGAGTTGTTAGATAAATTGGAGAATACGGTTAATCAAGTTAAAGCGACGATAATTCAAGTTTCTGATGAGCGTCTAATTCAAATAAAGGAAGTTCAAGGATATCAATTTTCAGGTATTGGAAATGCTATTCATTTAGTAGAACACTTTTCGTATCATACGGGTCAGATCGCTTTTTGGGTAAAAATGCTTAAGTCTAAAGATTTAGGTTTTTATTCTAATGTTGACTTGAATAAAAGAAATAAAAAAGAATAATTATGTTAACCAAACGTATAATTCCCTGTCTCGATATCAAAAACGGAAGAACGGTAAAAGGTGTTAATTTTGTGGACTTGCGTGACGCCGGTGATCCGGTGGAATTGGCTGCGAAATATGCCGAAACAGGAGCAGACGAACTTGTTTTTCTTGATATTTCGGCTACAGAAGAACGCCGAAAGACCTTAGCCAACCTAGTTTTACGCGTAGCGGAAAAAATAAATATTCCATTTACCGTAGGCGGCGGTATTTCTTCGGTTGAAGATGTAGATGTGTTGCTTCAGAATGGCGCAGATAAGGTTTCAATCAATTCTTCCGCAGTTAAAAACCCGCAACTCATTAATGATTTGGCGGCAAAATTTGGTTCGCAATGTGTTGTGGTAGCCATTGATGCCAAACAGATCAATGGAAAGTGGACGGTGCATCTTGTAGGAGGAAAAGTCCCAACCGAACTCGATCTTTTTGAATGGGCAAAAGAAGTGGAAACCCGCGGCGCTGGCGAAATCTTATTCACCTCAATGGACCACGACGGTACTAAAAACGGATTTGCAGATGAAGCTTTAGCCAAGTTGAGTACGATGCTGAATATTCCTATTATTGCTTCGGGAGGGGCAGGAGCGATGCAGCATTTTACAGATACTTTTGTAAATGGAAAAGCAGATGCAGCCTTGGCAGCGAGTGTGTTTCATTTTCACGAAATCGACATTCCCGAACTCAAACAGGTTTTAAAAGAAAATAATATCCCGGTTAGAATTTAAAGACTTAGCCGAAAAACAACATAGTTACAATGGAAATTAAATACGATGAAAACGGACTCGTGCCGGCTATAATTCAAGATGCCAAAACTAAAACGGTTTTGATGCTTGGCTATATGAACGAAGAGGCTTATTTGAAAACCAATACTACTAAAAAAGTTACTTTTTATAGTAGAAGCAAACAGCGTTTATGGACAAAAGGCGAGGAAAGTGGGAATTTCTTGAATTTAGTTGCTATTAAAAATGACTGCGATAATGATTCGCTTTTGGTGACCGTAAATCCAGTGGGACCTACGTGTCACACCGGGACAGATAATTGCTGGGGCGAAGATAACAAGCAGACTTTTGGTTTTCTAACGGAATTGGAGCAGACTATTGCAGACCGAAAAGCGAATCAGAGTAACGACGATAGTTATGTGGCAAGTCTTTTTCGAAAAGGAATCAACAAAATTGCGCAGAAAGTAGGAGAGGAAGCCGTAGAAGTTGTTATCGAAGCAAAAGATGATAACGCTGATTTATTTCTAAATGAAAGTGCAGACCTTCTTTTTCATTATCTCATATTGCTGAAAGCTAAAGGTTTTGGACTAAGTGAGATTGAACAGGTATTGCTTGATAGAAAGAAATAATTGAATCTGGAACATATTTAACGTTTTCAGCAGCGCTAAAAATTTAAAGTCCTTTCCTACAAGAAAGGGCTTTTTTGTTGATTATATTTTTTAGATAAACAACAAGATTTGACGTCACGAAACGCATAATGCTTTTAAGAAAGGTGAAAAATGTAGCCTTTTTCGACTATTTTAAAGATAAATCTAGAAATAATTTAAATTCAGTTATTTAGTACTTGTAGAATACTGTTGGAGTATTTTTGACAAAGAATTAATGCAACTAAATCGATTGATATTTAGTGTTTTACAAGTGAAATTTGTGATATTTCTTTCTGAAATAATTTTGAACACAAATTATTACTGAAAAATATAGGTGCTTAGTACAAGTATTAATATTTAGTTAAAGGATTTAGGAAATCAAAGAAATGTAAATAATGCGCAGTTAAGCGTATTTGCTTGTATTTCATCTTGTTATTGAGGAAATTAGGGTAACAATCATCCAATTTAGATTATGCCCAAAATTCTACTTTTCTTCTCTCTTCTGCTTACATGTTTTATTGCCCATTCACAGGTGGGAATAGGAACTACAGATCCACATCCTGATGTGATGCTAGATGTCAATGGCGGATTGCGAATACGCAATTACAATGACGGTAGTGATAATGCTGCAAAAGATTCTTTGGTAGTCTTAGACGGCAGAGGAGTAGTGCATCGCATTGCTACAAGCACCTTACTTGCCAATATGGATAAGTCATTAGTTAAAGCTAAGTTAACCTCTAATTTCAGTATTGCTTTAGGATCTTATATTCCTATTGTTTTTAACAGCGAAGATTTTGATATTAAAAATGAATTTGATCCAACAACGGGAGTTTTTACAGCTTTAAATGATGGTATCTATCGCGTTACGGCTCAAATAAAAACAGCTAATGTTTCAGTTGGTGATTTAGGACTAGCGGTATATAAAACAAACGCAGCTGGCACCATCTCAACCAAAATCGCAGAGGAACGTTTTATAAATGTAGGAGTTGAATTATCAATTCTATTAACTGTTAACGTTTCTCCACCAACACGTTCAGTTTCAACTTTAGTCCAATTGGCCGCAGGTGAAAAAATTAATTTTAGGACTTATTCTACTGTAGCTGTAAGTTTATTTGGTTCTACAGAAGGCTCAGACTCATTTTGTACCATCGAACAAGTACGTTAGCTATCCTTCCATTTCAATTATGGTGAGGGCTAAACGAATCTTATAGTAAGGAATCTTTTCTTCAAAATGCTCAAAATAAGACTTTAGACCTTCGGGATACTCTAATTCTTGTCGAGCGGTTTTTATCTGAGCGACTTCTGTTTGACTTACATAGTTATACAAATCAAGATCAGCACCGTCTTGTGCTAATTTTGCTAAATGCGAATATACCGTAGTATCCTTTAAATCTCTTTTAGCCGCTATGGCTTCCACACTTAAACCTTCTTTTAGGAGCTCATAGGTTACTTGATGTGTAGCACTTTTGCTACCTTTTTTCTTGATCTTATTTTTCTGAAAATCTATAATTGCTTTAATAAAAGCATCCCCATATACTTCAAGCTTGCGTTGCCCCACACCACTAATTTCAAGAAATTCCATTTCTGTGACTGGTCGTGCTTGTTCTAGTTCTTTTAGCGTTTTATCGCTGAATACTAAATAAGCAGGAATTTCTTCTTCTTTGGCAATTTCTGCACGCAGGGCACGCAGTCTTTCAAACAGTTCATTGCCTTTTTTGATTTTAGGCTTTTTAGCCTCAACAGGTTCCTTTTGCAATACTTCGGTAGGTGAAGTCAGGCGTACTTTTTTTCCGTGGAATAAAATTTTTTTACTGGATTCGGTCAGATGTAGATTGTTTCTCAAATGAAAAGCAATCTCACAATAGCCTTGATTGATGAGTTGTAAAACATAATGCTGCCAATCTTTCCAGGAAATGTCTTTTCCGATCCCGTAGGTGCTTACTTGATCTAGTTGATGATCTAGAATATGCGCATTTTTAGCTCCTCTCAAAATATCAATGATCACCCCAATAGGTTCACTACCTTTTACACGTGCGATCGTAGAAAGTGCTTTTTGAGCTAAAATGGTTCCGTCAAAAAACTGTGGCGGATTTTTGCACACATCACAGTTGCCACAATCCTCGGCCAAAAATTCGCCAAAATAACTCAGTAAGATCTTACGCCTGCACGTGGTTGCTTCGGCATATTGCTTCATACGGTCAAGCTTCGCGTTTTGCACTTCTTCATTTCCGGCGCCTTGCGTAAAACGTCGCAGTTGCAGCACATCAGCATAACTGTGAAAAAGCAATGCGTGCGATTTTAGTCCGTCTCTTCCTGCACGCCCAATTTCCTGATAATACCCTTCCAGGTTTTTAGGCATATTATAATGAATCACCCAGCGCACGTTAGATTTATCAATTCCCATCCCAAAAGCGACTGTAGCACAAACTACTTGGGTTTTATCATAAATAAAATCTTCCTGCACTTTATTGCGCTCTTCAAAGCTTAAACCAGCGTGATAACAAGTTGCCGCTATACCCTCAGCCTTTAAAGATTCTGAAACACTCTCGGTTGTTTTTCGGCTCAAGCAATAAATAATTCCGCTAGTGTCTGGGCGCTTTTCTAGAAAACTCTTGATCTGGTTTAGGCGTTTGTCTGCTGAGCGGACTTCTAACGTGATGTTTTTTCGGTCAAACGAACTGATAAATTGTTGTGCCTCAGAGATGTTTAATTGATTTGCAATATCCTCACGGGTCGCTTTGTCAGCAGTCGCCGTAAGCGCGATCATAGGAATTTGTGGTAAAGATTTTTTCAAAAATCCCAACTGCTGGTAAGAAGGTCTGAAATCGTGACCCCAAGAAGAAATGCAATGCGCTTCATCAATTGCAATACAACTGATATAGGTTTTGTTTAAAATAGGATTAAGGCCCGATAAACTTTCGGGCGCCACGTATAGCAATTTTAATTCACTGTTGGCAACTTGATCTAGAATCTTTTGTTGGTTTTCAGCGCTCTGGCTGCTGTTGTAAAAATCAGCAGCGATCCCGTTAGCTTTCAATCCATCAACCTGATCTTTCATCAGAGCTATCAAAGGTGAAATTACAAGTGTTAGGCCGTCAAAAAGAACAGCAGGAAGTTGGTAGCATATAGATTTTCCACCGCCGGTTGGCATAATCACGATCGCATCATCACCACCAAGCACCGTCTCAATGATCTTACATTGCTGATTTCTAAAACTATCGTACCCAAAGTAGGTTTTTAGTGTGGTAAGCAATGTATTTTGATCTACTGATGCGCTCATAACTTCTTTTTCTCAATAATCGAGATTCAATCCCTGCGGATAAACCCGAAGTAGTTTATTGCAAAAAACGGAATTTTTAGGCAGACCTCAGTCGCTTTGCTTTTAGAATCTAAACGGAATTGATCAAGAGGCTTTACAGTTTACAAAAACCGTAAAATCAACATCGCATTTTTACGCTAAACTCAAATTATTAAACTAAAATTGACAATTGCATAATTCTTAAGTTTAACCTTTATAAAAGCTACTGCTCACGGGCTTTGGCTTCAAATTTATCACTAAAATTGTTCTACATGAAAGCGAGAAAATATACCATTGCGGTCCTTCAATTGGCCTTAAACAATACACCCCAAAATAATTTGGAAAAGTGTAAAAAGTGGGTTGCAGATGCTGCTGAAAAGGGAGCTGAGATCATTTGTTTGCCTGAACTGTACAGCAGTCATTATTTCTGTCAGGATGAGGATGTGGACAATTTTAAATATGCCGAACCGCTTTATGATGTGTCTTTTATTGAATTCAGTGCGCTGGCTAAACAATTAGGAGTCGTGATCATTGTTCCGTTTTTTGAAAAACGTATGAGCGGCATCTACCACAACAGTGCTTACATCATAGACACCGATGGGACTGAAGCAGGCCTTTACCGAAAAATGCATATCCCCGATGATCCTCATTTTTATGAAAAATTTTATTTCACTCCGGGAGATCTGGGTTTTAAAACGATCAAAACGCAAAAGGCCAACCTAGGTACTTTGATTTGCTGGGATCAGTGGTATCCTGAAGCAGCGCGTCTCACCGCGTTACAAGGCGCTGAAGTTTTGTTTTACCCGACCGCGATTGGCTGGCATCCGCAGGAAAAGGAAGAATTTGGGATAAACCAGCACGGCGCTTGGATGAACGTCATGAAAGGGCACGCGGTGGCCAATGGAGTATATGTAGCTGCAGCAAACCGCATAGGACTAGAACAGTATGTGCCTGATACCAACGGTATAGAATTTTGGGGACAAAGCTTTATCTGTGGTCCGCAAGGGGAGATTTTAGCTCAGGCTTCAGCAGATCAAGAAGAAATACTTCTCGCAGAAATAGACCTTGATCTTCAAGAAAATGTACGCCAGAATTGGCCATTTTTTAGAGACCGTCGCATTGATTTTTACGGAGAAATAACCAAACGCGCACTCGATTAATCTATGAAAAACAACAGACGTTTACCTGCAGAATGGGAGAAGCAACAGGGAATTTTATTATGTTTTCCCAGTAACGGAAACGACTGGCCCGGTAAATACCAGGCAATTCAATTTGTTTTTATTGATTTCATAAAAAAGATCGCAGAGACCGAGACAGTTTTTCTACTCATTGGGCGGGAGAGTATGAAGGAAAAAGTGATCACACTGCTTGAGGCGGCACACGCCAATATGAGCAAAATTACGTTTATCTTACAGAAAACGAATCGCAGCTGGATGCGTGACTCAGGCCCGATCATCGTTAAAAATAATGGAGCGCGTGAGGCGCTTAATTTTAATTTTAACGGCTGGGCAAAATATGGTAATTACCGTTTAGACAAACAAGTACCCAAACGTATGGCTGATTTTTTAGGGATACCATTGCAGCAGGTTATGTATAATGGGGAGCCAGTAATTCTTGAAGGTGGCGCTATTGATGTAAATGGTAAAGGAACTTTACTCACTTCTGAAGAGTGTTTATTAGATCCTAAAATTCAAGTGCGCAATCCGGGATTTACTAAAGAAGATTACGAGAGCATTTTTAAGCAGTATTTTGGGGTTACAAATACAATTTGGCTAGGCAATGGCATCGCAGGTGATGACACTCATGGGCATATAGATGATCTCTGTCGCTTTGTAGATGCAAAGACCATTGTTACAGTAGTAGAAACTGATAAAACAGATCCTAATTATGCTGCCTTGCAAGATAATTTAGCCCGTTTAGAATTGGCCAAATTAGAAGACGGCAGCAGCCCTAAAGTCGTGACCTTGCCTATGCCCAAGCGCATTGACTATGAAGATCTGAGGCTTCCGGCGAGTTATGCTAATTTTCTAATTCTCAACAAAACGATTTTGATGCCCACTTTTAATGATCCTAAGGACTGTGTGGCTTTACAGACCTTGTCTGATCTTTTTCCAACACGCAGCGTCGTAGGTATTTGTGCTCTTGATCTGGTTTGGGGCTTAGGTACTTTGCATTGTTTAAGTCAGCAAATTCCTTCTTAAATAGGTATAGAATAGAAGCCGTTTAAAACCGTACATTTGCAGCGGTTAAAGCAACAGCATTGTTGCTAAAATACTTATTATGGCCTCTTTTGAAGATTTTAAAATAAATAAGCAATTGCGTTATGCAATTGAAGACCTGGGTTTTTCTACTCCGACATCTATTCAAGAACAAGCGTTTTCTGTAGTCAAATCAGGACGCGATGTTGTTGGGATTGCCCAGACCGGTACCGGGAAAACCTTTGCATATATGCTTCCGGTATTAGAAAATTTAAAATTCTCAAAGCAGATCAATCCGCGTGTTTTAATTGTTGTACCCACCCGCGAACTCGTTTTACAAGTCACAGAACAGGTGAAAGCCTACGGTAAATACAGCTCCATCAGAGTGGTTGGGGTGTATGGTGGGACCAATATCAATACGCAAAAAGAGGCTGTTTTACAGGGCTGCGATATTCTCGTAGGTACTCCGGGACGGTTGTATGATTTGGCACTAAGCAGAGCGCTTCAGTTAAAATCTGTAAAACAATTGATCATTGATGAAGTAGATGTACTACTGGATCTTGGTTTCCGCTTTCAACTGGTGAATATTTTTGATTTACTTCCGGCTAAACGGCAGAACATCATGTTTTCGGCAACGATGACTGATGAAGTTGACGAGTTGATGGACACTTTCTTTACCAGTCCGGAACGCATTCAAGTGGCGCTGAGCGGTACTCCGCTTGATGCTATTGAGCAACATTATTATGAAGTACCCAATTTTTATACTAAAGCTAATTTACTAAGTGTTTTACTGAAAGATAAAAACGAATTCAAAAAAACGCTGGTATTTGTTTCGAATAAAAAACTAGCAGACCGACTTTTTAAAGTGCTTGAAGAAGTCTTTGGAAACGAAGTAGGCGTGATTCACGCTAATAAAACCCAAAACTACCGTATCAACGCTATAGAGCAATTTGACGCTGGCACGTATCGTATTTTGGTCACTACAGACGTGATGGCGCGCGGTCTGGATCTTGATGAAGTAACTCACGTATTTAACGTAGATGTACCGCGTTTTGCCGAAAACTACATGCACCGTATAGGTCGTACCGGTAGGGCAGGAACCACCGGTAAAAGTTACTTAATAGGTACACCAGATGAGCTAGAACGTAAAGAGGCTATTGAAGCCTTAATGAACAAAAGTATCGCGCAGGTAGATCTTCCGGAGGGCTTAGAAGTATCGAAACGTTTGATTCCCGAAGAAGAGCCCAATTACGTTGAGATCAACAATCCTACAAAACGGGACGACACCCGTGGCGCTAGTTTTCACGAGAAAAAGGAAAAAAATAAAAAGGTCAATCTTGGCGGAAAGTACAAACGAGAAATTGCCAAGAAATATAAAAAACCGAAGACTCGTGGCGACAAAAACTACAACCGAAGAAATAAGCGTAAATAGCTAGAGGTTCTACAGTTGACATTGTAACGCTTTCGCTGGTCAGGAAGCGTTATAAACTTATTTCAGTATCAAAAAGATATTCTTCATTAGCACGTCAAAGACTTTTACAGAAGCTATTTATTTTAATAATTCTGTAAAAATAGTGTTATAAAATTTCGTACTTTTTAAACTTTAAATACATTTTTAGTGAATTGGTGGGCTAATCGGTTTATCGACTGAAGCTTCCCCTGAAATTTATAATTTGCTCGAAACTAATGCCTTGAGTTTAGCCACGAGGTAGTTACAATAGAAGTATGAAACGTAGAAATACCATTAAACTGCTTACGCTGGGCACAGGAGCAGTTTTTGTTACGCCGCTCGTTAGCGGCTTGCTTTCCGGGTGCAAAGCAGAACCAAAAGCGCCAGAATTCGATCCGGAATTCTTCAATGAAAACGACCTGCCCTTTTTGGTTGCGGTTATAGATACTTTAATTCCGGCGACTGATAGTCCTTCGGCATCAGAAGTAGGGGTTCCGCAAATGCTAGATCATATGATCGCCGGTCTTTATTCGGAAACAGATCAGGCCAATTTCTCAATGCAATTTTCGGTTTTAAAAGATTACCTCAATACAATAGATGGGCAGTCTTTTGTTTACTTAGATCCTGAGGAGCAAACGGCGCATATTCAAGAACTTATTACTCCCAGAGAAGATTCAACTAATACTGCACGTAGCGGACTTTTAGCTATTAAAAACCAATCAGTTAATTATTACTTAAATACTGAAACGATCGCTAAAAATCATTTGAATTATTTACCGGTGCCGGGACCTTTTTTACCGTGTGTACCTCTTGATGAACTTAACGGAAAAGCCTGGGCAATATGAAAACAGAAGATACAATGAACACCCAATATGACGCTATTGTAGTAGGCTCCGGAATCAGTGGTGGTTACGCAGCAATGGAACTTTGTAAAAAAGGCTATAAGACGCTAGTGCTTGAGCGCGGTCGGGATGTGGAACATATCAGCGATTATGAAACTGCGAACGACGATAACTGGGATTTACCGTATAATGGGCGCGTTCCTAAAAAGGAAATAGATGCGCACTATCCTAAACAGAATCGCTTAAGCTGGTGGGTTAATCAAGATAATAAGCCGTTTATTAACAAAGATGATGAATACCCGTATGAAGAGCTTTCCCGCTTTGACTGGATTCGCGGGCATCACGTTGGTGGGCGTTCAATTATGTGGGGCCGGCATTGTTACCGCTGGAGCGATATTGATTTTGAAGCCAATAAAAAGGAAGGTATTGCGATAGACTGGCCCATACGCTATGCTGATATTGAACCTTGGTATGATCAGGTTGAAACTTTTGTTGGGGTGAGTGGCCAAGCCGAAGGTTTGAAACAAGTTCCTGATGGAAAATTTTTAAAGCCTTTTGAACTCAATTGTGCCGAACAGGATTTTAGAGAAAAGGTAAACGCTAAATATCCGGAACGAGTGGTGACTCCGGGGCGTATTGCCAACTTATCGGAGTACGATCCCGAGGTGCATTTGGGAACACGCGGCCAGTGTCAAACCCGTAACCGCTGTTGGCGGGGTTGTCCTTTTGGTGCGTATTTCAGCAGTCAGTCTGCGACATTGCCCGTTGCGCGCGAAACCGGTAATCTTACTGTACGACCCTTTAGCATCGCTGCCGAAGTTTGTTACGATCCAAAAACGCAAAAAGCTACCGGTGTGCGTGTGATTGATGCCAATACCGGAAAAGAAACGGTATTTACAGCGCGTATTATCTTTTGTAACGCAAGTACGGTAGGTACTACTGCATTGTTATTAAACAGCAGGTCTGAACGTTTCCCTAACGGAATGGGGAACGATAGCGGTGAACTAGGCCATAATTTAATGGATCATCACTACGGAATGGGCGCTGGTGGTACCTATCCCGGTTTTGAAGAGGTGTACTATCAAGGCCGCAAAGCCAACGGGTTTTACATTCCGAGGTTTAGAAATATTGATGATGAAACAAAACGCGCGGATTACCTGAGAGGCTTTGGCTACCAAGGAAATATTTCCCGCGGAGCACACGTTCCGGAAGAAACAATAGGAGTGGAACTTAAAGAAACCATCTTTAAACCCGGACCTTATAATGTTTCGGTGGCTTGTTTTGGAGAAATGTTGCCTTATCATGAAAACCGAATGTTTTTAGATTTTGAAAAGCGTGATCAACACGGAATGCCCATCATTACATTTGATGCCAAATTGCGTGATAACGAGATGAAACTACGTGAGGATGGCGTGCAATGTGCCGTTGAAATGCTTGAAGCTGCCGGTGTTGAAAATATATGGAGCTACAATGATCTTACTGCTCCCGGCGCGTGTATTCACGAGATGGGTACTGCCCGAATGGGTAGTGATCCTAAAACCAGCGTACTCAACAAATGGAATCAAATACACGCGGTACCTAACGTTTTTGTTACCGATGGCGCTTGTATGACCAGTAGCGGCACCCAAAATCCCAGTATTACCTATATGGCCCTAACCGCCCGTGCAGTAGATTACGCAGATAAGCAGATTAAAGCGGGGAGGTTGTAGTTATGGGGAAGAAACTTACAGTTTATATGATTGATGGTACTGCTTATGGTCCACGACTGGCAGAAATCGGCAACTGGGTTGGAAAGGCAATTTATTGTCCTAGAGCAACTGTTAACAAGATAATTACAAGACCTGAGTTCAACAATCCTGGAATTTATTGTTTAAAAGGAGATCCAACTGATGAAGCTTTTGACGAAAGAATCTATATAGGTGAAGCCGAAAATATAAAATCACGCTTAAAGCAACATCTGAGTGATTCAACCAAAGATTTTAAAGAACTAATCTTCTTTATTAGTAAAGACGAACTTTTGACTAAAACACAGATAAGATATTTAGAATCAAGATTGGTGCAATTAGCTATTGATGCAAAAACAGCTCAAATTGACAACGGAAACTCTCCCGGCATTCCAACTCTTCACGAAGCTGATATTTCTGAAATGGAATATTTTTTAGAACAAATGAAATTGATTTTACCAGTTATGGGTTTTAAATTCTTGATTTCATCTACTGTGACTGATAACAAAGAAGAGCAAAGAAGTCAAAAATTAGAGGTGCACCAAACCTATACTATAAAAACAAGAAGTTTTGAGGCTCGAATGAAAGAAACTGATCAAGGGTTTATAGTAACAAAAGGTAGCGTAGCAAAGAAGAAACTTTCACCATCTTGTACTGAAACGTATAGAAATATGAGGAAGCGCTTATTAGAAACCAATGTTTTAATTGAATATGAAGACAAATTAATTTTTGCGGAAGATACTGTGTTCAATAGTCCCAGCGCTGCTTCAAATATGATTTTAGGTCGTAATTCCAATGGCTTAACTGAATGGGTAAATGAGCAAGGTGAGACTTTTAAACAAGTTCAAGAAAAATTAAACCCATAATATTTTTAAACCTCCCCATCCCAAGCTAATACTTCGCCCGGTTGCATGGTATTGATTTTAAGGTTGCCAACGCGTACCCGTACTAATCTTAGCGTAGGGCAGTCAATTGCAGAAGTCATCTTGCGCACTTGTCTAAACTTGCCTTCAGTGATGGTGATACTCAACCAAGTGGTTGGTCCGTGGCGGGAATCTCTTATTTTTTTTCCGCGGTCGGGCAGCGCCGGTACTTCCTGAAGCTTTTGTACTTCGCAGGGTTTTGTAGTATATTTTTTGCCCTCTAAGCCTATCTCTATTCCTTTTCGCAACTGATCTAGTTGGGCTACGGTGGGCACGCCGTCTACCAAAGCATAATATTCTTTTTCAATCCCGCTTCGGTTGATGTGATCGCTCAGAACACCATCGGTTGTCATGAGTAATAAGCCTTCTGATTTTTCATCAAGCCGTCCAATGGGCATGATTCCTTCTGGCCAATCGTAAAGTTCAGCTAGGAATTTTTTCTTCCGCCGTTGGCGTAAATCATTACTGCTCAGCTGGCTGATGTAGCCATAGGGTTTAAATATGAGAAAATGTTGTGGTGAGGCCAAGAGACTTATTTTTTTCGCTTTGCGAAAGTATAAAAATATCAATGAATCTGCGGTTACAGCTTTAGCCGGAGATGTAAGCGGTTTAGGCTCTAAAAGCTTATTTTTGGTTACTTCAACGCAATACAGATTCTTTTCTGCTTTTTATGACAGGACAACACAAGCGCAAGCAGCAGGCCAAACTACTTAGACAATTTAGAAGCGTTCACCGGGCTATGGGCGCTTTATTATTTGTATTCTTTTTTGTGATTTCGGTTTCAGGATTACTGTTGGGCATCAAGAAAAACAGCGGAGATTTACTCTTACCAAAAACCCAAAAAGGCACAACAACCGATTTAACACAGTGGCTTCCGCTAGAGGATTTAAAAGAGCAAGCGATACAGGTTTTACGCGATTCTGTTTCGACAGACTTGTCAACTAAACTAGATCGTATTGATGTAAGGAATGAAAAAGGAATCGTCAAATTTATCTTTGACGGCCATTATTACGGAATACAGTTAGATGGTGCTACCGGCAATGTTTTGCACATTGGTAAGCGGCGCTCAGACGTGATCGAGAATATTCACGACGGCTCGATACTCGATAATTATTTAGGAACGGGCGGCTATATCAAATTGGTTTACACACTGGTGATGAGCATTGCTTTGCTGTTGTTTACCATTACCGGATTCTGGCTGTGGTATGGTCCTAAACGAATGCGAAAAGGCCGTAATTAATCGATTAAAAATTCACTATGCTGAAACAATTTGGCGGAAAAATCACTCCTGAATTGAAAAAACGCTACGCCCAATCTCCAAATTGGAAGTCGGATAGTTTTCAAAATCTGGAAGAAACCACAATGGATATTGGCCTGGCGGAAATGCCCGGTATGCTTTGGAAGATGTTTTTCTCTAAAGGAAACACCATTCCTCAAAAAAACTTACCCATTCAGGCTTTTGATAAAACGGCATTTTTAGCGCCAGATAATTCCTTAAAATATATTTGGTACGGCCACGGTGTTTATTTACTACGCTTGGCCGGAAAAACAATTCTAATCGACCCAATGCTTGGTCCCGATGCAGCACCAATTGCTCCTACAAAAAGTGCGCGTTTTTCAGAAAACACCTTGCAATTAATTGATGATTTTCCGCAAATTGATTTGATGTTACTCACACACGATCACTACGATCATCTGGATTATGCAAGTTTTAAAAAATTGCTTCCAAAAGTCAAAAAGTACTATGTCGCGTTGGGTTGTGGCAGACACCTGGAGGCGTGGGGTGCCGCCACACACACCATTACCGAATTTGATTGGTGGGATTCCCATACGTTTACAGATATTGAGATTACGTTTACACCCAGCAGGCATTTTTCGGGAAGAGGCTTACGGGATAGAGCCAAATCACTCTGGGGCGGTTGGGTATTAAAAACCGCTCAAACGGCTTTATTTCATACGGGAGATGGCGGTTACGGCGCTCATTTCAAAGAAATAGGAGAGCGTTTGGGCCCGTTTGATCTGGGTTTTGTAGAATGTGGTCAATATAACGAGCGCTGGCGTGCGATACATATGCTGCCCGATGAGGCTGTACAAGCCGCTTGCGATGCTCAAATAAAACGAGCGACACCGTATCATTGGGGTGGATTCAAATTGGCTTTTCATTCGTGGACCGCACCTGCGGAAGATTTTACAGCAGCGGCCCAACTAAAGCATTTAGAGTACACCTTGCCAAAATTAGGACAGTTAATGCACCTCGATCAACCAGCACAAGTTGATCCTTGGTGGAAAGACATCACCTAAATTATGGAAAACAAAGCCATATATGCCGTAATTCTTGCCGCGCTAATCGCCGGATTTAACGGGATTCTCATAAAAGCGATGCCCAGTTTATCTACCGGTGCTATTGGCTGGTTTCGGGCGGGAGTTCCTGTATTGTTTTTGCTGCCGGGATTGCTAAAAGCAAGGCAGTTAAAAGTACAAGGCAATACTAGAATGCTCTTATTGGCCTCGGTGATCAATGCGGTACGTACTTATTTTTTTCTGCTGGCTTTTGTATATACTTCCGTAGGTAATGCTATTGTTCTGTTTTATGTTTATCCGCTGTTCATTACCATTATTGAAACTACGGTTTACAAAGCTCCCATCAGTAAGAAGCAAGTTTTATTTATGCTTTTAGCCTTCGGCGGAATTGCTTTCACCTATGCTGATAAAGAATTCAGTTTTGAATCTCGGGATTTTATAGGAATGCTTGCTGCGATTCTTGCTGCGGTAGGTTATGCCTTTTTTGTTTCGATCTTTAAGCGGCAAACGCAAGACTGCAACCGAAACCAACTGCTTTTTTATCAAAATTTAGCAGGAGCGGTTTTATTCATTCCCTTTTTATTCGGTTTAAAGGATGTTGCATTGACCCATATGGGAATTGGCGTTTTTTACGGACTTCTTATCGGGATCGTGCAGTTTGGACTGTTCTTTTTCGGTCTAAAACACCTCAATGCCACTACCGCCGCTTCTTTGATGTATTTAGAAGTATTAAGCGCAGTACTCTTGAGTTTTTTCATTTTGAACGAGCAATTGAGCTGGAATACCTACGTAGGCGGTTTACTCATCCTGATCAGTAGTTTCTATATCTCTAAACTCAACCGGAAAGCTTCATAATGAGGTTTAACATACTTAAGTGTTTTGCGATTCACTATTGCAATGGATCTCGCATTTCTAAATATGTATAGCATCTTAGCAAAAGTGACAAGTGATTTTAAAAACCGCAACGGACTTTTGCGGTATGAACACACTTTCTAAACTTGGTATTTTTACGCTGCTTTTTATCAGCAGTTTGACTATAATGGTGGGTAGTGCGATTGCACCGGCTTTATCAGGAATTATTGAAGCAACTGATTTTAATTTTCCGCCGAGTTTGCTGATCACGTTACCGGCATTGGGCGTATTGGTTTTTGCGCCAGTAATTGGTAAACTCACCAATGTTTTAGGTCCATTTAAACTGCTGGCGCTTGGTCTAATTCCGTATGCAGTTCTTGGTGTGATCGGAGCTTATTTGGGCAACCAATACCTGTTGCTGATCGATCGCTTTTTGTTAGGGGCAGCTACCGTAGCCATTCAGGTTTCAGTAACCGGACTCATTGCCCAATTATTTTCAGGTCCTACACGTTTGAAAATAATCGCTTGGCAAGGAATGGCGATCGAATTGGGCGGGGTGGTGTTTTTATCTATTGGCGGAATTTTAGGTGAATGGCACTGGCAAGCACCCTTCTACATTTATTTAATTGCACTGGTTTGCCTTTTTCTGCTTTATACCTCCATCCCAAAGAACGCTCCAACCGAAGCCGAGCAAACAAGAGAAACTCAGCACAAACCAACTTCTCAAAAAATCATCTGGGCGATCTGTGCTGCATCCTTAGCGGCGATGGTTTTGTTTTTTGTATCGTTCGTGACGCTTCCGCTGTATTTAGATCAAGAGTTTGATTTTTCAGAATCTATAATCGGGTATTATATGGCGTTCATTTCGCTAATGGCAATTGCTACAGCAAGTCAAATGCCTAAAGTGGTCAATAAATTTGGAGATGCCAAAACGGTCGCCCTCGGGTTCTTATTCTTTTGTTTTGGGTATGTGGTTTTTGCCGCTACGCATCAAATTCTGTTTCTGATACTCGCTGCTATTTTTATAGGGATTGGTTTTGGGCTCACCGTGCCGTTACTGAATCATATGACCGTAGAGGCAAGTACGCCGGAAACCCGAGGTAAGAATTTGGGCCGTTACTCGATGGGTATTTTTGGCGGCCAGTTTTTATCTACATTTATAACGTTTATCAGTACAGATTATATTACGATTTACTGGGTTGCTGCCGCATTTGGTATACTCGTTTGTATGATTCTCTTTATACTATTTAAAAAAGTTTTGAATACCTAAATTTATGACTGCTTGATGCATTTAGGCTTTGTACCGCTAATCTTAGTATTTTTACAAGAAATGCCTGTAAATGCATACTACCGTTTGGAAACAGAAAATACAGCTCCTAGAGTATTTGAATAAAGACACTGAATTACTTTCTGAAAATTCGTTTGGCTTTTATTTTACTTCAGATCAAGCATTTTCAAAATTATATTTAAAGCCGCTTAACGAAGCTTTTGCTGCTGAGGCTTATGAATATAGCGAGGGTAGGTTGATCAATTTTGAGCGCGAACTTATCGAAGAAGATGATCAGGAATATGCGCTCGACGTGATGCAGCTTTTTAATGGAAGTCGCTGCCTGGATTTAAATCAGAATGTATGGATATCTAACCAGATACAGCATTCAATTGTTCTTTTAAAAGAAGAATATGCTCACAATCAATGTTCTTACATTGTGCTCAAGACAATTTTAAAGGTCTTAATGCTTCAGTTAATTCGTTTTCAAAAAACGCATTATGCACCGCAGGAATTGGATCAAAAACGCATTTATGAGTTTTTAAAATTGATGGAAACCTACTACCTCCAAGAAACGGAAAGTATTTATTATGCAACTAAAATGGGGATCAGTGAAAAACGCTTGAATCAGATCTTAAAAGAAAAACTTCAACGCACGGCAAAACAAATCATTCAACAGCGTCAAATCACCGAAGCTAAACGCCTTTTGATTCGTAGTGAAGTCACCATACAAGAAATAGGATTTCAATTAGAATTTAACTCATTAAGTAGTTTTTCTAGATTTTTCAAAAATCAAGTAGGGGAGAGCCCATCTACCTACAAAGAGCTACATTCTTAGACTTCGAACCTTCCTTTAGTTATTCAGACTTTTTAGAATCGCTTTGCGTTTTCACATTAAAACTCGGAGCCACATAATCTTTAGGTAAATAATCAGATGGAATCGTGCTCTGATTGCCATCGCGAGCCGCACGGTAATGCGGCGAAAGAATCTCTATACCGTTTTCATTACATACATCTTGAATATTTTGATGCAGGTTAGAGTAGATGGAAGCTTGTTTATTGGCTTCGCGTACATAAGCATTGATCTGATAGGCCACATAAAAATCTTCTAAACTGGTTTGCAACACAAAGGGTTGCGGATCTTTTAAAACCAGATCGGTGCGTAATGCAGCATCAATAAGCGTCTGGTGCATCACCTTCCACGGAATATCATAACCGATAGTCACAGTGGTGTGAATGATCAACCCTTTTTCTGGAGCATCACTACTGTAATTGATGGTGTGACTGCTCATCACCGTTGAATTAGGAATAGAAATGATCTCATTTTTGGGAGTCCGTACTCGAGTAACCAAAGATGATTTTTCGATCACATCACCTACGATTTCACCAATTTTCACCCGATCACCTATTTTAAACAAACGCATATAGGTAAGTACTAATCCTGCGATCACGTTAGAAAGTGACCCCGCAGAACCAAAGGTAAAAAGGAAACCTAAAAACACTGAGATCCCTTGAAAAACGGGAGATTCGCTTCCGGGTAAATATGGGAATATCACCACAAAGGCAAAAGCGATAACCAACACACGTACCAATTGATAGGTTGGGTTGGCCCAATCAGGATAAAATCCATTAAAGGTCAGGCGGCCTTCGGCGATCTCAACTTTTAAAAAGTTTAAAAATTTCAGCAATAACCTAAATACCACAATGATGACAACGATCGCAAAGATGTTTGGTAGATAATTCCAGATGGCGAGAAAAATCCCTTTTATGGGATTGATAATGTATCCTAACAGTTCATGTGCAAAGGCTTCCGTTTGTGGAAAAAAGCCAAAAATGAGCGGTAACGCGATATAAATGGCCAGCAACACCGTAACCCATTTTAATATGCGATTGATCAAGAGTAATACGTGTACCTGACGCTCGGTATCTAAAAGCGTATAGTTTTTGACGGTAACGGCTTTGAGGCGTTTATGCTTTTGACGTTGAATTTTTAAAGCCGTCCATCTAAATAAACGCAAAACGTATTTGATGATCAATCCCATCACGATGATCACCAGCACGGCCATACCGATGCTTTTCAGCAAATTGATCAGGCTGTGTTCTTCCTTGTAAACGGTCACTGCATCGGCAATGATCTCCTTGTACGAGGTGGCTAATGCCAGCGGCGTGGTTTCAAACCACAAGGCATCCACTTCAGTAACACTGGCGATGGTTTGATTGCCATAAATTACATCAACAGTAGCTTCGTTTTCATTCACTTTGAGCGAATCAGAGAAGAATTCTAAAGTCTCGGTGAGACGCTTGATACGCGAACTGATCGCATTGGCGCGCTCTTGTGCTGAAAAACTTCCTAATCGATTATAGATTAAGAACAGTGTATCTTCTTCAAAACCAGCAACAGGAAAACCTCTGGTAGTTTTTTTAAGGCTTTCTATTTGAAGACGTTTTTTTTCTAGAAGTTCATTTTCTTTGGTTTCAAACTGCTTGAGTTGAGCTTCTAATTGCGTACGCTCTCTGTTGTTTGTAGAGCTCACTGCATCTAAGCGTGCTTCGAGATCGGCACGGCGTATTGAATCTGCAAAACGCTGTTTTTCTAATTCGGCTAGTTTTTTTACAAAATCATCACCGGTTGTAACAGCCGGAACAGAATCCACAACTGTGGTGGTACTATCAGTCTGCGCCGAAGTGACAAGTGTAAAAAAGAAAATAAGAACAAAACTGAAACGCTGTGCAAAAACCATTAGTAACCCTCTTAAATGAAGTGTGAAAAGTACTTAATTTGATGATATTTCTCAATCCATCAAACTTTTAATTCTGAGGCTTTTTTAAATTCACGTATTTATGCGAACCATCGCAGGAAGGAAGCCGTTTTGATAAACCACAGGTGCAGTCGTTGATACCTTTTCCAGATAAAATTCGGGAGGTATATTTTTCAATACGCCCTATGCGGGTTTTAACTTGTTTGGCTCCGCCGAAAAATAACAAGTAACCACGCTGCCTGCCGGGAGTTAATGCTTTAAACGCCTTTTCAAACTCGAGGTCTTCTATAAATTTTTGCTGAAGTTCTTCAGGAAAATCAAATGCTTCTTTTTTCTTTAAAACTACCTTCTGACCGGAAGCTTCTATAGAAATAGCCTGTTGAACATAATCTTGAATGCACTGCTTTTTCCTAACTATTTCATCTACCGAATAAAATTGTAATAATCTAACAGATTGCGAATTAACACCCGGCGCTTCAAGTAAATTATAAGTATCGTCGATCAGTACGCCTTTAAAAAAGCTGATAGCGCAAAAGTCTTTAAAACTGCTAATTATTAAAACATTAGTGTTTTTATAAGTATAGCAGGGATTGCGCCATTTAAAGGTTTCGCTCAATTCTGAATCCAGCACTAAACTTCTCAAATACGCCAATTCTTCATTCCACCTTGTGGCTTGCGTAAAAAAAATGTCAGCTTTTGATTCCATTTATGTTATTCGGTTGAAATACCATCAAGAACAGCTTGTATTCCGCGCAGCGCAACTAAAGCAAATAACGGTCTGTGGTTAAGTTCGCTATTGAGTTCGCCCACGGCTATTTCCAATAAAAAGGTATCCAATAGCACGCTATAATCCCGGTCATTATCAGGAACCAAGTCGGTATCTTGAAGTGTAGACTTATACCCGTCCAGATAAAAGCGAGACACATAATAATACCAAGCCTCGGCCCATTGCTCTAAATGTTCCTCGCGATATTCTTCGGCATAATTTTGCTGCATCAACGGACTGTAAGCTGCATAATGAAATGAGCGAATCATCGCCGCAACATCACGCAAGCCCGAGCGCAGAATACGACGCTCACTAAACGGACGCGAAGGTTCGCCTTCAAAATTAATGATCACAAAATCTTTTCCTGTCCATAACAATTGTCCCAATTGAAAATCACCGTGTGTTCTGATCTTTACCGTGTTGATCTTATGTTTAAAAACACGCTTAAAACACGCCAGCACTTCATTTTTACGCTGTAAAACAGCTTCTGCTTCCGCTTGAATCGTCGCCGGCAAACTGGGTATAGAACGGCGTAAATTCTCAAATGCTTCACGAGTCACGCGCTGCAACGATGAATATAAAGAACGCTGATAGTGTAAAGAGAACGCTTCGTGTTCAAAACCACTAAGCTCTTTATGGCTGGCAAGAGCCAGATGCATTTCGGCACTGCGGCGTCCTAATAAACTAATACGTTCAGGAAATAAACTTTCTATAAGTTCGCTTTCCGGTTCGTGTAAGGCTTCAAAAACCAAAGGTTGCGTACGCAGCGTCTTGTCATAATCCGGCTGAAGTTCCTGCGCTTGTGTCTCTATACGCTCCATATACCTGTGGGCAGCATCTTTTGCATTTACCCAACCCGTACCCACATTGGTCACGAGATCTTGCATCATTCCCAAAACCGCCTCGTTGCGTTTTTCTGTATGATACACGAGTTTCCCCATATAATCAGGCGTGTTCGCAAATTTTACCGTTTCGGTAAGGTATTGCGCAAGTTCTGCATCAGGGTTGATGGTATTATCCAGGCGGCGATACAGTTTTAAAAAGTAACGATGATCATAAATGATCGAAGTGTTGCTCTGTTTCGATTCGATAATACGGGAATTCACATCCTTGATTTTCTCATCAGGAGTGATCTTTCCGCGGTTAAACGTAAGTTTTTCTTTACCGAATTTAAGCGTTTTTCCTTCCTGCAAACCATAGAATAATTGCGCTCTAAAAGGTGCTACATATACTGCATCTACGAGTAACCCGGCACGATCTTCCAATTGTATTTCGGCTAAAATCCCTTTATGCGGAATGGCTTCAATAAGACTTTCCTGACTGTTGGCAATAAAGGAAACAGGCAATTGATAGATTTCAGGGAGCCCTTCATTAAAGTTAACTTCCACGATCAAATTCTTGACCAAAACAGTACTGTCAGAAAGATCGAGCATGTTGGTAACGTGCATCGACTGAATTATTCTGTTCGCATCACCAAACCAATATTTGCTTTTAAAGTACGCCGGCAAGATTTTACGTTCTAGCAGCTTTACACTTTTTGCATCAAACAAGCTTTCCCAAGAAGAAGTCTTCACTTGGGGCAAGGGACCATCCTGTGCTTCGCTTGCACGATGCGTTAATGCAAACCAATAATACCCGTGTGGTGCCAGCGTAAACAAATAAGGCCGATTGGTTATTCTGGGGAATTTATTATGACTGAAAACTTCTACAGGAATATAATCGATATAATCTTCCAATTCTAATTCTACTGCCTGCGAGAAGCGCGAAAGATTGGCTAGAACTAAAATAGTTTCATCCTCATAGGTACGCGTAAAAGCAAGAATTTTGGCATTAGAAGGCGATAAAAATTGAATATCTCCACGCCCGAAAGCTTTAAAACTTTTGCGCATATGCATCACGCGCTTCATCCACCAGAGCAAGGAAGACGGATTCATTTGCTGGGCTTCTACATTCACCGATTCTGACCGGTATTGCGGGTCTATAATTGTTGGTAAATATAACTTTTGTGGATTAGCCATCGAGAAACCGGCATTTCGGTCAGCGGTCCATTGCATTGGGGTACGCACACCATCGCGATCACCTAAATAAAAGTTGTCTCCCATACCTATCTCATCGCCGTAATACAGCACCGGTGTTCCCGGAAGCGAGAACAATAGCACATTCATCAGCTCAATTTTATTGCGATTGTTATCGAGTAGGGGAGCGAGCCTGCGCCTGATGCCCACATTAATTTTTGCCTTAGGATCTTTAGAATAAACCTTATACATATAATCGCGCTCCTCGTCTGTCACCATTTCGAGCGTGAGTTCGTCGTGATTTCTTAAAAAGATCGCCCATTGGCACGATTCGGGAATATCAGGAGTTTGATCTATGATATCCATTATAGGGTAACGATCTTCCATCTTGACCGCCATAAACATACGCGGCATTATAGGAAAGTGATAATTCATATGGCACTCATCGCCGTCACCAAAATAGGCTGCAGAATCTTCCGGCCACATATTTGCTTCGGCGAGAAGTAATTTATGATCGTATTTTGAGTCGATGTGTGCCCGTAGTTTTTTCAGGAAAACGTGTGTTTCCGGCAGGTTTTCGCAATTGGTTCCATCGCGCTCAAAAAGATAAGGAACCGCATCAAGCCGAAATCCATCAACGCCCAACTCGCACCAGTAGTCCATAATATTAAATACTTCTTGCTGAACATCAGGGTTGTCAAAATTCAAATCGGGTTGATGAGAGAAAAAACGATGCCAATAATAGGCGCCTGCTTCGGCATCCCACGTCCAATTAGAAGGTTCTGTATCTGTAAAAATAATTCGGGCATCCTTGTATTTTTCTACATCGTCGGTCCACACATAATAATCCCGGTATTTGGATCCCGCAGGAGCTTTACGCGCCCGTTGAAACCACTCGTGCTGGTCTGAAGTATGATTGATCACCAACTCAGTAATTACTTTGAGTCCGCGTTTGTGTGCTTCCTCAATAAACCGTTTAAAATCCTCGATCTCGCCGTATGACGGGTTAATGCTATAATAATCTGCAATGTCGTAGCCATCATCACGAAGTGGCGAAGGGTAAAATGGCAGCAACCAGATGGCCGTTACGCCCAGATCTTCTAGATAGTCTAACTTTTGCAACAAACCTTCAAAATCACCTATTCCATCGCCATTACTATCAAAAAAAGCTTTGATGTGCAGTTCATAAATTATCGCGTCTTTATACCAGTTTTGTTGATCGTCAATAAATGGAGTGATGGCCATAGATTAGAATTTATGCTTGATTTTAAAAGATTTATACTTGGCGGGAAGGTGCCAAAATGTTAAAGTTAAAGAAGTCTTTTTAAATGCCTCGTTAAATAATAATTAAACCTAAAAATATAGCGAGTGATAAGGTTACAGCATTGTTTTTTACTCTAATTTTCGCCCATTAATTTTTATTCATGAATGCATCAGAATCCACGGTGAACAGGGAGATCTCTCAAGAAGATTTACAAACTTGTTTACGTGTTTTAGAACAGTTTAATACTGATACTAATCTTTTATTTGAATTAGATCGTGAAGATCGAATCGCTATCTTAAAAGCTTCCGGAAAATTATCTCGACCTGATCGGGATGAATTTTCAAGACGAAAAAAAGACGCTAAAAAAGCGCAGAAGCGCAAACAAGCCGCTAAAGATCGAGCGGCCAGAAAAGTCACCGGAATACGCAGTGCGCGTGAAGCTTCGGTATTTACCGCGCCAAAATTACTTCAAGCCGCAGAACTTGAAACGCTAGAAACACCCGAGTTACAAACTGCACGTAATTGTTATGTGTGTAAAACAGAGTTTACTAAACTGCACCACTTTTATGATACGATGTGTACGAGCTGTGGGGACTTCAATTACGCAAAGCGCTTTCAGACCGCAGACCTTACAGGACAGGTGGCGATTATTACCGGTTCACGGTTAAAAATTGGATACCATATTACTTTGCTGTTACTGCGAGCAGGAGCTACTGTAATCGGCACGACCCGTTTTCCGGTAGATTCTGCCTATCGATTTTCAAAAGAAGAGGATTATCACGTTTGGGCCGACCGATTAAAAATTCACGGTCTTGATTTGCGGCATATTCCCAGTGTGGAGATCTTTTGCAATTATATTGAGCAGCGCTATGAGCGTCTGGATATTTTGATCAATAACGCTGCGCAAACCGTACGCAGACCGGCCGGGTTTTATCAGCACCTAATGGCTAAGGAAGAAACTGCTCTAAGCGAATTTCCGCAAGTTGTAAAAACGCTATTGTCTGACCACATAGGCTGTTTAGACGAATTGAAGTCCTTGAGCACTTCTGCTAGTGGTACTAAAAATATGCCGGTGACCTGGCACGGACCAGAGCCGGGAATCGGGATTAGAGCTTCGGCAAAACTATCGCAGATTCCGTATAGTTTTGATAATTCACTACAAGCTGCTGAAGTGTTTCCTGAGGGAAAACTAGACGCAGATCTTCAGCAGGTAGATTTACGTAAAACAAACAGCTGGCGTTTAAAACTAGGAGAAATAGAGACCACAGAAATGCTGGAAGTACAACTCGTAAATTCTGTTGCACCTTTTGTGCTTTGCAACCGTCTTTCAGAATTAATGAAGAAAGAGCCTACGGGTCAAAAGCATATTATTAATGTTTCGGCGATGGAGGGTAAATTTCATCGCTTTTTTAAAGAAGATCGGCACCCGCATACCAATATGGCCAAAGCTGCACTCAATATGCTCACACATACCGCAGCCGGAAGTCTCGCAAAAGATGGGATTTATATTAATGCAGTAGATACCGGATGGGTTACTGATGAAGATCCTGTTGCCTTAGCGCAAAAAAAGGTTGAAGAACACGATTTTCAGCCACCACTTGACATTGTCGACGGTGCAGCCCGGGTGGTTGATCCTTTATTTGACGGGATCAATACAGGTAAACACTGGAGCGGGAAATTCTTAAAGGATTATTTTCCTATTGATTGGTAAGTACAAGTTGATTTTTCTATAAATGAATCTAAGTCGCTGATTTTCTACATATATGAAAACCAATAACTTAATTACATCGTTATATTTGGACTATTTGTATATTTCCTTGCTGTAACTTTGTATTTATGATAGACGCTTATTTAGAAATTCTCGATGCTTTTAGTCCGTTACAAGAAGAGGCGAGAGCGCTCATAGAATCTCAGATAACAATTAAAGATATCCCTAAAGGAGATTTTATCTTACAAGAGGGGAGTGTGTGTAATCATATTTACTTTCTACACAGCGGATTTGCACGGCAGTTTTATTATAAAAACGGAAAAGAAATCACAGAGTGGTTTGCTGCCAGTAAAGAATTTTGCTTTTCTATAGAAAGCTATTTTCATCAAACTCCAAGTAAGTTGATGATTCAAACTTTAGAAGATTCAACAGTGATTTTTTTACATCGCGATGCCTATATGGAACTGAGTAAAATACAAAGTGACCTAAGCCAACTGGCGATTAAAATGTTTGCCGAATCTCTGGTTTTCTCCCAACGCCGTATGGAGCACGTGCTCTTTGAAAGTGCCAAAGATCGATACGTACATTTACTGGAAACAAAACCCAATATCATACAAAAAGTACCCTTGGCGCACATAGCTTCGTTTTTAGGAATAACGCAAGAAACACTCAGTAGAATCCGCGGACAATTGTAATTAATCTGAAAAATTGCTAATCGACTCATTATTTGATAAATGTCAAACCAATTCTTAATCACAGAGTTGATATTTGCAGCTCATAATTGAGATTTTTTTTTGGTTAAGAATGTAGGAGGCTTTTTCACCCCAATGTACACTTCATTTTTAAATTTTATAATTAGGTGTCCCCTAGACCTAATTGTTTATTGTAAGAAGCAGTTCGTTTAGAACTGCTTTTTTATTGTCGCTACTTCAACACATAGAGCCATGAGAAACTATTTAAGATTTGTCTGCTTAATCCTTATAGGTTTACGTATTTAAACTATAGTACTCGCAAAATTTTAAGACTTTTCTGTTTATTTGATAAATATCAAAGGTTTTCGTTGTTCGATTATTCAATTTTATTGAGTAATCAAAACCAAAACAATGAATGCAAAAAACTTTACTTTAATTATGCTTTTGGCGGTGTTCTCCGGAGTTGCTCAAGAGGATACTCAAAAACTGATAGATCAACTTTCGGTTGATGAGAAAATTTACTTATCTATTGGTACCGGGATGGACATTCCGGGAATTCCGGCGGGTGCTGAAGCTCCACAAGCGGTAGTAGGCTCCACAAAATCTGAAGTTGCCGGTGCAGCAGGTACAAGTTATCCTATTTCAAAAATAAATCTTCCGCCTATCGTATTTGCAGATGGGCCGGCGGGGATCCGTATAGATACTGTACGCCCGCAAGCACCGGGAAAAACATTTTATGCGACCGCATTTCCTACGGCTAGTAGTCTTTCTTCAAGTTGGAATATTGAATTAGCGCAACAAATTGGTCAGGCTTTTGGTATTGAAGGGCGTGATTATGGAGTAGATTTTTTACTAGCTCCGGCACTCAATATTCATAGAAATCCGCTGGGCGGAAGAAATTTTGAATATTACTCCGAAGATCCTGTTTTAGCTGGCGAGATCACCGCTGGCTTTGTTAATGGCGTTCAGGCGGAAGGGCTAGGGGCTACCATCAAGCATTTTGTGGCAAATAATTCAGAAACCAATAGAACTGCACTCAATACTGTCGTGAGTGAGCGTGCACTTCGGGAGATCTATTTACGTGGATTTAAACTGGCTATTGATAAAAGCGAACCTTGGGCGATTATGTCTTCATACAATAAGATTAATGGAACCTACGCTTCTGAAAATAGTGAATTGTTAACCGATTTACTTCGTAAAGAATGGGGCTACAAAGGATTTGTTATGACCGACTGGTTTGCGGGTCTTGATGCGGTAGCGCAAATGCGCGCCGGAAATGACCTGCTTATGCCGGGAACAGAAGTACAATTTAATACGATAAAGGAAGCCATCAGTAACGGTACTTTAGAGGAGTCTATTTTAGACCGAAACCTTACTGCGACACTTAATGCGTATAAAAAAACATTCTCGTATAAGGGCTATGAGCCGTCAGGAGTTACAGATCTTGAAGGTCACAAAACGGTAGCCAGAAATGCTGCGCTAGAAGGAATGGTCTTATTGAAAAATGAAAATAAAGTTTTGCCCCTCAAAAGCGACGCTAAAATCGCACTATACGGTTCTGCATCTTATGAAACGATTGCCGGAGGAACGGGTAGTGGTGATGTCAATAAAGCCTACAGCGTTTCGGTATTTGAAGGACTTAAAAACGCTAATGTACATTTAGATCAGGAGCTAACCTCAATTTATGAGGTATATATGAAAGAAGAACGAGCCAAAATTCCACCGAAGGCAATGTTCTTTTTAAAAGACGAACTTGTTCCTGAAAAAACGTGGACCGAAGCAGAATTGACACGTGCAGCAAAAACTAATGATGTTGCGATTTTTACGCTAGGACGCACCAGCGGAGAGTTTCAGGACCGTATTGTAGCAGGAGATTTTGAATTGACGGCAACAGAGTTAGAATTAATTTCTGATTTAAAAAAGGCCTTTGCTGCCGAAGGTAAGCCCCTAGTTGTGCTACTAAATGTAGGAGGGGTGACCGAAACAAACTCTTGGAAAGCACTTGCTGATGCTATTTTGTTGACCTGGCAGCCGGGCCAAGAAGCGGGTAACGCAATTACTGATCTATTGCTAGGAAAAGCAAATCCGTCTGGGAAGTTACCGGTAACTTTTCCTATTGCTTTAGACGATGTTCCTTCTAGCAAGAATTTCCCGGGAATTCCATTAGATCCAAATGCCGAAAAACCTGCCAATCCGTTGCAAGGTATTCCTTCAGAAGAAACCTATGAAGAAGGAATTTATGTAGGCTACCGCTATTTTGATACGTTTGAGGTACCGGTTTCTTATCCATTTGGTTACGGAATGTCGTACACGACTTTTGAATACAGTGATCTTCAGGTTGTATCAGGAGCTACGATTAACGTTTCGTTCACTGTAAAAAATACTGGAAGCGTAGCCGGAAAAGAAATTGCTCAACTTTATGTAAGCGCTCCTGAAGGTACTTTAGAAAAGCCCTCAAAAGAGCTTAAGGCATTTGCAAAAACGGCGCTATTAGAGCCGGGAACTTCAGAAACGATCACAATTGAAATCAATCCGGAATCGCTAGCTTCTTATGATGATAAGAAACACGCTTGGATTCTGGATGGCGGAACTTACGCCTTGTCTATTGCTGAAAATATCGCCAGTTCAAAACTTAAAGCAACACTAGAGATTGAAGCAACCACGGTGAGAGAAACCGAAGCGTTGTTGGGACCACAGAATGCTTTAAATACGTTATCAAAAAACTAAACTAACGGCACTTAAAAATATGAAGAGGCTGTCCTAAAAAGGCAGCCTCTTTTTTTATAGCGGAAACCTATAGAGCAATTCTAATTTGAATAACGCGCCTTTTTGCAAAGGGGTATTGAGTAAATTCCTCTCATCGCCTAAGAAAAATAAACTCAAACCTAAATCTACTTTATCAGTTTGTTCAAATACTTTATAGGTGCGTGTAATGCTGTATCCGGCTTTAGCTTTTAAGAAAAGATTTTTAGCAACAGGGTAGCGTACATACGCGAAAAATTCAGTGGTGTTTTTAGCAAAGTATTCAGGCGAACTTCCAAAATAAGGATCATCAAGCGCATAGCTTGACGTAAGACCATTGACGTCACCACCTATATTGATTTTTTCTGTGAGCATATAATTCATATCACCGTTAATTGTAGTGATATAGGCTTCAAAACGTTTAGACGGACTCAAATAATAAAATCCTACATAAGGCACTAGAAACAGTCCGAATTCTTCGGTGTTGGCATATAAACCAAATTTATAATTGAGGTTTTCATTCTTTTTTAGCGTAGCCAACGCCAAACCGCCCAATTGAAAACCTTGACCGGTAATCTGTTTTAAATCTGATGCGATTTTAGGTATGATCAAATAGGTTATGGCTAATTTTTCTGAATACTTATGATTGAATCCTAGGGCTAAACCTAAGGAAGCCAGCGTAGTTCTATCAGCTAAAGACGGGTCTAAGCGTAAGGCATTAGATTCAAGCATAACATTAGCGATCAACGTATTTTTTTCATCTAAAACCTGCGGAAACGTAAACTGAAATTCCAATTCTTCAACCTGAGTTTGAGCAGTGCTCGGTTCAAATTGATTTTGTGGCGTTAGGGAATACGAGAGATTCGCCAAATCAATGTAGTCCTGAGCAAAGTTTATTTGAATACTGAAGAAGAGCAAACCGCTCAGAATATAGATTCTCATATAACGAATATAGTTAAGAACGACTTATAAGCAAGCTCAAAGGCACAAATAGAAACAAATTTTAAAGCCTTTGACGGTGCCAAAAAAAAGGAATTTCCTGATAAGTGGAAATTCCTTTCTATGTTTAATTGCTCTTTGAATGATTATTCTGCAGTGGGTATAGCTCCAATACCTGCTTTCCACAGGGCGGCGTTATAGTTTGGTATTCTTGTCTCAAGAAGGTTTAATCCTTCGACTTTTAGAGATTCCCATTCTTGGTTCATACGATCAAATTCAGCTTTATTTGAAGCATTTACCCGCGGAATATCACTATCAGTCTGATTCATTACAAACATATAATTTGCTGAAAATTTATTTTCAAAATTCTCAACATCATCATAAGCTTTAGATTTGCGCTGAACCATTTTAGAATCCCAAGTATTTAAATCTTTGATCAAAGCTTCTCCTTGTTCTACTAAGGCCTTTGCATTCTTAGCTTTTAATTTTGTCAACAGGCTTGCAATTTCTTCTTCTGCAGTTTTAAGTTGGTTCACGAGCGTATGCATCGCTGTAACTTGCTGTTCCATCGCGTTCATAAGTTGATGATACGCTTCAAAATCAGCAGCATCAATATCTAGATTAGGATTAGGAAGAATCGTTGCAGTGGTGCTTTGACTTTCTGCGCCGTACGTCAGCGTTAAAGTATACGTTCCCGGCGCTACTTTATGGCCTGCATAACGTGCTTCAATATACACGCCCGGTACTCCGGGAAGCTCAGAATATCTGCCATTCCAAACAAAACGATTTAGACCTTGATCAACCGAAAGTGTTGGGGTAGGCGACGGTCCGCCGGCATATGCGCTGAAATTCTCATCTGCGTTTGAAGAAAAGGAATTGATCAAGGTCCCGTCTTGGGTTTTAATCGTTAGTTCAATTGCTATGGAATCCTTCAGTTTGGGCAAATTATAGTAGATCACGCTTCCATTAGCCGGGTTCACACCTTCAAATGTTGAAGTCCCGTCAAAGTCCGGATCGCTACCGTTTAAAGCAGAATACCAACTTCCGTAGATAGCATTTTTCGGCTCAAACAATTGAAATTGATCTGCATTTGCTGAATATTGCTGTAACAACTTTAGATCATCAAGAATCCAGAAGGAGCGCCCCGAAGTAGCCACGATGAGATCACCTTGATGCACTTTTAAATCAGTTATCGGTGTGATGGGTAAATTAAGCTGCAAAGATTCCCAAGAAGTGCCGGCATCCCACGAAACATAAACACCTTGTTCAGTACCAGCATATAATAAGCCTTTTATATCCTGATCTTCGCGAACCACGCGCGTGTAAGCACCGTATGGAATTCCATTATTTATGGATTTCCAGGTTTTTCCATAATCCGTAGATTTATATAGAGCCGGAGTGTAGTCGTTGAATTTATAGCGTGTTGTGGCGATAAATACGGTTCCCGGATCGTGCGGAGAAACCTCAATGGCGTTGATCAAAGTTTCCTCAAGTCCTTTGGGTGTGATGTTTTGCCAAGAAGCTCCATTGTCGCGGGTTAGATGAACTAAACCGTCATCACTACCGGTATAAAATACTCCTTTTTCGTGCGGCGACTCAATGATGTAGCTTAGGGTACCATAGTTTTCGGCTCCTACTGCCTCAACCGTATACGGGCCACCGCCTTTGCCTTGTTTTTCGTCTATATTACGCGTAAGATCTGGGGAGAATTCCGTCCAGGTTCTTCCTTGATCTGTAGTTTTTAAAACCATTTGGGCGCAGTGAAAAACAGTATTGGGCTCGTGTTGCGAATAGATAATAGGCGCATTCCAATTGAAAAGATATTTCATATCTCGCGCCGCTTTCCCTAGATATTGAATAGGCGCCGCCATTACTTTGGTACTCATTTTGGTTTGCATATTGAGCACTTCAATCGTACCCAGATAGCTTCCGCCATATACGTATCTAGGATCGTCTTTATCAAAAGCTAAAAATGCACTTTCGCCTCCGGCGGAAGAAGTCCAATCCTGCCGACCAATGCTTCCGCTGCCTAAGGAAAGACTTGCTATTTTCACTGAAGTATTATCCTGCTGACCTCCATAAATATTATACGGAAACAAATTATCTGTGTTAATGCGGTAAAACTGTGCCGTGGGCATAATATCCTGAGAAGACCAAGAAGCTCCATAATTGAAAGAGATCGCCGCCCCGCCGTCATTACCGATCACCATATTTTTAGAATTCGCCGGATTGATCCATAAATCGTGATAATCTCCGTGCGTTCCTGAAAGTGTTTCCCAGGTTGCGCCGCCATCTGTAGAGCGTAGTGCAGGAGCACTCAGCACGTAAACGGTCTGCTCGTTGTTAGGGTCGGTAAAAACTTCAGTGTAATACCAGGCACGTTGAGTCAATCTGTTATCGCCGCTTATCATTTTCCACGAGGCCCCGGCATTGTTAGAGACGAATAGTCCGCCTAAATCTTTTTCACTATCACTTTCAATCAAGGCATAAACTTTATCGGGATTTGCTCTACTTACCGCAATCGCCATTTTCCCCATTTCTTCGGGTAGGCCCTCTTTTAAAACCTTCCAGGTTTTTCCGGCGTCTGTAGATTTGTATAATCCACTTCCTGCTCCGCCGCTGATCATCTTCCAGGGAGTACGTTGATGCTGCCACATTGCGGTATATAAAACATTGGGATTGTTCATATCCATAGAAAGCTCGGTACTTCCGGTCTTTTCATCTACAAAAAGAACCTTTTCCCAAGAGGCACCGCCATCTGTAGACTTGTAAACTCCACGCTCAGGAGTGGCTTCTTGCATAGCGCCTTGAGCAGCCACATACACTACATCAGGATTTTGTGGGTGTATAACAATTCGGGCGATCTGTTGCGTGTTCTCAAGACCTAGATGCGTCCAGGTTTTGCCAGCGTCTGTAGATTTATAAACCCCGTCGCCATAGGTCGTCATCACCCCTCTAATGGCGTGTTCACCCATACCTACATAAATAATATTGGGATTAGACTCTGAAACCGCGACAGCCCCCACAGAACCGGTTTTGAAATATCCATCAGAGATATTTTCCCAGTGTTGCCCGGCGTCTGCCGTTTTCCAAAGTCCGCCACCGGTAGTACCCATATAATAGGTTAAGGGATCGCCAACAACTCCGGAAACCGAGTTGCTTCGACCGCCTCTAAACGGACCGATACTGCGGTATTTTAAAGGTTTGAAATAGGTATTTGCATCTTGAGCAGCACAAAAAGCAATGGAGAAAATGAGTAAGAATGAGGTAAAGTTATAGCGCATAGGCAGTAGCTTGTAAGATTAAGTTCTTCTTAAAAATACTATAAAAAGGAAAATCTTGGATATAAAAAAAGAGCGACAAACTTGTCGCTCTTTAATTTAGGGGATATCGTTTTTGGTTTAGCTTGCAATTTTTTCAGCTTGATCTGCTGCTTTTTGTTGCTCTTTAGCCAGTTTGTTTTTAAGGGTAGCAACGTTGTCAGATACGGTATCTTCAACTTCAGTATAGGTATCTTTTAATTTAGTACCCAACTCATTTACTTTATTTTTTAAGCGCGCTTTCTCTTCTGGAGTTGCGTTGTTATATCTCCACCAAGCAAAAAGTCCACCTGCTAATCCTAAAAGCGCTGCTGCTATTCCGGCATTTTGATTTCTAGTTGTCATAATTTTTCTTTTATAGTTTATACCTCTAAAGTAGTCAAAGGTTATTCCATTATCAATTCGCTTAAGCACTTTAATATAAGTTTAATAGTAAATGCTAAGGATGTGTAAAAACTGAAATTATAAGGGAATAGCCCCAAAAAATAGGGTTATTCCCCTGCTTAAATTCAATTACGTTCCTGCTAATTTTGATGAAATCAAAAACCGAACGACTTATGGCACGTACGATCATCACTTTAATTTTAATGGTTTTATTGGGGTTTGCCACAATGAATGCCCAAACAAGTATGTATCTAAAACTTCCGGATATTAAAGGAGAATCTCAACAGCAAGGTCACGAAGAGGAGATTGAATTAACTCAAGTTTCTTGGGAAGTTAGTATTCCCGATGCTGCTTTGTCAGGAAGAACCCGTGCCCGCACTTCATTTTCAGGGATTAGCATTGGCAAGAATACCGACCTTGCGAGCAATACGATGCTTGATTTTCTGGCAAGAAATAAAACGCTGCGTAATGTAATTCTAACCTTTTCAACAAATTCATTTGGCGGAATCAACGACTATCATATTTACGAGTTAGACAATGTTAGGATCACATCATTTAAGATGGAAGCAAATGAAAAGGACTCAAAACCTCAAGAATATTGGACCTTATCTTTTGAAAAAATAAACAGTTTGTATAAACAATTCAATAGCAACGGAAGGTTAGAAGAAGAAGTCGAATTTGAATATGCACTGCGCACAGGAAGTTAACAGCCATAATTTCATGTTTTTTAAAGCCCGATCACAAGGTTTGTGATCGGGCTTTTTTATTTAGGATACTATTTGATAAGTTTCATTAAATAAACCGACAAAACCAATATCCTACAAATTCTGATTTATGCAATTCAACATCAATAACCTTTTTACAGAAGCGCTTCCAGCAGATCCTAATTTTGAAAATTCCAGAAGACAGGTTATGCAGGGCTATTACTCTTTTGTAACTCCTAAGGAAACTGCAGCGCCGCAACTACTGCACGTTTCTGATGAAATGTTGAATGCTTTAGGAATATCAGAAGAAGAGGCTGAAAGCAAAGAATTCTTAGAAGTCTTTACGGGAAATGCGGTTTTACCGGATACACATCCGTACGCTATGTTGTATGGCGGACATCAGTTTGGGCATTGGGCAGGACAATTGGGAGACGGTCGTGCAATCAATCTATTTGAGATTGATAACGACAATAAACACTGGGCATTGCAGCTCAAAGGAGCAGGGGAGACGCCTTATTCGCGGTCTGCCGATGGCCTAGCGGTCTTACGCTCGAGTATTCGTGAATATTTAATGAGTGAAGCGATGCATCATTTGGGAATCCCAACTACGCGTGCGTTGTCTCTGGCTTTGACTGGGGATTCTGTTTTGCGTGATGTGATGTACGATGGCAATCCGGCGTATGAAAAAGGAGCTGTGGTCTGTCGGGTGGCGCCGTCGTTTCTTCGGTTTGGGAATTATCAGATTTTTACTTCGCGCAATGATATTGAGGGATTGCAAAAATTGGTAGACTTTACCATTGAAAACTACTTTCCAGAGTTGGGTGCTCCTTCTAAAGAAAACTATTTAAAGTTCTTTGCTGAAGTTTCAGAGCGCACGCTTGAGATGATCATTCATTGGCAGCGGGTGGGCTTTGTACACGGCGTTATGAATACCGATAATATGTCAATTCTAGGCCTTACCATAGATTACGGACCTTACGGTTGGTTAGAAGGTTTTGATTGGGGCTGGACACCTAATACGACCGACAGGCAGCACAAGCGTTATCGCTACGGAAACCAACCTAATATTGGCTTATGGAATTTATATCAATTGGCCAATGCGCTTTATCCTCTTGTTGAGGAGGCAGACGGCTTTGAAGAAATTTTAGATCGTTACAAAGAAGACTATGCCAAGAGATCTTTTCAAATGATGACGGACAAATTGGGACTCGAGGCGCCTGAGGAAAGTGATCTGCAACTTATAGCGGATCTCGAGGAATGTTTACAAGCAACAGAAACCGATATGACTATTTTCTTTAGAAAACTGGCAGATTTTAAAAAGGATACTTCGGTTGATGGATTGACTTTGATTTTGGAGGCTTTTTATACTGCTGAAGAGATTTCAGAGAAAACACAAAACCAGTGGAAGCACTGGTTTCAAGCCTACGCGACACGTTTGCAGCAAGATCAGCAAAGCGATGAAGCGCGTAAGAAAGCAATGAATGCGAACAATCCTAAATACGTGTTGCGCAATTATATGGCGCAGCTGGCGATCGACGCCGCTGATGAAGGAAATTATAGCTTGATCGACGAATTGTATCAACTACTTAAAAAACCTTATGATGACCAACCGAAATACCAAAAATGGTTTGCCAAGCGTCCCGAATGGGCGCGAGACAAGGTAGGCTGTTCTATGCTTTCGTGCAGTTCGTAATGAAACTTAAATCCACAATATCTCGCATTCCCGAAGGCTATTCGGAAGGATTTTATAACAACCGGAAGTATAGCATAACCCGTACCGACTTCAACGAAGGTAAAAGTTCAAAGATTTACGCAAAAGAGTTGGGAGGGACTGATTTCATTAGTCTTAATTATTACAAGACTAAAATGGGTGAATTGCTGAAACCTTGCGAAATGCCGGAATTAAAAGTGATTTCGTTTTTAAAAGATGTAAGAATCATTGAGTAATTCAGTAGAAAAAATAGCAGTAGGTGGCGGTTGCCATTGGTGTACCGAAGCAGTCTTCCAAGCCTTAAAAGGCGTTGAAAAAGTAGAACAAGGTTATGTTGCTTCAGCCCCACCTTTTGAACAATTTTCAGAAGGCGTGATCATTCATTTTGATCCACAAATTATTTCTTTAGAGATTCTTATTGAGATTCACTTGCACACGCATAAAAGCACTTCAAATCATAGTTTTCGGTCTAAATACCGTTCTGCGGTTTATTGTTTTACCGAAGAACAAAAACGAGAAGTACAGCAAATTCTTGCACTATTGCAAAAAGAATTTGAAGATCCTTTAGTTACTCAAATTTTACCTTTTCAGCTTTTTAAAGCTTCGCGAGAAAGCCTGCACGATTATTACCGAAGGAATCCGGAGAAGCCATTTTGTGAACGCTATATTGCTCCAAAACTTCAGTTTCTCTTAAAACAATATAGTAAGCGTCTCAAATAGGGCAATTGCCGTATTGATTGCTCATAGCGTCAAATCCTATTTTTAGATCGTAAAAACTGCGATCTATGAGAATACTAGTTTTATTGCTCGTCTTTAGCTCTTCATTATGGGCGCAAGGACCTTACGACATCAATAAGAATCAAAATTACACCAAGTTTACAGCCTTAAAAAAGGCAGGCAATAACAAGGAGGCTTTTAATGTAGGCTTCAAGTTGTTAGATGCATTTTATACCAATACAGACCTCTATTTTGAAGTAGGGATCTCCAGAGCAGCTTTGTCTCAAGAACCGATTATAGGAGCACAACTCATTCAGACGGCCTATGATATGGAACCTATTTACGATCGTTTGGCTCAGTCTGCTATTGCTTATGCTTTTTTTGCCAAAGATCTACCACGAGCTAAGCAACTGCTTTGGGAATACAGTTTTTATCCGCATCCGCCAGAGGATTTTAAAAGATCTGTAACGTACTTAGAAGGTGCGGTTGACTATTATAAAAATACGTTTACGGCTTCGCAGGTACAACAAGCGCAACGTATGCTCGATGTTTATAAGGCTGAAGCTTCACAGAATATGATGGTTTTTTGGGAAAAGTTTAATCCTATATACAGCGCTTCTCCAAAGGATATTATTCAAAAAGGTCCAGAGTATTATTTGAAAGTATTAGAACCTGTAAAACAGCAAATGGACGCTGGTAACTTTCCGGTAAGTTATTACAATGTAGCCTTAGAAACCCTCGCCGTTCTCACATTTTGGAATAATTGGCAACAAGCATACGTGTTAATTCCGGAGCTTAAACTGCAGTTTTCAAATCCTAAAACTGCTCCGATGATGAAATTTAAGCTCTACGATATTCTTTCAAAAATCAATGAGGTAAATAGAAATTATGAGGAGAATATCACTCTTGCAGTCATTATGCGTAATGAGCTACCGCAATTCACCTATTCCAATTCGACCTTGATGCTAGCTTTAAACAATCAGCTGTTTTCATTAGTGCAATTAGAGCGCTATAAAGAGGCGTATAAGCTGGCAGAAGGTGCTCAGAATTTTATGAACAAGGTGACAAATCCCGATGTTAAAATGATGGGGTATTATAATCTTTCGCGGGCCTTGACCTATGGCGGGGATAAAGAGAAAGGACTTCAGTATGCAGAAGCTGGTGTAAACTATATGAGACAAAACGGTTATGAAGAGCATCCTCAATTTGGTAAAACCCTGCTTAGCAATCTTCAATCCTTAAAATTTTATAAGGATAACTCAGTAGCCGTTGAAACCGATATTAATTCCACAGATATTATTGAATTGTATAATTATGGTTTGCAGTTGGGAATGAAGAAAAAATATGCCGAAGCAGTTCCTTTTTATGAAAAAGCTTTCAAACTTCAAAAGCCGAAAGTCACAGAAACAACGGGATCACAACGTATTGCGCAGCTTGATCTTTTTACCAAAATAGGGGGAAACTTGATTGCTTGCCTTTTTGAGAGTAATCAGAAAGAAAAAATCTTCGCTGTAATGGAGGAATTAAAAGCTAATGGATTACTCGCGTCAAAAGATGAAATTCCTACGCTAAGCCTTAGTGAAATTCAGAATGGCCTAAAAGCTGACGAGGCCTTGGTTTATTATGTTGATGTTATGCGCGGTAATGTCAATGAAGGTGTTTATATGGCTGCAGTGATTACCAAGAACAACATAAATTATAGATATATAAATACCATAGGAGCTTTAATGCGGGTTTACGTAGCTCGTAATACAGAAATTGGAGCCATCGAGAAGGCTATGGCGCAACGCGAATTACGTCAACCAAAATATACGGTATACCGCAATCTGGATGAAGCAGGATTTAATCAATACAAGAAGGGTGATTTTGTGCTTTTGGCAGAACTGTATCGCAATTTTTTAAATCCTAACGAAGGCGGAGAGGTACGTGAAGAATATACGGATACGGCCTATCGAGATTACATTGCTAACTCTTTTTTCATCGATATGATGAGCCGTATAGAACCTTGGTTTGAAGGTAAAAAACGTATTTACATTGCGGCAGATGGAGTGTTGCATTTTCTGCCTTTTGAAAGTTTTAAAAACAATGAAGGGCGTTATCTCGTGGAAGATTATGAAATAGGTTATGTTCCTGCCGGCAGTACACTTGTTGCATTGCGCAAGCGACCTAAAACCAATTATGAGAAGAATGTGCTTGCCTTTGGCGATGCTAAATATCAAAAGCGGGCCAATCCTGGACGTGATTTAGAATCGGCTGCAGATATTAAACGCTTAGAGCTTGATGTGGAAGAATCGTTACAGAAAAACGAACCTTTAGATTATGCATTTGCAACCTTTTCCAGCGAAGCCATGAAATACCTGAAAGGCGCAAAAGATGAAGTGCTTGCAATAAATGAATTGGTGCCAAAAACCGATTTGCGTTTGGATACTCAAATGACTGAAAACGAATTTAAAAAAATGAGTAGGGAAGGAGCATTGCACCACTACCGAAGCATTCATTTATCAAGTCATGCGGTAACACATCCGTTTGTTTTTGACCTTAGCGGGATTGCATTTTCGGTGTATAGTTATCCGAAAGATGGAGAGGACGGGATGCTTACTGTAAAAGAAATGGCCCAACTTGATATTGATACCGACTTTATGTTTCTTAGTGCCTGCCAGACTGGTTTAGGGAAATTGGTTCCGGGAGATGGGGTTCAAGGTCTTAATCAGGCTATGTTGATGGCGGGAGCAAATGCTACCTTAACCACACTTTGGTCTGTTAATGACTACGGGACTAGTGTTTATACCAAAAGTCTTTATTACAAGATCTTTCAGGAAAATAAAGACTACCTCACCGCCAGTACCGAGGTCAAACGCGAATTTATTAAAGGTTCTTACAATAAATATGTAGACCTGTCGAGTCCGCAATACTGGGCACCCTTCATCTACACTGGTAAATAGGGCAACTGCCGTATTGAAGAGTGCCGGCATCCTTTTTAGCTTTAAGCTGTAAAAATCAAATACTTTCAATCTCGATTACAGAGTAAAAACCTCAATTATGAAAACACTTATTTTAAGCAGTTTATTTTTTCTGTGCGCAGTAAGTTTTGCACAAGAAACGCCATGTTCTAAAGGTAATTGCCAAAACGGTTACGGCTTTTATTACAATAAAGAAACCGGCGATGTATACCACGGTTTCTATAAAAATGGATTGTATAACGGTGTAGGCTATAGCCAGAATAAAACCAGTGATTATTATTATTCTAACTTTAAAGAGGGTAAACCAGACGGATTTACCGTGTATGATGAGGGGGAAGGACGAACCTCAGGCCTGTTTGAAAAAGGAATTAAAATAGGAGATCACATCAGAGAGGTGCGCTCCCCACAAGGATTTTCAAGAGAATTGATCAGCTACGATCAGGGGCAAGTGCTTAGTCGCAATACCTTCACGCCTCAGGATATTGCAGATGCTACGTGTATTTCTGGGGATTGTTTTGACGATTACGGGATCTATTTCCAAAACAACACCATTATTTCGGGAAAGTTTGAAAACGGAAGATTTACCTATGGTGAGATGATGCACATCGAGACCAAGACATCAGACTTTTTTATGCCACCGGTAGAGACCGAACAACATACGCCATATTTTAAATTCAGTATTACAATGACCGATAATGGAGCAAACGAAGCCGCTTATATTTCGGTTGGTCCAAAAGCAGACGGACAATACATTCTCGTAAATATGAAACAGAATAATTTTGTTGGAGCGCTGTTTAAAGACAATCAATTGGTGGAACGGTATTAGTTTGTAAAACCTTAAGAATGCCGATAAGAAGGTTGAATGCTATTAAAGCGTTCAACCTTTCTTTTTTGTTTTCAAAACTATGATTCCTAACAAAACATTAACGCCAACCTTAAGAAAACCTTGGTATACAAGCCGCTACAGTCTTCTTAACTTTAAAAGAATTAACCAATTTAAATTATGAGTTATACCGTAAAAATCAATGAAATTCATTTTATTAACCACGATGTATTGCATATTGAGACTGAAAAACCCCAAGGATTTGATTTCACACCAGGACAAGCTACAGAAGTAGCCATCAATAAAGCTAAATGGAAAGAGAAAAAAAGACCCTTTACATTCACAAATTTACCCGAAGAAGATGTTTTACAGTTTACTATCAAAACCTATCCTGACCATAACGGAGTTACCCAACGCTTAGGTAAACTTAAAAATGGAGACGAACTCATCATCGATGAGGCTTGGGGAGCAATATCTTATCAAGGTACCGGAGTATTCATTGCCGGTGGCGCCGGGATCACACCATTTTTGTCCATTTTTAAACAATTAGAACAAGAAGGAAAAGTCAACGGGAACAAACTCATCTTTGCCAATAAAAAAGAAGAAGACATCATCTACGCTCCCGAACTCGAGGCCCTTTTAGAAGAAGATTTTATCAATATTCTTTCTGAACAGGAAGATACAGACTATGCATACGGGCACATTGATAAAGCCTTTTTAAATAAGAACATCAACAGCACCACATTAAAAAAATTCTATGTCTGCGGACCGCCACCTATGATGGAATCTGTTATTAAGGACCTTAAAAAAATGGGCGTCACAGAAGAACGCATCGTTCAAGAAGCTATGGAATAATTCTACTCAATTAAATTCGAGTCTAGCCTCGAAAAATTAAACGCTTTGGCGCTTACAATTAACTAAAAATACATTTTGATGAAAGCGATTGGATTTAAACAATCATTACCTATAAATGAAGAAGAAAGCTTTATTGCTTTTGAAACTGAAATCCCAAAGCCCGGAGGACGGGATCTACTGATAAAAGTTCAGGCAAATTCTGTCAATCCTGTGGATTATAAGATTCGGCAGAATGCTGCAAAAGACCAAGTTTTAGATAGTCCTAAAATTATAGGTTGGGATGCAGTAGGAATTGTGGAGGCAGTAGGAGAGGAGGTCTCTCTATTTAACGTGGGAGATGCAGTTTTTTATGCTGGTGATCTAACACGAAGCGGAAGTAATGCCGAATACCAATTGGTAGACGAACGCATCGTTGGGCGCAAACCAGGAAATTTAAGTATTGCCGAAGCTGCAGCGATTCCTTTGACGGGGTTGACTGCCTATGAAACTATTTTCGATCGGTTTAAATACAATCCGACTACAGACAAAGCTAAAACACTACTCATTCTTGCCGGAGCCGGCGGTGTTGGATCTATAGCCATTCAACTTGCAAAAAAACTAACAGATCTCACGGTGATCGCAACCGCATCACGTGAGGAAACTGTGGATTGGTGCAAACAAATGGGCGCTGATATTGTAGTCAACCATTATGAACTCAAGGACGAACTCGCAGCAAAGGGTATCGAGCAGGTAGATTTTATTTTTGATTGTGTTGATCTTAAAAGCTATTGGGAAACCGCTGCTGAATTGATCAAACCTCAGGGGCATATTGTAAGTATTACCGGCAGTAGTGATCCTCTAAATTTGAATCTATTAAAAAATAAAAGCGTGACTTTTTCGTGGGAATTAATGTATACACGTTCTATGTATGAAACTCCAGATATGCAACGCCAGCACGATATTCTAAATCATCTTGCAGAGCTTTTAGAGGAGGGAACCATACAATCTACACTCACTACAACCTTCAATGGTTTTACAGTTGCCAATTTAAAAGAAGCACATAAATTGCAGGAAAGCGGCAAAAGCATTGGTAAAAATGTTATTCTATTTTAAGCTTCCATAATAGCAAAAACAGCAAGATAAGTTGTACTTGGCACAATTTCTGAATACTATAAATGTAATTATACGTTAGTATTTTAAACGACGTTAACTTGAAAATTAAAAAGTAACATGATGAAGTCCACCTTAATACTTACATTTAGTTTTTTATGCACTTTCCCAATTATGGCTCAAGATTTTTGTTCTGAAGTTGAATGTCAATATCTCGATAATTTATACCAAGTAAGCGATTCTTTATACCGCTCAGAGCAACCCAGCAGAAAAGGATTTGGCGAACTTGATAAACTCGGAATCAAGACCGTACTCAATTTTAGAAGGCTTTGGAAAGACGATCGTAAAGCCAGAGATACAGATATGGAGCTGGTTTGGATGCCTTTAAGAGCAGGCGAACTCACAGAAGAAGAGTTGCTGGCTGCTTTGACTGCAATTAAAAATGCTGAAAAACCGGTACTCATTCATTGCTGGCACGGTAGCGATCGCACCGGAGCCATCAGCGCAGCATATCGTATTGTTTTTGAAGGTTGGAGCAAAGCCCGCGCCATTGAAGAATTACGCATTGAAGCCTTGGGTTATCACGAAGACTGGTATCCTAACGTCATTGATCTGATAAACGATTTAGATACACAATCGTTTAGGACAGCTTTGGATATAAAAACAAGTGAACTGGCCGCTGGTCAATAAGAAAAACATCTTAAATAAACTGCCTTAGCAATATTTTTCCGGAGAAGGCTAACATAAAAAAGCGTTGATCTTAAGTATCAACGCTTTTTTTATGGATTAAGCTGTTAAGGAATCTTCCATTGCTAAAGCTTCATCTTCGGCATTGTCGCCAGGAACAGATTCTTTAAGTCTAAGAAATTCTTGCAGGCGCTCTGAGTTTTCCTCCTCACCGGTAAAATATGGGAATACATCAACAATAGGAGACTCTGCAATAGATGGGATACTAAATTCGCCCATCGTGTCTTTCATCGCGTGCATCGTATTTTCGTAAGCCTCTTTTACGTCATTGGCCTGAACCAGTAGATACTCGTTAGTTTTACGTTCTTTTCCGCTTTCTTCGTCAAAAGCGATCAAAGATATTTTAGCTTTAAACCAGCGATCTGCATTTTCAAAGGGATGTATCTCTGCATAATTCGCCACTTTAATGTTGGTGATCAGAATTCCTTCGCCATCACTCAGGTATAACTGCATTTCTTCAGTAATGCGCTTTTCAGCTTCGGTATACGATACTGCGTCTACCAAAAATGGTTCTGTTTTTAATTTTTTAGTCCCTGAAACTTCATCAAGTTTAGGATATTTCACTTTGCATTCGTACCAGATTACGCTCATAAATCAAATTTTTGGACACCAAAAATAACCGTTTCACAAGGCCAAACAAGCTTAATCTACGCTGAGATATTCACAATCTGAAATGCTTTTATTTATTCTTCTAGCACGTAGGAGCTTATACTAATAGAAAATAAAATTTGTTTGAAATAGCCGTCAGTATGTCTTCCTATTATGCAAAAGGGAACTTTAAATGCTAACTTTGTATGAAATGCTATGAAACTTAAAAATGCTGGAAAAAAGAACCCAAGTACCCCAAAGCTATGATCTGGATCCTGATAAGTTTATCTATTGTTTAGAAGGGGTTGAAGATGTAGCGGTTGATGCACGTACTGAAGTGCAAAAAAGTCTGGAAGAGTTGGCGCTTCAGTTTGGTGTGGCTAGTATATATCAAACCTGCGATACTATTGAAGGTCTTGAGGCGAGTTTAAACACGCTGATTATGGACGATCATTATTTCAAGGAATACGAAATCATTTACCTCGTAATGACCGGTGCTGCCAATAGCATTTCTCTAAATGGGTACAATTACAGTTTTCAGGAGATCGCAGAGCTTTTTGAAGGAAAATTAAGAGGAAAAATTATTCACTTTTCTAATGCTAAAGTACTGGATCTCGACGAAGAGGAAGCCCAATATTTTCTGGATATAACCAATGCCAGAGCAGTTTCGGGCTATGGCAATGCCTTTAGCGGAGTGAGTAGCGCCAATCTGGATAAGGTGTTCTTTAACTTATTTAATGAAGATGATGATATTTTTAATGTTGTAGAAGAGCTTCATCAAAAGCACTTTACATCTTGTAAAGTATTAGATTTTAGAATGTATTATTAAACCGCATCCCAGCGTAATTTTAGATATGTAGTAAAACGAGCAACACGCACTGCCAACTGAGACTGCCGACTGCCACTGCAAAAGACAACTACAAACTAATCACTTCGTATTTCCTATTTCGTATCTCAATCTCTGTCATTTCTATTTATTCTCTTATCTAACATCTATCTTTACCCAAAACAACGATAATAATGGATCATAAATACTATATGCAAGAAGCCGTAACCGCGGCGCTCAAAGGAATGCAAAACAATGAAGGCGGACCTTTTGGCTGTGTGATCGTCAAAGACGGAAAAATCATTGGCAAAGGTAACAACAAAGTGACGTCAACCAATGATCCTACGGCACACGCCGAAGTAACAGCCATACGCGATGCGTGTAAAAACTTAGGTTCGTTTCAATTAGAAGGCTGTACGATTTACACCTCCTGTGAGCCTTGCCCAATGTGTTTAGGCGCGATTTATTGGGCACGACCTGAAAAGGTGTACTACGGAAGCACTAAAACCGATGCAGCACACATAGGCTTTGACGATGATTTTATCTACGAAGAATTGAAACTACCTTACGCTGACCGAAGCATTCCCTTTGAACAGTTAGCTCCCGAAGTTGCCATCAAACCTTTTCAGGAATGGGCAGTAAAAGAAGATAAAACCGAGTATTAAAATGAAGTCAAGACTGAAATCGCTTATAATTGGAGGATGCGTAGGAGGAGGGGTCTACGCTGCAATTATGGCCGCATTTGACTATTATGATGGGCAGGAGTTCAGTTTTTGGAAATTAGCAATTAACTTCTTGATTTTTGGTGGTTTTATGACGCTGACAACTTGGTATAGCTTGAAAAAGGCTAATAAAAAGCGAGAATGAATTATAAAATTTTGCTTGTTCTAACAGGTTTACTTTATATGATTTTGACATCTGAAAAGTCGGAGTTTATGAAAGACTGTAAGTGTAAAAAAGTAGATCTAACTAAAGGATTAGTTTTAAAGGGAAGTGGAAATCGATATTCAGTTACTTTACCAAATAAAGATTGGAATCCCGTAATTATAGAAAACAGCCTTAATGCTGCATTATTTGAGAAAGATGCTTTTAAATTCTTTGGAATCGTAGAAATGAAAAATTCTCAGCCAAGGAAAACGCTTGACGAACAACAGCAAGATATCGAACGTAAGTTTGATGTGATTGAGTCTGGAACTACAATGATGTTCAACAAGAAATCAATATGGAATTTAGTAAAAGAAAAAGTTGATGCAATTCCTTTAAAGGTGCTGTACGTTACTGTTGAAAATCCAAAAAATGATTTGATCTATACATTAAGTCTTGGAGTTTCTAGTAACCATTATGGAAAGAAAGAATTATGTGAACTAGAAACTATAATAAAGTCATTTAAGCTTAACTGAGCTTTTACTTTTTCATTCCCTGAGAATCGCGTATTTTAAAATTTCCGGACCATTGTATAGAATAAGCGATTTATACGCTGTAACCCAAAACGGCTATTTTATTTAAATGTGGCATATTCTTAAATAGTTTACTTTTGTATTATAATTTACATTATGTAAAATAGAATATTTTTGAAAGACACTTGATTATCTGTCTCTGTATGTTATAAAATTAACACCTGTTCCCTACAAGTGTTATATTCTTCTTAGATTTTAAGTTTGACTAACACAACTCTTGAGCCTTTGCAGTATATCTAGTAACTTAAAGAAAAAAGTCATGAAACAACGACCAAAGATTTTTATTATCACCTTTATTATAGTGACGGCTTTTGTGTTTGGATTCTACTATTTAGATACACATAATATATTCAATTCACTAAAATTAGGTGCTATTGGCGGAATTGTCATTGCTGCGATGGCTGCGCTTCTAGTTCCTTTTGTATTGAAGAAGCGCTAATTACTTTTCACCTTCAGTTTTATCAGGATCATAGGCTTCAATACGCCCCTGATACTGAATCGCTGCACGCTGACTACTGTTTACCGCAATGTTAGCGGTCTTATTAGGATACAGATTTAAAACGATGTTATAGCTTCCGGTGCGATCGGCTGCGGAAAATTTAACGCGGTAATACCCCTTTTCTGCGCTTACGGTATAATTCTTTATAGGTGCTTTAAACTCAATTCCCGAACCATTCTGGTTGTATCCTCCGCCCATAAAGCGTTCCCCAAAAAATGGCAGGTGCACATCGATACTATCATTGTACACACGTAAATGATTAAGGTTTCCGATTAAATTGATGCGGTTTGCGTTATTTCCCGGTCCTAGAATATTAGAATTGGCTACGGCCATAAATGCCGATGTTGGCATTGGTGACGCCCATTGTGATTCAATTTCATAAGTCCCAGATTCAATCCATTGATTCAGTTCAGTATTGCTATCTGCCGCTATTTTACTTCCAGAGCAACCCAATACTCCAAATGCCAGTACTATTAAAACTAAATTTTTCATAGATTTTATTTTACATAATGGAAACAAAAATGATTCCATTTCTTAATTCACATTGTTGACAAAGGCGCGATATTTAAGCAAGGCTACAAAAAATGCACCTCCAATCGCATTTCCTATCAGCGCAGTAGATTGTACCCACACATAGCGTCCCAGACTGATCTCATCTCCCAACACGTAAGCACAAAACACTTCAATATTCCCAATAATACTGTGATGCAATCCTACAAAGGCCATGGTCGCAGTGATCAGAAAGATAATGATGATGCGACTTACCGTGTCTTTAGACGAAGTCACCAACCAAGATAGCAAGCCCATCATCCAGCCGGCAAGTATTGCACTGACTAAGATGACTGGTAATGTATAATGGGCTACGTGGTTGCCAATGCTGACCATCGTTTCCACCTCAAAAATTCCTAATTGTGGCCCGATCCACATCAATACCAAAGCGATCAACCACCCTCCTAGTAAATTCCCAAAAATTACTAGTCCCCATATACGTAGTAAACTCATTAAGCTGTGCTTTCGGTTTAATACCGGAAGTGTCAATAAAGAGGTTTGTTCTGTAAATAAGATAGACTGCCCTAAAACAACCAAAATAAACCCTAACGGATACACCAAAGCGATCAATTTAAACAGTGTTGAATCACTAAAGGAATCTGAAAAATGAAAAAATACACTACACAGCATCATATAACTGAAACCCAGTTCTAACCCAGCTGTGAGCGAACTTACCAAGACACTGCTGGTGCTTAGCGTGTATATTTTTTTTCCTTCACAAATTTGCTCTTTGAGAATTTCGCCGTGACTTTTGGCCTGCGAATCTTCAGAAACTTCAGATTTCTCAAGTTCCTTGTCTATGTTTTCTTGTTTTACTTCTTCTTCGCTCATAGTATTAATTCCATACGGCTACGGCTTCATCGCGTAGCAGTTGCTTGAGTTTAAATTCTTGATGTCTCTTTCCGCTATGCGAATTGTAAAACAGATCGCTATAAATATAACCGGCTTCTTTAGCGTCTGCTGCGGAAGCACCATAATAAACAGCATCAAGTTCGGCCCAGCGCGTGGCTCCTAAACACATCAAACACGGCTCACAACTGGTATATAAAATACAACCGGTTAGACTTTTAGATCGCATTTTTACACAAGCTTGTTGAATCATCGCTAGTTCTGCGTGTTGGGTACAATCTGTACTGGCGCTTACGCTGTTATGCCCCTCTGCGATGATGATTCCATCTTTGACAATGACTGCTCCAAAGGCTCCTCCTCCTTTGCTGGCTTTTCCTTGCTTAGCCCAATGAATGGCTTTTCTTAAGAAGTTTTCGTGTAGTTGTTGTTCCATATGTATAAAAAAAGAGACGAATGTCAAAAATACCAAGTGCATTTGAGCATTCGTCCCTAAATTTTGTTATAAAATGTTTTTTGAATCGTTTAGGCGGAAAGTTTTTCTTTAAAATCATTGATGATTCCACCTTTAAGCAATACGCGTATTTGGCGATCGCTCAAACTATGCTTTGTTGGAATAGCAACTTCCCCAGTTTCTTTTTTAATTAGCACTTCAATGGTTTCTCGCTCCTCTACCAGTTGTCGTAGATTTTTCAACATAACGGTGTCTCCTTGTTCAATTTTATCTAAGTCGTCTGGATTTTCAAACTCTAATGGAAGAATTCCGAAGTTCACCAGATTCTGCCAAGCGATTCGTGCGTAACTTTTAGCGATGACAGCAACCTGACCTAAATATTTTGGCGCTAAAGCCGCGTGTTCTCTACTACTTCCCTGCGCATAATTATCACCGGCAACTACAATATGACCGCCTGTTTTTTCTTTGGTGGCCATTGCACGATCGTAAAAAGTTTCGTCGATAACCGTATAGCTGTACTTACTGATTTCCGGTAAATTAGAACGAAACGGAAGCACTTCTGCCCCTGCTTTTAGAATTTCGTCTGTAGAAATATTATCCTTCATTTTTAAAAGCACAGGCACTTCATAATCACTTTGTAAAGCGTCGATATGCGGTAACGATTTGATATTGGGCCCTTTTTTAAGCGTTACTTTGCTTCCATCTTCAGCCGGAGCTACCAACATGTCTTCATTGATAATGTGCAATTCTGGATCTTCAAACTTGGGGTATTCCATATCATAAAGCGAAGCGATATCCCGAGGATCGGTAATTTTTCCGGTCAATGCGGAAGCTGCGGCGGTTTCCGGACTACACAAATGCACTTGATCATCTTTAGTTCCTGAACGATCCGGGAAATTACGCGGCATCGTACGCAAGCTTATAGTTCCACTCGCTGGTGCTTGCCCCATTCCTATACACCCCATACAACCGCTCTGATGAAAACGTGCACCTGCGGTAATCAGATTAGCAAAAGCTTTGGTGTCGATCATATTCTGAATGATCTGCCTACTTGTAGGGTTCACATCAAACGAAACATCAGGATTCACTGATTTTCCTTTTACGATAGCTCCTGCGATCCAGAAATCACGAAGTCCGGGATTTGCAGAAGAACCGATCACCACCTGAGAAATAGATTTACCGACTACTTCACTCACCGGAACCACATTCCCCGGACTGGTAGGAAGCGCGATGAGTGGCACCAATTTATCAAGTTCTATATGATCGTGTAAATCATAAGAACAGCCTTCATCGGCTACAAGTTCGGTCCAATCTTCTTCTCTTCCTTGAGATTTTAAAAAACGTTTGGTTTCCTGATCACTAGGAAATACAGTAGTAGTGGCGCCTAATTCGGCTCCCATATTGGCAATCACGTGCCGGTCCATAGCACTGAGACCTTTTAGACCTTCTCCATAATATTCAATCACTTTACCCACGCCTCCTTTTACATCGTGACGGCGCAGCATTTCTAAAATCACATCTTTAGCACTTACCCAATCAGGTAATGTACCTGTTAACTTCACCCCCATCACTTGAGGCATTTTTACAAAATAAGGCTGACCAGCAATTGCGGCAGCGACATCTAATCCACCGGTACCAATGGCGAGCATTCCTAATGAACCGGCAGCGCAACTATGACTATCACTACCTACAAGCGTTTTACCGGGCTTCCCAAAACGCTCCATATGTACGGGATGACTCACACCATTCCCCGGGCGGGAAAACCAAAGACCAAATTTTTGAGCAGCGCTGTGCAGAAACGCGTGGTCATCCGCATTTTTAAAGTCGGTTTGAAGTAAGTTGTGATCTACATATTGCACTGCAACTTCGGTTTTAGCTTGATCGAGATTCATAGCCTCTAATTCAAGTTGTACCAAAGTTCCGGTAGCGTCCTGAAGCAGCGCTTGATCTATTTTGAGACCAATTTCTTCTCCGGGTGCTAACTTCCCTTCAATAAGATGATCGTTGATTAATTTTTGAGTAACATTTAGTGGTTTCATTGCAGTTTTTTTGTTTTCTTAGAAGTTAATCAGAAACAAAAAGGGCTACAATTATTTAACAGCAATTTACAACCAGAATCGGCTTGAGCCCTATAAACTATGCTAACTTTACGGCCTATTTTGAATAACGCATTATAGTATTAAGCACCGTCTAACCAAAAATTGTATATGCTCGTCTGGGGAATTTTTATCGCATTTATATTAGTTTGTCTCGCACTTGACCTAGGTGTTTTTAATAAACACGATCACGTGATCAAAAGTAAAGAAGCCGGTATTTGGACGGCGGTCTGGTTTAGTATCGCAATGGCGTTTAGCGGTGTGATTTACTGGCTTTTCAACGCAGAATTGATCGAGAACCCAACTAATATTACGGCGAACACCGCAGTTTTAAAATACATCACAGGCTATTTAATCGAACTTTCTTTAAGCATTGATAATGTGTTTGTGATCGCTGTGATCTTTTCTTCTTTCAAAATTCCACCTAAATATCAACATCGCGTGTTGTTTTGGGGGATTCTTGGCGCTATTATCTTTAGAGCTTTAATGATCGTATTTGGTGTGGCGCTCATCAACAAATTTGAATGGATTATTTATGTGTTTGGAGGATTTTTACTCATCACAGCATATAGAATGTTGAAATCTAACGACGATGATGATTATGATCCTCAAGATTCTGCGGTTTATAAAGGGGTGAAAAAATTATTCCCGGTTACTACTAAAATGGAAGGGCACGACTTTTTTATCATTGATCAAGGAAAAAAGGCGGCCACTCCCCTTTTTCTTGCTTTGATCGTGATCGAACTTACCGATATTCTTTTTGCTCTTGACAGCATCCCAGCGATATTAGCGATTACTGCAGATCCGTTTCTGGTATTTACCTCCAATATTCTTGCGATCCTAGGGTTAAGATCCATGTATTTCTTGATTTCAAGAATGCTTCAGAAGTTTAGATACATACATTATAGTCTCGTGGTGATCTTAGCTTTTGTAGGTCTAAAGATGATCTTTTCGCATATGATCGAAATTCCGGAGTGGTTATCTCTAGGAGTGATCGTCGTTTCATTAGTAGGCGGAATCTTAGCTTCTATTTATCTGAAAGGCGGCCAGGACCCTGAAGCCAATACCGCAAAGGCCGAAGAACTTCCTTAAAATTTAAAACACATTAACGTATAGGTGTCAAAGAAAGCCTAAAATGCATTGAAGAGGCATTGGCTTTACTTAACTTTAAGGTAATACTTTAAAATACATCTATATATGAACTATAATTTTGAATATCACGATGTTGCCGCAAGCGCAGCATTAGAAGAGTTTACCAAAGAGCAGTTAGATAAACTGGCTAATAAATATGACTTCATAGTACGCGCCGATATCTTTTTTAAGATCGAAAATACATCGAGCGATGAAACCGGTAAAATTGCAGGAATTCGTTTGAGCGCTCCGGGTCCACGACTCTTTGCAGATCATAGTTCAAAGAGTTTTCACGAATCGGTGAAAGAAGCGACGCGCGAATTGAATATTCAATTGAAAAAGCGCAAGGACAAAATGAAGTCTCACCACTAAGATCAACCAAAACGATGAAATCAATTGCAAGAGATGAAAATCAGGTAACGCTTATTTATAGCAGTACTACCCGCACGGGAGAACGTACGTATGGGCATATTTCGGCTGTGAAAGATAAAGAGTTACAAACGATAGATATAGCCAAAACTCCACTTACAGGAACCCAATGGGCTGAATTGGCAGACGAACTCAATAAACCTATCAAAGATCTGCTGAGCTTTGAAGATGTAAGCGATGATGACGAATTGAAAACGGCTGATTATGATGAGAATGATTATATCAACATCATTAAAAATCGCCCGGAACTATTTGCACATCCTATCATCATTCATAAAGATGAAGTAAAACAGGTAACTAATCCAACCCAAGCGCAAGAGTTTCTTGGTGTGGACAGTGCTGGTCTTGATAAAAAAATGATGTACGATGAGCCAACCATAAGCAGTACAACTAAAAAAGAACATTTTATTGATAAGCCTGATAAAGGCGATCATAACTAAATGTTGAAACATTTTGGCAAACTTGAGAATATTCTATCTTTTAAAGATGCCAATAAAAAAACCGCGATTCGAAAATCGCGGTTTTTTTATGAACTCAATGTACTTAGCAATCTATCTTAGATAACTTTACAAAGTTTTTAAGTTATGACTTATCGATTAAAGCCTGGCAATTGGCTGAATGCTTGATTTGATCTTTTCGTACAATTCAAACTGCTGTTCGGTAAGTACCTCACTCATAGAACCACTTTCTTTTTTACTCACTTTATACAACTCATTGAGTTTTTCGGTTCCTTTGTATTTTTTTTCTACTTCCTCTCGCAGAACCAAGTAATCTCCAATATTGGTTTTAAAAAGTAAATCTTGTTTTGGAGTTAATCCTAATTTCTTAGAATAAATCTGCGTAAGGGAATCGGCTTGTTTTTCAATATATGCCGGATTGTCTTTCAAATACTGAACTTGGGCTTGCCCTACCACTGCACAAAGCAAAAAGGCAAGCACTACTGTAAACTGTTTCATATCTTATTTTGATTTAAAGTTTCCGTTGAATGCAAATTCGTCGATAGCCATACGCTCACGTTTTGGGTCTACCTCTTGTTCTTGTAATTCTTCGGGCAGACGATCAGGGTTTCCGCCGTAATGACCTAAAGCAACTGCCGTAGCTACCTCAAAATCATCAGTAAACTCAAATATTTTATGCGCTTTTTCTTGATCAATTCCGCCCATTTGATGCGCTGCAATACCGTTATGATTCGCTTGAATCACCACATTACCCATAAACAAGCCTAAATCGTGCGGAGCGTGAAAATACGGATCGCCATCAAAGTTGGTCTTTTTGTACGCCGTAACCAGCAGTGCCTGTGCATTTTTGGCCCAATCCTGATTAAATGGAATCAGACAATCTAAAATTTGATCATAAACTTTATCGCCTTTAATACCATAGATGATACGCCAAGGCTGCTGATTATAGCTGCTGCTGGCCCATCTACCGGCTTCAAGCAATTGTTTTACTTCAGAAATGCTTAAAGGAACATCGTCAAATACTCGCGGACTCCAGCGTGTTTTGATCTCGTCCATAATTTCAAAAGCTGTAGGTGTAATTTTGGTAATTTCTTGCATAATAATTTTTTATAGAAATATACTACACATAAACCGATTGTGCCTCAACTTTTAAAAACTCTTAACGCTTTATGACTGCGTTTAACGCGCTGCTAACTTTTGTTCGATCAACGCGATAGAAGCCTTTACGGTCTCCATTTTATCAAGTTCGTCATCTTCAATAGTAATATCAAAAGTATCTTCTACATCAAGCACTATATCTACCAAGTGTGTAGAATTGATGTTGAGATCGGTCACAAGATGACTCTCGTGGGAGATCGCGTCAGGATTGACATCTTCGGGTAAATAAGGCTTAATGATCTCTTTAAGTTGCGGGTATATATCCTGACTCATAGGTACAAGTTCTTCTATTTTATGGTTTAAAAAGTTTTAAAAATAAGACAACAGTTGACATCGCCAAAACCAAAACTAGCTTTTGCCAGATAATTAAATTTTAAAGGGGTTTTTACCTTTGGAATTTTGCTTTCTGAAATATGCTCAAGTACTTCATCGTGAACCGTATGTAAATTAATATTAGGAAATAAAAATTGATGTTTTAATTCTAATACCGAAGCGACACACTCTATACTTCCGGAAGCTGCCAGACAATGGCCGGTCATTCCCTTTAATGAGTTGATGTACGGAAAGTCAACTCCAGAGCGTTTTAAGGCTTCGCTCCAATTCTTGATCTCTAATCCATCTTTTGAAGTTGCGGTAAGATGCCCATTGATCACATCAATCTGTGCTGCGCTGATCTCTGCATCCAGCACTGCCTCTTCAATACAACGCTTAACAGCAATAGGATTTGGAGCAGTCATCGAACCTTCATTACGCTGCCCACCGCTGTTGCTGCTTCCGCCTAAAATTTCAGCATAGATCTTTGCGCCTCTTTGTTGCGCACTTTCTAAACTTTCAAGTACTAAGGCGCCTGCACCACAGCCGGGAACAAATCCTGCTGCATCGCCTGCCAGTGGTCGTGATGCTTGCGTAGGTTTATCGTTATACTTGGAAGGCAAAATACGTAAAGCATCAAAACCTCCCCATACATAAGGGCCGCCATCGCTAGTGCTTCCTGCAAGCATACGTTTTGCTTTTCCGGATTTAATGCGCTCGTAGGCCATCAAAATAGCTTCAGTTCCCGTAGTACACGCCGAAGAATTTGTAGTAACCAAATTGCCCAAACCTAACATTCCGCCAAGATAGGCACTTACGCCACTACTCATAGTTTGTTGCACGCTGGTACTGCCTAACCTTCGGGTATTTCCTTCGTCAATTTTATAAATGCTTTCCCGGTATTTATCAACTCCCAGTGACCCAACACCAAATACGGTTCCGCTGTCAAAATCACATTGTTCCTCATTCATAGGAAGCTGCGCATCTTGCCAGGCTTCAACTCCTGCAACCACGCCATATAAAATCCCTGCGGAATTAAAATTGCGTAGTTGTAAAGGCGTAAAGTATTTTGTTTTAACCGCCTCTGAAATAAGCGGCATCCCTCCTATTTGACAAGAAAATTTAAGCTTCTCGAGTTCGCTGTAAAATCGAATTCCGCTTTTTCCGGTTTCAAGCGCTTCCTTAAAAGCAGGAACGCCTACTCCGTTAGGAGCGCAGACTCCCAGACCCGTGATAACTACTCTTTGTTTACTCATCGCCGGGCTTTAAAATTCCGGAGAAAATTCCGCTACAAACAAGTTCGTTATCTGCATTTAGCATCTTAACTTTTGACTTTAACTTATGAAACCTAAAATATTCCAAATCAGACACAACCGTTACTTTTTCATTAGGAAATACAGGCTTGTGAAAACGCGCTTCATTTTCTACCATTGCTACTGTAGAATTGCCTCTGAGGTCAAAACTTTTATCGCGCAGGAGATAAATGCCTAAACTTACAAGACCTATTTGCATCATACACTCTAAAAGAATTACTCCGGGGGTAACCGGAAAATTCACAAAATGGCCTCTGTAAAAATCACTGGTTTCATCAAAAGTATAATGCCCTTTGATGTGTTTTTGAGATACTTCGGTGATCTGATCTACGAATAAAAACGGATCAGCATACGGCAGTTTGGAAACAATTTCTTCTTTAGTCACAAATTAATGGTTAAGGCATTGAAAACTTCCTATGGGCGAACCATCAGGGATTTGAGGTGCAGGGATCGTCTCGTATTCTTCAGGGTCTTCCATAAATCTACCCAATTCAAGCGCGATAAAACGATCATTAGCATCTTTAGACATTGCCAGTTTAGAACTCAAATCTAAGAATTTTGCGAACGTTGCAGCCTTAACTTGTGGAATTGCATCCTTAGCTACCGAAAGTTTTTTAAGATGCTCTAATACCCTGTAATTGATGGTGCGCTGAACTTCAGCCGCATAGGTGTCTTTAGTGTTTTTGTATAAGGTTTTTTCCATAAGTGCATCTAAAACCGACTCAAAAGAAGGTAAAGCGTCATCCCAAGCGTGTTGCGCAACGATACGATTGGCGCGCTCAGCATTTAACAGAAATGCTAATGTCATATCTGCAGCGGTCTCTGGAGCAGCTAGCGGATCAAAGGTGATCCCCGTGTTGCCTTTAAAACTTTCTCGTGTTCTGCGATACCCAAAAGCACGTGGTGGAAACATAGCCAATTTATCTTTCGGAATAGCTAAATACTGAGCATCTAAGGTTTTTAAAACAGCATCAAGCGCTTGTTGTTGTTCTTTAGCACTTAGCGGTGTAACGATCTCTTGTTGCTCATCGCCTTTTACGGCATAGTTATAACGCTGCCCGCCAATACTCTTTGTTGCAGCTTCGGCTTGATAGCGGTGGTAGAAATATAATGGCACGAAAACATCTTCAAGAGTACTTAAAGCTTCACCTGTTTTAATATTGGCTAAAGAAAAATTTTCGATTGCCTTTTCGCGCAGCGCTAGAACATCTTCTAATTCCTGAGCGGCATTAGCGCCATTATCCCATAAATGTGCATCAGGATGCGCTCCTGTTGCTGCACGGGCGTCACTATCAGTGATGAAACGCAAGCCTTGCGCTTCGGCCTTTTCAAGTATATCGTTGAGATACCAAGATTCGGTCATTCCTTTAGGAACATCACCATAACTATAGGCAACTGTAACTTTATCCCAAGTACCAATCCCAACAGCATAAGCATCGCTAAAATCGATATTTCCATTTTTTAAGCGAATTGTAGGATGCGGATAATCCATCACCGATGCGCGATCAGCCACGCTGGCTGCAAAATTGTGTGCAAAGCCTAACGTATGCCCTACCTCGTGCGCAGATAACTGACGTATACGTGCAAGCGCCATTTCTAGCATAGGTTCGTAGTTATCATCAGAAGATTCAAAAGGCGCATTCATTAAAGCCTGAGCGATCATAAAATCTTGTCGAATACGTAAACTTCCTAAACTCACGTGACCTTTTAGTATTTCACCGGTACGCGGGTCAACTACACTTGCGCCATAACTCCATCCTCTTGTGCTGCGATGTACCCACTGAATCAGATTATATCTTAAATCTAGCGGATCTGCATCTTCCGGAAGCATTTTAACCTGAAAAGCATCTTTATAACCTATGCTTTCATAAGCTTGATTCCACCAGCGAGCACCTTCTAAAAGCGCAGAGCGAATGGGTTCCGGGGTTCCGGGATCTAAATAGTAAACGATAGGTTCAACCGCCTCGCTAACTGCCAATTCAGGATTTTTCTTTTCGAGTCTATGTCTAATGATAAAACGCTTGGTCATATCTTCCTGTACCGGTGCCGAATAATCCATATAACTGCGGCGGATCGCACCTGATCTTGGGTCAAACGCCCGCACTTGGTATCCATCTTCCGGAAGGGCTACAAATGAATGATGTTGTACTACAGAAACCGAGGAAGCATCAGGAGCCACAGAACGCAAGTTTCGACCTTCAGGAGTTCCTGTAAAGGTGATCAAAGCTTCAAACTCTGTATTTTTAGGGAAAGATTTTGTATTTGTTAAGGCTAAAGCACTTCTGGACTTATCTACTTTATACGAGCCCTCACGGTTTGCTTTAAGCCTTCTCGCCACACCGTGTGCATCTTCAAGCAAAAAAGGAGTTAAATCAATGATGTAAGCGCTGCCTTTTGTTTCTTTGATCTCAAACCCATAAAGTACAGATTTTGCAAAAGCTTCTTCTACCGAAACTTTTTCTGCAGCATTATCGGTAATTGCCCTATAGTCTTGATTTGGCTGAACCAGAAGTAGTTTATTTCCGGCTTTGATAAATTTTACAATTGCGGTGCCTCCCAACTGGCCGCGATCTAAGCCAATGTCATTAGAACCTAAACCACTTTTTAACGCGTGCACATAGATGAATTCTTGGTCAACGTTCTCAACTTCAAGATAAAGTTCATCTTCCTTCTCGTTGTAATGAAAATCAAAAAAACCTTCGGTGGTTATTAGATTCTTTTTCTGCTCTAAGAACTGAGCCGATCCCACAGCGAAAACAAGCATGAGAACAATAGTAATTTTTTTGGTCATGGATTTGTGTTTTAGTTGAAGCTAGTTAGTCAAAATATGAGGAAGTTGGAAAGCAAGTGTAAAAAATTTAAAGATTTAAAAAATTCATTAATAATACTGAAGATAACGCAGTATTAAGCTGAATAATTAAGAATTAATTATACTCATTTAGTAAGTAAATTCATAATTTGTCTAAAACTAATCACCAATGTCTACAACCCAGCAAACAATTTTCTCTTCTTATGACAAAGATCCCAAGTTTTTTGACGAGATCTTTGATGAGAAAGGCAATGTGAAAGAGGTTTATCAAACCTTATTTGATTTATACAGCGGTCACTCCAGTCAAGATTTCGCAAAGCTGAATGACAAAGCCAAAGCCTCTTTTTTCAATCAGGGCATTACTTTTCAAGTGTATACTGATCAGGAGGCTAAAGAAAAGATCTTTCCTTTTGACCTCTTTCCAAGGATCATTGATCATAAAGAATGGGAAACCATTGAACGTGGCGTGTTGCAACGCAGTAAGGCGCTCAATCACTTCATCTGGGACATTTACCACGACAAGAAGATTATAAAACAAGGAATCATTCCGTTGGATTTGATTACCTCCTCGGCAAATTATTTGCAACAAATGATAGGTATTGATCCACCGGGTGGGATTTACAATCACATATCGGGTACTGATCTCATCAAACACGCTGACGGCAAATACTATGTATTGGAAGACAACATTAGATGCCCGTCTGGAGTGAGCTATGTTATTTGTAATCGAACAGCTTTAAAGCGAGCGTTATTTGGTGTTTTTAATCATTACAATGCGCATACCGTAACAGATTATGCACAGAATTTACTTGAAATCATGGAGTCAGTAAAGCCACGGGGCGTTGACGAACCCAATTGCGTGGTGATTACTCCCGGGGTTTATAATTCGGCGTATTACGAGCATTCGTATCTCGCAAAATCTATGGGAGTTGAACTTGTAGAAGGACGTGATCTTTTTGTAGAAAATGATTTTGTGTATATGCAAACCATTAAAGGTCCTGAACGTGTAGATGTGATCTACCGTAGAATTGATGATGCGTTTTTAGATCCTTTGGAGTTTAGACCGGATTCGGCATTGGGAGTTCCGGGATTATTTTCGGCTTATAAAAAGGGAAATGTGTGTTTAGTAAACGCTCCGGGAACCGGTTTTGCAGATGATAAAGCCGTATACACCTATATGCCTGAAATCATCAAATATTATTTAGGCGAAGAGCCTATTCTTAACAATGTACACACCTACCATTGTAGCAGACCTGACGAACTCAAATATGTGCTTGAAAATGTTGACAAGCTTGTTATTAAACCGGTAGACGAAGCTGGAGGTTACGGAATTTCTATAGGAAACCGACTTACCAAGGAAGAAATTGAGAAAGTAAAGAAAACCATTCAGGCGAGTCCACGAAAATACATCGCACAGCCAATAATGAGTCTTTCGGTTCACGCCACGTATATAGAAGAAAGTGAATCTTTTGAATCCAGACACGTTGATCTGAGAACATTCTGCCTTTTAGGAGCAGACAAAGAATTTGTACTTAAAGGAGGGCTTACTCGTGTTGCCCTTAAAAAAGGAAACCTTATAGTTAACAGTTCGCAAGGCGGAGGCTCAAAAGACACTTGGGTGCTCAAAAAATAACAAACTCTAACTCCTAACTTCATTAAAAGAACCAATATATGCTTGCACGCGTAGCAAATAATTTATTCTGGATGGGCCGTTATATCGAACGCGCCGAACATCTTGCACGATATCTTAACGTAAATTATTTTTCATCTTTAGATGCCCCTAACGAAAAATCGCAATCCCGAGATCACGTATTACACTCACTACTTTTTATGGCGAATGGTCCTGTGGATGAGGAATACGAACTTACTGAACAAAATGTTTTTTATGATATAGGAATGAGCTCAGAGCAGCCGTTCTCTATTTTGAACAGCATTAAATACGCTCGAGAAAATGCAAACGGAGCTCGTGATCTGATCTCTACCGAATTGTATGAGTCTATTAATAAGTTTTATCACTTCGTTTTAAGTTATGACAGTGACTATTTTGTAACCAAAGGCCTTTTTGATTTTACTACTCAAGTAGCTGAATCTACCTCTATAATCCGGGCAAAAATACGAGGCACACTGCTGCACGATGAAGTTTATGCGATCATCATGTTAGGTGTAAATATTGAACGGGCAACTCAGGTAGTACGCATAATTCAGGCAAAGTATTATGACGCACTTAATGCGCAGGGAGGCTATGATAAAAAATTCAGTAAAAGTTATGAATGGACAACACTTTTAAAGTGTATTGAAGCCTATGATATGATGCGCAGGCATTATAAAAAAACACCTACCAGTTTAAGTACTCTAGAGTTTTTAATATTAAATCCGGAATGTCCTCGTTCGGTGATGAATAGTTTAGTACAGGTAAAAAACCACATTAGTGTGTTAAATGAAGATAAATATCCGGGTAAAGACACTGCAGCCTTTTTAATCGGAAAAACTCATGCTCAATATCGCTACAGGACCGTAGATACTATTGAAGGCAACGTAGAGAGTTTTATAGAAGAGATTCAAGACACCCTAATAGAGATTGCAAAAAAGATCGAAAAAGAGTACTTCAATTATTGATAAATAAAAAAATATGGGTTTTTAGTGCTATTTTTGCTTAGTTAAACCCCCTATACCTTGGAATATACAATTAAATACAAAGCTGTCAACACCTATAACGCTCCGGTTGACGAGGCTTTCTGGCAGTTTTTACTTCGCCCGGAAGAGAATGACACACAACGCGTACGTCTTTCAAAATTTTCAAATTCAATCAATGCTGCAGTTGATGCTTCTACAAACACCTTTGGTTTTCCCATTTGCCGTGTTCACCTTAAAAAAGCGGTAGAGCGTATTAGCTTTGAAGCGAATTACATTATTAGCAAAAAACACAGTAATCCGTTTTCTGCGTTAGACAGTGTGGTAAACCCTGTACATACCCAGCTTTTAAACAGTCTTGATTTTAAAATAGAACATGAACGTTTCTTAGGAGAAACTTCTTTAACCACATTAAAAAGAGAGGCGCTGCCGTTCAAATTTTCAGATTCACGTTCTACTTTTGATAATCTTAATGAGCTCAATGCGTGGATCTACAAGAATTTTGAGTTTAAAACCCGGGTTACCGATGTTAACACTACTCCATCTGAATTTTTAGCGCAAGGCGCCGGAGTTTGTCAGGATTTCACCCATTTGTTCTTAACCATTGCCCGCTTGCATCAGATTCCTGCACGATACACTTCGGGCTACTTACATCAAGGTAATGGCTATAAAGGTGACTCGCAAATGCACGCTTGGGCAGAATGCTATATTCCTGAAAAAGGTTGGTTAGGTTTTGATCCTGCAAATAATTTAATCGCGTTAGAAAATCACATTAAAGTCGCACACGGAAGAGACTACGCTGATTGCGCCCCGATCAAAGGGATTATTTACAGCAATTCTGAAAAGAATGAAACCAATTATGTCGTAGAAGTTCAGGCGCGTGAAGAGAGCGAACCTGATGTTTTTATAGATTTTGAGGTATCAGAACCATTACCGTTTGCACAGCAGTTAGCTTTTCAATCCCAATGGCAACAGCAGCAATATCAACAGCAACAACAACTTAGACAACAGCAAAATCCGTTAGATAGTTCTGAGCTGTAAAGCCACGCTTTCAATAGAAAATAGTAACTTTCAACCAAACGGTTTAGCATGATAACGAGCGATCAGATCAAAGATCTTGTGCAGCGCCTTAACGCGCTTAAAATTCACTTGGGAATAGATCAGAAACGAGTAGAAATACAGAACGAAGAAGAGAAAACCTTTGATCCTAACTTTTGGAATGACCCTAAGGAAGCGGAGCAGTTCATGCGTACGCTTCGCGAAAAAAAGAATTGGGTTAAGAATTACGAACAAGCCATAGCGCTTACCGAAGATCTTGAGGTAATGCTCGAGTTTCACAAAGAAGGTGAAGCCTCTGAGGAAGATGTTGTAAAACAATACGATAAAGCAGTAAAACTTATTGAGGATATGGAGTTCAAAAATATGCTCTCTGATGAGGGAGATGATTTGAGCGCTGTGTTACAAATCACCGCGGGTGCCGGCGGCACCGAAAGTTGTGATTGGGCTTCTATGCTGATGCGTATGTACCTGATGTGGAGTGAAAAAAACGGCTTTAAAGTTAAAGAACTCAATTATCAGGAAGGTGATGTCGCCGGAATCAAAACCGTTACTTTAGAGATTGATGGTGCTTATGCTTTTGGCTGGTTAAAAAGTGAAAATGGTGTACACCGTTTGGTGCGTATTTCGCCTTTTGATAGTAATGCTAAAAGACATACTTCATTCGCTTCGGTATATGTGTATCCTTTAGCCGATGATAGTATTGAGATTGATATCAATCCGGCGGATATCAGCTGGGATTTCGCACGATCTTCAGGTGCCGGAGGGCAAAATGTAAATAAAGTAGAAACTAAAGCCATTTTGACACACCACCCTACCGGAATCGTGATTCACAATAGTGAAACGCGATCACAGCTTGAAAACCGCGAGAAAGCTATGCAAATGCTGAAATCACAGTTGTATGAGATCGAACTGAAAAAACGCCAGGCGGCACGTGATGAAATTGAAGCTGAGAAGAAAAGCATTGAGTGGGGATCGCAAATACGCAACTATGTCTTACACCCTTACAAACTTATTAAGGATGTACGTACCGGAGAAGAAACCGGAAACACCGATGCCGTTCTAGATGGCGATATTGATAGCTTCTTAAAAGCCTATTTGATGATGACCGGTCAAAAAGAAACCAGTAACGAATTATAACTATGCTTAAAATATATCATAACCCACGTTGTAGAAAAAGTCGAGAAGGCCTCGCCATTCTTGAAGAATCAGGAAAAGAATTTGATATTGTTAAATATCTAGATACGCCTCCCTCCTACATCGAGCTTGCCGCGATAATTGGTAAACTAAAAATTGAACCTATTGCTCTGGTGCGCAAGAATGAAGCCATATGGAAAGATCAGTTTAAAGGAAAAGAATTGACTGATGAAGAAATTATTCAAGCGATGGTAGATCACCCTAAATTAATAGAACGACCTATTGTAATTCTTGATAATCAGGCGGTTTTAGGAAGACCTCCGGAAGACATTAAGAAGCTGTTAAGATAAATCGTTTTACTTTAACAATATTTTAACCCGCTTCGATTAAACCTTATTTGTTCTCATAGTCTAACAACCGAAACCTTAAAACGACTATGAAAAACAAATTTCTATTTGCCCTAATGTGTTTCTGTACCGCATTGGGCTTTTCTCAATCTACTAACTATGCCATTACCGGTACTGTAACGGATAAAGATGCCGGTATCCCTTTAGAATATGCAACGGTAACAGTTACCGATGCCAATGATGCTCAAGATGTTGAAGGAGGAATTACCGATATGGACGGTAATTTTCGTGTTGAAGTTCCGCAAGGGAGCTACACCATTAAAATTGAGTACATCTCTTTTCAGCCCATTATTTTAAATAAAACTATAAATGGCGACCTTAATTTAGGGATCGTTCAATTAGAATTTGCTGCTTCAGACTTAGATGAAGTTACTGTAGTTGCAGAAACCACTACAGTAGACATTCGTTTAGACAAAAAGATTTACAACATAGGTAAAGACCTTACTACCGCCGGTGGTACAGTAAGTGACGCACTTAACAACGTCCCTTCAGTATCTGTTGATGTGGAAGGAAGCATCAGTTTACGTGGTAATGAAAACGTACGTATTTTGATCAACGGTAAACCTTCGGCAATTGCGGGTTATGGTTCTACCGATGTACTTAGACAACTTCCGGCAGATGCTATTGAACGCGTTGAAGTGATCACCTCTCCTTCTGCACGTTACGACGCTGAAGGAACTGCAGGAATTCTGAACATTATTCTACGTAAAGAAAAAACACTTGGATTTAATGGTTCGATCAACGGTAGTTTAGGAAATCCTGATTTGGCTAGTATTTCTGCCAACTTGAACCTGCGCACCGAAAAATTCAACATTTTTAATACTACAGGTTATAGATATTCAAGTTCTCCAGGAAATGGATATTTTGATACCCGCTACAATACTACCGATGAGATCACGCCTACTTACGAGCGTATCATTGAAGATCGCGACATTCAGCGCTTAAATCGTGGATTTAATACCAATTTAGGCCTGGAATATTATTTAGACGATCAATCTTCAATCACCGGTACTGTTTTCTATAGAAACGGAAATGACGTAGATGAAACTACAAACCTTACCCAGAGTTTTAATAATTCTTCACGTGTTTTAGAAACCTCACGTATAGAACGTCAGAAAGAAAAAGATGACCGTTATCAATTCTCTTTAAACTACATCAACCGTTTTAATGACGAGGGGCATCAGTTGACAGCAGATTTACAGTATGCTACTAGTGATCAAACGCAAAACACGCTCATAAACGAGGATATCACTTTTGATTCTGAAAATACAGACCCTATAATTGCAGAGCGTTTATTGAGTATTGAGAAGCAAGATGAGTATTTAATTCAAGCAGATTATGTGCTTCCTTTTGGTGAAGGTGCGCAGTTTGAAGCAGGATACCGTGGAAATTTTGAAAACGAAATCACAGATTACCGGGTAAACCAAGAGCAAATTGCAAACTCCAACAATTTTGTTCAAAATGATACTTTGACGAATGTTTTTGATTATACCGAAAATGTAAATGCAGTGTATACACAATTAGGGAGCAAGTTTGGAGACTTCTCTGTTCTTGCCGGTTTACGTTTAGAAAATACGCAATTGAAAGGTAAGATCGGTTCTGCTTTAACCGAAGCTGAATTGCAAGATATCTACGGCTTTGAGATCAACACTGATTTTGACAATAATTATCTAGGCCTCTTCCCTACTTTAAATGTTACGTACGAACTTAACGAACGTGAGAATATTACATTAGGTTATAACCGTCGTATCAACAGACCAAGAGGTTGGTTCTTAAATCCGTTCCCGGATAGAAGCAGCCGTAACAACGTATTTCAAGGGAATCCTAATTTACAACCAGCTTTTGCAAATGCTTATGACTTAGGTTATTTAAAGCGCTGGGACAAGTTAACCTTGACTTCATCTGTATATTTTCAGAGAGAAACAGAATCTTTTGAAGTGGTTGAAGAAATCATTGAACTTCAAGGACAAGGTTCAAACACGAATGGTAATACAGTAATTAGAAGTATTCCGGTAAACCTATCAAGCAACGAGCGTATTGGTGCTGAATTAGGACTTTTATACAACCCGGCGAAATGGTTACGTCTTAACGGTAGCTTTAACTTCTTCCAGTTTAATACTGAAGGATTCTTTAATGATGTAGACTATAGCGCTAAAAACACCAGCTATTTTGCACGCTTTAGCTCCAAAGTTTCACTTCCTTGGAGTATAGATTGGCAAACCAATGCATTCTACCGTGGTGCTGCTCAAAACGCACAGTCTGATACAGACGGTATCCTTTCTGTAGATATGGCGTTGAGTAAAGATTTATTTGATGAAAAAGCGACCATCTCTATGAACGTAAGCGATTTGTTTAACGGAAGAAAGCGTAGTCAAATAACGACTAACGATCTTTTTACCAGAGACAGTCAGTTTCAGTGGAGACAAAGACAAATCAACTTATCGTTTGTATATCGCTTTAACCAGCGTAAGAATGATAGACAAAACAATAGAAAATCTCCTGTCAATGACGATGACAACGAGGGAGATTACCAAAGTTAAAATACCCTTTCATTTCCCTTCAATGACGCAAAGCCATTTCGCAAGAAATGGCTTTGTTTTTTTATAGCAAAGAAAAATAGATGCATAAAAAAACCTGCTTCAATCTGAAGCAGGTTTTTCACTTAAAATTATATCGAGTAATACTTATTAATTTCAGCGTTCTAATTTTTTCTTCTCACGAATTTCTTTCATTCGCTCTACAAACGCTCCACCAATCCAATAAGGTAGAATAGATACTAAAAATATCATTAACCAAAATCCCATGGTTGCGATAGTTAAAAATGCTAAGAAGCCTAAGTATTGATCAAATTCAAACATAATATAGTTTTTGTCTGGTTGCAAATTTAAGTATTCTTGTTTAAAATACACAACAGAAATTTGAAGTTATAAACATATTTATAACAGCAGCAATCGATAGTAATTATACGCAAACCGTTACTTTTGTAGAACTACTAAAATAACCAAAATGGATTATAGAATAGAAAAAGATACGCTGGGCGAAGTTAAGGTTCCGGCAGATAAAATCTGGGGTGCTCAAACAGAGCGTTCCCGCAACAATTTTAAAATTGGTAATCCCGCATCGATGCCTTTAGAGATCGTTTACGGTTTTGCTTATCTGAAGAAAGCTGCAGCTTACACCAATCACGAATTAGGTGTTTTAGCTGAAGAAAAACGCGATCTTATCGCTCAGGTGTGTGATGAGATTTTAGAAGGAAAACACGACGATCAGTTTCCGTTAGTCATCTGGCAAACCGGTTCGGGGACTCAAAGTAATATGAATGTGAACGAGGTGATCGCCAACCGCGCTCATATTCTTGCCGGAAAAAAATTAGGTGAGGGTGATAAAACCCTTCAGCCTAATGATGATGTGAATAAATCACAATCTTCTAATGATACCTTCCCTACCGGGATGCATATCGCAGCCTATAAAAAGGTGATGGAAGTTACCCTTCCGGGAGTGATCAAACTTAGAAATACGCTTAAAAAGAAATCAGATGATTTCCGCGAAGTGGTAAAAATTGGTCGTACACATTTAATGGACGCTACACCCCTAACCTTAGGTCAGGAATTTTCAGGATACGTTTCTCAATTAGACCACGGTATTAAAGCTCTTGAGCACACTCTTGACCATCTGTCTGAACTTGCTCTCGGCGGAACTGCTGTAGGAACGGGTTTAAACACGCCAAAAGGTTATGCAAAATTAGTTGCTGATTATATCGCAAAATTCACCGAACAGCCTTTTAAAACCGCAGATAATAAGTTTGAAGCGCTTGCAGCCCACGATGCAATTGTAGAGTCTCACGGTGCTTTAAAACAACTTGCCGTTTCCCTCAATAAAATTGCAAACGATATTCGTTTACTTGCCAGCGGGCCACGCTCAGGAATTGGTGAAATCATCATTCCGGCAAATGAACCGGGATCTTCTATTATGCCTGGAAAAGTAAATCCTACACAGTGTGAGGCACTAACTATGGTTTGTGCTCAGGTAGTAGGTAATGATATGGCAATTGCTGTAGGCGGAATGCAAGGTCAATACGAACTCAACGTATTTAAACCGGTGATGGCTGCCAACTTTTTACATAGTGCGCAACTTATAGGAGATGCATGCGCTTCATTTGAAGAGCATTGTGCTGCCGGAATTGAACCGAATCATCCGCGTATCAAAACGATGCTTGAAAACTCGCTGATGCTGGTAACCGCTTTAAATACCAAAATAGGTTATTATAAAGCTGCTGAAATTGCAAATACTGCACACGAGAACGGTACTACATTGCGTGAAGAAGCTGTTAATCTTGGTTACGTCACTCCTGAAGAATTTGACGAGTGGGTAAAACCTGAAGATATGGTAGGCGAACTCTAGTCACCAAGTTTATAAAACTAAAAAAGGAAGCATTTTGCAATGCTTCCTTTTTTTATGTTTATTCGGTAAATTTTTATTTGTAAAACTTCTTGTATTTAGGATATGCGAGAAGTGCAAAAACGATCACGCCTGCAAAAATACAAATGGCCTTATTCAGGTTTAGGATGTTGTCACCACTAGCATAACTGTGTAATCCGGATAACCAGAAGTTCACGCCAAAATAGGTCATCAAAATACTTCCGTAAGCTAAGACGGCCATTAAGTTGAAAAACCACCTTCCTCGAAGACCGGGAACTAAGCGCATATGGATTACAAAGGCGTACACCATAATACTGATTAGCGCCCAAGTTTCTTTAGGGTCCCATCCCCAATAACGTCCCCAACTTTCGTTAGCCCATTGGCCACCTAAGAAGTTTCCTATGGTTAGCATAACAAGACCAACGGTTAGAGCCATCTCATTAATAATGGTAAGTTCTTTAATATTTAGCTCCATACGCTTCTTATTCTTTGAGTTGGTCAAAAGCATCAAGAGCAACGAAACAATTCCTAAAATCATTCCTAAAGTAAACGGGCCATAACTCGCAACGATCACCGCTACGTGAATCATCAACCAGTAACTATCAAGTACCGGTTGCAAGTTAGAGATCGCAGGGTTCAGCCAATTCATACTCGCTCCCCAAAGAATAAAACCGGCAACAAAAGCCGTACTCGCAATGGTAAGCGAACTTTTTCTACCGAAAGCCAATCCAAAGAACATTGTAGCCCAACCTACGTATAGGATCGATTCATAAGCGTCACTCCAAGGCGCGTGCCCCGAAATATACCAGCGCCAGATAAGTCCGGCAGTGTGTAAGGCAAACAAGATGCCTACAGCCAAACCGCTAAGACGTACCATAGTTTTAATAAAGCGGTTGTCTTTAAAAATACGAATGATCACAAAAACAAACATGACTACACTGGCCAATAAATACATCCAATACAACTTGGTAAAAATGTCGTGTTTGTTATAGAAAACTTCGGCATCCACTTTATTCTGAGAAGGAATAACAGCACTTCCGTATTTTTCTTGGAAACTCTTTATGCTCTTCAAAAACGTATCAGCTTTTGAAAAATCCCCGCTCTCATTGCCTTCTCGCAAAGCGGAAAAATAAAGCGGTAAAATCTGTTTGGTGTATAATGAGTCCATTCCTTTAAAACCAGACTCATTTAGTTCTGGGTAAGAAACCCATTTGTTATTCTCATCATTTACCAGCGGAAAAATTTTAAGAATTTCTCCACTTACTGCGCGATTGAGAAGACCTAAACGTTCTGCAATGTCAATAAAATCTTTGTCAAAACTGTTTTTAACTTCCGCCTGATAAGCAGCGGTTATATAAGGATCAAGTTTGTTGCGCCCCATATTATCTATAAAATCCAAAGCACTCACATACTTCTGATCTTTAGGAACACCGATTATTCCGCGTAAACTATCGTTAGCCGGTTTTAGATAAATAAGATCTACATTATACCAGAAAAACGGAGTTTCAACCATAGATAGAAAAACCTGATCTGCTGTAAGTCCTTGATACTTGTCGCTTCGGCTGAGTTTTCTTAGAAGTTTGCTAGAAAAAGTGTTCACAGGCATCATACGCCCCCCATCATCCTGAATTACCAATTTACCAAACTTTGCAGCTTCTTCCGCAGGTACTTTATTGGCCATCAAAACCGAGTCGATCTGCTGCGCTGTAGGCACAGTGTGCTGCGTTTCTTCAGCAATTGCAGCCGTCCCCGGTATAAAATCCGCAGGTTGCTCTTCAACCACCTTGGTGTTTCCATTTTCAACGACCACTTCTTGTTCCTGCGCGTGTAACGCCGTTCCGCTGAAAGCGATCAAAGCAGCAATAACACTAAGTTTAGCCTTTTTGGCCTTTACTTTGTCTAAACGCACTTTGAGATCGCCAAAACGACTTCCTTTATCAAAAAGAATGATCATTAGACCTAGATACAATAAAAAATACCCAATATACGTAATCCAAGTTCCTACCATATCGTGATTTACCGAAAGTACAGTACCCAATTCGTCAGGATCAAAGCTCGCCTGAAAAAAGCGATAGCCTTTGTGATCCAGTACGTGATTCATATAAATATCATAGTCAAAAGTGTCCTGCGGGCCGTTAATTACTGTGATGTCGCTCTCGTAAGACGAGTACACATTTGTAGTTCCGGGATAACGCTCAGCGATAAAATCATTCAGTTTTATTGAAAACGGAAGTTCTTGTGCAAGGCTTCCGTAGGCCATATGAAATTTAAGATCACCTATATCTGTAGAAACCATCTCGTTGTTATAACCTTTTCCTCCTAACAGGCCTACAGTCTCCTGACCATCTGGAGTAGTCACGGTTACAAAAAGCGCATCTGCCTGACCTTTTTGCTTTGGGAAGGCTTCAACAATCCCGTTTGTTCCTTTGATCACGGGATCAGGAATCACAAACTGCATCCCGCCCAATTGATACAGTGCGCGTAGTTTAAGCTCTTGCACACTGTCTTTAGCAACTGCATAATCGGTTTGCGTTGCCATTACCCGCGTACTTCCTTCAAAAGGCGTATCAATCGTATAATTCTCACCATCATAACCAATATTGATCGCACCCTCCGTAGGTTTATTTAGTGCAAAAAGCATATTGTGAATGCTCGCCACCTGCCCTTCTTCAAGATAATGCTCGTGTCGCTGTCCATCTCCGGCTTCAACAATTTTCAATTGGGCTTTTCCATCAGTAGTTTCGATAAGGCCTTCTTCTGCCCCATCTATGAATTTTGAAAAAGAAATAGTTACTGGTTTTCCGTCAAAATCGGTTTCCCAATCAAAGCTGTTATCTAAACGTGTAGATAAATTAAGACGCTTCGGCTCGAGTTTTCTTCGCATAGGAGCACCGTCGCGTTCCCCATCAATAAAGACATTGAGGTAAGTTTTTTCACTTAAAAACGTATTCTGAGTTTCCCCCTCACGAATAGGCATCACCCCTTCAAAACCAATATATCTCGTCCAGGCTGCACCAAAAATGATCAGAATAAAGGCGGCGTGAAATACCAGCGTTGACCATTTTTCTTTACGCCACAGCCTGAATTTCCAAATATTACCAACAAAGTTGACGATAAATAAAATGTGAATTAATTCAAACCACCAGGCTTCATAGACCAGTTCGCGAGTATATGGGGTTGGTGAAGTTTCTTGACCTGCGTCAAGGATGGTTCCAGTTGCCATCGCTACAGCATAAACAATAAATAAAACGGCCATTAAGCGGGTAGAAAACAGAAAATCTGCAATACGTTTTTGCATGATAAATGTGCAATTTTTTGATGGCGCGAAGATACGAAACAAAAGAGCATTAATAAAGCTTTAACGCCAGCTATTGTCTAGTGTTTTTGCCGTTTTTATGTATTTTTGGAGCGTGATTTCAGTTTCAATAATTGGTACCGGTAATGTGGCTTTTCATCTCGCAAAAGCCTTGAGCACGTCTCAAAGCGCTAAGCTGCAGTTTATTGCCGGAAGATCCACAACGCAATTAACCGACTTTAAAGCCTTTGCTGAAGTAAGCACCCAAGTAAGCGATACCTTCAATTCAGATCTTATTATTCTAGCAGTAAGCGATAATGCTATTGGGGAAATTGCCGAAAAATTGCAACACACTAATGGTCTTTTGGTACATACTTCCGGGAGCACTGCAATGGATATTTTAGCTCCTAAAACTCGCATTGGAGTATGTTATCCTTTACAAACATTTTCTAAAATTAAAAAACTGAATTATAGGAAAATACCGTTTTTACTTGAAGCGAATCATCAAGAGGATTATGCATTGCTTGAAAAGCTTTTGGGTAGCTTGAATGCACCTGTTCATCAGATGAATTCTAAGGACCGTGCTTCAATACATCTAGCGGCAGTTTTCAGCAATAATTTTACGAATCATATTTTAACCGAAGCAGCGCAACTTTGTAATCAGCATCAGGTTTCTTTTGAGCTGTTAAAACCGCTACTAGAAGAAACGCTAGAGAAAGCATTTTTAAATGGTCCCGAAAACAGCCAGACCGGACCGGCAAAGCGCCACGATACGCAAACCATTCAAAAGCAGCTTGAGGCGTTAAAGACTCCTGAGCAGCAAGAATTATATTCCACATTAACCAAGGCAATACAAAACTATTATGAGCGATAAAAGCTATAAAGAGTACTTAAGAGACATCACCACCTTTATTTTTGATGTAGATGGCGTAATGACCGACGGATCATTAATGATCAATACCGAAGGCGAAATGTTTAGAACGATGAACGTTAAAGATGGGTATGCGATCAAATGTGCTTTAGATAACGGCTACAATATCTGCATTATCAGCGGCGGAACCAATGAAGGTGTTCGTAACAGACTAGCAGCTCTTGGTGTGACAGACATTCATTTAGGCGCACACACTAAGATGAAGCAGTTCACTAAATACATTGAAGAAAAAAACATCAAGCCTGAAAATGTATTGTATATGGGTGACGATATCCCTGATTATCCTGTGATGAAAGAAGTTGGGCTGCCTACCTGTCCACAAGATGCTGTAAAAGAAATTAAAGAGGTTGCTAAATATGTTTCTCACAAAAAAGGCGGAAAAGGCTGCGTAAGAGATGTGATTGAGCAAGTGCTTAAAGTGCAGGACAACTGGATGAATTATTTTGACGCCGGTTTAAAACAGCACTAGATAAAATTTAAACTACTACTGAAATTCTAAGCCACCGTTCAAGGTGGCTTATTTGTTTTGATAGCCCGTTATGGCAGCTTCAAGTACCTGTTGTGCAGCATGTTTATCTCCAAAACCTTTGGAAACCATTTTAGACGGACCTTTATAATTACTGAACCAAAGCTTTATGATATCAGCGACTCCATTATACGTGGCCTCAAGATCCTGTAAAGAGTCTAATTGATAAAAAGGAGAATCTTTTGCCACTGCGATCAACTTGTCGTCCTGCTCTCCGCGATCTTGAAGGTATAAAACGCCAATGATCTTACATTTAATAACGCTTCCGCGATTTACGGGACTGCCCAAAACAAGAATATCAAGCGGATCACCATCTCCCCCATCTTTCTCAGCAAGCAGTGTTTGCGGGATAAAACCATAATTACCGGGATAACCTATATAATTTACGATTCGACCGGTACCGTCAACCTGCTCCCATTCTATGATTCCTGAAGTTTTATTGACTTCCCATTTCTGTTGTGTGCCTGCCGGAATTTCTATAACCGCATTTACACTTCCATCTTCAGCAATTGCAGGATAATCGGTAAGCAGGTTTTCTTCAGTAGAAGTCTTACAGGAAAATATGGCAACTAGTACGAATACTATACAGGTTAATCTAATGATCATCAGTCAAATTTTAAATCATACTGGTAATGCTCTGCAAGCTTTTGCGCTTCCGTCTTGGTTAGTTGAATTACAGCTCCGTGTTTAGGCGAACTAAAATTAGTAGTCTTCATCTTCCCCTCATTGAAATGCCCTAGATCTTCAAAATTTTTAAAGTCGGTGGTTTCTACAAATCCAAAATTATGCGGATTAATACTATAAATATCGTACATCAACACAAAGGAATCAGTGCCTATGCGCTGCCATATATTAGGCGCTTCGCACGAACCCGGTTCCATATCAATCCACTCAGGATTATAAACATATCCGGAATTGATCGTATCTGAAAAGGCCATTTTTATCCCTATAGGATTTTCTTGAGCGACATACATCATGCAAAATCTACCGTCGGGCATTTTAGTGATATCAGCATCTAATACCTGAATAGAGGCATCAGGATATTCAAAAAGTTGCTTCGGCTGAGTTTCTAAAGCAGTAAAATCTTCATTCGCATACGAATAATAGAGTTTGGTCAAGCCGTGCTCCATACGCATCGTGTAATAAACCATCATTTTTCCTTCTTTAGGATCGTAAATACTTTGAGGCGCCCAAGCGCAACCTATTTCATCAAAACCTTCAAAGTTTTCATTAAACAGAAAATTACTGTGCGTCCAATGAATCAAATCATAAGATTTCATCATTACAAATCCTCTATTATTTCCCCAATCATAGTCTTCAATAGGGCGCTCCCAAGTGGTGTCTCTATACCCAAGATCTTTTGCAAAAAGATGCAGATCAGTCATCACCACATAGAATGCGCCATCAGGCCCCCTTGAAATATGCGGGTCCCGAATTCCTTTTTGACTTGCTATGGTATCGCCTGCAACTATGGGATTTCCTTCATTGATATCTGTAAAAGAATACCCGTCTGAACTCAAGGCCATATGCAGACTATGGGTATCATCTTTAAAATAGGTAAGTAAATAGGCCTGCATTGCGGTGGAGTCTGCCACAGCTTTAGCGGTTTCGTCTGTTCTATTGGAAGTCGCATTATTTTTGCAAGCTGTCAACACCATAAGCAGAAGAGCAAACGGTAGATAAAGTTTTGTGGTCATTAATTATATGATTTTTATATCAGCGTTGAGACTTAAAATGGTTTTGATGAAATCGTCATTATTTTGCGGACTTATATAAATTTCATCATAAAGATTGTACTTAATGATAAGCCCCTTTCTTGCGGTTGCAGGCTTACGCCCTACCCATAGGGTTTTATCTCTAATGATCTCTCGAATATCTTTTAAGGGAATAGAACCGGTTAATGGACCCGATTTATATTTTAACAAAGAAGCTGACAAAGAATAGGAAGTGCCAAAATAAAACCAAATAAAAAGTAAAGAAGTTGGCGTTATACCCAGCAGATACCAATACCAACCTGTTGCACTACCCGAATCTGAAAACACACCAATTAACACAAAAAGAGTGATCAGCACGAGCAGAATGCTGAAAAATAAGGGATCTTTTCTACTTTTGAAATTCATAAGGAAGGTTAAGTTAACTAAAAAAAGGCTGCAATTTTAAAATTGCAGCCTTTTTAAGTTTTTCCAAGTCTTGATCTCTTATATGAGATATTTAGATTGAATTACATTAGCGTGATGAATCTCGTGCCCGCAAATTATAAAGCCTGCGGCTCTAGTAGTCAACGTGGCATCGCTGGCTGTTCCTTTAAATGCCAAAGCTTCTTCATCAAAATGCTTAAACAAACTAATCGTACAATCCCTTACGAGCGCATACTCATCTAGTAACTCGTGCATTTGTCTTTGATTTGCTCGAGATGGCGTTATATAATCATCTTGCTCAAATCCCGGTAGCGGCGTACGATCTCCCCTACCTATTCGCAATGCGCGGTAACAAAAAATACGCTCGGTATCAATTACGTGTTGCAATACTTCTAAAATGGTCCATTTTCCATATTGGTAGGCATACGACCATTTATCTTCAGGGATATCATCATAAAAAGCTATGTTTTTCTCCTTCCCTTCAATTAAAGCATCTAACAATAATTGATCAGGTTTAACGAGTTCTACATAATTTTTGTAGAACGCGTTAAACTCACTATGATCAAGATCTATAACTTTAGCCATTATGCTGAATTACGACTCGCATTAATATTTCCGAATAAAGAGCGCGTCACCATTTTCTCAAACATTTCTAGCTTTTTCTCATCCGGATTTTCTTCGCGTTGCATTTCTTGAATTTTCTTCAATGCAAATTGCTGAATGGTCAACAATGGCAATACGATACGCTCCCGTTCTTGAATTGAAGCCTTACCTGCCTGCTCATCTTCCATAAGTTCGCTGTAACCGGTAACTTTTAGCAATACGCGTTTACTACGCTCATATTCTTCATAAATAAGCTCCCAGAATGCTCCAAACTCAGGATCATCTTTCATATAAGCCGTAAGTGCAAAGAATGATTTGGTCAAACTCATCATACTGTTTTCTAGTAAAGTTCTAAAGAACATACTATTGTTGTATAATGATTGCACACGATCAAATTCACCTCGCTCCTCTAATTTTTCGATTGCAGTACCTACACCAAAAAATCCAGGAACGTTTTGCTTCAATTGCGACCAAGATCCTACAAAAGGAATCGCACGCAGATCAGAGAAGTCAAGTTTATCGCTTCCGCCACGCTTACTAGGACGGCTACCAATGTTAGTCTTCGCATAGAATTTTAAAGTACTCATACGCTCTAAATATCCTAAGAATTTAGGGTGCGCTTTGAAGTCAGAATATGCTTTATAGCTGATCTCTGCAAGCTCTTCCATCGTCTTACGATCTTCATCCGGGAATGCTTTTGTTTTTTGAGAAAAGACTCCGTTAAAGATCCCTGAACTTAACAACTGCTCTAAGTTGTACTGGCAAGAGTCTGGCGTACCAAAGTTTGAACTAATGGTCTGCCCTTGAACAGTAACCTGAATTTCTTCATCTTCAATAGTATCGCCCAGAGAAGCGTAAAATTGATGTGTTTTACCACCACCACGTGCTGGTGGTCCACCTCTACCATCAAAGAAAATTACTTTAATTCCGAATTCTCTCGAAACCTGCGTAAGCTCTTCTTTCGCTTTAAAAATACTCCAGTTTGCCATTAGGTATCCTCCATCTTTAGTACCATCACTAAAGCCTAGCATAATGGTTTGCTTCATATTACGCTTTTTCAAGTGCGCAGCATAAGCCGGATTGGTGTACAAGCCACGCATAACTTCTTTAGCGATTTTTAAATCAGGAACCGTCTCAAATAAAGGCACAATGTCAACAGTAGGATCTTCCCAACCGGTAAGATGTATCATAGAGAATGCCTGCATTACATTGAGCCCGGTCTGGTTGTTACTAATAATGTAACGATTACAACTACGCTCGCCGTTTTGCTTCTGAATATCTTGCATCGCATAAATACTTTCTAAAGTTTTACGAGCAATATCATCTTGCAGGGTTGAAGGATCAACAGAACCTTTTACATCTTGAAGCACTTTAATTTGTTCTTCTTCTGAGAGTTCAAGATAATTATCTGGGAAAATACCCAAGTTATCCTTAGCACATTGCTTTACGATCTCTTCCATAACGTGCATATGCACACGACTATCCTGACGAATGTCTAACACAGCAAAGTGATAACCAAACATTTTTACTTTATTCAGAATATCATCAATTTCTTCTAAGAATAAGCTTTCGTGGCGCTCAACTACGATTTTACGTATACGAAGCAGAGTAGTTTCTAATTCTTCAAGGGACACAGTAACCTCGTCTCCCGGAAGGAAAATACTCTCATATAGACGTTTTTCTAAATCTGCAAGCGGTTCTTCGGTTCCTACAAAAGTGATGCGGCGACGAAGACTGCGTATATCGCGATAGTAGTTCTTAATAATGGTGTTACGTAAACGTGCAGCAACCTTTAAGGTGATTTCGGTAGTTACAAATGGGTTTCCGTCACGGTCACCTCCAGGCCAGAATCCTAAGTCGATCACTTCGTTATCAAAAGCTTCTCCTTTAAATACATTCTGACGTACGTAATTGTAAATATGGCTTGAGGCCTTGTAAAATACATTCTCAAGATACCAGATTAAACTTACTGCCTCATCGTATGGCGTAGGCTTTTCTTTCTTAAAAAATGGTGTTTTACCTAATTGAGACAACAACTTCTTAATCATCTCAACATTGTTTTCATTAATGGCTTTACTCAAGTCATTAATAATTCCTAAAACTGCTCCCGGATAAAATTGTGTTGGGTGTGCTGTAAGTACAGGTCTTATTTTAAAATCCTGAAGATAAGCTTTAAGCTCTTCGGTTTTTGATTGCGCTTCTGCCTCTTCTTTAATGTTACGAAGTGTTCCGCGCCCGTCCATATTATTTACGGTACGATACGCAGCATCTTCGATTGCATCAAAGAGTACCACTTGACGCTCTATATATTGAATAAATCTAAAGAGCAAGTCATAGCGCTCCTCTTCAGAGACATCACGTTGATACTTATCAAAGAAGTAATTAACGATTTTTTCTGGGTTGTAATGCTTATCATAACCACGGGTACAAATACGATCAAAAAGTGGCAGAAGCACTCCGGTATCGGTTATTCCGTGGAATGGTAAGGTCATGAACAAGCTGTTATAGACCTGATATTTGGATTTTACCAGGTTATTAAAGCGTTCTAATTTTGGTTGTCTGGACATAAATAGTCTGGTTTTAGAATAAAAAAACCCTTTGTCAACAAAGCCAAAGGGTATATTATAAAAATATGCTTTGGTTTACTTTACAAATCTTGAAAAATACTATGCATTAAACGTTTCTTATCGTTAATGCTTTCATCAAGAGAAATCATTGTTTCAGTACGGTACACCCCTTCAATATCATCTAACATAAAGATAATATTTTTAGCGTGCTCTGTATTCTTAGCACGTACCTTACAGAAAATATTAAACTTGCCTGTAGTTACATGCGCTACCGTAACATAAGGAATTTGGTTAATACGCTCCAAAACAAATGTGGTTTGACTGGTCTTATTTATATAAATACCTACGTAAGCAATGAAAGAATAGCCAAGTTTTGCATAGTCAAGCGTTAAGGATGACCCTACAATAATACCTGCTTCTTCCATCTTTTTTACACGTACGTGAACAGTACCTGCAGATATCAACAACTTCTTCGCTATATCTGTAAAAGGAGTTCGGGTATTCTCAATCAGCATATCTAAGATTTGATGATCAACCTCGTCTAATTTGAATTTTGCCATTATTAAGTAATTAAATTATATATAAATCAAAAATAATATAAAATCACTGAATAATTCATAATAAATTGTTGCTTTTTACCGAAAACGTTGTAGGTAAATTACTATTTGCTTGAAGATTCTCAAGATTTGTTCCCACTTCTAGTTTCATTCCTTCTGGAATTTGAATTTCTTTTTGATGAAAATCCAACTCCTTATGCCCCACAAAATCATCTAAATCAGCGATCTGGGCTATTTTAGGTACAAAATACAAGGTGCCATTCTTTAAAGTTTCTTCATATTGAATAGCCATATCGGTCACTCCGATTTGCGGGATATTCACCTTGCGAATTATGCAATCAAAGTAGCACTTTTTGTTCTCCGGAATAGCGAAATACGAATTTGAGTCCCCTATTTCTTCAGATTTGAGCAATAAAACCGACTCAAAAACGCGAATTAATGATAAAAACATAAAACATCTGGTCTGCTCCCGCTCGTAATCTTCGGGAAAATGACCGGCTTCAAACAAGATGGTAGGTATATTTAATTGCTGCAAGGTATCCCCCACACAGTTAATATTAAATCCGTCATCATAACGCCCCACACTTCCCGGAATAAATTGCTGAAGCATTTCATTTAGATCACTTATAATAGACATTCCTATTTTTCTAGATGCCGTCACGGTGCGCAATTCATCCTGAGATGGTGATAAAAAGGATACTATAGCGCTCTTGGCCGGACTTCCTACACCAAATATGGTGCGTTGTCCGTGTAAATTAAGACAGTAATCAGGTTTGATCGAAGTATAAGCCTCCTTAAGAATACTACTTTCAGGCTGGGTCAAGTTCTGCGCATCTCTATTTAAATCTACCTGATTGGCATTAACACGAGTATATGCCTCAGCGCCGTCGGGATTGAGCATAGGGATCATAGTAAACGTGCACGCATTTAAAAGGTGCTTAACCTCAGTTTGATCCTGATGTGCAGCAAACCACCTAAAAAGGTCAAATAAAGCTTTGGTTGTGGTGCTTTCATTCCCATGCATTTGAGACCAACCTAAGACCTGAATAGGACCGGTACCAAAAGTCACCGATTGTATAAGACGCTTCTCAACAGAATAGCCCAAACTTTTTACTTGAAACAGCTCTGGAAGTTGATCAATTAGCGGTTGTATATGTGAAGTTGTAATGTAACGCCCAGACAAGGCATTCTCGTGATGAAGCTTATGCCAATCACGCAAAGAGGTATAATTCATAAGGATTTAAATAAGTCACAAATGTAAACATTCGCAATGTTACAAATGTAAACGGAAAGCTATTACTCATTTGTTTACATTGATAAACAACATGATTTAATAGTAAACAACACAAAAGGAATTATTCCAAAGAACACTTTTTTTATAGTAATAAGCTTCTATACAATAATCTATATTGTCCTTATTAAATGAAAACTTCAATTAAAAATACGTCTGTTCACAAATGTAATTTTACAATTATATTTATATTATTTACATTTGTAATGTAATTTAGTTACTATATAATTTACAATGGTAAACAGCGAATTATTTACTAAAAGGCTTCAGAAAATAATGGATGAGTACGATTTGAACGCTACTTCATTTGCTGATGCTATTGATGTGGGCCGCTCTTCGATCTCTCATATTATTTCCGGCAGAAATAAACCAAGTCTAGAATTTGTAATGAAGATCATTGAGGCCTTCCCTGAAGTAGAGCTGTACTGGCTCTTAAATGGCAAAGGAAGCTTTCCCAAAAGTCAAGTCACAAAACGAACTCCTATTGTGAGTTCGCAGCTTGCAGCAAATTTTGATGATGATCCGGTAGCGCTAGCCTCTAATTCCACAGATGCATCAAGCACTACTCAGCCAACTCCAGACACTAGTCCTTCGACTAAATCAGATATTGAGCGTATCGTGATCTTTTATAAGGACGGAACCTTTAAAAGTTTTAATCCATAATCGCCAGAATGTTTATTCTTCGCTAACTTTGGCCTAACCAAAATAATGTGATCTCCTATGCGGTATTTTTGCTTTTTGCTGCTCGCAATGCTTCTTCTCAACTCGTGTTATAATCCTGAACGCAACTGCACCGATTTTAAGACGGGCTCCTTTGAGTTTGAGACCTATTTGGATGGAGAAGTTGTAAAGACAACATTTACGCGTAACGACACTTTGGAAATTGATTATTATAAGGGTCAAGCAGATTCTTCAAGCATTCGTTGGATCAATGATTGTGAATATATTGCTAAAAAGATCAATCCTCAAAGTATGATGGATCGCAAAGCACTACATTTTAAAATTCTTACAACTCAAGGTAACTCTTACACTTTTGAATATGCCTTGGTTGGAGACTCTAAAAAACAAAAAGGAACAGCCGTTAAAGTAAAATAATGCGATTTAAATAAAATCCGAATGTTTGATTATATAACGCAAAAGCATCTGTTTAAACTTTGTACTATATTTATCCTGTTTTATAAATGATGTATTTTACTCATCATTGTCACAGGAAAAACCCTAAAGGCAATTATTAGAAACGAATTTTTAATTTCGAGGCATCCCGATAGCGATCGGAATGGAGTATTAAATACTTTGGGATGCCCGTAAAATATGAAACTTTTGTCGCGTGCTATTTTTTATACCTTTCTTTGCTTGTGTCTGTTTTCTTTCAGACCCTCTTTTGGTCAGGATACCAATGTAAAAAATATCATTGATGAACTTCTGCAAAAACGATTCACCACTTTTGATTCTTTGCAGAAATACACCTCCCGATTCAGACGCGATTCTCTAGGCATTACTTCTTTTATTGATCGATCTCAAAAAGCCAATTATGATTTTGGAGAAGCCTTTGGTGAGAATTTATATGGAATTTTTCTAAGAGATCGCTCGTATTATGACGAATCTATAGCACATCATCAAAAAGCATTAACCTTGGCCGAAGCCATCAATGATGTAGAATTAGAAGTTTCTATTCTCAATATGACCGGGGTTGTGTACCGAAGAATTGATGCGGTAAGTTCTGCACTTGACAATCATAATGCCGCACTGGCGCTAGCGGAAAGTCAACCTAAGAAATCTAATGCGCTTTTAAAAGGCATTGCAATCTCTCAAAACAGCATAGGAAACATCTATTTGCTTTTACGCGATTATGAGCAGGCAGAAAAATTCTTTAAGATGGCCATTAACAGCGAGATCAACTTGACGAGCGATCTGGGTATGGCGATCAACTATGCTAATCTGGGAATCACTTATGAAGAGCGCGAACTTTACGATAAGGCGTTGATTAATTATCAGAAGTCTTTAGAATATAATGAGAAGATCAATAGTGATTTAGGAAGGGTCATTTGTCATAATAGTATAGGCCAAGTCTATTTAAAACAAGGAAAACCACAAGAAGCACTAGCGCTTATAAAACCTTCGTTACCCAAAGCTCTTGAGATAGGCGATAAATTTTATATCGCGTTGACATATATTAATTTGGGCTGGGCCAATAGCGAAGTAGGCAATTTAAGTCTCGGAGAGAACTATCTTCTTAAAGGAAAAAATATAGCCAAGGAGAACGATCAAAAGCAGTTTTTAAGCCTGGCTTATATGCACCTTTCTCAACTTAAAGAGAAAACCGGGAATTATAATGCGGCTTTACAGTATCAACGCAAATCTCAGGAAGTACAAGAAGCCTACCTTAACGAAGCCAATCACAAATATGTAAGTAACCTCATTTACAAATACGATACAGAACAAAAGAAAAATACGATTAGCTTACTGCAGCAAAATAATGAGATCGCGCAAATTCAACTCAGTCAAAGCCGTAAAAATAACATCTTTATTCTCTTAGTTGCGTTTCTTATCTTGATCATTCTCATCATTTTGTATCGTCAAACCCAGTTAAGAAATCAAAAGCAACGCTTAAATGCAGAGCAAAAATTAATGCGCTCTCAAATGAATCCGCATTTTATTTTTAACGCGTTGCTTTCCATTCGTATTTATTTGCAGAACAGCAACCTTGAGGATGCTACTAATTACCTCAATCAGTTTGCAAAACTTATTCGGTCTATTTTATCCAGTTCGCTAGAAAAAGAAATTACACTTGCCGAAGAACTCGAAACGATGCGGTTATACGTAAATATTGAGAATATCAGATTTTGTAATGAAATTGATTATAAAGAAACTATTGATAATCAAGTAGACATCTCGGCAATTAAAATTCCATCGCTCATATTACAACCTTTTTTAGAAAATGCTTTATGGCACGGCTTGCAAGCTAAAGAAGGTTATAAGCGACTTGCACTAGATGTAAAGAAAAAAGATGAGCATTATATAACAATTACCATTACAGATAATGGCATAGGCAGAAAAAAAACTATGGAAATGCCTAGTGAAAAAATCAATACGCAAAAGAAATCAATAGGGATCAATCTTACATTAAAGCGACTGCAAAACTTCTCGAAGAATCTAAGACACAATTACACCCTTAATTTCATTGATTTGTATGACGCTAATGAAAACCCTAAAGGCACACAAGTACTGCTGAATTTGCCTATCAAATAACAATTTTCTGAGAACCACCTATCCCAAAGTGCTCGTTAAGCACTAAGATCAGTTTGCTTTTATCAATTGGCTTGGTTAGGTAATCACTCATTCCGCAATCAATTCCTTTATCCATTGCGCTTAGCGTAGAATCTGCTGAAAGCCCTAAAATCACTGTCGTTTTGTTAGCTAACTTGATTTGTTTGGTTGCCTCATACCCGTCTATATCCGGCATATGAACATCCATAAAAATAAGGTCATACTTCTTTTTCTGAGCTTTAGAGACAGCATCTTTACCGGTGTATGCAATATCTGCATCTAAGCCGAGTTTTTTGAGCAATTGCGAAAGTACAATAACGTTGAGCTTGTTGTCATCAACAGCAAGAATATTAAGATTCGGGATCTCAGATTTTGGGGTAGTATCTTTTGTTGTGCAATTTTCAACAGCTGTATCAAAAGTAAGCGCAATGCTAAACTCAGAACCTTTACCTTCTTGACTCTTGACCGAAATCTTTCCTTTTAATAATTCGACCAAATGTTTTGCAATAGAAAGGCCAATTCCGCCTCCACTGTGCTTTTTGCGCATTCCAGTATCCAGTTGAATAAAGCGCTCAAAGATTTTATCTAATTTATCCTGAGGAATACCTATTCCCGTGTCTTTGACGCTGATAGAGAGATGAGTTTTGTTTTCACTTACCTCCTCTTTATAATACACTTTTATACTTCCGGATTCGGTGAACTTGATAGCGTTACTGATAATATTATTGATGATCTGCTCATATTTAGCACGATCTCCCAACACAAAACTATGTTCTTCAGCTTCGATTTTTAATTCAAATGCAATGCCTTTGTCTTTTAATACCTGAAGGTTAAACTGTTCAATATTCTTTAAAATATCAGACGGACAAAATTTAATATGGGCAACTTCAGAAAAGCCAGACTCAATCTTGTCAAGACGCAAAATATCGTTGATTAGATTGAGTAAGGTTTTTGACGATTGTTTTAGTAGAGATAAGTAATGTTCTTCTTCAAACGTATTCGTTCCGGAACCTATAAGATCGGTGATCCCTACAATTGCATTTAGTGGAGTTCTGATCTCGTGACTCATATTAGATAGAAATTCCGTTTTAGCAATTGAAGCTTGATTGGCACGCTGCGTTTGTTCCTCAAGATGCTGATTGACCTTTTTCAATTCTTTGTTGATAAAAAAGGTGCGCCTTGCGGCAACTTGAGCGTTTCGGTTATAAAAAGAAAGCAAACCAATAGCCAGAGATAAAATCAGCCCCACAGTTAATGCAATATTGGCTATTAACATTTCTTCAGCAAAGAAATCTGAATTAGAAAAGGTAAGTTGAAAATTCCAGGATTCATTTAGATCAGAATCCATAATCATCGCAGTCTCAAAAATGTAATACGGATCTTTCTGAGCTAAATCATAATTATTATAATTATAAAACTGGGTCCCTTCTTCATCAAAAATTTGAATCGCAAAGTCTTTGAGGTAATAACTTAGCCGATCAAATTCCTCATTAAAATTCATTCCACCGGTTACGGTTCCTCGAAATTCATCATTAATATACACCGGGACATCAATAAGAAAAGAATCACCGCCTTGCGAAAGGTGCAACCATTGAGTAATGTTTGTAATCCCTTGGTTTGATTTACTTTTCCAGTCGGCAAAACGGTAGGCTAACTTTGAAATATCTAGTCCTATAGCAGGTACATTAGGCCTTCTAGGATACACATCTTCAATAATACCATCTGCGTTGATGATCTCAACAAAGTCTAAAGACTCATTTTGCTTGAGCAAACGCTTCGCATCTTGTTTCCAATAATCATAGTATGCGCCGTCAGTTTCTTCAATGCGCTCTGTAAGGTTTTGAAGCGCCTGCACATTACTGCGTACGGTGCGCTTAAAGTCTTGTGTGGCCAAGCTTCCGGTTAATTGTACCTGGTCTGAAAGCTTCTGAGGTAAGGCTACTTTGTAACTGTGATACACATAAAAGCAAACGAGCGCCGGTATCAAAAACCAGAGGAAGGCTATAAAATAGTGTTTGGGGGGTATTCCTTTTGCCATCTAGGAAGTAGCTGTTGCTTATTTATAATTTAATGTTAAAAGTACAGATTTTCTTGCGAGTGAAGCACTATAAAACAATAAATAATCGATTAACCACCTAAAATAATTATTAAAAATAATTATAACGAAAGAAAATTCTTACTTTTTACTTTTTTGTTGGTTTCTTAAAAGCTGATTTTGTTCTTCAAGTAAGGTTTCCATTCGTGACAAAAGCTGAATGTTTTTTGGAGTTTCAACAGCAGGATTCTGATCATCTTCACTTTGTCTTTTTAAACTATTCATCAATTTTACCACAATAAAAACTACAATCGCAATGATAAAAAAGTCGATCAATACCTCTATCAATTCTCCATAGCCAATGGCTATTTCTTCAACAGCAGTGCCGTCTACGGCGGTATATGCGTCTTTCAGCACAATCTTTTTATTGGCTAGACGCACACCATCTGTGAGTAACGAAAGTGGAGGCATCATAATTTTTTTTACAATGACATCTACTACACTTTGAAAAGCCGCACCGATGATCACACCAATAGCAATATCAACCATATTGCCTTTTACAGCAAAATTCTTAAACTCCTGAATTAATCCCATAATTTAAAATAATGATCCTTGACTCCCATCCCCTTTTATGTGATCCTCTTGATCGTTCTCAGAATGATCTGTCTCTTCTGATTCTGAAGGGGTTTCAACATTCTGTTCAGGCTGTGCCTCCACGGGCTCCTCATAAGGTAGCGGGTCTAATAAATTGATCTGCTTGAGCTTTTCTGTATAAAATTGATTACCTAAAGCGTTTATTCCTTTGATCGATATAAAATCTTCTATATCAACAGTTTCGTTAGGCTTTTGATCCTTGTTACGCTCTTTGTAAAAAACCATTTCTACCACTGGCCTATGGTCTGTAGAAACAAGCTCTAATTGGGTATTTTCGTGATCAGAAACAAACGATTCTTCTTTTTCAGGATTATCAATCAGAAAGCGTTTTACATAATAACGTTCTCTGTTTCCATCCCAATAGATCGCCGAAATAGGTTTAGCAGGAATCCATTTTTCTAATACGATCATTTTATCGTCAAAACGCGTGGTAAGTTCCGGAGTTATGGTTTTGGCTATTCCATCTTGGGTGATGATCAACAGCCTGTCTTCCCCCTTAAATTCTCCCAGAAGTTCTCCTCTACCATCCACATTTAAACGCTGAATGGTATCATCAAACCATATTTTTCTAGGCTTTAATGTAGAAACTCCCTTTTCTTTTAGCTCTACAGTACGTACAGCGTGTTTGGTCGCAAGATTTCCATTGGCGTTTCGGCCTTTGATAAGAATATCAGAAAAGTCTAGATCAAACTTTAACTTCTTTATATTACCCACCGCTCTTAAATAAACGGATACCACTTCAGCCTCTCCATTAGGATTTGCAGAAAAATAAAGCACTTGAGAGCCTTTTTTCCCTTTAGTCATATCATACTCGCGGTCGCGCGTCGTGCTGGTGACATTAAAGCGCTTGACATAAGTTGCGCCTCCCTTTCCGTCACGATACAACATATTATAAATGGTACGCTTGTCTTTCTTTTTAAATACGGCTACGTGTATGATGTCTTTACCCACAAAGGTTTTGGTATCCACCTTAGACACCATCATTTTTCCTTCTTTAGTAAAAACAATAATATCATCAATATCTGCACAATCTGTGACATACTCGTCTTTCTTGAGAGACGTACCCACAAAACCTTCTTTACGATTCACATAAAGTTTTGTGTTGCGAATAACCACTTTTGACGCTTCGATATCATCAAAAAGTTTGATCTCAGTTTTGCGCTCTTTTCCGGCACCATATTCTTTCTTAAGTCTTTTGAAATAAGCAATGGCAAACTCCGTAAGATGCTCTAAATGATGTTTTACTTCGGCGATCTGATCTTCTAGTGCTTCAATGCGCTGCTGTGCTTTATCTATATCAAATTTTGAAATACGCTTGATACGAATTTCAGTCAGGCGCACAAGATCTTCTTCAACCACAGGACGTTTTAGATGTCCTATATGTGGTTTTAAACCTTCATTGATCGCGTGTAAAACGCCTTCCCAAGTGGTCTCTTCTTCAATATCACGGTATATTCTATTTTCGATAAAAATGCGTTCTAAAGAAGCATAATGCCATTGATTTTCTAACTCCTCAAGTTGTATTTCGAGCTCCTGACGCAATAAATCTTTAGTGCGTTCTGTTGAAATACGCAGCATCTCACTGACGCCTACAAATAACGGTTTGTTATCTTCAATCACACAGCCTAAAGGCGAAATAGAAACTTCACAATTGGTAAACGCGTAAAGCGCCCCAATGGTTTTATCAGGAGAGAGTCCGGCTGGTAAATGCACCAAGATTTCAACTTCAGAAGAGGTGTTATCCTCTATGCGTTTTATTTTAAGCTTTCCTTTATCATTCGCTTTTAATATACTATCTATCAGAGATGTAGTAGTAGTAGTAAAAGGTATTTCGGTGATTACTAAAGTATTCTTATCCTGCTGACTGATCTTAGCACGTACGCGTACTCGACCGCCCCGTTTTCCGTCTTTGTAATCACTAAAATCTGCTTCTCCTGCGGAAGGAAAATCCGGTAGAATTTTAAATTTCTTTCCTTCTAAATGCTTTACTGAAGCATCGATCAATTCTATAAAATTATGCGGAAGCACTTTAGTACTTAAACCTACAGCAATACCTTCGGCACCTTGTGCTAATAACAATGGGAATTTAACCGGAAGATTTATGGGTTCTTTTCTTCTTCCATCGTACGAAGCTTGCCAATCTGTAATTTTCGGACTAAACAATACTTCCAATGCAAATTTTGAAAGTCGGGCTTCAATATAACGTGAAGCTGCAGCACTGTCACCGGTTAAGGTATTCCCCCAGTTCCCTTGGGTATCGATCAACAAATCTTTCTGCCCCATCTGCACCATTGCATCTGCAATACTCGCATCACCGTGCGGGTGATACTGCATCGTATGGCCAACAATGTTTGCCACTTTATTGTAGCGGCCATCATCAAGATCTTTCATCGAGTGCATTATACGGCGTTGTACAGGTTTAAAACCATCTTCAATCGCCGGTACCGCACGTTCTAAAATAACATAAGAGGCATAATCCAGAAACCAGTCTTTAAACATACCCGTTACTCGGGTTATGGTTTCACCTGAATTTTCGTCGTCTGGTTGTTCTAAATTTGGATCTTCGTAGTTTTCGCTCATAGTTTCTTTATCTCAAAAAGATAAATGGAAATTCTTATTCTAATTTTCTAATACAGGATCTAACTCCACCTTAAGGTTATTAATAATAAACTTCTGGCGGTCTGGCGTGTTTTTGCCCATATAGAACTGTAAAATTTCTTCAATAGACATCGCTTCGTCAAGCATAATTGGCGCTAAACGGATACTGTCACCAATAAAGTGTTTGAACTCGTCTGGTGAAATTTCACCTAAACCTTTAAATCGAGTGATCTCCGGTTTTCCGCTTAATTCTTCAATTGCATCACGACGCTCCTGCTCGCTATAACAGTAAATTGTTTTTTTCTTATTACGTACTCTAAAGAGTGGCGTTTCTAAAATATATAAATGCCCCTCTTTGATAAGCTCAGGGAAAAATTGTAAAAAGAACGTTATAAGCAATAATCTAATGTGCATCCCATCAACATCGGCATCAGTTGCGATCACAATGTTGTTGTAACGCAAATCTTCCATAGATTCTTCAATATTCAAAGCAGATTGCAAGAGATTGAATTCTTCATTCTCATATACAATCTTTTTACTCATATTGTACGAGTTGAGCGGTTTACCGCGTAGGCTAAAAACCGCCTGGGTATTGACATCACGAGATTTTGTAATAGACCCTGATGCTGAATCTCCCTCGGTTATAAATAATGTGCTCTCTAGATTGCGCTCCTTCTTACTGTCTGTCAAATGTACGCGGCAATCTCTTAGTTTTTTATTGTGTAAGCTTGCTTTTTTAGCCCGCTCTTTTGCCAGTTTTCTAATTCCGCTTAACTCGGTACGCTCCCGCTCTGCCTGAAGAATTTTGCGCTGAAGTTTTTCGGCGGTTTCCGGGTTTTTATGCAGATAGTTATCCAGTTTGGTTTTGAGAAAATCATTGACATAGGTACGTACCGTAGGCAAATCCCCTCCCATATCAGTAGAACCTAATTTGGTTTTGGTCTGTGACTCAAAAACCGGCTCCATCACTTTAATACTTATTGCCGAAACAATAGACTTCCGAATATCTGAAGCATCATAATTTTTATTGTAGAACTCACGTATGGTCTTAACCACGGCTTCTCTAAAAGCCGCTTGATGTGTACCACCTTGTGTGGTATTCTGACCATTAACAAACGAGTGATATTCTTCAGAATACTGCGTGCGGCTGTGGGTAAGCGCTACTTCAATATCATCACCGCGTAAGTGAATGATAGGATACAGCACATCATTCTCGGCGATACGGTCGCCCAGAAGATCTTTCAGTCCATTTTCTGAATAGAATTTTTCGCCATTAAAAACTATGGTCAGTCCCGGATTGAGGTAAACATAGTTTTTAAGCATTCGCGAAACATACTCATTTCTAAATTTGTAATTCTTAAAAATGGTATCATCAGGCACAAAAGTGACTTTAGTACCCTTTCGGCGTGAGGTTTCTTCTAGGAACTCTTGATCTTTTAAAGTACCGCGTTCAAATTCTGCGGAAGCAGATTGCCCGTCACGGGTAGATTCTACTCTAAAATATTCAGAAAGTGCATTTACCGCTTTGGTACCTACACCATTTAATCCCACCGATTTTTTAAAGGCACGAGAATCATACTTACCACCGGTATTCATTTTTGAAACCACATCAACCACCTTCCCTAGCGGGATCCCACGGCCATAATCACGAATGATCACGCGTGTTCCTTGAATACTAACTTCAATGGTTTTACCGGAGCCCATTACAAACTCATCAATAGAGTTGTCTAAAACCTCTTTTAAAAGAATATAAATTCCATCGTCTGCACTAGATCCATCGCCCAGTTTCCCGATGTACATCCCTGGACGCATACGTATATGTTCTTTCCAGTCAAGGGATCTAATATTGTCCTCGGTGTATTTTGTTTCTTCAGCCATAAAATAAAAGGGATGTCCGCTAATATAGCATTTCACAGAGGTTTTTTAAAGCCTCAAAAGTCATTTTAATTAACAAAGTTTTTAAGAATCTGGATCAAAAAGCTAACTCTTTGAAAGCTAGAGAATAGATTCTCCGTTTAAATCTGTTGTTAAAACTTCGCTCATATAATCAAAAAACGGCAACAGCAGTTTAAAGTGCTGTAATAAGGTTTGCTGAAAATCTTCTGCGAGGACTTCGGCATCTGTGTATTGGTGCGTGACAAAAAAGTTTTTATTCTTGATCAGATCAATATTAGGGTCGTCTTTGCTAAAACCTTTTGGAGCTGTTTTTACCTGACTTTCAGTATTAAATCCGCCGTAGACCGACTTAAATTCTTTTTGATTTAAAATAGATCGTATGGGCTCTGCGTCAAACTCAAACTCCTTGCGAATTCTAAGCAAATCAGCCGATTCTGGCTTAAAGAAACCACCTCCGGCAAAACTGACACCAGGCGCCATCTGAAAATAAAAACTACCTCTTCGCTGCACGCCAGATCTAGAGAAAATAGCTCCTCTGTTGGTTTTATACGGATTTTTATTCTTGCTAAAACGTACATCTCTGTTGATCCTAAATACTTTTGCGCGCTCAATCTCGTCGAAATTGTTCAACTGATTCTTGGTGTCTTCACAAAATTGTTTGAACTGTTTTTCCAGAGTTTTATATTCAGCCTTATGTGCGTCCATCCACTCTTTATGGTTGTTTTCTTTGAGTTCGTTTAAAAACTGAAAATACGCTGCGGGAAGTTTAGTTGACATTAAAATAGCTTTTACAGTGCAGTTAGAATTAATCTAGATTACAGGTCTAAAAGTCGAACTTTCTAAAAAATTATTACTTTAGATTATCGAAATTTTATACCCGATACCCGATCATTTTTGAAATTTAAAATTAACCAATTATGACTTCAAGTAAACCTAATCGTACGTTTTGGATAATCACCACTTTAGCAATTATTTGGAATTTAATGGGCGTTTTTGCCTTTATGGGGCAAACCTTTGTAAGTAGTGCTGCTCTTGCTGAATTACCAGCAGATCAAGCCGAACTTATTCAAAGCACACCGCAATGGCTTAAGGGAATTTTTGCTATTGCGACGATTACCGGTTTTATAGGAAGCTTGCTTTTATTACTGCGCAGAACTTCTGCAGTCACCTTGTTTTTGATTTCTTTGGTTGGAGTTCTGATTCAAATGGGATATTCCTTTTTTGCAACGCCGGCAATTGAAGTCTACGGAATGGTACAAGGTTTACTAATGCCTTTGATCGTGATCTTTATTGCGGTGTACCTTTATTTCTTCAGTAAACGCAGCCTTAAACAAGGCTTTTTAAAGAATTAACACGGTTACTTACAACCATTTTTTCCGTTTGAAATAGTACAGCAATCCTAAAAACACAAGGATCATTGCTGCCCATAAATAATAGTACCCGTATTTTAGATGTAATTCTGGGATGTATTCAAAATTCATCCCATAAATACCAGCCATAAACGTAAGCGGAATAAAAATACTGGCCATAATGGTCAATACTTTCATCACCTCGTTCATCTTGTTGCTAATGGTGGTCATATACATATCCATCAAGCCCCAGGTCATTTCTCGATAAATATCAATACTATCAGTCACTTGAGTCACGTGATCATACAAGTCGCGTATGTATGTAATGGTGCGTTCATCAATAAGCTGACTGTCTATTTTTTCCAACCTGTTGACCACTTCTCTAAACGGAAAGACCGCTTTTCGCAAACGCAAAACCTCCCGCTTTAACTCTTGAATATCTTGTGTGATATCTTGATCTGCTGCATTAGAAAATAAAATATCTTCTAGCGATTCTATGCGATCGCTCATCGTTTCAATTAAAGTGAAATAGTGATCCACTACCGCATCCATAATAGCAAACATTAAATAGTCTGCACCTGCATTGCGCACTCGCCCTTTGGCATTGGCGATACGCTGTCGCAACGAGTCAAATACATCCCCGTCAGCTTCTTGAAATGTGATCAGGTAATTTTCACCCAAAACAAGACTAATGTGTTCATTCATAAAAACACCCTCACTGTTATAATAGAGCATTTTAAACACAATAAATAAATAATCTGGATACTCATCAATCTTGGGCCGTTGGCTGGTATCTACAATATCTTCTAATATAAGTGGGTGCAACTTATAGTGATCCCCCAGTTTTTCTATTTGATCAATATCGCTCAGTCCGTTGACATTGATCCAGCTAATTTCTTCCGGATGCTTTTTATTAAATGCCTGCGAAACATCATCAACCGTGATATTTTTATGTGTGGAAGGAGAATAATCAATAAGTTCAACCGTCACGTACTTCTGTTCCTTACTACCCGTGTAGGTAAGCGTTCCCGGTACATCATTTTGTATCTTCTTGTGCGCCAGCTTTATTTTTGGAATTTTAGGAATTCTCGGCTTTTTAATCTTTATTCTCTTTGACATCCATTACAATTTAGTAGGTTAAAAATAGAAAAAGTCCGCCATACGACGGACTTTTAAAATCTGATTATCTAGAAATCAAGATCAACTTATGCGTGTTGTAAGTCGTGTTTACCTTCATTGATTTCCTCAATTACTTTAGCATTAAATGCCGGTAAATCGTTAGGATTTCTACTAGTTACTAACGCTTCGTCTACCACAACTTCTTTATCTACCCACAATGCACCTGCGTTCTCCAGATCTTTTTTAATTGATGAGAATGAAGTTAACGTTCTTCCTTCGACTACATCAGCACTGATTAATAATTGAGGTGCGTGGCAAATTGCAGCCACCGGTTTATGCTGTTTAAAGAAATCTCTGATAAATACAAGTGCATTTTCGTTTCTTCTCAGCTGATCCGGATTTATTACTCCACCCGGCAATACTAAGGCATTATAATCTTTTGCTGAAACTTCGTCTAAGGTCTTATCAACATTGTAGTCTTTTCCCCAGTCGGTTTCTGCCCACGCTCTTATTGTTCCTTTTTTTTCGCTTACAATATCAACTTGAAAGCCTTCTTTTTTCATTGCTTCTAATGGAGAAGTTAATTCACTTTCTTCAAATCCGTTAGTTGCTAAAATTGCTACCTTTTTCATAGTATATTGTTTTTGTTGGTTATAAAATCAATTCACTTACAAAGATAGCCAGCAGGTATGCGCTGCCGGGTTAAGACCGGGTTAAAGCTTTATTCATAAGGGTTAAGCTTTGTTAAGCTCTGGCAGATTTAACTTAAATTAAGTCAATGTTCCTCAAGATTGATCTCTTGCAGAATAAGACCAGATGCCTGAGCGATGTGGGTAAGCTTGTAAGGGATGGTTCCGTCAAGACTCTTCTCAAAAGCCTCCCAAGAAAGAATTCCGCCTCCTAGATCAAAAAGCGCGCCCATCATTAAACGCACCTGATGTCGCTTAAAACCGGCACCCACAACCTTGAACACATAGGAATGCTTCGGAAAAAAACTAGCTGTGTACAAAGTATTTTCTTCAATAACTGAAGATTCAATCGTCATAAGCGTTTGCGTTTCGGCGGTAGCCTTGTAAGCATAATTTCGATAATCGTGCGTTCCTTGCATTAGGCTTGCACCGCGCTGCATCAGAGCAATATCAAGCACTCCTTTTACATTCACCATATACGGTGCGCAGAACGGATGATTTTTTTCGCCAAAAGAAAATAGATAAATATATTCTTTGAGTTTGGGAGCTTGAATGATGTTAGTTTGTTTAGGCTTTTCAATAACTTCTAAAAGCCGAATATCCTGCGGAAGGTTGTCATTGAAGACTTTAAAAAAATCATTGACCGCTAAGGGTTCTTCTTGAAGTATGAGTTCTACATAGGTAGCATTAACCGAAACCTTAGCATCTGTACGACCGGCTGCAATGAATTTAAAGTTATTACGACCCAATACATATTTTAATGTACGTTGCATCATACGTTCTACGGTAAGCAGATCTGGTTGCTTTTGCCAACCGTGATATCTAAAACCGAGATACTGAATTTTAAAAAGGTAGAAGAATTCTTTTTTAAACATAGCCCAAAAATAGAATTTTACTATCATTACCAGACGTTGTGCAAATACATTTCAATACATTTGAATGAATTAAATAGCCTATGATTAATAAAGAGAACATCATAAGTCAGATACGCGCTCATAAGCAAAACGCCAATCTTAATTTTAAATTAAAAACAGATACACATCGTTTTACTAAAGAGCTTTTTGCAACCTTATTCAACTTTCCTAATGATCTTGATGAAGATTTAGATCGATTAGAACGCTTGTTTGAGAATCTGGTTGAGCTTGCCTGCTGGGAAATCGATAAGAAATGCAGCAAGGTTTGGGACGATTATGTGGCCCAGCTGCCTGAGATCTTGCGAAAATTAAATCTTGATGCCGAAGCTATTTTTGAAAACGATCCTGCAGCGACGAGTATTGAAGAAGTATATCTGGCCTATCCCGGTTTTCACGCGATAGCTATTTACCGCTTAAGCCATGCACTGCACCAAAAGGGATTTCCTATTGTACCGCGTTTAATGACAGAGTATGCGCATCACATCACCGGTGTGGATATTAATCCGGGAGCAGTTATTGGAGAGTACTTTTTTATGGACCACGCCACCGGAATTGTAATTGGAGAAACGGCGGTTATCAAAGATCACGTAAAACTTTATCAAGGGGTTACGCTAGGCGCACTGAGTGTTGCTAAAGATCTGAGCGCTGTAAAAAGGCACCCTACCATTGAGGACAACGTGACCATCTATGCCAACGCTACTATTTTAGGTGGTGATACTGTCATTGGAGCCAATAGTATCATTGGCGGTAATGTGTGGTTAACCAAATCGGTCCCGCCCTACTCTTTAGTTTCGCATAAACCCGAAATCTTGATCCGAGAACTCGAGAAAAAAGAATAGCGGGTACCTAAAAAAAACAATTCATGAATTATTCTATAGAACGCCTTATAGGCAATACGCCTCTCGTAGAATCTAAGGTTTTACAGAAAAACCCTAAGATAAAATTACTTTTTAAGCTCGAAGGGCAAAATCCCGGAGGAAGCGTCAAAGATCGTGCAGCATTTAATATGATCACCGCAGCTATGGAGCGTGGTGAAATCACTAAAGAATCTAAATTGATCGAAGCTACAAGCGGAAATACAGGTATTGCCTTAGCAATGATCGCCTCAATGTATGGCCTAGATTTAGAAATTGTAATGCCCGAAAATGCAACTAAAGAACGCGTACAAACTATGCGTGCTTATGGTGCCAAAGTCATTCTCACTTCAAAAGATATCGGCATTGAAGGTGCTCGAGATTTCGCCGAAGCAAAAGTAAAAGAAGAAGGTTATTTTATGTTTAACCAGTTTTCTAATCCCGACAACTGGAAGGCGCATTACAAAACTACAGGCCCGGAAATTTGGAAAGATACCCAAGGTAAGGTAACGCATTTTGTATCTTCAATGGGTACAACGGGAACGATTATGGGGACTTCAACTTATCTAAAAGAGCAAAATAGTGCTGTACAAATTGTAGGCGTACAACCTACCGATGATTCCAGCATTCCCGGAATACGCAAATGGCCGCAAGAATATTTACCTAAAATCTTTGATGCTTCTATAGTAGATCAAGTGCTTGAAGTTAGCGAAGCAGATGCGCGCGCTATGGCTAAAAGATTAGCTAAGGAAGAAGGTATTTTTAGCGGAATGAGCAGCGGGGGCGCTACAGTTGCTGCATTGCGTTTGTGTGAACAACTAGAAGAAGGTGTTGTGGTTTCTATTATTTGTGATCGCGGAGACCGCTATTTATCATCAGATTTGTTTGACTAATATTAACCTGCAACATCAATATCAAGGATTTATAGATACGCCTCAAATCAATCTGTCTTCAGAGATTTTAGGCGTATCTAATTTTGATTTCAAACCTGCTAATTTAGAAGTACCCGAAGATTTTGAAATGCCTCAATCTATACGTCTGGGTCAGCGTATGGAGTATTTCATGCAGATGTATCTTATAGGCCGTGACTACAAAGTTCTTGCTCAGAATCTACAAGTCATAGCAAACAAGTTGACCTTAGGCGAACTCGATTTTATCATCGAAAATCAAACCGGTGAACGCATTCATTTAGAAATGGTTTACAAGTTTTACCTCTATCGCCCGGAACTTAAAGGCAACTGGATTGAACGATTAATAGGTCCAAATGCAAAAGATGCACTTACTGCAAAGATTAAAAAACTAAGCACACATCAGTTCCCGATGCTACAGCACCCAGAAACTGAAAAAATGCTTCACGCAATAGATATCCTCCCTACTTCATTAAAACAACAATTAAGTTTTAAAGCTCAGGTTTACATTCCGTTAGGTTTGAAGCTGCAACACCTTGAGATACCGCAACAATTAATTGCCGGATACTATTACACTTTAGATCAGCTGTTGCAATTAAAAGATGAAGAAACAACCTTCTATATTCCGTCTAAGAATTATTGGGTTTGTGCTCCCACATCTGTTCAGCGTTTATCATTTGATCATTTCTTTGATTCAGCCAAAACACGATTGACACAATCCCGCTCATTCAAATTTTGGATTTTTAAGCCAAGTGGCGTTTTGAGCGCTTTTGCTGCGTGGTGGTAATACCTTTTTAACAACTTCTATTATGCATTTTGCCATTTATAACAGTATCAGTCATTTATATGTCTTGATACAAATAGATATAAAAGCAGAGGAAATAATAATAAATTTTAAGCATAGCTTATTTAATTTTGAAAGTTTTTTCCTACAAATAATAAATTAAATAGTTAATTATTATTTAATAAACTACTTTTTATATACTTTTACCCTATTATAAAAGTCACCCAATTGAAACATTTTCACCCAAATCTTCAACTTGTTGCTTTTACAATCATTCTCCTGTCTATTGTTCCTGTTTTAGGACAAACGACTGGAGTAGGAATTGGTACCACAAATCCAAGGGTCAAATTAGAGGTTGCAGGGGATGCACGCGTACAGAATACCGTAACCATAAGCACTATCAACGATTTAAAAGATGATGATACTAGCACATTCTTAATTCAAGATGGTAATAGTAAGATCAAATCTCTGGATGTTAGCAACCCTACCGGAGCCGCTCTAGGCTATATTCAGATATATGAATTATATGATCCTCAAGAAGATTGGGTTTTTGATTTTGATACTCGAGTAGATGCAAATGAATTTGTGCTTAATACTTTATCAGCATCATACGATCGTGAACTGGATATAAACAGTAATGCAACGATACCCTTTTACAGTGCATTTATTAAAGACGGTACTTGGCATATTACTGCAGATTTTCCTGCTGCAAATAATTTAAACCCAAATGAAAAAGGTACTTGGACTATTACCACACTGATATATTCAAAAGATTTATCAAAACAATTTGGACGCATACCTGTAGCTATGGAAGAAGCTAGTACGCAGTCGGCCACAAATCCCTTTATAGACTAATGTATAAAAAGTTTACATTTTCCTTTGTATTAAGTATTTTCTGTGTTGTACAGTTATTCGCACAAGTGGGAGTGGGGACTACCAATCCGGAATCAGATTTGCATATAGTAGGTTCGATGGCCGTACAAAAACAATTTGAACTAGGCACTTTAGGAACGGTTACTAATACTGATGAAGATTTTAAACTTTTAACAAGGCGGACTGATTCTACAGCTTTAAATGGAGAAATCACCAAACTAAATGTGGATGAGTTAACTGTAGCACCAATCAATGTATTGAAATATTATTTCTATAATTTAAGTTATGATAATATTGTTGATTTAAATCTAAGTTTTGAAACTTCAAGATATATAGTAGGACTAGCTGATATTCGTTATATAGGAGCTCCAGTAAACAAAAGACTTATAGATGGAGGTGATGATTCTATAGGAACATTTGTTGCTCGAACATTTGAAAGTAATGGCACTTGGCATTTAGAGATTAGAAACCGATTTCTTGATACCACTAATCGGCGAAATGCCGTACATTATGAATGCACTTTTATTATTTATGACACCTCTTTTTATCGCAAACTTCCGGTAATCAGAACTGACCTTGGAGGCAATCGTAATGGTTCGGCCTCAGCAATCCCAGATTTATATTAAAAATGAAATTACTTATAACTTCAATAGTAATTTTTATTTCTTGCTTGACATCTAAAGCACAAGTTGGAATAAATACAAATACTCCACGGGACCTTCTCGATGTAAATGGTGATACCAGAATTGATGGTAAACTTTTTCTAGAGGACCCTGGTAATTCTAATCAAATTCGAGGATCCAAACTCATCATTGAACGTCAAGATTTATCCATAGTTCAGTATGATATTGACATCAGTAAATATGGCCCCATAAATTATGCAGAATTAGTTTTCGAAAACACTTCGAATCGTGGTGTTGAAAATTACAATACTAAAATAAGTATCGAGGACTACGTTGTAACTGTGCAGGGTTACTATTTTATTGAACATGATACTGGTAATACAAGCGTAATCACGGAAAGTTACGCCGGAAATGATGTCGTGGAAGGTTTTCAGGTACATGCTTACAAAAACACTGATGAAGGTACTTGGTTCATTAGAGGCTTTGCTAATAACGGTTTTTTTAGAACCGGAAATACAGATATTACTATCGACCTCCATATGAATCTTATCATTTATAGAAAGGGCTTTATTGCCAAAGATGCGCCTGGAACTTATTACATTAACATGCAGCAATTCACAAATGCGACATTACTAAAACCCCCAGGCTTCTGATCAAACCGTAATCTATTCTGATTTTTCATGTTCTTCCAGGTCTTTTCTCAGATCTAATTTTCTGAATTTAGGTGAAATAATCCCTGTTGCCAAGACGGTAATCAACGTCATACTTCCGCCAAAAACTACTGCGGTCACTGTACCCATCAGTTTTGCTGTCAATCCACTTTCAAAAGCACCTAATTCATTTGAACTACCCACAAACATTGAATTTACCGAAGCTACCCTACCGCGCATGTGATCTGGAGTTTTAAGTTGAAGAATGGTTTGTCTGATGATCATTGAAATTCCATCGGTCACGCCGCTCATAAACAGCGCCATAACGGAAAGCCAAAAGGTTGTTGACAGTCCGAATACAATAATAGAAACACCAAATCCAAAAACTGCGGCTAGTAATTTTATCCCCGCCTTTTTATATAATGGAAAATACGCAGAGGTAAACATTGTGATCAATGCACCCACCGCCGGAGCTGCCCGTAAAATCCCAAATCCTTGTGGCCCAACTTTTAAAATATCTTGAGCATAAATAGGCAGCAGTGCTACTGCTCCACCAAACAGAACTGCGATCATATCTAATGTAAGTGCTCCTAAAACAGCTTTGCTATTTCTAACAAAGAGAATGCCTTCTTTAAGACTTTGCATCACCGGCTCCCCTATTTTAGGGTTCATTATTGGTTTTTTCTTGATTTGTGACAAGCAGATCAAAGCAAACAGTGAAAAGCCAAAAATCACGCACATAGACCAGTGCACACCTATTAAATGTATGGTAAAACCTCCGGCAGCCGGCCCAACCACAGCTCCCATCTGCCACACCGAACTACTCCAAGTAGCCGCGTTAGGATACACCTTCTTAGGAACAATTAAAGCAAATAAAGAAAAAATAGTAGGGCCCAAAAAGGCACGAACGATACCTCCACAAAACACCAAGAAATAAATAGCATATAATGTTAAAGAGGTGCTTAAATGCTCAGTAACTCTTGGCCAAGTAAGCAAAAACAAACCTATACTAACAAAAGAAAAGCCAAAAAGACATTTAAATAAAAGTCCGCGTTTCTCACGCTGATCAACAATATGACCTGCAAACAAAGCTAAGGAGACCGCAGGTATGACTTCCATTAGACCTATAATTCCCAGCGAAAGCGCATTTTTTGTAATACTATATACTTGCCATTCGATCACCACAAATTGCATTGACCAGGCAAAAACCATAGCAAAACGCAACATTAAAAAGATATTAAACTCTCTGTACCTTAAGGCCGCATAGGGATCATTTTTTGCCATAGTTTGCTTTTATCCACAACAAAAGTAGTCTACACAATTTTAGAATTGCGTATTCCCGCACTAAAAATTAAATGCAGCAACTACTGCCGGGTAAGCTAGGATCTGAAGCGGCTTTCATCAAAGGTGTAGTTTGCTGATTCTTAACGGTAGTATTGTTATAAACAGAGGTATTATCGAGAGCGACCAATTTAAAATAGGGTTCGCCATTTTGCAATGTAAACGAAGTGGTTCCGTGGTCAAGCAAGGCTATTTCAATGGGTAAATCAGGTAAGTTTAAGCCTTGTTTTGCTTTATCTAAAAACGCTTGTAAATCGCTCGGGTTTCTTCTGTGATTGTTTTGGGAAGACGCGGTTAAGTGGATCTCGATAAATTCGTGTTTTCTAGTGCTTCCATTTGGTAGCATTTGATGTTCCTTTTTGAGACTTACTTTGGACCAATAGAAATGACTTGGAAGTAATTTTCCGTTAGGCAATTCAAAACCAATCTTATAAACTTTTTTGAGTACAGCCTGTAATTCAGATAATTTCATAGCTCTAGATCCATTCAAATTCGCGCTTAATTAAGGTAATTATTTAAAAACGAAGTGTTAAGCTAATGCAAATTTTAACAAAAGCGAAAAAGATTTAAAAAAGGATACTTACATTTACGAGTGCTTTGATATCAAGGCCTAACACAGTATTTACGATAAGAACACACATAAAATGAACGCTGAAAAACAGAAACTGAATTTAGAACTAACCGAAACACTTCAGAAATTATTGGTCAAAAATTACGATGCAGAGAAAGGCTTTATTAAGGCTATGCAAGAAATTGAACATACCGAATTGAGAGGGTTTATGCAGCGGCAAGCAGTAAAGCGTAATCATTTTGCAAATCAGTTGGATAAAGAATTACACGCCCTAAACGCACGCCCCGAAGGTGATGGCAGTCTAGCAGCAGATTTGCACAGAATTTGGATCGATGTAAAGAGTATTATAAGCAAAGATGATATTTCTTCGGTTTTAGAAGAATGTATGCGCGGTGAAAAAATGAGTGCCGAAGAATATGAAAATGCTTTGAAGGAGCACGATTTTCCTCAGCATTTGCGCACTGTTTTAAATAATCAGCTTTCTCAAATTTACCATACGATCGAAGATTTGCAACAGTTAGATGATATTGCTAAATTGAGATAGATTTAAGTTAGACTTCGTTCGCAATAATCCGTTTCGGTTGAAAATCAATCAAAACGGATTATTTTTTTGTCTTTATTCTTACTAATTGCCTTAAAGGCATTGAAAGATTGTTAGCAAAATCTACTTTCCATTGTCAATTCGACATTTAAAACGCTGTTTTTTATCAACTTAAATGTCAATATGCAGTGGTGTTTTTTTAAATTTAAAAGAATTACAAACTAACACTATCTAAGCATGAGCACATCAAATCTTCACAGGAGAGATTGGTTAAAAAAAATGGCACTTTCTGTAGGTGCAGTAGCGGTAGCGCCCACTGCCTTATGGGCTGCAACCGTAGAAGAAGCACAAAAAAACAATCAAAAGTTTTTATACAGAAATACTTCTTTTGACGAATTCACTCCGCCACGTATGCCAGATCTAAGCACGGTTAAGGCGCGCTTGGTTTGGAATGAAAACCCACACGGTCCATCTAAACTTGCAGCTAAAGCTTTTCAAGAAGCTGTATGGGATGGTAATCATTATTCTTGGTCCACTCTTGGCCAATTGGTCCAAAAAATTGCAGACAAAGAAGGGGTTACACCTGATAACATAATGATGGGTCCGGGTTCATCAGATTTACTAGAAAAAACAGCTTTGGTTTATTTTAGAGAAGGCGGAAACGTGGTGAGCGCAGACCCCAGTTATATGTCTCTTGTAAGCGTAGCTAAAGCTTCTGGAGGTTCGTGGAAAGCGGTAAAATTAACCGAAGATTATCAACACGATCTCAAAGCTATGGAGGCAGCGATTGACGACGATACAAAATTGGTTTATATCACCAATCCTAATAATCCAACAGCTACGCAAACCGATACTGAAGATCTAAAAGACTTTTGTAAACGCGTTTCAAAAAAGGTCCCAGTTTTTATTGACGAGGCTTATCTAGAGCTCGCTCCGGAAGGAATGGACGCAAGTATGGCGCCATTAGTTGCTGAAGGTTATGATGTATTCGTAGCCCGTACTTTTTCAAAAATACACGGAATGGCCGGCTTGCGTATGGGATATATGTTGGGTAAAAAAGAATCCCTAGAAGCCATCAACGATATTACGCGTGGCGGAATGGGAATCGCGGGACCAACCATTGCTGCTGCTTCAGCAAGTATGGATGATGAAGCCTACCTGACAGACTGTAAAAATAAGATTAAAGAAGCTAGAGATTACACCACCTCATACTTAGAGTCTCGTGGATTTGATTATATGCCTTCTTCTACAAATTTTGTGATCTTCCCGATCCCTATGGAAGGAGATGCATTTCTTGAAAAGATTTACGATAAAAAAGTGGTCGTTCGGGCGTTTCGTTTTTGGGATCAAAACTGGTGCCGCGTGAGTATGGGAACTATGGAAGAAATGAAACACTTTACCGATGCGATTGAAGAAATCCTCGTCTAATTATGGATATTAATCTTCAAAAAACCCTACTCTTTCTACTCTTTATAGGAATTGGTATCCTATTAAAAGTAAAACTCAAGAATAAATCTGAGCTAGCCGGTATTAAAGTTATAATACTCAATTTAGCATTACCGGCTACGATTTTCATTGCACTGATTGGTGTCAATATTGAAGCCTCGCTCCTACTTTTGCCAATCATTGCGCTTTTACTTAATGTAGTTCTATTTTTTGTGACGCCTTTAGTCTTTCCTTTATTAGGGATCAAAAAAGGAAGTCCTAATTACAGAACAGGACAATTACTGCTGTCATCACTGGCACCGGGACTAAGTTGTTTTCCTTTTATTTTAGAATACTTGGGAGATAGCTACCTGGCAAAAGCAGCAATGGCCGATTTAGGAAATAAAGTTTTTGTATTACTTGTTCTTTATCTTGTGGCAATGCGCTGGCATTATAAAACACAAGAAATCGAGAACACTTCTAATAGAGCCAAATTTAAAAGCCTTTGTATAGCAATGGTTTCAGAACCTGTTAATCTGTTTATTATCGCAGCTTTGATCTTATTGTCCTTCGGTTTTCATATGAATAATTTACCTTTTATTGTAAGTGAAAGCTTAAGCAGGCTCAGTTTATTAATGACACCTTTAGTGTTGTTATTTATCGGACTTTCCGTCAAAATTAAAAAAAGACAATTTGCTCAAATTATTTCAATGCTGCTCTTAAGAGCCGGTATTGTTGTGATTCTGGGAATAGCATTAATTACTGCTGTACAAATTAACGTTGCTCAAGATCGGCTGTTATTGTTGGCTTTTGGGCTTAGTGCTTGTAGTTTTTGGCCGTTTGCGCACATCGCTGCAGTAGACGCTCAAGAAAAGCGTGTTTTAAACTTCAAGAAGACGTTTAACCAAAACTTTGCGATCAACATTCTGGCTGTATCCTTCCCACTCTCTGTGGTGCTTATTTTAGGGATTCTTTCTGCCGGAACTTTGTTTGCTTCAGTAAAAACTATGGTTTTGCTTGCAGGTATTTTGATTGTAAGCGGATTGATCTATCCGGCGTTTATGCTTGTTGTAAAAAAGAAGACAATCGCTCAAATACAATCTCTGGATACTGAAACCGGCGATTCTTATAAACTGAAGCGTGTAAGTGAAAATTAAAAAGTCTCTTCTAAACAAAAAAAGACCGGCTCAATGCCGGTCTTTCTATTTAAAAATAATTCAATCTTAAGTTGAATCGTTTTGATTATCTGGGATCAAGAATAAGATCTATACGCTCCATTAAATCCTGTAAGTGGTAACGGCTTAAAGCATCACCGGTTCTACCAATTGCGCTGCGTACGCTACGCTTTAAGGTATTTAATTCCGCTCGTGCTATCGCTCTAATATCAGATTGACTAACATTAACACTCGTTGCGTTACGGCGACCGCTTTGCTCTTCAGTTAGAAGGTATTTTAGGCGATCTACATAAGCGCGTTGTAAATTACGTCTGTAGGTATCAATTTTCTTACCTGAACGCAATTCGCTGAATATTCCTGAACGTAGGTCGTTCATCATTTCAGTTAGCGTGTAAGCTTCCTTGCCGTTTAGCGTTTCGTTTTCGATCATACGACCAAGACGGCCAAAATCTAATACATTTTCTAATGTACGAACCTGTAAACCGCGTATGCGTTCCACATTTCCGTTATTCTCAATTTTATTCAAGATGTTGTTATCAATCATCCATTCTGGAGTTGTGAATAATTGATCTTGTAAAAATTGCATACTTTCTTCCTGACGCTCTTTAGGTACAGGAATAAATACAGCTCCTTCTTGATCATAGGTTTTGTTGTATTGATATACACCACCAATATTATTACTCACGTGACCCATATAACGATTAAACTGCGTTAAAACCTGGCCATATAAGGTTTCAAGATCATCATAATCCTTACCATCTTCTGAAGTCCAGCTGATAAGGTTAGGTATGATACGCTTTAGGTTTTCGATACCATAATTACTCGCTTTCACAGCATCATCTCCCAAATCTTCCGTTTGCGAACTAGGGTCAACAACACTCCATTGTTGTGCCCCAAAACGATATAAAGGATCTCCTGCGTGCTCTAAAATCCACTGATCAAGAATTGGTTTTTCTTCCATTCCTTCTTTGTCTAAAATAGGACGATATCCCCACTTGATAGAGTATTTATCGTAAACTCCAATATTAGGCATCATAGAAACGTCACCATCTCCCGGTTGAGCCACATAGTTGAAACGTGCATAATCCATAATAGATGGTGCAGTCCCGTATTTATCAGTAAAGCTTTTAGAACGTAATGAATCTACAGGATACGCAACGCTACTTCCCATATTATGCGGTAAACCGAGCGTATGCCCAACTTCGTGTGAAGAAACAAAACGAATTAAACGCCCCATAATTTTATCTTTAAAGGCTACTCCTCTAGCTTCAGGGTTTTTAGCAGCAGTTTGAACAAAATACCAGTTACGCAATAAGGTCATTACATTGTGATACCAGTTGATGTCTGATTCTAAAATCTCACCACTACGTGGGTCACTTACGTGAGGCCCATTTGCATTAGGAATTGGCGATGCTAAGTAACGTACTGTAGAGTAACGTACATCTTCTGGAGACCAGTCTGGGTCTTCTTCTTTAGTTGGAGCCTCTTTAGCAATGATGGCATTTTTAAAACCTGCAGCCTCAAAAGCCACCTGCCAGTCTTCTATACCTTCCTTGATAAACGGAATCCATTTTTTAGGAGTCGCGCGATCAATGTAGTAAACGATCTGCTTTTTAGGCTCAACAAGTTCGCCTGCTTTAAATTTAGCCTCGTCTTCCGGTTTAACTTCTAATCTCCATCTATCTAAATAACGCACAGTTTTGCTTTCTTGAGCGTCCAGACCATAATCTACCTGCCCGCGAGCAAACCAGCCTACTCTTCGGTCAAAATAACGACGCTCCATAGGAACTTTTGGTAACAATACCATGCTGTTGCTCATCTCAACAGTGATAGAACCTACACTTTCGTTACTTGGCGGATTTCCGGCGTTATAGGTTTTTACGTGGCGTGATTCGATATTTAATGGAAAACTCTTTAAGCTTTCAATATAGCCTCTGCCCTTATCTACGTTACGCACTTTGTATGATTCTCTGTAATAGCCAGGCAATCCTAAAGCTTGCACATCATCAGAAAACAGGTCATTTACCTGAACAACAGTCGCAGTAGAATCTTTGTTGATGGTTTTTACATCAAAAGAAAATAGAACCGGCTCAAAATTAGAATTGCTCACCGCTTCGTGAATAGGTAAAGAATCTGCGGCAAAAATCTCATGTGAAACTACACGCAACAAAACCTTTTTGTTCTTCTTTTCCCAGCGTAAAACCTGTGTATTGGCTTTTCCACCACCAAAACCTATTCCGGTTGCGGTTTTAGCGATTCGGGTAACCATTAACATTTCACGATTAAAAAGACTGTCAGGAATTTCGTAGAAATAGTCATCTTCTACTTTGTGAACGGTAAACAAACCTGAGTCTGAGACCGCTTCTTTTGTAATTACTTTGTCATAAGCTTTGAGATCGCTTTTAGACTTTTCTTGTTTTTCTTCGGTGGCTGCACTCGCATTTTTTTTCTTTTGCTTGGTACTTGCACAATTCACCGTCAACATTGCGAGCATAAATGTCGCAATGGGGTAAAGTTTTAATTTCATTATTACATTTTAGAGTTGCGCCAAATTAACACTCCTTAACAACATATGCTGTTAAGAATATCTTAACAAGATTTCTTAAAATGTAGTGAAATTCAGTTTTTGTAATCTATTTGGAAATTTTTTAGCGTTTTACACCTTCTGAATAGCAAAATTTATAAAGCCAAATTGCACACGGAACTTGACAGCGTGAAGCTCAGAATTTACAATTATAGGCTAGAATAGCTTTATTTCCATAGTAAAAGACATCTAAGCACTCGCTTGATTTAAAAGCGCTAAGGCATCTTTATCCAATTGAAGTTTTAAAGCTTCATCAAAAGCGTTTAGATGATTTTCTTTAGTCGCGCTAACTATAGGAGCAGTGACTCCCGGTTGGTGTAGCGTCCACGCAATGCTTAAGGCGGCCGGTGAACAGTCATAACGCTTCGCTAGAGTTTCTAAGGCGTCTAAGACCTCAAAACCTTTTGGAGTGAAGTATTTTTTAACAAAACGCTCGCGAGCTTTTCCTGAAGCTTCTTCTACATTTTTATATTTACCGGAAAGGAAACCGCTCGCTAAGGTAAAATAGCTGGTGACACTCAGGTTTTCTTCTATACAAAATTCTTGATACGCACCTTCAAAACTTTCCCGTTCCATTAAATTATAGTGCGGTTGTATAAACTGATATTTGGGTAAGCTTTCCTTTTTTGATAATTCTAGTGCTTCACGCAATACCGCTAGCGGAAAATTTGAAGCACCTATTTCACGTACTTTACCAGCATCGATGAGATGTTTATAGGCTGCAAGCGTTTCGCGCTGCTCAACACTGTCGTCATATTTATGACTAAAATACACATCTACATAATCAGTTTGTAACCGCTGTAAACTAAGATCTATTTGCTCTTTTATATAACTCGCAGATAAATTATTAGATTCACTGCCTATAGGGCTGCCCACCTTGGTTGCAATGATCACTTGATCGCGGTTTTTCCGCTCTTTAAGCCAGGCACCGATCATTGCTTCGCTTTCACCTCCAGAATTCTCTTCGCCCCAATACGAATATACATTTGCAGTATCAATAAAGTTGAGACCGCGTTCTAATAAGGCATCTAACAGGTAAAACGACATTTTTTTATTAGCCGTCCAGCCAAAAACATTTCCTCCAAAAACCAATGAAGGAATTCTAATTTGAGATTGAGATTTTCTTGATGCAGCCATAAGTCTATTTTTACAATTAAATTTACAAAAGCCCGTGAGCCTTGCTTATGCTTTGTGTTTAAAGTATTGTTAATCTGTACGAATCACAGCTGCACATCGTTAAATGATAGTAACTTAGCGAACTAGCTAACTAATATAATACTTATGAAAAAATTACTTAGAGCCCTTCTCGCAGGATATGGAGCAAAAAAAATTGGCGGCGGTCGTTGTGGATGTATTGGTACCATTGTGGTTTTTATCATTTTATACTGGCTTTTAGGCTTTGTCTTTGACGTTCTTTAAGCACACGCTCCCTAAAAATTGAAAGAGGCTTTACATGTTTGTAAAGCTTTTTTTGTGTAGTAAACTGTTTAAATACATCGGGCTTTTAAACATTTTAAAACTTTAAGGAATAAAGAAATGTTCCTAAATTAGATGCTTGATTCATCTTCTATGGCTGTTAACAAAACAGATGCTTACGAGAAAAAAAAGTACAATGATTTTGGTCTTGGCGAGAAAGCTACCTCAGGGCATTATCGGGTGATCAATAAAGATGGTACATTCAACATCAAAAAGAATAACGTACCGCTTTTAGAAAAGATCAACTTTTTTCATGCATTGGTTTCTATGTCTTGGAGTAAGTTTTTACTCTTGGTTTTAGCAACATATTTCTGCGTCAATCTGCTTTTTGCAAGTATCTATATCCTCATAGGAATTGAGAACCTTACCGGAATTTACGGCACTACAACACTTGAACAATTTATTGAGGCCTTCTTCTTTAGTGCGCAGACCTTCACTACATTAGGCTATGGTCAAGTAGCGCCTACTGGCATTTTGGCCAATATTGTTGCAGCCACAGAATCTATGCTTGGTTTATTGGGTTTTGCGTTAGCAACCGGTATGGTATATGGGCGTTTTTCTAAACCTGCCGCCAAACTCAAATACAGTAAAAGTGCAGTGATTGCTCCATATAAAGATATTAATGGTTTTATGTTTAGAGTGGTCAACCCGCACGGCAATCAACTTCTAGAGCTTGAAGCTACCGTTGCTTTGTCTATGCTGCGCGAAAATTCTAATCTACGTAATTTCTTTCCGTTAGAGTTAGAGCGATCTCAAGTAGTCTTTTTACCTGCTGCCTGGACTATCGTGCACCCAATAACAGAAACCAGCCCTTTTTATAGGTTGTCAAAAGAAGAATTGATGATCAAAGATGCAGAAATCATCGTTACGCTTAAAGCTTTTGACGATACCTTCTCGCAATCTGTTTATTCACGAACTTCCTACAAATATTCTGAAATTGAATGGGGTGCTAAATTCACTTATCTCATTACGCACGAAGGCGGAAAAATTTCAATTGATGTAAGTGGCATTGATAATACCGAAGCAGCACAACTCAATCACTATTAAAGTTTTAATAAAGCACCCCGCTAGGCCGTTAGAGATCAATATGTTTGTAAAAAGTGCGCTTTAACTGACTTTATGAGACAATCACTCTATCTATTTATTCTAAAATTACGCAACCTGCTTGCCCAAAAGTTCAAGCAATATGACGCCAAACTACCGTATTTAATTACCGTTTTCATCGCGCTGATCATTGTAGTTTTAGGCGTAAATGTTTTTATAGAATTGACAGATACCCTAGAGTCAGACATGTTAAATGAATGGGATTCTAAAATTACAACGTACGTGATTTCACACCGAAATCCGGCGCTCACCAAGTATTTTATGTTTGTTACAGACGTTGGTGATCTTTATGGCTACTTGATAGTTATGGGCCTTTTTGTTGGGGTTTCTTACTTTATTTTTAAACGCTGGAAATACGTTGCTCAAACCGCATTGGTCCTTCTTCTCGCTTCTATTTCTAACGTAATTCTAAAGCGCTTTATTGATCGTGCGCGGCCAAGTATTGAGCATTTAGTTTCGGTAGAAACGCTGAGTTATCCTAGTGGTCACGCGATGAGTGCCATGGCATTTTATGGGTTCCTGATCTATCTCACCACTCAATTTAAGATCAATAAATGGGCTAAAGTAGCGGCTATTACTTTTCTTGCATTCATTCTGCTGAGTATTGGCATCAGTCGAATTTATCTAGGAGTACACTTTCCATCAGATATTGCAGGCGGATTTATAGCCGGTTTTATCTGGGTAATATTTTGTATCCTTCTTTTTAATGTTATCGAGCTTTTCAGAAGAGATCCCAGAACAAATTAATCTAGAAAGGGTATCCAATCGCGAAGTTTAAGATAGGATTTTCGAGATCCCAAGACCAACGTGATCCTTCAGCTAAACTCGGATCGTGAAACGGCGCTGCGAGATCTAGTCTGATCACAAAATTCTGAATATCTACACGCATTCCGAAGCCGCCACCGATACCCAGTTGCTTCATAAAGTCACTACCAAAAGTATCGCCCTCAAGCGCTTCGTTATCTGTGGTATTCCAGACGTTACCGGCATCTACAAAAAATGCGCCTTGCAGTAAACTCACGAGTGGAAACCGGTATTCTAAATTGGCCTCTAGTCGCAAATTTCCTGTTTGATCATAATAGCTAAACGTCTCGCTATCTTCTGGTTGATAAGTCCCCGGACCCAGTGAACGTGTTCTGAACGCTCTCACACTATACGGCCCTCCGGAAAAGTATTGTTTGGTATACGGTACCACATCTGAATTTCCGTAAGGAATACCTACTCCGGCAAACAATCGGGTAGCAATGGTTTGCTTTTCGGTGAGTTTAAAGTGGTATCTAAAATCAGCATCTACACGTGCAAATTGGGCATAATCTAAACCGAAGATATTTTGTGGTTTTTCTCCGCTTGCAATTAAACTTAAGCTATTACCGGCTGTTTCAAAATTAGCATTGAGATAAATTTGATGTTGACGTTGAGTATCGATCATTCCGTTGTAAATAAAAGAATAGGTCAAACCGGAGATGAACTGCTGATCAAAACTCGTACGTAAAAATGGATTTTCATCTAAAATCTGTTCAAATTCGTCTGTGGTATTGGCTAAGGAAACATAATTGATCGCCACCGGGTTGATCTCGTGCGTCACATATTTATTAGCTTGCCATACATAACCAAATTTTGCTTCAACAGAACCTAAAGTAAATAACTGCGTTCGGTTCAAATAAGAAATCCCCATCTCGATCTTCGTTTTGGGAATATCATACTTGAAATAATTTTTAGAGATTTCAATAGGAAAAAGCATTCGTGGAAAGATCAATTTTCCGCTTAAGCCTAATTGCAAACTGGTAGAACCACTGTTACTTCCAGAACCACCCGCTTGTACCTCGTAAGCTCCATCAAGAGAAATATTGAGGCTTTCCCCACCTTTAAACAAATTGCGATTGATAAAGGTCAATCCCATCCCCGGACCTGAAAAACCATTTGATTTGGTTACGCCTTTTACCTCTGCCCTAACCGCTCGTTTATTTAATGGGGATAAATAAATATTGACTTCTAAAAGCCCTAAACTGTCCTCGGCATCGGTATCCATTTCTTGGTAGCGAATGTTCACAAACTTATAGGCACCTATTGACCCCAGACGTCTTCCGGTCGCTTTTGATTTTGACGGACTATATAATTCTCCTTCTTCAATCAAAACAAAGGGGTCTAAACGTTTAGGTTTGAAATAAACTTCGTCCTGAATAAAGTTCTTATTTGCAAATTGAGTGGTGTCTAAAGTTGTGCTGTCTATATCCACACGATTATTTGGGAAGATATTCACTTTCCCTATTTGATATGGAATAATCGCTTTTGCGGGAACATCTTTCTTTAAACGTAAATACTGATCAAAGCGCTTATTTTTATATTGATTGGTATCGGTCTCAAAAATCAAAAAAGCACCATTGAAGTTGTAATAGCCTTCACCTTTTAAATACGTGTCTATGCGCTCGCGTTCAGCTTTCATAGCACTTAAATTGAACGGCATATCCTTTTTTAAAAGGGTTTCATTCATGGAATTTTGAATCTTAGCATACACCGGAAGCGTATCAGTATCCAATTGATACGTTTTCAGTCGGTACGGCTTTGTAAGTCGAAGCGAGTAAATTGCTTCGGCCTCTTTACTGGAAGTGTCTCTTACGATCTCAGAACTTACGGTGCTATAGAAAAACCCTTTGTTTTCTAAACGATTAAGCAAAATTTGCTCCATCTCGTAAGTTTCAATATCGGTATCGTAAACCGGCTCTTTTCCAAATTTTTTATTCAAGAATTTATTTAGAAATCCAGGTTTTTCACGTTGAGCTTTGTAATGGTAGTAAAGTCCCGGGTATCCGCCCAAAAATGAACCTACAGGTTCTGGTCGCAAAGCCGCTTTCAAATCGGTTTTAATAGCATCCAGATTTTCTACCACAGAATCCGGTGCAATATTGACGGTCTCTTTTGTATAAAGATATTTCCCCTCCGGAATATAGCGATCTACCGAACATCCGTAGCACACAAGCACAAGGAATAACACCGCAAGCAGGTTTTTATTCATTTTCATTAAAACTGTTGACTTACTCATTAGTATCCTCCTCTTCTTCGGTTTTAGCAGGAAACATCGACTGCCATAATTCGGTAAACTTGTTGAACTCACGCGTAAACTGTAACGAAATACCGTTTACGATGATCTGACCATCAATAATATTTTCAAACTGACTGCTGCGATATCCGCGTAAGCGATAACGACCATCTTCAGTTAACAGATATTCTATACTCACGTTGCCCACCACAGGTGCGTTTCCGCTATCAGTATTTCCACTACCTTGTAGATCAACAGCGCTCCCCACACTTACCACTACCCGATCGTTAAATAGACTTTTCTGAGCCGCAATATCTAATGTAGTACGATCAGTAGGCGCGCTTCCTTGATAATCCGTATAGCTATCTAAACCAAAATTTAGATTAAAGCCGGTGTCGCCTAATAGTTTATCTGAAAACATATTCAACTGATCTGAGATCGCGTCGTTTAAGTTGTCACGTGCAATAGCTGCAGTACCACCGCTGCTTCCATCTGATGAAGAAGTGGGGAAAAAGCGATTAAGCACAAGAAGTGAGAATACCTGTTTATTCAATTCATTCTCTTGTTGATTCAACTGCTGAACACGGCTATACACTTGGCCGCCAACTGCCCCGCGACTACCCTCAGGAATATCTAGATTAAAACTGATAATAGGCTGCATCAGTTCACCATTGATATTAATATACACCTGAAACGGTACTTCTTGGCGGTATTGCATTTGTGTACTGATATCTGCTCCGCTAGTTTGAGAAGCCATCAGTCCGCTGGCCGAAGTTTCTACGCTGTAATAGGCCTTGATGTCCAGATCAGCATCAAAAGGATCACCTGACCACGTGATACGGCTATCAGGAGCAAGTTCAAAACGGCGGTTAACAAGATTATATAGGCTCATTTCGTAGTGCCCATCTGTCACGTCGTAGCGTCCGCTAAGCGTCATTCTTCCGTTAGGATACATATCAAATTCAAAATCCCCGGTACCGCTCACTTGAAAATTATCTCCGGTTTGCTCATCGATCACAAGATTAAAAACCGCACCTTTTTCAATACCAAAATTCGCATCAATCGTAAAGCCCGAAACCGTATACGAGTCTTCTTCATTATTAGTTAAAATCGCATCCGGATTTTCTTTATTCACAAATAGCACAACGCCTTCTTTTGACTCAATTTGCACTTCTGATGGTGGAAGTACATAAGTCACATCAGTATCTGAATTTACGGTGAGATTAAGTGTTACTTTGGGCAAATTGAGGTCTCCCGTGATTTGAGCATCAGCATCAAAAACGGCAGTTCCGTAAACCAAATCAAAATCATCTTTAGTAGAATTGATCGCTTTAAAGTTGGTTGCTTTAAGATCAAGATCAAAAGTTGGATTCACAAAACTTTCGGTACCAATGCTTCCATTAACAACTATTGGATTAGCGTTCTCATCTTCTACTCTAAAATTATTGAAAGTGACTCCCTCATTGTTCAAATTCAGATTTTCATTTTTCAGAAGGAACGATGCATTAAGTTTGGTTACTTCAAACTTTGCATTATCAAATTGAAAAGCGCCTTCATATTTGGGTTCTGCGGTGGTCCCAGCTAATTTCATCGCTCCGCTGATCGTACCGTCTGCATTTGATAGTTCCCCGAAGGATAATTTTTCAAGCGCAGCCACGTCAAAGCGATTGAGATCTAAGTTAAGATCAATTTGAGCAGCCGTTTCATTAGCGGTGTAATTCCCTTTTAGATCCAGATCTGCCACACCCTCTTTGATCGCCATTTGAAAATCATATCCTGAATTACTTATAGAATTTCCTTGTGCGGTGAGAACGCCCATATTTGTTTCTAGTACTTCAAAGTCTTTAATATTGAGGTCTAAAACCATACCCGGACTGGTATATGGATCTTCAACAGCAAATTGACCGCTAAGTTTACCACGAGCCAACGCAGCATCAGGATTGAGCAAACTCATAATATTAGCGAGTTTAAAATTCTCAAAATTGATCCCCAAATGTTCTTTAGAAATACCTTGTAAATTATTCCCGGCGGTTATGCGCTGGTTGTTGTACGACATTTCAAAATCTTCAAAAATCGTATTGGTCTTGGTTAAAGTCACCGAATTATTCGGGTTGATCTCCCACGGCTTTTTATTCAGAATAAAATCGTCAGGATCTATCTGAATTTTAATATTGTCTTCTTCCAAAGCGATTTTATAAAGCACATGCACCAGCTTTTCCTTATCGTGCATAGACAGAAAATCAATGTACATTTGACTGTTGGTCACCCTTCCGCCAATGCGTGTATCTTGCATATCTACCGGTCCTGCGATAAGTTCTTTCAGCCCAAAACCAAAGTCCATATTCTCTTTGTTAGATACCATTTTTAATGCAAGACTGTCTATCGTATAGCCGTTATAATTGATATAAGGCAATTGAATATCTGCATTAAGCGTGCGCTTATATTCATCAAAATCAACCGATATATCAACCGTATCTAACTCTCTAAGATTAGGAATGAATACTTCGCCTAAAATAGGTGCTTGATGCACAGTCCCTGTAATTTTCATCAACACGGGATCTTGAATAGAGTCAAGAACGGGGTTTTTCTGCAAATAGCGTTTAAAGTGATTTTGTACCGAAGTGATCACCTGCTGCGGATTTGCATTAGATTCTAGATCCAGATTGAGAATTCTGTTGCTGATGGCTAACGAAGTCGTATCAGGTTTTACATACGCCGAAATATCAAGATCACCCAACTGATAAGCCCGGTCATCATAAACCGCTACCCCTTCATTGATCTGCGTTTGAATCTCATAATCTTCGGGATCCCCTTTAAAAGTTCCCTGAAGCGTTAAAGCTGCTTTTATATTTTGTTCGGTAAGACCTAAAGCCTGCAAATCAGCCCCTATGAGATCCAAATTTATTACAGCTTGAGACGCAACAGAATCTAAAATTACCCGCGCATCTAAGGTCATATTTAGATTTTCATCTTTATAAGCCGTTTTTAAATCCCCGGTTCCTGACTTGAATGCACCATTGATCCCGAGATCTTTAAATGTGTAATTATTCAGCTGAATACTGTCAATGTTGGCATTTACTGATGCATCAAGCGTATTTATGCTATTCCCGGCACCTTCTGCCTGCAATTGTAATTCAACAAAACCCAATTGCTCATTTTGCAGCAACTTGCCTAGATTGACCTGCTGCGCGCTAACGTCGCCCTTAAACTCAAGCGTATCGCCAAAACTGGCATTTCCATCAAGCCTCACAATCCCATCTGTAGTGGTTAAAACACTTTTTGTAGCAGCTCGGGTTGTGGTTCCTTTTAACGAACCTTGCAAAGTAACTTTTTCCGGAAATTGTACACCTAATGCTTGCTCATCCACAAATCTTCCTAAATCTTGTTTAGCGCTTTTTACGGTGTACACCGGTAAATTATAAGACAAATTCTCTGGAGTCGAAGCGTTGTATATACTTCCTTGTACTGCAAGACTTGTTTGATTTCCCCAATTAATACGTGTAGGTTTTAGATCAATAGCATCAAGTTTCCCCGAGAGATTTAAGCTTCCGCGTAGTGGTCGTTTACTTAGGGTCGCCAGATACTCATTAGCGCGTAGTTCCGGTGAAAATTTAAACAGCGTGTTTAAATTCAGGGTCAATTGCGGTATGTTCAATTTAAGCGCTGCGGAACCGGGTACTTCAATAAACGCATTTAGGCTATTATAATCCAGTTGAAGCGTTCCTGCTAATGCATTCTGATTTAGTTGAAAAGCGATATTATCCAGATCTAAACGTGTATCGCTTACTTGTAGGTCAAACGCCAATTCATCTAAATTCATCCCCGAAACTTCCTTAAAATCAGCACGAGTTACATGTGCTTCTAAATTCTGGTCTTTCAAGTTTATGCCCTCTAGGTTTAGATTTAAATCAGAAAGTGCTATAGCATTCGGATTAAAACGTCCCGCACTCGGTTGCGCCCCATCAAGCGTATACTGAATTGCATTATTCTCTAAATTTAATTCGCCAACAGCAACTGTAAAAGGCGGCCAGAGTTCTTGAGAGGTTTCCGGCAATTTTTCAGCTGGTGCCTCTTGTTTTTCAACAGTTTGCAAAGCCAAGTTTACCACGGAGTTTTTCAGCAGAAAATCTTCAACCTCAATAACGTTGTTTTTGAGATCTATTTGAGGGATATGAGTCTCTAATACTGCAAGCGTGCCATCGGCAGCAATTCCGTCTGGTGTCGAGGTGTAATCAAAGGTTACATCTTCAACAACCAATTCCTCAATACGCAAAATAGGCAAAGGAACTTCAGTAGTATCGGCTGATGGCGCGATGGGTTTCGTTTGTTTATAAACGACTTTAGTATTGGCTAATCGTACATCACCAATATCAAAAAGCATTTCTTCAAGATTGGTTTCTTGCATCTGAACCTCAAGCGCTCCTAAATTGAGATTAGCCTGCATACCGGTAACTTGATCTGCGTAATTTAATTGGATATCCTTAAAGTCAAACGTACCCAGATTTAACTGAAGCGCTGTGGTATCTTGCGCTGTAGGTGCGGGTTGTACACTAGTAGTATCTGTCGCGGCAAAGGCATCTATCAAAAATTGATAATTATAACCAGTTATGGAATCCTTGCGTACTACATTTGCCCTTACTCCTTCCCAAGTGACATCGTCCACACTAATGGGACCGCCGGTAATTACAGACCATAAAGGGATTTCTGCTTCAAGATGTTTACTAAACACCAAAGTATCTCCCTGCGTATCTTCGAGATACAAACCATCTAAAGAAATGTTTCCATCAAAGGTGACAAAAAGCTTATCTATATGAACTTCTGTATTGGTTTTATCCTTTACATAATTTACAGCTTTGTCAACGATGATTCCTTGTCCCCACGGACTACGAACAAAAAGCACTAAGAGTATAAACAAAAGCAAAAGCACTCCTATAATTTTTCCTAAGATCTTGAGGATTTTGAAAAGGATTTTCTTGCTTTTTTTGCTCATAAAGTGGGAAATACTTGGGCTAAATTGTTTTAGCTTCAAAAAGCTAAAATACTATTAATACCAGTGTTGACCGTACCTACAAGTATTAAAACCTTGTTATAGTTTTCAGTAGAAGCAGTTAAAAACAATTTGATAACGTTTTAGAATTTTTAAATTTTAGAAAAATAGAAAACTATGAGTACTAAAGAAAAAAGTAAAACAGATTATAACGCAGATCTTACTAAAGAAGATTTAGATCTTTTAAATCAAAAAAATGTGCATAAAGATGGCGGAGTTGATGAGCAGCTACGCGATCGTGAAAAACCTGTAGATTTTACCGGTAAAGATCTGGATATCCCAACAGGAGAAGACCGTTCAAATGTGAAGGACGAGGAAAACAAATTGTACAGTCAAGGAGGTTCAAGAAACAACAACCTCGAGGAGCAGAAAGGAGAATTATAAAATTGAAAAAAGCGAGTCTATTAGGAGACTCGCTTTTTTAATATATTTTTCAATCGCTTACTCTTCCTTAACGATCATAATGTTAGCTTTCACCCCGGTCAGTAAATTCCATTCGTTAGAGCTAATAACGTTTCCTGAATCATCATAAACCGTGAAAGAAGCGGTGTTGGGTCCTGAAGAGCCTTGATTCAAAGCTTTAAACGAAATACGGTTGAATCCCTTTTTTAAAGGAAGATAAAAACTAGACCAGGTCTCCGTTAACCAAATGCTAGGAACAACTACTTCGTCGTTCACTAATACAGCCACGCGATCCCCATCTACAAATTGATAATCTCTACATACAATTTTCACTTGCTGTGCGCCACTGTGAAAAGTTCCCAGGTCTTGATCTGATTGATGTGCAGGTGTATCTGATTTATCGCTTTTTCTATTTGCTTCACGCTCATTCATCATATCTGTATAGCGCTGTCCGCTATCAGCAAAATCTTCTCGCTTAAGCATATAAAATTCGGCAGATTCCGGTGCACGCAGTTGCGGGCGCTCGGTAAGCTTTCCGTCAGGACCTATACTTAAACCACCTCGTGAAAGCGGTATATCTGGCTGAGCTTCTGAATCTAATGGAACCGGCGTGGGTGTTCCTGCAGTATCTACCACAGCCGGAATTTTAAAAGAACCTTTTCGGCTATCTATCTGCGCTTGAACCATAGAAAATGCCAATACAAACGCACCGACCAAAATATATTTTAATCGAAAAGGGGTATTAAAGCGAAGTTCGTTGCTCATCAAGTTCAAAACGTTGTTATTCTTAAATACGTATTTATGCTGAATGTGTTGCAAATAGATTTACAAAGTTACAGCTATTCTAAAGAACAGAAATCGTGCCAACTGCATTTTTAGACGCATTTCAATCCTTAAATAATTCGTAATTATTCGTATCTTCAGTGGGTAAATAATCAGTTTTAGCTATGATAAATTATAGATATAAAAAATATCGCATTTTCAGAGGAAGTTTACTCCTACTCCTAGTGTTTTTAATTCAGCCTTATTTAGGGTTAAAAGTCTATGCACAGGATACACAGAAAATTGTGGAATATAAAGGGACAGTAGTTGATGCACAAACCGGAGACGCGCTGCCATTTGTAAATCTTGAAATTGCAGGAACTAACATTGCCACCGTGACCAATAGCGAGGGAAATTTTTCTCTAAAACTTGACGAGGCTATGCCCAACGCAAAAGTTGCAATCACTTACCCCGGTTATAAAAAGCTTTTGGTCATCTTAAAAGATCTCGCAAAAACAAATAATGAAATAGCTTTGAGCGCACAACGCTTTGAATTGGATGAAGTCAGCATCAGCCGACCAAAAGATGCGTATACTTTAGTAGCTAAAGTTTTTTCAAATCGAAATCAAAATTATTTAGATACCGAAACGTATATGACCGCTTTTTATAGAGAAGCCATCAATAAACGCAACCGAAGCGCATCATTGGCGGAAGCTGTAGTTGCGATTAAGAAACGCCCATATACCAATGCAGGTTCAGACTTAGTGGGTGTCTATAAAGCTCGAAAAAGCACCAATTACAATCGTTTAGATACCTTGGCGATTAAATTACAAGGCGGACCGCTCAATGCGCTTTATGCCGATCTGATCAAATATCCTGAATATTTTATGACGCCTGCAACCTTATCAAATTACGATTTTTCATTTGGTGAACCGCTTATCAATGATAGCAAAATGGTTTATGTGGTAAACTTTAAACAGAAAGAAAACATATTAGATCCGTTGTATTATGGCAAACTCTACATTGAAGCAGAAACATTTGCGCTAACCAATGCGATCTATAATATGAATGTTGAAAATCGTAAACGGGCATCAGAACTTTTTGTAAAGAAAAAACCCAACCGTGTAAAGGTTTACCCTTCCGAAATTAGTTATCGGGTAGATTATCGAAATACAGACGGTAAATGGTATTATAGTTATAGTAATGTACAGCTTGAATTTGTGGTAAACTGGAAACGTAAACTTTTTAATAATAAGTATCGAATAAAAAGTGAGATGCTTATAACCGATTGGGAAGAAGAGTTAGGCGCAGAAAACATTACCAATAAAACTAAATTCAAGAGCAATACAATTTTAGCTGATGAAGTTTCAGGATTTAAAGATCCTGATTTTTGGGGTTCTTACAATGTGATTGAACCTGAGAAATCCATTCAACAGGCTATTGATAAAATACAGCGACAAATACGTAGAGAATAACTGATAAGAAAATATAGGTATCAAATAGAATCTTATTCTAAAGTAAATCTTTGCTATTGATAGCTGTAAATGGCCTTTTAAGAACTAGGCACATTAATTGATAAGTTTTTAAATATTCACTTAAAAACTTATCATTATGCGAAATTCTACTTCCATTCATGCAGGATCAATGGCAGATATTGCCTTTTTAATGCTCATTTTTTTTCTTACAACCACGACCATCAATACGGATGAAGGTCTTGATCAAACCTTACCGGAAGATTGTAAGACCGAAGACTGTGCTGCCAAACTGCTAGAGCGAAACATTTTTGAAATTCACTTAAACAATCAAGGTACCTGTTTAATTCAAAATAAAATTTCGTCTAAAGAAGAACTCGCAAATCAACTTATTGATTTCGTTGAAAACCAAAGCGGTAGTACGATTGCTCCAGAAAATCCAGCAGAGGCGGTAATTCGGCTTGAGGTCTCCCGTACCAATTCCTATAAAGATTATGTATCAATTATGGATGAAATTAAAACAGCCTACTTACAAATGCGAACGCAGTACAGTCAAGAAAAATTCAGTAAAAACTTCAATGATTTGAATGCAATTGAGCGTAAGCTCGTGTTGAAGCAGTATCCTCTTCAACTTTCTGAAGCAACCAAGTAGTTAAAGTCCGGCACCGAGTAAGCTATCTTTTTTAAGCTCTTTTGCTATAACTTTTGAGAACTGGCTAAGGTTATAAGGTTTAGTGATCACATCATTCATTCCGCTTTCCTTAGCTTTTTGTTTGATATAATTAGCTTCGGCAGCCGTAAGCGCAATAATCGGAATGGTTTTGTCAAACACCCTGATCTCTTTTGTAGTTTCATAACCATTCATACCCGGCATATTGATATCCATCAATATCAGATCAAAATGATGCTTACGCACGCGCTCTAAGGCTTCTTCGCCATTTTGAGCCTCAAAAACCTGAGCATTTTGCTTTTCTAGAACACGACGCGTAACCATTCGGTTGATCTTATTATCATCTACGATAAGAATACGCTGATTGGTTAAATCGGTTAAAACTTCTTCCTCTTCAGCTTCTCCCTTTTTACGCTTTCCTATAACTTCTAAAAGTGTTGCTTCCTTGAAGGTAATGGTGAAGCTAAACGTACTTCCCTTGCCCGGTGCACTTACCAGATGAATATCTGAGCCCATTTTGAGCAATAATTTTCGTACAATAGGCAGCCCAAGACCGGTTCCTTTATTCACAGTGTTTACGTGATCAATCTGACTAAATTCATCAAAGATCGATTTGTGCATCGCTGCCGGAATTCCAATACCATTGTCCTCTACTTCAAAATAGATGGCGTGTTTGCCATTAGCCAAATGATTACTGCGCAAGCGTAATGCAATAACACCCTTCGGCGTAAACTTTACTGCGTTCCCAAGAATATTCAATAGTATTTGTGAAATACGTCGAGAATCTCCTACCACATAATTTGGAATAGAAGAATCTACATCACAAATGATTTTACAATCAGAATTTTTAAGACTATTCTGATCAAAACTATTTGCCAATTCTTCTGCAAGCAATTTTAGATTGAAAGGCTTCTCAATAAATTTAAAGCTTTCATCTTCTAGTTTTGACAAGTCTAAAAGATCATTTATGATCTCAAGTAAGTGGTCTGCACTAAATTTTAGCGAACCTATTTCTTCTTTATATTCTTTAAAAGCTTCACTTTTTTCCAGCAATGCCACGATACCAGTCACGCCATAAAGCGGTGTTCGCATCTCGTGACTTAAATTAGAGAAGAATTTGGTCTTTGCTCGTTCACTTCTTTCGGCACTTTCTTTAGCCTGCTTAAGGTGTTTGTTATTGACTTTAAGATTGCGAATTAACCCCAAACGTAATTTCTCGCTATAAAATAGATACGCTAAAAAAAGCACCATTAAGCCGATTATGGATCCCAATAAAACCGACTGGGTTTTCTTTCGCTTAAGGTCTTGATCTAAAATTTCTTGTTTTAATTCGGCATCATTGCGCTCTCGTCTGAGTTCTTCAGCTTCTAAACGCGCTTGTGCCAGCTGAACCGTCTCTTTGGTTTTAGTGAGCTCTTTATTCTGATAGTAATCAAAGTACTTTTGATGCACCTCGTACGCTGATTGGGGCCGATTATTTTCAGCTAAAAATTGAGCGTATTTGTTATAAAAATTAAGGGCCAGATAAGACATTTCAAAGCGCTCTATAATATCATAAGCACTGTGATAATAGCTCAAAGCTTTATTATTAAAGTCTAATCCTCTGTAGTAATCACCCCATAAAATATCTAGATAAGCCTTAGGATCATCGTACCTTAAAACATCTGATTTATAGGATTTTTGAGCCTCCTTAAGATAAGGATACATCATCGTGTAGTTTTCCTCATCTCTATAAATCTCAGCAATATTTAAAGCCGCATCATTAAATTGATCGCTATTAAGCCTACGTTGAATCACTAAAGACTCCTTATACAATTTAAGAGCATCGCTTCTTCGGTCTGGAAAATAGGATAAACTGGCAGCGAGATTGTTTAATCCCCAAGATATAAGCGTATCATTTTTAGAAAGCTTCGCAAAATGCAAGGCTTTTTCTGCATAATCAAGCGCAGGAATAGTATCACTTAACTGATCGTATGTAAGACTGAGATAATTATAACCGTGAAAAAGAAAACCATTTTCACCCTTTTTAGAAGCTTGATTAATTAAAGCAGATGCAACTTCAATAACACGATCATATTCGTGTTGCTTATTAAGTTGACGCAACTGACGCAACTGCTTCTGGAGAGGAAGCTTTTGAGTTGAGTCTACATCATGAGCCACAATAGCCGGACGTACAACGCTAAAGCAGAACAAGAAAGCAACAAATATAAAAGTTGGGTGTAGGTTTTTCAATTACATCATTTAAGTAACCGGGGCAAAAGTACAATTTTTATCGATTAAAAACACTTTTAAAAACAATTTTAATTCTTCAACTATCTAATTTCCATTAGTTAAGTATAAAAATTACACTATAAGGGTTTTTGGTTTCAATTAGTAAGAATTAAGCTACTTTAAGATAGCGTCTACTCCTACAATTACAGAGAAATTACCAGAATTAATTGGTCTATATTTGCACTCATAAAAATTGCCAGAAATGAATATCGTTCTGAATCCTACTTATTTTCCTGATATAATTACCACTGCTGCCCTGGTACAAGCAACTGAGGTTCGTTTAGAGGTTTGCGACAATTATCAAAAACAGAGTTATCGTAATCGCATGTATATAAGTACTTCTAACGGCACGCTACTTTTGAATATCCCAATCAAGCATACTAAGACTGAAGGGCATAAAAAGACCACAGACGCATTGATAGAAAACAACTTTTTATGGCAGCGTCAACACTGGCGTTCTATTGTTATCGCCTATCGTACTTCTCCCTTTTTTGAATTCTATGAAGATGATCTTTATCCTATTTTTCACACACCTTATGAGAATCTGCTGGAACTAAACAAAGCTACAATAGCGTGTATTTTAGAAATGCTTGATATTGAAATAGATTTTACCACCACCGCAGAATATAAGAAGGAATATAATGATCAGACTGATTTACGCTTTTTAGCAAACGCAAAGCGCAAAAACCGATTAGTTATTCCTGAATATCGTCAGGTATTTAGTGAAGAAAATGGTTTTACGCCACACTTGACGGTTCTTGACCTTATATTTAACTTAGGTCCTGAAGCGTTACCCTATCTTCAAAGTCTGGACTTAAAGTTCTAAAATGGCCATTATAGGAAAGTGATCTGAATAGGTCACGTCAAAATTCTCAAAAGCGCGCACCTTAAATTCCGGATCTGAAAGTATAAAATCTATACGCAGCGGAATAATATCAAAAATAAAGGTTCGGCCAAAACCGCTTCCCTGCTCTGCAAAAGCATCGGTTTTTTCTCCTTTTATCTTATTATAGGTATACGAGAAAACGGTGTTGTTAAAATCTCCCGCAACGATCTTTTTGTAAGGGCAAGCCGCTTGATGCTCCAGAAACAATTCCACTTGATCTTCCTGCTTTTTAAAAGCCCTACCCAGACGTCCAACTAATGATTTTGTATTTTCTTGCTCGAGGGCTCCTAATTCAGGTGTGAGCGCCAAAGATTGCATATGCATATTGTAGATACGCAGGGTGTCTTGCTTTTTTACAATATCCACAAAAATGGCATTGTTAAAAGTACTTTCAAAATCCAACGAACCTTGATTGATTATTTTATACTTTGAATAAATAGCTTGAATACTACTTCGGGTATTTGCATTAACACCAAAATAGTGATACGGATAATTTAAATCAGGTGCGCCGTGATTCGAAAATTCCTGATAGCAAACGATATCAGGATTTGCTTGTGAAACAAGTGCTTCGTTTCCCGCCTGAATAGTATCTCTGCTGAAAGACTCACTTCTGAAAACATGCGCATTATACGTTAGAAGACTGATTTGATCTTCTGAAGTTTCAAGCGCTGCCGGAAGGGTTCCCGACTCAATTTTATACAACGTGGTGTTATGCAGCATCCATAATCCCAAAACTAAAATAGACAGTAGCATTTGCCTTTTAAAAAGTAGTAACCAATATACCGCAAAAGCTAAATTAACAGCAATAAGCACCGGTATAATGAGTGTAAGCACTGCTATAGGTGGAAAAATCTTTGGTGGATAATACGGAAGCAAATAACCTACTAGAAGAAGTAACGCAAAGACGCTGTTAATCAGAAAAACAAATTTATTCCAGAGGTTTAAGTTATTCATCAATTGTCTTTGCCGGCCTTAAATAAGAAATCCTTTTCTGCTTTAGAGAGGCTATCATAACCACTTTTGCTTATTTTATCAAGAATAGCATCTATTTGGGCTTGCTGCTCATTTTTTGAAACCCGAGAGCCCGAACGATACGTGCGTTTTTGTGCACTGGCCTGATTCTTATAAACCGTTTTCATATTGGCTTTTTTAGCCGACTTAGGCTTCGACTTAAACAGATTTACAACACCGTCAGCTAGACGCTCCCACCAGAGACCAATGTCATTACCCTTACTCAATTGCTGTGCATACACATAGCCAAAAATAGCTCCACCCACGTGTGCCAATAATCCACCTGCGTTACCTGAACTTGGTATTTGGATCAAATCTGTAAGTACCACAAAAACACCGATATGCCATAGTTTAACATTGAAAAAAATCACACGGACTTCAGTATTTGGCGTATATGCGGCAATAAAGATCATTATGGCTCTTACCGCTGCGCTTGCTCCTACGAGGTAAGCACTTGAAGTAATTAAAACCGGAAACAGATTATAAGCCAGTACAAAGAGTACACCTCCGGCCAATGCGCCTAACAAATAAATAGTTAGAAAACGCTTTTCAGTAAAAAGATTGAGCACGATCTGACCAAACCAATACAGGATAAGCATATTCCAGAAAATATGCCAAAAACCTGCGTGCAAGAAGGCATACGTTAACAAAGACCACGGCTGAATGAGCAATCGACTTAAGTCTGTAGGTAAACTAAACCATTGACTAAAAATAGATCCTGAATTCAGCATCCATTCTAAAAGCATAAAACCTATCCAGACCAAAACGTTGATCACGATAAGTTTTACGACAATATTTGCCGTTTTGTATTGATAACTTAAGCTTGGTCCTGCCATAGATTAATACCAGCGTTTATCGTTAAAACTATTTTTTTTCCAATACCACATCATTATAAATCCAAATATCGCTCCACCAATATGCGCAAAATTGGCAATGTTTGCACCAAATATTGAAAAACCGGTCACTCCCGAAAACAAATCGAGCAAAATCAATCCCGGGATAAAAAACTTAGCTTTTATTGGAATTGGTAAGAAAATTAAGAATAATTCGGCATTAGGGAATAACATTCCAAAGGCCACTAAAACACCATAAATTGCTCCTGAAGCACCCACCGCAGATGTCGAAAATGCTTCAATCATTCCTCTCACTTTGTCCGGTTCATTAATATTAGGATAACTGTATTGACCAGATTGTTGAATACTTGTAAATGCTTTATTTACAGTATCACTAATTTCAGACGGCGTTAAGCCTGCATTGATCAAAGCCTCATACCCCGCTTGATAATGGTAATAGCCCACAAGTGTATGAATCAAAGCTGCACCCAATCCTGCTGAAAAATAAAAGAAAATAAACTTATTACGTCCCAAGGATTGTTCAACCGGCCCACCAAAAGCCCAAAGCGCATACATATTGAATAGAATATGAAAAATACTACTCTGATCGTGCATAAACATATGCGTAACCGGCTGCCAGAAATGGAAATTAGGATTTTCAGGGAACCACAGTCCAAACAGTTGTACTGCGTTAGGTATTAAAAACTGTGATCCCAAAAAAAAGATCACATTGATGATTAAAAGTACTTTTACAGTTTCGGTTATTCTACCCATTAATCTGGTTTGAAATGTTTAAACGCCCATAAGCGCTTTTAATTATGCGTTAAATTTACGATCCAGCTCGTCTACTGTAAGCGTAATAAACGTTTTTTTAAGAAAAGGAGACAAGGTTGGCTCTGTACACGCAAAAAGTTTATTTACTAAATGCTCTCTAGAAAGCTCATCTAACTTTTCACCGGTTTTCACCGCCATACTTTTTGCCATACTCTTGGCAAGCACATCAGTCTGGCTAAAACCGGTATCCGGAACCTCCTGTTCCACGTCGCTTAAGAGTTGTTCAAGCACAATAGAAACCTCACTTTCTTGAATACTCGCAGGAATACCTGAAACTTCTAAAACACCAGCCTCAGGCATACTTAAGGCAAATCCAGTATTTTCTAACGAATCCTTTAATTCTTTTAAAATATCAATTTCTGAAGCTGAAAAGTCTAAACGCAGCGGAAACAATAACTGTTGACTTACCGATTCTTTTACGGTAATATTCCGAAGAAATTCTTCATACAGTACCCGTTGATGCGCTCGACTCTGATCTATGAGCATCATCCCACTTTTAATCGCGCTTACAATATATTTATTGTGTAATTGATAAGTGTTTGCCGAATCACTTTCGGTTTCCTTAGCCTCACTAAAGCCTTTACTTTCCTGTTCTACAAAAAGCGATTCGGCCTCCGGCTCGTTTTCAATTTCAACGTGACTAAAATTGCTGGTGTCGTTTTTTCTATCAAGTCCGGCATACAAATTTTCCCAACCGGCAGCACTTTTCTTTTCATAATTTGGAGCACTGCTAAAACCGCTCGTCTTCACTTTCTGCTCTTGCTCAAACGGATTGAAATGACGATCCACTTCAACTTTAGGCACTTGAGCTTCCTTGTTCTTGTACGAGTATGGTGTATCCATATTCGACTCTCGATTAAAATCAAGAATCGGCGCGATATTAAACTGCCCCAGACTGTGCTTAACGGCAGCTCTTAAAAGGGTATAGATTGCGTGCTCATCTTCAAACTTCACCTCTGTTTTAGTAGGGTGAATATTGATATCAATGGTTTTAGGATTTACCTTTAAATAGATAAAATAACTCGCACGAGCGCGATCAGGAAGCAAACCATCAAACGCCGCACTAACCGAATGGTTAAGATACGGATGCTTAATAAAGCGATCGTTTACAAAGAAAAACTGCTCCCCTTTGGTTTTTTTTGAAAACTCAGGTTTAATGATAAACCCATCAATATTTACTATTTCTGTTTCTTCAGAAACAGGAACCAATTTCTCATTTGTTTTAGGGCCGAAAACTCCCACGATACGCTGACGCTTATTCGTTTTAGGAAGGTTGAAAAGTTCGCTGTCATTGTGATACAGCACAAAAGCGATCGCCTCATGTGCCAAGGATACGCGCTGAAATTCGTCAATCACATGTCGTAACTCAACAGCATCTGATTTTAAAAAATTCCGCCTTGCGGGAATATTAAAAAACAAATTTTTTACCGCTATCGAAGTCCCTTTGGGCGCTGCACAGACATCTTGATTTTTTATCGCGCTTCCTTCAATCTCAATACGCGTTCCTACCTCTTCATCTTCGGGTTTAGTTTTGAGATCTACGTGTGCTACCGCAGCGATAGAAGCTAAGGCTTCCCCTCTAAACCCTTTAGTGCTTAACGCAAAAAGATCATCTGCAGCAATGATTTTTGAAGTAGCGTGACGCTCAAAACTCAAGCGAGCATCAGTAGGACTCATACCCTTTCCGTCGTCAATAACCTGTATTAAGGTTCTTCCTGCATCTTTAACCACTAATTTGATGGTGGTCGCTCCTGCATCTATAGCGTTTTCTAATAACTCTTTTACCACCGAAGCCGGCCGCTGCACTACTTCTCCAGCAGCAATCTGGTTGGCAACGTGATCAGGTAAAAGTTTTATGATATCAGACATCTGGTAGTTTTACATAAACACCCATAAACGTTCAGCAAAATAAAGCTGACGGAAATGGGTGTGGAAAATTTTTAATCGATACGGTTTATGGGAAGCAACAACTAGCCAAAAAATATACTTAGATCAAAATCGATGATGTATAAAAAGAGAAATACAAGAACCAATAAGATGATCAACGTAATTTTGTTTGCCCGTTCATCTTTATTGTATTTAAAGTCGTCCAAGGCCGTAGTGAACTTTTTCTTAAGACCTTTATTCTCTAAGGTAGCTTTACGATACTGATCAAATTTTGACTCTAATTTAAACGGACTCCCTTCTCCCTCGTAATAACGGGGACTGTAGCTGTATTTCTTGTTTTTGCGTGTTTTTAAAACTCCCATAATTCCTAAATTTCAAAGTTACAATAAAAGGAAAGCGTATAAAAACAACTTTCTCTTAGATGTGAAATACAAAAAGCATTCCAACTAAGAATATAGAGAATTCTTTTTAAAAACGGGCGTCTTTGCGCAGTTGCGCCATTTTGATCGCAGCCACAGCAGCCTCAACTCCTTTATTTCCGTGCTGACCACCACTGCGGTCTACAGCCTGCTGCATCGTGTTATCAGTAAGTACGCAGAAAATCACAGGAATATCACTCTGAATATTGAGATCTTTGATCCCTTGCGTTACGCCTTCACACACAAAATCAAAATGCTTGGTCTGCCCTTGAATGACGCTTCCTACCGCGATAACAGCATCAAGCATATCGTAACTCTGTTGCATTTTTTTGCAACCATAGATCAATTCAAAACTTCCCGGAACATTCCATCTTACAATGTTCTCCTTTTTTACACCGCAGTCTATAAAGGTGTCAAAAGCACCTTGAAAAAGACCTTCGGTAATTTTATCATTCCATTCTGAAACAACAATCCCAAACCGAAAATCTTTCGCATTTGGGATTGTTGCTTTATCGTAAACAGACAAGTCTGTTGTAGCCATATTTATATATTTAATTATTCAGCACCTGCAACGCCTAACAAAAGAGGCACTTCACCAGCTTCTGCAGATTCGCTATAATCTTCTTCAATTCTGTTTAAGAAAGAAACAGCTTTATCATTTTCATCTAGAGAAATAGCAACCTTTGCTGCTTTTAATAAGAAACGCGGTGCAACAAAGTTATTTTCACTTTTAGATGCTGCTTCTTCATAATAAGACAGGGCTTCTTCAGGTTGATCAAGCTGCATAAATGCATCACCGATCGCTCCTTTAGCTAGAGGCGCTAACATCGCATCCTCGCTCTCAAAAGCGTCTAATTGATCTATTGCCTCTTGATACTTATTTGTATTCAGATAAGCCATCCCCGCATAATAATGTGCAAGGTTACCTGCTTTTGTGCTTCCGTAGTTATCAATAATATCTAAGAATCCATATTTACCTTCACCTCCAGAAAGCGCAAGATTGAAAAGAGAATCTTTTGCTACGCTACCTTCTACAGCTTCGTTAAAATAGTTTTGTGCTTGATACATCTCGTTTGACGCTTCAAGTTCTTTAGGCTCTTGAATGAATTTTTCAAACGCCAAGTAACCTAAAACGGCAACAACGATAACAGCAATACCAATAAAAATTGGCTTCTGGTTATTTTCAACCCAAGCTTCGGTTTTTGAAGCACCTTCATCTAAGGATTCAAAAACTTCTGCAGTTGTGCTTTCTTCTTGCACATGCTCCTCTACTTCTTCTTTAGTCTTGGGTTTGTAACCTCTTTTTTGATATGTTGCCATACTTTAACTTTTGTTGGGCGCAAAAATAAAATTTTTATTGAATATTAATAGCGTATTGTTTTGTTATTTTTCAATAATTTGCAGGCGCTACCTTACTAGAACAAACCTTTATTTATCAAGGGTTTAGCGCATTTCAAATCTTATTTGTGACTATGATTCTTAAAGCCTTATCGCTTATTAACTATAAAAATTTTGAATCTGCATCCTTTACATTAGATGCTAAAATTAACTGTTTTGTAGGTAATAATGGTGTGGGAAAAACTAATGTGCTTGATGCGATTTACCATTTAAGCTTTGGCAAAAGCTATTTTAATCCAATTACTACTCAGAATATTAATCACCAAGCTGATTTTTTTGTGATCGACGGTATTTATGACAAAAACGATCGGGATGAAAAAGTAATTGTTAGCGCAAAGCGCGGGCAAAAAAAAGTAATCAAACGCAATGGCAAGATCTATGAGCGTTTTTCTGACCATATTGGTTTTTTACCTTTAGTGATAATTTCGCCTGCAGACCGGGATTTGATCATCGAAGGAAGTGAAACCCGCCGGAAATTTATGGATGGTGTGATCTCCCAGAGTGATAAAGCCTATTTAGATACTCTTATAAAGTATAACAAAACGCTTTCTCAACGGAATGCCTTACTCAAATACTTCAACGCTAATCATACGTTCAATGCTGATACACTTTCTATTTACAATCAACAAATGCACGAATTGGGAACGGTGCTGCATACCAAGCGTACGAAGTTCTTAGAAGACTTTACTCCCATATTTAAAAAGCGCTATGCGGCCATAAGCGGAGATAAAGAGGCGGTAAAATTGAAATACAAAAGTCAGCTTAACGATACTCCTTTAAGTCAATTATTTGAAGAAAACCTTAAAAAAGATCGCGCGTTACAATACACGAGTGTGGGCACACACCGCGACGATCTGAGTTTTAAAATTGAAAGTCATCCTATTAAGAAATTTGGTAGTCAGGGCCAGCAAAAATCATATCTCATCGCATTAAAACTAGCACAATTTGATTTTATCAAAGCACAAAGCAATACGACCCCAATCTTATTGCTAGATGATATTTTTGATAAATTAGACGAAAGCAGGGTGACGCAAATTATCGACTTGGTTAATGATGATAATTTTGGCCAACTCTTTATAAGTGATACACACGCTGATCGTACTGAAGCTATCGTAAAAGAAATTCATCAAACCTATAAACTTTTTAAACTTTGAAGAAAATCGGATTCTTTATACTCGTAATACTATCGATAATTTCCTGCGGAAAAAACGATCCTAAGGCGCAATTGCAACATCTGAATGGCTATTGGGAAATTGAAAAGGTTGAAACACCGTACGGTGAGGATAGAGGCTACAAATTTAATGAGCGCATAGACTATATTGAGGTTGAAGATTCTGTAGGATTTAGAACCAAAGTGCTTCCGCGTATTGACGGGACTTTTGTGAACAGTGAAACACAAGAAAAGATAACAGTTAGAATAATAGAAGATTCTCTACGTTTAAACTACAGCACGCCTTTTGCTGAATGGACAGAGACGGTTCTGGAGGCAAATGGTGAACTTCTTAAAGTTAAAAACGATCGCGGAATGATCTATTCTTATAAAAAATTTGAAAAAATAAATATTACCGATTAATGGCACAACGTGACGCAGATCCTAAATCTATAAAAGATGTACTTGGAGCATTTGTTGAAACTAATAAACTACAAAAAGGCTTTGATAAAGTCAATGTCGCCGATGCCTGGCGCGATGTGATGGGCCCGGCAATAGCAAAATACACCACACAGATCAAGCTGGATAACGACCGACTCATAGTGCAATTAAGTTCGTCTGTATTGCGCGAAGAATTGAGTTATGGGAAAGAAAAAATTATGCGCAATCTCAATGAAGAATTGGGCAAAGAAATTATTACAAAACTTGTTTTAAGGTAGTTCTAGACCATAAAAAAAGCGGCAATTAAGCCGCTTTTTTTATTGGCATCGCTAAAGAGATTAACCTTCATAAGCTTGCCTAAAATTTGAAATTTATTGCTAACAATAGCTCGAGTGCTCTGCCTTGAGTAAATATTTCAAATTCTAATTGTATTAGAACATCTCTCTTCCTGAAAAGTGAAATGCACCTTCAATTGCTGCATTTTCATCGCTGTCACTTCCGTGAACTGCGTTTTCACCTACAGACTTCGCATACATTTTTCTAATTGTTCCTTCTGCAGCATCAGCAGGGTTAGTAGCACCTATAAGCGTTCTAAAATCTTCAACAGCATTTTCTTTTTCTAAGATAGCCGCAACAATAGGACCTCTGCTCATAAACTCAACAAGCTCTCCGTAAAAAGGACGCTCACTGTGTACTGCGTAGAACTCTTGCGCATCTGCTACAGTCATTTGAGTTAATTTTAAAGCTACGATACGAAATCCTGAAGCTGTAATTTTTTCTAGTATTGCTCCAATGTGTCCATCTTCAACAGCATCGGGCTTAATCATGGTAAACGTTCTGTTTGTTGCCATTTTTTGAGTTTTAATAATTTCGCTAAAGCGGAATTTTCTGTTTTTAAAATCGCTGCAAAAGTAATTCTTTTAATTACAATAGCTAAAGGCTTAACGATTATTAATAGTCTTGTTGTAATTCACCTAAGATTTCACCACCTACTCCTATGATTTTCATAGCAATACGATTCGATTCTAAGTCAACATCTACCATTCCATAACTGCGGCTGCTTACTACGTTACCTACGCGATACCTATTAGGTTCCCCATCATATTCAGTATACGAATGCGTAAGTCCGCTAGAAGTAAAGTCGATCAAAGGGTAATCCAGACCTTTGACTTTTTTCCTTGAGAACTCAGAAATATGACGGTCACCACTCAAAACCAAAACAGCCTGCGCCTTTGATTTATTCAAAGCCTTTTCAAAACGTTTCACCTCTTTAGGCAGATTTCCCCAGGTTTCAAAACCATGTTGAGCGCTCAGCAGCTGAATACTGCTCATTATGATTGTAAAATCTGTGGCCTCGGCAAGTTCCTCTTTAAACCACTTCCACTGCGTTTCACCTAAAATGGTCCCTCTTTTAATTTTTCGATACCGCTTTTCAGGATTGGTTGAAGGTGCTAAGTCGGTTCTAAAATACCGAGTATCAAGTACAATAATTTTGATGGTTTTTCCGGCTTTAACAAAGGTTCTGGCGGCATAAACGCCTTCTCTGCTACGCGCAGGAGCATCTTTAGTAGTTCCTATGAAATCTAAGAACAACTGCTGACTTTGCTGCTTTTTAGCATAGGCTGCTCCGCCGTCATTGATGCCGTAATCGTGATCATCCCACGTGCCCATAACCGGTAGCTCTTCAATAAAATTGCGGTATGCAGTATTGGCTAATTGTTCAGTATACATCGCTTTCATTTTCTCCATATCTTCAGTATCTGCATAGATCACATCGCCGCCCCAAATAAAAAGGTCAGCGTTGCGAGCATTCATATCTTCCCAAAACGGATTAGGCAAATCAACCTTATTACACGAACCAAATAGAATTTTAAAATTAGTGCTCGTTTGTGCCAAAAGTGCGCTGTACAAATTGAAGCACAGCATCAAAGCAAAAAATGCCTTTGAATTCAATCTCATATTATTTGTGTTTGGCCCAAAAATAAGGCATCTCACATTAAGCCTAGATGAAGAAATTGTATATTCGCCTCCTATGAAAGCATCAGAATTAGCTGTTCTTAAAAAGCTATTGGCTACGCCAAAAAAAATTGTGATTGTTCCCCATAAAAATCCAGACGGTGATGCTATGGGATCTACACTGGCACTCTATCAATATTTAGTAAAAACAGGACACAAAGCACACGTGGTCTCGCCTAACGATTATCCTAAATTTTTAAAATGGCTCCCGTACGAGGATACGGTGGTCAAATTTGATCTTCAGAATAAAAAGGCGGTACGGCTCATCAACGAGGCTGACCTTATATTCACATTAGACTTCAATGCCCTTTCACGAGTTGCCGAAATGGAACCTACCTTACAAAACGCAAGTGCCCAATTTGTAATGATCGATCATCATCAGCAACCTGATGATTATGCTGTTGTAACTTATAGTGATACCAGTGTTTGCGCTACCTGCCAGATGGTTTACCATACTTTTGAGATGCTTGAAGTGACTGATCTGATCGATGCAGATATGGCCACATGTTTATACACAGGAATTATGACCGATACGGGCTCGTTTAGATTTCGTTCTACCACGGCTACAACGCATCAGGTGATCGCTGCTCTTATCACTAAAGGCGCAGATAATGCATTGATCCACGAGAAGATATATGACGCCAATAATTTCTCTCGAATGCAATTACTAGGTACTGCTTTGACAAACCTGCATCGTCTTGAAGAATACCGTGCGGCCTATATCACGTTGTCGCAAGAGGAACTCGACGCGCACGATTATCAAAAAGGAGATACTGAGGGTTTTGTAAACTACGGCTTGTCGCTTGAAAACACGGTGTTAGCATTAATCTTTATCGAAAATAAGCAAGAGGGAATAATTAAGATCTCTTTGCGTTCTAAAGGTGATTTCTCTGTGAATTTAATGGCACGTGAACATTTTGAAGGTGGTGGGCATACCAATGCCGCCGGTGGTAAAAGTGATCGCTCATTAGAAGATACTGTTGCTTATTTTATTAGTATATTACCTCAATACAAAGAAGCTCTTAATGAATAGATCTATATGCGCACTACTGCTGATTCTTTTTGTGATCAGTTGTAAAACCCCAGAAGCCAGGAGACCGGTGAGCCATTCTTCAGGCTCCTATATTGACGCTTCTATTGCGCGCAACAAAAAATTGAATAAAGCAGAAGAAACAGCCATCAAAGAGTTGATGGCTCAAAATCCCGAAGTTGAATATTTCGCTTCTGATAAAGGCTTTTGGTATTATTACAATACCAGAGATACTACCGCTTTGCCCACTGCGCAAACCGGAGACTTGGTAACTTTTGATTATGAGATCAATGCTCTTAACGGCGCTTCAATTGTTTCTAAAGCAGAATTGGGCACGCAGACTTACCAAATAGAACAAAGCAATCAAGAACTTATTTCAGGTCTTAAAGACGGCTTAAAGCTTATGAAAGAAGGTGAGACTGTGACTTTTTTGCTTCCATCGCATAAAGCTTTTGGGTACTATGGTTTTGAAGATAAAATAGGTTCAAACCTTCCTATTCAAACCACCGTTACCCTTAACGATATTAAACCCGGAAATTCTGAAAATTAATTATGAGGAAAGCCCTTCTTTTTACATTATTAATTCTTTTTGCGCTTGTTTCTTGTTCTGATGAGCAATACCCCGATCTTGATAACGGTTTGTATGCCGAAATCAAAACCAATAAAGGGACTATGGTTGTTCAGCTTTTTTACGATGAGGTGCCGGCGGCAGTGGCCAACTTTGTATCTCTTGCTGAAGGAAACAATCCGCTTGCTGATTCTATTTACAAAGGGAAACCGTATTATGATGGCATCAAGTTTCATCGAATCATTAAAGATTTTATGATTCAAGGCGGAGATCCCAACGGAACCGGTAGTGGCGGTCCCGGATACAAATTTCACGACGAATTTAGTCCTGAACTTAAACACGATACCATCGGCGTTTTATCTATGGCCAACTCGGGTTATGGAACCAACGGAAGTCAGTTTTTTATCACGGATGCCCCTACTCCACACCTTGATGGTTATGATGCTGAAAATAACCTTAAAAATTGTGAGAATCCTCAAATAGGCTGTCACACCGTATTTGGCCAACTTGTTCTTGGTTTTGATGTTTTAAAAGTGATCACCGAAGTTGAAATGAAAGATGCGCGCCGCGGAAAACCTATGCGTCCCGTCACGATGGAATCGGTACGTATCATTCGGAAAGGGAAAGACGCGAGACACTTTGAAGCTCCTGAAGTTTTTACGGAAGAAATTGATAAACGCGCCGAAGAACTTGCCGAAGCTGCACGAGCTAAGGAGCAATTAAAAGAAAAACAACGTGCCCTTTTTGAAGAACAGCGTCAACAGGCGGATACCTTAGAAAGTGGACTAGCGATCTTTATTTCCGAAAAGGGAAGCGATGAAAAACCCAAACGTTCACAAATGGTCAAAGTAAATTATGCAGGATATTTTGAGGATGGCGAACTCTTTGACAGCAGTATGAAAGCTTACGCTGAAAAATGGGATATGCAAACCCGTCCTAAAGAAGAAATGTACGGTCCTACTGAAATTCCGTATGGTCCAGAAGCTCAGATGATCGCCGGTTTTAAAGAGGGTGTACAACAGCTCAATTACGGGGACAAAGCCACATTGTTCATTCCTTATTATTTAGGCTATGGTGAACGCGGATATCGCATTATTCCGCCAAGAACCAATCTGGTGTTTGAGATCGAATTGGTTGATGATCGCGAGACTGAAACTGAATAACTAATAAACCGCCTGAATTGGCGGTTTTTTTATGGATACTATCCATAATTATCACATCGCAAAACCGCTCACTTTCCTCCCAAATGTTAATACAAGGGGAGCTTTCTGTTAAGCTCTTCTAAAAAACCAGCTTCTTTTCCTTAAATGCGATGAATTGGCAACACCTTTGCCTATACTTGTTCGTTCATATAAAAAGAAGCAACAATGATTACATTCAAAAAGAATATTATAACACTAGCATTAACCGGAGCGCTTGTAGGTGGTCTAAGTACCGCAGCAAAAGCACAACAATTACCGACTGCTGCTACTGCTCAAGCGCAAACTACGATCAGTACCGCTGAGCTTACTAAATTTGCTGATGCATTTCAAGAGGTACAGGTAGAAAACCAAGCTGCGCAACAGGAAATGATGGGTATTATAAAAACTGAAGGTTTAGATGTGCAACGTTTTACCGAAATTCAAAAAGCACAAATGAATCCGGAAACTGAGGTAGAAGCAACAGATGAAGAGTTGAAAAAACACGCTGCTGTTGTTGCCGAATTAAAAAAGATGCAACCTGCGTTAGAGACTAAAATGGCCGGCATCATAGAAGAGCACGGCTTAACTTTAGATCGTTACAAAGCCGTAGCAATGGCACTTCAACAGGATAAGGAACTTCAGAAGAAGTTTCAAGGAATTATGATGAAGAAACAAACAGAAGGATAAATTCTGAACTGCATAAAATGAAAAGGGAGCTGAAATTCAGCTCCCTTTTTTTATCTCAAAATTTCCGACTATTTCTTCACCGGAATATCTTTTAAAATTTCCTGCACAAATACCCAGAATTTCTGTACTGAAGAAATACTTGCACGTTCATCAGGCGAGTGCGCTCCGCGTATGGTAGGACCAAAAGAGATCATATCCATCTCCGGATAATTTTGCCCTAAAATTCCACATTCTAAGCCGGCGTGACAGGCGGCAACGTGAGGAGCTTCGTTATTTAAATTTGTGTATTTTTCAACCAAAACCTTTAAAATCGGACTGTCCATATTAGGCTTCCATCCCGGATATTCTCCTGACAACTCCACCTCGCATCCTATAAGTTCAAATACACTGCGAATGGTATTGGCAAGATCTGTACGCGAAGATTCTACAGACGATCGCGTCAAACATAAAACTTCTATATTTCCATCCTTTACATTTACGCGCGCTACATTATTAGATGTTTCTACCAGACCCTCAATATCAGGACTCATACGGTAAACACCGTTCCAAGCTGCTTGCAAAGCTTTTAACAAACCTTCCTGAACCCCAAGATTCATAACGGTTTGGGGTAACTCTTGAGCTTCTAATGTAACAGTTAGATTTGGTTCTAAGGTTTTATATTCCTCTTTAAGGGTTTCAGTAAATTCTGCAATATCTGCTTTAAACGCTTCGGTATGAATTTCATCAATACAAAATACAGCGATGCTTTCTCTAGGGATTGCATTACGCAGCCCACCACCGTTTATTTCAGCAATCTGCAATCCATAGTTCTCAAAACCATCAAGCAAAAACCGATTCATAAATTTATTGGCATTGCCAAGACCTTTAATAATATCCATGCCAGAATGGCCGCCTTGCAATCCATTAACCGTTAATTTAAAAGCTGTTTTTCCTTTGGCAATCTTTTCTTCGCTATACGTTCGCGTAGCGGTAATATCAACTCCTCCGGCACAACCTACGCCAATTTCGTCATCTTCTTCGGTATCTAAATTGAGTAAAATATCACCTTGCAATACACCCGCTTTAAGGCCCATCGCTCCGGTCATTCCGGTTTCTTCATCAATCGTGAATAACGCTTCAAGCGCAGGGTGCGGGATATCGGTGCTTTCTAAAAGAGCCATAATAGTCGCAACACCTAAACCATTGTCGGCACCTAGTGTAGTACCTTCGGCCTTCACCCAATCACCTTCTACTTTCATCTTAATTCCTTCGGTATCAAAATCAAATTGCGTCGCATTATTTTTTTGATGTACCATATCTAGATGCGATTGCATCACCACCGTCTGCCGATCTTCAAGTCCGGCTGTAGCAGGCTTTCTGATGATCACATTTCCTACTTCGTCAACAAAGGTTTCCAAGTTCAACCCTTCTCCAAAAGACTGCATAAATGCGATCACACGAGCCTCTTTTTTAGACGCTCGGGGCACGGCATTAAGGTCTGCAAACTTCTGCCAGACTGCCTGTGGCTCTAGCTGGCGTATATCTTTATTTGTCATAATAATCTGTTTTTGCAAAGGTACAGGATAAGCATTCTTCCGCTTTTAAATTCTGCTGGTTTTTAAGCGAAGTTTTAAACGTTAATCTTGGTTAAATCCTTTAGCAGCGCGTAAACTCTAATTAACTTTTACCAACTAAAATTTATACCGATGAAAAAATTAGATGAACGAAGCATAAAAGAGCGATTAGACAAATTAGATGGTTGGGATTATAAAGATAATGCCATTCATACCTCTTTTGAGTTTGAGAATTTTAAAGAAGCCTTTGCGACAATGACCCGCATCGCTTTTGAAGCAGAATTACAACAGCATCACCCAGAATGGACAAACGTTTACAACACTTTAAACATATCGCTTTCTACCCACGATGCCGGCGGACTCACAGAAAAAGATTTTAAGCTTGCGCACACTATTGAAGCATTGTTAGGCAATTAAGCAATCTGGTGCGTTTCAAGGTTCATTTTAAATCTATAAATAGACTTTTGGAAATGCTGAATTTTGTTAAATTTACCGCCTTTAAAAATCCGAATTATGGGAAGAGCATTTGAGTTTAGAAAAGCTCGTAAGATGAAGCGCTGGAGCGCAATGGCGAAAGCCTTTACACGAATAGGAAAAGATATTGTAATGGCCGTTAAAGAAGGCGGTCCTGATCCTGATTCGAACTCTCGTTTGCGTGCCGTTATACAGAATGCTAAGAGTGTGAATATGCCTAAAGACAATATCGAGCGCGCAATCAAACGCGCTAGCGATAAAAGTCTAGGGGATTATAAAGAAGTACTTTTTGAAGGATACGCGCCTCACGGAATTGCTATTCTTATTGAGACGGCTACTGATAACAATAACCGTACGGTAGCAAACATCCGCTCGTATTTTAATAAGTGCAACGGAAACTTGGGAACTTCAGGTTCGGTTGAGTTTATGTTTGATCATACGTGTAACTTTAGAATTAACGCGGAAGGTGTTGATGCTGAAGAACTCGAACTGGAATTGATAGATTACGGTGCTGAAGAAGTTTTTGAAGACGAAGACGGAATCATCATTTACGGTCCTTTTGGCAGCTTTGGAGCGTTACAGGCCTATCTTGAAGAAGCTGGTCACGAAATCCTTTCTAGTGGCTTTGAACGCATTCCTCAGGTAACAAAAACCCTTACCCCCGAAGAGGCTGAAGATGTTGAGAAGCTTTTAGAAAAAATTGAAGAAGACGATGACGTACAAAACGTATATCACTCAATGGATGAAGGCTCTTCAGGAAGTGAAGAATAAAAAGATTTCAATTTGAACGAATAAAAAAGGAGCCCATTGGCTCCTTTTTTTTATCTCTCTATTTCGCGGTTTTTATTTCGCAATATTCACGGCTCGAGTTTCTCTGATCACAGTAATTTTAACCTGACCCGGATAGGTCATATCGGTTTGAATTTTCTGCGAAATTTCAAAAGACAACGCCGATGCTTTCTCGTCGTTTACTTTTTCGCTTTCAACAATTACACGTAGTTCTCTACCCGCTTGAATCGCGTAAGCCTTCTTAACTCCAGCAAATCCAAAAGCGATATCCTCAAGGTCTTTTAGACGCTGAATATACGAATCCAACACCTGACGTCTCGCTCCAGGTCGTGCACCGCTGATCGCATCACACACCTGAACGATAGGCGCTAGTAAAGTTTTCATTTCGATCTCATCGTGGTGGGCTCCAATAGCATTGCATACATCAGGTTTCTCACCGTATTTCTCTGCCCACTCCATACCTAATAGTGCGTGCGGCATTTCACTTTCAGTTTCCGGAACTTTACCAATATCGTGCAAGAGTCCGGCGCGTTTAGCAAGTTTAGGATTGATACCTAATTCTGCAGCCATCGTAGCACAAAGTTTTGCTACTTCCCTACTGTGTTGTAATAAGTTTTGTCCGTAAGAAGAACGGTATTTCATTCTCCCCACAGCTTTGATCAATTCTGGATGTAATCCGTGAATACCTAGATCAATTACCGTACGCTTACCTACTTCAACAATTTCTTGCTCAATTTGTTTAGTGGTTTTCTTAACCACCTCTTCAATACGTGCCGGGTGAATACGACCGTCTGTTACTAATTTGTGTAAAGATAGTCTCGCTACTTCCCGACGCACACTATCAAAGCAAGAAAGTATGATCGCCTCTGGAGTATCATCAACAATGATCTCAACACCAGTAGCCGCTTCGATTGCGCGAATGTTTCGGCCTTCACGACCAATAATTCTACCTTTTACATCATCACTTTCTAAGTTGAATACAGAAACACAGTTTTCTACTGCTTCTTCGGTACCAATGCGTTGAATGGTATTGATGATGACTTTCTTGGCATCTTGCTCTGCGGTAAGCTTAGCTTCTTCCATAGCATTCTGAATGAACGCCATCGCATCACTTTTAGCCTGATCTTTAAGCGACTCCACCAATTGCTCTTTAGCGTCATCTGCAGAGAGTCCGGAAATTACCTCCAGCTGTTGTACCTTACTTGCGTGTAGTTTGTCTATATCTGCCTGACGCTTGTCTAGATATTCTAAGCGATCGTCATAGTCTTTTACCTTAGCTTCAATCTCTTTGTTCAGCTTTTTATTTTTGGCAAGTTCGCTGCTCACTTGAGACTCCTTATCCCGAGTGCGTTTTTCAGCATCGTTTATTTTCTTATCGCGAGAAAGAATCACTTTTTCGTGCTCAGATTTAAGCTCGATAAATTTTTCTTTAGCTTGAAGAATCTTATCTTTTTTGATAGACTCTCCTTCATTTTTAGCCTCCTTTACAATATTAGCCGCTTCTTTTTTTGCGTTGCTAACGATTTGCGAGGCATTATTTTTCTCTAGCAATTTTGCTAGTAAAAATCCCAGTGTGCCTGCTATTAAGATGACACCTACGATTATTAGTACAGTATTTCCCATTGAGTTAGTATATATAAAAAAAGCCTACATTGGAAGTGTTTTGAGTAAACTCCTTAAAATAAATCATAGGACTAACGAGCTGATCAAGAATCCGTTCAAAGACGGCGCGCTTTTACAACTCAGACTCATCCCTCTTAAAGAATATAGTGTTGAGTTTACCAAAAAATATAACCAATGTAGGCAGTAAGTATTCTATTTTAAAGAACGTTAGGATAGCTGACTTTTAACGAGCAACTCTAAATTTTTAAGTTGTTCGATGGCTTCAGAATGTTGTCCTGCGCCGTCCATATCCTGTTGTATAGCTTTTGAAGCGAATTGCAAGGCACACATGGCCAATACATCTTGCTTATCTCTAACAGCATAACTTTGCTCAAACTTTTTAATCATAGCCTCAATTTCCTTTGCTGCTTTACGTAAGCCTTCTTCCTGTTGAGGTTTTATAGTTAAAGGATAAACCCGGTCTGCTATAGACAATTTAATTTTTAAATAATCAGACATGAGATCCTTTTAAGACTAATCTGCAAGTTGCGCAATACATGCGTCAAGTTCTCGCATCATAGCATTTATTTTGAGCTTGGTTTCCCGTTTATATTCGTTACTGCCCAGCATTGCATTAGCAGCTTTGAGTGTACTGTACTTTGCTTCCCAGTTAGCAAGAACTTCATTTAATTCTTGTTGTTCTAGCTTGAGTTTCTGATTTTCAGCCTCTAAAAGCTCGTGATTACGTTGAAGCTTTTGGTAGCGATGCACCAATTTGCTCATAACATTTTGCAATGCATCAACACGCTCCAACAGTTCACTCATAACCTATTTTTAACAATGCTTAGTCACACAAAGTTAACATTCGCGCACTAATATCCCAATACAATCTATTTTATTTTTAATAGGTCTATAGCTGACAATAATGTTTAGGTATTTAAATTTTTGGCTTTGAAGTATTTAGATATTCAAGACTTAAACTAAAGATTTAATCCTTAGATCAAGACACATTCAAGCTTAAAAATTGCTGTATTACCGGTACAATATTCTACCATAAGGATACGCTAATCACTTAAAGTTCGCTTCAAATAATTATCTTAGCTTTTCTATGAAAAAATCACTTTTATTCCTTTTTGGTATCGCGGCAAATGTAATGTTTGCTCAAAACGAACTTCCGCAGGATGCTTTCATTAAACCTTTAAAAATTCCTACGGTTTTTGCGGGAACTTTTGGCGAACTCAGAAGTAATCATTTTCATAGTGGTCTTGACATTAAAACCCAACACCGAACCGGCCTTGAAGTGGTCGCCAGCGCCTCAGGGTATGTGAGCCGTATAAAGGTTTCGCATTATGGCTATGGCAAAGCTTTATACATCACGCATCCTAACGGATATACCACTGTTTATGGGCACCTGAGCAAATACGGTCCTGCGATCGAAGCTTATGTCAAACAAAAGCAATACGAAGCTGAAAATTATGAGGTCGAATTATTTCCGAATCCTGATGAGCTTGTGGTCACTCAGGGTGATTTAGTAGCTTATAGCGGAAATACTGGCGGTAGTGGTGGCCCACACTTGCATTTTGAGGTTCGCGATAAAAATGAGCGCCCAATGAATGCCCAACTTTTTGGCATTCAAGCGCCCGATCATCGAGACCCTATTCTTAAAGATCTAGTGGTATATACCTTGTCTGATTCCAGCCACGTAAATCAATCTCAAAAACGTCAAGAATTGCGCTTCACCAAACAACCTGACGGTACTTTTTTAGCTGAAAAAATACGTGCTTATGGTCAGATTGGTTTTGCCTTAGGAACCATCGATCAGCAAGACGGAGCCAATAATAGCAACGGGATCTATTCCATTGAAACCAGCTTTAACGGCGAAAAATATTTGGAAGTAAAAATGGACCAATTCTCCTTTGCTGAAACACGCTACCTTAACCGAATGATTGATTACGAACTTTATGAAGGTGACCGCAAACGGGTGCAAAAACTTTTTATAGAACGCAACAACCCCTTGAGCATTTTTACTTACGAGAAGAACAAAGGCGTGATCGATCTTACCCAAAACGGAAATGCTTCGGTGTATACTATTAAAGTTAAAGATATTCAAGGTAATACATCAACGCTTGTGGTTCCCATTACCATTGCTAAAGAGCCCATTCTTACGCCTAAAGAAATCAAAACAACTCCATATTTCGTGGAAGCCGACACCTACAAGAATTTTGAAGTTGGTGATTGGGAGGTTTTTATTCCGGAAGGTGCATTTTATGACGATTATTACTTAGATATTACTGCGAATACCGACGCACTACATCTGGATGAAGATCTAATTCCGGTACATAAATACATACGCCTGGCTTATGATGTTTCTGCCTTTGCCCGTCAGGATCGTGAGAAACTTTATATAGGGCGTGTCAATTACCGCGGACTACTACGCTATGAAGGAGCACGCCTGGAAGACGACCATCTCACCGCCTCTATAAACGCATTAGGTGATTTTAAGGTCGGCATAGATACCAAACCTCCTAAAATTCAGTCTTTAGATTTTTCTGACGGAAAATGGATTTCTAATTTAAACGAAATCAATTTTAAAATTACTGATGAAGATACCGGTATCAAAAGTTACCGAGCGACCATCAATGGTAAATTTGCTTTGATGGAATATGAATACAAAAAGAATCAGCTTACCTATTCTTTTGGCGATGGCATAAGTGTGAGCGGTGCCAACGAATTAAAACTGATCGTTACCGATAATGTAGGCAACAGCACAACTTTTGAAGCAACCTTCTACCGAAAATAATCTATTGAGAACCACTACCCTTTTTTGCGTGCTTTGTATGTTGCTATCCATTTCCGGTATGGCTCAGCAAGCGATCGTACGCGGAGTGGTTTTTAATGAACAGCAAGTTCCTCAAAGTGACGTTAACATTACGTGGTCTAGTGGCGGTACGCAAACGGACGAATCGGGCTTTTATACTTTAAGTATTCCTCCGGATAAAACAATTCAACTTAACTTTTCTCATATCGCTTATAAAGCGATCAAGGCGCAATTCAATCTGAAAGAAAACGAAATGGTTGAATTCAATCCTGTTTTGAATGCTAAGGTCGAACAGATAAGTGATGTAGTGATTACTACCAATACTACTGATCAACTCAGCGGAATCACCAGTCTTACTCCCGAAACAGTACGTAAAATTCCAGGTGCAAATCCGGGTGTAGAAAATTTACTTCAGGCACTGCCCGGCGTGAGCAGCAACAACGAACTAAGCACACAATATGCGGTGCGTGGCGGGAACTATGACGAAAACCTTGTTTACATTAATGATATCGAAGTGTATCGCCCTTTTCTGATTCGCTCAGGACAACAAGAAGGCCTAAGCATCATCAACCCAGATCTGGTACGCGATATAGATTTTAGTGCGGGAGGCTTTCAGGCAAAATATGGCGACAAGCTTTCTTCGGTACTTGATATTACCTATAAACGACCGTTAGAATTTGCAGCTTCGGCAGATGTCAGTCTTCTTGGCGCCAGTCTTTCCGCAGAAGGAATTAGTGAAAATAAAAAGTTTACCGCTATTGGCGGAGCGCGATATTGGGACAATAGTTTGCTGGTTGACGCTAAACAAACACAAACCAATTACAGACCCAGATTTACCGACCTACAAACGTATTTGACCTATACGTTTAACCCAAAATTCAGTATTGATTTTTTGGGAACGGTAGCCGTGAACAGCTATAATTATGAGCCACAAACCCGGCAGACCAATTTTGGAACACTTGCAGATCCCGTTGCTTTAGTCGTCGTTTACAATGGTCAGGAACAGGATCGTTACGAAACCTATTTTGGAGCGCTCTCCACCACCTATCAACCTAACGAACAGTTAGACCTAAAATTTACTGCCTCTGCATATCACACCCAAGAGCAAGAACATTATGATATCGCCGCACAATACGCTCTGGGAACGCCTAATACAACAATTGGTAGCGCAAATGCAGGCGAAGTGGATTTTACACGAGCCATAGGTGCACAACTCACCCACGCCCGCAATAATCTGGATGCGCTCATTGTCAACCTACAGCACAAAGGTCAATTTATTGAAGATGAACATCAGCTGGATTGGGGATTAAAATATGCACACGAAAATATAAGAGACCGCTTGCAAGAATACGAGATCATTGACTCTGCCGGGTTTTCTGTGAGACCGCCGTTAGAAGAATTTGTCATTGAGCAACCTTATGAACCCTTTGATGCGCCTCTGGCGCCATTTACTTCCAGAAGGGCGCAAAACAGCGTGAGCATCGATCGCGTGATGGGCTATTTACAATATTCTAAACGAATTAATTGGTCTTCTGCAAAAGCTTGGCTTAATGCTGGTATTCGTAGTCAATTCTGGACGGTGAGTGGTTTAGGTATTGCTTCGACTTCACAGCAAGTGTTTAGTCCGCGGGGGCAATTCAGTTTAAAACCGAATTGGAAAAGCGATATGCTTTTTAGGCTTGCAGCAGGAATTTACCACCAGCCTCCCTTCTACCGCGAACTGCGTGATGATCAAGGACAGGTAGTTTCTGATGTTGAAGCACAGCGCAGTGTGCATCTGGTACTAGGAAACGACTGGAGTTTTGATATGTGGGAACGTCCTTTTACGCTGACCTCTGAAGCCTATTTTAAAAGTTTAGACAACGTAAATACATATACTTTAGAAAATGTACGTATCCGGTATCGGGCAGCAAACGATGCGGAAGCTTATGCGTATGGATTAGATCTTCGACTATCGGGTGAATTTGTTCCGGGAACCGACAGCTGGATCAGTCTCGGACTTTTAAAAACTGAAGAAAACATTCAAGATCGGGGTTATATCGCAAGACCTACCGATCAGCGTTTTAAAATGGCTTTTCTGTTTCAAGACTACGTGCCGCGTATTCCGGATATGAAATTGTATTTAAAAATGGTGTATCAAACCGGTTTGCCGGGAGGCTCCCCAAGTTATGCAGATCCTTACCTGTACCAAACCCGCTTGCCCTTTTACTTCAGATCTGATGTTGGTTTTTTATATACGATCATCAATTCAGAGCGGAGTTCGTTACGTAACAGCTTTATAAAAGAACTGAGTACAGGTATTGAGATCTTCAACATTTTTGACCGTCAGAACAGCATCACAAACACTTTTGTACGAGATGCTGCCACGCGCCAGCAATATGCTGTACCTAATTATTTGACGCCTCGGGTTTTTAATATTCGGCTGAGAGCGCGTTTTTAAGCGATAAAATCTTTTAACGTAGCCACGACATAATCAACCTCTTCTTTGGTGTTTTCGTGGGAAAATGAAAAACGTATACTGGGTTTTTTCAACTTATCTTCTGTTAAGAAGGCGTTGAGCACGTGACTGCCTTGGTCGCTTCCACTCTGGCAAGCACTACCTTTTGAACACGCAATTCCCTTTAAATCCAATTGAAATAAAAGCATCAAGGCTTTATCTTCAGGTACCGGAAGACACACATTAAGCAAGGTGTACGTACTTTTTGTACCGTCGTGACAATTTCCATTAAAATGCACATCTGGAATATGTGTTTCTAATTGCTCTTTAAAATACCACTTCAATTCTTCGATATACGCACGCTCTTCTGCGAGGTTTTCCTGTGCTTTAATTAGTGCGGTTTCCATACCAGCGATATTGTGTACCGGCTCAGTTCCTGCGCGGCTTCCACGCTCCTGACCACCACCAAAGATCAAAGATTTTACTTTAGAATTTTTCCGAAGAAAAGCAAAACCTACGCCTTTGGGTCCGTGAAATTTATGTGCGGCTGCAGCGATAAAATCTACAGGTATCTCGCTTAAATTAAGATCAAAATGCCCCACAGACTGAACCATGTCACTGTGAAATAACGCATTATGTTCTTTAGCCAGTTTAGCCACCGCCTCAAGATCTAGCATATTACCGATCTCATTATTTATGTGCATTAGGCTTACTAATGTTTTCTCCTCACTGCCGGCAAGCAGCTCTGTAAGATGATCAAGATCTACGCTTCCGCACTCTTTGATGCGCACCATAGAAACCTTAATGTCATATGCGAGTTGTAGATGCTCAACCACATGAATTACCGCATGGTGCTCGATAGGACTTGTGATAATGTGGCGTACCCCAAGATCGCGCACAGCGCTGTTGATGATCAGGTTATCAGCTTCGGTACCACCAGAAGTAAAAACGATCTCACCCGGAGTTACGTGCAAATAATTAGCAATGGTTTTACGCGCTTGCTCTATAATTGACTTTGCTTTGCGCCCAACAGCGTGAGTAGATGAAGGATTGCCCGGCACTTCACGCATCACTTCGATCATACGCTCTAATACTTCGGGACGAATAGCGGTGGTTGCCGCATTATCAAAATAAACCTGTGACATTTTTACAATTTAGAGGCACAAAATTAAATAGAATAAAATTATTTAGTCCGCTTAACCGTTAGTAAAATGCATTTCTGTTATTTTTGCCCAAAATCGTGTATTGCTCTTATGAAAAAGATACTGCTTCTCTTTAGTTTAATCGCCTTAAATTCTTGTGACGACGGTGATATCATCGTTTCTTCTTTTGATTTTTCTGAACAAGATGTAGATTATTGCTCTACTGTAGATGATACCGAATCAGAGACCGTAAATTATATCTTTTATAAGATCAACTCTGACACTAACGAGGCGATCGCTTTTAGAATAAGTACAGACGAACCTATTTTAACCGAATTAAGTAATGAAACGGCGTATACCTTTAACTTAGGAAGCAGCTCTGACACGTTTGTCTCGTACCGCATCTTTAATAATCCCGTGACTTCAGACTATTTCTGTAATGAAGTACCACCTTCTCAACCTAGCGTTACTGAAGAATACATCAGTGCAGAAGGAACCGTTACCATTGTAACCGAAGGTGAGTATGATGATGACGATGATATCGATGCCGAGTTTGAAATGACTTTAAACGGGGAGACTGATCTTGACGGCGACGGAATCCCAAACTATTATGATTTTGACGATGATGGGGATAATGTACCCACCAACCAAGAAGGTGTGGTGTTAAATGAAGATGACTCTATTGATATGGAAGGGTCTTTAGACACCGACGGTGACGGCATCCCTAACTTTATGGATCCTGATGACGACGGCGATGGTGTACTTACCATAAATGAAGATGTTGACCGTGATCTGAATCCTAACAATGATGTAACTGATGTATCTATTGGCCCTGATTATTTAAATGATAACATCGCCATAGATTATAATGTAAATGCATTTAGAGAGCATACGTATAATCTAAATAATATCACACTCACCATCAACTTGACAGATCTGGTCTTTATTTCTCAAAACGGAGAAGCAACCATCAGACAGGAAGAATTGTTATTTGGAGAATATAATGCTCCAAGTGAAACAACGCAAGTTACACCTGAGTTTCCTGAGTAGATAAAAGTGTTAGTTTTATAAAAACAAAAGCCGAGTGTTACTGCTCGGCTTTCTGTTTTTTAAATGGCATTAAATTGAACATTAATCCAGTTCTTCAGCGATTTTATCGTAATAGGCTTGCGTTACCACTTCCGTCCAGATTGTGGGTTGCTCGCCTCCGTATAATGCCAAATAGGTTACGTCGCTATTCTTTGTTGAAGAATGCCAGTGTTCGATATCTTTTTCACACTTGATGATATCACCCTCCTTAAGGATTACTGCATGTTTACCTCTTTCTTGGTAATATGCTTCTCCATCAACAATGATCAATACTTGAGGTGAACTATGTTTATGCCAGTCTAAAGTAGAATTGGCCTTAAAGGTTGCCTTGGTTATGTTATAACCTAATTCTGCATCATTAGCAATGATCCCGTTGAGCCAAGCTTCGCCAATATAGTGCGTATTAGGCGCTTTTACACCTGATGTTAAATAGGATGAAACTTGATATTCCTGATCTTGCGCAAAAATCGTAAGTGAAAAAATAACGAAAAGAATAGTTATTGAATTTTTCATTTTGAACGTGTTTTAAGAGGGTATTGATTCTTTGTTTGAAACATTAAAAGGTAATGAAATTATTAATATCTAGTTTGATACATTGCTGTTCTGACAATTTACCACCTAACTACGGTTAAACAGAAAATTGAAAGTTTTAATTTAAGAAGTATATAATATCACTTCTCTAATACGGTGATTTTGATGAAAAGACTTCCCAATATTCAAGAAAAGCACTTTTGTCTATTTTGGTAGTATTAAAAAACTCTTCAAAATCCCTTAAAAGTAAATTGTTATCTGTCCAATATCCATAATTATCTTCGAAGGGCATTTTTAGAAGTACTTGTGCATTTTTATCCAATCCGATTTCCCGTTGGGGAATACCTGTAGCAAAGTCTAATTCTACCAGCCAATATCTTACACCTGCAATCTTATGGTCGAAGTCTGGATTTGCTTTTGGGAGTACCGTTGACAAAAGCTTCGTAAAAAAGAGCTTTAAACTTCTTTTTAATCCACTATTAGTTTGAGTTAATTGAGCTACATTAGGAGCTTCAAATTTTATATAAATGCATTTTGTCAAGGGATACACTATCTATATTGATTTTATAACAGAACCCGTTAATAATCATTTTATTCTACTGCCAGTAATTTGAAACTACTACAAATATGTAAGCAATTTTGTTGGCAATCAGTTTGCATTTTTAGCGTTCTTTTTTATAATTTTTGCTAAATCCTTAAGTTGACTTTTCCTTTCAAATTGATACAAAGAATAAAAAGTAAAATTTAATATGAATAAAAATAGAAGCATAACAATGGTTGCTGCTTTATACTTTAAAAAGTCTAATTCAAATCCATTATTGAATAAGATTGAAGTAATTATTAAAATAGGCATTAAGATTATAAAGAGCTTACCAAAATAATTTAGCTTACTTGAAATTTTAATGAGTTCACCATAATCATCAAAATGAAATTGGTGAATAGGAAAAAAGAGTGGGGCAAATCCGTCCACGGTCCATAACAAGATTAAATTATCTTGAATTTCACCATTAATATTTCCAGATCTGGCTAAGGAACTTTTTAAATGATTAAATAAGTTACTATTCCTCTTGTATTTAATGATTTTAACTATATCTGGTTTAGTTGGCTTGATGATCGCTTATTTAACGGTTAAAAGGTTTGAGAATACATCATTACGAAAAAAGTTATCTACTTGAATAAAGATAATAAAGTTGCCTATTTAAACAATTAGGTAACCATCAAAAGCGAACTATGGTCGATTTAAGGCATTTACTTTTCTTATTCTTAGTTGATATCTAATGCCATATAACATTCCTATGAATCCTCCGAGATAACTGAAATTATGCATTGTTCCAGCACATATAAAATCACGTCGGTTAATTATATCTGAAGGAATATTCCATTCTATTTGATATTTTATAAGTGTAGCATAACCTACTGCGATACCCAATACTCCAATTATAATTACAATTAGAAAAGTCCGAATTGTTGCTCCGAAAGCACTTTTCCACATTACTTTGACAGTTGGCTGACAGAATCCAATAATTGCGTTTATTAAACCAAATAAAAGTCCGAACCACCAAGTAGACCAAACACCTATTAACCCTGCTGTGACTCTTGGTGTATCAAGTCCGTATTCTACAAATCCAAATTGTTGAAATTTGAATTTCGTAAAATATTCGGTCGAAATTGAGTATGAGGCTTGATTATGCAAAAATCCGTAAATCGAAGCAAAAAGTATCGAAATAGTTACGATTAAAATTAGAAATCCAATTCTTTTTATCATTCTTTTTTTCAGCTTGCTCCCATTAAATATTAAGATAAAATTACTTCTGAAACACCTTATATTCTTTACAAACTAACTTGATATAGCACTTGTATCAAGCGCTTTACGTTTAAAAGAAATACCTTCACCGGGTCGTTTTTGAGCAAGTTGGCAAATACCAAATGCGCTCAACTGCAACATTCTGGGATATCCCCCGGAAACCTGACAGTCACGCATCAACGCGATAAGGGTTCCGCTTGGAGTAAGTTGTACCGTTCCGGGTAAAACCGGCCCCGTAGTAATGCCTTTCAACGTATTAGCAAAAGTCTCTTCAAACGGGATCGCCATCCGGTTGCTCTTAGAACTCAGCATAAATAACCTCTCAAAAAGCTGCTGTTGCTCCTCGGTGCTCAACAACGCAAACTCCGGGCCGGGATAGGCTTCTATTGCGGGATCCCAAAGTTGGGTATCTTCAAAGTTTACACGAGATAATGCTTTTGTGGTGGATACTTCATCAGTAATGGCCAGAAACGCCCCTTTTTCAAGCTTAGCAGCCGTTGTAATGCCGGGATATTGACTTCGGCTACCTAATACGCTTTCGGTTTGAAAACCTCCGGAAACAGCAAGATAGGCGCGTAAACCTTTATGAAGTTTGCCAAATTTAAGCACATCCCCTTTTTGTACCCGATAGCGTTTAGCTAAACTTATGGGTTGGTCGTTGAGTAAAATATCAAATTGTGCTCCGCAAACCGCAATGTAGGTTTCGCTGCTAAACTCCAATACCGGGCCAGTCATCAGGATTTCGAGCACAGCAGCGTTGGGATCATTATTCAATAACAAATTGGCTTTTCCGGCAGAAAACGAGTCCATCACCCCGCTTTGCGGCACGCCATACTGCGCCACGCCGTATCTTCCGGTATCTTGAAGCGTGGTATAAAAACCTGGTCGTAGTACATTTATGTTAGTCATAAGTCGGAGTTAATTGATAGGTTTCTGCTTGAACTTCCTGTTGAATTTCGTCATACTTTTCTTTAGAAACCGAATAAAACTGAATGCAATCTCCCGGCGCAAACGGACAAGGAGGATCGCTTTTAGGATCGAATAAAGCCACCGGACAATTCCCAATAATTTGCCAACCTGCCGGACTGCTGTTTGGGTAGATTCCGGTTTGGTTTTCAGCGATGCCCACAGCACCTTTTAAAACCGATGCACGTGGCTCGGATTTACGTGGCATTTTGAGGCGCTCGTCCATTCCGCCGAGGTATAAAAACCCGGGTAAGAATCCTATGAAATAAAGTGTGTATTGCGGAGCAGTATGCAAGTGGATGATTTCGTCAATAGTCAAGGATTTTTCTTTTGCCAACAGCTCAAGGTCTAGACCAAATTCAGCATCATAACATACCGGTACCCGATACAGTTTTGAAGCGACTACCTCAGTTGGAATATTTTGAAAATCAAGCGTTTTTAAGCGCTCAAAATCGCTACAAACAGATTCTATTGAATTAATATAATTGACTAATATTGAGTTGTATGTGTTTGTTATTTCAACTTTTTGTTTAACTATGTTTTGTACGATGTATTTCTTTACTGAAAGCAGAAATTTCAAGTTTTCAGGCGAAATTTTAAAGTCCCATTGCAGGAGTATCGCCTGTTCTCCAAGTCTGTTTATGCTGGGTTTTACGTGCACGATACGGTAGTTTTTTTAATCTGATTTTCGTCTAATTTTTGATTCAATAGCTGAAGTAATTCTACTGCTTTTGGCGTGTCGCCGTGCACACAAATCGTATCAATTTTTGTCTTTAAAATACCAGCGTCAAGGGTCTTAATTTCGTTGCGCTGCACCATACGTAAAACGTGGTTGATCAAAGCATTTTCATCAGTGATCACCGCATGGTCTTTTTGACGAGAGACTAAGCTTCCGTCAGGCTCGTAATTACGATCGGCAAAAGCTTCAAAAAGCAACTTCAGTTTTCCTGTTGCCGCACGGGTCATTTCAGAATCAAAAGGTACATACACCGGGATTTCAGGATAGGCTTCAGCCAAGACTTCCGTTAGAAATTCAGCATATTCCTTTTTTTGAGCGCACAAATTATACAATGCACCGTGTGCTTTGATATGATGCAAGGGCACTTGATATTTCAGACAGGCTTGATTCACTCTGGCAATTTGTTCTAAAACGGAGTTTTTGAGTTCTTTAAACGAAAGCTGTATTTCTTTCCGCCCAAAATGCTCCCGATCAGGAAAAGACGGGTGCGCTCCTACTCCAACCTTGTGCTGTTTCGCAAGCTGAACCACTTGATCAATAGTTTCTAGATCGCCGGCGTGACCGCCGCAAGCGAGGTTGCACGAACTGATAAGAGGCATCAATGCGGCTTCATTGCCGATGCCTTCGCCTAAATCACAGTTAAGATCGATACTTATTCTCATAAAAGTCCAAAAACGCTTAGAATTGCACGCGCTCCTAATATAAGGGTTACGATCAAGATGCACACGCTTATTACATTTTTTAGCTTGGAGTTCTGGTAGCTTCCTAAAAGCGTACTGCGATTGGCCAGCCAGATCAAGATCCCTGCGATTACAGGTAATAGAATACCGTTGGCTACCTGCGCAAACTGAATGATCTCAATAGGTTTGATCCCAAAAGTTGCGACACCCACGCCAAGTACTAAAACAAGCATCCAAACCAATCTGAAATTTCGTGATTTGAGATCGCCTCCCAGATTGAGGCATCCTTGCGCCACATAAGCCGCTGCGAGCGGTGCTGTGATCGCTGAAGTAATCCCGGCGGCAAAGAGTCCTAACCCTATACAATACCGCGCAGCGCTGCCATAAAGCGGCTCTAAACTTTGTGCGAGTCCGCTGGCGCCATCTACTTCTTGTCCGCTTAAAGCTGCAGCAGCAATAATCACGCTCATAGATACGAGTCCGCCTAAGATCACCGCAACAATAGTATCTTTTTTTGCTGCGGAAAGCTCAGTTCTATCCTTCCATTTTTGATTGACTAAAGACGCGTGTAAAAACAAATTATATGGCACTACGGTGGTTCCTACCAAGGCGACAATCATTAGAATACTTCCGTCAGGAAATTGCGGAATCAGAGCACCTTTGAGCACCGTTAGGAGTTGAGGACCTGTGATTATCGCCGTGATCACAAAAGACAAGCTCATCAAGATCACCAGAAGTAAAAAGACTTTTTCGAGTACTTTGTAATTGCCTATATACAATAAAATGAAAGCTATAGCTCCTATAAGCAAACTGTATCCGTTTATAGCATATCCCGCAACTTCAAGAGTGCCGGGGCTTCCTAAAGCCTGAAGTCCTAAAACGCCACCGCTTATATTTCCACCTTCATAGGCCGCGTTACCCACAACTATGGCTGCTAAAACAAGCCCTAAAACCGATTTTCTAAGAATACCTGCGGGCAGTTCATCACGCAGTACTTGTGATAGCCCCTTTTGCGAAACTAGACCAATACGGGAAGCGGTTTCCTGTAGAATAATGGTCGCAATGATGGATAAGGTCATCGCCCACAACAGGCTAAAACCAAACTGAATGCCAGCAAGTGTACAAACGGTCACCGTACCGGGGCCGATAAACGCCGCTGCCACTAAAGCGCCGGGGCCAATGTTCTTAAAGGGATTTCGCATAGATCTTGTTAAATCCTAAATATAAAAACATCTGTTTTGATTTCGGCACAAACCTTTGGCTAAAGTGAAAACCTTAATACTAGGCTAGCAGGAAAAGAAAGTACCTACTGCTCTTAACTTTAGCGATAATTAGCTAACAGATATCTGGCTAACACTAACGAGAATCTTTGATGCAGGACAAAATAAAACCCGCTAAAGCCTGGCCTTAGCGGGTTCTAATTAAAGTAATTATAGAAGGTTTACTTCTTTATTTCTTCAAGTTTCACTTCGTTGCCTTCTTTATCGAGAAGCATTACTTCGTCAAAGCCCATTTCTTTAAATTGCTGATACTGCGTTGCTGCATCTCCAACAACCAAATACGCCATTTTAGACTCATCAAGATATTTATTGGCTAAAGCTTTATGCTGCTCCAAAGTCATATTCTTGATCGTTGCTTCTTCATTCTCAATATAGTTAGGATCTAGATCGTAAGCACTACGCTCTTGTAACATTCCTAAAAGCGAACCTTGAGTTTCAAAACGTCGTGCATTTGATTTGATCAAAGCATTTTTAGTAAACTCAAGATCTTCGGGTGAAATACCATCTTTATATTTCTGAATTTCATCTCTAAAGATCGAAACGGATTCACCGGTGGTGTTGGTTCGTACAGAAGAAGATGCTGTAAACGTTCCCGGAATTTTACTTCCGCTGAATCCGGAACGTGCACCATACGTATATCCTTTTTCTTCACGTAAAACCAAGTTTACATTACCGCTGAACGATCCTCCTAATTTGTAATTCATCACCTCTGCAGGATAAAAATCTTTATCGGTACGTGGCATAGAAATGTATCCAATATTGATCACCGACTGCTTCGCGTTAGGAACATCCACAAAATAAAGCGATGCTTTATCTCTGTTGTTCTCTACCGGGAATTCAGGAATTGTCACTTCTTTAGCCGCCCAGTTCTCTTTAAGACCTTCTAAGGAAGCTAATGCCTGACTTTCACTAATATCTCCCACTACGTGGAAACGACTTACACTAGGTGAAAAATAGTTGTTGTAGTAGTCTTTTAAATCTTGCATCGTGATCGCCTCAACAGACTCCACGGTTCCTGAAGTAGAATATGCCAATGGATGATTTTCTCCATACAAACGTTTGCTGTACACGCGGTTTGCAATAACATTAGGATTTGCGTCAGAACGCTTGATCCCGTTGATGGTGCTTGTTTTGATACGGGCAAATTCTTTCTCGTCCCAGCGTGGCTCTAGAAGAATTTCCTGAACCAAAGCCATCGTCGCATCAAAATTACGCGCTAGCGTATTTCCTCTTAATACTATAGATTCGTCAGTGGTGTACATATTTATGCTCGCTCCAAGACGGTCAATAGCTTCTTCTAATTCTAGCGGAGTTTTGGTTGCTGTACCTTCCATAAGAATGTCGCTCATTAAATTAGCCACTCCATTTTTATTTAGATCATCTAATAAATGACCTCCTTCGATCACAAGGCTGAAGTTTACCAGCGGAAGTTCGTCTTGAACGATACCATAAACTTCCATTTCATTTGGTAACTCGGCCGTCCAGCTATCAGGAATATTAAGTTTTGGAGTTTCACCCATTGCAGGTGCAACGGAACGATCAAATTTAGAAGGTGTTTTCTCGATCTCAACGTCTGCATCAACAATTTCGGTTTCTACATTTTCGGTGATCTCTTCTTCAACAACTTCTGCTTTTACTGAATTCTCAGCGATCAGCTCCATTTGTCCTTTTGGTACAAAACTGGTCATTACATACGGTTTGCCTTTTACGTATTTTTCATAAACACGCATTACATCTTCTGCAGTAACCGCTTTGATATTCTCAATATCATCCTCGATAAATCCGGGATCTCCGGTAAACACATCGTACTGCGCCAGTTGGAAAGATTTACCTAAAACACTACTGATTCCATTATAAAAATCAGTTTCTAAACCGGCTTTAATGCGCTCGATATCTTCGGCCTTCACACCTTCTTCTTCAAACAGCGCAAATGCTTTGTTGATTCCGGTTTCTACACTGTCCAAATCAACACCAGAATTAGCTGTTACAGAAATTCTGAATTTTCCTGCAATTTGATCAGAGCCATTCCACGCATAAGGTTGTGAAGCCAACTCCATATCTTCTACCAGCACGCGGTATAATGGTGCCTTTTTTCCGTCTGAAAGAATTTCGCCTAAAAAGTCTAAAGCATACGCATCATCAGTGTACTGCTCCACCGTAGGCCAAACCATATTTAACTGCGGTGCGGTCGCAAAATTATCTTCGTGATAAAAACGCTTGGTCTCGTCTAAAGTCACATTCTGAACGGGTAAAGGCTCTACTTCTTGACGTTTTTTGATTTCACCGAAATACTTTTCAACCAACTCTTTGGCTTTGCCTTCTTCAAAATCTCCGGCAATAACCAGTGTAGCATTATTAGGACCGTAGAATTTATCGTAGAATTCTTTTACATCCTCTACCGTAGCGTTTTGAAGATCTTCAAGTTCGCCAATGACCTGCCAGCTGTACGGGTGGCCATCTGGAAATAAATTTTTGTCAATCACCCAACTGGTGTGCCCGTAGGGATTGTTATCCACACGTTGACGTTTTTCATTCTGAACCACTTCTTGCTGATTCGCAAAAGCCGATTCGGTAACGGTATTGATCAGGAAGCCCATACGGTCAGACTCTAGCCACAATACCGTCTCCAGCGCGTTATTAGGCACCACTTCGTAATACACCGTACCATCTTGCCAAGTACCACCGTTTAAAGTACCCCCGGCATCTTGAATGGTTTTAAAGAATTGATCTTGCGGAACGTTTTCTGATTCCTGAAAAAGCATATGCTCAAATAAGTGTGCAAAACCCGTGCGCCCTTTTTTCTCGCGGTTAGATCCCACCCCATACTGAATGGCTACAGATACAATAGGATCACTTTTGTCTTGATGAAGTACTACGTTTAACCCGTTCTCGAGCTCGTACTTCTCATAATCGATTGATAGTTTGGCCTCTGCGACGTCTTTATCTCCTGCTTTTTTGTCGTCACAAGAAACAAAGGTTGCCACAAATAATGACAACATCAGTGCCATTGGTGTCCATCTTGTTTTAATCATAGATGTTCGTTTTTTGATTAATAAAATTGATTAGCATTCCTAAAACTGTTAGAAAAGACGCAATATTTTAGCCTAAGTTACAAAACTGTTAGGGTTTATTTAACGAAATCAAAAAACTGATGCATTTTATTGAATGACTAAGTTTACTTAACCACTTACCCTAACCATCCATCGCGATCTAAGCTTCGATACTGAATGGCTTCTGTGATGTGATGGGCTTGTATCTGTTCTGAAGCTTCTAAGTCGGCAATAGTACGGGACACTTTAAGAATACGATCATACGCCCGCGCCGAAAGATTGAGCTTTTCCATCGCGTTTTTCAATAGGTTTTTTGAAGTTTTATCTAAAGCGCAGTGCTGTCTAATTTGCTTAACGCCCATCTGCGCGTTGTAGTTGATGCTTTCGATATCACTGAATCGGCTGGTTTGTAGTTTTCGGGCTTCGGTGACTCGTTTTCTGATCGCCACACTACTTTCCGCTTTGCGCTCTTCAGAAAGTTTATCAAAAGGCACAGGAGTCACTTCAATATGAATATCAATGCGGTCTAATAAAGGTCCGGAAACTTTACTCAAATAGCGTTGCATTTCGGCTGGCGTACTGCTCACCGGTGCACTTGGATCGTTAAAATAACCACCCGGACTGGGATTCATACTGGCGACCAACATAAAACTACTGGGATAGGTCACTGTAAACTTAGCCCGGGAAATGGTGACTTCGCGATCTTCTAGCGGTTGCCGCATCACTTCAAGAACGGTGCGTTTAAATTCCGGTAATTCATCCAAAAAAAGAACACCATTATGCGCCAGAGAGATCTCTCCAGGTTGTGGATACGCCCCACCGCCCACGAGGGCGACGTCTGAAATCGTATGATGCGGACTTCTAAAAGGTCGTTGTGCCATCAAGCCCACGTGTTCCCGCATTCTACCCGAAACACTATGTATTTTAGTCGTTTCGAGTGCTTCTCGCAAAGTCATTGGCGGTAAAATAGAAGGCAAACGCTTTGCAAGCATTGTTTTACCCGCCCCTGGTGGACCGATTAAAATAATATTATGACCACCGGCTGCGGCGATCTCCATACAACGCTTAATAGACTCCTGCCCTTTTACATCACTAAAATCAAATTCAGGATGTTCTAAGGCATTAAAAAATTCGTTACGCGTATCAACAATGGTACGTTCTAAAGGTGCATCATTATCAAAATGATCAATCACCTGTGCAATGGAATCAATCCCATAAACCTCAAGGTCTTTAACTATTGCCGCTTCTTTGGCATTCTGACTAGGCAGTAAAAACTTTTTAAACCCTTCTTCCTGCGCTTTGATCGCAATAGGCAAAGCACCACGTATGGGCTGCAAACTCCCGTCTAACGAGAGTTCGCCCATAATGATATATTCTTCTAGGTTTTCTGCTTTTATTTGTCCGCTTGCCGCAAGTATACCTATTGCGAGTGTAAGATCATAAGCGCTCCCTTCCTTGCGAAGATCGGCAGGCGCCATATTCAACGTGATTTTCTTTCCGGGAATCTTAAAGCCGTTATTTTGAAGGGCCGCAGCAATGCGGTAATTGCTTTCTCTAATCGCGTTATCGGGCAGTCCTACCAAGTGATAGCCAATGCCTTTGTCAATATTTACCTCAATTGTAATTGTAGAAGCCTCAACGCCAAAAACCGCTGAACCATAAACCTTTGTAAGCATAATTTTTTAAGTTGGTTTTTTAAAGAAACAATAATATTTCCAACTTTTGAAATTAGTTTACTGGTTTTTAATGGTTTATGTCAATCTGTCTAATCTAATTTCTATTCAGCACACCTTCGGCCCACTTACGTGCCGGTTTTCCGAAGCATTCGATCAAGTCATCTACCCCCACAACACTCCCTTTGGCTAGCCGGCCTAACAAAGCGATATTTTGGTGCATATTTCCGCCTTTACTAATGATGCGACCATCTTCTAACGTATGTAATCCCAATTTATAGCTCACCGCATCCACGCGTTTATCAGTTCTGAGATGCGCTATTAAAGGACTACTCACTTTGGCTAATTGTGGCGCATCGATTACCGAATTGACCATCACCTGAACCACGATAGTTTTTCCATCCTTGCGCAATTGCCAACCTTTAGGCACTAAGTTAATCTCAGGATCTGCTACAAAATCAAGATTTAAAACTCCGGCTTTCACCAAAGCTATGAGTTGCTGTAAACTTTTGACCGGTGGACCATAAGAATAACGTTTACTCGCTTCAATGTACTTTACCACATCGACCATTGCATCATCACCAAGATTCATATATGTGTAATCGTGATACAAAACTCCTAAAGCAAAACGCCACACCTGACCTAAACAGTAATCCAAGCTAATTTCGGTTTTGCCGTAAGCTATATTTAAGTACAATAGCATCGCCTCGAGCGTATCTTTTTTAGTGCTTACCAATAAAGTATGCTCGGTGTCCGGTTTTTTGATCACTTTTAAAATCAATTCAGTCAAGTCATCAGCAGTTAAGTCTGTGGCTCTCGCTTTGCTTCCCAGTCTCTTGTAAACGGAACTGGTGATCTGCGCGATAGCTTCTATGAGGAAGGAAGCATCATTGATAGTTGATGCATTTGCTTCAGCTTGTTCGACTGCCTGTATGAGAAGTTTAAATTCTTCTTCGGAAGGTTTAAACCAAGAATCAATTTCACCCGAAAATGGTTTAGGAACCGGTGGCAAACCGTTTAAGGAAAAAGCCACCAATTCACGTGGCGCTTCCTCTGAAGGAATATAGTTAAGCTCAACAGAATCAGCAATAGGTACAAAACTTCCGCCAAAACCTATACTCAATGCTCTTACCTGATCTACCATAGACAAGCCAAAACCACGCAGCGCGATTTTAGTTTCAGGAGTTATCGCATCGGTTTCTAAAGCACCCACGGGATACGGGTCTTCATACAGTTTTAGGTTATTTTGTTTGGCGTGAGTATCCCATAATTGCAGCTGCTCAGAGTCGTACGTAGGCTGATGACCAATGGTAAGTACAATTTCATCAACCGTATGCTGTTGAGCGTCCTTGGTAATAATAATTCCGCTTTGCTCGTTAGCATCAATTTGAACAATTTCAGCAGAAAACAATTCAGCTTTATTTTGACCTTTCAGAGCGTCATAGATGGTCAGAAATCGTTCATATAAGTAAATACCCAACTTAGAACGCGCAGGAAAATGATCTTTTGATGCGTTTGCCGGAGCATCCTTTCTATCAGTCAACCAATCTGCATAACCTGGAAATTCAGGAATAAAAATAGCACCGATATTTATTGCAGGTCTACCGGCCAGATCGTTTGATAAATTACGTTCATGAATGTTTGATAAATTGGTCTCCACTTGATCAGGCGTCCAGATTTGACCCGCCCCGGGATAGGGCGAAGCTTCAAACAATTTGACGTGTAAGTCAAGGCTTGATTTGCTATTACTTTTGACTAAAAAAAGACTTTCAAGCGCGGCCAGACCACGCGGACCAACTCCTACAATACCTATCGTATATGGTTTTGACACAGATTTTTTGTTTTAAAGCTTAATGCCTAAAATTAAAACTATAAATCTTAGTATTCCGTTAAGCCTGAAGCATAAGCCCTTAAGCTTATCATAAAGTTGTTATTCTATTTTAAAAACAAAGGATTGAAGCGGTTTGATGTCTACGCGCATCGTTCCTCCTTGATTTTGAACTTGAAGCGTAGCTTGCTCTTCATTATAAAGTTGATCTGTTGCTTTATACGTCCCGTCGTTGAGGTTCAATTGTTTAATAATATCCTGCGGAATTTGCAATTCAAAACCAAACGTATCTTTAGCATCAAAGTTGGTAACAATGATGAGTTTATCAGTATCAGACCATCTCACAAACGAATGCACCCTATCATTGTACCATTCGGTATGCTGGCGGTTATGCCAGTGAATATCTGCATACTCCCCCATTATCGCCGAATTTTCTAAACTGAAATTCAGCAAGCGTTTATAAAAATCCCGAAGCTCTTTTTCTTCAAGAGTAGACTGCCCGCCGTCAAAGTTTTTGTCATTGACCCAACGCACTACACTAGGTACGCTTCCGTAGTCAAAAATTGAAGTCCGAGTAGGATCACCAAAGCCCAGGTCTTCAAGTGCCGGCTCACCCAATTCCTGACCAAAATAGATCATTGTTGGAGCCGTACTGATCAACGCCGAAACGACCATCGCAGGTTTACCTTTTGCTGCATCTCCCGCAAAAGCATCACAGGCTATGCGCTGCTCATCGTGGTTTTCCAGAAAATGAAGCATATTATTTTCTATATCTTCCTGATACTTCAGTATTGGAGCAAAATGGTCTGTGCTTCCGTGGCCTTGCATCACGTGTTTTATCGTATCATAAAGCTCCACTTTGTCGTATAGATAATCCATTTTTCCTTTAAATATATACTCGCGATACAACTGTGGATTATACACTTCGGCCATTAAAAAAGCATCAGGACGCTCCATTTTAATAGCAGCATTCATATAACTCCAGAATTCTACAGGAACCATTTCGGCCATATCATAGCGAAATCCGTCTACACCTTTGCTCAGCCAAAACAAGGCGATCTCTTTAAACTGTTTCCAAGAAGCCGGAACGTCTTTATCTTTCCAAAAATCAAAATGCTTCTGATGATTCCAATGTCCGGCATCTTCGGGCAACGAATCAAAATCTTTATGTCCTTCCGGACTCACGCCATAGTTTATTTTTACGGTCTCGTACCAATCATTTTGCGCAGGTTGCGCATCTCTTGCTCCATTACCTGTCCATTTTGCCGGAGACTCGGTAAACTGTGCATCTGCACTTGCCGACTTTTCGCCTAAAGGCATATATCCATTTTCCCATTGCGGCACTTTAAAATCAGTTCCCGGGATGTAGTAAAAGTTGTTATGCTTGGCATATGCCACCGAAGTATCATCATTCGCCCCAAAAGGGACCGTATATTCCGGAGTGTTTAAACTTTCATATTTGCGTGCCACGTGATTGGGGACGATATCTATGATCACTTTTAAACCTGCTTGATGCGTACGATTTATGAGTGCTTCAAACTCTTCAAGCCTATTTGCAGGATTTACAGCCATATCAGGATCAACCTGATAATAATCCTTTACCGCATACGGTGAGCCGGCTCTACCTTTTACAACATCAGGATCATCGTTAGAAATACCGTATTGCGTATAATCAGTGATTACAGCGTGATGCGGAACTCCGGTGTACCAAATATGCGTTACGCCAAGCTCTTTAATCTCACTTAAAGCTTGCGCGGTAAAATCTTCAAACTTCCCTACACCATTTTCTTCGATGGTACCCCAAGGTTTATTGGTCGTATTCGTATTGCCAAATAATCTGGTAAAAACGTGATAAACTACTTTTTTCTTTGGGTCTGTATTCTGCATAGGCTCTTTTATGTGATTAGACTTGTTTTGTGCACAGCAAGTTAGAAGTATTCCAAGGCTAATTAAAAGGATATTTTTGATCATCCAACTAATTTAAAGTTATAATTAGAAAACAAATTTTATAAGATTTAAAACTAACATAAATTTAATTGCCCGCCTAAATCGATTAACCTGATTTCAGCGGTAAAAAAGGGGATATTTCCCCCTTTTGTCACAAGTAAATTATAGATACTTTTATCTCGTATTAATAATTAAAGATTAATACCGTTTATAATCTAATTATTAGGGGAATTAAATTTTAAACGCATTAATGATTTAGGGGTGAAAGGCACTCTGCGCGAGCAGGGTGTTTTTCTTTTTTACACCATTTGTAAAAAATCGAAAAATTATAAAACGATTTAGTTATATTTTAACAGAAAGAGTTGCAAATTAATTTTGTAGCTTTACGATGTCATTGACAATTTAGGGGTGAAAGGCACTTTGCGCGAGCAAGGTGTTTTTCTTTTTTAGGCCTATTTCTACGCTGTAAAATTTGCTATTCAACACCTTAGGGCGCAAAACAATTTCTTGTACAAATCCCCTATTCTATTTGATTCTTCTCTCTTTTCCTGAAAGATAAGTTGAAGTGGTCCCTGCGGATGAAAATCCTTTTTCTGAAGATTAAAAAAATGAGGTAGCCTAACCAGCTGAAAATAGCTACTAAAAACAACCACAACCACAGCTCTTTTACCGATTTGAACTTTTTATAGCGCAACTCGAGTAACACAAGGATTACAAAAAGAATTCTCAGATAAACCAAAGGGTAATTTTTATATGCGTGTAATTACTACTGCAAGACTACAGCTTTTGATACGCATTTTAAGCATCATGCTTCTTAAAATAAAAAAGCGCTCAAATCGTTTACCCGATCTGAGCGCTTTTGCAACAAGTTTAGTATTTGAATTACTTTAAAACCTTAAACTGAATTTCTGAATCTCCAAAAACAGTATGCGTCTGCTTTTTAAAATCTTCCGCTTCTGCTTTGTAGATATTAGGCACAAAAGTTTGTGGATTGCGATCGATTAGCGGAAACCACGTACTCTGAATTTGAATTTGCATTTTATGTCCTTTTAAGAAGGTATGGTTAACCCCTTGTAAGGTTAGATCTACTTCGGTTTTTTGATTAGGTTCAAAAGCTTTAGGTTCACTAAAACTCTCACGGAAACGTCCACGCATTACTTCACTACGCACCATCATCTGGTAATTATCCATTTTTAGGTAGTCTTGAGTTTCTGGGTAATCTTCTGCTCCTGCAGGATATATATCTACCAGTTTTACTACCCAATCTGCATCAGTACCTGTGGTAGCCACCTGAAGTTTAGCCAGTATTTCACCAGTGATCGTCATATCATCCTCTAAAACTTCGGTTTCATAAACCAAAACGTCTGGTCTGCGCGCTGCAAATCGCTGATCGTCGGTCATGTATTTTCTGGGTGTGAATACCATTTTAATATCCTCAGAATACGGAACCGGCTTTGATGGATCACTTACAAAAGCATTTTTAAAATCTGCCGAAGCGCTCTCGGTAAGTTTTTGATCTGCTCCTAAATAAAAACATTTAGTTTCTGCTGCTTTTGGAGGCCATTGCGCATAGCTATCCCACTCACGTGAACCACTATCATACATAGAAGCTTCAGGGAAGTCAATCACTCCTTTACCGTCATTTTTCAGGAAATGATTGAAAAATACCGTCTCGTAATTTTGTTGAAAATCTCTAGAAAGATTATCTCCAAAATATACATTCCCTATAGCTTGGCGCTCACTTGAACGCGCCCAATCTCCGTGACTCCAAGGCCCGTAAACCAAGATATTATAGTTATCACTGGTCTCCTCAATCTTTCTGTAGGTATTGAAAGGTCCATAAAGATCTTCGGCGTCAAATAGTCCGCCTACAACCATTACGGCAGGCTTGATATCATTTAAATGCTGAATGATTCCGCGGCTTCTCCAGAATTCATCATAATTAGGATGGTCTTTAATTTGCTGCCAGAATACATTGTCTTCTTTGTAATACGCATCTAAATTGGTCAACGGACCTGCATCTAAGAAAAACTGATATTGATCTTGTGTAGGAAGATCAGGAAACGCATACCAAGGCTTGGTTACCGGTTCATCTTTCATATAGCCGAAAAGCGAAATCGCTCTCCAGTAGCTTTCTAGAAACGCTCCGTTATGATGGAAATCATCAAAGAAAAAATCAGAAATACATGCTTGTGGAGAAACTGCTTTTAATGCAGGATGCTCACTCAGCAAAGAATACGTCGCATAAAAACCGGGATATGAAATTCCCCAAGTTCCAACGTTTCCGTTGTTATTGTCTACATTCTTTACAAGCCAATCAATTGTGTCATAGGTATCGCTGGCTTCATCAACTTGTTTTCCTTTTTTATTCGGAATATATGCGCGCATATTGTCGTAAACGCCTTCACTATTCCAGCGCCCACGCACATCTTGCTGTACAAAGATGTTACCTTCTTCAACCATAAATTTATTAGGTCCTATTCTGCCTTTATAGTTTTCTTCACCATACGGCGCGCAGCTGTAGGGCGTACGCATCATCAAAATAGGATACTCTTGTGACTTATCTTTTGGTGAATAAATAGTTGTATGCAAAAGCACGCCATCGCGCATTTTTATTTTGACTTCTTTCTTGTCGTAATGCTCGCGCACATATTCTTCGGATTGTGCTTGTATACAGCTCACGAAAAGCAAAAGCACCGCAAATACTAGATTTTTGACTTTTTTCATTTAATAGTGTTTATTTAATCATTGAATTTAGAGATTCCATCTTCGAGCCAGGCTTCAAACTCATCTACATCTGGCGTGTAGCCCACAGGCGTGTTAAGTTCGTCTTCATTATGGTTTAGCAACACATAATAGGGCTGCGCGTTAATCTGATATTTTTCAATCTGAAAATCGCTCCATTTATTTCCCACGGTTTGAATGCGTTTGCCGGTAACTTCGCTTACATACTGTTCTGCTTCGGGCAGTTCTTCCTTTAGATCTACAAATAACGAAATAAGCACCACATCGTTCTGTAATTTCCCAAGGATTTGTGGTTCGCCCCAAACGCGTTCTTCCATCTTGCGGCAGTTTACACAGGCTTTGCCGGTAAAATCTATTAGTACCGGTTTATTTTCTGCTTTGGCATAAGCCATTCCTGCATCATAATCAGTAAACGTTACCAATTGATATGGCCCAAGTTCGGCTTCTTCCGGTAGTTCTCCTTCGTTTAAACCGGCTAAACTTCCTTTAGAATAACCTACACCGTAAGGCGATTCGCTATAATTTAATGGCGGCGGAAATCCGCTGATCAATTTTAATGGCGCACCCCACAAGCCGGGAATTAAGTATAACGTGAATGATAACACAAAAAGCCCTAAAATCAATCTTCCGGAAGAAATATGCGTCAACGGACTGTCGTGCGATAATCTGATTTTCCCGAAAAGATAAAACGCCATAGCACCAAAAATAGCGATCCAAATGGCTAAGAATACTTCGCGCTCTAATATATGTGCCTGTAAAACCAAATCGGCATTGGATAGAAATTTAAACGCTAGTGCTAACTCTAAAAAGCCCAAAACCACTTTTACTGAATTGAGCCAGCCTCCCGATTTGGGTAAAGAATTCATCAACCCGGGGAATAAAGCAAACAAAGCAAACGGGATCGCGATAGCTAATGAAAACCCAAGCATTCCTAAAATGGGCGCCAGACCACCTTCTGATGCGGCTTGTACTAATAAGGTTCCTACAATGGGGCCGGTACAACTGAAGCTTACAATGGCTAAAGCCAAGGCCATAAAAAAGATACCTATAATTCCGCCGCGATCTGCTTTGCGGTCTACGGCGTTAGCCCAAGAATTGGGTAACATAATTTCAAAAGCACCAAAGAACGAAATTGCAAAAACTACGAGAAGTAAAAAGAATATCAAGTTGAACCAAACGTTGGTTGATAAAGCGTTTAAAGCATCTGCGCCAAAAATCCCGGTAACCAATGATCCAAGCAATACATAGATTACCACGATGAAAATTCCGTATAAAATGGCATTTCTACGACCGACTGCCAGATTCTTACTCTGTTTGGTAAAAAAGCTTACCGTCATAGGGATCATTGGGAATACGCAAGGTGTAAGCAGCGCCAAAAATCCGCTTGCAAACGCAACAAAAAAGATCGTCCATAGATCTTGTTTTTCTTCTTTTTTTACAACCTCTTTAACCGGTTCAATCTGTTCAACTTCTTCTTGAATCTTACCATAAGCCTGAAAATCATTGAAGTCTTTAAAAACCTTTCCGTTCTCTTTGACGAGGTCAAAAACTATGTATTTTTCTTCGTTGATACACACTTCTTTACACACTTGATATTTCAAGATCAGCTTGACATATTCAGTAGTTTCTTCAGCTATTATCTTTTGGGAAAGCTGCGCGGTTTCTGAGAAAAATGTTTCATCTACCTCAAAGATCTCACTGTAAGCTGTTGTGGTCTCACTTTCTACCGTGGGTCCTTCTAAGGAATAAGCTTTACCGGCTTCGAGGAACTCTAATTCTAAAGGTAAAGATCCGCCGGGATCTGTAAACTGCGAATACACATGCCATTCGGGCTCAATGGTCGCATTTAATAACAATGTATATTCAGATTCACTTGTTTTATCTACTTGAGCCGTCCATTGCGCCGGATTTTGTGCTCCGGCTGAAGGTCCAAAAGCTTGTGCATTTCCTGTGAGCGAGATCAATAGCGTTACAAGAAGAAAGCCGTATTTAATCATAGTATGCGGTAATTTTTAAAAATTGAGAAGTATTAGGGGTTACTTTATAGCGGTCGTCAGTTCGTGCTCCTACGACCCAGATGATGTCTTGGTCGTTACACAAAAGCCAAACTGACTCTTTATCAAGAGTCGAATATTTTAAGTCTTTAAAGAATTTACTTAGCTTCTTTTTTCCTTTTAAGCCAAATGGATAAAACCAATCGCCTTCCTCCCATTTTCTTAATTTAAGCGGAAAATCTAATTGGTCTTTATCAAAAATAGCTTCGGTTGCCGTTGTTTTCGAAAATTGATCTACAGCTTCTTTTTTGATCTTTAGATTGTCTAGAACAAGGTTTGCGTCTTGCTCATTCCATAAAACAACTTCGTGCGTTTTTTTATGTTCTGTAAGTAGTAGCACCTCACGATCTTTTATAAGTCGGTGATTTTTTGCGGAAACATATTTGCCCGGTTCAGCATCTAGCAAATCATAAATATCATCCCAAGCCGTAAATTCAAAATCCTTAAGTAATTGATACAAGACCGCCTTGGTATTTGGCGTCTGCTTCAGCTTCTGAATATTTAATTCGTAGCCTTTAAAAGACTGATTTACTATTTGAGAAAATAGCATCGCCGTGTAATCTTCAAGTAGCAGCGCAACTTCTTTTAAATTCTGTTGACTCTTCTGAAACTGATTTAAAAATTGGGGGGCTGCTTCTTCTATCGCAGGAATAGCGTGATGTCGTAAATGATTGCGCAAATATTTATCTGAAGCATTGCTGCTATCTTCTCGCCACTTGATCTCATTGGCCTCTGCATACGCTAGAATCTCTTCTCTGCTGAACGGTAACAAAGGACGAATTAATTGCTCATTATGCGCAGTTATACCAGTGAGACCATCTATTCCTGAACCTCGACTTAGGTTGATGAGAAAAGTCTCAAGATCATCTTTTGCATGGTGCGCAGTGGCGATATACGCTAACCCGTTTTTTTGACAACGCTCCTCAAACCAATGATACCGCAATTCGCGCGCTGCCATTTGAATGGAAACCTTTTGATCCTTAGCATACGCTTCGGTATTAAAATTTTGAAGATGCAACTTAACTTGTAATGCTTCCGCTAGTTTTTCAACAAAAACCGCATCTGCATCGCTCTCGCTTCCGCGCAGCTTAAAATTGCAATGCGCCATCTCAAAATCAACGTCACAAGCTTTTAACAAATAGGCCAAAACCACACTGTCTAATCCCCCGCTTATCGCTAACAAAACCGAAGTTTGTTTCAATCCATTAAACTGAGATTCTATATGCTGTTTAAACCTTTTGATCATAAAAACACGTGGTGTTCTCGCTATACGCTTTTAAAATTTTAAACCAAATCAGCGACGTTCACCAGCCATTAGTTTCGCATAAAAGTAAAATGTTTTACTAGTACGCATTTTCTAGATGTTTGCGCTCTTGATTATCGAGTAAATATACAATTTAAGGCCTGTTTTGCAGCAAAGCTCAGCGCAAGTTTATTTAGTTTCTATTTAACATGGAATGGAAGCCGAAGCGGTTATTTGATACGCTTAAAATTGTATTTTTAATCCTGATGCTTTGTAACAAGAGTTACGAGCACATCAAAAGCTACGGTCTATATTTGCCGATATTAAACCTCGAGGCAAAGCCGAAGGCACACGATGAAATTAGTTTTTAACATTGAACTACGTCTCAAGGTAGTATCGCTTTAGCTGTGGTTCTAAAATTGAATATTTGAAGAAATTCTTCCCCATATTTGACTGGTTACCAAACTACAAGAAAAGTTATCTGTCTGGTGATATTTCAGCAGGAATAACTGTTGGAATTATGTTGATTCCGCAAGGAATGGCATACGCAATGATCGCTGGTTTACCTCCGGTTTTTGGGCTTTATGCAGCTCTTTTACCTCAAGTCATTTATGCTTTAATGGGGACTTCGCGTCAAATTGCCATCGGTCCTGTGGCGATGGATTCGCTGATTATTGCTTCAGGATTGGGAGCGCTTTCGCTTAGCGGGATTGATGAATACATCGCGATGGCGATATTTCTTGCGCTATTTGTTGGGATCATTCAGATCCTGATGGGATTTTTAAAAATGGGATTTCTCGTCAATTTTTTGTCTAAGCCGGTGATCAGTGGTTTTACTTCTGCGGCTGCATTAATTATTGGTATCACGCAACTTAAACATTTACTGGGTATCAGCGTCACCAGCAACAGGACCTTGCCAATTATAAAACAAACGTTGGGACAACTTGATCAGATCAATCCGGTTGCAGTGGTTGTTGGCCTTACAGGAATTGGCATTATGCTCTTGATCAAACGTATTAATAGCCAGATTCCGGCCGCTATTGTGGTGGTGGTTTTTGGGATCGCTCTGGCCTATTTTACCCCACTTACTAATTATGGTTTGCTATTAGTAGGTAAAATTCCGCAAGGACTACCCGGCTTTGATATTCCCACAGTGCCTTGGGAAGATCTCGGCCAGCTTTTTACACTTGCCCTGGCGATGTCTCTTATTGCCTTTATGGAAGTTGTTTCCATAGGTAAAGCCTTAGAAGAAAAGGTCAAATCCAATACGATAAAGCCCAATCAAGAACTTATCGCATTAGGAACCGGGAATATAATCGGTTCCCTATTTCAATGTTATCCCACCACCGCGGGTTTTAGCCGAACCGCTGTAAACTTTCAAGCCGGTGCAAAAACGGGTGTAGCGGCATTCATAAGTGCCAGTCTTGTTGCACTCACATTGCTTTTTCTCACACCGGTGTTTTACTATTTGCCTAATGCAATTTTGGCTTCGATCATTATGCTTGCGATCACCAGTCTGATCGATTTAAAATATCCTAAGGAGCTCTATAAAAACCAAAAGGATGAGTTTTTTCTTTTAGTGACTACATTTATCATTACGCTGTTTGTAGGTATTCAAGAAGGAATCATTCTTGGCGTTTTGTTCTCGCTGTTGCTTATGGTTTATCGAACTTCAAAACCACATATGGCTGTTTTGGGTCAAATAAAAGGCACTACTTATTTTAAGAATATCAACCGTTTTGCCACCGATATTATTGACCGAAAAGACATCTTAGTCGTTCGTTTTGATGCGCAGTTATTCTTCGGAAATAAAGATTATTTCTATAAGGAGTTGAAGAAGCACATCAAAGCTAAAGGACCGGATCTAAAAACGATCATTATTAATGCCGAAGCGATCAATTATATTGACAGCAGTGCGATCTACATTTTAAAATTTGTGATCTTAGAACTGCGTCAAAAAGAAATCACGCTGATGATCGCCGCTGCCACAGGCCCCACACGAGATATCCTATTTAAAACCGGAGTAACCGAATTATTAGGTGCCGAAAACTTATTTGTTCGTGTTGTGGAAGCAGTAGAATTTATTGACGGCGTACATCCGCGTACCGAAATTGAAGATCGCGTTTCACGACAAAAATTCTAACTAATTAAACTTATAAGTACCGGCCAAAATCGCAAATCGGTGCGGTTCATTTCCTTTTATTTCACCTTCGGTATAATTCCATTTTAGACTTATAGCATAGCGTTTCTGTGAAAAGAACACACCAACGTGTCCATTTAAAATACTGTGATTTACCAAGTTTTGCGGAACTACTTTTTCGCCTTGCCCATTAGCGTTTTCGATGGTCGCATTAAATGCTGAAAAATTCATATTAAAACCGGCTTCGAGAAAAATTTCGGTTTCACCATTACCTAGCAGGCTTTGTTGCCGTGCCACAGAATGCCCAATTGCATTAAACTGCCCAAACCTAAAATAAAGACCTTGCTCAAAAAAGGTAAATATATTTCCCGCGGAAATTCGGCTTAAACTGTACAGGTTGAGCCACTTTTCAGTAAAAATATCCTGAGCATAATTTGCCCTTAAATTAAAACCAAACTGATTCGGGATCTGGTCTTCCCATTGATCAACAAAAATATCCTTAGAAAATTTTTGATGAATAAAATTCTGAATATCGCCGGCGTGAACAGCTGGTCCTAAAATTCCCAGATCAACTTTTAACTGTAAAAACGCGTTTTCAAATCCGTAGTTATTCGCAAAATCTACATAGCCCCAACCGGCATAGGGCTGTCTGGTTTTTACAATTTGATAGGTGCGCGCATAATCTGGCGTGTACGCTTGAATATGCGCCGCTATATAATTACTGAATGCCTTTTTATTCGGAAAAAGCTGAGTGATAAAATTGGTTTGTTTGGGTCGCCAACCAAAACCTAAATGAATTCCGTACGTATAATGCCAATCTGTACGTGTGCCAAAAATCGTAAAATCATTATCGTGACCTGCCAGCACTTCGTATTTATAGGCGGTGTCTTGCTGTGCTTTCAGTAAAAAAGGAATCATAAAAAGCCACAAAGCAATACCGATTTTAACAATCTTCATTGGTCTAAACTAAACAGTTTTAAATTTAAACATAACCGCTTTCATAGGAATGTCAAGATTTGATTAAATTTAAAAAGCACGATTCCATTCTATAAAACTATGTCACAAGCAACAGCTCTGGCGCAAAGACTACAGGAAGTAATTCTTGATGGTACCTGGATCGCCAACACAAATTTTAAAAAGGAATTGAATACTACCTCATTGGCGCAAGTTTCCATACCTATTCGGTCCTACAATACCGTCGCGGTTCTTGCACAGCACATTCATTATTACATCGCAGGTGTAAAGCAGGTTTTTCTTGGAGGTGAACTTAGCATCAGCGACCGATTTAGTTTTGATTTTGAGCCTTTACAAAGTGATCAGGAATGGCACAATTTTCTAGCACTTTTCTGGAAAGATACCGAAGAATTGATCGCATTAATCCAACCGCTTAGCGATGCCCAACTAGACGCTATTTTTGTGAAAGAAGCATACGGAACTTATAAACGCAATATCGAGGCGCTTATTGAACACAGCTATTATCATCTGGGACAGATCGTACTGCTGCTAAAAACCGAAGCATCAACGTAATTTTAAAGCCTTGAAACCGACCTATCATACGTGGAAAAATATCTAAAGATCATACAGGACTCTTTTACGGGTTATTTTAATTACCTGATAGAAGAGATCACCAATCCCGGGTGGACCAACTATTTCTACTGGCTGCTTGGATTGTCTTTACTTGTTTTTGCTTTGGAGATCATTATTCCCTGGCGAAAAAAACAGCCTATTTTTAGAAGGGGTTTTTGGCTTGATGCGTTTTATATGATCTTCAATTTTTTTCTCTTCTCTTTAATTGGTTATAACGCGCTTTCTAATGTAGGTGTTGAACTCTTCAATGACTTTTTAGGACTTTTCGGAATAGATAATCTGGTGGCGATCGAGGTTCAGGACTTTCCGGTGTGGGCGCAACTTTTAATCATGTTTATCATCGCAGATTTTATCCAGTGGAATGTACACCTAATGCTACATCGTGTGCCGTGGTTGTGGAAATTTCATCAAGTGCACCACAGCGTAAAGGAAATGGGTTTTGCCGCTCAATTTCGGTTTCATTTTGTAGAAACTCTAGTTTATAAAAGCGCGCAGTATATTCCGCTGGCGATGATAGGTTTTGGGATCGAACAATTTTTTGTGGTGCATATGTTTTCGGTGTTTATCGGGCATTTGAACCACGCCAATCTCGATTGGAGTTACGGCCCGCTGGGTTATGTATTGAATAATCCGCGTATGCACATTTGGCATCACGCTAAGGCACTTCCACCGGAACATAAGTACGGAATGAATTTCGGATTGAGTTTGAGCATTTGGGACTATCTTTTTGGCACCGCATACGTTCCTAAAAGCGGAAAAGATATAGAGATAGGTTTTGACGGCGATGAGCGCTTTCCACACGATTTTACAGGACAACTCACCTATCCTTTTAAAGAGCATTCTCAAAAGTAGATCTACTCCAATTCTTCGACCGTTGTATGGTACGAATTTTCAAAATTTATGAAAGACTTTTAACAAGAAAACCTAGTGTTTCCGCCGGTCCAAACCAAGATTGGGTTGTAATTTTATAGCAAGTAAAAGCAGCGTATCGCTTTTGCTAAAATTCTCCAATACCTGCTCTCATGGATGTAGAACTTCTCGCCCGAATACAATTTGCCTTTACAGTAGCTTTTCACTATATCTATCCGCCTTTGAGCATAGGAATAGGTCTTTTAATGGTGGTTTTTGAAAGTTTATATATTAGAACAAAAAAGGAAGATTATCATATTCTCGCAAAATTTTGGACTAAAATCTTTGCACTCACCTTTGGGATTGGTGTCGTTACCGGTATTGTAATGGAGTTTGAATTTGGTACCAATTGGGCAACCTATTCGCGCTATGTAGGAGATGTTTTTGGTAGTGCGCTCGCTGCCGAAGGTATTTTTGCCTTTGCTCTTGAAAGTGGTTTTCTTGGCGTTTTACTTTTTGGCTGGAACCGCGTTAAACCATGGGTTCACTTGGTTTCAACAATCGGCGTATTTCTAGGTTCTATGTTTTCTGCAATATGGATCGTAGTCGCAAACAGTTGGCAACAAACGCCGGCAGGATATCACATTGTAGGAGAAGGTATGCAAGCCCGTGCAGAGATCACTGATTTTTGGGCAATGGTTTTCAATCCTTCGAGTGTAGAACGTATTTGGCACGTTTGGCTGGGCGCTTTTCTAGCGGGAGTATTCTTAATTCTTAGTGTGCACGCCTATTATATCTTAAGAGGACGTTACGTGAGCATTTCAAAAAAAGCATTCAAGATCACACTCGTAATCGCAACCATTACTTCGCTTGCACAGCTTGTAGCAGGGCACGCATCGGCGGAAGTTGTGGCCGAACATCAACCGGCAAAATTAGCTGCACTAGAAGGGCATTATGACGAAAGCGCCGCGGCTGATATGTATTTGCTAGGCTGGGTAGATCAGGAGAAGCAAGAAGTGACTGGGCTTGCCATCCCCGGCGGACTTTCCTTTTTATTAGATCAGGATTTTGAAGCTCCCGTAACCGGTTTAAATGCTTTTCCTGAAAATGAGCGCCCATCTCAGGTAAATGCTGTTTTTCAGTTTTATCATCTTATGGTGGGCATCGGGATGTTTTTGATCGCACTTACATTATACGCATCGTTTTTACTGTGGAAAAAGAAATTATTTACTAAAAAATGGTTGCTGTGGGTTTTTGTATTTACTGCTTTGCTTCCGCAGATCGCCAATCAAGTAGGCTGGTTTTCAGCAGAAATGGGAAGGCAACCTTGGGTTGTGTACGGTTTGTTGCGTACTAATGAAGCTTTTTCGCAGGCAGTCACAGCAAATCAAGTGTTATTTTCGCTCATTCTATTTTTTGCGGTGTACGCCCTACTCTTTTTACTCTTTGTATATCTACTGAACAAAAAAATAAAACACGGACCTTATGAAGAGGCTAATGACGAAGATGACGACCGACCGTTAACTAAAGAGATCAGTGAAGTAGTAACAGGATAACAGAATAGTATGGAAACAATTTTAGGTATAGATTATCCCACGTGGTGGTTTTTAGTGATTGGTGGTTTATTCTCAGGCTATGCGATTTTAGATGGTTTTGATTTTGGCGCCGGGGCTTGGCATTTATTTTTTAAAAAGGAATTGAATCGCCGTATCGCGCTTAATGCCGTTGGTCCTGTTTGGGATGGTAATGAAGTTTGGCTAGTGATTGGCGGCGGAGCCCTTTTTGCAGGGTTCCCAGTGATGTATGCTACACTATTTTCCTCGTTGTATATCCCGTTTATGCTGTTTTTGATCTTTATTATTTTCAGAGCAATTTCCATTGAATTTAGAGGAAAAGAAGAAATGCTTTGGTGGCGAAGACTTTGGGATGTGAGTTACAGCATTTCAAGTATTATGCTTGCATTTTTGTTAGGCGTTGTTTTAGGAAATGTGCTGCAAGGTTTTGCTATAGGTGAAAATTATCAATACACAGGATCAGGCTTTTTTGAATTTTTGAATCCGTACGCGATAATGACCGGTGTGACGACACTCGCCCTATTTATGGCGCACGGAGCGATTTATCTTCTTCTAAAAACCGAAGGAGCAATGTTTGATCAACTTACAAATCTGCTGCAAAAAGGAATGATCTTTTTTATGGTAAGCTTTGCGATCACCACGCTTTATACGCTGCTTTATATTCCGCATTTGTCTGATGATTTTAAAAGTGCTCCTATCCTATTTGCAGTGCCTGTGCTCACCTTTTTGAGTATTGCTAACGTACCGCGTTTGGCGAGTAAAAAGAATTATAAATTGGCATTTTTCTTTTCGTCACTCACCATAAGTTTATTACTAGTATTGGTTGCCGTAGAGCTGTATCCCAACCTCCTTTTTTCAACGGTTGATCCTAAATACAGTCTGGATGTATATGAAGCTGCATCTTCAGAGCGCTCTCTGGGAATTATGCTCTTATTTGTAGCTATTGGAGGCCCCTTAGTTTTGGGCTATACCTTTTTCGTTTACCGAACTTTCAGGGGAAAAGTTAAACTAGACGATCACAGTTACTAAACGCATATGAATAAGAATTAGGCGGATTTTACAGCATAAAAAAAGCCCCTGTTAACGGGGCTCTTTGCTGCTTAAGGTATAAAACACACTTACAATTAACCTTTAAACAGTGTCTTATTAATTTCTGGTTTCGAGTACTAGGGTAACTACCGCTTTTTTGGGAATCTCAAATCCGTTTTTGGTTTGTAGTGGCGTCAATTCAAGATTTGCCTCTGCTGAAGTCACGTAACTTTTTGCGTCATACGATTCGGTATAGTTGCTCAGCGTAATTGCTTTATTTGTATTGCTGTCGTTTACAAAAACTAGTACGGTTTTATCTTTTTCCGGACTTCTAAATGCGGAATATAAAAAGTTCTCATCCAGCGCATTTGCTTCAAGATCTTCAATGCGAATACGTGTATAGCCGGGACGAATAAACCTGCTGTAATTACCAAGCGCCCATAGCATTTTACTCTCTAGAACCGCACCGTCATTTTTATCTTTATCAATGTAAATCAAACCATCTTTATAATCATACGGGGAAATAGCCGTCCACCAATGCCAGGCACTCGCATTAGCCACAACAAGATCGGTATTGATTACTTTGGCCATATACAGCGCCGAAGTAATCCCCAGATCTCTGCCGTTACCTTCGATCTCACCAGCATTATCGCCAAGAATACAATATTCACTCATCCAAAAATGAAGATCAGGAATTTTGTTTACCGCGTCAAAAAGTGTTTTACGCTGTTTAACCAGACTTTCAAAAGGCGATGTCGTAAAATAACTATGCGCAGAAACCGACCTGCTCAGGTACTCAAGATCGCCTACATATTCGCTTGAATTTTCATCAAAAAAGGTTTGGATCACATCTGCTCTACCTGCTTTGTTTCCATTTTCAAAAAGATAATTGAGTTGCGCCGTTTCTGGAATATCAATCAAAGTATGCTGTAGCTTACGCGATTTCAATTCTTGATTGAGTGCCACAACCAAATCTTTAATCTGATCGTTCCAAAAAGGAGTGCCCTCCTGACCACCATCGGCCCAATCCCATTGCGGTTCATTTACCGGACTGATATAATCAACTTCAAGTCCCATAGTATCAAATCCTTCGGTCACATCTGCCAGGTATTTAGCAAAGGCTTGGGTGTTAGTTGCAGCGAGATTACTTTCTTTTTTATCGCTGGTATATGCTTTTCCGTTATTGGTGAATTCAACCGGCGGACTGTTAGAAAAAAGAAGTAACTGCTCAACACCACGCTCTTTTGCCGCTTTAGCAAACCAAACTTGTCCGCTTTGTTTAGTCCAGTCATAGGCGCCATTTTCCGTAAGAAAACTTTCGGCTCTGCGCCATTCATCGCGAATCCCGCTAGATTTCCCTTGCTCTGCGCTTCCGGCTCCTAAATTTAATCTCCATAGACTAAGACCTATTCCTTTAGGATTTCCCTCTTGATCCATTTGCGTACTGAATAAGAGATCAGCTATTTGCTTGCGTTTATGTATAGGCCAATTTTTCCCCACAAATTGTACAGACCAGGCATCTGAAGCACCAAAATTGTCAATCTTTTGAAAAGTCTCTTTAGGATTCAGATGAAGCTCTACAGTTTCTTCAACAGATCCTGTAGCTTGATCACTCTTTTTAAGCTTGAAACTTGCAAAGGCAATAATTCCGCCTAGCGCGAAAACAAAAAGTACTATTTTAACAAATTTAAGCTTCAAAACAGGTTTTTAAATTTTAATATCCATTCGGTATTCAAAAGTGATTTTTACTACTACTTTTGTTGCATACAATTTTCACTATTTCGATTGAGTAAGATGCGGTATAAATTGGTTGAAAGTGCGGTGCTAATTGTTCAAGATAGATAAACACTGGGATGAGGCATCCCTTTTTTTTACCTTGTTTAAAGTTTACACACACAAATATGTTTTTTGCATGAGAGCAACTTTACTAAGTGTTCTGATTTATTTAGGTTTTCAACTTTCTGTAAGCGCTCAAAAGGACGCTCAAGAATATAGTGATCTGTATTTCTATCAAATAAACTCTAGCGATGGTCTGTCTAATAATGTCATCAATGATATCACTCAAGATTCTTTAGGCTTTTTATGGATCGCAACCTATGACGGTTTGAATAGATATGACGGGACGCAGTTTTTAAAATTCCGAAAGAATATTGCAGATGAAAAAATCGGAGTCTCTAATAATTACATTCAAGAATTACAGCTTTTAGAAAACAACAGGCTTCTTATTGCAACCGATGCAGGTCTTAATATCTATGACTTGACCACAGAAACTTTTAAAGTGCTTACCACCACCGACGGTTTATTGAATAATAGCGTGAGTGCTTTGACATTAAATGACAAACAGCAACCTATCATTGGCACCTATCGCGGTGGAATTCAATACCTGTCTTCTCTAGCATTTGAAACCATAGGCTTGAGTAAAGACGGTGAAGCCTTATCTTCTAACGAAATCTCGTCAATCGCAGCACAAGGTGACTCTATACAGTGGGTAGGAACCTACGATAAAGGACTCAACAAAATCACCCGTAAGCAAGGAATATACACATCTGAAGTTGTCGATATTCCACAATTAAAAAACGCTACAGTTTATCAAGTATATATTGATAGAGCACAAAATCTCTGGGGCGCGACCAATAAGGGGCTAGTCGTGATCACTCCTACTGGAGACTATAAAATTTTAAATAAAGGAAACACTTCAACCTCAGGTTTGAGTGATAGTGATATCTTATCTATCGTTGATGATCAACACGGAAATCTTTTTGTAGGAACACGGTATGGCGGTTTGAATATTTTAAATAAGCGATCACTATTAACTGAAAATATTCCTCTGGATATCAAATGGTATCAGCCAACTAACGACGGGGCTAGTGTTTTTGACAGATCTGTTACCAGTCTTTTTATCGACAAAGATCAAGGCTTATGGATAGGTACTCCTACCGGATTAAACTACACGAATTTAAAAGGTGAATTTGCCAAAACCATAAGTGAGAATGGCAGCTACCCCTATGCGATCAGTGACGATCGCGTGAGTGCTATAGCTGTAAAATCTAATACGCAAGTCTGGGTAGGCACAGATGGCGAAGGCCTGGATCTGTATGATCTCAATACGGGAAAGCTTAAAAGTTTTAGTTCGTCGAGTACTTCTGCTAATCCACTTTCTGGAAATAGTATTCTCGCGTTGTTGCCAGATGGTGATGAACATATTTGGGTAGGAACTTATCAAAAAGGATTAAATTATCTCAATCATAAAACCGGTGAGTCGACGTATTTTCTTCAAGGAAGCCAGCAAGACGGTAATGATGTGCGCACCTTATTCAAAAGTAAAGATGGTACCCTTTGGGTTGGAACCAATCGCGGCGGACTTTTTAAATATGATGATTCTCTAGAAGACTTCACTTATGTTTCTGATTTAGAAAAGCTAGACATTCGGGATATTGAAGAACAGGACGGGTATTTATGGCTAGCGACTTTTGGTTCTGGACTTATTAGGTATAATCCATCAGACGGAAGCGCTATTTATTACAACAGCGATAATATCAAGAACCTGAACACCAATATTTTTTTCACCTTAGAAATTGTAAACGATTCAACCATTCTTTTAGGAACGCGTTATAACGGTCTTAAAATCTTTGATCCCAAAAATGAAACAGTTAAAAGCTACAGTGAAAATGATGGCTTGAGTAACAACACCATAAACAGCTTGTTGCTTCAGCAGGATCAATTTGTATGGATTGGCACCTACACCGGTATTGACCGTTTTGATCTGAAGAACAATGTGTTCAAAAACTTTACAGCGCTACGTAATGTGCAAAATGAAGGTGTTGGCCCTATAGCTTCTACAACTGACGGAAAAGTTTTTGTGGGTGGATTAAAAGGTCTTCAAGTTATTGATGTAAGCGAACTTGAACGCTTAGAAGGTGATCAAAACATTGTCTTTAAACAGCTCAATGTACTGAACAAAGTAATTACTCCCGAAGAAAATTCGGTTTTACAAAAAGCAATTACTTACCAAGATGCGTTAGAATTTGACTATTTTCAGAACGCCTTTTCTATTCATTTTACCGCATTAAAATATCCATTAGGGAATACGCTTTCTTATTCGTATAAACTTGAAAACTACAACGACTTCTGGATAGACACACAAGAGGGAATTGCCAACTTTACAGGAGTTCCTCCCGGTGATTATATCCTCAACGTAAAAACCGAATCAAGCTCTGGTAAAGAAATACTCAAAACGCTTGCAATAACCATACATCCTCCGTTTTGGAAAACACCGCTAGCCTACATTATCTATATTTTAGCACTTGTGCTTATCATTTATCTGATCTCGCGCTATTTTTCTGAACGTTTAAAACTCAAAAACAAATTAATTCTAGAGCAACAGCAGCGGCAATTAGAGCACGAACTCAACGAAGAACGTTTGCGCTTTTTCACAGCTTTTTCGCACGAATTAAAAACACCGCTCACGTTGATTCTTGCTCCGCTTGATAATTTGATTACAGATGCCAACAATCGCAGCCTCAAAAAACAATTGAATATCATTAACCGAAACGCAAAAAAATTATCTGCTGCGATCAACAAATTGTTAGAGTTCAGAAAGTCTGAAGAAGGCTTGAGCAGACTTAATTTGAGCGATCATAATCTTTCGGCGAATCTTAAGAAATGGGTTAAAAACTATGCTCCTCTTGCAATTGATAAAAACATCACAATCCGTACGTTTATTGAAGAGTCTGAACAACGTTATCTTTTTGATATCGAAAAACTCAAGATCATTATAAACAATTTGCTGTCTAACGCTATAAAATATTGTGATGATGATGGTAGCATTGAAGTGCATTTATACATCAATAAGTACACGCTAGATATTTCTGTAAGTGATAATGGTGCAGGGATCGCCCCGCAAGAATTAGAAGAAATTTTTAGCTGGTACTATCGTTCTGAAACTGCAACTCAAAAAAGCGGAACCGGCATTGGTCTCGCGCTTTCCAAGCGCTTTGCTGAATTGCATAACGGAAGTCTAAAAGTAACCAGTACACCTCACGTAAAAACAACCTTTATGGTTGAAATTCCGAAGTTAATTCCTGAATCGGAAACTATTTCAACGGCAAAAACAAACAAGGAAACTTCTGTAGAGACCACAGATTTACTTATAGCTACGGAAATTGTAAATGCCGAAAAAAATAATACCAAGTCTATTGCTTCCGCTGAAAACAGGGCTTTAGTTATGGTGATCGATGACAATCCTGATATTCTTAATTTTTTAGATGAAATTTTAAAAGGAGATTATGATCTCGTCTTTGCAAATAATGGCGAAGAAGGTATCAAAAAGGCGCAAAAATTTGTTCCTGACCTTATTATTTCAGATATCATGATGCCCAAAAAAACCGGGATCGATCTTTGCCGTACGTTGAAAAATGATCTCGCGACAAGTCATATTCCTATTATTCTACTTACGGCAAAAGGCAATTTGGAAAGTTTAAAAACAGGATATGAAGAAGGTGCTGATGATTATATTTCTAAACCCTTTCAGCCTCAATTATTAAAAACAAGGATCTCAAACCTTTTACGCAATCGCGAGGCAGTTCAGCGCTTTTTGCAAACCAAAGAAACGAAGCAGCAGCCAGAAGAAAGCAATTCCCCAGCACTGAACAAGGAAAAAGAATTTTTAGCAAAACTTGATGCGATCATTCACGCAAATATTGGTAGTGAAAACGAAAACGTTTTTGATATCGCCAAAGAGCTTGGAATGAGCCGCACCTCACTTTACCGAAAATTGAAATCAATCACCGGTTACAGTATTAATGAATATACGCGTAATTTAAAACTGGAAAAAGCCGCTGACCTAATAGAGAATCAAGAATACTCTGTTTCTCAAGCAGCTTATGAAGTAGGGTTTAACAGTCCAAAATATTTTAGAAAGATCTTTAAAGAAATGTATGGAAAATTGCCCTCTGAGTTTAAATCTTAATTCGATTCTGGAAAGCGATGCAAACTAGCTGAATCATTATTACGAGTAACTAAAAGTTTCTCTACCCCCGAAGCAAAATGCAGTGTATTAAGGTCGCGAATATCACCTCGCAAGCTTAACTGTGCAGTTTCTTTAAGTGAAAACCACTTCCCGTTTTTAAATTGAAGTAAGCTACCAAAGGAAGCATCCATCTGTCCTAAGCTTATTTTAAACGGAAAGAAATTACCCGCTGCCAAGACTTCCATTATACCATCATTATTAAAGTCTTCTATAATAAAATCTTGCACTACTGAAGTTTGTGCTGCTTTGGGTAAAGGTAGCAAATCAAATGACCCCTTTCCCGAATTTACTAACACCGAAGAACGTAACTCTTTAATATCAAGAACAAATCGGGGTTTGATTTGTGCTACTTCGAGTAATTCTTCTGTGGTGGTTTTAGCATAATCTTCATAGTACGGAAAATGCTTTTTCAGTCCGGGAGCTTGCGCTAGAAGTTCGTCACGACCGGCTAATGGATAATTCTTATGCTGAATGTAGTACGATAAGATAGGGTCAATTCGCCCATTATTATCAATATCTTGAACGTAGTAGCGCATAGGTTCTTCTACCGAAGCTTTCAATTGCGAATTGAGCCCCATATTTCCCAATAAATAATCAGTGTCTCCATCATCATCAAAATCAAAAGGAACAATGGATGTCCACCAACCTGTGCTATTATTTAAGTTATAATCATCACTTTTTGACAGATTTCCATTGGTATTGAGAATGATCGTAACCGGCATCCACTCTCCTACCACGATGAGGTCTGGTAAACCATCTTCATTAAGATCATCCCAAACCGCATCGGTAACCATCCCCAGGTTTTCTATATCATAATTGCGTTTTTCTTTAAAGGCGAGCTTTTGTTTGTCGCTCGTATTTTCAAGCAACAAACTTTTAGGATTCATAGGGTAATTCTTTCCGCTTATTCTGCCTCCTACAAATAGGTCTAGATCGCCATCATTATCAAAATCTGCAGCTTTTACGGTTCCTCCGCTAAAACGCATATCGGGTAGAGCATCTTTCGCTTCAGAAAATTTTGCATCGCCATCATTAAGATACAACCGATCTTGATAGAAATCATTTCCATTAAATTCTTCATTTCCTCCGCTCACAACATACAAGTCTAAGTCACCGTCTGCATCAGCGTCAAAGAACAAGGATGCTAAATCTTCTTGTGTTATTGCCTGAGGATCAAGCCAGGGTTGATTGTCATTAAAGATCTCCATTGTACCGTCTGGTTTTCCCAGATATAATACTCCTGGTTGATCTTTTGCAGCTTCAAAATAGATATCGTCATTACCATCATTATTGAGATCTGCAACACTGGCATTACCGCCTAGCATGGAGGCTCGGTAAAGAATTAAATTCTCACTATTAAAGTCTTGGTACGCATTTTCTTGGTGGGTATAGCTTAGCTTAGATGCCGCAGTTACATCTTTCAAAATGGTATTCGTTTCTCCAGAAACTGAATCAAAATTTGAAATAGCATCCTTCTCATCAATGACCAGTGTTTGATCTACTTGTACATTTTGAAACGTTGAAATTTTTCCACCGGGCCATATGATTTTAAGTTCCTCAATGAGCTGAATATCTCCTAAACCAATGGTCAACACCGGTTCTACCGAAGCTTGATATCCTCTGCCGTAATAGGCCTCTTGAAAAATGCTTGTGGTATCATTCAATTGGAGCAAAATTTTTGCTCCTAGAGCTTTAGTGTTTTTTGAAGCACCTTTAAGCTCGATCTTCAAATAATGATGTTTGCGTTTTTCAGCGGTATTCTCATATAAATCTATTGGAGCGTTAAGATTATTTACGATTAAATCAAGATCTCCGTCATTATCAAAATCGGCATAAGCAGCGGCATTAGAAACTGTTTTCTTCTCAAAACCCCAAGCTGCCGTTTTATTTTCAAATTGTGCTTCACCCTTATTTTGATAGATATAATTAGAAACTTTGGTAGAGGACATTTTACTTACTAAAAGTCCAATATCTACATTTGTATTCTTTTGCTGCGCTTGACTAAGCGCCTCATTTACGGTATAATTTGTAAAATCGAGATTACTGAAATTTCTCAAATAGCCGTTAGTAATAAAAATATCTTTTAGACCATCATTATCAAAATCGGCCAGTAAGGGTGCCCAGCTCCAATCGGTATTTGAAATGCCGGAGAGTTGTGCCTGTTCGCTAAAAGCTAAGCTTGAATCTGCCGCAACCCTTCGATTTAATTGAAGTGTATTGCGCATATATTGATGATGATAACCGCTATCAACAAGGGTACGTTCTCTATTGAATTGATCAGGACCCTTAAGTACTTTTTGACGGTAGTTGTCCTCTGGTAACATATCAAGAACAAAAACATCAGGCTTTTGATCATTGTTTAAATCGGCAATATCAGAACCCATCGAAAATTTTGATAAATGCCCGAATGCTGACTTTGAAATTTCTTTAAAGCTTCCATCCTGGTTATTGATATAACAAAAATCCTGCTCTACATAATCATTGGTCACATAGATATCAGGATAGCCGTCACTGTTTAAATCGCTTATTGAAGCGCTGAGTCCGAAATTTATTCCGGTACCCTTGATACCTGATCCTTCTGAAACCTCAACAAATGAGTTTCCTCTATTTTCAAAGAGTTTATTACCGTAATAAGGATGTCTGATATTTCTCAGCGTTTTGACATTTAACAGCGTGTTGTAAAATTTATTGGCGTGATTGAGTAGAAACAAATCTAAGTCTCCATCTAAATCATAGTCCAAAAAATAAGCTTGCGTGCTAAAGGTTCCGGGTGCATCTAAACCGTACTCTTTTGCCATTTCTTTAAAAACCGGAATGCCCTCTGCGATATTCCCTTGATTAATGAACAGTGCATTAGATCTTCCCATATAATCCTTTTTGATAGGTTCTGTATGACCTTCCCCTTTTGCATTTCCGGAGTAGGATAAATAAATATCCATCAATCCGTCACCATTTACATCAGCAGCGGTGGCTCCTGTTTTCCAGCCTTCTTTTTCATTAAGTTGAGCTGAATTGGTTACTTCTTTAAATTGCCACTCGCCAAGATTGAGAAACAGTTTGTTCTTGACTTGATTTCCTGAAAGATATACATCGGCGTAACCATCGTTATTAAAGTCTGCAACCGCAATGCCGCCACCGTTATAGAAATATTCGTAGGTCATCACATTTTGCTCATCGGTCTCTGTGAGTGTGTTTTCAAAATTCAGACCTGCTTTTTGAACATCAATTTCAGTAAAAAGCTTTTTTTCTTCACAAGATAACAGAAGAAAGCAAGTGCAAAAAATTCCAAAAAAGAAATTATACCGTATCATGACCAGAGGAATTTTGTATCTATATACTATTGATATTTATGGTGCTAGAAAGCTTATTCTTGTTGCTTACTTTAAGCTGATTTTTTTCTTGAATAATTGTTCGAGCAAAATTTCTAATTTACAACTCTATACATATAACAGAGTAGCTGCATCATTCAGTGATTTGAATAAAATTAAATACTATATAATTAAAAAAGAGGCATCTATGATGCCTCTTTTAAACTTGATTATTTATTCGGCTACTATGATATCCCAAGATCTGATATTACAAAATCTTCCGGGAGTTTCACCCCATTGTGTTGTGATTTGACCAATGGTTATGGTCGCATCTTCTTCAAGAGTAAATTCTAATCTGTATGTATATTCACTACCAAGAGCGGAATTTATTCTTTTATAAGCAAGGACATTCTCAGCTGTTTCAATATCAGCTACGTCAGGTAAACTTTCACCTTTAGCAACTACAAAATAAGCCCCTCCTTCATCAGATAGTGCGTGATTTGTATCTCTTATCAAAACGTTTAAAATATATGATGCTGCTTGAACACCGCCTATATTTTGATAAATTTTACCATTAGTAATGGCAGGAGCACCCCATCCCGATTCTATATTGAAAATATTGCCATTCCACTCATCCCAGCCTCCGTGGCCGTTATGAATTTTAATAGGATCTGTAGTTGTCCAATCTTCTAAAATCCCCCATCTACCAGCTGTTGATACTGCCTTAAATGGAATTGCAGCATTAAGAATAACCGGTTTAGAAATAGGCGTAAAAGATATGTACTCAGTATAGAAAGTGTCAATTGCCGTTTCTTCTGGAATAAATACCGTACGGTACTTATAGGTAGACTGAGGTTTATAATCTAAAATTGATTTGAAGTCCTCTTCAATAGCCACAAATGTTGTCACTTGGTTATCAGACGTATTGGTGTAAATAATCTCTGTGCCGATGACTCCTGTTGTCAGATCCATCGATGCATATTCTATAGATAAACTATCCTCAATCAAATTATTTGCTACAACAGGGCGATTAAATAAAGTGTTCTGATAACGCTCGCCATAAACAACACCTGTAATATTTGAAGCCAGCGATTTATTACCTTGATCATCATAGGTACGCAACTCAAAATTATAGATATTTTCTTCTATTCCATCAATTATCACTTCAAGAGTATCAATACCCTCTGATCGAGTAACAGGTACTGCAACAGAGTCTCTTTTATCATTCCAGAATACTCTAAATTGTGTGATTTTAGGGTCTGCATTTATAATACCCTGTATCATTATTCTATTGTTACCAGAAAAGGTTTTCAACGAATCAATCTTCTCTGTATAACTAATTTCTCCACCTGCTGTAAACTCTTTGTAGTCGTCATATTCTTCGCTCGTACACGACCAATATAATGAGAGTATGCCAGCAAATGCAAACAGTATATATTTATAAATATTCTTCATTTTTCTGATTTTAAAAGTTAGAATTACCATAAACCTGTAGTTCTGAGATTCCCATAGAGTATGTTCCTGCCCAATTATCTATCATATGTATTCTTATGTATCTCACAGGCTCTGCATTTGGGTCAATATCCCAACTAAATCCACTATTAGCTGCTTCAAAATCTTCACTAGTACTTTGTCCATAAGGCAAGCCAGAAGGTTTGACTTGTTCATAAGAACCTAATAAAGTCCATTTATCTAAATCTCCCGTTGGTTCAAGCTCTGCACAACCATAAATTTCAAATTCTTTCATACACACATTATAGTAGTATTCTCTACCTCCATTGTAATATTCAGGGTAATCCCAAATTACAATTCGACTTAGCTTTGTTAATTTTCCAATATCAAAACTTGTAATATGTGTGTCTTCTAGAAAGTTACCTTGTGTTAAATAACAACGTGGCCAATTAAGTATATCATTATCCCACATCCCACTTTTAGGGGTCGAATTGTGACCTGGTGCATCGTTAGGTAATCGTAAATCTCCATAATTTGATTTTGGGATGGCTTCTTCAAAAAGAGGTGTTATCGTCCTTTCTAAAGTATCTGTATAGTTAAGCCAGCGATCACGAATAGTAAATGCAAAATCTTTAGCAATAGTATCTAAACCACGTATTCTGCTTTTAATATCATTTGTAGAAGTATAGATACTGTTAGGACTCGCTACATAGTCACCATCTTCATTTTTATTTAGTACCAAAATAGCTAAGTCCATTCTCTCCGGGTTTTCAGCATTGATGTAAATTCCACCGAAAGCTTCTCCTACATCCAAGCTATTATAAACATCAAAAATGGGAGATGGTAGTGGATTTACGGTTATACTCACTGGATCTGACTCTACCTCACTACGATTTACAGCTACCACATCAACATTTATATCATCATTTCCGGTGAAACCTTCTAACAGCATAGCGTTAGAGTAATATGAAGATTTAACTTCCATCTCTCGACCTGTTGGTAAAGTATAATTCGCTTTGATATAGAGTAAATCTTGATCTTTCGGTAAAGTGTATGTAAGACGTGCTTTACCTGGTAAATTTTCTACCTTAATATTACTAACTTGCTGTGGAGCTATACTGTTAGACTCCAAGGGTATTTGTTCTACTTCTTCAGAACAACTACATAAAAGCGCCAGCACAAAGGCAAAGGCAATCTTTTTTAAAAAAATCGTTTCCATATTGCTAATTTTTAATTTTACCAACCTGGATTTTGAACCAGATTTGTGTTTCTTATTAAAGAAGTTTCACTTAGTGGCCAGAAATAATCTCTGGGAGATACAAAACTTTGCAGATGAATGGTGCGCACTTGATAGTATGACGCCTCATCATCACCAAATACATTCCAACCTTGAACATCGTCATTGAATTCTTCGACCGCTCTTTTCCATCTTAGTAAATCCCAATAGCGTTGACCTTCAAATGCTAATTCAATCATACGCTCTTGTTGAATAATACTTCTTAAACCATCTTGTGATAGCGGCTTGTTAGGATTGACCGAATGATTAGCCCACGACTCTACAACTCCATCTAGACCTGCTCTATCTCTAATGAGGTCTAAATAGTTGTAAACATCTGCGCTTGGGCCTTGTACTTCGTTTGTAGCCTCGGCATATAAAAGGTATAGCTCTGCCAAACGCATCTCTGGCCATGCATAGTTTTCAAAACTACCGCCATCATTGCTAAAGGTCATTCTCCAGTTAACTAATTTCTTACAATAGTACCCCGTCTCGTTAAAAAAGAAAGGATGATCACTTCCTGAATAATCACCAAATTTTCCTTCAATATGCCATTTAGTTTCATCTCCTAGAGCATCGCGTTTATACCAAGTACTGCCATCAAAACCTAAATCTGCATAAAATCGAGGTTCTCTATCAAAATTTAATCTTGAAGTGCGATATCCCTCTTCAATGTTAAAACGTTCTTCTGGAGTAGCCTCTCTTAATTCTCTAATATCATTAAAATCGTAATTACGATCTTCTGTAATTGGTACACCATTATCTGTATAAAACAGTTTTGCCATTGTTATTGTTGGAGATAATACTTTACGCGCTACACGCGTATTATGACCTACCTCTAGTGGTGCCATGGCACTTGCTTGTAGTCCATCTTCACCAAGAGTAAGGCTTTGTGTGTTTGGCCATATAATTTCTATACTCTCTGGGTCTGTAATAGCATTTCGTATACTCAATTTAGTGACGGTAGTATCTGTTAAATCAAACCCTGTCACTGACTCATTAAATTCAAAAAGCCTCAAGCCTGCTGCTTCCGCAGCATCTATTGCATCTTTAGCTGCGTCTGCAGCGAGTTGCCACTTGTTAGGCTCATAGGTATTATTATAAAGAGGTGTTCCATCTTTATTTACTACAATAGCTAAATCCTCATTACCATTATAAAGAGGACTCGCTGCCGTAACCAATACTCTTGCTTTTAATGATCTTGCTGTAACTGAAGTAATTCTCCCCAATTCTGTATTGATATCCGCAATTACAGGAGGAAGTACTGCTGCTGCCTCATCTAATAATTCAACTATATATGCTATAGCTTCATCATATGGGGCTCTTGTAACATCAAACTCTTCGGTGGGAGCATCTATTGAAATATTTTCTCTCATAACAGGTATTGCTCCATAGAATTTTGTCAAATAAAAATGATAATACGCCTTGAGGAATTTAGCTTCAGCTATCCATCGTTCACGTTCTGATTGAGTAATATCAGGTACGTTATTTTCATCAGACATATTCTCTATAAAAATATTACAGTGCCTTATTCCATCCCAAATCTCTGGTCCGTCGTATGGAGCTCCTGCTTGATATTCTCCTTGCCACACATTAAAATACGGGTTTGAAACGCGCTGTCTTCCAAGGGCTATTTCTAAGGCAAAATAATCTCCATTTTCACGATTGTCAGGGACCCACATTTCATCCCCTGCTAAAAATCCTGCATTTCTACGAGGGTCTCCTAAACGTGGCATATAGGAATAACAAGTAAATAAGTACTTCTCAGCCTCTTGTCTCAGATTAAAAACCTTGTCAACGGTTGCTAATCCATCAGGTACTACGTCTAGATAATCATCTTGGCAAGAATATGTACTGTTCAACAAGACCAGCAATAATAACGCCCCGATTCCCTGCTTAATTAATTTTTTAAATATTATAGTCTTCATCTATTAAAATCTTAAATTAAAAGTCAAATTGAACCCCTAGATTGTAGGTAGATTGAATAGGGTAACCCAAACCGTTACTACCCATCTCTGGATCCCATAGGTCAAAACTGCTCCATACAGCTAGGTTTATTCCACTTGCATAAATACGTAGAGATCGTATACCTAAGGCGTCTACCAGCTTCTCTGACGCTCTATAGCCAATCTCTAAATTTTTAAGTCTTAGAAAATCATTGTTTTGTAGCCACCAAGACGAACTTTGCACATTATTTTCAACAATATTCGGACTCAAACGTGGCCAAAAAGCATAAGAATCACGATTATCTTCAGACCAGTAACTATCTGCAATTAGTCTTAGTAATCCATTTTGTTGTCCGGTTTCATTTCCTGTTCCTAATACGAAAGGAGAAATATCACTAGGGCTTATTTGAAAGGATGATCGTGCTGATCCTTGAAAGAAAACACTTAGGTCAAAGTCTTTATATCCTACTGTTCCTCCAAAACCATAAATAATTTCAGGAGTTGTTGGTAAGCCAATTGGCACACGATCTAAAGAGGTTATGACTCCATCTCCATTAACATCTCTATACTTAATATCTCCTCCGGTATAGTTACCAAATTGCGTCGGCGAATTGTTAACCTCTTCTTGATCTGTAAACAAACGCTCTGCTATATAACCATACATCTGGCTTGCATTATTACCAACTTGTGATAAATAGCTAAGATTATCTGGATAATTAAGCTCATTTGTCTGTTTTACTTCATTTGTAGCATAGGTGAGCGTTGCTCGTGCCTGTGTCCACCATTCTTGATTAATCTGTCTATTATAATCCAATGATAAATCTATACCTTTAGATTCTAACTCAGCAAAATTAACCTGTGGTTGTGCGGTTAGCCCAATAACGTCTCCAATTTCTGTACGACGCTGTAAAATATTTGACCTGTTTTGCTTGTAAATTTCTGCTGTAAAGTTTAAATCACGCCATAACCCGATATCGATACCTAGATTATATTGTTCTGAAACTTCCCACCCAATTGCTGCATTTGCATATCTATCAATTGAAATACCAGGTCTATAAAAATTATAATCTTGTCCAAATGTGGCTCCGAAACCTCCATTATTTGTATTTACACTCGACAGGTAAAAGAATCTGTCCTCATCAAGATTTCCTATTTCATCATTCCCAGCCTTTCCATAAGTAAATCGCAGCTTAAGATTACTGATAGTTTCTTTTAATTTAGAAAAATAATCCTCATTTGAAATTACATAACTCACTCCAAAAGATGGGAAAAAACCATATCTATTGCTTCGATCGAAACGCTCAGAGCCATTATAACCGAAACTGAATTCACCTATATACCGTTTATCATATGCGTAGGTAAATCGCCCCGAGAATGTATGGTTTCTATATTGTAATGATTCTTGTAGACTATTAAATTCAGTTGTTTCATAACTTTGTAACACATTGATTAAAAAGCCAGAAACCGCGTGTTTTTCAGCAAATACTCTGTCGTAATTCAGCGTGAATTGATTGTAAATTCTAGAGTTGGATTCATTATTTTCTCCTGAAAGATTTAAAAATTCAGTACCAGGGGTTCCTATAGAAGATTGTGTACCATCATTAATAACACTAAGTAAAACACCATCATTAAGTGGATTTCTAGAAGCTTGATAAAAGAAGGGATTGTATGATCTACTAATCGAATAAGTATTATATCTACGTATATAATTCATAGTTCCTATTTTTAATCCTTCGGTAATAAAGTCTAATTTTTGATCAATAGCAATTTGAGCTTGTACTGTAGAGTTTTTAGTAGTTCTATATCCTTTAACCATTTCGGCATAGGGATTTGTATACAAGGCATTGCTTGCCAGAGATAAAGGTGAATTACCAAAAAGCGGATGCTCGGCTAATGGGTATAATTCTGATGGAAAAATTGATGTGAATGCAACTGGATTAGCATTAACTGTAGAAGCGATAATATCACCCCCATTAGATATTGGACCATTATAGTCGTCAAACTGACCATATATATTGACTGTTGCAAGAGTAGTAGGAGTTAAATCAATATCTAGTTTACTTCGTAATGAATAGTTCTGTAGTTTAATATTACTATTAAAATTATTTATTGGATTCACATCTAAAATTCCATTATCAATATTATATG